>PJTT01000017.1_pt1 | contig 422965 bp, 422 predicted proteins | sample 1512261 | NCBI WGS metagenome assembly PJTT01 (sample SAMN08177685, study PRJNA422409) | Soil metagenome, whole genome shotgun sequencing project. | isolation source: Soil (2) enriched on wood chips | place: USA: Madison | collected 2015-01-15
CCTCCTCCGCATCCAGGAAATGCGACAGGCCCTCAAAACCGCAGAAGAGTTGGAGATCGATCACAGTTTGCACGCGAAACGGCTCGACCTGTTGGCGGCACTCACAGCTCAGGCCGAGAGTGGGCGGGAGGATATCGTTCTGGACGCTGGTGAAACACTGAAAGCATCCAAGGAATTCCTCAAAGAATTGGCAACAAAAATCCGCATGTAGAGGTAAACTTGGTGCACCGGTTCTCTCAACGTCAACAAATCATAAAGCGCAGTCCAACCCCTCTTCACACATGGACGCAGAAGGCTTGTTTATGTTGCTTTTACAAGCAGTTGAGGCTTTTCTGAGGGGTGGATTCGGATCATAGTGGCGTCACTGTTCAACCTGGAAAATTCGGAGAGACTGTGAGCATAGAGACGGCCTTGCAGGCGGCCTTTTCGTTGGTATCGCAAGCCGTGGAAGCCAAGCGAATTCCAGGCGCGGTCCTCGGGATGGTGACTGCAGATGGTGCACGAGCGGTGCAAGCCGCTGGCAGGGCGCAAGTGGTGCCGGCAGAGCGCCGAATGACAACCGATACGTGGTTTGATCTGGCCTCGTTGTCTAAAGTACTCTTCACGACGCCGTACATTCTGAAACTGGCCGAGGAGGGTGCAATCGATCTCGATGCACCGCTGGTCAGCGTTATTCCGGATTTTGCTCAGTACAATATGGACAATTGGCAGCGGAAAGTTACGATCCGTCAATGCCTTGGACATCAGACGCCGTTTCCGGGAGTGTTTCCGCTTTACACTTATGGGAGCGATCCGAACCAGCTGCGGCATTTTGTGTTGCAGCATGCCTGGCAGGCAGGGCCTGCGGTCTATTCGGACATCAATTTCATCCTGCTCGGTATCGCTATCGAGCGGCTGGCCGGGCGGTCTATACGCGAGATTCAGCCCGATCATGGCTTTGCCTGGTCGGCCGATCCGGCGCAAGCGGCCGCAACGGAAAATGATCCGTGGCGTGGGCGTGTCCTGGTGGGTGAAGTGCATGACGAAAATTGCTCTGCCCTGCAAGGCGCCGGACATGCTGGACTTTTTGGCACGGTGACCTCGGTTCTGGACTTTGCGCAGGACCTGCTGAATGCGGATTCCGACGCGGTTCGGCTGATGCGGACGCCGCTTTCCGGGCGGCGTACGCATGGTTGGGAGCGACCCTATGAGGGCTGGTCGGGGGGCGAATATTGCTCGCCCGAAACTATCGGGCATACCGGATTTACCGGCACGGGGCTGTGGATCGACTTTGAAAATGGCCGGGCGTGGACGCTTTTGACCAATCGGGTGCATCCGACCCGGCATTTTGACAGTGGTATCTTCGTGCTGCGCCGCGCTGTGGGCGACGCCATCAACCAGTCCAGGACCCTTTAGATGAACGACATTTGGACGATCGGGCTGATGACCGGCACGGTGCTCGACGGCAATATCGACATTGCCATGCTCAAGACCGATGGCGAGACTATTTCAGAATTTGGCCCCTATGTACTCGCGCCTTATGCAGACGATGTGCGGCGGCTATTGGAACGGGCGCTCAACGATGCGCGGGGCTGGAATTTCGAGGGGCCGGAGCCGGCGATCTTTGCCGAAGCCGAATTGGCGCTGACACGAGCACAGTCCGAAGCGGTGCGACAGTTCGTGGCCGATTCGGGCATGGCGATGAGCGACATTGGTGTCGTCGGTTTTCATGGCCAATCGGTGCTGCATCGCGCCCCGACCAAGGAGCGGTTCGGCGATACGCGGCAATTGGGCGATGGCCAGTTGATGCATGAGATGCTGGGCGTGAAGGTGGCCTATGATTTCCGCACCGCCGATGTCCGTGCTGGTGGGCAGGGGGCACCGCTGGCGCCGATCTACCATCAGGCGCTGCTGCGTCGGCTCGGCGCCAAGGGTGATATCGCCGTGCTCAACCTGGGTGGCGTCGCCAATACCACCTGGTGGGACGGTGCGGGGCGGATCGAAGGGTTCGATACCGGGCCGGCCAACGCGCCGATCAATGATTTCGTCAAGGCGCAGGGCTATGGTGAGATGGACCGCGATGGGCTGCTGGCCTTTAAGGGCAAGGTTGATGAGCCACGGCTGGTCAAGCTGCTGGAGCACCCCTATCTCAGCGCGCCATGGCCAAAATCGCTGGATCGATTCGGTTTTCTGGCCAGCATGGCCGATGGGCTGAACCTTGAAGATGGGGCTGCGACGCTGACGGCCTTTACCGCTGGCGCAGTGGGTAAGGCGCTGGACCTGTTGCCGCAGCGACCGAGCAAGCTGATCGTTTGTGGTGGTGGACGGCGCAATCCGGCGTTGATGCATATGCTGGAGCAGCGTGCCGGTGTCGAAGCGGTCAATTCCGATGCTGTCGGCTGGCGCGGCGATGCGGTTGAAGCTGAGTGTTTCGGATTTCTGGCAGCGCGGGTGCTGAGGGGATTGCCGATCAGTTTTCCGAGCACAACCGGAGCACCGCAGCCGATGACGGGTGGGCGGATCGCGGGGTGAGGGCGGGAGTGCCCGCTCATGCGGGCCATGCCGTGTGGAATTTAAGCGTCTTAGCTTTCGCCATGCTGCTCTCGGGCTTGACCCGAGGGCCTTCACTGGAGCCGCGTCCTTATAAGCGTTGCGCGCCCTGACTGGCCCTCGGGTCGAGCCCGAGGGCAGCTCGGTGTTTGTGGCGGCAAGGGAGATAGCTAAGCCGTCGAGGGAAAGATGAGACGTCCACCGGTAGCAACCACTCGGTTTAGCCGGCTGACCCACTGCGGTGCACGCGAAGACGGATTGCCGGGACGAGCCCGGCAATGACGGCTTGGATAGAGCGGCGGAAACGCCTGCCGCCTACACCGGCATGGGCCGGATGAAGTGGTTTTCGCCCACTTGCAGGGTTTCCGGCTGGGGTAGCGCGGCTTTGTGGCGGATGGTCTCGATCTGGTCGAGTTCGCTGCCGGGCGGCGTATCGGCAAAGCGGCGATCCGGGTCGGGGACTGCGGCGAGCAGCAGGCGTGTGTAAGGATGCTGCGGGTTGCCGAGCACACTTTCCATCGCGCCCCATTCCACCACCTGCCCCGCATACATGACCATGATGTCTTCGGCGACGAAGCGGGCGGTGGCGATGTCGTGAGTGATGTAGAGCAGCGCCAGACCCAGATCGCGTTTCATGTCGTTGAGCAGATTGAGGATGCCGAGGCGGACCGACACGTCGAGCATGGAGGTCGGCTCGTCGGCCACGATCACCTGCGGATTGACCGCCAGGGCGCGCGCAATGGAGATGCGCTGGCGCTGACCGCCGGACAGTTCATGGGGGAATTTGGCGAGCAGCTGGTCTGGATCGAGCTTGACGCGTTCCAGCAGCTCGCGGGCGCTGGCCAAGCGTTCTGCGCCGGAGAGATGTTTTTGATGCAGCTTCAGCGGGCGATCAAGATGATAGCGAATGGTGTGGGTTGGGTTGAGCGAGGCAAACGGGTCCTGAAAGACCATTTGCACGGCTGAGCGATAGGCCTTGATTGCCTTGGCGTCACCCTTGCCCAGTGCTTCGTTGCGGAACAGCAACTGGCCGGCATCGGGATGGTATTCGCGCATGATGAGACGCGCCACCGTGGTCTTGCCCGAACCGGATTCGCCCACCAGGGCCAGCGTGCGGCCGGGGGTGAGGCTCAGGGAGACATTGCGGGCGGCATAGACCTGGCTTGCCCCTTCCCCGAAGATTTTCGAGACAGTGTCGAGCTGGAGAATGGGCTGGCTCATGAATTTGCCTCCGGCTTGATCTGCTCGCCATGCAGGCGCGGCATCGAGGCCCAGAGGCGCTTGGTATAGGGATGCTGCGGGCTCTTGTAGATCGTGGCCGCGTCGTTGACCTCGACAAGCTCGCCCTGCAGCATGATGCCGATGCGGTCGGAAACCTGCACCATCAGGCCCAGATCATGGGTGATGAACAGGACGGAGAACCCCAGCTGCTTGCGCAACACGTCGATGCGCTGGAGGATTTCGCGCTGCACCACCACATCGAGCGCCGTGGTGGGCTCATCCATGATCAGGAGTTTTGGATTGAGCGCGAGGCAAATGGCGATGACGATACGCTGGCGCATGCCGCCCGAACATTGATGCGGATAGGATTTGAGGCGATCGGGTGAGATGTCGACCAGCTTCAAAAGTTCGGCGGCGCGGGCGCGCGCTTCCTCACGACTGATTTTGGTGTGGGCGCGCAGCACGTCGTAGAACTGGTCCTCGATGGTGAGGACGGGGTTTAGCGAATTCATGGCGCTCTGGAACACCATGGCGACTTCGCGCCAGCGGAATTTGCGCAATTCGGCAGTGTCGAGATCGAGCACATTGCGGCCGCCGACGATGATTTCGCTGCCGGTGCGGATCAGAGCCGGCGGGCGGTGGAGTCGACTGACGGCAAAGGCGATGGTGCTCTTGCCGCAACCGGATTCACCCGCAAGGCCGAAAAATTCGCCGGGCGCGATGTCGAAGCTGACATCTTTGACGGCATGGAAATTTTTCTCGGCGCCGACATAGTCGATATTGAGATTGCGGATGGAGAGAACGGGCGCGCTCATAGCTTACCCTCCCCGATCAGCACCATTCTGGTCCATTTCTTCAGCATGCCGCCGGTACGCAGGCGCGGATTGGCCACCTCGTCGATGGCGAAGTTGAGCAGTGCTAGGCTGAGCCCGAGTAAGGCGAGCGCGAAGCAGGGCGAGAGCAAATCCCACCACGCCCCGACCGAAAGGGCAGAAGCATTTTGCGCGTTGAACAGCATGATGCCCCAGGATACCGAATTGGGATCGCCCAGACCAAGGAAGCCCAGGGTAGCTTCGGCGATGACGGCGAAGATGACGCTGCCGATGAAGTTGATGCCGACGATGGAAAAGAGATTGGGAAAAATTTCGAAGACCATGATGCGCCAGCTCGGCTCGCCCAGCATTTCGGCGCTTTTGACGTAATCGCGCTGGCGGATGGAAAGCGTTTCGGCGCGGGTGACGCGCACGCCCCAGGCCCATGAGGTGCAGCCCAGAATAATTGCGATGACCAGAGGGCTGGCCTGGCCGATAAAGGCGGCAAGCACCAGAAGCAGCGGCAGATTGGGGACCACTAGCACCATATTGGTGAAGAAGTTGATGACCTCATCGACCCAGCCACCCTTGTAGCCGGCGAGGATGCCGAGAACGGTCCCGACCACGGTGATCAGGAGGCCAGCGCCGAAGCCGACGGCGAGCGAAACGCGCGCGCCATGAATGAGGCGCGTGAACACATCGTGCCCCAGTCGCGTCGTGCCCAGCCAGTGATCCCACGAGGGCGCCTGATGCGGGCGACCAACACGTCTTGTGGGGCTATATTCGCTGAGGAAGGGCGCGAAGATGGCGATGAGGATGATCAGCACCAAAAGGGTGAGACCCACCAAAGCCTTTTTGTTGCTGAGAAGCTGTTTGAACAGGGGCATGACTTACGCCTTCTTGAGGCGTGGATCGAGCAGGACGTAGCTCAGATCGACGACGAAATTGGAGACGAGCATGGCGGCGGTCATAATCAGGAGCTGGCCCTGAATGACCGGATAATCGCGGGCAAGAATGGCTTGGTAGAGCGTGTTGCCGAGGCCGGGATAATTGAACACCACCTCGACGATGAGCGAGCCGCCCAGAACCGTGCCGATGGCAATGGCAAGGCTGGATACGGTGGGCAGAAGCGCGTTGCGGGCGGCATACCAGAGCATGACCTGATCGTCGGCTAGGCCCTTGGCGCGGCCCATGACGATATAGTCCTCGCCCAGAAGATTGATCATGTTGTTGCGCATGGTGACGGCGAAACCGCCGGTCTGCACGATGACCAGCGTCAGCATGGGCAAGGTGCCGTGATAGAGCACCGAGGAAATATAGGTCCAGTTCCAGGCCGGATCGAGCAGCGGATTGGCCGCATAGCCATTGGGGAACCAACGCAGGGTATAGCCAAAGACGAAGAGCAGGATCAGCGAGACGACGATGGCCGGCACCGAGCTCGAAAAGATGGCGATGAGCGAGACGACGGAGTCGAAGAGCTTGCCACGGCGCCATGCAGCCATGACACCGAGCGTGGTGCCCAAAGTGAAGCTGATAATGGTGGCGATGCCAACAAGGCCCAGCGTCCAGACCAGAGCGCGGCCCAGAAGTTCGGTGACGGGGAGCGGGAAATACTTGATCGAGCGGCCGAGATCGCCGGTGACGACGCTTTTTATGTAAGCGAAATACTGCTCGTGCAGCGGCGCATCGATGAAGCCGAAGGTAAGTTTGAGCGCATTGAGATTTTCAAGGCTCAATTCCGATCCGGCGCTGGCGAACATGATCTGGATCGGATCGCCCGGCATGAGGCGCGGCAGGAAGAAATTGACCGTAGCCGCCGCCATGAAGGCGGCGAGATAAAAGGCGAGACGGCGCAAAAGGAAGGCCATGTTTTTCTGTTCCTTTCTTTCGGCCGTTTCAGGCACGATCTTGCCCGGAAAACCGGACGGCACCTCCCCCTTTCAGGGGGGAGGATGGGAGGGGGTGCGGGAGCCCACACATCGTGGCTCTCACCCCCACCCTTGATCCCTCCCGCAGGGGGGAGGGTGTCGACTGTGACAGTCGTGTTTCAGCCCTTACTGGGCAACCGGCTCGAGATCGAGCAGCTGCAGCAGGCGAGCCGGGTTGGCATTGGAAACGACGGGCGAGAACTTGGGGTCTTCGGCGTCGGCCCAGCCGGTGAAGCGGCTGGTATTGTATTCATAGAAGGACGGGCTGTTATAGAGCGGGATGATCGGCATGTTTTCGCCGATGATCATCTGCAGGCGATCCATGGCTGCCTTCTGCTCTGCCGGGTCCTTGGTCTGGGTATACTGGCCCAGAAGCTCCATCACTTCAGCATTTTCCCAATGCGGGGCGGTGAAGCGGCTCTTGCCGAAATCATCCGGGTTGAAGGAGCGGATATAGGGGAAGTACGGGTCGGCCGCCGATGCAAGCGCATTGAGGGTCATCGAGTATTCGCCCGAAATCAGCGAGGACGTCCAGACGGCCGCTTCGGGTGTCGACATCGAGACATTGATGCCGGCTTCGGTCATGGTTTCCATGGCGATCTGCACGGCATCGATCCAGTCGGTCCAGCCATTGGGGACCATGAAGTCGATCTTGATCGGGGTGCCGTCTGGGTTGTCGCGGAAGCCGTCGCCGTCGGCGTCGACATAGCCGGCTTCATCGAGCAGAGCCATGCCGGCGTCGAGATCGAACTGGCCATACTGGCCGTATTCACTGGCGACTTCGGGATTGGCGAAGGCGCTGTAGAGCTCGCCCAGCGAAGCGGGATCGTCATTGACCAGCGGATAGCCATAGCCGGCAATGTCCACGATGGTCTGGCGGTCGACGATCATGGAGATAGCGCGACGGAAATTGACGTCGGTGAAGGCCTTGCGGTTGTTTTCATCCGGCGTGACCTGGCTGACCTGGATCGAGACGAGGCTCGAGGGGGTGAACCAGTATTTGTGGTGCTCCGGGTCCTTGGCAACAAAGGTGTTGTCGATGTCGGGGATGAAGCTCGTGGCCCAATCCAGCGTGCCATCGGCAAGCGCGGCGAGCACCTGCGGATTGTCGGCAAGTTGGGGCATGCGCAGGCAATCGACCGAGAGATTTGCCGCGTCCCAATAGTGCGGGTTGCGGCACTGCTCATAGACCTGCGGGGTGAAGCGGGTGATCTCGGTCATCGGGCCGGAGCCGACCGGGTTTTCGTTGGCGAAGGTCACCGGGTCTTCGATTTCGGCCCAGACATGCTCGGGCACGATCGGCATACCGACAATGGTGTTGGCGATCAGCGAATTGGCTTCGTTGAGGTTGAACTTGACCGTGCGGTCATCGATCTTTTCCACCGAAGCGAGCTGGGCGGAGACGGAGATGAAGTCGAGCGCAGGGAATTTCTTGATGTAATCGTAGGTAAAGATCACATCGTCGGCGGTCAGTGGCTCGCCATCGGACCACATCAGCCCGTCGCGCAGGGTGAAGGTGATCGACATCAGATCGTCGGCCAGCTCATAGCTTTCGGCCAGGCGGAAATGGGGCGTGTTGCCCTGAAGGCGGTTGAAGACAACCAGCGGCTCATACATGAAATCGAGCGTGGTATAGCGCGCCGAAGTCTGGCCGAACGGGTTAAAATTGCGCACGAAAGTCGTGGTCTGCTCGGAGGCGAGGGTGAGCACATTGCCCTCCTGCTCCTGCGCCTGGGCCGGCAGGGCGGACAGCAGAGCCGTCGCCGAAATGGCCGCAATCAGTGAAATTCTCAGCATCGCGTTTTCTCCTTGTTTGGCGACCTCACCTTCAGGCGAAGCCATTCTCCCTTAGAATCTGTTCCGCTTCGGCATGCAGCGCCTGCACGTCGACGCGGGTCTTGCCCAGCCGCGCCTCGGCGCGGGCAATACGGGCGAGGCTTTCGGCACTCAGCGGATTGGCCGCTTTCGCCGCCGCTTCGCTGGCCGCCAGATCGCCTTGGCTATGAAGGGCAATGTCGTAACCGGCATCGAGCGCCGCACGAACTCGCTCGGGCCATGTGCCCTTGAGCGCTTCCATGGTGAGGCAGTCGGTGATCAGCACGCCGTCATAGCCAAGGTCTTCGCGGATCATTTTGTGCACAGTCGGCGAAACCGAGGCGGGCAGATCGGCGTCGATCTGGGTGAAGATGAGATGCGCGACCATGGCCCAGGGCGCGTCGCGCAGGGCGACGAAGGGGCGGAAATCGGTGTTCCGCATATCCTCGACCGAGGCGTCGACAATGGGACAATCGAAATGCGGATCGACCTGTACGCGACCATAGCCGGGAATGTGCTTGACGATAGGCATATTGCCCACTTCGAGCATGGCGTCGACGACGACCTGCCCCAATATGGCGACCAGTTCAGTATCATCGCCGAAGGCGCGCTGACCGATGACGTCATGCGTGTCGGTGCGGGCGAGATCGACAACCGGCGTCGTGCCGCTGCCAATACCCAGCTCGGACATCATCGACCCCATGGCGAGCGTCGAGAGGCGCAGGGCTTTCTTGCCCAGCTCAAGGTCTTTGCGCGCCAGCGCGCCAAACGTGCCGAGCGGGCGATAGAGCGGCCAATTGCCATTATCGAGCCGCTGTACGCGGCCACCTTCCTGATCGATATAGACCGGCGCATCGTCGCGCCCCACGGCTTCCCTGAACTGTTGGACAAGCCGCTTGATCTGCTCGGGATTGTCGAGATTGCGCTTGAAGAGGAACAGACCGAACGGATTGGTCTCGCGGAAAAAGGCGATCTCGGAGGTGGACAATTCCAGCCCCGGCATGCCGACGAAGAGAGCGAGTGGTGTGGTCGTCATGATGGATTTTCCGCAGCGGGCTTGATGCGCAACAGGCCCTGATAAATGTCTTCATTGTCGCCGGGGATGGGCATGGCGCCCACAGCATCGGCGTAAAAATCGACCGGACCAGCCGAGCCGACAATGGCATAAGCATAGCCATGCGCCTTCATGGCCATCAGCGTGTGATAAAAGAGCGCTAGACCAATGCGCTTGCCGCGCTGGTCCTCGGCAACGCCAGTGGGCCCGAAAAAGCCGCGCGCGGTAGCGTCGTAACAGGCAAAGCCGACCAGCTGGCCGTCAATGGTGGCAATGAGACAGCCGGGCGGCTGATGCGCCATGGCTGCTGTGACTTCGCTGACCCAATATTCGCTGAAATGGGCGCGTACCCAATCCTTGACGATATGCTGCTCGGGCGGCAGGGCGACGCGGATGCTCGCTTCGCAGTTCTGGATGCGCTGAGCCAGCGTTTTCAGTTTGCGGCTATAAAGATTGACGAGCAGGTCCATGGCTCTGCCTCAGCCTGCCGCGCGCGGCTGTTGGCCGGCGGCGCGACGTAAAAAGCCATCGGCATTGGTAAGGGCAGTCTGGGCGGCGTCGGCGTCGAGACCCGTCAGCGCCATGAGGATGGCCAGCTTCACATTGTTGTTGCTGGCGACAAGATAGCGCTCGGCATCTTCCGCGCTGCAGTCGGCGACTTCGACCAGAATGCGAATGGCGCGGGCGGCAAGTTTCTCATTGCTGACCGAAACGTCGACCATGAGATTTTCGTAGGACTTGCCGATACGGATCATGCTGGCCGTGGTCAGCATATTGAGCACCAGCTTTTGCGCCGTACCCGACTTGAGGCGGGTGGAGCCGGTCAGAGCCTCGGGGCCGACAACCGGGGAAATGGCAATATCAGCCAGTCGGGCGATGGCCGAGCCGGGGTTGCAGGAGAGCGCCACGGTGGTTGCGCCGACACTACGCGCATATTCAAGGCCGCCAATCACATAGGGCGTGCGACCGCTGACAGCGATGCCGACAACAACGTCCTTGGCCGAGATTTGCGCCTTTTCGAGATCGCTGCGACCCTCGGACGGATCGTCCTCTGCCCCTTCGATCGGGTGGCGCAGGGCATGATCACCACCGGCAATGATGCCGACCACCATGTCCTCGGACACGCCGAAGGTGGGCGGGCATTCCGACGCATCGAGCACGCCAAGGCGACCACTGGTGCCGGCGCCGAAATAGATCAGGCGGCCACCAGCCTTGAAGGCCTCGACGATTCTGTCGACGGCCTGTGCAATCTCGGGCAGAACCTTTTCGACCGCGCCAGCCACCTGCGCATCCTGCGCGTTCATGGCGGCAAGAATTTGCGGCGTCGACATCAGGTCGATCTGCATGGTGTCCGGGTTGCGGGCCTCGGAAACGAGCTGCCCAAGTTCTGCGATCAGGGTGCTTTTTGCCATGATGCCTTTGCTCGATGTCTGGCCGGAATGCTAGAAGTGAATATTCCTAGTGTCAACGTAATCTGGAATATTGTATTCCATTGTGGATAGAGACCCGTCTGCGCCGAAGGGTGGAGCGGGGACAAGGCTGTTGCAATCGTCTGGCTATCGGCACTAGTGCGGATGGCCCCAGTTCTGGAAGCAAGCATGTCCATCCTGAAAGTCCTTAGCGCCAAGCTCGATTCCATGACGGTCGCCGACCGGCAGATCGCCCAGTTCATTATCGATCACCCCGACGAAATGCTGACGCTTTCCTCTGCGGCCTTGGCCGAGGCGACCGGACGCAGCCAGTCGAGCGTCGTCAAGTTCAGCCAGAAAATGGGCTATGGCGGCTACCAGCAGCTCAAGCTGGCGGTGAACAAGGCCAAGGCGCTGGAATGGCATACGCCGGGCGGGGTGATTCACGGCACGATCGACACCAACGACAGCTATGTGACCATTCTGCAAAAGCTGATCGGCAGCAAGCTGCTGTCGATGCGGGAGACCCTGGCCGCCAATAACGAGCAGGCCATCGACGCCGTCGTGGAAGCGTTGGTTTCGGCGCGGAAGGTGCAATTGGCCGGCGTTGGCGCTTCGTCTCTGGTTGCGCGGGACTTTTCCTACAAGCTGCTCAAACTGGGCCGCGTCGTGTTGATCGACACCGATACGCATATCCAGGTATCCAATGCCTCGGGCCTCAACGAAACCGACGTTTTGCTGGCGCTATCGCATTCGGGGCGCAGCATTGAAACGCTACGCATTGCCGAACTGGCCAAGCAGCGCGGGGCGACGGTCATCTCGATGACCGGACTGCATCCTAATCCCCTGCTCGATCTTGCCGATCTGCATCTTTTTACCGTGACAGACGAAGAGCGCGTACGTTCGTCCGCCATCACCTCGCGCGATGCCCAGCTCATGCTGATGGATATGTTATTCATCCTGCTGATCCGCCGTCAGGCCGATGCGCATGACTACATCCACAATAGCGAAAGCGCTGTCACCGTCCTCAAGGCGCGCTAGCCAAATTTCTCTCTCCGCTGCCCTATAGGCAGGCAGGAACGGCATTTGCCTTTTGTGTAATCATATATTCTTGACATAGTCATTTTTTGGAATTTAGTATTCCAATGTGGATCGGTCATAAGGGATGGCCGTGAGGGATCTGGTTCCGCCCGGAAGGCGGAGCTGACGGAGGGTGATTTGGCTCAGCTTTCGCTTCGCGGCATCAAGAAGCAGTTCAAGAATACAGCCGTGCTGCATGGGATCGATCTCGAGATCGGCGACCGGGAGCTGGTCGTGTTCGTCGGGCCTTCAGGTTGCGGCAAGTCTACCCTTTTGCGCCTCATTGCCGGCCTCGATCCGATTTCGGGCGGCGAATTCGTGCTCAATGGCCAGTTGATGAATGATGTGCCGCCATCGCGACGCGGCATTGCCATGGTGTTCCAGTCCTATGCGCTTTATCCGCATATGGATGTTTATGAAAACATGGCCTTCGGCGCGCGCCTGATGGGACTCGACAAGGCCGAAGTCGAAAGCCGCATTGCAGAAGCCTCGCGCATGCTGCGGCTTGACGAATTGCTCAAGCGCAAGCCGCGCGAGCTCTCGGGCGGACAGCGTCAGCGCGTCGCCATCGGGCGGGCGCTGGTGCGCAAGCCTGCCGTGTTCCTGCTCGATGAGCCGCTGTCCAATCTCGACGCCGCCTTGCGCTCCGACGTGCGCCTCGAAATTGCAAAGCTGCATCGCGATATCGGCGGCACGATGATTTATGTCACCCATGATCAGGTCGAGGCGATGACGCTGGCCGACAAGATCGTGGTGATGAATGCCGGGCGGATCGAACAGGTCGGCTCGCCACGCGAACTTTACGAGACCCCGGCCAATACGTTTGTCGCGACCTTTATCGGCTCGCCACGCATGACGCTGGTGAATGTGACCCGCGCGGGCAATCGGCTCAGCGTTGTCGGTGGCGGCTCGCTCGTTCTGGAGAGACTGCCGGAGGGCGACAGCTTCAAGCTGGGCCTCCGCCCCGATGCAGTGAACCTGCGCCGCGGAACCGACGCCGAGGGGCTGCATGCCCAGGTCGTTTACACCGAATATCTGGGCGACAACGCCTATGTCTATGTGCGGCTGACCGACGGCACGCTGGTTGCGGCGCGCACGGGGCCGAACGAGGTTTTTCCGCCCGATGAGGCGGTGCGCGTAACGCTCAATTCGGGCGCGGCGCATTTCTTTTCCGCCGAGGATGGCCGGCGGCTGACCCCGTAAGGGGCAAGAACAGACCATGCCAATGTTGTTTCAAGGAGAGGGAACACAAATGAAGTCCAATCTGATCCGTATCGGCGCTGGCCTTGCGGCCATCATGGTGGCGGCTCCCGCGCTGGCGCAGGACCTGACCTTCTGGAGCTGGCGCCAGGAAGACCGCGCCGCCTATGAGCAGTTCATCGACACGTTCGAAGCTGCCAATCCGGGCATCACCGTCAAGTTCGAGACGTTTGAAGCGGCCAATTACAACACCATCCTGTCGACTGCCCTTGCCGGTGGTACGGGCCCCGATGTGATGATGGTGCGCGCCTATGGCGGCCTCGAAAACGTTGCTGCCGCTGGCTATCTCGAGCCGCTCTCCAATGAGACCGTCCCGGCGCTGGCCGATTTCGCAGCCCCGGCACTCGCTGCCGAAAGCATGCGTTCGGACGGCGTGGTCTATGCCGTGCCGTTTGCCAGCCAGACCCAACTCGTCATCTATAATAAGGCCCTGTTCGACGCCAATGGCATCGAAGAGCCGCAGACCTGGGCCGAGCTCGAAGCCTTGAGCCAGACGCTCAAGGATGCCGGCGTCATCCCCTTTGCCAATGGCACCGCGACCGCATGGCAGAACGAGACCGTCACCTTCGGCCTCGGCTCGACGCTGATGGGCAAGGATTTCTACGACGGGCTGATGACCGGCGAGACTGACTTTACCGACGAGCGCTTCGTCAATGCCCTCAGCGAAGTGAACGAACTGGCGCAGAACTATTTCCCCGATGGCTTTATCGGCCTCGACTACCCATCGGCACAGCAGTTGTTCTCCTCGGGCATGGCCGGCATGTTTGTCGGTGGCTCCTATGAGCTGGCGACCTTCAAGGCGCAGAATCCCGATATCGAACTGGGCATTTTTGCAGCGCCCGGTGAAACGGCGGAAACCGAGCGTCTTGTCGGCCTCTATTTCGACGGCGGCTACGCAGCCAATGCGGCCGGCGCGAACAAGGAAGCCTCGATAAAATTCCTCAACTATCTGGCCAGCCTTGAATTCGGTCAGGCCTTTGCCGATACGCTTTCTAATATCTCGACCGTTCCCGGTGTTGTGTTCAACAACCCGCTGCTGGCCGAGGTCAATGAGCTGAACCAGCACTCGATCCCCTACCTGATGCTGGCCCATTTCCGCTTCGGCGAGCCCTCCGGCTCGGTGCTGATCCAGGGCGAAATGCAGAAGCTGTTTGCCGGTGAAACCACTCCGGTTGCCATTGGCGAAGCGCTGACCACCGGCCTCGCCGCCTGGTACGAGCCCTTCCAGAAGTAACCGCCCTCGTGAATGGTCCCTTCCCGCACGCGGGGAGGGGTATTTCCACCGCACTCAAGCGCGAAGCGACCGCAACATGCCCCAACTTCGGATGACAGGCCGCGGCCTTTGGATCACCGTGCTGATCGTGCCACCGCTCTGCTTTGTTGCTCTGTTCGTCGTCTATCCAATCCTCTCTGCCTTCGCCTATGCCTTCTTCGACTGGCAGGGGCTGCGCCGCCTCGACTTCGTGGGTTTGCAGAATTTCCATACGGTTCTGTTCGTCGAGCCCTATCGAAGCTGGACGCTCAATGCTTTCAAGAACAATGTCATCGTTTTCTTCGCGCTGATGGTGTTGCAAAACGGGCTGGGCTTTATCCTCGCCTATGCGCTCTGGCGCGAATTGCCGGGCGCCCGCTTTCATCGCATCGCGGTATTCCTGCCGGTCGTGCTCTCGACCATCATCGTCGCCTATCTCTTCAAGCTCTTCTACCACCCGCTCTTCGGCGTCGTGAACATTTCGCTCAAATCCATCGGTCTCGGCTGGTTGGCGCAGCCCTGGCTGGGGCAAAGCGGCACCGCACTGTGGAGCATTATCATTGCCCAGGCGTGGCATATGGTGGGGTTCCCAACGCTTGTTTTCCTTGCCGGCATGCAGCGCATTCCCGGCGAAATTCTCGACGCCGTACGCATGGAAACCGAGAGCGAATGGGTCAAGATCACCAAGGTGGTCTGGCCGCTGGTCGCGCCCAGCGCCACCATCGTTTTCACCCTGCTGTTCGTCGGCGCGTTCAACTGGTTCGAGCTGCCCTATATCATGGGCGGGCTTGATGGATCGCCGTTCGGATCGACCGATGTGCTGGGGCTGTATTTCTATCGCACGGCCTTTGGCAATGTGTCGGCTGGCCAGCAGAATTTCGGGCTCGGCTCGGCGCTGGCCGTCATCATCTTCCTCTTCATCGCCGTGGTTGCCGGTTTCATCACCACGCGCCTGCGCGCGAGGGAGATCCAGCTATGAGTGCGGCTGCGGATAATGCCTATTACCAGCGCAAGGGCATGCTGGGCGCGCTGGGGCGCGACGGGCTGTTGCAGATCATCCTGATCGCCAACACGATCATCATGTTGGCGCCGATCATCATCATGGTGTTCTCAGCCTTCAAAACCACGCCGCAGATTTTCCAGTCGCCGTTCTCGATTCCAGACTTTTCCAATGTCGGCAATTTCGTGAAAATCTGGACCGAGACAAACTTCCTGCGCTACCTGCTCAATTCCTTCGTGGTGACAGGTGCCTCGATGGCGCTGATCCTGACGCTTGGGACCATGGCGGCCTATGCCATCGGCCGCTACACCTTTACCGGCTCGGGCTTCATCCTGATGTTCTTCCTGGCCGGGCTGACACTGCCACTAAAGCTCGCCATCATCCCGTTATTCATGCTGATGCGGGACCTGTCGATCCTCAACAATCAGCTGAGCCTCATCTTCGTCTATACGGCCATGGGCCTGCCGACGACGGTGTTCATCATGACCGGCTTCATCCGCTCGCTGCCCAACGAGCTGGAAGATGCGGCGCGCATGGATGGGGCGAGCGAAGCGCGGATCATGTGGTCGATCATGCTGCCGCTGGTCAGGCCAGCCATGGTTATTGCCGGCATCCAGAATGTCGTGCCGATCTGGAACGACTTCTTCTTCCCGCTGGTCTTCATCCAGAACGACAATCTCAAAACGCTGCCGCAAGGGCTGACCACCTTCATGGGCGAATATACGACCGATTGGGGCGTGCTGTTCTCGGGGCTGACGCTCTCCGCCGCGCCGATCATCATCATCTATATCCTGCTGTCCAAGCAGTTTATTGCCGGCATGACCTCGGGCGCGGTGAAGTGATGAAACTGGAAAAAGGCCTTATCGTCTCCTGCCAGGCGCGGGCGGATAATCCCTTGCACGGGCCGAACTTCATGGGCGCCATGGCGCTGGCGGCGCGCGATGGCGGCGCTGTTGCGATCCGCGCCAATGGGCCTGCCGATATTGCAGCGGTGAAGGCGGCGGGGCTGCCCGTTATCGGCATTCATAAGGTGTTTTCTGACCAATACCCGGTCTATATCACCCCCGATTTCGCGGCGGCCGAGGCCATCGTGGCGGCCGGGGCGGAGATCGTGGCGCTCGATTGCACGCCGCGTCCGCGCGCTGGCGAGGCGCCGGGCGTTCTGATCCGGCGCATTCGCGAAAAACTGCGTGCCGAAGTCTTTGCTGACATTTCGACCCTTGATGAAGGGCTGGCAGCGGCGGAAAGCGGCGCGACTTATGTGGCGACGACGCTTTCGGGTTACACAGAGGCGACGCAACCCAAGCCAGACACGCCCGATCTTGCGCTTATTGAGGCTCTGGCCAGCCGTTTGTCGGTTCCCGTGATCGCTGAGGGGCGTTACAATTCGCCGGACCTCGTGCGGCGGGCGTTCGAGGCAGGGGCTCATGCCGTTGTCGTTGGAACAGTGATCACCAATCCACGAGAAATCACCCGCAGTTTTGTCCGGGGCGGTGTGCCCGCATGATGCGCGATGTGCATCTGGGCTTCGATATTGGTGGCACGGCCAGTCGCTGGGTCGCCTGTGACGCCTTGGGGGCTGTGCTGGCGCGCGGCAAGGTGGCGGGAGCGACCGGCCATATCTTCAATCCGGCGGAGCGCGAGCGCCTCTCTGGTGCATTCAATTCCATTGCGGCGGCACTTTCAGCCGAAAATCTGCAAGTCGTCACCCTTGCCGGTGGCATGACCGGATACGGCGCTGCGGTGGAAGAGGAGGTCAAGGCCTTGATCGGCGAAGCGCTGCCATTGCCGCGCGACCAGATCATGCTGATCGACGACATTGTGCTGGCCTATCTCGCCAATTTCGCGCCCGGTGAAGGCCATCTCATTTCCGCTGGAACCGGCTCCATTGGCGTGCATGTGGCCGCCGATGGCAGGGTCACGCGTGTCGGTGGGCGCGGTATTCTGATCGACGATGCCGGCTCGGGTAGCTGGATCGCGCTTGAGGCCCTCGATCTCATGTATCGCGCCTATGATCGCGATGGCAATTTCAGCGCATTGGAGCCTTTGGCTGCGGCCATGTTCAAGGCCGTGGGCGGCGACACGTGGAGCGACGTGCGTCAGTTCGTTTATGCCGGCGATCGTGGCCGGATCGGCACGCTCAGCGTCGCCGTAGCGGAAGCTGCTGTGGCAGGCGACGCAATTGCCTTGGATATTCTGCGCCGAGCCGGGGACGAATTGGCCAAGCTCGCTTCTGCGCTTTTGGCGCGATGTGGCGCTGCACCCGTGGGACTGGTCGGAGGCGTGCTCGATCTCCATCCCGCCATTCTGGAACAAGCGCGACGCAGTCTGCGGGAGGCTGATATCGTCACCAATAAGGGCGATGCGGCTCTTGCCGCCGCACGGCTGCATGCTGATTCTGCCTGGCTGAGTGTGTTTTTAACTGGCTTGATCTTCACCTGATCGCCGGCTCCCTCATTGCCGGACGTCCGGCATTTTCTCTTTAAATTTCAAAATACTCTGACGGAGCGCATCGCTTCTTCCGGTCGGGGGAGGACGGCGCTTTTGCGCGCAAGTCATGCCCTCGCCTCATGCGGGGGTTGACACATTTGCATGGCTTGGAAAATAATCTGGGTATTGGTCCTATTGTTGGACCAAAGGAGGATTTCACCAGCCATGGCGCGCGTAACCGCGGTCAAGGGCGTGCTCGAAGCGCTCAAGGCCGACATTCAGAGCAATTACCAGCCGGGCGACTACCTGCCCAATGAGCGGCTCTATGCCGAACGCTTTGACGTGAGCCGCAACACGGTGCGCGAGGCGCTGATTTTTCTGGAAGCCTATGGTTTCGTCGAAAAAACCCAGCGCGGCCCCCGCGTGACGACACCCGACCTGTCTATGGCTTTCGACATTATCGAAACCGTGTTCGATCGCAGTCTGGCGACCTGTCAGGACGTCATCGAATTTCGCCGTGGTATCGATCTGGCCGTCATGCCGTCAGTGGTCAAACGCATCACCGATGCGCAGATCGGCCAGCTCAAGCAGCATCTGGCGCAGATGCGGGCGGCGCTGACCGTACGTCAGGGCGCCGAGGCGGACTATGCCTTCCATCAGGTGCTGATCGAAGCCTCCAACAACTCGGTCATTCACAAGCTCTTCGCCGCGCTGCGTCCGATCATCGTTTTCTACCAGGAGATCGGTAAGCAGCGTCCGCACCACGATGGGCGTTCGCTCGAGAACCATCAGCACATTGTCGACGCGCTTGAACAGCGCTCGCTGGAAAAAGTCACCGTTGCTTTCATCGAGCACTATTCGCTCAGCGAAATCTCGCTGGCCGAGGCGCTCTCCGAACACCAAGACACGAAAGTTACCGAAGCCCAATGAAGGCCGTTAGAATCGCCGCCGAAGGTCAATGCGAATTTGCCAATGTCGACCAGCGCTCCCCTGACGCCGGAGAGGTTGTGCTCGCCGTCAGGCATGTTGGCCTATGCGGCAGCGATCTCAATACCTTCAAGGGTCTCAACCCGTTGGTACAGCTCCCGCGCATTCCGGGCCATGAAATCGGCGGCGACGTGGTTGCGGTTGGCTCCGGTGTCGATGCGGGCCTGATCGGGCAGCGTGCTATCGTCGTGCCCTATACCAATTGCGGCACCTGCTCGTCCTGTCGTAAGGGTCGGCTCAATGCTTGCCGCTACAACAAGACGCTCGGCGTTCAGCAGGATGGTGGTCTGTCAGAATTTCTGGTTCTGCCCGCCGAAAAGATCATCCTCAATTCAACACTCGCACCAGCCCATCTGGCACTGGTAGAGCCGCTTTCGGTCGGTTTTCACGCGGTGGAGCGCGGTTCTGTCGCCTCGTCCGATACGGTTGTTGTGCTGGGCTGTGGCATGATTGGCATGGGTGCCATCATCGGTGCCGCGGCGCGTGGCGCTCGGGTGCTCGCCGTTGACGTCAATGCGCAGAAGGCCGAGTTCGCACGCCAGTTCGGCGCCAGCGAAATCATTGTGGCCGGGACGGAAGACGTCGCCCAGCGCATCGAGGCTCTGACCAATGGCGATGGCGCCGATGTGGTCATCGAGGCCGTTGGCCTGCCGCTGACCTTCACGCAGGCCGTGGACTTTGCCGGCTTTGCCGGGCGCGTGGTCTATGTCGGCTATTCCAAGGCCCCGGTCAGCTACGAGACGCGGTTCTTTAACCTGAAGGAACTCGACATTCTCGGTTCGCGCAATGCGACTCGGGCTGATTTCGAGGCCGTCGTCGCCTATCTCGAAACCCTTGGGTCCAAGGCCGATGCGCTGATTTCCAAGCGCTTTGCCTTTGCCGAAGCCGATCAGGCTCTGCCCTTCTGGGCGGCAAACCCCGACGCACTCAAGGTTGTCATCGAGGTGGCCGCGTGACCAATCCGGCCCAGACAATGCTCGACACTTTTGGACTTGCCGGTAAAACCGCGCTGGTAACGGGCGGCGGCTCCGGGCTGGGTTTGGCCACGGCAAAGTGCATGGCTGCGGCGGGTGCCAAGGTGATCATTGCCGGACGCCGTGCCGATGTGCTGAACGCGGCGCTGGACGAACTGGGCAACAATGCTGCCGCCGAAGTTCTTGATCTTGCAGACGTTGCTGGTGTTGCCGGCGCAGCAAAGGCTATCGAGGCGCGCCACGGCACGATCGATATTCTGGTCAACAATGCGGGCAATACGGTCAAAAAGCCGTTCGAAGACTCGAGCATGGCCGATTTCGATGCGGTGTTCGATGTGCATGTGCGCGGCGCGCTGGAACTGACCCGCGCCATTCTGCCCGGCCAGATCGCCAAAGGCGATGGCTCGATCATCTTTACCGCCTCGATGACCTCGTTCATCGGCCAACCGCTGGTCATGGGTTACACCGTCGCCAAGACGGCGCTGACCGGCGCGGTGCGCGGCCTTTCCGCTGAATTCGCCGAACGCGGCATTCGCGTCAACGCTGTAGCCCCCGGCTGGATCGATACTGACCTGTTCCAGAAGGCGACCTCCGCCGATCCGGCGCGACGCGCCAAGATCATGGCGCGCATTCAGGCCAAAAAGCTTGGCCGTCCCGAAGATATTGGCTGGGCATGCGTCTATCTCGCAAGCCCGGCTGCCGCCTATGTGACAGGCCAGACTCTGGTCGTCGATGGCGGCGCGGTGATCGGTTTCTGATCCCGCCATCCCAGTTCCCAAAAGAGAAGCCCTGTGAGGAGACTACCCATGAAAAAGACTTTTGCCGCATTGGCAGCCGCAGCCATGCTCTCGGCGAGCTTTGCCGCCTATGCTCAGGAAGTGACCATTCGCGTCGCTTACGAGAATAACCCCGGCGAGCCGGTCGACCAGATCATGCATTTCTGGAAAGACCTTCTGGCAGAGCGCTCCAATGGCGAAATCGCACTTGAGCTGTTCCCGTCCTCCCAGCTCGGCTCCAAGTCCGATGTGACCGATCAGGCCATTATGGGCCTCAACGTCATCACCATCACCGATGTTGGCTTCCTCGCCGACTATGAGCCCGATCTGGGCGTGTTGTTCGGGCCTTATCTCAGCGACGATCCGGCAAAGCTGCTGGCCATTTATGATGGCGAATGGTTTGCTGACGAATCCGAAAAGCTGCGCAATGACCACGGCATCCGCGTCGTCATTCCGAACCTGCTCTATGGCGTGCGCCACCTGATCTCAACCCGTCCCGTCCGCACCCCCGAAGATCTGGCGGGCATGAAGGTTCGCGTGCCGAACAACCTGATGCAAATCCGCGCCTTTGAAGCCATGGGCGCAACCCCGACCCCAATGCCGTTGGGTGAAACTTACACTGCGCTGACGCAGGGCGTGATCGATGCGGTTGAAAACCCCATCGCCGTTCTGCATGGCCAGAAGTTCCACGAAGAAGCCAAGTATCTGACGCTCATGGGCTACCTCACGAACACGGCCATGTTCGTCGGTGGCGAAGCCTTTTTCGCAACCCTCAGCCCCGAACACCTGCAGCTGGTGCTCGATACCGGTTACGAGGCCGGTCTTTACAGCCAGGAACTGGTGACCGAACTCGACAATCAGATGATCGAGGAAATGAAGGCTGCCGGTGTCGAGGTGATCGACGTTGATACGGCAGCTTTCCAGGCGCTCACCACCCCGGTCTATTCGCAGTTCCCCGAATGGTCCGAAGGTCTCTACGAACGCATTCAGGCTGAACTTGAATAAGTTCCTCCCGAGGGGCGCGGGTCTCTGATCCGCGCCCTTCCCACAGGCTCCCCCTCCCTAGGATTTTCATGATGAAGTTCCTCGAACGTCCGGTGAACTGGCTTATCGCCATCAGCCTTGCCGCACTCGTCGTGCTGAGCAATTGGGCTGTGTTCCAGCGCTATGTTCTGTCCCGCCCTCTGCATTTCGCCGAGGAAATGAGCGTATTCCTGTTCCTCTGGATCATCATGCTGGGCGCGATCGCCGCCGAAAAGGACGACAGGCATCTGACGATTTCCGTTCTGGTCGATGCGTTGCCGGCCAGAGTTGCAAAGATACTCGACGTCGTACTCTCGGTCGTTTCGATAGGCGTCCTGCTCTTTGCCGCCAAGATCGGTCTTGATCTGGCTCTGGCCAGCCAGACGCGCGTAACCCAAATCCTGCGCATCCCCTATTTCTGGCTCTACCTCGCCTTCCCTGTCGGCTGCGTAGGCATTTGTATTTTCACGGCCCATCGCCTCATCGGCGTCATTCGTGGCTTCAAGGGGGAGCAGACCCATGGATAATCTGGGTACGATCGTCCTCGTCCTTCTGGCGCTCATCGCGCTCAATATGCGGCTTTACGTTGCCATCATCATGGCTGTGCTGGGCTATTTCCTCTTCATCAATCAGGTGCCGATCAACATCGCTATCCAGCGCGTGATCGCCCCGACGCAGAACGTGGCTCTTCTGGCCATCCCGCTCTTTATTCTGCTCGGCACGCTGATGAGCTTTACCGGCATTGCCAGCCGCATGCTCAAGCTCGCCGATCTGCTTGTCGGCAAAATGACCGGCGGCATGGCGCAGGCCAATATTGTGCTCTCGCTGCTGATGAGCGGTATGAGCGCTTCCAATCTGGCTGACGCGGCCATGACCTCGCGCATGCTGGTGCCCGAAATGGTCAAGAACGGCTACAGCAAGGGCTTTGCTGCCGCCGTTACCGCCGCCAGTTCGCTGGTAACGCCGATTATTCCGCCCGGCATCGCGCTCATCATCTATGCGCTGCTCGCCAATGTGTCGGTGGGCCAGATGTTCCTTGCCGGTATCCTGCCCGGCTTCATGATCGCGTTCCTGTTGATGATCGTGACCTACATCATCTCCAAAAAGCGCGGCTATAAGCCGACCCGCGAAACCTGGCCGACGCCGCGCGAAACCGGTTCTGCTCTGTTTCAGGCCTGGCCCGCACTTTTGCTTGTCGTGGCGGTGATCGGCGGTATTCGCGCCAATATCTTCACGCCGACCGAAGCTGGCGCTTTCGCCGTTCTCTTCGTGCTCGTCATCGGCTTCCTGATCTATCGCGAAATGCGTCCACGCCACGTGTTCGACGCTTTGGTCGAAACCGGCAAGACCACGGGCTCGGTGATGCTGGTGATCATGGCGAGTTCTGCTCTGGCCTGGGTGTTCTCGCTCGAACAGGTCGGCCAGTCGCTGGCAGCCAGCATTATCGCCCTTGAGCTCAATCCGATCATGCTGCTGCTGGTCATGAACGTGCTGTTTCTCGGCCTCGGCACCGTCATCGAAGGCACGGCGCTGATGATCGTGCTGGTGCCGATCCTCATGCCCACCGTCATGGCCGCGGGTATTGATCCGGTCCATTTCGGCATCATCCTGATCATCAACCTGTCCATCGGCACGCTGACGCCGCCGGTCGGCACGGTCATGCTGGTGGTCTGCAATATCACCAAGGTCAAGGTTGGTGAATTCATCCGTGAATCCTTCGGCATGTATCTGGCGCTGATTGTCGCTCTGCTGCTGATCACCTTCATTCCGCAAATATCGCTGGCGCTCATACGCTAGGGCAGGGAGGCAAATATCATGACGGGCAAACTGGACGATGCGGAGCTGATCCGCGTCCTCAAGCAAGATTTGTTCACCGCAGTCGTCGGCGACGTGCTCGACGCCATGGGGTTCCGCAAGCAATTCCTGCCCCAGGCCATTGGCCCTCTGGTGCGCGAAAACAAGATTGCCGGCCGCGCCATGCCGGTGCTCGAAGCGGATGTATTCGATGATGTCGGCGCAGAGGGGAAGGGGCCGCTCTCTCGCATCCCGTTCGGCATTATGTTCGAGGCGCTGGACGATCTCAAGCAGGACGAGGTCTATATCGCCTCGGGCTCCTCTTTCAATTACGCGCTCTGGGGCGGGCTGATGAGCACCCGTGCCCAGCATCTCAAGGCGGGCGGCGCCATCCTCAATGGCTTCATCCGCGACGCGGGTGAGATCGAGCGGCTCGGCTTCCCCGTTTTCTCGCGCGGCGTCTATGCGCAGGATCAGGGCGTACGTGGCAAGGTCATCGACTTCCGCACGCCCATCGAAATTGAGGGCATCCGCATCACACCCGGCGATCTGATCTTTGCTGATCGTGAAGGCGTACTGATCATTCCGCGCGAAGCCGAGCAGGAAGCGATCGCGCGCGCCATCGAGAAAAACAACACCGAAAACGCCGTGGCCGTCGCCATCCGCAATGGCATGAGCACCCGCGAAGCCTTCGACACATTCGGGGTGATGTAAGGTGACAGATGCGCGCCTATTGCTGCTGTCGCCCAGCGACAATGTCTTCGTGCTGCGCGAAGCGGTCGAGGTCGACGAAACGCTGATTATCGATGACGTCAGCGTCACTCTCTCGCAACGGCTCGATCTCGGCCATAAAATTGCCCGGCGTCCTATCGCGCCGGGCGAGAAAATCCTGAAATATGGCGCCCCAATCGGCTCGGCCACAAAGCCCATCAGCGTGGGCGACCACGTCCATATCCACAATATCAAGAGCGACTACACGGCCACCCATATTATTGGCCGCAAGGTCGAGGAGCCGGTTCAATGAGCGGACAATTGCGCGGTTTTCCGCGTCAGGACGGGCGCAAGGGCATCCGCAATGTCGTGGCCGTGGCCTATCTGGTCGAATGCGCCCATCACGTGAGCCGCGAGATCGTCGCCGAATTTCGTGGCGAAGCGGTGCACCTCATCGGGTTTCCGGGGTGTTTCCCGAACGCCTATGCACAGGACATGATGGAAAAGCTCACCACCCACCCCAATGTGGGTGCGGTGCTACTGCTGTCGCTGGGCTGCGAGAGCTTCAACAAATACCAGCTCTCCGACGTCATCAAGGCCTCTGGGCGTCCGGTCCATACTCTGACCATCCAGAACGATGGCGGCACCCGCCGCACCATCGATCAGGGAAGGGCATGGGTCGAGGAACAGCTTGTGGCTCTGCGGCAGGCCAAAACGGTGCCCATGGCGCTGGATGAACTGGTGGTCGGCACCGTCTGTGGCGGATCGGACGGCACATCTGGCATTACTGGCAATCCTGCCGTGGGCCGTGCCTTCGACATGCTGGTTGAAGCTGGCGCGACCTGCATTTTTGAGGAAACCGGCGAATTGATCGGCTGCGAGGACATTATGGCCGATCGCGCCGTGACGCCAGAGCTGGCCGACGAATTGCGCGCCTCGGTCGCCAAGGCTGCCACCTATTACGCAACGCTCGGCTATGGCAGTTTCGCGCCCGGCAATGCCGATGGCGGGCTCTCCACCATCGAAGAAAAATCGATGGGTGCCTATGCCAAGTCCGGCTCTTCGCAAATCTCGGGCATTATCAAGCCCGGCACAATTCCGCCCACCGGCGGGCTTTATCTGATGGATGTGGTGCCCGACGGCGAAGTGCGTTTCGGCTTCCCCAATATTTCTGACACCGCCGAAATCGTCGAGATGATGGCTTCGGGCTGCCATATGACCTTGTTCGTCACCGGACGCGGCTCGGTTGTCGGTTCGGCGGTTTCGCCGGTCATCAAGGTCTGCGCCAATCCCGACACCTATCGCAAACTCGAAGATGACATGGATGTCGATGCCGGGCGTATTCTGAAAGGCCGGGCAAGCCTCGACGATGTCGGACAGGAAATTCTCAACCTGATCGAAGCCATTGCCTCAGGCGAAGAAACCAAGTCAGAATCGCTGGGGCACCGCGAGTTTATCCTGACCTATAAAAGCTTTGAACCTGCTGGTCCGTCCTGTCTGCCGCGGGTTTGACGCCCAGCCTTGCAAATATGCACTGGGGAGCCTCCCCACCACGGGGCTGCCCTCGGGCTTGACCCGAGGGCCACTCGGTACAGGCACAGTCACCGAATTGTGGCTCTCCAACTGGTCCTCGGGTCAAGCCCGAGGACAGCATCGGATTGTTGCAGGATTTGTGCGATTAGCCACTACACCGGCAGTCCCCGCAATAGGCGCGGCCCGGACGCCCCTGAAGCTGCGCCGATCAGCGCCGATTTGATCGGACCTGTCCGGTCCACAAGCCCAAGCCCGAAATCGCGCAGCGCGCGGATTGGCGCGACATCGTTGGAGAAGAGCCGGTTCATACCATCGGTGACGATGGCCATTGATGCGGTGTCCAGACGACGCCAGGACTGGTAGCGTTCCAGCACGTCCTCTGCGCCATGATCGAGCCCCAGCCGCATGGCGTCGACGATCACCTCAGTCAGTGCCGCCACATCCTTGAGCCCCAGATTAAGCCCCTGCCCGGCAATGGGATGCACGACATGGGCTGCGTCACCCACCAGCGCCAGACGCGGGCCGATAAAACTCTTGGCCAGTTGCAGGCGCAGAGGAAAGCCCATCAGCTTGTCTTCAAGCGTTACCCGACCCAGCGTCGAGCCCATGACGGCTTCGATCTCAAGGGCCAGCGCATCCGCATCCATTGCCAGGAAACGTGGCGCGTTTTCGGCTGTTTCCGTCCAGACCAGAGACGAGCGATTGCCGGGCAGCGGCAGGCTGGCAAAGGGGCCGGACGGGCGGAAATGCTCATAGGCCACGCCCTCATGCGGCAGTTCATGCGCAATCGTCGCGACCAGCCCCGTCTGCCCATAATCATGGCCGAACGTATCGATGCCTGCGCGCTGGCGCAGGCCCGATTGAGCTCCGTCAGCGGCAATAATCAGCGGCGCCGAGAGCATGCGACCATCGGCCAGCGTCAATTTCGCCAGCGCGCCGTCCCCTGACCAGTCCTTGACCTCGGCAGGCGCGACCATTTCAAACAGCCCCTCAGCCCCCTTGAGCAAGGCGGCGGCGCTGGCCTGATTGGGCACCATATGGGCAAAGGCCTCGCCGGGCGCCACTTCTCCGTCAAACTGAAGAAATAGCTGGCGTGCCAGATCGCCATGACCAGAATCGGTAATCCGCATGGCCGTCATCGGCTGGCTCGCGCTCTCCATATCCTGCCAGACGCCAAGTGCCTCGAAAATGTGTCGGACACCGGCAGCAATGGCAGACGCGCGATTGTCGCGCGGAACGCTGAGCGGGCGGCGATCCACCAAGGCAAGTTTGATGCCCGGTGCCGAGCGGCCAAGGGCCAGCGCCAGCGTCAGCCCGACATGCCCGCCGCCGACGATAATGACATCAAATCGATCCATCTTTGGTCCGTTCATTTCCGCAAACTCTGGATATTGGTTTTCGGCCCGCGTGCGTCTGAACGCAAGTGCGCCACTTGCCGCGCTGGCTGTGGGTGCATTTTGTGCATAGCGTCAAAATCTGCGCAATTTATGTGCATTACTGTATTTGCCACAGCTTTGCCACAATGCGTTCTGGTTAGGATCTCGGTGCCTAACCTCTTAGTTTTAGGGAATTTTCTTGGCGCGACACCAGTTTGGCACGGCTCTTGAGTCTGTAGCCCTCGTAAAACAATGCGAGAGGCAAGAAAGGGGCATTCATGAAACTGGTGGTTGCAATCATCAAACCATCACGTCTGGAGGAGGTGCGCCAGGCGCTGAACTCCCTCGACGTGCACGGCATGACCGTGACCGAAGTGAAGGGCTATGGTCGACAGAAAGGCCATTCCGAGATTTATCGTGGCACCGAATATGCGGTGCATTTCCTGCCCAAGCTCAAGGTCGAGATCGCCGTCGATGATGCGCTGGCCGATCCGGTGAGCACGGCCATCCGTGATGCTGCCCAAACGGGTCGTATTGGCGATGGCAAGATTTTCATTCTCGATCTGCTTGCCGTCACCCGCATCCGCACCGGCGAAACCGGCGCGTCGGCGCTGTGATGTCCCCCGACTTCAGGAGAACAACGACAATGACAGGGTTTAAGACTCCCCTAAAGATTGCGGGCGGCGTTGCGCTGACCTCGCTCTTGCTGGCGCTGCCGGCGCTCGCTCAGGATGCTCCGGCCGAAGAGGTTGTCGAAGCAGTTGTGGGCGGCGAAGCTGCCGTCCAGACGCAATATATCCTCAATTCCTTCCTGATGCTGTTCGGCGGCATTCTGGTGTTCTGGATGGCGGCAGGTTTCGCCATGCTCGAAGCTGGCTTCGTGCGCTCCAAGAACGTTTCCATGCAGCTGCTCAAGAATATCACCATGTATTCTCTGGCCTGCTTTGCCTATTACATCGTCGGCTACATGATCATGTATCCGGGCGATAGCTGGCTGATCGACGGCGTTTTCGGCGCCATCGGCATTGCCGTGCTGGAGCCTGTCGGTTTGGCCGCCGAAGCCGCCGATCTGACTTATGCAACGGTCAGCTCCGACTTCTTCTTCCAGGTCATGTTCTGCGCCACAGCTGCCTCGATCGTTTCAGGCACCGTGGCCGAGCGCATCAAGCTCCTGCCTTTCCTGATCTTCGTGGCCATTCTGACCGCGCTGGTTTACCCGATCCAGGCCTCCTGGAAATGGGGCGGTGGCTTCCTTGATCAGATGGGCTTCCTCGACTTCGCTGGTTCGACCGTTGTGCACTCGGTTGGTGGCTGGGCGGCTCTGGCTGGCGCCATCATCCTGGGCGCTCGCAAGGGCAAGTACAATCCGGACGGCACCGTGCGCGCCATTCCCGGCTCCAACATGCCGCTGGCTGTCCTCGGCATGTTCATTCTCTGGATGGGCTGGTACGGCTTTAACGGCGCATCGCAGCTCGCCATGGGCACTGTTGGCGACATCGCCGATGTTGGTCGCGTCATGGCCAATACCAATGCCGGTGCTATCGGTGGTGCGCTCGCTGCCGCGGCGCTCTCGGCGCTGATCTACAAGAAGGTCGATCTGACCTTCGTGATCAACGGCGCGCTGGCCGGTCTCGTCTCGGTCACTGCCGAGCCGCTGACACCGGGTCTGGGCACGGCTTCGCTGATCGGTGCCGTTGGTGGTGCCATCGTGGTCTTCTCGGTGCCGCTGCTCGACAGGCTCAAGATCGACGATGTCGTCGGTGCCATTCCGGTTCACCTCTTTGCCGGTATCTGGGGCACGATTGCCGTGGTCTTCACCAATCCAGACGCCAATATCGGTGTTCAGCTTCTGGCAATCGTCACGGTCGGCGTCTTCGTCTTCGTGATCAGCCTTATTGTCTGGGCCATTCTCAAGGCGGTCATGGGTCTGCGCCCGACTGCCGAGGATGAAGAGCTGGGCCTCGACGTCGCTGAAGTCGGTGTCGAAGCCTATCCCGAGTTCAAGTAACGCCCTTGGATGGCCGGGCTTTGTCCGGCCATCCTGCCGCTTGCCAGCGGCGTGCAGCCCGCGCCCCTCTTGGCCCGCCACAGAGGCTTCCCACTCGCAAAACTGCGCGGACTGCACACCCCTGGCAAGATTTGCTCAAAAGCAAAGCAGCTGCAGTCTTAAATGCACATTGAATAGGCAGTTTTCTGCCTAATTCAGAGTCGCCGTGCGCCCCTCATTCTTAATCCACTGTAAATAAAAGGAAATTTCGTGCCAGATCATTTGGCACGCGGCTTGAGTCTATGTGGTCGTTCCAGCATGCGCCGCATCGGCGCCAAGGGGGTCACATGAAACTTGTGGTTGCCATCATCAAGCCGTCGCGGCTCGAAGAAGTCCGGCAAGCGCTCAACTCGCTCGATGTGCACGGTATGACCGTGACCGAAGTGAAGGGCTATGGCCGACAGAAAGGCCATTCCGAAATCTATCGCGGCACTGAATATGCCGTGCATTTCCTGCCCAAGCTCAAGGTCGAGATCGCCGTCGATGACGCAATCGCCGACGCCGTCAGCACAGCCATCCGCGACGCTGCCCAGACCGGGCGCATCGGCGATGGCAAGATTTTCGTGCTCGACCTGCTTGCTGTCACTCGCATCCGCACCGGCGAAACCGGCGCTTCCGCGCTCTAAGCCGCGTTTCCATTCGGAGCTCACACAATGTCACTCAAGACGTCAAAAATTCTCGGAGGCGCCGCTTTGGCTTCCCTCCTTCTGGCGCTGCCCGCCCTGGGACAGGAAGTTGCCGCCGAAGTCCCCGCCGCCATCGAGGAAGTTGTAGCCATCGACACCGGCGACACTGCATGGATGCTGGTCTCCACCATCCTCGTCATCCTGATGACCATCCCCGGCCTTGCCCTGTTCTATGGTGGTCTCGTCCGCTCCAAGAACATCCTCTCGGTGCTGACGCAGGTGTTTGCCGGTTTCGCCCTTATCGCCCTGCTCTGGGTGACCTATGGCTATTCGCTGGCCTTTGCTGGTCCCACCGAAGGCGGCCTTTCTGCCTTTATCGGTGACTTCTCCAACTTCCTGCTCGGCGCCACTGGCCCAGATTCCGTATCCGGCACCATCCCTGAACTGGTCTTCGTGGTCTTCCAGCTGACCTTTGCCTGCATCACCGCCACCCTCATCGTCGGCGGCATCGCCGAGCGCATGAAGTTCGGCGCGGTCATGGCGTTCCTGGCCATCTGGTTCACCTTCTCCTACCTGCCCATCGCGCACATGGTCTGGTCGGGTGCGGGCCTGTTCTTCAATATGGGCGCGCTGGACTTTGCCGGTGGCACCGTCGTGCACATCAATTCGGGTGTTGCTGCTCTCGTTGCCGCCATTGTCCTCGGGCCGCGTCTTGGCTTCATGAAGGAGCCGATTGCTCCCCATAATCTGGTCTTTGTCTTCATCGGCGCCTCTCTTCTGTGGGTCGGCTGGTTCGGCTTCAACGCTGGTTCGGCTCTTGCCGCCAACGGTCTTGCTGCTCAGGCCTTCCTCAACACCATCACGGCTCCTGCTGCTGCCGCTCTCGCCTGGGCGCTGGGTGAAAAGATTACCCGCGGCCATGCTTCGGCTCTGGGTGCCTTCTCGGGTGCCGTTGCCGGTCTCGTCGCCATCACCCCGGCTGCCGGTTTCTCCGGCACCTTCGGCGCCATCGTGCTTGGTGCGGTAGCCAGCCTCGTCTGTCTCTGGGCCGTGGTCAGCCTCAAGCCAATGCTCAAATATGACGACTCGCTCGACGTGTTCGGCATTCATGGCGTGGGCGGAATTGTGGGCGCCATCGGCACGGCCATTGTGGCCGATCCTGCGCTCGGCGGCTTCGGTGCCGAAGGCTATGCCATGGGCGGCCAGCTCGTCACGCAGGTTCTGGCGGTTCTCGTCGCCATCGTCTGGTCGGCTGTCGTGACCCTCGTCGCCCTCCTGATCGTCAAGCCTCTGTTCGGTGGCCTGCGCGTTGCCGAAGCTGCCGAAAGCGATGGTCTGGACCTCTCGACCCACGGCGAACGCGCTTACAACTGATCCAAACCATGGGTGGCGGTGCGCCGCCACCCAATTCGTCCCGGCTGGCCGGGGCGTGCGGCTCATGTCCTCTTGGCCCGCCACAGAGGCTTCCCACTCGCAAATTGCATGGGCCGCACACCCAGACCAGCCAATCCCCCGATGGTTAGCACGCGATTAACCACGCCGGGTTAGCATGACACCAAATCGGTCCGTCGATGGTTTGCGGGCCGGCAAAGAGTAATGCGTGTCCATGCCCAGCCATCCCGTGCCCATGATCGACGATGTCCGCCCTGTTTCCCGGAGCGGCGCCCGTTCTTCCAGTTCCAGCAAAAGCGCCAAGGCGCCAACGCCACCTCCGGCGATTGCGATTCGCATTCCCGTGCGCCTGGCAGGCCTCTTGCTGCTCGGCCTCTGCGCCGTATTGCTGGCTTCGCTTGCGTCATGGTCTGTAGATGACCCCTCGCTGTCGCTTGCCACCAGCAAGGTGCCTGCAAACTGGCTCGGTTTTCCCGGTGCTGTCATCGCGGACCTCTGCTTCCAGTTTTTGGGCCTCTCCAGCCTCGTGATGATCGTGCCGATGGCGCTTTGGGGTTGGACCATGTCGCGCCGCTACGCCGTTTCGCATATGGGCATGCGCGTTATGGCCTGGATCGGCGCCATCATTCTCTCGGCTGGTGTCTTCTCCTTCATCGCCATGCCCGAAAGCTGGCCACTGCCCACCGGGCTCGGTGGTCTGGCCGGTATGATGTTCTCCATTCTGGCGTCGATGATTGCAGGTTCAGATCCGCAGCCGGTCACTTCGACGCTTTTCGCCATCATTCTGGCGGCTCCCGCTCTGACTCTGCTCTGGATCGCGATGGGCCTTGGCGCCACCGTGCCGACCAAGGCACAAAAGCCCGGCGCTGCCCGCAAGGCCGAGGCCGAAGACGAGCGCGACCCCAATCCGCTGATGGAAGTGGCCATGGGTGCCGTGGTGCATATGGGTTATTCCATGCGCACTGCCTTCCGCCGCGCCCGCGCGGCCCATGCCGAACGCAGGGCCGCCGAGGACATGGACGATTTCGACCATAATGCCGAGCCGTCCATGGATGGCCGTGCGCCGGAAGTGCATGTCGCGCAGGAGCCTGTCATGGCCGCGCCGCAGCGCCGCATTCATGCCCCGGTCCAGCATGTCGAGCCCAATTTCGAGCCAACAGGCCGCATTCTGGCGCAGCCTGATTATGACGACACCGCCATCGACTATCCCGATGAGCCCGAAGACGACGGCATGCCCTTCGTGCCAGATGCCCCCATGCCGACGCGCACCCAGCGCGGCGACTCACGCTTCCACCCGGCCGATCCCACGGCACCGCGCGTTCAGGCCGAGCCGGCCGCGCCGCGTGTGCCCGTCGCCGCACCGGCCCCACGCCCCGCACAGGGCCAGCGCCAGTTCCGCGAGGCACAGGGTTCATTGCTTGACGAACCGCATGGCTTCGAGCTGCCCGAATTGAGCCTGCTTGCCGAACCCCGGCGCGCCGGTCCCTCGCCCGAGCATGCCCCGGCGCGGCTTGAAGAAATGGCCCGCCAGCTCGAAGCAGTTTTGCAGGATTTCGGCGTCAAGGGCGACATCATCAATGTCCGCCCCGGCCCGGTCGTCACCCTGTTCGAACTCGAACCGGCCCCCGGTATCAAGTCGAGCCGCGTCATCTCGCTGGCCGACGACATTGCCCGCTCGATGAGCGCCATTTCGGCACGTGTCGCCGTGGTGCCCGGCCGCAATGCCATCGGTATCGAACTGCCCAACCAGAGCCGCGAAACCGTTTACTTCCGCGAAATGCTGGCCAGCTCCGACTTCGAGAAGATGAAGGGCAAGCTCCCCATCTGCCTCGGCAAAACCATTGGCGGCGAACCCGTCATTGCCGATCTCGCGCGCATGCCGCATCTGCTCATCGCCGGTACGACCGGCTCGGGTAAGTCGGTGGGTATCAATACCTTCATCCTTTCGCTGCTCTACCAGATGACGCCCGAGCAGTGCCGCATGATCATGATCGATCCCAAAATGCTGGAACTCTCGATCTATGACGGCATCCCCCATCTGCTGACGCCGGTCGTTACCGACCCACAAAAGGCCGTGGTCGCCCTCAAATGGGCGGTGCGTGAGATGGAAGACCGCTACCGCAAGATGAGCAAGATCGGTGTCAGAAACATCGACGGCTTCAATCAGCGCGTCGCCGAAGCAGCCCGCGAAGGCCGCGTCATCACCCGCACGGTGCAGACCGGTTTTGACCGTGAAACCGGCGAAGCGATCTTCGAGAGCGAGGAATTCGATCTCCAGCCGCTGCCCTATATCGTCATCATCGTCGACGAAATGGCCGACCTGATGATGGTTGCAGGCAAGGATATCGAAGGCGCCATCCAACGTCTCGCCCAGATGGCCCGTGCCGCCGGTATTCACATGGTCACCGCGACACAGCGCCCGTCCGTGGACGTCATCACCGGCACGATCAAGGCCAACTTCCCCACGCGTATCTCCTTCATGGTGACGAGTAAGATCGACTCGCGCACCATTCTGGGCGAGCAGGGCGCCGAACAGCTCCTGGGCAATGGCGACATGCTCTATATGGCCTCGGGCGGCCGCACCAAGCGCCTTCACGGTGCTTTCGTGGCCGATAGTGAAGTCGAAGCGGTTGTCGCGCACCTCAAGAGCCAGGGCACGCCCGACTACCTCGACAACATCACCGAGGAAGAGGACGAAGGTGGCTCCTTCGGCGAAGACGCCATGGGCGGCGGTGGCGGCAATTCGGGCGACGAGCTTTACGACAAGGCCGTCCATATCGTGCTTACGGACAAGAAGGCGTCCACCTCCTATGTCCAGCGCCGCCTCGGCGTCGGCTACAACAAGGCCGCAACCCTGATCGAACGCATGGAGCAGGAAGGCGTCATCAGCCCCGCCAACCATGCCGGCAAGCGCGAAATCCTCGTTGGCAACAATGCCGACGGTTATTGATCCATAGCGCCATCGCGTCCACCCAAGCCCCGGCTCACCGCCGGGGCTTTTCGTTTCTGCTTCGTGATTGGACCTTATTTAATTTTACACTTATATAAGCTGAAACTAAAACAGAGGAGAGCGCAATGGCATTCGATATTGCTTCGCATCTGGGCGCAGTTCGGCGCGAAGTGCGTGATGTGGAGGTGGAAGGCGTGTCGGCAAAGGACGTCGTGGCGTCACGTCTATACGACACCGACACCGCCGATCTGTGGGAAGCGGTGACCGATCCGGAGCGCATCAGGCGCTGGTTCGCCCCGGTGACGGGTGAGTTGAAGCTCGGCGGGCGGTTCCATATCGAGGGTAATGCCTCCGGGACCATTACCGATTGCGAGCCCGGCCGGTCTTATGCCGGCACCTGGGAATTCGGCGGCTATACGAGCTGGATTGAGATTATTGTCCAGCCCGAGGGCGAAAAGGCGTGGCTCGAAATCCACCACATTGCCCATCACCCCAATCCGCATTGGACCCAGTTTGGGGCCGGCGCGGGTGGCGTTGGCTGGGAACTTGGCCTTTTGGGCCTCGCCGAGCATCTCAAACGTCCGGCAGACGATGTGCGAGCCGAGGGCCTCAATGGCTGGGAAACCTCGAACGAGGCCAAGGAACTGGTCCGCGTCGCTAGCGCCGATTGGGGCCGCGCAGCAATCGAGGGCGGCGATGACCGCGAAGAGGCGCTAAAAGCTGCTGAAAACACGCGGCGCTTCTACTCGGGCGAAGCCCCCATGGAGAGCTGATGCACGCTTTCGACGTCCTCGGCGATCCGGTTCGCCGCCGTATCCTTGAACTCCTCGCCGGACAGGAACTCAGCTCCGGCGAGGTCGTGGACGTGATTGCTGCCGAATTCGGCATTTCGCAGGCTGGCGTCAGCCAGCATCTCAAAGTGCTGCGTGACAATGGCTTTGCCAGCGTTCGCCCTGAAGGCACCCGCAGGCTATATAAGCTTGATACGACGCCATTGCAGGGCATTGATGACTGGCTCGAACGGTTCCGTGTGTTCTGGCCGGTGCGCATGGAAGCCCTTGCCACCGAGATCGCCCGCGGCAAGCGAGCGCGGGAAAAAGAGCAGAAATAGAGCTCTATTCGCAAACTGGCTCTTCCGCCTCTGCGCGGAACAGGCGTGGTCCGACCATGCCTTCGGCGCGCTTTTCCTCTTCGTCCACGATCTTGACCACCAGCGCGCAATTGCCGGCCTTGATCTCAAAGCGGTCGGCGTCTGTCAGGGTGATGGCGTCTACAGGATTGGCAATGCCGAGTACGTCGACGGCAGCCTCCAGCGCCGCTGCGAACTCGGCTTGCCGCTGATAGTGGGGAGGAAGCGCCGCCAGAGCTGGAACGCTGGCACAGACAAGAATGAAAAGGGCGGGAGCGATTGATTTCATGGCTGGCCATCTCCAGATGACAAAAGGGTAATGGGAACTTTCCACCTGTTGCCGTATTTGCTGCCTAGACTAGGGTCAACAAAAAGCCCGCGAGGACCTTTCTCCATGATTCGACGCCATCTCCTGATGTTCGGTGCCGCCGCCGCTCTGGCCTCTATCACGCCAGCCATGGCGCTGGATCGCGCGCTGACGCCGGAAGAGCAGCAGTTGATCAATGAAATCAACGCCCACAATTCGGTAATTCGAACCATGGTGGGGCGCTTCCTGCAGATCGATACAAATGGCGGACGCACCGAGGGCACGTTCTTCCTTGAACGTCCCAATAAGGTTGCTTTCCGTTATGCGCCGCCGAGCCGCGAGGAAATCGTTTCGCAGGGCCGCGGCTTCTACGTGCTCGATCGTCGCGAAGAGACCTATTACGCCTATCCGCAGGACTCGATCCCGCTGCGTCAGTTCCTCGGCGATCAGATCAACCTGCTCAACGCCAATGTTCTCGATGTCACCATGTCAGACGGCTACATATCCATTACCGTTATCGACAATACGGTTGCCGGCACCGTGCAGGTCTCGCTGATTTTCGACGTCGATACCAAGGATCTGGCGCAATGGACGCTGGTCGAACCATCGGGCTCGGAGCTGACCTTCTCGCTCTATGATGTGCAGAAGGACCAGCAGATCCCCCCGGCTTTCTTTTCGATCCCGGCGACATATAAGAGCCGCGATCCATCGCAGCGCTAAGCCATCGCTTGCCCAACAAAAAAGCCGCCCACCGGGCGGCTTTTGCATGTGTGAGCTACTGTCTTAGAGCCCGAAGGCGAAAATAGCGATCAGCCCCGCTGCGCCGACCGCGATGCGCCACCAGGCAAAGGGCGCAAAGCCATGCCGGGAGACGAAATCGAGCAGATATTTGACCACCAGCGCACCGACTACGAAGGACGCAGCAAAGCCTATGGCGATATTGAGCCCGAGGCTCATGTCGATCAGCTCGCGGCTTTTATAGAGGTCATAGCCAAAGGCGCCGGTCATAATCGGCAGGGCGATGAAAAAGGTGAATTCGGCAGCCGAGCGCTTCGATGCGCCAAACAGCATGGCACCCACCACGGTCGAACCGGAGCGCGACACACCCGGAATAAGGCTCAACACCTGGAACAAGCCCACCACCAGCGCCAGATGCCAGGGAAACTGGTAAATGTCATCATAGCGGACGTTCTTGGGCATGCGATCAACGATCAGCAACACGATACCGCCGACAAGCAGCGAGATGCAGATCACCAGTGGCGATTCGTAAATCACCTGTTGGATATATTCCCGGAACAGCACACCGATGATGACCGCGGGAATACAGGCCAGAATGACCGCCAGCGCAAAGTGCCAAGCATAGGCTTTGCCTGCAAACGCGTCGCGGATCAGAATGCCGAGCTTGGCGAAATAAATGGTCAGCACGGCCAGAATTGCGCCGAGCTGGATCAGCACGATAAAGGTCGCTGGTTGGGAAAGACCGAAGAAATGCCCAGCCAGCAGCAGGTGCCCGGTGGAGCTCACTGGAAGGAATTCGGTAAGCCCCTCGATAATTCCCAGTATAAGGGGCACAAAAAGACCTTGATCGGCGTTCATCTGATCCCCTAACTCGTTTCAAAGGGCCGTTTTGCCATTCTCATAGCTGTGTTCGCCCGCAGCGCCAACCCGAGGAGAGCAAGGCTGGTCTGCGTCAACCAGAGCCCGTTCATGCCAACTCTCGTGCACTATCCTCTTGATCCCGCCTCGCGCCTCATCCGGCTGATGTGCGCCGAATATGGCGTGCCGCTGGATTTGGAGGAGATCAAGCCCTGGCTGCGTGAGGAAGCGCTGCTCGAACTCAACCCCGCCGCGACACTGCCCATTCTCTTCACCGAAAGCGAAGACGCCATTATCGGCATCATGGCGACCATCCACGCCGTCGAGGACTTCTACACACCCGAAGCGGTGAGTGGGCTTTTCCCGCCCGATCCGATGGCGCGCGCCGAAATGTGGCGTCTGATCGAATGGATTTTGGTCAAGCTCAATGACGAGGTGACGCGCTACCTGGTCGAGGAAAAGATCGCCAAGCGAGACATTCGCGGCGCGACGCCCGAACCCTCCGTTCTCCGCGCCGCCAAGGCCAATCTTCAGGAACACCTGCTCTATTTCAACTGGCTCCTGGCCAGCCGCAACTGGCTGGGCGGCGATGATCTGAGTCTTGCCGACTTCGCTCTGGCCGCGCATTTTTCGACGCTGGATTACATGGGCGATATCGACTGGTCCAAAGTGCCTTCCGAAACCCGCAACTGGTATTCGGCCATCAAGTCCCGCCCCGCTTTCCGCACTCTGCTCAACGACCGCGTCGTCGCCATGCCGCCGTCCAAGGGTTATTCGGACCTCGATTTCTGACGCGCTGTTTCAGTGTGTCGTCACCACCCGGCTTGTCCGGGTGGTCCATGCTGGGCTACGGCAAGATGGATTGCCCGGACAAGCCGGGCAATGACGATTGGGAATAGATCGGGTCATGGCGACGGGCCAAGCAGATAAACTCATCGCCGAACTGCGCGGTCGCGCCGAAGCGCTGGGCTTTGACGCCTTTGGTATTGCGCGCGCCGATTCCCGGCCCGACCTGCCCGAAAAGCTCGCTCATGCGCTGGCCGAGGGCTGGCATGCAGACATGGACTGGATGGAGGAAACGGAAGAGCGCCGCAGCGATCCGCGACGCCTTTGGGATGAAGCCCGCTCGGTCATTCTGCTCGGCGTCAATTACGGCCCCGAAATCGATCCGATGGCACTGCTGGCCGAAAAGAATGTCGGCAATATTTCCGCCTATGCCCGCAATCGCGATTATCACGACATCATCAAGGGTCGGCTCAAGGAGTTAGCGGGCCTCCTGGCGCGGCGTGCGGGCACCGACGTCAAGGTTTTCGTCGATACCGCGCCGTTGATGGAAAAGCCGCTGGCCGAGGCGGCGGGTCTGGGATGGCAGGGCAAGCATTCGGTGCTGGTCAGTCGCCAGTTCGGCTCCTGGCTGTTTCTGGGCGCTATTCTGACCTCGATGGACCTTCCCACCGACAAAGCCGGTGCCGAAAGCTGCGGCTCCTGCACGCGATGTCTCGATATTTGCCCCACCAACGCCTTTCCCGCTCCCTTCCGGCTCGATGCGCGCAGATGCCTCGCCTATTATTCTGTCGAGCACAAAGACCAGATTCCGCACGAATTTCGCATTCCCATGGGCAATCGCGTCTATGGCTGCGATGATTGCCTCGCCGTCTGCCCCTGGAACAAGTTCGCGACCGTCAGCCGCGAAGCCAAGCTCAGAAGCCGTCCTGAATTTGAACGGCCAGCTTTGGCCGAATTGGTGCAACTGGACGATGCAGCATTCCGCGAGCTTTTCGCTGGCTCGCCCGTCAAGCGCATCGGCGTGTCCCGGTTTTTGCGAAACGTACTGATCTGCATCGGCAATTCCGACGATTCCCAGCACGTTCCTGCAATCACGGCCCGTCTCGATGATCCTTCGCCTCTGGTCAGGGGTGCGGCGATCTGGGCGCTGCGACGGCTCGACCCGGATAAGGCCGATGCGATAAGGCAGGATCATCTTGCGCGCGAGAGCGACGAGACAGTTCGAATGGAATGGGATGGAGTGGTCTGATGCGCGCGTTTTTCTTTGGTCTCGGGTTTTCCTCACAGCGCGCTGCGCAGATCATGCACGAAAGCGGCAATTTCTCCGGCACTTTGGGCACTGTGCGCACGCCCGAAAAAGCGAGCGCCATCACCAACCCGGCCTATTCCGCATTGGTCTTTGATGGCACGGCGCCGGGACCAGATGTGGGGCAGGCGCTGAAATCGGGCGTCACCCACGCCGTGCTCTCGATTGCCCCCGATGAGAATGGCGACCCCGTGCTGCGCCATCATCGCGTTGGTCTCGATGCGGCGGCCGATCTGCAATGGCTCTGTTATTATTCGACGGTTGGCGTCTATGGCGATTTCGGCGGCGACTGGATCGATGAAACCGTTCCGCTGGTGCCGCGCAATATGCGCTCCGATTATCGCGTCATCGCCGAACAGCAATGGCGCGACTATGCCGCCGAGCGCGGCGTGCCCCTGACCATTCTGCGTCTGGCCGGCATTTATGGTCCCGGTCGTTCCACATTCGACAAGTTGCGCGAGGGCACGGCCCGCCGGGTCATCAAGCCGGGTCAGGTGTTCAACCGCATCCATGTCGAAGATATTGCCCGCGTCACGCTTCTGGCGGCGGAACAGCGCCTCGATGGCACGTTCAATATGGCCGATGACGAGCCGGCACCGCCCCAGGACGTTATCGAATACGCCGCCAAAATGATCGGCATGGACGTCCCGCCAGATCTGCCTTTCGAGATGACCGAGATGACGCCAATGCAGAAGAGTTTTTACCGCGACAACAAGCGCGTTTCCAACAAGGCGATCAAGCAGGCGCTGGGCATCGACATGCTCTATCCCAATTATCGCGAAGGCCTTGCGCAGATTCTGGAGAGCGAAAAATGAGCGTCCAACCAGCAAAATCCGCGCCCGAGCGCATCGCTCTCGATGGCAGATATGTGAGGCTTGAGCCCGTCGGCCTTCAACATGCCGTCGATCTTTTTGCCATCTCCGAGGGTGAGGAAGCCGCCGCGCGTTATCGCTGGCTGCCGACCAATCCACCTGCAAGTATTGCCGATGTCCAAAGCTGGATCGCCTCGGTGCAGGATTTGCCCGATCGCTACGTGGCCGTGATCGATAAAACCTCTGGGCGCGCCGTGGGCCGTCAGGCCTGGCTGCGTATATTCCCACACAATGCGTCCATTGAAATCGGTGGCATTTATTGGGGCCTGCCCATGGCGCGCTCTCGGCTGGCGACCGAAGCGCTCTATCTCTTCGCGCGCCACGCTTTCGATGATCTGGGCTATCGGCGCTTCGAGTGGAAATGCAATAACCGCAACACCCCTTCCAAAGCCGCCGCCGCGCGCTTTGGTTTTCAATATGAGGGCCTGTTCCGCCAGGACATGATCGTCAAAGGCGAAAGCCGCGACACGGCGTGGTTCTCCATTATCGACAGTGAATGGCCTGCCTTGCGCGCTGAATATGAGCGTTGGCTTGCGCCTGACAATTTCGATGCTGAGGGGCGGCAGAAGAGCAAACTGGCGCTGCGCTAGTTCCCTGCTCGATTATATCATCGCCAATACCGAGTTCCGTAACAGCTCAAGGTCTTGCTCCCGACTCAGCCGGTGATCTCCGTCAGGAACCAGCGTGAGTGTGACGGGGTCATGCAGAATATGGGCGAGCAGGTTCTGCGCGTGCGCAGGCGGCACGTCCGGGTCCTGCCCACCCTGCAAAATATGAACCGGACAGCCGGTTTCGATCACCGCGCCGAAAAGGGCATGATGCACGCCGTCTTCAATGAAGCGGCGCGTATAGAGATAAGGCCCGTCGCCATAGCGGCTCTCGCGCTCGAAAAACCCCTGCCTTTCGAGATCGCTCTTTTGGTTGTCCGTCATTCGCGCAGGCACCAGCGTGGTCGTCGCGTCCGTCGCCGGGGCGATCAGCACAAGACCCTTGAGCGGCGTTCCCTTTGCCAATTGTCGCCGCGCGAGGAGCAATGCAATCCATCCACCCATGGATGAGCCGCAGACGATTTGTGGCCCCTCCGTCCGCCCCAGCACCGCCTCTGCCTCTTCCAGCCAACGGCTGATCGTGCCGTCCTCGAACTGTCCCCCCGATTGACCATCGCCCGAATAGTCAAAACGGGTGACGGACAGGCCTTTTTCTGCGCCCAGCGCATCCAGCGCCATGGCCTTGGTGCCGCTCATCACCGAACGAAATCCATTCAGCCAGAACAGGCCCGGTGCGCTGCCGCTACGCTGTTCGATGGCGATCTCGCGCCGCTCGTCATTCTCGCCGACAGCCATGCGAAAACGATTTAGGGAACCCATATTCGCCATGCGGATTTTCTCTTTGGTAAGGATCGGCGTTTCCTCTGCGCAACAGCGAATAAATCGCATGTCACGCCAGTTGACTTATTGAGCCGCTACCACGATTTTAGGGCCGATTTCAGCCCAGCCTGATAATAGAATAAGGAAAGCTTGCCATTCGCCGTCCAATGAGACCCGTTGCGCCCCAAAAAGATGGGCCGCTTGCCAACGAGGATATCACCAGCCCCGACGTCCAGCTCATCGATGCAGAAGGTGAAAACCGCGGCATCGTTCGAACGCGTGACGCGCTGGCCGAAGCGCAGGAAGCCGGGCTTGACCTGGTTCTGATCGCCGCCAATTCGCAGCCACCCGTGGCCAAGATGCTTGATCTGGGGCGCTATAAATACGCCGCTCAGAAGAAGGCGGCCGAGGCGCGCAAGAAGCAGAAGGTGATCGAGGTCAAGGAAGTTCAGATGCGTCCGAACATCGATGACCACGACTACGAAACCAAGATGAAGGCCGTTCATCGCTTCCTTGGCGATGGCGACCGCGTCAAGGTCACCATGCGCTTCCGTGGCCGTGAGATGGCCCACCAGGATTTGGGCATGCAACTGCTCATCAAGGTGAAGGAACAGACCGAGGCCGTGGCCAAGGTCGAAAGCCAGCCGCGCTCGGAAGGCCGCCAGATGGTCATGGTGCTGGCGCCAAAGTGAGGCGACAGCGTCGATGAGATGAAAAGCGGGCCGTTTGGTCCGCTTTTTTTTATGTCTGATTGAACTGCCGATCCGGCCCGGTCAGGAAAGGCATGATGTCCACGCCATCGCCGGGAAAGATATTAATATGCGGGTGGTCGCGGAAAAGCTCCGCCGCAGCTTCGATTGTGTCCGCCTCGACAATGACATAGCCGCAGAACTGGTTGGTGTGCGGTCCTATGCCGCCTTTGCTTACGCGCACGGTCTTTCCAACCATGCCGCCGCGATTGGGGAGAGAGCTGGCATTTCGCTTTTCCCACTCCTCCCAGAGCGGCAGGCCCTTGTTGTCGACCGCGTCCTGCTCTGCCTTCGGCATAGCGCGAAACCGCGCCAGATCCTCAGGCCGCATCGTATAGACTGCGAGAAAGTGGGGCATGACATATCCTCCTGTCCTGGGCGATCAGCCTAGACATGAGCGGCCGTGATGTCACTTCACGCTATTGGCTTCGTCTCCAGCGGAAGACCTTACCCTGCCAGAACAGCGTCCACATCGGCCTTGAGCGGAATGGCCGGTTGTGCGCCCGGCTTGAGGCAGGCCAGACTCCCCGCCACGGCAGCGCGGCGCATGGCCGTTTCAAGGTCGAGCCCGGCATCGAGCGAAGCGGCAAGATAGCCGCAGAACGTGTCGCCAGCGCCGACCGTGTCGACGGGTTCGACCTTATGTGCGGGGACGGAAATTGTGCCTTGCGGCGTCACGGCGCGGGCACCATCGGGGCCAAGGGTAACGACAATTGTCCGGCCAGTTTGTTTCACCCAGTCGTCCATGGCCGTATCCAGTTCGCTGATGGGACGGCCCGACAGAAGCGAAAACTCGGTCTCATTGGCAATCACAATATCGGCCAGCGCAGCGAGTTCCGCTGTGTCCGGCAGATAGGGCGCTGTATTGAGCACGCTGCGTGCGCCCTTTTCCCGCGCGATTTCGAGAGCCCGGCGCGTCGCGGCCTGCGGCACTTCCTGCTGCACAAGAAGGGTGTCGCTGGCGGAAAGTGCGCCAAGTCCGGTGTCGGCATCTTCAACGCTGATCGTACCATTGGCGCCCGGCAGAATGGCGATGACATTTTCGCCCTTTGCGTCCACGAAAATCATTGCAATGCCGGTTGCAGCATCTGCCTGTCGAAGTTTTGAAAGATCGACGCCGCCTTTTTCCAGCAGTTCGGTTGCGAGTCCGGCAAAAGCGTCATTGCCCACAGCTGACACATGCAGCACCTCGGCGTCCGCGCGGCGTGCGGCGAGCGCCTGATTGGCCCCTTTGCCACCGGCGGCCATCGAAAATGTGCCACCAGCAACCGTCTCGCCCGGCTTGGGCAGGCGCGAGACGGTGCCGATCTGGTCGAGATTGGTGGAGCCGAAAACGGTGATCATTTCAGAATCTTCTCTATCGTGTTCCAGTTGCGCATCGTGTCGAGATTGCCTTTCCCGAGTACGGCGTAAAGCGGCTTGAGCACATCCTCCACATGCTCGGTATAGCGACCATTGGGCTGCTTATAGGCGGCAATGTAAAGCTCGCGCGCGTCGATGCGGACAATTTCGGTATTGCCGGGGCGGTCTTCTATCTTGAGCCCCTTGGGCAGCGGTTTGTCGAACAGTAGCACATGGCGCGTCAGGTCGGCCTTGGGATCGAGCGCGCCAAATGGATGCTCGTCCAGCATAGTCTTGAGCTCGGTGGCTGAGCGCAAAACCACACCAACCTTGAAGCCGAATTGTGCTTCAATTGTCTTTTCCAGCCGTTGCTTGATGTCTTGCTCGCTGCCCTCAGCCACAAGCCGCACATTGCCACTTGCCAGAACGGTTTTCACCTCACCGAAACCTGCCGCCTCAAGGCAGCTCTTCAGCTCGGCCATCTTCATCCGCCGCTTGCCCAGATTGATACCGCGCAGGAAAGCGCCCCAGATTGGCATCAGCTTTGCTCCAGCTTTTGCGGATAGATCGTCTCCCCGCGTGCCAGCATAGATACCAGTGTCTCGATTTTTTTCTTTCGGCCGGCTGGCGTCTTGAGGCTGATCGTGCGGAAGGTCAGCGCAAAGCGGTTCTGCGCTGTCAGTTGATCATAGACTTTCTGCGCGGCTGGATTGGCAGCTATGGCAGCGAGCAGGTCATCTGGAGGGGCCTGGGTGGTCGCGTAGGCCGCGTCCCATCGGCCATCCGCCTTTGCCGTTGCGACGTGAACCTGACCATGTTTGGTCATCAGCCCGGCTTCGGACAGGCGAGCAACATTGTCCCGGTTGATCTGGCTCCAGACCGATTTGGCGCGGCGCGGGCAATAGCGCTGCACAAAAGAGACCTCGTCCCAGCTCTTCTTGATCGCGTCGATCCATCCCCAGCACAAAACCGCGTCGATCGCTTCGACGGGCGTAATTGTTGGATGGCCCGAGGCTTTCTTGAAAATGCGAATCCAGACTTCGTCTGCCGTGTCGTGGTTGCTCGCCAGCCAGTCGTAAAAGGCCGGGAAGTCGGCAAACTCATGCAGCTTGTCGGTCGGAACCGTGACGGGCGCCATGGCCTATTCTTCTGGCTCTGCCGGTGTTGTGGACTGCGGCAACAGGCGCGCCAAAGCCGGTTCGAGCCGCTCGTCATTCGGCAAAACAATGCCGAACTGCTCGGTCAAGACCGAGCGCAGGCTCTCCATACTGGTGATGTCGCGCTGCTCCTTCTCGCCCTCAAGCGGCTGAAGGGTGAAGCGGTCATTGTGCAGCTTGAGTCGCGCGACCTCGCGCACAAGAGCCACGCGCAGTTCATGGGTGAAGGGGGATGCCGGATCGCTGGAAAGGCGCTCGTTGATGGCGGCAATGTCGTCCTTGCTCGCTTCATCGAGCGTGAACACATAAACCGGCTTCCACTCATCGCCGATCCTGACCTCCAGCGTCCAGTCCGGTTCGCCTCCGACAAGTCGGAAACTTTCATGCGGAGTGGTCTGTTCAACATCAGCGCGCAGGCGCAGCGGTGTGCTCAGCGTCAACCCGCCAAAGCCAACATCGGCAATATAGGCCTGCCCATTAACCTCGACCCGCAGCAGCAGATGGCTGGGCGGGGCATTGATGCCGTCGGGATTGGTCCAGACGACGCGCGCCAATAGAGGCCGCACACTATAATCGAGATCTTCGAGAATGCGCTTGAACATCAGATTATGTTCAAAGCAATAGCCACCCCGCTTTTCGCTCAGGAGCTTGCGCTCAAGGCTCGGCTGGTCGAGCGGCACGCTATCGCCGATCAGCGGGCTTATATTTTCAAAAGGAATGGCTGCAGGGTGCAATGCATGCAGCATTTCCAGCGTCGCCAGATTTGGGGCAATGGAACCGGAAAATCCGATTCGCTCGAAATAGGCGTTCAGATTGACCTTTTCGGACATCGACCACCTTTTTGCTGTTTAAACCGAGCCCAATATGGGCACGCAAAACGGCTTTGTCATCCGGGCGCATTGACGCTGAAAGCGCAGAGAGGTGCTTGACAGGCCGCGTTGGCTCAAGCTCAGGCAGAGGCCTTACGGACGCGGATCACCACATCGACATAGGCCACTTCCATGCCAGCCGGGGGCTGGGGCAGGTTCTTGAACTCCACCGCATCGGCAGGAATATCGATCATCCGCTGCTCGTCTTCGACGTAAAAATGGTGGTGATCGGATGTGTCGGTGTCGAAATAGGAGCGCGAGGCGTCGATGGCGACTTCGCGCAACAACCCCGCTTCATGAAACTGATGCAGGGTATTGTAGATCGTGGCGAGCGAAACGTTGACGCTGGCCGTCGCGGCTTCACCATGCAACTGCTCGGCGCTCACATGGCGATGCGGGCCGCCAAACAGCAATTCGGCCAAAGCCACACGCTGCCGGGTCGGGCGCAATCCGGCCATGCGGAGAACCGCCGTCAGGCAGGGTTTGCGGGACGGATGGGGCCGGGCGGCAAGGCTGCGTTCGGTCATGGGGCCGGGAATGCTCGTCATAATGTCCAAAATTCCAGCTTTTCTTATAGTGTGCGACGGGCTTGGGCACAAGTTGGTCCGCTATAACAGTCTTGTATCCCAACCTTTGGCTGTCTTGACCCCAAAACCTCACCTCTATACGAGACGGAGCTTGAGTTTAAGAGCGGGAACACGTCCATGACCGAGCGGCAACACGCATTTGGATATGAGGAATTGCTGGCTCATGGCCGCGGCGAACTGCCCGGGCAGGGCGATGCGCGCCTGCCTGCGCCCCCCATGCTCATGTTTGATCGCATCACCGACATTCAGGATACCGGCGGCGCGCATGGCAAGGGCTTTGTCCGCGCCGAGCTGGATGTCAATCCGGACCTCTGGTTCTTCAAATGCCATTTCATCGGCGATCCGGTCATGCCCGGTTGCCTGGGTCTAGACGCCATCTGGCAAATGACTGGCTTTTTTCTGGGTTGGATCGGCCAGCCGGGCCGGGGCCGGGCCCTGGGTGGAGAAATCAAGTTTACCGGCCAGGTGACCAACGACGTCAAACTGGTCGAGTATGGCATCGACCTCAAGCGGGTCATGAAGGGTCGTCTGACCCTTGGCATCGCCGATGGCTGGGTGAAGGCTGATGGCAACGTGATTTACGAAGCGAACAACTTGCGCGTTGGCCTGTTTACCGACGCCCAGGCAAAAGCCGGGCAACTTGCTTAGGCCCCGACCTTAAAGTCGCTTTGTTCTGAACCATATAAGAAGGTGTCGCCCTCCAGGGCGACCCGAAACGATCAAGCTGAGGATCATATGAGACGAGTTGTCGTCACCGGCATGGGTGTCATCTCCTCAATCGGCAATACGCTCGATGAAGTGACCACCAGCCTGCGCAACGCGACCCCCGGTATTGTTTTTGCCGAGGACTACGCGGAGCTGGGTTTCCGCAGCCAGGTCAAGGGCGATCCGCGCCTTGATCCATTCGAGATGCTCGACCGTCGCGTCACCCGCTTCATGGGCAAGGGCGCGGCCTGGAACTACCTCGCCATGCAGCAGGCAATTGCCGATGCAGGGCTTGAGGACAAGGATATTTCCAATCCGCGCACCGGCATCGTCATGGGCTCTGGTGGCGCGTCCACCCGCACCATTGTCGAAGCCGCCGACATCGTCCGCAAGAATACCAGCCCCAAGCGCATCGGACCGCTGGCCGTGCCCAAGGCCATGGGCTCCACAGCCTCGGCGACGCTGGCCACGTCCTTTGGCATCAAGGGCATCAATTATACGATCACCGCCGCCTGCGCGACGTCCAAGCATTGCATCGGCAATGCTGCCGAAGCCATCATGCTGGGCAAGCAGGACATCGTGTTCGCCGGTGGCCATGAAGACCTCGATTGGACGCTGTCCGATCTCTTCGACGCCATGGGCGCCATGAGCTCGAACTTCAACCAGACCCCCTCCAAAGCCTCCCGCGCCTATGACGCCAACCGCGACGGCTTCGTCATTTCCGGTGGCGCAGGCGTGCTGGTTCTAGAAGAATACGAGCACGCCAAGGCACGCGGCGCGAAAATTTGGGCCGAAGTCGTCGGTTATGGCGCGACCTCCGATGGCGTCGACATGGTTGCCCCTTCGGGTGAAGGCGCGGAGCGTTGCATGCGCATGGCGCTCGAAAACATCAAGGCGCCGATCGATTACATCAACCCACACGCCACTTCGACCCCGGTGGGCGATCTCAAGGAAATCGAAGCCTTGCGCGCCGTTTTCGGCAACGAAGACAAGTGCCCGCCGATTTCGGCGACCAAGTCACTGACCGGCCATAGCCAGGGCGCGACAGGCGTGCATGAATCGATCTTCTCGATCCTGATGATGAAGCATCGCTTTATCGCCGAAAGCGCCAATATCGAAACCATCGACCCCGCTTTCGCGGATATGCCAATCCTGCGCCAGCGCCGCGATAACGTCGATCTGGCCTATGTGCTGTCCAACAGCTTCGGCTTCGGCGGCACCAATGCCGCGCTTGTCTTCAAGCACCCCGACGCCTGAGGGATCACGCCACCCTCAAACACCAATCGTCACCCTCGGGCCTGACCCGGGGGTGTTTTGTTTTGACGCAATGTGAAAAAAAACGCCGTGCTGCCCTCGGGCTTGGCCCGAGGGCCAGTGGAGCTACGCGAGGAATCGTGAATACTGCCAGGGGCGCGCGGGTCAAGTGCGAGGGCAGTGTCTTCGCTAAGGCTATAGGTCGGTCTGGCCAAAATGGCTCAGTATTCCAACTCGGCAAAGCCACCGTCTTTTCCGTCATAGATCAGAACCCGCCCGATCAGCGGCCTACCAATGCCGGTGATCAGCTTGATCGCCTCCATGGCCATCAGCGAGCCAATCACGCCCGTCACCGGCCCCAGAATGCCATTGGCTTCGCAGGAGGGCAGGGCGTCGTCGCCCGCCTCGGGCGGATAAAGCGCATCATGCCGCGGCCCGCCCAGATGCGGGGCAAAAACCGTCACTTGCCCCGAAAACATCGACACTGCTCCCGAAATCAACGGCATGCGCAGTGCCTCAGCCGCCATTGCCACACTCCGCCTTGTCGCCAAATTGTCAGTGCCATCGAGCACCAGATCGTAACGCGACAGAACCATGTCGGCGTTGTCATCCAGAATGGGTCTGTCGATCAGATCAAGCCGAACATGTGGATTGAGCGCATGGGCGAAATCCCCCGCGCTTTCTGCCTTGTTGCGGTCGATACCGCCGCTTGTGTGTACGATCTGCCGCTGCAGATTGGAGAGTGAGACAACATCGGGATCAGCAATCCCCAATGTGCCGACGCCAGCGGCGGCGAGATAGGCGATAACAGGACTGCCGAGCCCTCCGGCGCCGACCACCAATACTTTTGCTGCCTTGAGCTTCTGCTGTCCGGCGCCGCCCATGCCTTTGAGCACCAGATGCCGGGAATAGCGTCTGGTTTCCTCGGGCGACAGGGGCAGGTCAGAGGCCAAGGGGAACTGCCAGAAACCGCCGGTCCGGCCCCTCAAAGCCGCGCGGATAGACCGAGACGATGGCCACGGCATTGGCCGGGATAGCCCCGCCAAACGGCATCACCACACCATAAATCCGGTAATCGACCGGGCAGCCGCGCGAGCGCGGCAGGCTGTCATCACGGTGCACCAGTCTGTCGCTGCTGCCATCGCTGATCTCCAGTTGATAGCCCTGCGGTTCCATCTCGAACCATTCGGCGCAGGGGCTGGCTGCGGTGGTGGGGAAGGTGGAAAGGCGTAGCGTGTAGTCGCCGATCACCGTACCGGGTTCATACCCCGGTGCGCCAAAGGTGAGCGCTTTGCCATCCTGACCGGGTGCGCCGTCGCCGATGAGGGCAAGAATTTCTACAGGAATATCAATGCCGAAGCCGGTAATATGGCTTTCGGCCTGAACCATCGCCTCGGCGCGGATTTCAGCAAGGCTATTGTCTTCCACTTCTGCCTGCACGCGGATCGGTGTGCCAACGACCCAACTATCGCTTTCAAGATCAACGACATAGAGATTGGCATAGGCAAAGCCCGAACCATCCTGAATGCCGAATTCCTCGAAGGCGAAATAGCGGAAGTCGGGCGAAAAGCCGATATAGTCGATCAGCGCACGGTCGCCCGCAAGTGCCACACCGGGGGCCAGGAGTGCCATGATGAACGGAATAATCGCGCGTTTTGCGCGATCAACCCCGTCCCGTCGATCCAAACCCGCCTGCACCGCGTTCTGTCTCATCAAGATCCTCGCTGACGACAAAGACTGGCTGGATCACCGGCGCAATCACCATTTGCGCAATGCGCTCGCCCCGTTCGATCACGAACGAGTCTTCGCCCAGATTGATCAAAATGACCATAACCTCGCCGCGATAATCGGCGTCGATGGTCCCCGGTGAATTGAGCACGGTAATGCCATGCTTGGCGGCAAGGCCGGATCGCGGTCGCACCTGTGCCTCAAAGCCAGCCGGAAGCGCCATGGCAAAGCCACAGGGCACGATGGCCTTTTTGCCGGGTTTGAGTTCAAGCGGCTGGCCTTGCGGCAGGGCGGCGCGGAGATCGGCGCCAGCGGCAAGGGCGCTGGCCGCCGCAGGCGGGGTGAGCCCCTCGCCATGCGGCAACCACTTAAGACCTATAGTAACCGAGGCGCCGCTCAAGGCGCACGCACCACGGCATAAAGCTCGGTGGGCAGGTCGAGCGTGCCATTGATCAGGTCGAGCATGGGGATGACCTGGCTGGCTGTCTTGCCGTCGCCGGACTTGGTCATGTTGGTGTTGGTCACTTCAAGGCCCGAGAAGGACACGGTTATATTGTGGCCCTCGAAAAAGGCGACAACCATCTGCTTGGTTTCTTCGTCCATTTCATCGTCAACGCCCAGTTCGGATGTCATGTCAGCAGTCGACATGGCGATGCGCACCAGACCCGGACCGGCTTCGGTAAAGCTCATGCCGCCTTCGTCCTGGCCGAGATCGAGATCGGCAAACGGGCCTTCCTCGATAATAGAGCAGGTCGCGCTGCCATCGGCATTTTCGCTCAGCTCGCCCTCATCGCAGAAACCGGCTTCGGTGCTCTCGCCGCTCTCTTCACTCATCTTGACCATGGAATAGAGATCCGCGCTCATGGTCTGCGTCATGGTGGCGCGTGCAGTTGTCGGGCTGGTCAGCGCCACATCGATATCGACGTCCACACAGGCAGAGAGGCTGAATGCAAGGGCGGTGACGCCCGCCAGCTTGCCGAACAGATTGAGGTGCATGAAGAATTCTCCCAAGCGCGGCCTTGCCGCATTTGGGCGCAATCTAGGGGGAGAAGCACTGGTCCGGCAAGTCGTGCCAGGCCAAAAGCCTCAGCTTATTGCCAGGCGCAGGGCCAGAAACGCAGCGGCACCCAAGGCGATAATGGCAAAACCCAAGGCCACAATCATCAAATTGCGCAGCAGGCCATCGCGGGGCCGGTTCATCATGGTGCGGTGCTCAGCCATGGTCAGTTCGGCCTGTGCGATGAGATTTGGCACACGGCCCAGTGCTTCGCCCATGCGGGTGAGATGGCCACCAAGATCTTCGATCCGTCCCATCGGGCCTTCTTCTCGACGCAGCCAATCGCCCACCACCGGCTCGGCAATGGTCCAGATATCGAGCTCGGGGTCGAGATTGCGCGCGACCCCTTCTACCAGCACCATGCTCTTTTGCAGCAACACCAGTTCGGGCCGCGTGCGCATTTCGAACAGGTCGGTGATGGTAAAGAGCTGGCCCAGAACCTTGGCCATGGAAATCTCGGTGGCCTTGCGCCCATGCAGCGGCTCGCCGATGGAGCGGATGGCAAGGGTGAAATCGTCCACCGACTGATGCGCGGGCACATAGCCGATGTCAAAATGGCGCTGCGCCACGAGGCGATAATTGCGGGTGATGAAACCGTAGAGAATATCGGCAAGGAAGCGGCGCTCGAACTTGCCGATCCGGCCCATAATGCCGAAATCGACGGCGATCACGTCGCCGGTTTTTGGATCGGCAAACAGATTGCCCGGATGCATGTCGGCGTGAAAGAAACCGTCGCGGATGGCGTGGCGCAAAAAGCCCTGCAACACCTTGGCGGCGAGCGCCTTGCGGTCGATCCCGGCAGCGTCGATAGCGGCGTGATCGCGAATGGGAATGCCATCCACCCATGTCGTGGTCAGCACATTCTGCGCCACCTGATCCCATTGCACTTCTGGAATGGTGAAGCCGGTATCGTCCTTGATATTCTCGGCCATTTCCGAAATGGCGGCAGCTTCGAGCCGCAGATCGAGCTCGAGCCGCATGGAATGGTCCAGCGTCTGCACCACCTGCGTCGGTTGCAGACGACGGCTGGCGGGCGAGAAGGTTTCGGCCAGTCGCGCACCGGCATAAAGCGCCTGCGTATCGGCATGGAAGCGTTCGGACACGCCGGGCCGCAGCAGTTTTACCGCGACCACTTTTGGCGCTTCGCCCGACGCGCGCAGCTTGGCCTTGTGTACCTGTGCAATGGACGCGGCGGCCACGGGTTCGCTGATCTCGGTCAGTGCGGTGGCTTTCACGCCAAGCGCTTCATCGAGGATACCAGGCACCAGCTTGGGATCGAAGGGCGGCATCCGGTCCTGCAGGCCCGCAAGGTCAGCTGCGGCCTGCGCACCAACGATGTCGGGGCGCGTGGCCAGCGTCTGGCCGAATTTGACGAAGCTTGGCCCCAGCTTGTGCAGCGCCGCATTGAGCCGCTCAATCGAGCCGGTCTCGCGCACCGAGCGCCGTTCGACGATCCGGCCGAGACCAATGCCGAATTTCATCATCGGCGGCAGCGATTCTACCGGCAAAATGGACAGAGCGCCCTCGCGCGCCAGCACCCAGCCGGCATGGATCAGGCGGAACGTTGACCCCAGTCCCATGCGTCAGATCTTCCAGCCCGAAAACAGTGTGGCGATATTGCCGGTAAAGCTCTGGTGCTTGGCGCGCTTGAACCCGGCTTTGGCGATCATCGACGTGAAGTCCGCCGGATTGGGGAATTTGCGGATCGATTCGATGAAATATTGATAGGGCTGCGCATCGCCGGTCACGAGCTTGCCCATGGGCGGGATGACGCCGTCCGAATAGAGTTTGTAGACCGCATCGAACCCCGGCACGTCGACCTGCGAAAACTCCAGCACCAAAATACGCCCGCCGCGCTTGATCACGCGATGCGCCTCGTCGAGCGCTTTCTGGATGCGCGGCACATTGCGAATGCCAAAAGCAATTGTATAGGCATCGAATGCATTGTCCTCGAACGGCAATTCCTCGGCATTAGCCTCCACGAACGTCACCTGCCCCGGATAGCGCCAACCTTTGGCACGCTCTGCGCCCACGCGCAGCATATCGGCATTGATGTCGGACACCACAACGTCGGCATAGCCAAGCGAGCGATTGACGATGCGCTCGCCAATGTCGCCGGTTCCGCCTGCCATATCGAGCACTTTAAAAGGTCGCGATCCGGATTTGGGCGGGGCCAGTTCGGCCACCATCGCATCCTTCCAGAGCCGGTGCACGCCAACGCTCATCAGATCGTTCATCAGGTCATAGCGGTCGGCGACGTCATGAAAGACCTTGTCGACCAGCCCCTGCTTCTCATCGAGCGCGACTGTTCTCTCGCCGAAATGGGTGGTTTCGCTGGGCTGAGCCATGGTGGGACCTCGATGGTCGAAGAATTTGCGCGCACCATATATAAGGCATCGGAAAATGCCCATGCGCAAAGGCGCGCAGGGTGAAGGAGTTTTGTTGATGCCTGAATTGCCCGAGGTCGAAACCGTCCGGCGCGGATTGGAACCCTGGCTCAAGGGCGCGCGGATCGATTCTGTGACGCTCAATCGCAAGAATTTGCGTTTCCCCTTCCCCGAAGGATTGAAGCCTGCGCTCGAAGGACAGACGGTCGAGCATGTCGGGCGACGCGCCAAATATCTGCTTCTGGGCCTCTCCAATGGCAAAACCCTGCTCAGCCATCTCGGCATGACCGGCTCCTGGCGCTTTGCCGAACACGGCATCGACAAGCCCCCGCGCTATTATGAACCCGGCACCGAGCCCAAACACGATCATATGATCTGGGCGCTCAGCCATCCGACCCATGGGCAAAGCCATCTCATCTACGCCGATCCGCGCCGCTTCGGCTTCATCGACCTCTATGATGAGGTTGAGGAGAGCCCTTATCTGAAAGACCTCGGACCGGAACCGCTTGGCAATGACTTCAGCGCCCTGTCCCTCGCCGCCGCGTTCAAAGGCAAGAAAGCCCCGATCAAGGCCGCTCTGCTCGATCAGCGCGTGGTGGCCGGGCTGGGCAATATCTATGTCGCCGAGGCGCTGCATCGCGCCCACATCCTGCCCGACATCGAGGCGCGCACTCTGGTCAAGGTCGATGGTTCGCCCAAAAAGGCGCTGGACGATCTGGCTGCGGCGGTCCGCGAAGTGCTCATCGCCGCCATCGAAGTGGGCGGTTCCACCATCCGCGATTTCCGCAGCGTCGAAGGCGCGGGCTATTTCCAGCACAGTTTTGCCGTCTATGACCGCGAAGGCGATCCCTGCCCGACGCCTTTATGCAGTGGAGTGGTGAAAAGGATTGTCCAATCTGGGCGCTCGACCTTTTACTGTCCAGTGTGCCAAAAGGCACATTGATTTCTTGTTTTCCTTCTCCCCTTGCGGGAGAAGGGGGCGCGAAGCGCCGGATGAGGGGGCCGGGATGGTGAAGGCAAACCCCTCACCCGCCCCTCGGGCACCCTCTGCCGCAAGGGGAGAGGGGAAGAAGACTGGGAATCCAGTTGACGCCTCCACGCCTATCCCCTATAGACCCACCGACTTGGCGGCAGCGTGCCGCCGCTTTCATTTTATTTCGGCCGGGGCTGGCGTCATGGATGGCGCAGAACTGGCCGGCAGGACGTTCAAGAGGACCACATGGCCAATACGCCGTCAGCCAAGAAGGCCACCCGCAAGATTGCTGCCCGCACCGCGGTCAACAAGTCGCGTCGTAGCCGCGTGCGCACTTTCATCCGTAAGGTTGAAGAAGCCATCACCGCCGGTGATCACGCCGTTGCTTTCGCAGCGCTCAAGGCTGCCGAGCCGGAAATCCACCGCGCTGCTGGCAAGGGTATCGTCCACACCAACCTCGCCTCGCGCAAGGTCAGCCGCCTGAACAGCCGCGTTAAGGCTCTCGCAGTCTGAATGCATTGAGCCACGGCGCCCCAGAGGCAGACGTGGCAAAGACGAAAACGGGCTCCGCAAGGAGCCCTTTTTGTTGGTGTTTATGAGGGCATGCTTTTTCGTCGCAGGTCCGTTCCGTGACAATACGATGACAGCGAGCCTAGTGGTGGAACGTTTGGTGCACATCGCAATTTTCCAATTGTTCGCAATGGCTTAACCAAGTCGCCCCTATACATTCGACAGCGGCTTCACCCCCGCCAATCAGGATTGATGGAATAAATTTTTCGCTCACTCATTCTGGATAAGTGTTGGAATCTGCCTTGAGTCACAGGCTCTTGCCGGAGGCTACTTTAGTTGGGGATAGGGCAAGAATTTCGCTAGTTCAGAGTCAAGCCCCTATTTCAATGATTCACGTGTTGCGGGGGTCAAAACCAGCCTCTAAAGTATTTTTGCCGACGGAGAAAAAGAGGGGTGGAACGATCCTCTTAACCGATGGCAGGCCCCTTCGCGGGGGTCGAGTTTGGGGCAGTACCGGCCTGGCCGGGGAGTAAAAGCCGATGCAGAATTTGTCGGTCGCTTTAGGCGGCGATCGGGGAAATCCGGATTGGCGTCGTTCAAGAGACCAGAGGCCAAGTCAGGCCGGATTCAAGGGATAGGTCAAGGGTAAGTAGCGGATGAAACCGCTGCGATAATATGTGCTCGCTTTGCGGGTGCAGGGGCGAAGCTGTGTCCACAAAGGCCCATCAAGGGTCGGGCAGGGCTGGGAAATCAAAAACAATCACTGCCGGACTTTGCGGGCCGGTCAGGGCAACACAATGGGGCTACAAACAATGACGCGACAGGCGACTGCGGGAAGAAGCGATTGGGCCGATGCCGACGCTGCTTCTCTTTCACTTTCCCAAAAAGGCGATAATCCTGTCATGTCCGATAATGCCACCGAAACGCAGCGCGATCTCTGGACCCGTGTTCGGGCGCGTCTGAAAGCGACGGTCGGCGAAGACGTATTCGCCTCCTGGTTTGCCCGGCTTGAGCTCGAAGAGCTGGTGGATGATCTGGTTCATCTCTCCGCGCCCACCCGCTTTCTCTGTTCATGGGTTCAGTCCCACTATGCAGAGCGTATTCTGGAAGCCTTCCGCAATGATGTGCCCGAGGCCGCCCGCCTGCAGGTGACCATGCGTGTCAATGGTCAGGCTCGCCCCCGCATTGCCCCCGCTGCTGTTGAGTCTGCCCCCGAGGCTCCGGCAAGCGATGTTGCCCAGCCCGTCATTGCGGCCATGCCCGCCGCCGCGCCGCGTCTGGTGCGCGATAGTGCCAAGGGCGATGCCCTTGCCGGTAGCGCCATCGATCCGCGCATGACCTTTGAGAGCTTCGTGCCCGGCGCGGCCAATGAAATGGCCTTCGGTGTTGCCAAGCAACTCGCCAATGCGGCGATCAACAACACTGTGACCTTCAACCCGGTCTACATTCATTCCACCGTGGGCCTGGGCAAGTCGCACCTGCTCAATGCCATTGCCCATCAGGTGTCTCAGGCCGATCCGTCCAAGAATATCGTCTACCTGACGGCCGACCATTTCATGTACCATTTCATCACCGCCGTGCAGCGCCAGTCGGCGCTTGGCTTCAAGGAATGGTTGCGCCGGGTCGATCTGCTGCTGATCGACGACATGCAATTCCTTCAGGGCAAATCCGCCACCGAATTTGGCCATACGCTCGGCGCACTTCTGACCGGTGCCAAGCAGGTGGTCGTGGCTGGTGACGCGCCGCCCCGCGATCTTGAAATGCTCGATGAGCGGGTGCGTTCGCGTCTCTCCGGTGGTCTGGTCGTGCCGATCTCCACCTTCGATCTCGATCTGCGCCGCGACATCGTGCAGCGCCGCGCCGAGCAGGTGAATTCCCGTTTCGGCATGCAATTCCCAACGGCGGTCATCGACTATATCGCCCGCGCCGTTGTCAGCCACGGCCGGGATCTCGATGGTGCCGTCAATCGTCTCGTCGCTGCTAACCAGCTTACCGGTGAATTGATCACCGTGCCTTTGGCCGAGAAGACGCTGGCCGATCTGATCCGCGCCCGCGACGCCAAGCGCGTCCGCATCGAAGACATTTTGAAGGCCGTGTCGCGCCACTACAAAGTGCCGCGCAACGAGCTGCTCTCCGCCCGCCGCAGCCGCGACGTTGTGCGCCCCCGTCAGATCGCCATGTATCTGGCCAAGGCATTGACCGCCCGGTCGCTACCCGAAATTGGCCGCCGCTTCGGTGGTCGCGATCACACCACCGTGCTGCATTCGGTGCGCAAGGTTGAGCAGATGATCAAGGACGATATGGAACTGGGTCAGGAAATCGAATTGCTCAAGCGCATGCTTGAGGAGTGAGGCCCGGCGCCGCTTGCTCAAACCTTTGCGCATAGCACATTTTCTTCTGGTCCTCGCGCTGACCGGCGGCATGCTGCTGCCGGCTCATGCACAGGACAATATGCGCGTGGCGCAGTCCGTGCTGGAGCAGGTACAGCGCTGCTGGAACCTGCCCAGCGGCTTTGAAGGCCATGTCGTCATCATCGACATTGTCCTGCTTGGCGACGGTAGTCTTGAAGGCCCGCCGCAAGTCAGCCTCGATTCAACCAAGGCTGAAACCAAGCTTGCGCCATTGGTCGAAAGCGCCGTGCGGGCCGTCGAGCGCTGCTCCCCGTTCACTGGTTTTGATCGGCTAGGCGTTGCGCCGGATGCGCGATTGCCGATCAAGATCAATTTCCAGAGCTGATCCACAGCTCACCGCGACCAAACGCCCCCTTGCCCTTGCGTTTTTGTCCATGAATTGTAAATGTCCAAGCCCCGCTTCGCCGGGGTTTTGCCGTCTCGTTGAGGCGCATGTTGAGTGTCAGGGTAGGTTGGGAAATGAAAGTCACGCTTGAACGCAATCATCTGCTCAAATCTCTGAGCCATGTGTATCGCGTGGTCGAGCGCCGCAATACCTATCCCATCCTGGCCAACGTTCTGTTCAAGGCCAGTGACGACCGGGTTGAGCTGCGCGCAACCGATCTCGACATCGAAGTGACCGAGAGCGTGCCCGCCATGGTTTCGACGCCCGGCACCACCACTGTGCCCGCGCACACGCTTTACGAAATCGTGCGCAAGCTTTCCGACGGCGCCGAAGTGCGGCTCGAAACCGATGGCGGCGAGAACATGGTTCTCACCTCTGGCCGGTCGCGCTTTAATCTCGCCTGCCTCAGCCCCGAAAGCTTCCCCGATCTGAAGTCCGGCGCCTTTGCGCATGAATTCGATATTGCCGCTGCGTCCTTGCGTGAGCTGATCGAGCGCACCCAGTTCGCGATTTCCAATGAAGAAACGCGCTATTACCTCAACGGCATCTATTTCCATGCCATTGAGAATTCCGCCACAGGCAGCCTGTTCCGCGCCGTGGCCACCGATGGTCACCGCATGGCCCGCGCTGAAATCGCCGCCCCTGCGGGCGCTGAAGGCATGCATGGCATCATCGTGCCGAAAAAGACCGTTGGCGAAGTCCAAAAGCTGCTCGATGGTGTTGATGGCGACGTGCATGTCGAAGTCAGCGACACCAAGATTCGCTTCACCGTCGGCACGGTCGTGCTGCTCTCCAAGCTGATCGAAGGCACTTTCCCTGATTACGACCGGGTAACGCCCAAGAACAATGACAAGCAGATGTTGGTCGATAAGTCGGGTTTCGCCATCGCCGTGGATCGTGTTTCCACCATTGCCTCCGATCGCGGCGGCAAGGCGGTCAAGCTTTCCGCGACCAGTGGCCTGCTTGAGCTTTCCGTCACCAACCCGGACCACGGTACGGCGAGTGAAGAAGTGGCCGTCGATTTCGATGTCGACACCTTCGAGATCGGCTTCAACGCCCGCTACCTCCTCGACATCATCCAGCAAATCCGCTCCGAAAACGCGGTCTTCCTCTTCAACGACGCCAATTCGCCAACACTGGTGAAGGAAGAAGGCGAAGCCAACGCGCTTTACGTGCTGATGCCGATGCGTGTGTGATAAGCCGTGCATTTCTTCCCTTCTCCCCTTGTGGGAGAAGGTGCCTTGAAGGGGCGGATGAGGGGTTTCGAGCCGTGCCGCAGGCAAATTCGCTCCGGTGGAGCGAATTTAGGAGGGACAGCCATGAGAGCTATGCTCGAATGGCGGGCGCTGTCCTCGTCATCGAATGCTCGGAGGGGCCGGAACCCCTCACCCGTCTCGGCCTGCGGCCGATCCACCCTCTCCCTCAAGGGGAGAGGGAAAGAAGAGGCGATATGATCCGCCACATCTCCCGCCTGCGCCTCACATCCTTCCGTAATTATACGTCCGCGGCGCTCGATCTCGACCAGCGCCATGTCGTGCTGACCGGCCCCAATGGCTCGGGCAAGACCAATCTGCTTGAGGCTGTATCCGTGCTTTCGCCCGGTCGCGGCCTGCGCGGTGCCAGTTTCGATACCCTGCAAGCGCAGGGCTCCGATCTGCCCTGGGCTGTCGCCGCCTCTGTCGAAACCGATAATGGCCCCGCCGACATCGGCACCGGCGCGACGCCGGACGGCGGACGCCGCGTCCGTATCAATGGTGCCAATGCCCGCTCCATCGAGGCGATGAGCGATTATCTGCGCGTGCTCTGGCTCACGCCCGCCATGGATGGCCTGTTCTCTGGCCCGGCAGGCGAGCGCAGGCGCTTTCTTGACCGGCTGGTCACCACGCTCATCCCCGCCCATTCCTCCGCCGTTTCCGATTTTGAAAAAGCCATGCGGCAACGCAATAAGCTGCTGGAGGAAGACGGCGACCCGCGCTGGCTTTCCGCCGTCGAAGCGCAGATGGCTGAACTGGGGGCCTCGGTCCACCTCAATCGCACCGATAGCCTGGTCTCGCTCCAGGCGCTCATCGCCGAAAGCCTCGAAGACGCCAATTTCCCTGCTGCTATTTTGTCGCTGACGCCTCTATTCGACGATATGGCCGAGCCGCACACCTCTGCCGAACTCGAAACCCAGCTGTCGCAGCGCTGGCATGGTCTGCGCGGCCTTGACCGCGCCGCCGGACGCACCACATCAGGGCCGCATCGGGTCGATCTGGACGTCGTCCATGCGCAGAAGCATATGCCGGCGGCCCTTGGCTCGACGGGCGAACAAAAGGCGCTGCTGATCGGCCTCATCCTCGCTCATGCGCGGCTCGTGCGGCTGCGCACCGGCATCACGCCGTTCCTGCTGCTCGACGAGATCGCGGCCCATCTCGATCCCGACCGTCGCAGGGCTTTGTTTCACGCGCTGGACGGGCTGGAAACGCAGTGCTTTCTCACCGGCACCGACCCCATTCTCTTCGAGGCGCTGGAGGATCGGGCGCAGCGCATTTCGGTGCGTGAGGGTCGGTTAGCCCATTAGTGCCCTAAATCCCCCGCAAATGCCGGTAAAACGGCCAATTTCCTTGGGGATTTACCCTCGTTCGGCTAGAACGGAATTTAAGTTTTAACGACTGATTCGGACCTCATGAGCGACAGCGAAAACCCGACCCCGAACGAGTATGGCGCCGACAGCATTAAGGTGCTCAAAGGCCTCGACGCGGTGCGCAAGCGCCCGGGCATGTATATCGGGGATACCGACGATGGTTCGGGTCTGCATCACATGGTCTATGAGGTGGTCGATAACGCCATCGACGAGGCCCTGGCTGGCCATGCCGATCTCGTCACCGTAACGCTTAATGCCGATGGCTCCTGTACCGTGACCGACAATGGGCGCGGCATTCCGGTGGGCATCCACAAGGAAGAGGGCGTTTCGGCAGCCGAAGTCATCATGACCCAGCTTCATGCTGGCGGTAAGTTCGACCAGAATTCCTATAAGGTTTCCGGCGGTCTGCATGGCGTTGGCGTGTCGGTGGTGAACGCGCTTTCGGTCTTCCTCAAGCTCGCCATCCGCCGCGATGGCAAGGTGCATGAGATCAGCTTCACCCATGGTGTCGCCGACGCTCCGCTCGAAGTTGTGGGTGACTATGAGGGGCGTTCCGGCACCTCGGTGACCTTCCTGCCCTCCACCGAAACCTTCACCATGGTGGAGTTCGATTTCAAGACGCTGGAACATCGCCTGCGCGAGCTGGCCTTCCTCAATTCGGGCGTCCGCATCCTGCTTGCTGATCGTCGCCATCCCGAGCCGGTCGAGGTCGAGCTGTTCTACGAAGGTGGCCTCGAAGCCTTTGTGCGCTATCTGGATAAGTCCAAGGCGCCGGTCATCGAGACGCCGATCACCATGATTTCGGAGAAGGATGGCATCACCGTCGAAGTGGCGCTGCAGTGGAACGACAGCTACCACGAAAACGTGCTCTGCTTCACCAATAACATCCCGCAGCGCGATGGCGGTACGCATTTGGCGGGCCTCCGCGGCGCACTGACGCGCCAGGTCACCGGCTATGCCAATGCCTCGGGTATAGCCAAGAAGGAAAAGGTCGAACTCTCGGGTGACGATACCCGCGAAGGGCTCACCTGTGTGCTCTCGGTCAAGGTGCCGGACCCCAAATTTTCGAGCCAGACCAAGGATAAGCTGGTCTCCTCCGAAGTGCGTCCAGTTGTCGAAAACATCGTCAACGAAAAGCTCGGCCAGTGGTTTGAAGAACATCCCAACGAGGCCAAGACCATCGTTGGCAAAGTGGTGGAAGCCGCCGCCGCCCGCGAAGCCGCCCGCAAGGCGCGCGAGTTGACCCGTCGCAAGGGTGCGCTCGAAATCTCGTCCTTGCCCGGTAAGCTGGCCGACTGTCAGGAACGCGATCCGGCCAAGTCCGAAATCTTCATCGTCGAGGGTGACTCGGCTGGTGGTTCTGCCAAGCAGGGGCGCGATCGCTCCAATCAGGCGGTGCTGCCGCTGCGTGGCAAGATATTGAACGTCGAGCGCGCCCGTTTCGATCGCATGATTTCGTCCGATCAGGTTGGCACGCTGATCACGGCGCTTGGCACCGGCATTGGCCGGGAAGAGTTCAACGCCGACAAGCTGCGCTACCACAAGATCATCATCATGACCGACGCCGACGTGGACGGCGCCCATATTCGCACGCTGCTCTTGACCTTCTTCTATCGGCAGACGCGCGAGCTGATCGAGCGCGGGCATATCTACATCGCCCAACCGCCGCTCTACAAAGCCACGCGCGGGCGCTCGGAGCTTTACCTCAAGGACGAGGAAGCGCTGGAAGATTACCTGCTTCAGGGCGGGCTCGAAGATGCCGTGTTCACCACCCGTGATGGTGCTGTTCATGCCGGGCAGGACCTGTTGGGCATTCTCCAGCAGGCGCGCGACATCACCAAGGCCATCAACAATCTCAATACCCGCTACAATCGCAATCTGGTCGAGCAGGCAGCAATCGTCGGCGGGCTTGATCCCGATGGCATGTCCGACCCCGAAAAGAGTGGCGAGACGCTGAAGCGCGTTGCTCAGCGGCTCGATCGCATTTCTGACGAACTCGAACGTGGCTGGTCCGGTGAAATCACCGAGGACGAGGCTCTCGCCTTCTCGCGCACCGTGCGCGGCGTGGCAGAAACTCACCAGATCGATAGGGCGCTGTTGCAGAGCGCCGATGCGCGCAAGCTGCGCACGCTGGCTGACCGTCTCGACGAACTCTTTGGCGGCGTGCCGACGCTGACGCGCAAGGGCGATACCATCAATATTTATGGTCCTTCGACCCTGTTCAAAGCCGTCACCGATGCCGGTCGCAAGGGCGTGTCCCTACAGCGTTATAAAGGTCTGGGCGAAATGAATGCCGAGCAGCTGTGGGAAACCACGCTCGACCCCAATGCGCGCACTTTGTTGCGCGTCGAAATGGGTCAGACCGACGAAGCCGACCAAATTTTCACCGCGCTCATGGGCGATCTGGTAGAGCCGCGCCGCGACTTCATTCAGGACAACGCCCTCAACGTTAGCAATCTGGATGTCTGAGAACCGTGCCGAAGGCAAAATCTCCCCGGTGGGGAGATTTTAGCAGGCTAGGCCATGAGACTTCGCCGGCGGTCCGCAACGCGGATCAGTGGCTCCGGTGGAGCCACTGAAGCCAAGAAGGCCACGAGAGCTATGCTCGAGTGGCCGCTCGAATAGCGGTTCGTGCCGAAGGCAAAATCTCCCCACTGGGGAGATTTAGGTGAGCAGACCATGAGCGTTGCGCCCAAATGACCGTGCCGGTCGAAGGGGCAGGCGCATAAGCCAACCTTTGGCAAACTGAGCATAAGAAGAGAAGCAATCGTGACCCGATACCTCTCCCGCACTCTGCTCCTGCTCGCGCTGTTTTTCGGTGCCGCTTTGCCGGGGCTTGCGGCCTATACCGGCGCCTATATCGCCCTTGTTCTGAGCGCTGTTGCGCTGGTGCTTTTCGCTTGGCCGGAACGGCAAACCTTCTCCCATCCCACCGCGCGCGCCATCCTTCTTGCTCTTGCGCTGGTCTCTGCCACTTTGCCTTTCGTCTATCAGGGCGAAGCCGATCTGATGGCCCCGGTCTTCATCCTGCCCATGCTGGTCAGCGTTGCGCTCGGCCTGTTGGCGCGCCCATTGGGCTGGATGCCCAGCGCAAGTGTTATGGCAACGATCTGTCTTATCGCTGCGCTCGTCGCCGTCGTCGCTGGCGCCTATGAGAGCGTCGTGCTGGGCGTGCGGCGCGTCGGTCTGGGTAATAACCCGATCCATTATGGCTCACTGGCCACAATGGTGGGCGGCATGGCTCTTGTGGGCGTAGTGGCGGCGCCATCACGCTGGCGTTATGTTTTCCTGCTTGGCCCCATCTTCGGCATTGGTGCGGCCATCCTGTCCGGTTCGCGCGGACCCCTCGTGGGGGCATTGGCGCTGGCCGGTATGGGGACGCTATTCCTGGTCTACTGGTATCGGGCCGATAAGCTGATGCGTGTCGCGCTGCTGATCGCGATCATGGTGGGTGCTGCAATTGTGGCCTATCTCCTTGCGACCGGAAATGCGCGGCTCATGCGCATTGTCTCCACCGCGACGAACATTTTCCAATTTACCGGCGGCACCGACGACATACGCGCGGCCCTTTATGGCTCCGCACTTCATGTTCTAAAAACATCTCCATTTGTCGGCGTCGGGTTTGGCCAGATCATGCAGGCCGCCCAAGAGCTTTTTCCCCAGCAGCGCCATGTCTTCGGGTTGGAGAATCTTCATGCCGACTGGGCCAACTTTGCCGCCATGGCCGGTGGCATGGGCCTTCTGGCCTGGCTGTTGCTGCTGGCCGCGCCGCTTCTGCTGCTGATCGACAAGACCGCGAGGCACGATCGGCCCATCGTGCTCGGCGCAGTCCTGCTGGTCACCGGGCAGGCCACATTGGGCGTCAGCAATGCCATGTTCGGCGTTCTACCGCAGACCGTGATGTATGCGGTCCTGCTCGGCTATCTTTTCGCGCGGGCGAGACGGTTGGCCATGCCGGAGCAGGCAGCGTCTGACGCTTAAAATTGCGCCGACACTTCTGCTGACATCTTCTCCGGCCCCCAAGGCGGATCATAGGTCAGCTCCACCGATACCGTACCGACATCCGGCACAGCAGAGGCCCGCTCACTAACCGCGTCCTGCAGGAAGCCACTGGCGGGACAGAAGCGGGTCGTCGTGGTCATAAGGATATGCGCGTCTCCGCTTTCCGCCACGTCGATGTCATAGATCATGCCCAGATCGACGATGTTGAACCCAAGCTCGGGGTCGATGACCTCGCGCAAAGCAGCGCGAATATCAGCCTCGATCTCCATGCGCTTTGGAAAGCTCATTTTGGCGCTCCGGCTCGGATCATCAGGCGATAGACATTGCCGGTTTCATCAAAGTCGCCCGCCCAGGCGTGGCCGCGAGCTGTCAGTTCTGGAAACAGAAAGACCGGCTCGCGCGCCAGAAGCGCGAACGCGACCTCACCTTCCTCCATCTCCTCCAACTGCCCGAGAATGCGCACCATTGGTTCGGGCGGATCGAGATCGGTCAGATCAAGATAGTGGATGGGTTCCGCCCAGCTATCGGGGTTCTCGGGGCGCGATTCACCGCTGATCAGTTCTGGTGCCTCGGGGGTGAAAATAACCTGCCAGTCCCCACCCTCGAGCGGAGACGCGTCAAAGCCAAAGCCCTTGCTGGCCATAACCTTGAACAAAGGCTCCGGCTTGAACGGCGCGATTAGTTTCAGCCGCTGGCCAGGTGCGAGGCCAGCTACGGCACCCATAATGGCGCCAAATGGTTCGCCGCCATCGCGCAGAACCGGGCGAACGTCGAGTTCGAAATCACTCATAAAAAGCTCCTTTGACGGGGGAGGAACAGACTGGGTGGCTCATGATCGCGCCATGCAGCGGGCAGGTCGGCCAGTTGCCGGGCGCGGTAGAATTGATGGATCAGCGACAACACCGCAACCACCTGAACAGATGCTGACATCTGCACGAGAACCGGCCATCCGGCGACTATGGCCGTGGCGGAGGGCAAGAGAGCTGCGAAATACAGAATAAACCAGAGCCGGGCGCTGCTTTCACGCACCATATCCTGCACGCGTGGCGTCGGCTTGCGCCCCATAAAAGGGGCAAAGCATTCAAGCCAGGTCAGAAACGGCACGATCTTGTAAAGCATGGCCAGGCCCAGACCACCCAGCCAGCCCAACGCAAAGACGTAGATGGCTGCCGCCAGCCCGCCTTCGCTCTCCAGCATAATGGACAGGACCAGCATCACGCCAGAAACAGGCAGGGCGGCAAAGGCTGCGATGGCCGCCCACATATGCAGTTCCAGCTCACGCCGCCGCCGCGCCTTATAGAGCCGGATGATGTCGTCGCTATAGGCACCCAGCGCCACGAACGCAAAAATGGCGGCAATGGCGAGGGCAAATGTCAGATCAGTGTTGGAGGCAATGAGGACGCCCAACGCCATGCACAAAACGGTCAGGGCCATCAAGCCGCCGCCAAAGGCGATGCGTGCCGTAACGCCATAGCGCTCAGGCGCAATCAGAAACATCGAGACCAGCCGATAACTTACACCCATGGCGGCAAAGGTCAGCCAGCCGCCGAGGCCAAACCCGGCATGCAGCGCCACCCCATGCGTAATGATGGCCACGGCAAAGTCGCCGCCGAACAAACCGGCAATAGCACTGGCCAGTGTTTCGCCCAGCAGGGCGGTGATGAGCACGCTCATCAGCGCAATGGCCACGAACCCGGCAGGCAGGGGGATTGTTTTGGCATGCAGCAGTGTCGCCACCAGCGACGCGACGGCAAGGCAGAGCCCGGTAAGGATTAACAGTCCGCCCAGCGGTAGAACGTCCGAGGGCAGGGGCCAGCCGTCGATGGCCCCGAACCCAGCAATCAGAAGGCTGAGCCCTGCCACCAGAAATCCAAGCGCGAAAGGCGCGAGCCCGGCCCAGCGCAGATGCCCGCCAACCAGAACCGGCAAAAACTGGAACAGCGCGCCCAGCATGAGCAATGTCAGCCAGCCAATGGCGATCAGATGCACGATGATCAGTGTCTGCGGTTCCATCAGCCCGGCATGCGGATAGCCGAAGCCAGCAGCCATCAGACCCAGCGCGATGACGAGGGCCGTCAACGCGCAGCCAAAATAGGCGAGGGTCCATCGTGATATGCTGGCCATCGGCATCCGCTTAACTCCGCCTAAGCAGCCACTTCGCGGCCAAGCGCGACGCGCCAGACATCGGGACCGGCTTCGAGATAGGTCCAGGAGAACTGCCCCGGATATTCGGCGCTGAGCTGATAGTGCAGTGGACGCGGGTCATGATCGTTGACGATCACGAAGGCCTCACCGACCTTGAGGCCATTGGCCTTGGCAAAAATCTGCGGATGACGTTCGCGCGGCGGGATGGTGCGCACGTCGATAAAGTCGAGCTCGGGGGAAAGATCGGTCATATTTTCCGTCCTGGCCGCGCCTGAATTGGTCGCCGGGCGGCGGCCAAAGGCACCCGGACCATTTCAGACCTAAAGCCAGTTTGCCCAGCACACTTTGTCGCGGCGCAAACAGGACACGCTCTGCCCATTAACATGCATATCTTGAGCATCTTTGATCCAGATCAAAGAAACCCCCGTCCAAATCACTACGGCATTGACGAGGTGCGCATTTCTGCGCGCGCGGTTTTATGTCGTTGAGGGCTGGTAATCATGGTGGCTGATTTTACACGCAGCGAGAGGGTAGGGGCGCTGATCCTGCTCGGCGCGCTGACATTGATAGGGCTCGCCATGGCGATTGCCGGGCGTCACGATCTGATGGGCATCCATGGCTGGATCGTGGCTGCATCTGGCGTGCTGGGCATCACGGTAATGATCCGTGGCATGGACCTGCCCGAACCCGACGCAGCCCGTCTCTCCGAATATTACGATGCGCCCACCCGCCTCGGCCTCATCCTGACGCTGATCTGGGGTGTGGTCGGCATGGGCGCGGGGTTCTGGGTCGCGCTATTGCTGGCTTATCCCGATTTCACCTTCGACGTCGCCTGGCTGAGCTGGGGACGCCTGCGCCCCATCCATACATCGGGCGTCATCTTCGGCTTCGGCGGCAATGCGCTGATCGCCACCTCGTTCCATGTGCTGCAGCGCACCACCCGCGCCCGCCTGCCCGATGCGATCACCCCGTGGTTCGTGCTCCTCGGCTATAACCTCTTCTGCGTCATCGCGGCCAGCGGCTACCTCATGGGCATGACCCAGTCCAAGGAATACGCCGAGCCCGAATGGTATGCCGATATCTGGCTGGTCGTCGTCTGGGTGGTCTATTTCGCCATCTATATGCGCACCCTTGCCCGCCGCAAGGAGCCCCATATCTACGTCGCCAACTGGTATTACATGGCTTTCATTCTGGTCGTGGCGATCCTGCATATCGTCAACAACCTGGCCGTGCCGGTCTCGTTTGGCTCGTCGAAATCCTATTCGCTTTTCGCTGGTGTTCAGGATGCGATGACCCAGTGGTGGTATGGCCATAACGCGGTGGCCTTCTTCCTCACCTCCGGCTTCCTGGGCATGATGTATTATTACCTGCCCAAGCGCGCCGGCCGCCCGATCTTCTCCTATCGGATGTCCATCATTTCCTTCTGGGGCATCACCTTCATGTATATGTGGGCCGGGTCGCACCACCTGCACTATACCGCGCTACCCCATTGGGTGCAGACCCTTGGCATGGCCTTCTCGGTCGTGCTGCTGGTGCCAAGCTGGGCTTCGGCCGGCAATGCGCTGCTGACACTGAACGGCGCCTGGCACAAGGTCCGCGACGATGCCGTGCTCCGCTTCATGGCGCTGGCCGCGATCTTTTACGGCATCACCACGTTTGAAGGCTCGTTCATGGCCATCCGCGCGGTGAACTCCCTGAGCCACTATACGGACTGGACCATCGGTCACGTCCATGCCGGGGCGCTGGGCTGGGTGGCGATGATCACCTTCGGCTCGCTCTATGCGCTGGTGCCGTCCATGTTCAAGCGCGAACGCATGTTCTCCAACAAGCTGATCGAGGTCCACTTCTGGCTCGCCCTGTCGGGCACCGTCATCTACGTCTTCGCGATGTGGAATTCGGGCGTCATTCAGGGCCTGATGTGGCGCACATATGATGAGAGCGGGGCGCTGAGCTATTCGTTCCTCGATAGTCTTGTGGCCATGCATCCCTATTACATCGCCCGCGCCTTTGGCGGCCTGCTCTTCCTGCTCGGTGCCGTCGTCGCTCTCTACAATGTCATCATGACCATCCGTATGCCGGCGATCGGCGCGGCGGACCCGCAGGGCGACGTCCCTGCCACGCCCGCCATGCAGGCTGGAGAATAGACCCATGTTTGGTTTTCACTATCGCCTTGAACGCAGCGCCATGGGCCTCGTCGCCTTCATCGTCATCGTCGCCTCCATTGGCGGCCTTGTCGAAATCGCGCCCCTCTTCACCATCGACGAGACGGTGGAGCAGGCCGAAGACATGCGCGTCTATACCCCGCTCGAAGTGGCTGGTCGGAACATCTATATCCGTGAAGGGTGCTACGCCTGCCACAGCCAGATGATCCGCACCCTGCGCGATGAAGTGGACCGCTACGGTCCCTATTCGCTGGCGGTGGAGTCGAGCTACGACCATCCCCAGCTCTGGGGCTCCAAGCGCACCGGGCCCGATCTGGCGCGTCTGGGCAATAAGTATTCGGACGCCTGGCACGTTGCTCACCTCAACAATCCGCGCGATCTCGTGCCGCAGTCGGTCATGCCCGCCTATCGCTGGCTGCTGCGCGATCAGCTCCGTATCGACGATCTGGGCGATCATCTGGCGGCCCTGCGCACAGTGGGCGTGCCCTATACCGACGAACAGATCGCCAATGCCAGCCGCGACGCTTATGGCCAGGCCAACCCGGATAGCCCGGAAGCGGCGGGTGTCGCAGAGCGCTATGGCGACGACACCAATATCCGCGCCTTCGATGGCACACAGGGGCCGCTCACCGATATGGATGCACTGGTCGCCTATCTCCAGATTTTGGGCAACCTCACCGATGTCGCCCATACCAGCGAACAGACGGAGATCGAATAATGCCCTTTGACCACGAAACCGTCGTTGGCTTCGCCAAGTCGTTCGGCCTGTTCTACCTGCTTGGCCTCAGCGCCATCTGTCTGGCCTGGACCTATTGGCCATCCAACAAGAAAGGCTTCGACGAAGCCGCAAAAATGCCGCTGCTCGAAGAGGAAGACCGGCCATGGCGCTGAAGGAACGTGACGAATTCTCGGGCCAGATGACCACTGGCCACGAGTGGAACGGCATCAAGGAGCTCAATACGCCGGTGCCACGCCTGCTCTGGGCCTTTCTCATCTCCATGGTCCTTTTCGGTCTGGTCTGGACAGTGCTGATGCCGAGCTGGCCCGGTCTCTCCGGCTATTTCCGGGGTGTTCTGGGTGTCGATCAGCATCAGGCCGTCAAGCAAAGCCTTGCCGAGGCCGAAGCTGAGCGCGCCGTCTGGGCCGATCGTCTTGCGAGCGAAGATTTCGAGACCCTCGCCAATGACGAGGCCATCATGAACGTGGTCCGTCAGGCGGGTCCCGCGCTCTTCGTCGACAATTGCGCTGGCTGCCATGGTGTGCAGGGCACGGGCAATCTTGGCTATCCCAATATTGCCGAAGCCCCGATGATGTGGGGCGAGGACGCTGACACCATTGCCGAAACCATCCGCGTCGGCATCAATGCCGATCATCCCGAAACCCGTTACGCGCAGATGCTGGCTTTCGGTCGCGATCAGATGCTGTCGGGCGATGAGATCAGCCTGTTGGCTGATTATCTCGTGGCCATGCATGATGGTCCCGCGCTCGACAGCGAGCAGATGGATGGTGCGATTGAGCTTTTCGCCAACAATTGCGCCAGCTGCCACGGCGAAGACGGGCTCGGCATGACCGATACGGGCGCGCCCAACCTTATGGACCCATTCTGGACCTATGGCGGCGACCGCTCCGCAATCCGCCGCTCGATCTACAATGGCCGTGAGGGCACCATGCCCACTTGGGAAGGACGTTTGAGCACAGCACAGATCCGCATGCTGGCGCTCTATGTAATGGACCTCAGGGGAGCCAATCCATGAGTACGGCGGGCGAAGCTGCTTCCGCCCGCAAATGGTGGCGGATTGGCTGGTTGATCGGCCTCGGCATTGTCGCCGTGCTGATCGCCGCCAATGCCCACCTCGTCTATGTCGCCTTCACCTCGCAGCCTGACTGCGTCAGCCATCTCAAGCTGCCCGATGGCAGCAATGAACACTTCCGCGCCGCGAAATCCGGTTGCTGAGAACAATTTGGAAGAGCCATGTCCGAAACCGTAGATATTCTTCCCCCCTATGAGCCCGCAGCGCCCCGGTTGGTCGACCACAACCGCCGCCTCCCCGCATCCGCGCCCCTGAAATGGCTCGGCGCAGGTTGGCGTGATCTGTGGAACCAGCCGCTGACTAGCCTCACCTATGGTCTGGGCATTACCTTGGTTTCATGGGGCATCATCTATCTGATGTTCACCTTCGGCTGGGCGCAGATCCTGTTCCCCGCGCTCGCTGGCTTCCTCGTGGTTGGCCCGCTTCTGGCCACCGGCCTCTATGTCAAAAGCCACCGTCTCGGCACCGGCGAAAAGATCACCTTCGGCGCCATGCTGTTTCCGCGCGGCGGCAAGCATCTGTTCTTCGTCGGCGCCGTGCTGATGACGCTGATGCTGGTCTGGGTCCGCGCCGCGGTCCTCCTCTATGCGCTGTTTTTCGGCTGGCGGCCTTTCCCCGGCTTTGACCAGATCGTCCAGACACTTCTCACCACGCCTGAAGGCCTCTGGCTGCTGTTTGTCGGCACGGCGGTGGGCGGGCTCTTTGCCGCCTTCTCCTTTGCCATCGGCGCCTTTTCGATCCCGCTGGTTCTCGACAAAAAGCGTGATGCCTTCTCGGCCATGGGCCTGTCGCTCTCGCTGGTCTCCGCCAATATGCCCGCCACTCTGGTCTGGGCGGCTTTGGTCGTCGGCCTCGTCACCATCAGCCTTCTCACCGGCCTTGTTGGCCTTATCCTCGTCTTCCCCCTTCTGGGCCACGCCACCTGGCACGCCTATCTGGCGGTCCGGGGAGAATAGGGGGCTTCGATGCCTGCTGCCGCGACGCTCAAATGCCACCCAATACACTGCGCTGTCCTCGGGCTTGACCCGAGGACCGGCATGGAAGGCACTCAAGCGTCGATGTGGGGTCAAAATGGCTCTCGGGTCAGACCCGAGAGCAGCCCCTCATGCCGGAGGGAATATAGATGACCTGCTGCGTTCCCACCCCCGAATTTGCCGAAGCCCTTGCCGGTGGTCCCAATCGCGGTCCTTCTGACAATGAAGTGCGTCTCGCCAGCCGCGCGCTCGACGACAATCTGCGCCAATCCGAATTCTCCGCCCCCGCCATTCATTGCGGCGCCTGCATCAAGACCATTGAAGACGCGCTCGACGCCGTTCCCGGCATTGTCTCCAGCCGCGTCAACCTGTCGAGCAAGCGCGTTACCGTGCGCTGGCGCGATGAGGGCGCTGTGCCGCCCATGGTCCGAAGCATGGTGGCTCTGGGCTATGAACCCAATCTGTTTTCCCTCGAAGACGCCGGCAAGGATAGCGGTCTGTCGAGCCTCGTCCGCGCGCTTGCCGTCGCCGCCTTTTCTTCGATGAATATCATGATGCTGTCGGGCTCGGTCTGGTCCGGTGCCGATGGCGCAACGCGCGACATCCTGCACTGGATTTGCGCCCTCCTGACGCTCCCGGCTCTGCTCTATTCCGGCAAGGTCTTCTATCAATCGGCATGGACCGCCATTCGCGCAGGCCGCACCAATATGGATGTGCCGATCACTATCGGCATCGCATTAGCCTTCGCGCTCAGCTTCTACGACACCGTCTTTTCCGGCGACCGCGTCTATTACGACGCCGTCGCCTCGCTGATCTTCTTCCTGCTGATCGGACGCACCCTTGATCACGCCATGCGCGAACGGGCTCGAACCGCCGTCAAGGGCCTCGCCCGGCTTGCCCCCGCAGGCGCGCTGGTGCTTGATGCAACTTCGGGACCGACATATCTGCCACTGGCCGACATCCGCCCCGGCATGACGATCTCCGTCAACGCTGGTGACCGCATCCCCGTCGATGGCGAAGTCGTGGACGGCACCAGCGCGCTCGATCGGAGCCTCCTCACCGGCGAAAGCCTTGCCGAAGCGGTGGGGCCGGGCCAGCCCCTTGCCGCTGGCGCGCTCAATCTCACCGCTCCGCTCATCATGCGCACGACGGCGGACGAGAAGGACTCCACCCTCAACAAGCTGGTGCAATTGCTCGACGATGCCGAATCCAGCCGCAACCGCTACCGTCGCATCGCCGATCGCGCTGCCACATGGTATTCACCTGTCGTCCATCTGGCGGCCGCGCTGTCCTTCATTGGCTGGATGGTCTTCAACGGCGATCTGCACGATGCCACCACCGTCGCCATTGCGGTTCTGATCATCACCTGCCCCTGTGCGCTCGGCCTTGCCGTGCCCATGGTACAGGTCGTTGCCGCCCGCCGCCTGTTCGAGGCGGGCATCATGGTCAAGGATGGCTCGGCGCTGGAACGTCTTGCAGAAGTTGACACCATCGTCTTCGACAAGACCGGCACCATCACCACCGGCCTCGCCAAACCCGTCGCTACACAGGGCGACGATGCAGCGCTCGCCATTGCCGCCAGCCTCGCCGCCCAGTCGCGTCATCCCTATTCCATGGCCATCTCGCGCGCCTTTCCTGCCGCGGCAAAACTGGCCTGGCAGGACGTGGTCGAACATGCCGGTCTCGGCATCGAGGGTAGGGTGAGTGGCAAGCTTTATCGTCTCGGTCGTCCGGGCTGGTCGGGTGCTGAAGAAGATATGGAATCGGGCTCAATCCTGTCCGTCGACGGCAAATTGGTCGCGGCATTCACCTTTACTGACGATACGCGGCCAAACGCGACACTCAGCGTCAACAGTCTGCTAACCAATTCCTACCAGGTGCGCATTCTTTCTGGTGATCGGCCAAGGATTGTTGACGCTCTGGCCTACAGGCTCGGTGTCATCGGGCAGGGCGGTCTCATGCCCAGCGATAAGCTGTCCCAAATCACTGATCTTGAAGAGAAAAACCATCACGTCCTGATGGTCGGCGATGGCCTCAACGATACGCCGGCAATGGCCCGTGCCCATGTCTCGATGGCCCCCGCCAGCGCTGCCGATATCGGCCGGGCCGCCGCCGATTTTGTCTTCCTCCGCAATGACTTAATGGCCGTGCCCCAAGCCCTCGCCATCGCCCGAGAAGCGCGTGAACTTGTGAAGCAAAACCTGATTTTAGCTATGCTTTACAATGCGATAGCTCTGCCCATCGCTGTGGCGGGGCTGGTCAATCCCTTCATCGCGGCGGTGGCCATGTCGGCCTCCTCCGTCGTCGTCGTCCTCAACGCACTCCGCCTCGGCTGGCATCCGTTCGGCCCGCGGCAACACCCTCTTCCCCGGGAGGTCACAGCATGACCGACTTCTTCTATCTCATTCCAATCTCTATCATTTTGGGCCTCATTGGCTTGCTGGTTTTCCTGTGGACCCTGCGCAATAGCCAGTATGACGACCTCGACGGCGCCTCCGAGCGTATCCTCTATGACGACGATCACCCGCGCCCGGATCGTATGGTTTGACCATGCTCAAAGCGCCCGGTTCCGTCCCCCATTATGGTGCTGACCTGACCCGGCACGAGGATGCTGAAATGGACGCGCTTTATCGCAGCTACAGTCGAATGCTCGACATCTGTAACCGTCTGGAAAATATAGCAGATTCCCTGCCTGCGCAGTTTGATGCCCGCTCCTGTGCCGCCTTGGCTGTGGAATTGCCTATGGCCCTTCAGCAGACCCATGCCGAAGAAGAGCGCATTCTTCTGCCGCTCCTGTCCATTTCCAAGCTGCCTGAAATGCGCAATCTGGCCAGTCGGTTACGCCGTGAACATGGTCTGGATCAGGCCAATGTGATGGAAATTCAGGATACGCTTTTGGCCCTTGCCGAGAACCGGCTGACGCTCTCGGTCGATGCCACAGGCTATCAACTGCGCTCTTTTTTCGAGAGTCTGAGGCGTCATGTCAGTGCGGAGCAGGATATCCTGGCCTTGCTGGGTCATTTTCCCAAGCCGGATGGGCCACTGCATTGATCCAGTTCCTGCTCGCCCTCGCCCTGTTCCTGGCGCTTCATTCCGTGCCAGCCATACCATCCATCCGCCAGGGCTTGATTGCTCGATTTGGCCGCCGCGCCTATCTCATTACCTATTCCATCGTTTCTCTCTTGGCCTTGGGCTGGGTGTTTCACGCGGCCTTGCGGCTTGATTACATTGAACTTTGGCCACCCGCTGCATGGCAGGCCTGGTTCCCCATAATCCTCTCTCCCATAGCGCTCTTTCTGTTGGTCGCGGGGTTGATCAGCCCCAATCCCGCTTCGGTGACTCTGCGTCGCGGCGAAGGGGAGCCCGGCGCAATCGTAACCATCACCCGTCATCCAGTGCTCTGGGGGTTTCTGCTCTGGGCCGCCAGCCACGTGGTCGCCAATGGCGATCTGCGTAGCCTTCTGCTCTTCGGGACTTTCGCGCTGTTTTCCCTGTTCGGCATGGTTATGGCCGATAGACGTGTCCGCAAGAAAGCGGAGCCTTCGGTTCTAGCCATACAGAAAGCCACGTCGATTCTGCCATTCGTCGCCATCCTGAGGGGCAAAATGCGCTTCCGCCTCGATCGCAGCATGGCTATCGCGCTGATCATTGCCTTTGCCATCACCGCCTGGATGCTGGTTGGCGGGCACGCGGTCTTGTTCGGTGCCGATCCGCTGTTGATGACGCAAATCTAGTTTGCCAGGCCCCGCCATTCCGGTGTTTCGCTCTCCCCGGACAGGCGCAGGAGATCGATTGCGCGTGCTGCCAGATGATCGATGATCGCCGCGATGTCTGTTGGCAATTGGTAAAAGGCCGGCACGGGCGGCATGACGATTGCGCCCATTTCGGTGACCGACACCATATTGCGCAAATGCCCGAGATGCAGCGGTGTCTCCCGCGCCAGCAGCACCAGTTTCCGCCGCTCCTTGAGCTGCACATCGGCGGCGCGGATGATCAGATTGTCGGTCAAGCCATTGGCAATTGCTGCGAGACTACGCATTGAGCAGGGGGCAATGATCATGCCCTCCGTGCGAAAGGAGCCACTGGCAATGCTGGCGCCAATATCGTCCACATCGTGCAGCACATCAGCATGCTGGCGAACCCGCGCTAGGGCGTCGCCGCCCACTTCGTGCAGCAGAGTGCGTTCTGCGGCAGGGGACAAAACAGCATGCGTCTCGACCTCATGGGCAAGAGTCAGACGTTCCAGAATGCGCAAACCGAGAGCCGCGCCCGATGCACCGGTAATGGCGATGATAACGCGCCTGCTCATTGCTGGCCTCCCAGCCCCAATGACGACCAAAGCGCATCGACCCGCCCGCTGACATCAGCACTCATCTGGAGCGGAATGCCCCATTCACGTGCCGTTTCCGCGCCGATCTTGTTGGTTGCATCAATCCCCATCTTGCCGCCCAGTCCCGGTTTGACCGAGGCAAAATCAAGATAATCGATGGGCGTGTCCGGGATGATGACGAGGTCGCGCGGCGCATCGAAGCGCGTCGAGATCGCCCACATCACGTCTTTCCAGTCACGGACATTGATATCGGGATCGACGGCGATGATCAGTTTGGTCATGCTGAACTGCGGCAACATCGACCAGAGCCCCATCATCACCCGCCGCACCTGCCCCGGATAGCGTTTGTCGATGGCCACAACCATGGTGCGGTAGGAGCAGGCCTCGGGCGGCAACCAGAGATCTTTGATCTCGGGAAATTGCCGCTTGGCCAATGGCACAAAAAGCGGGGTCATCGCTTCACCTAAAACCGAAGGCTCGTCAGGAGGACGACCGGTGTAGGTGGACAGATAGATCGGGTCGCGCCTTGAAGTGATGGCGGACAGGGTCATTACCGGGAAGGGCTCGACGCCATTATAATAGCCGGTGTGGTCGCCATAGGGGCCTTCGGGCGCGGTCTCGGTGACCGACACAAATCCCTCAAACACCATTTCCGCTTCTGCCGGCACAGGCAGGTCGACGCTATGGGCCCTGGCAATCAAGCCCGGCTTGCGCCGCAAAACCCCCGCAAAGGCCATTTCATTCATGCCCTCGGGCAGTGGCATCACGGCGGACAGAATTGTTGCCGGATCGGCACCGATGGCGACGGCAATCGGCATATCCTGTCCCAATTGCTGCCATTGTCGATAATGGCGCGCCCCGCCACGGCTGGGCAGCCAACGCACGATTGCGCGCTTCGGCCCCAGAACCTGCATGCGATAAATGCCGACATTGATATCTGCCGGATCATCGGGAGAGCGCGTAATCACCAGCGGCCAGGTGATCAGCGGCGCTGGTTCGCCCGGCCAACACCATTGAACAGGCAGGCCTGTCAGGTCGATGTCGTCTCCGGTCTCGATACGCTGCTGGCAGGCTGGCCGTCGGGTATTTTTCGGGCGCATGGACAGGGCCGCGCTCAAAAGTGCGCGTTTTTCCCAAGCCGCGCCAAGATTGCGGGGCGGGCTCGGCGCGCGCATTTCGGCCATGCCCTCGCCCAGCGCTGCAAGGTCGTCCACGTTCAGACCCATGCCAAGCGCAACCCGTTCAAGCGTGCCGAAGAGATTGACCAGAACCGGCATTCTAGCCTGTTCGCCATTGGCCAATATCGGCTGTTCAACCAGAAGTGCGGGACCGCCCTCGTGCAAGACGCGCCGATGAATTTCGGTCAACTCATGTTGGACTGAAATTGGCGCACCCAGCCGCTTCAGCAACCCTCTTTCTTCGAGAATGCTGACGAAATCCGCCAGGTTGGCGGCGACGGGATGGCGGAGGGGCGGCAGGAGGGACATGGGCGCAAGCCTAGAGGCGGCAATGACCCGGTTCCTTGCGCTGCATCAAAGCGCGTGGCGGATGGCCGGCCTAGATTCGCGCCAGTCAACATGCCGGACTTGTATAATGATACTGCCCAGACACCTTGTCTCAGCGATTAATCGGACGCCGCTTGCACTGGTGCAAAAGGGTGTGGAGCTCGCATTCGGACAGGCATTGCGGCAGCATCCTGATCTTTTCGATCGTCTCGGCGAACATGCGGCCAAGTCTTTTGGTTTCCGGCCCAGTGATCTTGACCTTGGCTTTGTCGTGCATCCCTCGACACCCGCGATCCGCGTCTATCGGGCTAAGAAAATGCCGCGTGTCGATGCCGCTATGTCTGGGCCGATGCTGACGCTGCTGGCTTTGCTCGAAGGCCGCATAGACGGCGACGCAGTGTTCTTCTCCCGTGAGCTTAAGGTAACGGGCGACATGGAGGCCATGCTGGCGCTGCGCAATGGGCTGGATAATTGCGGCTTCGACTTGCCGCGTGATCTTGCCGGGCTCGCCGGGCCATTGGCCTTCCCTGCGCGTCGCATTGCCGAAGTGGTCCGTGAGCGCGCTTTGGCAGGGATGGCCTGATCATGGAGCTGATCTGCCCCGCAGGCACGCCTGCTGCCTATCGCGAAGCGCTCGAAGCCGGTGCCGATGCCATTTATTGCGGCTTTCGCGACGAAACCAATGCCCGCAACTTCCCCGGGCTCAATTTCTCCCGCGAAGAAATGCGTGAGGCCATTGCGCTGGGCAAGAAACATGGTGTCCACACCTATGTCGCGCTCAACACCTTTATGCGCGCTGGCTCGGAAGACATCTGGTATCGCGCCGCTGACGACGCCGTCGAGGCCGGTGCCCACGCGCTCATCCTCGCCGATATGGCGCTGATGGATTATGTTGCCAGCAATTACCCCGATCAGCGTCTGCATGTGTCGGTTCAGGCCTCAGCCTCCAATGCTGAAGCAGTCAATTTTCTGGTTGAAAGCTTTTCGGCCAAGCGGCTGGTTTTGCCGCGCGTGCTCACCGTGGCCGAAATCGCCAATCTGGCGCGGCAGGTGGATTGCGAACTCGAAGTCTTTGCCTTCGGGGGCCTCTGCGTCATGGCGGAAGGGCGCTGTTCGCTGTCCTCCTACATTACCGGCAAGTCGCCCAATATGCAGGGCGTCTGCTCTCCAGCCAGCCATGTGCGCTATCGCGACGATGGCGAGGACATGGTGTCCGAACTTGGCGGCTTTACCATCAACCGTTTCGGTGCCGATGAGCCCGCAGGCTATCCGACCCTCTGCAAAGGCCGTTTCCACATCGCCGACGAGGAAGGCTATGCCTTTGAAGATCCGGTTAGTCTTGATGTGATGGACCATCTCGATGCCCTGCGCGATGCCGGGGTGATCGCCCTCAAGATCGAAGGACGTCAGCGCGGCAAGGCCTATGTGGCCGAAGTCGTGTCCAGCCTGCGCAAAGCGCTCGACCTGCCTGCCGAGCAACGTGCTGCTCACCTCGCCCATCTTCGTCGCCTCAGCGAAGGCCAGCAGACGACCTCTGGCGCCTACGAAAAGAAGTGGCGCTGATCATGGAAAATACAAGCAAACTCAAGATTGCCATGGGCCCGGTGCCCTATCTCTGGTCGGGAGAAAAATGGCGCGATTTCTATTACCGCATCGCTGAGTCGGGGCATGTCGATGCGGTGACGCTGGGTGAAGTGGTCTGCTCCAAGCGTGATCACTTCATCCGGCCCTTTCTGGATGACGTCATCGAACGGCTGGAGCAAAGCGGCAAAAGCGTCGCTATCGGCTCGCTGGCTCTGGTGACGCAAGAGCGCGAAGTGGCCGCGACGCGCCGTTTAGCCCAGGGTCAGTTGACGGTTGAGGCCAACGACCTCTCGGCCCTGCGTCTGCTTGCAGGGCGGCCGCATCACGTCGGCCCCTTCGTCAATGTCTATAATGGTGCAACGGCCAAACTGCTGGCGCGCAAGGGCGCGACGCGCATCTGCATCGGACCGGAACTGCCCGCGTCATCGATTGCTCAAATCATTTCTGGCGCACCGGAAATCGACTACGAAATCATCGCTTTTGGACGCCTGCCGCTAGCCATTTCGGCCCGTTGCGCTCATGCCCGCGCTAAGGGGCGCGACAAGGATCATTGCCAGTTTGTCTGCGGCGATGAACCCGACGGGCTTGATGTCGATACGTTGGACGGCCAGGCCTTCCTCACCATCAATGGCGTGCAGACCATGTCACGCCATTGCCAGGTCCTGCTCGCGGAGCTGCCGAAGCTGGCCGAAATCGGCATCACCCATCTGCGTCTGTCGCCGCAGGATTGTGACATGGTGGCAGTCGCCGCCATCTACGCCGAATTTCGCGATGGCGTCTTTGGCGCTGAGGAGGGGCTGGCAAAATTGCGCACCGTCTATTCCGCTGCGCCCTATGCCAATGGCTTCATCCACGGCGATGCTGGAATGAGTTGGGTCGCGTAATGATCGGTAATGCACCCGCAAGCGTCAAACGGTGTCTGCTGATCGCTGCGGGCGTTCTAATGGTGGCGCTGGGCGCTCTGGGTGCTGTCTTGCCGCTGTTGCCGACGACGCCGTTCCTGCTGGTTGCTTTAGCCTGCTTTGCCCGCTCATGTCCGCCGCTGGAGCGCTGGCTGGTCAACCATCCCAGGTTCGGTGCGCCATTGCGCAACTGGCGGCGTCATCGCGCCATTCCTGCAAAGATCAAAACCGTTGCCGTGGTGTCGATGTTGCTGAGCTATGCGATTGTGCTGATCTCGGCGGACCCCGGTCCGGCCCTTCAAATCGGCCTCGCCCTTATTCTGACCTGCTGCTCGACCTTCATCCTGAGCCGTCCATCCCAGCCGCTCGCGTGACGCCAGCGGCTGGTCGGCACGCTCCTATCGAGGGGCGCGCTTGGCCAGAATGCGCTGCAATGTGCGGCGGTGCATGTTGAGGCGGCGTGCCGTTTCCGAAACGTTGCGGTCGCACAATTCATAGACGCGCTGGATATGCTCCCAGCGTACCCGGTCAGCCGACATCGGATTTTCCGGCGGCTCGGGCTTGTCTTCGCCAGTGGCGAGCAGAGCATTGATCACGTCGTCAGCGTCGGCAGGCTTGGATAGGTAATCCATCGCTCCCAGCTTCACTGCCGTGACGGCGGTGGCGATATTGCCGTAGCCGGTGAGCACGATGGCGCGGGCATCGGCGCGCTTCTGATGCAGAGCCGAGACAACATCGAGCCCATTGCCGTCTTCAAGCCGAAGGTCGACCACGGCATAGGCGGGAGGCCGTTCATTAACGGCAGCCAGTCCTTCAGCGACCGACCCCGCAATCCGCACCTCAAATCCGCGCCGTTCCATGGCGCGCTCGAGGCGGCCCAGAAATGCGGCGTCGTCATCGACAAGCAAAAGGCTCGGATCGGCTGCGAGAAGGTCTTCGATCGTGTTCATGCCATTTCCATAATCGCTTGTGGACAATACGTCAAAATTCACGCGCCGGATCGCTCTTCAAGCGCACTGCGCTGCCAGAGGATAGTGACCCGTGCATGGCCCGATGCTTCGGTATTTTCAAAGCGCAGCCGTGCCCCGGTGCGCTCCAGAAGTGTCTTGGCGATGAAAATGCCAAGGCCCAGCCCGCCGGGCTGGTGTGCATCGCTTCCACTGGCATCGCGCGGGCGGCTGGTGAGGTAGGGCTCACCGAGGCGTGCGATCAGTTCTGGCGCAAAACCATTGCCATCATCGGTAATCGATACGCTGATCGCGCTCTGATCCCAGGCACTTTCGATTTTGACACTCTGCTTGGCAAAGTCGGTCGCGTTCTCGATGAGATTGCCCAATCCATAGAGCAGTCCCACAGAGCGCGGAAAGATTGGTACAGGGCCTGCCGCCTTTTCCGAATAAAACAGGATGACTTTGCCGCGACCTTCATGCGGGCGGGCCACTTCATCGAGAATGTCGGTGAGCGGCGCTTCGGCAAACAGATCGACCGGCTCGCTGCCCAGATTGCGCAGCTTGGCCAAAATCGCACGACAGCGTGCCGACTGGGCAATGATCAGCTCCACATCTTCGGCAAGCTGGCTGCCTTCCTCCACCTCGGCGCGCATTTCCTTGGCGGCGAGGGCGATGGTGGAGAGGGGGGTTCCCAATTCATGCGCGGCGGCGGCGGCCAGGCCATCGAGCGCTGACAATTGCTCGCGCCGGGCCAGTGCCAGTTCGGTGGCGGCCAAGGCATCAGCGATCACGCGGGAATCGTGAGCAACACGATTGGTATAGGCGGTGATGAAGACCACACCGCAAATGATCGAAACCCAGATGCCGATCACATAAATCCGGCTGAAAATGAGGCGTTCCGCCGGATCCCAGGGCAGAGGCAGATGGACAACCGCAATCAGGGAGGCGATAAGGCACGCAAGAAACGCGATCACCAATGTCTGGCGCTGCGGCAGCGTCGTTGCGGCCACTGAGACCGGCGCCAGGAGCAGGAGCGAGAACGGGTTCTGCAATCCGCCCGTCAGCGCCAGCAAACCACCAAGCTGGCACAGGTCGAAACAGAGTTGCAGCGCGGCAATGCGGGGCGTCAGCCGCATATTGGTGCCAAAACGCCAGACGAGTCCCACATTGAGCGCTGCGGAGAGCGCAATCAGGCCAAGGCATTCCCATAGAGGCAGGGGAAAGCCGAGCCCCAGATAGACGAACAGAACACCAATGGTCTGGCCCGCCACTGCAAGCCAGCGCAGCAGCAACAGCGATTGCAGGCGCAGGGGCCGCCAACCGGCGGGATTGATGTTGGGCGTCATAGCCTTGCTAGTCATGATGCTTCTTTAGCGCATCATTCGCCTCGAAGGATATATTTTGCCGTCCAAAGTGCTGACAAAATGCCGCGTATGGGGACCTTTTTCTGCATTTCAAGACCCAAAAAACTACAGGCACATTCTTGATCCCACCCTGACGGGGGCCATTTTAAGCTCATCGTGACTGGGAGACGAAACAACATGAACACTGCAATTATCAAACCACAATGGTCGCCGCTGACCATCGGCCTGATGGTCCTTGGTTTTATCCTCTTCTGGCCCATCGGCCTGGCTGTCCTTGCCTACATCCTCTGGGGTGAAAAGTTTGGCGGCTCTGCCGAAAAGGCTCAGGCTTACTGGAACAAAGGATGCAGCTACGTGCGCAGCAATACCAAGCATGCCGGCTTCGGCGGCACCAACCACACATCCTCCGGCAACGCCGCTTTTGACGATTACCGTTCCGATCAGCTGCGCCGCCTCGAAGAAGAACGCGCCCGTCTCGATGCCGAGATCGACGCCTTTCACGAATACATGGCCAATCTCCGCAAGGCCAAGGACCGCGAAGAATTCGATCGCTTCATGAGTGAGCATCGCGGCTCCCGTCAGGGCTTTGGCGATCAGGGTCAAAATAATCAGAACAATTGGGGCAACCCGAATAACGCCTGACCCGTTATAGCTTCCGACTTCCCGACCTCCTGAAGCCGGTCATTCCCAACGGCCACTAAGGCGCCCCGCAAGGGGCGTCATTTTTTTCGGCCATTGTCAGCGGGGCCGAATAGACTTGTTTCACTGATTCCCCATTGCTCCACCCTTCATGTTTTCTTTCCTGCGCCAGCGCCCAGAGCTTCTGCCCAAGGTCACCCATATTGATCTTGACGGGGTAAGCACGCCTGTAGCGGTCAAGGTCAGCAAACGCGCGAAAAGTTTCCGCCTGTCCCTGCCCGCCAGTGGTCCGCTGCTGACCCTCCCCGAGCGGGCGCGTTGGGTCGATGCGGAAGCCTTTCTCCATCGGCATCGCCATTGGCTTGCTGCGAGATTACCACGCACTGCGTCGGCGCAGGTTCTCGGCACCGACATCGAACTGCCATTGCGTGGTGTTGCCCATCGCGTCGAACCCTCGGGCATGCTGCGTGGCCGTGTCGAGCGGGGCGAGGACGAAGATGGCCACTGGTTGCGTGTGCCGGGTGACAACCAGCATCAGCCGCGCAGGCTTTACGACTGGCTCAAGGCCGAAGCTCTGGTCGACCTTCAGGAGCGAAGCGCCTTTCATGCCGAAAGGCTTGGTGTCAACGTGAAACAGGTGCGTCTGCGCAGTCAGTCGAGCCGCTGGGGCTCGTGCTCGTCCACCGGTAATATCAATTACAACTGGCGTCTGGTTCTGGCACCACCCTTTGTACTCGACTATGTCGCCGCCCACGAAGTCGCTCATCTGGTCGAGATGAACCATTCGCCCGCCTTTTGGGCAACAGTGACTCGCACGCTTCCAGATATGGAGCGCGGCAGGGCGTGGCTAAAAGCACACGGTCGCGGACTAATGGCATGGCAGGCGCCGGGCGAAGGCAGCTAGACGCCAATTGCGCCCTGTTCCTGCCGCAATCAATCTCCTATCAGAATGACATGCAGCGCTTAGTGGCTCTCATTGCGGTGATTTTTGCCTTCGCATCCCTTGCCGGGACGGCGACTGCTCATGCGCATCGCTATGTCAGCACGCCAATTGTCGTGCTCAATCACGTCGATGCCAACAATGTCTCCATCCCCGTAATGGTCGTTATTCAACACGGCGAGATTGACCTTGGCTCCGGCATTGTCATGCCGTGTGGTCCGCATAACGCCATCCCTATTGCCGCCCCGCAAATTCCAGCGGCCCCGCAATGCGATGCGCCCGTCGCCATGCTCGACGGCATGGAGCCTTTGTCGACACTCCAGTTGCCTTTGCGCCCGCCCAAATCCGCCTGAGCGAAACCATTCCCGTCTGTTTTTTCGCTTAGGGCCCGCTGGGCCAAGGATTAAATCATGTCTTCTGTTATCGACGCGACCATGTCGCGCCGCGCCATGCTGGCAGGTCTTGCCAGCGTGAGCGCACTTGCTCTTGCTGGTTGTTCCACCACCGGCACCAATCGCGTAACGGCTCCTGTTGAGCCCGTACGCCCCACTGTTCCTGCCGATGTTCTGGCCATGTATGCGGCCCGGCCTGAGGAAGACTACCCGGTTCCCGCCGCCGACATTTCCATGCTCAACCCGGCCTATTGGCGTCAGGAAGTGGAGAACACGACCGGTGAGCCTGCTGGCTCGGTCGTGGTCGATACCTCGAACTATGTGCTCTATTTCACCATGCCCGAAGGCCGCGCCATGCGGTACGGCGTGGGGCTCGGCCGGGCCGGGTTCGAATGGAGCGGCAAGGGCCATATCGCCTATAAGCGCAAATGGCCGGTCTGGACGCCGCCTTCGGAGATGATCGAGCGGCAGCCAGAGCTGGAAATGTATCGTCATGGCCAGCCGCCCGGCCTGCTCAATGCGCTGGGTGCCCGCGCCCTCTATATTCATCAGGGCAATCGCGACACGCTCTACCGCGTCCATGGCACCATGGATGTGGCGACCATCGGCAAGGCGGTTTCCAGCGGCTGCGTCCGCATGATCTTCCAGGATATTATCGACCTTCATGACCGGGTTCCCAATGGCGCCCCCATCGTTGTGATCTGATCAGGCTATGACAGAATGCAAAAGGCCCCGGGAAACCGGGGCCTTTTTATATGTCTTTGTCGTGCGACCGGGGATCAGTTGCCGAAGATCAGGTCCATCAATGTGCGCTGCGAGCCTTGCTGCTGATAGACCGGCTGCTGTCCCAGATCGGAGGGCGGCGCGAGTTGGCCCTGTTGCGGCTGCACGTAAACCTGCTGGTTCTGCGTGGCCGGGGCGCTGGGCACCCAGACCTGCTGGCCCGTCGCCGGGTCTGTGATCAGGATCATCGGCAGGCCTGTATCGGGATCGATGGGGGCGCTATTGTCCAAGCCATTGTCAAAGCCGTTTGTCTGGCTCTGCAGCGGATAGCCAGTCACCGGATCAATCGCCTGCCCATTGGCGTCATAGGTGGTCGTCCCGCCCTGGTTCTGGTCGAACTGGCCCCAGGTCGCATCGCCGCCATTGGTCACCATCTGCCCGGTCGTCGCATCATATTGCATGCCTGTAGCTGGGTCGGTCATGATGCCGGTCTGGATCGGTGGATTGGCCGAAGACGTGTCACCACCAATGGGCTGCAAGCCTTCGATCCGCTGACCGGTAGCCGGGTCCACGGCATAGGTCTGGCCTGTCGCCGGGTCCGTCATGGTCTGCACCGGCTGGCCGCTGCCGCCATCGACATATTGAACCACGGTCTGTCCCGTTGTTGGGTCGATGACCTGCTGGGCGATCAACTGGCCCGCATAGGAGCCACCCGGAATGGGCTGCGGCGAACGGCCAGCATGCGCCTTGGTCATGAATTGCGACCAGATTGACGCCGGGACATTACCGCCGGAAAGGCGCGTACCCTTGTTATCGTCATTGCCCAGCCACACCCCGGTGACCATGGCCGAAGTATAGCCGACGAACAGTGCGTCGCGAGATTCCTGACTGGTGCCGGTCTTACCCGCATATTCCCAGCCACCCACATTGGCGCCGCGGCCCGTGCCGACTTCAACGGCTGTTTCCAGCATATCGTTCATCTGCGCCAGAACGGTTGGGTCGACCACACGGCCCGGCCCGGCATCGGAGGCTTCGTAGAGCACATTGCCGTCGACATCACTGATCTTGGTGATGACATTGGGAATGACACCATAGCCGCCATTGGCAAAGGGTGCGTAGGCGCTGGTCAGCTCAAGCAGGTTCACTTCCTGCGTACCCAGAGCAATTGACGGCACCGGGGTCAGGTTGGAGGAAATGCCCATGCGCATGGCCACCTCGATCACCTTTTCAGGCGTGACGTCGATGGCGAGGCGGCCAGCAATGGTGTTGAGCGAATAGGCCAGACCCTGCCGCAGTGTCACCGTTCCTGCATAATTTCCGGTGGAGTTGCGCGGGCTCCAGCCATTGTAATCGAACTGCGCGTCTTCGGCCAAAGTGTCGGGCGTATACCCCTTTTCCATAGCGGCCATATAGACAAAGGGCTTGAAGGTCGAGCCAGGCTGACGCTTGGCCGTTACGGCGCGGTTATACTGGCTGGCCTGATAATCGACGCCACCCACCATGGCGCGCACCTTGCCATCGACATCCATGGCCACAAGCGCGCCCTGGCTGAAGCCGCGATTGCCGCCTTCATTAGCCACGGCCTCCTTGACGATGAATTCGGCATCGCGCTGCATTTTATAATCAATCGTGGTCTGCACGATCACATCGCTTGAAATCTCGCCGAGATAGGCGGTCATCAGGCTTTCGACCCAGTCGGCCACATAGGATTCCGAGCCGCGCACGACCGTGCGGACGGACTGGTCGGGGTCGATGCGGGCCGCATTGGCCTCGTCCTGGGTGATATAGCCTTCCTGCGCCATCAGGCCCAGCACCAGTCGCTGCCGCTCTGCGGCGCGGGTGGGATTGGTCTTGGGATTATAGACCGACGGCGCGGGCAAAATACCGACCAGCATGGCGGCCTGGCCCAGCGATAGATTGCGCGCCGAGACGCCGAAATAGGTCTGCGCCGCCGCTTCGATACCCGTCGCACCCTGACCGAAGAAGACGCGGTTCATATAGAGTTCGAGGATTTCTTCCTTGGTGTAATTCTGCTCCAGCCAGACGGCGAGAATGGCTTCCTGCACCTTGCGGCCAAGGGTCTGGTCGGGAGTGAGGAAAAGGTTCTTGGCAACCTGCTGGGTAAGCGTAGAGGCGCCGCGAGTGACGCCGCGCGCTTGCACCGATTCAACGGCCACAGCCAGAAGGCCGATGGGGTCGACACCGAAATGGCTCATGAAGCGCCGGTCTTCCGAGGCGATAAAGGCGGCTGGCACATATTGTGGTAGTTCGCGGAAGGCCACGGCTTCGCCGCCTGTCTGGCCGCGATTGGAGATCAGCGTGCCATCTGCCGCCAGAATGCGGATATTGGGCGGGCGCTCGGGAATGGCCCAGGTATTGGCCGCTGGCAATTGGGCCCCGTAATAGACGATGACGCCAATGACGGCGAGGCCGCCCCAGAGGCAGGCGACAAAGCCCCACCAGAGGAGGCCCATGAGAAATCCGCCAGAACGGCGCTTCTTTTTGCGCGGCTTGGCTGGCTCCGCCTTACCCTTGCGCGGCGGCTTGGCATTGTTTTTGGGTGGTTTGCTACCACCACCCGCGCCACCTGCGCGCTCGGCTTTGTCGACAGAAAATGCCATGGACTGGCCGAGATTGGACGATCCCATGCTGGGTTCAACCCGCTGGCCTTTGCCCGCAGCAGGACGGGCCTGTGCCTTGTTCTGCTTGGCAGCAGGGGCTCCAACACGGTCATCGGCCGAAATGCGGAAATCCATCGGGCAAACCTGAAAAAGAAGAGTTTCGTGCCGCTTCTATCCTGTTCGCTGCCCAAGGGAAACCAATGGTAAGCGGAAGGTTAACACAAAGGGCGGACCGGATAATGAACCCCACACCTCTTTTGCGGCTTTTAGCATCCCGCTTGTGCTGACAAATTGTGGCCGGTTTATGTGAGGTTTTTCGAGAAACTTGCCGCTGTTGCACGACCGGCACAGTCACGATGCATTGACGAAGAATATCGCGATCCAGATACAGCCAATATGCTTCGTCTTATTCTCTGCCTTTTCGCCTTCATCATCGCGCCTTCGGCCCATGCCGAAGTGCTGGTCAATTCTGCTCTGGATGACGCTATTGCCGTCTTCGAAAAAGCGGCTCCGCGTCTTGGCCATCAAACGTTTGACGTGGATGCTCGGGCCTATCATGAGGCACTGACACAGCGCCGTTTCGTATCAGGCTATTGGGGCCAAACACTCGCGGTCTCCATCGTCAGCGCCAAGGCATCCGACCCCGGCTGCAACAGCTTTGCCGCCTATGTCAGCCTGCCCCCGCGCGATGGGGTGGTGGCGCTGGTGATCTGCCCGCAATTCCTCTCGCCCGGTGCCGATGCTTTGCGGCGGCTAACCATTCTGCATGAAATGGTCCATGTCGTCGCCGGGCCCGACGAATGCCGCGCCATGGCTTTTGCCGCACGTCTGGAGCAGCTTGCGCTCGGCCAGTACACTCCGGTCGAGCGCTATTGGCGCGCCAATGGCTGCACCAATTCGCCGTTCAGCCTGCCTTAGCGCCAGCCAAGACCCGGCGCGACATGGGTCAGAATGCTCTCGATCACATGCGCGTTGTATTCGACACCAAGTTGATTGGGGACGGTCAACAGCAGCGTATCGGCTTCGGCGATAGCTTCGTCTTCCTTGAGATCGCGGATCAGCTTGTCCGGCTCGGCGGTATAACCGCGACCGAACACGGCGCGCACTTCCGGCTCGATATAGCCGAACTGATCCTGCTCGGGACGGCCTGATCCGAAGAACATCCGGTCCTGATCATTGACCAGAGCGAAGATCGAGCGGCTGACCGAAACGCGCGGCTCGCCCACATGCCCCGCTGCTTTCCAGGCGGCCTTATAGGCGCGGATCTGCTCCGCCTGCTGCACGTGGAACGGCTTGCCGCTCTCGTCGAAAACCAAAGTGGACGACTGCAAATTCATGCCCAGCTTTGCCGCCCATTCGGCAGTGGCGGTTGTGGCCGCCCCCCACCAGATGCGCTCGCGCAAACCTTCCGAATGCGGTTCGAGTCGCAACAGGCCGGGTGGGTTAGGGAACATCGGGCGTGGATTGGGCTGGGCAAAGCCCTTGCCCTTGAGCACTTCGAGAAACACTTCGGCATGTTGCCGGGCCATGTCGGCATCGCTCTTGCCTTCTTCAGGCTGGAAGCCGAAATAGCGATAGCCGTCGATCACCTGTTCTGGGGAACCGCGCGAAATGCCCAATTGCAGACGGCCACCGGAGATAAGGTCGGCCGCCCCGGCATCTTCAGCCATATAGAGCGGGTTTTCATAGCGCATATCGATAACGGCGGTGCCGATCTCGATTGTCTTGGTGCGTGCTCCCACGGCGGCAAGCAGCGGAAAGGGTGAACCAAGCTGGCGCGCAAAGTGATGCACGCGGAAATAGGCGCCATCGGCCCCCAGCTCTTCGGCGGCAACGGCCAGATCGATCGATTGCAACAGCGCGTCAGAAGCAGAACGCGTCCCCGATTGCGGTGAGGGGTTCCAGTGGCCGAAGGACAGAAAGCCGATCTTTTTCATAACGTCTCACAAGGTGTTTGCTGCCACCAGCAATAGCGGCCCCTGTGAGCTATGTCTTGCGCGCCGCTCAAACAATCCCTTCAGGGGAAACGCATTGGCGCCCTTGGGTGAACAACGCAGCGAACGCTTGCCCGCTTTCCGGTTTAAAGCAGCGGGCGTTGCCAGATAGCCATCTGGCACTGATCGATCGCGAGCGCCATATAATCCCAGTAGAGTTCAGGATTCTGGCTTGCCGCATATTCGGTGGCGTATTCGTCGGCCCTGTCGTCCATGACGAGGGCGGCGCAGGAGCAAAGGCTTTCAGCGTCCACGCCGGAATCCTCAATCCATTCCTGAACAAAGGCATGATCGAGCGCTGCGGGCTCAGCCGAGTCAGAAATGGCATATTCGCATTGCACCTTATCCCATGCCTCCGCCCATATCGGACCATCCTGACAGCCATCCTCGCAGCCGTCGGCGTCCGTCTGCGCGCTGAGGCCCTCGGCATCATCATCATCAATTGCGGTGCCGTTAAACAGCGCAGCGTTGTAAAAGAAGACATCGGGGTTAAGGCAGATGTCGAGATTTCCCATGAGGGCTTCGACGAAGATCTCGGCGGTGGCAGTGTCGCTGTCCGCGCCTTCCATGAGCGATGATTGCTCCTCGGCTCGAAATACGAAGGCCGCACCGACGCAACCGCAGAAAACGGATCGGTCAATTCCAACGTCATCGACGGAGGCGCTGTAATCAATGTCACCCAGAATATTGTCGGCACCCGCATCGAGAATCTGCTGGCAGACCTGATCGCCCATTTCATAAAGACTGGAGGGCTCATCATTGGTCGCCGCCAGAGAATGCGTCGGAGCGGCAATGCCGATGGCCAGCGCGGCGGCAACTGGGAGCATCACGACGCCCAGATATGTCCGGGCTGGCTGTGTGGCTTTGAGAAAAGACGCCAGCAAAGCTGTTTTTTGAAAGGCCATTTAGTCACCACCTGCGATATCGGCGGCGGGTAGGGGCGATGCGCCTCTGGTGTGCCCGGACAAAATCAGGACCACACGGCTCCCGCCTCCGGGGGCTCGGGCACAAGCCCGCGCCGGAAACATGAAGCTCCCGATAATGATGTCCATGTTCGGCAACCACTCCTCCAAAAGGGGGATGATGTCATGGTGCCCCATCAAGCGCTCGGCTCTGCTTTCTCGACCCGGCAGCCACGCGTCTGGATTCTGAGCCATGCAGGTTTTTCGCAGACCCGAGCCTATGCGCAGCTATCCTCCCCGGCGCGATGACCGCCGGAAAGCTGCTTTGGCTTGCGGTCCAGCAGATGCGGCAATTGCAAGGCGTCGGCGGCACCCTGCACACGGGCCGTGATCTTGAAAATGTCATGAGCCCAGAAATGCAAAAAGGGTCCTTGCGGACCCTTTGCAACCAAGGCGTTGCCACACCTTGGAAAATTGGAGCGGGCGATGGGATTCGAACCCACGACCCTAACCTTGGCAAGGTTATGCTCTACCCCTGAGCTACACCCGCACTCCATATCCCCGGCACTTGTAAGTGCGGCGACGGGCGCTATATGCCCAATCGCCGGACTGAATGCAACCCAGTTTTTTGCGTCATTGTCATCTTCTTGAAAGCCTGTGGGAAAGAAGGCTTGCAACAGACATGCCAGACAGCGCAAAAAGGCCGGAACAGAGCCAGTTTCAATATGATCGAGGGCCGCTCGCCATGACGATTAATCTCAATGCCGCTCCTGCCAGCGCGCCGAATCCCGCCGATCTCATCCGCGATGGCAGCGATGCGGGCTTTAAGGCCGATGTTATCGATGTCTCGCTCGATGTGCCGGTTCTGGTCGATTTCTGGGCGCCCTGGTGCGGCCCTTGCCGTCAATTGGGCCCGGCCATCGAAAAGGTTGTGGCCGAGAAGGCCGGTCAGATCAGGCTGGTGAAGATCAATATCGACGAGCATCCCCAGATTGCCGGGCAATTGGGTGTGCAGTCCATCCCTGCCGTGTTTGCCTTTGCGGGCGGTCGCCCGGTCGATGGCTTCATGGGCGCCATGCCCGAGGGTGAAGTGCGCCGCTTCGCTGAAAAGATTATCGCTGGCGCCGGTGCGCCTCAGGCCCCTGCGGAATCTCTCGAAGCCCAGGTGGCGGAAGCGCTTAAAATGGCCGCTGCCGCCCGCGATGCGGGTGAACTGGGCCAAGCCGCGCAGATTTACGGCATGATTCTCGACCGTATGCCCGATCATGCCGAAGCCATTATCGGCCTTGCCGGCATTTACATGAGCGCAGACGAAGCCGATCAGGCCAAAGCCATTCTCGATATGCTGCCCGAGGACAAGCGCAATGGCGATGCCTACTTGGCGATCATCAATGCTCTGAGGCTGAAGGAAGAGGCAGCGGGCCTGTCCGAGGCTTCGGCGCTGGAAGCGGCCATCGCCGCCGATCCCGATAATCATCAGGCACGGTTCGACCTTGCCATCGTGCTCAATGCCGATGGCAAGAAGGTGGAAGCCGCTGAAGCGCTGGTCGCTATCATCAAAAAGAATCGTGATTGGAACGAAGACGGCGCCCGCAAGAAGCTGCTCGAACTGTTCGAAGCCTGGGGACCAAAAGACCCGGCAACGCTCAAGGGGCGGCGGCTTTTGTCCACGGCGCTCTTTTCCTGATCGGATTGTTTGATGCCAAAGCGCCCGCAACAGTTTCGAGACCTGCCGCAGAACGTGCCGCTCTTTCCTTTGAGCGGTGCGCTTCTGCTGCCCTTTGCCCACCGACCGCTCAATATTTTTGAGCCGCGTTATGTGGACATGATTGATGCGGCATTGGGTGGGGACAGGCTGATCGGGTTGGTACAGCCGCAGGACACGACCGAGGAAAGCCCCAAGGGCGCTGTGCCTTTGCAGAAAATAGGGTGTCTGGGTCGAATCACCCATTTCGAGGAAAGTGGCGACGGGCGCTATTTCGTCATCCTCGAAGGTGTGTCGCGGTTCAAGCTTGTGGAAGAGCTGAATGTGGATACGCCCTATCGGCAGGCCCGGATCAGCGCCGATGAATTTGCCACCGACTTTACCCGCAATTTTGGTGAGGAGGCGGTGGATCGCACCCGCTTTGTGCGGATGATGCGCGACTATGCCGAATTCGCCAATATCGAGCTCAATTGGGAAGAGATCGAAAGCACCGGCACGGCAGATCTCGTCAATTTTTGTTGCATGGTTTCGCCCCACGGTCCGGCAGAAAAGCAGGCTTTGCTGGAAGCGGTGACGCTGGATGCTCGTGCGGAAACGCTGATTGCCATGACCGAATATGAAATGGCGCGGGGCAATGCCGCCCCGATCAATTGATGAGCGCGCCCGCTGCTGATCCGCGACACATCATCAATCCGCTTATGCTCGAAATGCTTGTCTGCCCGCTTACCAAGACAAGACTGACCCTGTCGTCGGACAAAAGCGAATTGATTTCCATCGCGGCACGGCTGGCCTTTCCCATCGTCCGCGGCGTACCTTTACTCAGTCTCGATGAGGCGCGGACCATTGAGGGTGAGGAACTGACCCGCCTCACCCACGGCATTCAATAAGAGCTCTATTCGGGACGCGGCTTGCGGCGGCCAAGAATGGCTGGTGCATATTCGCCCACATAAAGCGCAAAGGCCAATATCCAGCAGAGCCCACTCAATTCGATGAGGCGCATGTAGAGCTCCGGTATCAGCATGGCGGCGGGGCGCAGGATGGCTCCGACAAACAACAGCGCATAGGAGAGCGCAGTGCTCCAGTGCGCTGTGAGCGCTAGGCCGGTATGGCCGCGCGTTGCCCGGCTCATCACCGCCAGCGTCATCAGGCCAATGGCCCCCACGGTAAACACGTGCAGCGCCGAAGCCTGATCGAGCCAGCCCATGGGCACGAGCGCAATGGCGAGGAAACCGAGCGGCACGAAGAGATAGGCAATGTGCAAAACCAGCACCAGCCGCTCGGCGCCCGTCTGCCAGCCCTGCCACCGGCCCAGCCGCCAGAAATGCAACACAGCAGCGATGAAGGCGGCGATGGCGGTCAACCCATGCTCGGGCAGGGCGACCCACAGCCCAAGCGCCGGAAGGCTGCCCAAAAGGGCAACAGTATCCAGCCGATCATAGGGCGCGGGCAGGGTGATGACATGCCGTTTGGCCAGCCAGTTGCGGGTGAAGCTGGGCACGATGCGCCCGCCGACAATGCCGATCAGCATGATATAGGCGGCAATGGCGAGACGGCTCGCCATTGTCGGATCATTGCCCCAGACGATGAAAGCGTGAAAGCCAATATTGGCCAGCGCCAGTGCTGCAAGTCCGGCTAAAACCTTAAGGTCGCGCCACTTCTTGCCCGCCACGATTTCGCGCAGGCAAATGGCGAGCAGCAGCGGCAGGAAGGCGCTGTCGATGGCAATGGCAAAAGGCAGACCGATCATGTCCGGCGCGATCAGCACCACCCGACCAGCGACCCATACGGCAAACAGAATGGCCAGCGGCGTGCCTGATACCGGCAAACGCCCCGTCCAGTTTGGAATGGCCGTCAGCAGAAATCCCGCCAGCGTCGCCGATGTATAGCCAAACAGCATTTCATGGGCATGCCATGCAGGGCTGCCATAGGAGCCGCCGATGGAAAAGCCAGCGGCTAGCGCGGCGATCCACAATCCCATGGCGGCAATGGCCCAGATGCCCGCTCCCAGAAAAAACGGGCGGAAGCCATAGGCAAGAATAATCGGCCCGGAATGGGCGAGGCCACGGGGCACGGGTTTACGGGGAGAAGAAGCAGTCATCAGGACCTCGGGGGGATGGTTCCAGTTGCCCCCAGCGCTATCGACCTATCGCCGCTCGGTCCTTGTCGTGGCGCAAACTTGGCGCCTCACCCCTCGCCTTCGGCCAGTGCTTCCAGTTTTGCGCGGTCTTTGACCAGCAATTTCTGCCGGCCGCCCTTGGCGATACCCTTGGTCTCCCAGGCGCTGAAAATGCGCGACACGGTATGGAGTGTGGTGCCGGTCATCTCGGCAACATCCTGACGGGTCAGCGGAAAGTCGATATGGACGCCATCGGCTTCGCGGCGTCCGGCCTGATCCATCAGACGTAAGACGGCATGGGCGACGCGGCGCTCCACCTCTTCGGTGGCCATTTCGCGGATGCGCGTATGGGCTTCCTGCAGGCGCTGGCCAATGGTGCGCATGGCATTGACCGCCATATGCGGGTTCTGCTCGACGAAATGCCCCCAGACATCATTGGGCCAGCAGAGGACGATGCTTTCGGCTGCCGCAATGGGCGTGCCCGGATAATCGTCGCGCTGCAAAGCCTGGGCAAAACCAAAAAGATCGCCGGGATGCACGACGCGCACAATGATCTGCTGGCCCTCATTGGTCACCTGCACCACCTTGAGCCGTCCATGCAGCAGCAGGAAGAACTGCGTTGCTTTCTGTCCCTGCTCGAATACGCTTTCGCCCGGCATGACGCGGCGCATGCTGGCGCGCGCCAGCAGGCGGTCAAGATCGGCGTCGGCCATATTGGCAAAAAGTGGCAGCGCACGCACAAGAGAGCGGTCGATATCGGCCAATGCGCTGTCCTCCAGCTTTTGATGTATTGGAGATACATCAAAAGTCTGGTGAGGAAAACCTGCGCCGCTGCCGCACCCTTTGCGGATCACAACCCGAAATGCGCCAGCACTTGTTCGTGCCAGGCTGGCCGCCGCACCAGCCGGAAGCCCAGATTGTCCGGCGGTGTGCCGACCGAGCAGCCGCCGCTCTTGGCATCTCGGATGAACGTGCTCATCGGCGCACGGTGCTGGCCGTTCAGCATTTTCACCGTGCAGGCGCTGGTCTGGCCAATGATTTCGTTTGCCGCGTCGATATGAGTCTTACTGTAGCAGGTGTCGGTCCATTCCCAGACATTGCCACCAATATCCATGACGCCATTCTGGTTGGCGCCAAAGCTGCCGAGCGCGCGCGGTGTGGGATCGGCTGCCCGTTTACGCGCGGCTTCTTTTTTGTAATCGGCAATCCAGCGCAGGGCGGGGTTGGTGTCATCATCGAGCCCCAGCGCGTCGTTGGTAAAGCGCTCACCCGCCGCATAGGCCCATTCGGCATCTGTCGGTAGCGTCCAGACCTGGCCGGTTTCTGCCGACAACCAGCTGGCATAGGCGACCGCATCATTGTAGCTGATGCCAGTGGCCGGTACGTCGCCCTGTCCGATATTGACCGGCTCCGCCGGTGCGCAGGCATTGTCCGCGACACAGGCCGCGTAATCGGCAGCGCGCACCTGATATTGCATGATCGTGAGGGGCTCGGTGATCGCCGTCTCCAGCAGCGGCGCGTCCACCTGTGCGCCATTGCGCATGTAAACGCCGGGGCCGCGATAGGTCAGTGCTCCCGGAGGCAGCGTTACCGTCTGCGGCGCAATGGCCGAACCAGTGGGCCAGAGTGCAGGGAGCGGCCCGATCTGGCTAGCCAGCCCGCCCAATGCCAGAAGCAGGAGAAGTCCCGGCAGCACCAGATTGGTCACATCCTTGTCGAGAACAACCTTGGTAGCCATTTCCTGTCTCCCGGGGGTTATGCCGGCGCCCGCAATTTTGGGGCGCCGGCAAGGCTTGCATATTGGTCTGGGCCTAGATGGCCGTGGGGGCCAGCACGCTGGTCATCAGGTCGTCGTTCCATTCGCCTTCGACCACGAAGTGACCGGCAGCGCCCAGTTCGAAGGCTTCGATCAGGTTGTGGTTCACATAGGCGTACACGCCCGGCTGCAGGAACGTGTAGAAGGCTGCGCCCGCTGCACCGCCCGGAATGAACCAGGTTTCCTGATCGACATCGGGCGGCGTGTGGAACTTGCCCGTCGGCCATACAAAGTCGCCATGACCGCCGATCAGGTGAGGCCGCGTATCGCGGTTAGCCTGCGAATGCAGGATCAGCACCTTTTCGCCGACATTGGCCTTGAGGGCATTGTCACCCGTCAGTGCGCCGACCTTGCCGTTGAACACGACATGGCTGGGGAGCAGAGTGCGCATCACCTCAAGCGTATCGGCATAGCCATCGCCGATGCTCTCATAGGTCATGTAATTGCCGTCTGCATCCTTGGGCACATAGAAGTCCTGCTCGCCCACATAATAGACGCGGTCATAGGTGAGCTGATTGCCCTTGGCATCCTTGAGGCCATCGCGCGGCAGCACTGTGATGGCGCCATTCATGCCGGCCGTTACGTGCCACGGCACCATGCCTTCGGGAGCGCAGTGATAGACGAACACACCGGCCTTGGTGGCCTTGAAGCGCAGGATCGCCTTTTCGCCCGGATTGACATGGGTGAGGCCGGCCCCGCCCAGCGCGCCCGTTGCGGCATGGAAGTCGATATTGTGCATCATGAGGTTAGTGTCGGGGTTGATCAGCGTCAGTTCGACATAGTCGCCCTCATGCACCACCATCATCGGGCCGGGGATCGAGCCGTTAAAGGTCATGCCCCAGATTTCGACACCATCGTCGACTTCGTGCAGTTTCTCTTCGATCGTCATTGTAAATTCGACGATTTTCGGCCCGCCCGTTGCAACTTGCTCATGGGCATGCACGAAAGGCGGAGCAACGAGATCAACCTTTACGCGTTCGAGCGTATTGATGTCGACCGGGCCAGTTGCTGCGGCCACAGCATCCTGTGCGGCAGCGGGCAATACTGTGGCCAACTGTGCTGCCGCACCCACTGCGACTGCGCCGGTCAATAAAGCGCGCCGCGATACCGTGTTCTTGTCAGCCATTTCTCTTCTCCATCATCTAACGCGGACGCCCCGCGTCTTTCGAGTTCACACTATTCGCCTTGCATGACAAGACATTGATCCTGATCAAACAATCATGCATTGCGAGTACATCTTTTTTTTGAATAGTTTGATCACGGTCAAAGTGTCTTCATCTCAAGCACTGATAAGAAGAACGCGAAGGGCCGTCCTCCCCGACGTGGCCCACTTTCCGAAGGAGAAAGAAATGCGTTTCTTTGCAAAGACCCTGATCGCCGTTGCCGCTCTGGGCCTGTTCGCCGCCCCGGCCTTTGCCGCCGATTATGAAGTGCACATGCTCAACAAGGGCGCTGCAGGTGCCATGGTGTTCGAACCGGCTGCGCTGCAGATTCAGGCCGGTGATACGGTCACCTTTATTCCCACCGACAAGGGCCACAATGTTGAAACCATCAAAGATCTGATCCCAGAAGGCGCCGAAGTCTTCAAGAGCAAGATCAATGAGAATTTCACCGTCACCTTCGATGTCGAAGGCATCTATGGCCTTAAGTGCACGCCGCACTTTGCCATGGGCATGGTGATGATCGTGGCGGTCGGCGAAACCAACGCAAACCTTGATGCGGTCAAGGGGGCCACGGTTCCCAAGAAAGTTGGCGAACGCTTCGCCGATGCCTTCGCAGAACTTGGCCTCTAAGGCTTCAACACTCTACGCAAAAGGGCGGCCACTTGGCCGCCCTTTTTTTATTCCGTAGTCCCTGTGTCGCCCCAATCAATCACCGCGCTGCCCTCGGACTTGATCCGAGGGCCATTATCTTAACGCAACATCTTTGGTCTGTGGCTTGCAAAATGGCTCTCGCGTCAAACCCAAGAGCCGCCTGGTAAAGGGATTAGAGCTTGTCTCAGGCCGCCGGGCGTTCGATGCCAAACAATGCCGGATCCACAGCAAGTTCAGCCAGTGTGTGCTGGTCCATTTCGGCCAGAAACGCCTTCAAGGCCCGCCCCAGAATGCCTTTGAGCCGGCAGGCCGGGGTAATCCGGCAGACATTGCCATGCGTAAAACACTCCACCATGGCGAAGTCAGGTTCTGTGGTGCGCACAACATCGCCGAGGCCAATATCCTGCGCCGGTCGCGCCAGTGTCAGGCCGCCCGAGCGCCCGCGCACCGCGCGTAAATAACCTTCGCGCGTCAGCAGATTGGCAACCTTCATCAGATGATTGCGGGAAATTCCGTAAGCGTCCGAAGTTTCCTCGATGGTGATCAGGCGGTCGGCATGCGTTGCGGCGTAAATCAGAATTCGCAGCGCATAATCGGTGAACTGGGTGAGACGCATAGCGGTCCTGCCAAATGTGTTGGCCTGATAGAAAGATCGGGCGGAAGCGGCGCTACTGCAACCTTTTCCTCCGCACTACTTTGTCGCAGGCGCGCTGGCGAACCACATTTTAGTGCGCAAAACGCCTTCAAAACATTGCCCTGCATTTGCCTGGCGCAGAGAGGGGGATAGTCAGGGGCAAAATCCTCTCCTATTCATCTCTGCAATGACCACACGATCACCCCGCCCATCGCTGTTCTCCCGCTTGCCTTATTGGCTGCTTGCGATTGCGCTGCTCTTTGTGCTTGGGCTTTGGGCCATCACCGCGGACGAGACCTATTCGGTCATCTTCCAGAAGCTGACGGGTGGCGTGCTGACCACGCTCTGGGTCACATTCATTGCCTTTCTGGCGGCAACGCTTCTGGGTCTGGGCGTGGCGCTCGCCCGCACCTCCAACATCCGTGTCCTACGTGAGATCGCGACTTTTTATATCGAGATCATTCGGGGCATCCCGATACTGGTCTTTCTATTCTACGTAGCCTTTGTCGCCGCTCCGGCCATGGTCGGGGCATTCAACTGGGTTATGGCACCACTGATTGAATGGGGCTGGATTGCGCCCGCCACTATTCGTGGCTTCGATTTCGTCTGGCGCGCCATCTTTGCGCTGACCGTCTGCTATTCCGCCTTCATTGCTGAAATATTCCGCGCAGGGATTGAGGCTGTGGGGCGCGGGCAGATCGAAGCTGCCCGCTCGCTCGGCCTGTCCCGCTGGCATTGTTTTCGGCTGATCATTTTCCCGCAGGCACTGCGCACGATTCTGCCGCCTCTGGGCAATGACTTCGTCTCCATGGTCAAGGATTCAGCGCTGGTTTCTGCGCTTGGCGTGCAGGACATCACCCAATTGGGCAAGCTTTCGGCCTCATCGAGCTTTCTGTTTTTTGAAACCTACAATGTCGTTGCCTTCCTCTATCTCACCATGACCATCTCTTTGTCCCTCCTCGTGCGCGGGCTGGAGCGTTTCATGGACAGCAAGGTTAAACGGTAGGCCTCGTTTCGGGCTCGAATGCTTCCCAGACTCTTGCAGAGGGCTGGTATGCAATGCACTTGCGGTCACAGCGCTGTGACCCCATCTTCTCCTCAGCATTCTGGAGGCTCACCATGCATAAACTCGCCCGCTTTGCCATTCTTGGCTTTGCCGCTTTCGCGCTGGCCGCCTGCGGTCGTGGTGGCGAGGTAGGCAATGTCGGCGTCGACTGGACCGGCAATGACATATCCATCGAGGCGGTGGCCGATCCTGATGTAGAGGGCGTGGTTTGCCATCTGGCTTTTTTCAATCGCTCTTTCATTGATCGAATGAGCCAGGGCAATTGGTTCGAAGATCCCTCCTATTCCGCGCTTGATTGCTCCGCAAATGGCCCCATCACCATTGGCAATATTCGCACCAGTGCCGGTGGACAGGAAATTTTCCGTGAGGGCCGCTCGCTGATCTGGAAGTCGCTGCGCGTCACCCGCATTTATGACAGCGCCAATAACGCCCTCATCTATCTGGGGCATTCCCGCGAGCTTCAGCAGGGTTCGGGCAAGATGAGCCTGTCCGTGGTGCCTTTGAATGGGCTCAATGTCACCTGGACCAACGGCGCGCCCAATGCCCGGGTCGATCAGGGGGCAGCATCGGTTCAGGTGCAGTAATTAGCTCTGTTTCTACTGACGCTATCGCCTTGCAAAGGCTTGCTCATCATTGGGCAAACAAGGCAAAACCATTTCGCTTCCCACCGCTTCATACGGGCAATGGGAGCACGATATTCTGAATACAGAGCGAATGGACCCGCTTGCGCGGGCAAGGAAGACGACAATGGCGATCCTGATTGGCGATACCGCCCCCGATTTCACCCTCGAATCCACCGAGGGCACCATCCATTTCCACGATTACATCGAAGGCTCCTGGGCGGTGCTGTTCAGCCATCCCAAGAACTTCACCCCCGTCTGCACCACCGAGCTCGGCTACACGGCCAAGCTCAAGCCCGAATTTGAAAAGCGCGGCGTCAAGGTGCTGGGCCTCTCCGTCGACAAGCTCGAAGATCACGGCGGCTGGGCCAAGGATATCGAAGAAACGCAGGGCGCGGCGCTTAACTTCCCGCTTCTGGCCGACACCGAAGGCAAGGTGGCCCGTCTCTATGACATGATCCATCCCAATGCCGACAATACGCTGACCGTTCGTTCGGTCTTCGTCGTTGGCCCGGACAAAAAGGTCAAGCTCAAGATCGAATACCCGGCTTCCACCGGCCGCAACTTCGATGAAGTGCTGCGCGTCATCGACAGCCTGCAGCTGACCGCCAAGCATCAGGTCGCCACCCCGGTCAACTGGAAGAGTGGCGAAGACGTCATCATCGTCCCGGCTGTCAGCAACGAAGCCGCCAAGGACAAATTCCCCGGCGGCTGGAAAGAGCTCAAGCCCTATCTGCGCATCGTGCCTCAGCCCAAGGGCTGATCCCCTTCTCCATCAGGTCTCCCTGACAACTGGGCGGTGGCTTTGCCATCGCCCTTTTCTTTTTACAGGCGGGCAACCGTGGTCTCGGGCCCGGCGCTTTTACTGGTGGCTGCGTGCCTAACCCGCCCCCGGTCATGGAACACCCAATCCGCCATCACCCCCGTGCTGCCCTCGGGCTCGACCCGAGGGCCATTGACCTCATGCAACTCCCTCAAAGCCGGGCTCCCTGACAGGCACTCGGGTCACGCCCACGGGCAGTGCAGTGTCGTTGACGAGGGATGACCCACCGCTAAGGGCAAAACTAACCCTAGCAGCCACCCATCTCGCCACATTCCAGCCTTAAACCCAGCCGCAAAGGCCCGATTTCTGGCGCTTTTTCCACATGCAACCCGCGAGAATGGCGCTTTCCCTCACCTTTGACGGAACCGTTGCCCATTGGCCACAGCTCGCAAACTGGTTCTCCCGTCGCGCCGATTCCGGCGCGATCGTGACATTGATTCGTTTGAATCGCGGATTCGATTTCTAAGGTTTCCAAGAGTCTACTTGGCAGAGTTAACAGATTTCATCTCTTCACCTGCGGCAAAGGCGCAACAGAAGCCCGATTGCGGCGGAGATGGCCGGATTTGCTCACATTCTGGCCCCCGCACGTCTCTAAACCCCCCGGCATCATCAATATCAGTGAGCCAGGATCATTGACTAAGAAAGCCGTTATCGCCGCCATCTGCGCTGCAAGTGTCTTGAGTTTTTCCAGTGCAGCTTATGCCCAATGTGGCGGCGCCTCCTGGTATGGTCCCGGCTTCAATGGGAAGCGCGCGGCCTCGGGAGAAATCTTCAACGAAAACGCCATGACCGCGGCCCATCGCACCCTGCCATTCGGCACCAAGGTCGAAGTGGTCGATCAGAACACCGGCAATACCGTTGAAGTCACCATCAACGATCGTGGTCCCTTCCACGGCAAGCGTATTATCGATCTGTCCAAGGCCGCAGCCACCGCACTCGGTTTCCGCAATCGTGGCGTCACCTCCGTCTGCATCGCAGAACAGTAAAAGTACCCGTCTCCTCCCAAAGACGTTGAAAAGGGCCGCTCAGAAGAGCGGCCCTTTTCAGTTTCGCCGTTCTGCGGCGCTCAACGTCAACAGTCTGCTAACGTATTGGGAGGAAGTGCCAAGCTACGGCAACGTTACAAAAGCCCATTCTCAGCGCGCACAAAATGCCATAGCTTGGCGCGCGATTGATCTTTTTGAGCATTTCCTGACATGCGATTCGGCCTGGCTTTGCCGCCCCAGATCACGATCTTTGGGGCGTTTTTTGTATACTCGTTCTGCATGGGCTCCATGTTCCCGCGCCTGCCCGATATCCAGCGCGCCATGGCAGTCGGCGAAGGGCAATTGGGCCTTGCGTTGATCGGCTCGGCCTTCGGCACATTGATTTCATTGACTTTTGCCGGGCGTTTCCTCGAAAAATTCGGCTATCGCCGCGTCCTGCTGACCGCCATTCCCTTGCTGTCCGTGCTCTACGCCGCCTCCATGTGGGCCGATGGCCCGCTCATGTTCTTCCTGTTGCTGGTGCCGGTTGGCCTCACCATCGGCGCCATCGAGATCATCATCAATATTGAGGCAGACCGGGTCGAACACGCCGTCGGCAAGCGCATTATGAGCCGCGCCCACGCCTTCTGGAGCCTCGGCTTTTTCTCCGCCGGCATGGTCGGCGCCTTCATCGCCCAGATGGGCATTTCGCCCCAGCTTCACCTCGCTGGAATGATCCCGGTCATCCTGCTCGTCACTCTGTTATTGCTCGGAAAATTCCAGCCCGCACCGCACCGCACCGGCTCCAGCACCGAGGAAACCCCGCGTCTGGCAAAGCCCACTTTCACCATCATGATGCTGGTCGGCGTCTGCCTTTCCGCAATGCTGATGGAAGGCGCAGGCATCGACTGGTCCGCCATCTATATGCGCGACATTTTCGGCGCCGAGCCTTTCTGGGCCGGCTTTGCCGTGGCCGTCGTTGCCGGTTCGCAGGCCTTTGCCCGCTTCTTCGCCGATGGTTTCGTCGAGCGCTTTAGCCCGGTCAATGTCGCACGCACCCTGCTCTTCGTCTTGGGAATTGGCGTCATCATCGTCTTCCTCGCGCCGTCTGCCTGGGCCGCCTATCTGGGCTTTGCCATGATCGGTATCGGCTCAAGCGCCCTGTTCCCGCTCGCCATGTCCGCCGCCGCACAGCAGACCGATCGCCCCGCCGCAATCAATGTTGCGGCTTTGGCGCAATTCTCGTTCACCGCCTTTCTGCTCGGCCCACCGCTCCTGGGTTTCGTGGCCGAGCATTACGGCATTCAGTGGACTTTTGGTGTCGGCCTGCCACTGGTCATTCTGGGACTTGCGACCGCACATGTTCTCGCCCCGCGTCCGGTTAGTAAGGTGATAACGCCATGATCGCGCCTCAACACCGCATCTATGCCTGTTTCTTCTTTTTTGCGGTCACCACTGGCGCCCTGATGGCGCGCCTGCCGGACATTCAGACCCATCTCGATATTTCCAAGGGTCAGTTGGGCCTGACCATGATTGGCATGGCTATCGGTTCGCTGATCTCGCTAACTTTGGGGGCGCCAATTGTCGAAAGGCTTGGTTTCCGCACCACGGCCTTCTTCACCACGCTTGGCCCCGCTCTCCTGTTCGCTACGATCCCGTGGCTGCCCAATGCGCAGGCCATGTTCGGTGTGCTCTTCATCGTCGGGCTCTTGTCCGGTGCGCTTGAAATCAATCTCAATGTCGAGATCGACCGGCTGGAAGCCCAGACCGGCAAGCGGTTCATGAACCGGGCACATGGCTTCTGGAGTGTCGGCTTTTTCGTTACCGCCCTGTTCGGTGCGATGATCCGTCAGTCGGGTCTTTCTGCGGGCCTGCATATGGGCCTGCTTGCCATCGTCGTCGTTATTCTCGGCGGTTACCTGATCTATGGCGCCACCAATGCTCCAAAGCCAGTGCGGGCACATGACAATGCCGACAATCACCGTTTTGCTTTCCCCACGCTTGGCCTTCTGCCGCTTTGCCTCATCGGCTTTGCCGCCTTCCTAGTCGAAGGCGCGGGCATCGACTGGTCGGCTATTTATATGCGCGATGTCTTTGCCGTGGAGCCGTTTATCGGCGGCATAGGGCTGACGCTCTTTGCTTTCTTCATGGCGCTCATGCGCCTTACTGCAGACCCTATCGTCGCCCGATATGGTCCGCGCAATGTCGCCATGGTCATGCTCAGCTTTGCCAGCATCGGCGCGCTTCTGGTCGGCATTGCGCCATCGCCCGAACTGGCGCTAGTCGGCTTCGCATTAATGGGGGCAGGGTGCTCGGCCGTCTATCCGCTGGCGGTCTCCGCAGCTGCCCAGCGAACCGACCGGCCCGCCGCGGTCAATGTCGCAGCGCTCGGGCAGGTCAGCTTCGTCGTTTTCTTCCTTGCGCCGCCACTTTTGGGTTTTGTCGCTGAGTTTATCGACATCCGGGCCTCCTATCTTATCTGTCTGCCGCTATTGCTGGCCGGGCTATGGGCGTCGAGCTTCGCGCTCGGCAGCAAAAAGGTGGAGGTGCCTGCTGGCATGCCGCCCGAGCCCGTCGGTCCCAATGGCTGAAGACCTGCCACCCATTGTCGATCTACGGCAATCGGCGACGGCGCTGCGCGTCCAGCGAGGCGTCATGCGCATGCTGCGCGAGCGGCACGACATGGCCTGCTATGCCGAAGTCCCACTGGCCAACGGCCGTCGCGCCGATGTGCTTGCGGTGGGGCCCAAGGGCGAGATCTGGATCATCGAGATAAAATCGAGCCTGATCGACTTTCAGGTTGACCGCAAATGGCCCGAATACCGCGATTTTTCGGATCGGTTCTTCTTTGCCAAGCCGCCGGAGCTGGACGCTGAAATTTTCCCGGAAAGCGAGGGGTTAATTGTTGCCGATGGCCATGATGGCGCCATCCTGCGCGATAGTCCCGACACGCCCCTTGCTCCGGCACGACGCAAGGCACTGATGCTCAAGCTCGCCCGCATGGGGGCCGACCGCATCCATATCCTGATGGACCCCGGCCCCCGGATGTGATCGGGCGCAAGCCTAAAGGTTGAACACCCGGCGCGGCTTGAACTGGCCATATTCGACCGAGCCGGTCGCCAGCACCTTACCCTTAAAGCTCACCCAGCATTCGTCGAGCGATGCCGGAGCGTTGGCCCCGGTCAGCAGAATGGAATTGCCATGGCCGATCGCATTGGCCTGTCCGGAATCGAGCCGGATCTCCGGCAGATCGCCCAGCCCCGCATCGACAGCCGTGATGAGGCTGTCGCGGTCCAAACCCGCCTCAGCTGCTTCGAGTTGCTCGATGCTAACAGCATCCTCATCGCTGAACGGGCCAACCGCTGCACGATGCAGGCTTGTGACATGGCCCACCGTGCCCAGCGCCTCAGCAATATCGCGTGCCAGGGCGCGCACATAAGTGCCCTTGCCGCAGGTCACTTCCAGTACGCTGGCATCGATACCGTGCTCAATCAGCGCAATAGCGTCGACATCGATGGGTCGTGCTGCCAGTTCTACAACTTCACCGGCACGGGCCAGATCATAGGCGCGTTCGCCATCGACCTTGATGGCCGAGAAGGCCGGGGGCCGCTGCATGATCGTGCCGGTAAAGTGCGGTAAAGCCGCTTCCAATGCGGCGCGTTCGGGCCGCACATCGGAAGTGGCGATCACTTCGCCTTCAATGTCGTCGGTCGAGGTCGCTTTGCCCCAGCCAATGGTGAACCGATAGACCTTGGTGCCGTCCTGAACCTGCGGCACTGCCTTGGTGGCTTCGCCCAGTGCAATCGGCAATATGCCGGTTGCCAGCGGGTCGAGCGTGCCAGCATGGCCAGCCTTGGCGGCAGAGAGCAGCCAGCGCACTTTCCCAACGGCCTGGGTTGAAGTCATGTCATAGGGCTTATTGAGCACGATCCATCCGGAAATGGCGCGCTTCTTAGACTTGGCTTGCGTCAAGGTCAGTCTTCGCTGTTGTCGTCGGAATCGTCGTCGAGGTCGCGCTTTACGCGGTCGGAGCGCAGGAGCTCGTCAATCCGCCCGGCTTCTTCAAATGTGTCATCAACAAAGAAGCGGATTTCTGGCGCGTATTTGAGATTGATCTGGGGGGCAATGCGCCCGCGGATGAACTTGCGATGGCGATTAAGCGCATCGACAATTTCTTCGGCATGCACGCCGCCAAGCGGCATGACATAAGCGTTGGCGAGCTTGAGATCGGGCGTCATGCGCACTTCGGGCACGGTGACGACCGAGCCGCGCAACGCCTCATCCTCGATCTCCCCGCGAGCGAACAGCGCCGCCAGAGCGTGGCGCACCAGTTCGCCGACGCGCAGCATGCGCTGGCTGGGGCCGGTTTGCTTTTGGTCTTTTTTCATGGGCAAGCGGCTTAGGCTTTCCCGTGCCCGCCGTCAATCCGCACTGGAGAAGCCGGCTTCGGACTTGAACTGGGAAAACCGCGCCTGCACTGTCTCGGACGACACGGGCCATGAGGCCGTGTCCTGCGGATCAAAGGCAGTTCCACGCCATTCCTGATAGACCGTCGCGACGCCTGCCTCCGAGCGGTAAAACGCCATGATCATGACTTCGCCCTGCCCGGAATAGCCTGGCAGGTCCAGATAGGCTCCACAGACAAAGCCGAGTGGGGGGATATTGTCGCCGTCATCGGGTTCGAGCTGGAAAAGCGCCACGGCATCTGGGCGGCAGGTCTGGCTATAGACATTAATGATAGCCGAGCGGAGGTTTGTCAGGGGCAGGTTGGGTTGGCGAAAGAAGCGCGCGCCATAAAGACGGCTCCACAGCGCCTCACCTTCTCCGCGTGGATAGATATCCAGCCGCGACTCGGCCTCGTCCTCGCGGAAATAAACGGAAACCCGGTCGAGAAGCGTGTCTGGCGTCGCGCCCTGTAATTCCAGCCAGTCCGGCAGTGGCATTGAAATGCCCTGCTCGAAAGTGTTTAGCAGAAATTGTTGCGCATCGACCTGTAAGGGCAGGGCATTGTTCCCTTGGGCAAGGGCGGGCAGAGCCAAAACCAGATTGGCCAATACGGCCAAGGCAGACTTCGTCAACGGCACGGGGCTCTCCTAAAACCCGGAACATGAGGCAATGCCTCTTCATGTCCAGCCGCATGCGCCCCCTGCACCTGACTGGATCAAGCGACGATTAGGGAGGAATCTGCGCTGACGCAAGCACGTGGCAGCCCATCAATCGCAATCAGGCTCTGTCTGCGGAATTGCTGCAACACTTGGCTTCATGCCGAGCGTGGCAAGGGCGTTTCCGGCAGAAGACGATGCGGGGGCTGGTGCCCGTCCATGAAGGTGCGAATATTGACGATTACCGTCTCGCCCATTTCGACGCGCGCTTCGAGCGTCGCCGAAGCCATGTGTCCGGTCAGAACCACCTGTCCCAGTTCGGCAAGTGAGAGCAGGCGCGGGTCAATGCCGTTCTGATTGTCGAAAACATCGAGTGCTGCACCCGCCAGATGGCAGGTTTCCAACTGCTCGATCAGCGCCTTTTCATCGATCAGTTCGGGCCTGCTGACATTGACGACATAGGCACCCAGCTTCATTGCTGCGAGCCGTTCAGCAGAAAGAATATAGTGGGTGTCCCGCGTCAGCGGCGTGTGCAGCGAGACGATATCGACCTCGCCCAGCATGGCATCGAGATCGTCCCAATATGTTGCATCAAGCGGGGTTTCGATGCCGGACGGGCGGCGATTGCGCGAGTAATAGTGAATGGAAAGGCCGAAAGCCCTAGCGCGCGTGGCCACGGCGGTACCGATGCGGCCCATGCCGACAATGCCCAGCGCCTTGCCGCGCAATCTGTGACCGAGCATGGAGGTCGGCGACCATCCGGCCCAGGCCCGATCACGCAATAGCATCTGCGTGCCTTCTACCAGACGACGGGGCAGCGCCAGCATTAGTGCTGTGGCCATATCGGCTGTGTCCTCGGTCAGAACGGAGGGGGTATTGGTCACGGTAATCCCGGCGGACCACGCAGCGTCAAGGTCGATATTGTCGACGCCATTGCCAAACTGGGCAATGAGCCGCACGCTTCTGGGCAGACGGGCAATTAGGTCAGCGTCAATGCGGTCGGTGATCGTACAAACCAGCACATCCTTACCCTCAAGACCGCTGAGGATGTCCTCGGTCGTCAACGCAATGTCGGCATCGTTGACGTCTGTTTCGAACAGGGTTGCCATGCGGGCTTCGATGCTCGCGGGCAGGCGTCTCGTGACCAGAATCTTGGGTTTGCTGGATGTCATGCGTACCGGATAAAAGCGGCCTGACCGTGCTTTCGCGCAGCCCTTCAGCGACCATTAAGGATCATGGGCTAGTGATAGGGCAATTCCATTCCGTCTGCAAAGTGATGTTCCGTTTGCCCGCTTTTTCGGGCCTTGTGCGCCCATTTTTCTTAGCCCTTCTTGCTCTGGTCATGGCTGTCCCGGCCCTGCCACAACCGATTCTGGCGCAGGATAATCCCTCTGGCCTCAAGCTGCCACGCTTTGTCAGCACGCGGTCCAGCCCCATCAATGTTCGCGTCGGTCCGGGCACGCGCTACGAGATAGCCTGGAACTTCGTTGTGCCGGGCGTGCCAGTAGAGATCATTCAGGAGTTTGATACCTGGCGAAAGATCCGCGACAGCCAGGGCGATGAGGGCTGGGTGCATCAGAGCCTGCTCATTGGCAGCCGCGTGGGATATGTTCAGCCAATCGTGGCCAATGGTGAGGTGGAAATGCGGGCCAGTCCATCACCGGATGCTGGCCTTCGGGCTCGGCTGGCCGCAGGAGTCCGCGTTGGTATCAGTGAATGCAACGGCAGTTGGTGCCAGGTTTCTGCCGGGCAGCCGGGTGAGCGTGCTACCTATTCAGGCTGGGTTCGTCAGGAAGAACTTTGGGGCGTTTACCCCGACGAAGTCTTCGACTGATATCTGGCTCTATCAATACGCCGCATAATAGTTTGTCGTGACCGGCAGGCCGAAATGCCGGACGGCCATGAGCCTCCGGGTTTGATCTGTGTGCCGCCGTCTCGAAGTGGTTGCGGCATGGGGCGAGGTTCGCCTCGGTGCCGGTCGTCCGGCTTGGTTGTATAGGTGAGGAAAGCCTCGCCCCATGCACCGGAGACTCGTTCATCGCGCTGGGTGGGCGGATTTGCGTCCATAGTGCCATCCATGAGGGACTGCTTCGTCTTCGCCCTGCTGGCGACGTGGCAGTTGCCGTCCGGTGCAGCCGGAACGGCCCGACATGGTCCCCCCGGTATTGCCGGGTAAGGCCCGCCATACGCGCGAACGGAAGACAGGCGACCCCATCTCCATCCGGTCCCCCATCCCGATTGTTCGTCGCGACCGCGCAGCCTGGGCGGGGGTGCGGGTAATGTGCATCAAGGTTGATGGGGCGGGGATAAGTTTTTGGGGTGAGCGCGTTCTAGCTACCCCCACCGGTGCTGCCCTCGGACTTGATCCGAGGGCCATTATCCGCGTGCGCTACTGCGAGGATTGTGGCTCGCCAAGTGGCCCTCGGGTCGAGCCCGAGGGCGGCGCGGTGGGTGTGGGCGCAACCGGTGAACATGGGTAGCGCGCTGGATGGAGGCCGAAAGTAGACCCGGCCCTCAGCGGCTGGCCCATTCCAACAAGCTGGCCAGCCCAACGAACGGCAATCCGGCGCGCTCTGTGAGCCCCGACGCACAGGTTGAAACGGTAGAAACGCCAAGCTCACACCCCGCCGGAATGTCATTGCCCACGCGTCTTGTGGCGTGCGCATTGAGTTCGGGCAGAAACAGGCCCTTGTCTCCGGCATAGCCGCAACAGGTGACTGAGCTCAGCACGGCCACCTTGTCCGCGCAGGCGGCGGCAATAGCCTCGGTCATCGGCTGCTCGGCCAGCCGCTGGGCCGAGCAATTGTGATGCACCGCCACGACCGGCAGTTTTTGCGTGATGGTCAGTTTCGGCAGCACATGGGCGAGCAGGAATTGTGCTGAATCGGCCACCGGCGCATCTCCGGGGAATTCTTTCAAATGCTTGGCGCAGGTCGAGGCATCGGTCACCACCGCCAGACGGCCAGCATCGCTGAGCGTCGAGAGTTCCGCCTTGAGCGCGCTGCCCACTTCTGCTGCCTGTTCAGGAAACCCCTTGGACTGGAATGGCTGGCCACAGCATTGGCCGTTGAGCTTTTCGGGAATGATAACGTCATAACCCGCACGCTCTAGCAGCGCGACCATCGCCTCTGTTGTTGGCAAGAGGCCGTGGTCGGTTTTGGGCGCACCAAACATGCGGCTGGGGCAGGCGGGGAAATAGACCACGGAGGGGCGAACCGTCTGTGCAATTGGCACCGGAAAGCCGGTTTTGCGCGGGTCTTGCCGTGTATTCCGCGCTTTTGGAGTGCCCGGCCCATGATGCAGGGCGCGCGAGACACGTGGCACGCGCTTGCCGGTGAGCCGCCGCGCCGTTTCTGTGATGGCCTCCACAGCCGGGGCGGGAATAATGGTGCGCGCCATGTCGGCAATTGCCACGCCCCCGCGCATCATGGTTTCCACCGCGCCACGATGATCGGCGGCAAAACGCGCCACAGAATGCGCCGTGCCGCCACGTCTACGGGCGCGCTCGCCCAAAATCATCGTGCCGGTCTCTATCCCCACCGGGCAGCGCAGCGAGCAGAGATTGCAAGCAGCGCAGGTGTCCAGGCCTGCATATTGGAAATCGGCCTCGAAGCGGGCCAGCCGTTCCGGGTCTTCGCCACTGGCGCGCATACGCGCCCGTTCGCGGGTCACGGCGATGCGCTGGCGGGGTGTCAAAGTCATGTGATGGCTGGGACAGGCTGGTTCGCAGAAGCCGCATTCAATGCAGAGATCGACCAATTCGTCAGCCAGCGGCATGACTTTCAGGTTCTTGATGTGGACCTTGGCGTCGTCATTGAGCAAGACTCCGGGGTTGAGCAGCTTTTCAGGATCGAACAGGGCTTTGATGCGATGCATGATCGCATAGGCTTTGGCGCCCCATTCTGCCTCCACAAAAGGCGCGATGGCGCGGCCTGTGCCGTGTTCGGCCTTGAGCGAGCCGCCATACTGCACCGAGACCAGCTGGGACAACTCCTGATTGAGCGCATCGAATTTTTCCGCCGCTCCGGGCTCGGCGAAATTATCGCTCATCTGGAAATGGAGGTTGCCCGCCAGGGCGTGGCCGAAAATGATCGCGTCTTCATAGCCGTGCCGATCGAGCAGGTTGCGCATGTCGACCACGAAATCAGCCAATCGTTCGATAGGTGCGGCAACATCCTCGGTCAGCATGGATGTGCCCTTGGGCCGCGCCGCCCCGCCCGAGGTGAAAAAGCCTTTGCGAATATCCCAGAGCGCGTGGCTGCGATGCTCGTCGGTCGAGAGATCAATATGGGTCGCGCCGTGGCGGGTCAGCAGGTCCACGGTTTTTTGCCGTTCGGCTTCCAGAGTTTCGGCATCGGGTGCTGTGACATCGATCAGCACGGCGGGTGAAGTATCCGTCAACCAGGGCAGCAGCGGGGCCATGGCCGGCAGATGGGTGACGGTTTCAAGCGCGCGGCGTTCGATATATTCGGCGGCGGTAATGCCGGTCGTGACATGCACCCCGCCATTGGCCATTTCGATAATGGCGCGGCCCGCCGATTGTGGATCGGGGAATGGAACGAGCCCAGTCGCTTTGAATGGGTGCTCGGGCACCGTATTGTAGGTCACCTCGGAAACGAAACCGAGCGTGCCTTCCGAGCCCACCATCAGGTGCATGAGAATATCGAGCGGGTCGTGAAAATCGACCAGAGCATTGAGCGAATAGCCGACCGTATTCTTGATCCGGTATTTGTGCCGGATCAGCGCTGCCAGCTCGTCGTCAGCCATCACCTCATGGTGCAGGCGATGCAGCTCCTCGAGCATTTCCGCATGGCTCAGCCGGAACGCATCGCGACTGGCCGCATCGCCCGAATCCAGCATCGTGCCATCGGTGAGCACGATCCGCAGCCGCGCCATGGTGTGATAGGTGTTCTGCGCCACCCCGCAACACATGCCGGAAGAATTATTGTTGACCACGCCGCCGATCTTGCAGGTGGCCTGACTGGCCGGGTCGGGTCCGATCTTCTTGTCGAAGGGTTTGAGCGCCCGATTGGCTTCCGCCACGATAATGGCTGGCCCCAGCGTGATCTGTTCTGCGCCGGGGTGAATGTCGAGCTTGCGCCAGCCATCGCCCAAAACCGCCAGAACCCCATCGGTCACGGCCTGCCCGGATAGCGACGTGCCCGCCGCCCGGAATGTCACCGGCAGCCCCTCGGCGCGCGCCGCCCTAAACACGGCGCGCACATCGTCTTCCGAATTGACGAACACCACGACAGCCGGGATCAGCCGATAGGAACTGGCGTCCCCGCTCCAGGCATAAGTCATCAGCGGATCGGTGTAGATTTGCCCGCGCACCAGCCCTTTGAGGCGCTGCGCAACACGCTCACCCGCGGCGAGACGAGACGGCGTTGGGGCATGGGGCTGGGTAGAGGAGGCGAGGGCTTGCTGCATGCTTCACAACTAACATGTTAGTATGGGCTTGCGAAGGGATCACATTTCAAATCGGGCGCGATTCTACGATGTCAGCCGACCGGTGGCAAAACCTTGGCGGAGGCCGTTTTGATGCGCTCGATGAGCTGGTCGACCCGCTCTTCCCCGCGCCGCTCCCGTAGCACATGCACGCCGACGATGAAGTAACTGGCCTCGTCCAGAACCTCCAATTGCCGCAGCCCCTGTGCCTCAAAACTCTCTTTCATCACATGGGAATGGGGCAGCACTGCATCGGTGGCGAGCGTATAATCGACACAGGCAGCTAGCGAATTGGAGCCAAAGGTGAAATCGGCCTGATCGAACAATGCCTTCATGCGGGCCCGCCAGCGATTGGGGTCAAAAAACCGCTCATGCCGGCTCTCAGGCGGCGTGCTGGTGACCATCGGATAAAGTTCGATCTCATCGCGTCTGCGAGGCTCGCCGAGCAGGGGGTGACCATGGCGCACAAAGTACCCGTTATGCACTTCGGTCAAGGGGATGAAGTCAGTATCGACGGATGGGTGCAACCGCTTCGTTTCGTGTCCAAGAAACAGCGCGATGTCGCCGGAGAGCAACTGGTCCAGCAAACGGAATTGATGGCCCAGACTCACCTGAACCGGGGAGCCGGGATATTCATTCTGATACTCCAGGACCATGTCCTTGAGGAAAAGCGTCCACCAGGAATAGCCCGTCCCGATGCTCAGTCCTTGCTCGATCCCCCGTTTCTGCTCGGCGATATTGGCCAGCGTATTGTCGTAGAGGCGCTGCATCAGCCGGGCGTTTTCATAAAGCGTCTCGCCATAGCGCGTCAGTCGAACCCCTCGCGAGGAGCGCTCGAACAAAGGCGAGCCAATGCTGTCTTCCAGCTTGCGCATATTGAAGGTCAGCGTCGGCTGGGTGATCAGTAAGGCCGACGCTGCCCGGCTGAGGCTGCCCGCATCGGCTACGGCGATGAACTGGGTCAATAATTTATCCAAGTGTCAGCCTCCGTTATCGCCATAGATTTTTTCTATAATAGCATCGCGATTTCGTAGTTTTCTACGCGGATTTTTTGCGCCAGAGTGGGTGTCCAAGTTGCCCCTGTGGTGGCGCTCAAGCTGGCCTTCCGGCCTAGAGGTGCACGTGGAGAGGTCCATCCCAATTGGAATGTGGTGGCCGCAGAGCAAGGTTGGAGAGCGGAATTTTCACATGTCAGTGCTTCCATACAAGATAGTTGCCCTGCCGAACTTTTCCATGTTAAGTCCGTAACTGTCTGGTTATTTGCTCGGGCGCAAAGCCGTGGCGGACAGGTTTATGGAACCCTGATCCAAAAGGGACTTGATCAACGCTCGCTAGTAACTGATTAGTGATTTGGCGGCGGGGAGGCCGCTGGAATGTGTTCCTGTTCCGGGATATCGGAACGGCAAAGCTTCATGGGAGGAAAACACATGAGCATTCGTCTTGGACGCCGTCAGTTTCTGATGGGTTCTTCGGCTCTGGCCGCTGCTGCCGCCGTTGGCGTCGGCCCGTCCTGGGCTCAGGGCGCGACCCTGCGTCAGTTCTTCTGGGGTGGTCAGGCCCGCGCCGACCGTACCTATGCCGTTAACGACCTGTTCACCGCCGCAAACGGTGCTGGCGTCGATAGCAGCTTCCTTGGCTGGGGCGACTACTGGCCCAAGCTGGCGACGGAAACTGCTGGCGGCAATGCGCCCGACATCGTGCAGATGGACTATCGCTACATCGTCGAATACGCCAAGCGTAACGCCATCGCGCCACTCGATGAATATGTCGGCGGTGCCCTCAAGCTCGATGGCTTCGACGCTGACCAGCTCGAAGGCGGCAAGGTCGATGGCAAGCTTTATGGCATCAGCCTTGGTGCCAATTCTGTTGCCCAGCTCGTCAATCTCTCGGCATTCGAGGAAGCTGGTATCGAGCCACCGAACCGCGATACGACCTATGACGAAATCCGCGAAAAGGGTGAAGCCTTCAAGGCTGCCAATATTCGTGGCGGCATCCGTATTATCGCTGATGGTTCGGGCTCCGAGCCCATGCTCGACAACTGGCTGCGCCAGAACGGGCTTGCGCTCTACACCGCGGATGGTCAGCTCGGTTTCGATGCCGATGCGGCTGTTGAATGGTTCACCCTCTGGCAGGGTCTGCGTAATGACGGCATCTGCGTGACCGCAGAAGATCAGGCGCTCGACACCAATGGTCCGCTCGAAACCACTATGGTGGTGATGGGCAAGTCAGCCATGATGCCATCCAACTCCAACCAGCTCGTCGCCTTCAAGACCCTGATGACCGACGATCTGACCATCACCAATTATCCGCGCATCGCGCCGGGCGTCGGTGGCGGTCACTACCGCAAGCCGTCCATGTTCTTCTCGGTCGGAGGCTCCTCGGCCAACAAGGAACTGGCAGCCGAATATCTCAGCTTCTTCATCAACGATCTGGAAGCGGCTAAGGTGCTTGGCGTCGAACGCGGCATTCCCTGCATCGAGGCAACGCGCGAAGCGGTTGCGCCGGACCTGAACGAAGCCGATCAGGTGGCGCTCAACTTCGTCGCCAATCTCGGCGATCTGCTTGGGCCGCTGCCGCCGCCGCCGCCGGCTGCTGCTGGTGAAATCGACGCCTCCCTGCTGCGCGTTCTGAGCCAGGAAGTCGCCTTCGGTGCCCGTACGCCAGAAGACGCTGGCCAGTACTTCGTTTCCGAAGCCGCTGCCATTCTGCAGCGCGCAAGCTGATCTAGGACGAGACCATGGCCACGCAGGTCGACAATAGTGCTTCTACCGGAGCCGGCCGCGTGGCCCCTCCATCCTTCTGGTCTGGGGTGTGGCAAAACCACGCCCCAGGCTATCTCTTCCTTCTGCCCTGGCTGATCGGTTTTCTCGGCCTCACCATCGGGCCGATCCTCACCTCATTCTATCTCAGCTTCACGCATTTCGATCTGCTCACGCCACCGCGCTGGGCCGGCATCGACAATTACATGCGCATGTTTACCAACGACCCGAAATTCGCCGCGTCCATGCGCGTGACATTCGTGTTCGTGGTTTTCTCCGTGCCGCTCAAACTCGCTTTTGCGCTCGGTGTCGCTTTGCTGCTCAATCGGGGCATGAAGGGCCTGCCGCTCTATCGCGCGCTGTTCTATTTGCCGAGCCTTCTGGGCGCGTCGGTCGCCATCGCCATTCTCTGGCGCCAGATTTTCGCGGGCAATGGGCTGGTCAATCAGATACTCGCCAATTTCGGCATTCAGGGCCCGAGCTGGATTTCCAATCCCAATACCTCGCTTTGGACGCTGATCATTCTGGCCGTCTGGCAGTTTGGCTCCCCGATGATCATTTTCCTCGCCGGTCTGAGGCAGATTCCGCAGGACATGTATGAGGCGGCAAGTCTGGATGGTGCCAGCAAATGGCGTCAGTTCTGGAAGATCACGCTGCCCATGCTGACCCCGGTTGTGTTCTTCAACGCCATCATCCAGACCATCGAAGCCTTCAAGAGCTTCACCCCGTCCTTCATCATCTCCGGCGGCACCGGCGGGCCGATCAATTCGACCCTGTTCTACACGCTCTATCTCTACAACGAGGCCTTTGGCTTTTTCCGCATGGGCTATGCTTCGGCACTGGCCTGGGTGCTGCTCGCCATCGTCGCGCTCTTCACCGCCTTCTCGTTCCTGACCAGCAGATTCTGGGTGCATTATGACGACTGATGCAGCACGCCTCACCGTGGTTACGTCAACCTCGCCCACTCGTCGCAAGGTCATGTCGGTGATCGCTCATGTGCTGCTGATCGGCGCATCCATAGTGATGCTCTATCCGCTGCTCTGGCTGCTGGCGGCCTCCTTCCGCCCGGAAAACGAGATTTTCACCTCCGGCGTTTCGGTCCTGCCCTCGGTCAACTGGAATTTCGATTCCTATATCCGTGGCTGGAATGGGCTGCGCGTCGGCTTCGGGCAGCTCTTCATCAACTCATTCGTCATTTCGATCCTCTCGGTCATCGGTAATGTCATCGCCTGCTCGCTGGCCGCCTATGCCTTTGCCCGGCTGGAATTTGCCGGGCGGCGTTTCTGGTTCGCCATGATGCTGATGACGCTGATGCTGCCCTATCAGGTGACGCTGATCCCCCAATATGTGTTCTTCCTCAACCTCGGTTGGGTGAACACCATTCTGCCGCTCGTCGTGCCCAAATTCCTCGCCGCCGACGCCTTCTTCATCTTCCTTATGGTGCAGTTCTTCCGCGGCCTGCCAAAGGAGCTGGACGAAGCTGCACGCATGGATGGCGCCGGACCATGGCGCATCTATTGGAAGATCATCCTGCCACTCTCGACGCCTGTGCTGGCGACGGCGGCGATCTTTACCTTCATCTGGACCTGGGACGATTTCTTTGGGCCGCTGATCTATCTGAGCGATCTGCGCCAATACACGGTCATGCTGGGCCTCCGCACCTTCACCGACAATACCGGCATGTCCGACTATGGCGGCATGTTCGCGATGAGCGTGCTGAGCCTTGTCCCGATCTTTGTCTTCTTCATGCTGTTCCAGCGCCTGCTCATCGAGGGCATCGCGACGACGGGCATGAAGCGCTAACTCAACTTTCGGAGCGCGGCCAAAGCTGCGCTCCGGTTACCAGCGACCAGGATTATCTGCTGAAATGACGATCAAATTTGCCGCCATCGGCATCAATCATGCCCATATCTACGGTCAGGTCGATTGCCTGAAGCGCGCCGGGGCGGAATTCGTGGCTTTTCATGCCGTGGAAGACGATCTGGCAAAGACGTTTGGCGAGAAATACCCGGAAGCAAAGCGCGTCGCCGATCCGCGTGAAATTCTGGAAGACGCCTCTATTCAAGTGGTGACCACCGCCGCCATTCCCGGCGACCGTGCCGATATCTGCATCGCCGCGATGAAACACGGCAAGGACGTGCTGACCGATAAGCCGGGCATGACCACTTTCGCCCAGCTTGAAGAGATCAAGCGGGTGCAGAAGGAAACCGGCCGCATTTTCTCTGTGCTCTATTCCGAACATTTTGAAGTGCGTTCGGCGGTCGAAGCGGGCAACCTCATCGCGCAAGGCGCAATCGGGCAGGTGGTCAACACGGTCGGCCTCGGTCCGCATTCGCTGCGTCTGAACAACCGCCCCGACTGGTTCTTCACCCGCAACCGCTACGGCGGCATTCTGTGCGATATTGCCAGCCACCAATTCGAGCAATTCCTGTTCTTCTCCGGCGCCATGGACGGCGAAGTGGTCTCGGCCAATGTCTATAATCGCAACCATCCGCACCGCCCCGGTCTGCAGGATGTCGGCGACGCGCATATCCGCACCGACCGCACCACCGGCTATATCCGCGTCGACTGGTTCACGCCTGAAGGCCTGCCCACCTGGGGCGATGGTCGCCTGACCATTCTGGGCACCGAAGGCTATATCGAGCTCAGAAAATATGTCGACATCGCTGGTCGCCCCGGCGAGAACCACCTCTTCCTCGTCGACAAGAAGGGCACTCAGCATATCGACTGCTCCAATGTCGATCTGCCCTTCGGCCGTCAATTCCTGGATGACGTGCGCAACCGCACCGAAACCGCCATGCCGCAGGAGCGCTGCTACAATGCCATGAAAATGGCGCTGACTGCGCAGGCTATGGCAGAACAGGGTACGGAGTGGGCACAATGAGCCGGATTTTGAACGTCGCCGTCGTCGGTTGCGGCATTGGCCGCTCCCACATTGTCGAGGGCTATCTGCCCAATGCCGACAAGTTCAAGGTTCTGGCCCTCTGCGACCTTAATCAGGAGAAGCTGGATCAGGTCGGTGACGAATTCGGTGTCGAGCGCCGGATTGTGAATTTCGATGACCTGCTGACGATGGACGATATCGACATCATCGATGTCTGCACACCGCCCGGCGCGCATCTGCCCATGGTGTCAGCGGCGCTCAAGGCTGGCAAGCATGTCGTCTGCGAAAAGCCGCTGGTTGGCTCGCTCAAGGATGTCGACGCCATCATGGAGATCGAAAAGGCCTCAAGGGGCCTGCTCATGCCGGTCTTCCAATATCGCTTCGGCGACGGCATCGAACAGGCCAAGGCCATCATCGATGCAGGGATTGCCGGTAAAGCCTATTGCGGCACGGTCGAAACCATGTGGCGGCGTGAAGCCCCCTATTATGCAGTGCCCTGGCGCGGTAAGTGGAAGACCGAACTGGGCGGCGTGCTTATGGGCCATGCCATCCACCCGCACGACATTTTCACTTACCTCATGGGCGACATTGCCCGCATGTTTGGCCGGGTCGCCACGCGTGTGAACCCAATTGAAGTTGAAGACGTGATCTCCGCTTCGCTCGAAATGAAAAGCGGTGCGCTGGCCAGCTTTACCGCGACGCTCGGCTCGGTGGACGAAATTACCCGCATCCGCCTGCAATTCGAAAACGTCACCATCGAAAGCGATCATGCGCCCTATAATCCGGGCCACGCGCTCTGGAAAATCCTGCCGCGCAATGACGAGATCAAAGCCAAGATTGAGGCACTACTGGCCAATTGGCAGCATGTGCCTTCGCGCTTCCAGACCCAGATGGCCCGTTTCCACGACGCCATTGAAGGCAAGGGGCCGCTGCCGGTCACCAGCCAGGATTCGCGTCGTGCGCTGGAGCTGGTAACAGCCTTCTATCATTCATCCGAAACCCATACCGAAGTCGTACTGCCACTCGGACCAGACCACCCGCTCTATGAGAGCTGGGTGCCTGCACAATACCGATAAGAACAGGGCAGGGAGGAGACACGTCCATGGCAACAAGCATCGAACTCAAGCAGATCAAAAAGGCCTATGGTGACGTGGCGGTGATCCACGGCGTCGATCTCACCATCGATCCGGGCGAATTCACCGTGTTCGTTGGCCCCTCCGGCTGCGGCAAGTCCACGCTTTTGCGCATGATTGCCGGACTTGAGCCGATCACCGGCGGCGACCTGCTGATCGATGGCCAGCGGATGAACGACATTCCGGCGGCCAAGCGCGGCATTGCAATGGTGTTCCAGTCCTATGCGCTTTACCCGCATATGAGCGTCTACCAAAACCTCGCCTTCGGCCTCGAAACGGCAAAAATGCCGAAGGCCGAAATCGAAAAGCGGGTGCAGCGGGCGGCGGAAATCCTCAAGATCGAACCGCTGTTGAAGCGCAAGCCCAAGCAGCTTTCCGGCGGCCAGCGCCAGCGCGTTGCCATTGGCCGCGCTATCGTGCGCGAGCCCAAAATCTTCCTGTTCGACGAGCCTTTATCCAACCTCGATGCCGAACTACGCGTCGCCATGCGCGTCGAAATCGCCAAGTTGCACAATGACTTGGGGAACACAATGATCTACGTGACCCACGATCAGGTGGAAGCCATGACCATGGCCGACAAGATCGTGGTGCTCCGAGCCGGCATCATTGAACAGGCCGGCGCCCCGCTCGAACTTTATAACAATCCGCGCAACATTTTCGTGGCCGGGTTCATCGGTTCGCCGAAGATGAATTTCCTCAATGCCAGCGAAGCCAATGGGGTTTTGAAGGCGGCTGGAAGTGAGCTGCCGCTGGGTCGCAATGTCAGTGGAGCGACGACCTTGGGTATTCGGCCTGAGCACATCACCGTGGTTGAGGGCTCGGGCATCAAGTTCGCCGATGTGCGGGTGGACCTCGTTGAAAATCTTGGTGGCCAGACAGTGGTTTACGCCACGACCAGTGACGGCCAGTCGCTCACCATCGTGCTTGAGGGCCAGCGGAGCGTGGAGCTGGGGTCGACCGTTTCGGCCTATCTCGATCCGACAAAGGCGCATGTTTTCGACGCTGAAGGTAATACGATCCGCTGATCATTTCGGCGCGGAAATGTCTCAAAACCCCGTCCATATGGCGGGGTTTCTCGCGTTTGAAAGCTATTGGCTAGCAGACTGTTGACGTTGAGCCTGCGCCGATGCGGAAAGTGCTCATCTGGTGACGCCTAGTCGCGCCATTTTCTCGCTGAGCGTGCGACGAGGCACTTGCAGGGCGTCGGCGACGGCGGCGACGGAGTGATCGTGGCGGCGCAATTCGGTTTCGATAATGTGCTTTTCGTATGAGGCCACCCGCTCGGCGAGGCTCTCCCCGCCCGCTTCGGGGAGCCGGTTGTCGAGCATGGCCCCCAGCGCTCGCCCATTGCCACTAAGCCCAAGGGCAAAGCGATCGGCTGCGGCGCGCAGTTCACGCACATTGCCGGGCCAGGCATGGGTCAGAATAGCGTTGATGTCGGCAGGGTGCAGTTCCGGCGGTTCCTTGCCGAAGCGTCGTGCGGCCAGGGTCAGAAAATGGTGGAACAGGAGAACGCTATCATCGCCGCGTTCGCGCAGGGGCGGCAGATGAAGCGTCGCCATGTTGAGGCGATAAAAGAGATCGGCGCGAAAACGACCCGCCGCACTTTCGGCTTCGAGGTCGACCTTGGATGCGGCGACGATGCGCAGATCGAGCGCGATCTGCTTGTTGGATCCCAGCCGCTCGACCACCCGTTCCTGAATGACCCGCAGAACCTTGGCCTGCGCCAAAGCGGGCATGGACTCGATCTCGTCGAGCAACAGTGTGCCGCCATTGGCAAATTCAAACTTGCCGATGCGTTGCCCGCCCGCGCCAGTGAACGCTCCGGCTTCGTGCCCGAACAATTCGCTCTCGATCAGTTCGGCAGGAATGGCGGCGCAATTGACGGCGACGAAGGGTTTTTCAGCGCGGGGTGAAAAATCATGGAGGCACCGGGCGACAACTTCCTTGCCGGTGCCGGTTTCGCCCAGAAGGATGATGTCGGCGGGGATGGGGGCCAGTTCGAGAACGGAACGACGTAGGGCCTCCATGGTCGAGGAGGCACCGACGAGGCGATTGGCAAGCTCGCTGTCGCCGCCATCGAGACGCCGCCTCAAGTCGGCAATTTCCCGCTTCAGCCTTGCGCGTTCCACTGCGCGGGTAAGGGAATTGACCAATTGCTCGGGCACATAGGGCTTTTGCAGGAAGTCGAAGGCCCCAGCGCGCATGGCTTCGACGGCCATCGGCACATCGCCATGGCCGGTGATAAGGATGACCTCGACGGGCAGGCCGCGTTCGCTGATGGCGCGCAGAAGATCGAGGCCGGAAAGGCCCGGCATGCGGACATCGGTGAGGATGACCTGGGGATGGGCCGTGTTGACCATGGCCAGCGCGTCGCCCGCATTGGACGCAATGGCGGTATCGAACCCGGAGAGACGCAGCCACTGCTCCAGCGCCGTGCGCACCATGTCTTCGTCATCGACGATGAGGATTTTTGGCGTAGTCATGATGGGTCTGTCCTCGCAGCTTGCTTCCCCTCTCCCCTTGCGGGAGAGGGTGGATCGCGCAGAGCGCGAGACGGGTGAGGGGTTTGCCTTGCTTCCGGCCTGACGGGTGAAATCGCTGACCTCTCATCCGCCCTTCGGGCACCTTCTCCCGCAAGGGGAGAAGGGAAAGAAGTCGTCGGTCCGGCTTGTTCCGGCAGCAGGATCGTGAATGTCGTCCCCTTATCCGGCACTGACTGCACGCTGAGATTTCCGCCTGCATCGCGGATAAGGCCGTAGGAGATGGCAAGGCCCAAGCCAAGACCCTTGCCTGCTGGCTTGGTGGTGAAGAAAGGATCGAACAAGGTCGCCATGTCGGCTGGCGCGATGCCTGTTCCGGTATCGCCGACCACAATGCGCACCTGCCCGTTTTCGGTGCCGACGCCAATGGACAGGACGCGGATCGGACACTCTTCCATCGCATCTGCCGCATTGGCGAAGAGGTTGATCAGCACCTGCTCGCAATGGACCGGATTGATTGCAGCGAGGATAGGCGGAGTGGGACGGCGATAGTCGATGTCGACGCCAACCTGTTTCAGCCGGTGGTCGACCAGATCGAGCGCATTGGCGATGACAGTGCTGATATCGGCCTGCTGGATGGTCTGCGTCTCCTTGCGGGCAAAGGTCTTCAAATGCCCGGTGAGATTGGCGAGGCGCTCGGCCACCTTGTCCATGGCTGCGATGACGGGGGTAAGCTCGCTGCCGCCCCGGCGCTGTTCGAGCAATCTGGCGCTGGCGAGATGGGTGTTGAGCGCGGCAACAGGCTGGCTGACCTCGTGCGCCACTCCGGCAAGGGCCTGACCGAGTGAAGCGAGCTTGGCGGCCTGTACCAGCCCGGCCTGCGCCTCGCGTTCAGCCTTTTCAGCGCGCATGCGCTCGCCAATCTCGGCGCGCAATTGCTCGTTCATGGCGTGGAGGTCTTCGGTCCGTTCGGCAACGCGCTGTTCGAGCCGCAGATGATCGCCCAGTCGTTGCGCGACCAATCGTCGCCTTTGCTCGAACAGAACGACAATCAGCATCAGCGCGGCGCAACCAAGCCCGGCCACACTGGCGAGGATAAAGGCTCCCCCTTGCAGCGGGGCGAGCGGAATAAAGGACAAAAGCCGCCAGCCGAGTTTCGGCAACCGCAATTCTTCCAGCACGAAATAGCCTGACGCTTCCGGATCGCTCCCCGCGATATAGGCGAACTCAGCCCCGCGCGATTGCCAGCGGTCGGTGACGATCCCCTCATTGATGATGCCGTTTTCGCCATAGCGCTGCTCGGCGGAAATGGTGCCCGCCCGCGCTGGCGGCAGGCTTTGCAGGGGGCGGTAGCGCCAGTCGGGCCGGGTGGAGAGAATGGCCACGTCATTGGTGTCGGCAATGGCGATCAATTCGCCCGAGCGCCACCAGATGGCCTCAAGCTCGCCGAGATGGATTTTGGTGACGGCGACGCCAATGGGTTCGTCCGGGCCATCGACCCGCTGGGAAAGGAAATAGCCCGGCACGCTGGTCGAAATGCCAAAGGCATAATATTGCGCCACGCCGCGCGCCAGGGCGTCGGCAAAGTAGGGCCGGAACGAATAATTGGTGCCCACCAGCGAGGTCAGCGTCCACCAATTGCTGGCGGCGACCACGCTGCCATGCTCGTCCATGAGAAATATTTCGCCTGCCCCGGCGGTTTCGTTGAGCTTGGACAGAAAGCCGTTTGCTGCCTCGACCGCCGCCGGGTCGTCGGGATGATCCAGCGCATTGCGGGTTTCGCGCGCCTGAGAAATGGCGACGGGCAGATAACGGAACCGCTCGATAATCGCTTCGAGCGTTCGGTCGAACAGGGTCAGTCGGCGCTCGGCCTGTTCCTCGGCCTGCCGAATGGCCCCATCGAGCGCCACTTCATAGGTGACCCAGGACGCTGCCACGACCAGCAGCAGGCCCAACCCCATCCCCAAGAGATGGCGGCGACCCAGCCAATGATTTAGCGCAATCCCCAATCTGATCGCTTCCTCCCGGCAAGAAATTGCCAGATGCGCGCGTGGCTTCGGCAATTTCTTGCCGGATTACTTAACATGGCTTGCGCAAAATGCATATCTGCCTTGCGTTTCGACTTTGGCACGCGCTTTGCAATGTGTGTGGCGACCTCGCGAAAGGGAGCGGGGCTGTGTTTTTGGGAGGAAACGAACAAATGAATTTGGTCAGGATTGTTGGCTCTGCACTCATCGCCGCCACCGCATTGAGCGGGGCAAATGTGTGGGCACAGGATTACCCCACCCAGCCGGTGACTATCGTGGTGCCGTTCTCCGCCGGTGGCCCCACCGACACGGTGACGCGCCTCGTTGCGGCGGCCATGAGCGATGAACTCGGCCAGCAGGTTGTGGTGCAGAATGTCGGTGGCGCTGGCGGCACGCTGGGCGCAGGCCAGGTGGCTGCGGCCAATGCAGATGGCTATACGCTGCTGCTGCACCATATCGGCATGTCGACGGCTCCAGCGCTCTATGCCAGCCTGCCCTTCGACCCGATGACCGATTTCGCACCCATCGGCCTTGTCACCGAAGTGCCGATGACCGTTGTGGCGCGACGCGATTTCGAGCCCGCAAACCTTGTCGATCTCATCGCCTATATCAAGGAAAACGGCGAGAACATCACCTATGCCAATGCCGGTATCGGCGCGGCCAGCCAGCTTTGTGGCCTGCTCATCATGGATGCGCTAGACACCAAGATGACCGAAGTGCCCTATCAGGGCACCGGCCCGGCCATGACCGATCTGCTCGGCAGCCAGATCGACATGATGTGCGATCAGACCACCAATACGACGAGCCAGATTCAGGCTGGCGAGATCAAGGCCTATGCGGTGACGACGCCCGAGCGCATCGCCGTCCTGCCCGATCTGCCAACGCTTGCCGAAGGTGGGCTGGATAACTTCAACCTCGCCATCTGGCACGGCCTCTATGCTCCCGCAGGGACCGATCCGGCGATCATCGAAAAGCTGACCGCCGCCCTGCAAACCGCTCTCGCCAATGAAACGGTGGGCAATTCCTTTGCCGAACTGGGCACCTATCCGGTCCCCGCCGATCAGGCGACGCCCGCGGCTCTGGCTGAAAAGCTCGAAGGCCAGATCGGGCTCTGGAAAGAGGTGATTTCTGCGGCGGGTGTGTCGGCGCAGTAAGGGGCCGACGGTTTCGCAAGAGCTCGCCACACACTGGATGCGCCTCCCTCCCCCTTGAGGGGAGGGATTGAGGGTGGGGTTCTGAACCATCCCAGAGCATTGCTGCTTGTTGATGCCGCAGTACCCCCACCCCGGCCCTCCCCTCAAGGGGGAGGGGGCGAGGGAGCCGCACGCTCCGAGTACAATTCCAGTATCCAACTAGGCTGTTCCCCAGGGAGAACAAAAATGGCGCTGAATGCATCGCGCAATGATCTGGCGTCGGGGGCGATGTTCGTAGCCTTCGGCACCTATTTTGCGCTCGAAGCCATGAAATACGAATTTGGCACGCCCTTCCGCATGGGGCCCGGTTTCATGCCGGTCGTGCTCGGCGGTATTCTCGTCGCACTGGGCATTGCCGTGGCCGCCAAGGGATTTGGCAAGCCTGATGAGGATGCGCCCACCCCCTGGCCATGGCGCGGTATCGCGCTGGTTCTGGGCGTGATCCTGTTTTTCGCCGCGACGGTGCGGGGGCTGGGCTTTATTCCGGTCGTGGCCATCACTGCCTTCGTCACCGCCATTTCCAGCGCTCGAAACAATGCGCTGTCTGCGCTGGTCATCGCCATTGGGCTCACCGTCCTCTGCTACCTCGTCTTCGTCGTCGGGCTGGGCATGCTGGTGCCGCTCTTCGGCCCCTGGCTGCGCTTTTAGGAGGCCATGATGGATCTCGTTTCCTCACTCGCTCTCGGCTTTTCCGTCGCGCTCGATCCGGTCAATATTCTTTATTGCTTCATCGGTGTGCTGCTCGGCACCCTGGTCGGTGTGCTGCCCGGCATCGGGCCGACCGCCACCATCGCCATGCTGCTGCCGATCACCTTCACGCTGGGACCGGCAACGGCGCTGATCATGCTGGCTGGCATCTATTACGGTGCGCAATATGGCGGCTCAACCACAGCCATTCTGATCAATCTTCCGGGGGAAAGTTCCTCGGCGGTGACGGCGATTGACGGCTATCAGATGGCGCGGCGCGGTCGGGCCGGGCAGGCTCTGGCCACTGCCGCGATCGGCTCGTTCTTTGCCGGATCGGTCGCGACGCTGATCCTCGCCTTCTTCGCCCCGCCCCTTGCCCGAGCGGCGCTCAATTTCGGGGCGCCGGAATATTTCTCGCTGATCGTGCTGGGGCTTCTCGTTTCCATCGCTTTGGCACATGGCTCGATTTTGAAGGCTCTGGCGATGATCGTGCTGGGCCTGCTGCTCGGCATGGTGGGGCAGGATATTTACACCGGCACGCCGCGCTTCACCTTCGGGCTGCGCGAACTGTTCGGCGGGCTCAATTTCGTGGCCGTGGCCGTGGGCGTCTTCGGCATCGCCGAAATCCTGCGCAATCTCGAAAACGAAACCGAGCGCGAAGTCGGGGTGAAAAAGGTCACCAATCTCTGGCTCACCCGTGACGACTGGAAGCGTATCTGGGCGCCGATCCTGCGCGGCACGGGGCTGGGCTCTATTCTCGGCATTCTGCCGGGCGGGGGGCATATCCTCTCCTCCTTCGCCTCCTATTCGGTCGAAAAGCGGATGAGCAAAAATCCGGGCGAGTTCGGCAAGGGCGCCATCGAAGGCGTGGCCGGGCCGGAATCCGCCAACAATGCCGCCGCGCAAACCTCCTTCATTCCGCTGATGACGCTGGGCATTCCCGCCCATCCCGTCATGGCGCTGATGATCGGCGCGTTCATCCTGCAAGGCATCACGCCGGGGCCCAATGTCATCAACGAACAGCCGGCTCTCTTCTGGGGCATTATCGCCTCGATGTGGATCGGCAATCTGCTGCTGATCATCCTCAACCTGCCGCTGATCGGGCTGTGGGTGAAGATGCTTTCGATTCCCTATCGGGTCCTGTTCCCGGCCATCGTGCTGTTCGCCTGTATCGGCACCTATTCGATCAACCAGAATATCTACGACGTCTATGCCATCGCCTTCTTTGCGGCTGTCGGCTATCTGCTGATCCGCTTTGGCTGCGAACCCGCGCCGCTGCTGCTCGGTTTCGTGCTGGGGCCGCTGCTCGAAGAACATCTGCGCCGCGCCATGATCATTTCGCGTGGCGATCCGATGATCTTTCTTGAGCGTCCGATTTCGGCAACGCTGCTCGGATTGGCGCTGCTGGCCGTGTTGATCGCCGTGCTGCCCTCGATCCGCAGGAAGCGCAAGGAAGTGTTTGTCGAGGACGATTGATCATCTCGGACTTCAGATTGTTGCATAAGGAGGCCGGTGCTAATGTGCCGGCCTGTTTGTTTGCGGAATCCCCATGCCCAGAGACACCAGAATGTCGCGCATGCTGCATGTGCTGATCCATATGGACCGGCACGTGAAACGTGCCACCTCCGAACGCCTCGCGCAGATGCTCGACACCAATCCTGTGGTCGTCCGCCGCATGATGGCCGGATTCCGCGAGGCGGGGATCGTCATTTCCGAAAAGGGCCATGGCGGCGGCTGGGAGCTGGCGCGCGGGCTCGATCAGATCACCCTGCTCGATGTTTACCGCGCCGTGGGCGAACCGGCGCTGTTCAATATCGGCCCGGATGCTGAAGAGGCGACCTGCCTCGTGGAACGCGCCGTCGATGCGCGGATGAGCGAAACGCTAAGCGAGGCCGAACGGCTGGTCATGGCGCGATTTGCCGACATCCGGGTGGCCGATATTGCCGATGAGTTCGAGACGCGGTTTGCGGCGATGAAGGCCGAGGGGAAGATCAGCGACGAACTGGTGCATCGTTGGGGATAGAGCCCCAAAAGAAAAGGGCGCCGCAGGCGCCCTTTGTATTTCAATGTGTTCGGATCAAAAATCCCAGTCTTCGTCCTCGGTGGAGATTGCCTTGCCGATGACGTAGCTCGAGCCGGAGCCCGAGAAGAAGTCGTGGTTTTCGTCGGCGTTGGGGGAGAGGGCCGAGAGGATCGCCGCGTTGACCTTGCAGGCTTCGGGCGGGAACAGGGCTTCGTAGCCCAGGTTCATCAACGCCTTGTTGGCGTTGTAGTGGAGGAATTTCTTGACGTCTTCGGTCAGCCCGACGCCGTCATAGAGTTCCTGGGTGTAGCGCTCTTCGTTGTCATAGAGTTCGAGCAGGAAGTCGAAAGCGAAATCCTTGATTTCCTGGCGGCGCTCTTCGCTGAGCGTTTCGACATGGCGCTGGAATTTATAGCCGATGTAATAGCCGTGCACGGCCTCGTCCTTGATGATGAGGCGGATGAGGTCGGCGGTGTTGGTGAGCTTGGCGCGGCTCGACCAGTACATGGGCAGGTAAAAGCCCGAATAGAACAGGAAGCTTTCGAGAAAGACCGAAGCGACCTTTTTCTTGAGCGGATCGCCGCTGTCATACTGCTCCATGATCAGCTGCGCCTTGCGCTGCAGGAACTCGTTTTCTTCGCTCCAGCGATAGGCGTCGTCGACGTCCGGCGTCAGGCACAGGGTCGAAAAGATCGAGGAATAGGAGCGGGCATGCACCGCTTCCATGAAGGAAATGTTGGACAGCACTGCTTCTTCATGCGGGGTCACGGCATCGGCCATCAGCCGCACGGCGCCGACGCCATTCTGGATGGTGTCAAGAAGGGTCAGGCCCGTGAAAACGCGAATGGTCAGCTGCTGCTCGACCGAGGTGAGCGTCGCCCAGCTCGGAATGTCGTTGGAGAGCGGCACCTTTTCCGGCAGCCAGAAATTACTGGTCAGGCGGTTCCAGACCTCAAGGTCCTTGTCGTCCTGCACGCGGTTCCAGTTGATGGCGCGAACGCGGGAAAGAGGCTTTACGTGAACGTTCATGGCTTTAGCATTTCAAATTTGACGGACTCGGGTTCCATCGCCCCCTCCCCCTTGAGGGGAGGGCCGGGGAGGGGGTTCTGCGGGTTCTGCAAAACTCCCAGTGCGTGGGGGCGCTCGAACCCCCACCCTCGATCCCTCCCCTCAAGGGGGAGGGAGGCGCCGGAGCCGTCAGCCCTGTGAATGACGGCAGGCTAAACTCTTACAGCGCGCAGGAAACGCAGCCCTGAACCTCGGTGCCCTCAAGGGCAAGCTGGCGCAGGCGGATGTAGTAGATGGTCTTGATGCCCTTCTTCCAGGCATAGATCTGCGCCTTGTTGATATCGCGGGTCGTCGCGGTATCGCGGAAGAACAGGGTCAGCGACAGGCCCTGATCGACGTGCTGGGTGGCAGCCGCATAGGTGTCGATGATCTTTTCGGGGCCAATCTCATAGGCGTCCTGATAATATTCCAGATTATCATTGGTCATGAAGGCGGCGGGGTAATAGACGCGGCCGATCTTGCCTTCCTTGCGGATCTCGATCTTGGACACGATCGGGTGGATCGAGGAAGTCGAGTGGTTGATATAGGAGATCGAGCCGGTGGGCGGCACGGCCTGCAGGTTCTGGTTGTAAAGGCCAGTCATCATGACCTTGGCCTTCAGATCCAGCCAGTCTTCCTGGGTCGGGATATGGATGCCGGCATCTTCGAAGAGCTTGGCGACGCGCTCGGTGGCAGGCTTCCATTCCTTTGTCGTGTATTTGTCGAAATAGGTGCCATTGGCATATTTCGAATTCTCGAAATTCTTGAACGTCTGTTCGCGCTCGGTGGCGATCAGGTTCGATGCGCGGATGGCGTGATAGGTCACCGTGTAGAAATACATATTGGTGAAATCGACGCCTTCGTCCGAACCGTAATAGATGCGCTCGCGAGCGAGATAACCGTGCAGGTTCATCTGGCCGAGGCCAATGGCGTGGCTGTCGGCATTGCCCTTGGCGACGGACGGAACCGAGGAAATATTGCTCATATCCGACACGGCGGTCAGCGCGCGGATCGAAGTTTCGATCGTGCGGCCGAAATCCTCGCTATCCATCGCATTGGCGATGTTGAGCGAGCCGAGATTGCAGGAAATATCCTTGCCCATATGCTCGTAGGAGAGGTCTTCGTTGAACACCGAAGCGTCGCTGACCTGGAGGATTTCCGAGCAGAGATTGGACATGGTGATGCGGCCCGCAATCGGGTTCGCCTTGTTCACCGTGTCTTCGAACATGATGTAGGGATAGCCGGATTCGAACTGGATCTCGGCGATGATCTGGAAGAATTCGCGCGCCTTGATCTTCTTCTTCTTGATGCGCTTGTCTTCGACCATTTCGCGGTATTTTTCGGTGACCGAAATCTCGGTCATCGGCACGCCATAGACGCGCTCCACGTCATAGGGCGAGAACAGGTACATGTCCTCGTTGTCGCGGGCCAATTCGAACGTGATGTCGGGGATCACGACGCCCAGCGACAGGGTTTTGATGCGGATTTTCTCGTCGGCATTTTCGCGCTTGGTATCGAGGAAGCGCATGATGTCGGGGTGGTGGGCGTGCAGATACACCGCACCCGCGCCCTGACGGGCACCGAGCTGGTTAGCATAGGAGAAGCTGTCTTCGAGCAGCTTCATCACCGGCAGCACGCCCGAAGACTGGTTTTCGATATGCTTGATGGGGGCGCCCATCTCGCGAATGTTCGTGAGGCTCAGCGCCACACCGCCGCCGCGCTTGGAGAGCTGCAGCGCCGAGTTAATCGAGCGGCCGATCGATTCCATATTGTCTTCGACGCGGAGCAGGAAGCATGAGACCAGCTCGCCACGCTGCTTCTTGCCGGCATTGAGAAAGGTCGGGGTCGCGGGCTGGAAACGCCCGGCAATGATTTCATCGACCAGATGCTTTGCGAGTGTTTCATCGCCGCGCGCCAAAGCCAGCGCCACCATGCAGACGCGGTCTTCGTAGCGCTCAAGATAGCGCTTACCGTCGAAGGTCTTGAGCGTATAGGAGGTGTAATATTTGAACGCGCCGAGGAAGGTCGGGAAGCGGAACTTCTTGTCATACGCGTGGTCATAAAGATCGCGCACGAAGTTGAAGCTATATTGATCGAGCACGTCCTGCTCGTAATAGCCTTCTTCGACGAGATAAGTCAGCTTTTCGCGCAGATTGTGAAAGAACACCGTGTTCTGGTTCACATGCTGCAGGAAATACTGATGCGCCGCCTGCTTGTCCTTGTCGAACTGGATATTGCCCGCATCATCGTAAAGATTGAGCATGGCATTGAGCGCATGGTAATCCAGCGCCTGATCCTTATCTTGGTCCTGAACCTTTTCAGCCGACTTTGCCGGGCGATCTAGTGTGAGCGTGTCCAAAACCGTTCCAGTCCTTGTTTGACATTGGCGACATCCTCTTCGGTGCCGAGCAGCTCGAACCGATAGAGAAGAGGCACGGCGCATTTTTGGGCGACGATGTCGCCGGCAATGCAGAAGGCCGTACCGAAATTGGTGTTGCCCGCGGCGATGACGCCACGGATGAGGCTGCGATTGGCCTCGATATTGAGGAAGCGGATGACCGGCTTAGGCACCGCGCCCTTGTTCTCGCCACCGCCATAGGTGGGCAGGACGAGAACGAATGGTTCATTGACCTGCGGCGGCTCGCTACCGGCATCGACGGGAAGGCGGGTCGCCTTCATGCCCAGCTTCGTCACGAAGCGATGGGTATTTTCCGACGTGCTGGAATAATAAACGAGCTCGCTCATGGTCTGATCAGGCGAGGGCGCCGATCATGTCCGGGCGAAAACCGGCCCAGTGCTGATCACCGGCAACGACGACCGGCACCTGGCGGTAGCCCATGGTTTCAACGCGCGCATAGGCTTCGGCGTCTTCGGAAATGTCGATGATATTGTAAGCAAGGCCCTTGCGGTCGAGAGCGCGGGTCGTGGCGGTGCACTGGACGCAGGCGGGCTTGGAGTAAACGGTAATGGTCATCGAAAAATCCCTCGCGGAATAGTTTGGCTTGGGCCGCGAGAGAGGAGAACGGCGGACGCAAAATGCCCGTATAGATCCGTTCGCCTGACCGGGCACCCCGCCGGTGGACGTTTCGTTCGAGGCAGGTCTCCTGGCTCGTGGATCATCGCTCCCGTTCAGCCTTCCCAGACCCTAAGGCCCAGTGACGAAATCGAACAGAAACGCACCACTTACAGTTGCGGGGGCAGCCCCGGCTTTGGTGCTCGCCTTATGGGCGGGCCCGCACCGGGTTCCCGTCTTAGCCGCCATTCCTAGAGAAGGGCAGAACCTTGAACACTACATATAGTATATGACGTTTTTGATTCCGCTAGTCCAATTGGGTCTCAGTTTCTCAACTGTTCCCCTTGACCTGCGACAGGTTTGATTCGCCTTGGGGTAGGGCGCACTTGTTCAAGACGATGGCTAAAATGCGATCTGAATTAAGCGATCTGCATGCTCTGCGATTGGGTGTTCTGTAGGAAGTGATCACAATAGCAACACTAGCGCTGTGCTGCCCTCGGGCTTGACCCGAGGGCCATTCATCGAGCCCCGATTTGGTCATTGTACGCGATGGGTAGTGGCCCTCGGGCCAAGCCCGAGGGCAGCGCAGTGGGTGGAAGGGCTATTGAACAAAAACGCCCGGCTACTGGAGCCGGGCGCGGAAACGGTCAACCCAGCCTCGACTATTCGGCGGCATAGTCGAAGAACCAATAGTTGATGCGCTCGTCGAGCCAGCCTTCTTCGCGCAGCTGATCGAGCGCGGCATTGAAAGGTTCGACGAGATCGGAGCCGGGCGTGAGAATAAAGCCGAATGGATCGGACTTGATCGCCGCGCCAGCTTGTTTGAAGGCGCCGGGATCGGCGCCGATATAGCCCGCCGAAGCGGCCTGATCGGCAATCACGGCATCGACATCGCCCGCCTTAACCGCCTGAACGGCAGCGCCGAAGCTGTCGAACGTCTTGACGCGCGGATTGGCTTCGTCGCCATCGAGCACATCATAGATGGCGGTGTAGAACGAAGACGTACCAGCCTGCGCGCCAAACAGCAGGTCACTGTTTTCGGTAAAGCTCTCGGGGCCAGTGATCCGGTCTTCATCGGCGCGAACGAGGAAATATTGCTCGACGGTGATGAAAGGCTCGGTGAAATCGATCTGCTGGGCGCGTTCTTCGGTGATGGTGATGCCATCGGCTCCGACATCGAACTGGCCGGTGCGCACGCTCTCGATCATCACGTCCCAAGCGGTCAGGTCCCATTCCACCGTTGCGTTGAGGCGCTTGGCTATCTCGTTGATCACGTCATATTCGAGCCCGATACCATTGCCGTCCGGGCCAGCAAAGTTCAGCGGATAATAGGCGTTCTCGGTCACCGCATGGATGACGCGACCTTCAAGGTTTGGCAGGTCCTGCGCCAGAACGGGCGCTGCGGCCAGAACCAGCATGGTGCTGGCGAGCAAGGCAGTGATCTTGGTCATGAGGTGAACGTCTCCCGGAATGATATGCCGGGAGACTAGACCAATCTGATCGGCTTTGGGAATAGATCAGGCGCCGTCGTTGACGTCGGCACCCGGGCCATTTTTTTTCAGCGAGTCGATGGCGTTTTTGGCGCTGGCCTTGGACGCATAGGTTTCGGTGCGAACCATGGTTTCGCCATTGGAGGCGACGAAACGCACGAAATGCTGCCCGTCCTTGGAGGCGACGATCTCGAAACGATAGCCGGAGCCGGTTTCGTCCTTGGACAGATCGACCACGCTGGCCTCGGGCGCGTTTTTCTTCAGAGATTCAATTGCGCTCTTGGCACTGGCCTTGGCCTTGTAATTCTCCGACCAGAAGATTTTTTCCGAATTGTAGGAGAAGTCGAATTTGAACTGCTCGCTGGCGGCGGCAGTGATATTGAACTTGTGTGCCATGACGCTGGCCCTCCCTCAATGTTCAGCGGAAGACTAGCGCACCTGCGGCAATTGAAAAGAGACTATTTATCCGCACCAATACGGTCGACATGGCCGAGATCACGCTCAGGATCGATGCGGTCGCGCACCAATTGCTTCAGCACGCGGCTATCTGGAAAGCCGCCATCGCGCTTACGCTCCCAAACCAGCTCATCATCGATACGGATTTCAAAGATACCGCCCGTGCCGGGGATTAGTGTCACCGCGCCCAATTCCAGCGAGAAGGTGGAGAGCAGTTCCTGCGCCATCCATGCCGAGCGCAGCATCCAGTTGCATTGGGTGCAATAGGCGATGGAAATGGCGGGCTTTGAGAGGTCTGTCATGGCGAAAGGCTGTCTGTGAAGATCGCTCGACCCTAGAGCAGACGATATCTCAAAGCAAAGCCGCCCGGGCGAAACCGGGCGGCTCAAGGCTGAGGCAGTGCCGATTACTGCAACCAAACCACTGTGCGGCTGGACATATCGACCAGAACCGGGCGGCCATCGACATAAACATAGCCGTAATAGGGGTCTTCAGGCACGGGCGTAATCACCGCATCTTCAGGCAGCACATAGCCCACCACGACATCGCCCTGGGCGTTATATTCCCCGATTGGGTTGGTAGTTGCGAAGTCCGCAGAGGACTGGCTCACTACATAGCCGGGTGAATAGACCAGCGTTGAGGAAGCCGTGTCGACGATCCAGACGCGGCCATTTGCATAGATATAGCCATAGGCCGGATCATCGGCGGGGTAGATGGTGACACCAGCGGGCACGGCATAGCCGACATCAAGCTGGCCATCGATATAGATCGGCTCGACCGGGTTGGCAGAGACATAGTCGAGCGTCGAGGTCTGAATACCGGCCTCGGCACCAATGACCGCACCGGCAAAACCGCCAACCACGGCGCCGATCGGACCGCCCAGCAGGCCGCCAACGACAGCGCCAGTCGTGCCGCCTCCGGCGGCACCAATTGTGGCACCGGCTTCGGCATTTGTGCCCTGATCCTGGGCGAAGGCGGGGACCATCAGGCCGAGCGAAAGCGTGGCCACGGAGGCCAGAAGCAGTTTCTGCATTTTACTATTCCTTTCTGTCCGACGGGGCGCGCGGCCCTGTCAGCTTGCTTGCGGAACGCCATCTCGCGATGACGCTTATCCGCCCCTCGGCCAAACGAACGACGGCGCGGGACAAACGTTCCGATGCAGAAGGAATGTGATGAGACGCTGTTGCGCCTCGGCTACAGCAGCTTTTCGATCTCGGGGCCGATGTCGGCAGGCTCAGTCTGCGGCGCAAACCGCTGCAGCACCTTGCCGTCGCGCCCGATCAGGAATTTGGTGAAATTCCATTTGATCGCTTCCAGACCCATCAGCCCCGGCGCTTCGGCCTTGAGCCATTTATAGAGCGGATGCGCCCAGCGGCCATTGACATTGATGCGCTCGAAGACCGGAAAGCTGACGCCATAGGTCAGCGAGCAGAATTGCGCGATGTCTTCGGACGTCCCCGGTTCCTGTCCGGCAAACTGGTTGCAGGGGAAGCCCAGAATGACGAGGCCCTGATCCTTATACTGCCGATAGAGCGCTTCGAGCCCTTCATATTGCGGGGTCAGCCCGCATTTCGAGGCCACATTGACCACGAGCACGACCTTGCCTTGATAGGCGGATAGCGGCTGCTCCTTGCCATCAAGCAGGGGCAGGGTGAAGTCGGATAGCGAGGTCATTGAGCGCGGTCCCGGAAACGGAAGAGACCGTTTGGGTATGCCCCTGATCGCAGACCGTCAAGGGCGGGCGCAGTGGCCCGCCCGGCGGCCACGTCACATGGCGAACAGAGTGGTGAAGCCACCAAAGATCATGCGGCGTCCATCGAAAGGCATGTCGGGAACGCCCTCCATCCCTTCGGGCGACATCATCTTTTTCATCGCCGCGTCACGGGTCGCCTTGTCAGGGTATTCGATCCACGAAAAGACGATCACCTCATCGTCCTTGGCCATGACTGCACTGTAAAAATCATTGGTCTCCCCCTTCGGTACCTCGTCACCCCAGTTTTCGACGACGCGCGTGGCACCCCAGTCCTTGAGGCGCTCGGCGGCGGCGCGGGAATGGGCGACATAGAGGTCTTTGTTCGCCTTGGGCACGGCGGCGACGAAGCCATCGACATAGGTCATTTTCTTCTCCTCATGCTGGATACGAAACGCAGACAGGCGCGCAAGGCTGCCCCTGCCTGCCTCGACTTTGACGAATGGGAGGCGCTAGTCTCGACACCCAAAGGCAAAAAAGAGGAGCGCGCCGATGACAGTCACTCTCCATTTCCATGGTGCGGCGGGCACAGTGACTGGCTCGTGCTATCGCGTGGTGCATCCGGGCGGGCAGTTCCTCGTCGATTGCGGGCTGTTTCAGGGCAATAAGAGTGTCCGCGACCTCAATTTGAAGCCGACGCCCTTCGATCCAAAAACCATCGACTTCCTGCTGCTCACCCACGCCCATATCGACCATGCCGGGCTCTTGCCCAAACTCTATGCCGAAGGCTGGCGCGGGCCGATGTGGATGACCGAGCCCACTGCGGGCCTGCTTGAATATCTGCTGCCCGACAGCGCCGGTATTCAGGAAAGCGAAGCCGAGCGCGAAACCAAGAAGCGCAATCGGCGCGGCGACGAACCGGCCAGGCCCCTTTACACCATGATGGATGCCGAAGAGGCGCTCAACCATCGCCGCAGCTGCCAATATGGAGAATGGATCGAGCCGGGGCCGGGCGTGCGGGCACGCTATTGGAATGCCGGACATATTATCGGTTCGGCCTCCATCGAGGTCGAGGTGACCAATGGCGACGGCAAGCCGGTGCGGCTGATGTTTTCGGGCGACATTGGCCCCGATGAAAAGGTCTTTTACGCTGAGCCGGAAGGCCCGTCCGGCTTCGACTATATCCTATGCGAAAGCACCTATGGCGGGCGCGACCGGCAGGATTATACGCTGGTCGAGCGGCGCGAAGCGCTCAAGACTGAGATCAATACCGCCATGAGCAAAGGCGGCAATCTGGTCATTCCCGCCTTTGCCGTCGAGCGCAGCCAGGAATTGCTGCATGACATTGGCGTTCTGATCAAACAGGGCGAGATCGATCCGCGTCTGGTTGTGCTCGATAGTCCGCTCGCCAGCAAGGTCACCGGCGTCTATCGCAAATATGCAAAAATGTTCGAGGATACCGAGCTCTCCGCGGACGAACTCTTCAACGATCCGCGCTTCCGCATCATCGAGGCGGTGGAAGATAGTAAGGCGCTCAACGCCATCAAGGGCGGTGCTATCATCATGTCCGCGTCGGGCATGGCCGATGCCGGGCGCATCAAGCATCACCTGCGCAACAACCTTATCCGCTCCAATGCCACGGTGCTGTTTGTCGGCTATCAGGCACCCGGCACGCTGGGGCAGATTATCCTCTCCGGCGCAAAGGAAGTGCGCATTCACGGCACGCTGGTGCCGGTGCGGGCCGCGGTGCGCGCCATGGGCAATTATTCGGCCCATGCCGACCATTCTGAATTGATGGACTGGGTTTCAGAGCGCCTGCCCGCGCATGGTGCATTGTTTCTCACCCACGGCGAAGACGAGGAACGCCATGCTCTGCGCGATGCATTGATGGTGGCAGGCAAGCTGGGCGGCGATCAGGTGATCCTGCCGCAACTGGACGATTATTTTGAATTGACCGTTGCCGGGATCAAGGCGGCCAGAGCCCCGGAAAAGCGGCGCGTCGATCTCCGGCAAATGCCGCAGGACTGGCACAATCTCTTCTCCGATTTCACCATCCGCCTCAGCCAGCGGCTGCATGACCTGCCCGATGCCGAAAAACTGGCGCTGATGATGGAATTGCAGGGCAAGCTCTCGGAGTTGGGCGCGGACAAGAGCCCCAAGCCTGTGCCCACGCCGGTTACGCCGGTCGAAACGGAGGCTTTTGATGAATAGGGGCAATAAACACAGCGGCTGCCCTCGGGCTTGACCCGAGGGCCTCTCACCACCAGCTCGCATGTGCAAGCTGAAAACGGTCCTCGGGTCAGGCCCGAGGACAGCGCGGCGTGTTTGGGACGCTATGGGTGTCCGAGCTTTTCCATCCGCTCCGCCAATTCCTGAACCGCCTTGATCAGCGGCGCGATAAACTGATCGTAGCGCAGCGCTTGCAGGCTTTCGGGTTCTGCCGGATCAGCCAGAATGTGTCCGCCGAATTTGTGGCCCCCCAGCGTTTGCGCCACCTCCTGCGCAATCAGGCCATAATGGACAAAGCCGTCATCCTCCGCCCATGTGTACCGGACGGGCCGAAGCGCGCGCACGAAATCGAGCCCCAGATCGGTTGGCGCGATCCGACTTTTATGGCGGGCATCGGACGTCTGGATCGTGCCGGTGGCCGACCAGATTGCGGACCAGCGCGCGCCGCTGGCGCCCAGCGTTTGTGCATTATCACTGGCGGGCCGGACTGAACCGGCAAAACTCGCCGCGCCGGTGTTGGCATTGAAGGTCAGTGCATCCGTCCATGTCGAGCCATTTGGGCTGATCTTGATGCGCCAGCTATCGTCACCCATCAGGCCCATTTCGGCACGGCCCGACCAATTGGACTGGAAGAGAAGGCTGGCCGTGTCGCCAGCAGTGGCCTTATTGATCTTGAGCTGGTGACCATTGCCGCCATGGGTCAGCAGTGTCGCCGCACCGGCAACCGCCAGACGATTGGTGCTGTCCGCAGAAGTGTTGATGCCGAGCTGCGGCAGACCCGGGCCGATGGCGGCGACAGGCACCCATTGGCTGCCCGAATAGATCAGCAATGTATCGCTGGTCCGGTCGAAAACCTGCCAGCCTTCTGCCGGGTCATAGAAGCGCCAGGCCCCCGATTGGAAGGCCGCGATCTCATCCTGATGCCCAGCCCAGACGCCACCGGCCGCAGCAGGGACGATCCAGGCTTCGCCCGGCATGGGCGTGGTCGGCGGCGTTGTCAGACTGCGCGACTCGACGATCGGCTGCACCAACGCATCGAGCCGCTCCAGCGCCTCGTTATGGGTAATGTGTTTGAGGGCCTGGCCTGCCATGATGAAGGGCAGAGTGAGGCGGGACGTATGATCCATGAGAAAAGCTCCAGATTTGACTGAAGGCTAATCTGTGCTCCGCCAGACAAGGCGGGGATAAATACGATCCGGATAAGAAAGGGCCGCGCTTACGCGGCTCAGTCGTCGCCCATCTTCAGCGCCTTGATAAAGGCTTCCTGCGGGATGTTGACGTTCCCGTATTGGCGCATCTTCGCCTTACCCTTTTTCTGCTTGTCGAGCAGTTTGCGCTTACGGGTCGCGTCGCCGCCATAGCACTTGGCGGTCACATCCTTGCGCATGGCGCGGACGGTTTCGCGGGCAATGATCTTGCCGCCAATGGCTGCCTGAATCGGAATGACGAACAGATGGGGCGGGATCAGCTCCTTGAGCTTTTCGCACATCTGGCGGCCGCGCGATTCCGCCACCGAGCGGTGGACCAGCATGGCCAGCGCATCGACCGGCTCGGCATTGACGAGCACAGTCAGCTTGACCAGATCGCCGGTGCGGTGGGTATCGAGCTTGTAGTCGAAGCTGGCATAGCCCTTGGAGATCGACTTTAGCCGGTCATAGAAATCGAACACGACTTCATTGAGCGGCAGGTCATATTCGACAAGCGCGCGCGACCCGACATAGGAAAGATTGTTCTGGATGCCGCGGCGGTCCTGACAAAGCTTCAGAATCGCGCCGAGATATTCGTCGGGCGTGAGGATCGTGGCCTTGATCCAGGGCTCGCGGATTTCCTCGATTTTCATCACATCCGGCAGATCGGCCGGATTGTGCAGCATCAAGGTCTCGCCATTGGTCATTTCGACCTCGTAGACCACCGAAGGGGCAGTTGCGATGAGGTCGAGATCGAATTCGCGGGAAAGGCGCTCCTGAATGATTTCGAGATGCAACAGGCCAAGGAAACCGCAGCGGAAGCCGAAGCCCAGCGCGGCGCTGGTTTCCATTTCAAACGAGAAAGACGCATCGTTGAGACGCAGCTTGCCCATGGCGGAGCGCAGCTCGTCAAAGTCCGACGCATCGACCGGGAAAAGGCCGCAGAACACCACCGGCTGCGCCGGGCGGAAGCCGGGCAGGGCATTAGCGGTGGGCTTTTTGTCCTCGGTAATGGTGTCGCCGACATTGGTATCGGCCACTTCCTTGATCGAAGCGGTGAAAACGCCCAGTTCGCCGGGGCCGAGTTCCTTGACTTCCACCAGCTTGGGCGTGGTGACGGCAACGCGATCCAGCTCATAGACAGCGCCCGAGGCCATCATGCGGATCTTCTGGCCCTTCTTCATCACCCCGTCGATGATGCGTACAAGCACGACGACGCCGAGATAGGTGTCGTACCAAGAGTCAACCAGCAGCGCCTTGAGCGGCGCATCGATCTCGCCCTTGGGCGCAGGCAGGCGGGTGACGATGGCTTCCAGCACCTTATCGATGCCCAGACCCGTCTTGGCGGAAATCTCTACAGCTTCGGATGCGTCGATGCCGATGACATCCTCGATCTGCGCTTTGACGCGCTCGACATCTGCAGCGGGCAGATCGACCTTGTTCAGAACCGGCACGATTTCGTGGTTGGCGTCGATGGCGTGATAGACATTGGCCAGCGTCTGCGCTTCCACGCCTTGCGAGGCGTCGACAACCAGCAACGAGCCTTCCACAGCGGCCATGGAGCGAGAGACTTCATAGGCGAAGTCAACATGGCCGGGCGTGTCGATCAGGTTGAGAACATAGTCCTCGCCGTCCTGGGCCTTGTAGTTCAGCCGGACGGTCTGCGCCTTGATGGTGATGCCGCGCTCGCGCTCGATATCCATCAAGTCGAGGACCTGTTCCTTCATCTCGCGCAGGTCGAGCCCGCCCGTAAGCTGGATCAGGCGATCGGCGAGCGTGGATTTGCCATGGTCGATGTGCGCGACGATGGAAAAATTGCGGATGTTCTTGAGCGGCGTTGTCATGGGGCGCTGATAGCAGAAGCGCACAAGCCAAGAAAGATGGTTTCCGTAGGCTTAACGGGGCTTTTGCGCAACGTGTTGGGGCAAAAACGCGTTGAAGCCGTCATGCGCGCACAAAGCCTTGCCCTCTTCGCCCTTCTCGCCGCCGTCCAGCCATTGGCCGCGCAGGATATTTTCAAGCCAATTCAGGATTTTGTCGAGGAGCTGGTGCCACCACGCAGCGAGCCCCATCCGGCACCGCGACCTGTTGCGCCCACGCCTGCCGTGGAACGTTCGGCCGAGGAAGTAGCGGAGGAGCCGCCTCTGCCAAGGCCACGCCCGGACGATGCTGAGATAGTGGATGAGCCGGAAGCGCTGCCGGAGGTTGATGATGAGCCCGCTGAGGCTGAGCCGGAACCGGATCGCGTCTATCAAACTGCCTGTCCGGTGCTGCTCTCCGGCCGCGTGGTTGGCGAAATGCTGCCGCCGATTGCCGAGGGGATTTGCGGCGAGCGCTCGCCGCTTTCGATTACAGCGGTCAATGTGAACGGTCATCAGATCGCCCTGTCGAGCCCGGTGACCACCAATTGCGCCATGTCTGGGGCACTGGCCGATTGGGTTGCTGACGTGGATGCCTATGCCAATGCGGCGCTCGATGCGCGTCTGGATGTGCTCAATACCGGCACCTCGATGATGTGCCGCAATCGCAATGGCGGCGATGAAGGTTTTGTCTCCGAACACGGCTTCGCCAATGCGCTCGATATTGTGGGGTTCACACTTGCCGATGGGCGATCCATCGGAGTGGAGGCGGATTGGATGCCCGCAACCGCGCCTGAAGGAAAGCTGCTGCGGCAGGCGCATGGCGCGGCCTGCGGACTGTTCACCACCGTGCTCGGCCCGGAAGCCAATGCCGAACATGAAGATCATCTCCATGTCGATCTCGGTTGCCACGGCCAGACCTGCACCGCTCAGATTTGCGAGTGATCACTTGCAGCATGGGTGATGGGTCGGCAGATCGGCCCAATCGCGCAGATTGAGGCAGTCTGGGTGCGTTTGGGTGCAGGCACGCGGCACAAGGCGCAGCCGCGCCAGAAGGCGGCGGATCAGGGACATTTCGGTTTCCCGTCTGGGTGATTTCTAAATGAGAAGATCATTGTGCCGGTCCTATTGCGGCAGCAATGGACAAGGTTTTGGCTCCGCTATAGAAAATCTATATGAGCAAGAGCTTCCCCATTCCGCTGAATGCGCTGCGCGCCATCGAAATCGTGGCGCGTCGGGGCTCGCTCGCGCCCGCAGCCGAGGAATTGGGCGTCACCATCGGCGCGGTCAGCCAGCATTTGCGACGGGCCGAGGAGCGGCTTGGCATGGCGCTTTTTGCGCGAACCCCGCAGGGATTGCGGCCATTGCCGGCACTCGAAGCCATGCTGCCGCAATTGAGCGCCGGGTTTTCGCAATTGCAGGAGGGATTGGCGGGGCTGACCGGAGCTAATGAGGGCGTGCTCAATGTCACGGTCGGTTCGGTCTTTGCCTCGCGCTGGCTGATCTGGCGGGTGCGCAAATTCGCAACGCTCCCGCAGGGGCTCGAAGTGCGTCTCAACGTGACCGCCGACATGCTCGACCTCTCCCGTCCCGATGTCGATTGCGGCATTCGTTATGGCGATGGCGTCTGGCCAGGTACGGAAGCGGCACTGATCGGCGGGCAGGATTATCAGCCGGTCTGCTCCCCGCTTCTGCTGGACCAGCTTAAAAACCCTGCCGATCTCGCAAAAGTGCCGGTGATCGCCGATCAGACATCGCTGCTGGACTGGCCGAACTGGCTGCGGGCCGCCGGGCTCGATCCGGCGCTGAAATTGTCTGGCCCGCATTATTCCGACGCGTCTCTGGCCTTCGATGCAGCTATCGACGGGCAGGGCGTGTTGCTGGCCGCCGACATGATGAGCGCCGATGCGGTCAGCGATGGGCGGCTGGTGCGCCCCTTCGATCTGCCGCTCAAGGGTGCGCGGGGATATTATCTCGCCGTCGCCAAAGGCAGGCGGGAGTCGCGCAAGCTGAGGCTCTTTCGCGACTGGCTTGCCGCTGAAGTCATCGCGAGCGCGCGCGGCTATCGCTTTCAACTGCCGGAATAAGCTGATCCATCCCGCCTTCGGCAAGAAATCTGCAATATTGTTGCGCAGACTGAGGTGGTTACAACCGGATTTCCGCGCAACCGGCTTATGCGGCGGCAAAGATAGACGAAAAATACCACCTATGCTCTGCTATTCTGGCATCGAACAAGGCGGGGGCTTTTATGGACGACGTGATCATTCTGGGCGCTGGCATTGTCGGCATCGCAACGGGCATTCACCTGTTGCGGCGTGGACGCAGCGTCATGTTGGTGGACAAGAGCGCGCCGGGCCGGGAAACCTCGTTCGGCAATGCCGGGATCATTCAGCGCGAAGGCGTGCGACCGCATGCCTTTCCGCGCGATCTGCAAACGCTGTTGCAGGTGGGGCTGCACCTCTCCACCGCTGCGCGCTATGAGCCATTGGCGCTGCCCAAGCTCGCGCCGCCGCTTCTGAAATATTGGTGGGAATCCTCGCCCGAGCATTATCGCAAAGTAGTGCAATCCTATGCGCCGCTGATTGGTCGCTCCATCTCGACGCATGACGATTTCATCAAGACCGTCGGCCCCGAAGCGGAAAAACTGATTTCCCGCTATGGCTGGCATCTGGCGTTCCGTTCTCAGGACAAATTCGACAAGGAAATCAAAAAAGCGCAGGGCGATCACGATCAGTTCGGCATTGGCTATGAAGTGCTGGACTGGCCCGCCCTCAAGGCCGCCGAGCCCAATCTGCTGGGCAGGTTGGTCGGCGCTATCCGCTGGACCGATCCATGGACCGTGCGCGATCCCGGCGCATTGGTCAGCGCTTATTTCGGGCTTTTTGAGCAGCTCGGCGGCACATTCGTACAGGGCGCAGCCGATGGGCTGGCGCAAGAGGCCGGAAACTGGACCACCAATGTGAACGGCCAGAAACTGGTCGCCAAACAGGCGGTGATCGCGCTGGGCCCGTGGGCGCCGGATGTGCTGGAGCCACTGGGCTATCGCCTGCCGCTTTTCGTCAAGCGCGGCTACCACATGCATTATGCCGCCGAAAAGGGCACGGAACTCAAACACCTGCTTCTCGATCCCGAAGTGGGCTACGCCATGGCGCCGATGGCGGCGGGCATCCGCATCACGACGGGCGCAGAATTTTCACTGCGCGATGCCAAGCCGACCCCCGTGCAACTGGAAAAGGCCGAAAAAGCAGCACGCGAATTGTTCCCACTTGGCCAGCGGCTCGATGCCCAGCCCTGGAAGGGCGCGCGCCCCTGCACACCCGACATGATGCCGATCATTTCTAAGGCGCCAAAGCATGAGGGGCTCTATGCCGGGATCGGCCACGCCCATCACGGCTTCACGCTCGGCCCGGCCACCGGCGAGCTTCTGGCGCAGATGATGACGGGCGAACAAACCGCCATCGACGTCAAGCCGTTCCGCATGGGCCGGTTCATGGGGGCGTAAGGCTTGGACTTCAGCTTCGAAGGGGAAGTGATCTATTGGCGCGGCCCCGCGCCCTTCCTCTTCGTTGCGCTACCGCCTGCCACTGGTGCTGAAATTGCGGCTCTGGGTTCTGCCGTCAGCTATGGCTGGGTCTGCGTGCCGGTGCTGGCGCGCATCGGCGCGGTGGAGTTCAGCACCTCGCTTTTCCCGCGCAACGGCAGCTATGTGCTGCCGCTCAAAGTGGCGGCCCGCAAGGCCCTGCCGCCCATGGATGTGGGGGATCGTCTTGTCGTCCACATGACGATCGTGCCGCGCCGATAGCCTTAAAAATAACGCTCCCGGCCAAGGGGCGTCCATGGCCGGGAGAGCAAGGAGGGCGGAAGGAGACGCCCTCACACTCAGCCGTTCACCAGGCGTCTTAGCTTGGCTAGGGCGGTATCGCTGGTTTCCTGATAACCGATCGTGCCCTGAAAATTGCCGTTTCGGTCGAGCAGGAACACCGAGGCGGTGTGATCCATGGTGTAGCCGCCATCGTCAAACGGCACCTTGGCAAAATAGACAGCCCAGGCTTTTGCCGTTTTCTCGATGTCGTCGAGCGAGCCGGTGAGGCCGGTGACCTTCTCGGTCCAGGCGACATAATCGGCGACGATCTCGGGCGTGTCGCGCTCGGGATCGACAGTGACGAAATAGGCCTTAAGGTCTTTGGCCTCTGCGCCGAGCTTTTCGTACCAGTTGGTCATTTCGGCCAGTGTGGTCGGGCACACATCGGGACAATGGGTGAAGCCGAAGAACAGCATGGATGGCGACCCGTTAAAGCTGGCGCGGGTAAATTCCGCGCCAGAGGTCGTCATCAGGCGGTAGTCGCCCTGCCCGATATCGTCCACGGGCGCTGGCCTGATCATGGTCGTGTAGCCATAGAGCCCGGTGGCACCGATGGCCGCTACGGCCACCAGCGTCCACAGAACTGTTCGCGTCTGTTTAAGCCAGTTGCTCATCAATGGCTTGCCGGGGCCGGTGCCGCCGACGCTCCGGCGATGAAATCAACACTGACGCTGCCTGCCTTTTCAAAGGTCAGCGTTACCGGTACCGCATCGCCTTCGGCAATCGCGCCATTGAGCCCCATGAACATCAGATGCAGGCCACCCGGCGCCAGTTCGACGCTTTCGCCAGCGGGAATGACAATGCCATCGGGCAGTTGGCGCATTTTCATCACGTCGCCTTCCATGGCCATTTCATGAATCTGGCCTTCCTTGGCGATTTCGGTTTCGACGGCCACCAGACGGTCCTCTTCGCTGCCCTTATTGGTCAGCGTCAGGAAGCCACCGGCAACCGGCGCACCCGGCAGCGTGGCGCGGGTGAAGGCCCCGGTGATCTCGATGTCGCCAATGGTGACCACTGCCGCCTGCCCATGTGCGGCCGGAGCGGCCTCGTGCTGCGCCATGGCAGGCAAAGCGGGGACGAGAGCGGTGGCAAGGGCGAGGGCAACGAGAGTGTGACGGAAGAACATGATATTTCCTTTCAGTTGATGGTTATGTCTGTGCCGATCCGCGCAAGCGTGAACCGGTCGATGCGGATGTCGAGCACCAGCTCCCAAAGTCCGGGAAGCGGGAGGGTTTGACCGTCGACGCGCCAGAGCCCGTCGCGGAAATTGGCAGGAATTTTTATCGGCTCGATGCCAAGATCGGGCGCAGAGAGGGTGAGATCGACGCTCATTGGCTCAAATATCTCTCCCTCCATGTCCATGAGGTTGATCTCTATGTCGACTGGCCCGGCTCGGCCCGGTGTCACCTCGATTTCAGCCATGATCTTTTCGTCCATGGCATGGGTATAGGCAGGGGTTTCCAGTGCCGCCTGCGCCACTTCAGCCGCCGCGATTGCCCTTGGTGGTGGGGTAAAGCGCCAGCCTGCGGCCAGTGCGAAAATGACGAGCACCAGAACGATTTCGCACAGCACCGATTTGCGCAATTGGGCGCGGGCCCGGCTGTCGCCAAGAAGGGCGGGCTGCGTCAGCCGGAAGCGGTTCCACAGAGCAAGGCCAAAGAGTGCAATGAGCAGGCCCAGCTTGGCTGCGAGGATCATACCATAGGGTGTGATCCAGCTTGCGCTAGGCGGACCCATTTGAATGAAGGCAAGCACACCGCCCGAGACGATAATGGGTGCGACGGCAAAGGGAATGAAGCGCGAGAATTGCGCCAGCGCCTTGTCGGCCTCTGCGCCGGGTTCGCGCATCCAGACAAAGAGCGGGAGCAGAGCTCCGGCCCAGAAGATTATGCCGCCGATATGCAGTATGACGGCGCCTCGGGTTAGCCATTGTGGTTCGGCGGCTCCGGCATGGCCACTGATGGCGAGCGCAAAGGCGGCAAGGCCCCAGGCAATGAGTGCAAGCAGGCTGACGCGGAAAAGGCTGATGAAAGCAAGTGCAAAGCCCGCCAGCAACAGCATTGCGGTCAGCCCATAGCTGGTCGAATAGCCCGCAGACCATGCAGCAGGATTGAACAGGCCTGTGGGATCAAGCCCCAGCGCGTCGCTGCCATGAAGGCCAAGGCTGATCGGGGCGGCAATGAGGCCGAGCCCGTTGAGCGCCATGATAATGGCTTTTGCATCCTTCGGCAGCGGTGCTGCCAGCGCGAAGATGGCTCCGCCAAGGCCAAGAAACAGGCCCATGAAAAGCACGGTCTTGCTGGCCCAGAGCAGAATGGATGTGGCGTGCGAGCTTTCCGCCATCACGAAAGCGGTGCCCGTCGCATTACCGAGCGAAAAGATCAGCGATCCGGCAATGGGATGGGCATCGACCGAGACGACCCGCCAGCTCAGCACGTGGGTGCCCTCATTCATGCCACTGGGCAGATGCACATTGACCATCTCGCCGCTTGTGGTTGCTTCTGTGAGATCGGTCGCCGTGCCATCGGGCGCGATGAGGCTGATCACCAATGGGCTCACCGGCTCGTTGAACACCAACGTCAGCGTTTGAGGCGCCTGTGCAAGCACGGCATTGGCAGCAGGGGTGCTCGACAGCAATTGCGCATGGGCAAAAGCAGGCAATGCAGCAGCCAGCAGCAGCAAGAGCGCCAGAACGGGGGCAGCAAGACGGGTCATGTCCGGCTCCTTTGCGCGAAAGGGGAAATTGGGCGGAGGGAAGGAGACCTCCGCCCGCTTCAGCCTTTAGTGGCCATTGCCGCCTGTCGCGGGAACCAGCGTCACGCTGGGCGCAGGCATATCGCCATCTTCAGTGGTGTCGATCCAGGCCTCTTCGCCATTGGCGCATTCCTGAATGGAGGGGAAGTAGAACTTGCCCGGCTCCAGCGTGTCGGCAAAGGTGCCGCGGAAGATGAATTCGTCGTAGAATTCGTTGGGCAGATTGCCATTCGACCAGACGATTTCCTTGACGCCTTCTTTCACCTCGTTGCCGTGGTTGAGATAGGTGTTCTCATAAGCACCGGTGACGGTGTCGAGATCCCAGCCAGCCTTGGGCATTGGCTTGACGGCGAAAAAGCCTTCGGGGATTTGCACGCGAACGGTGTGGGTGGCTTCGGTGCCGCAGCCATGGGGCACGCGGAGCACGGCCTTGAAGCCTTTGCCGATTGTGGCTTCCTGAACTTCAAAGGTCGAATGGGCGAAAGCCGGTGCGGCAAGAGCGAGGAGTGTCGTTGCGGCCAGAGCGGCGCGAGCGAAAGTGCGGATCATGATCTGATCTCCAGTCAATAAAGGTCTGATAAGGCGGCAAGCCGCCGGTTTTGATCAGGCCGTGACGGGAGGTGCGCGTGATTGCCCGACATGATCGGGCAGAACGGGCTTGTGGGGGATCAGCGTTTCGGCAAAGCGGATGACGTCGGTGGTTGTCGGGGGTTCGATAACCAGAACCGGCGGCAGCACCGCAGCAAGCTGATGCTTTGCCACGCCCGTCGCCGGGCAGGTGAGTGCGGCGGCCGATTGCGGATCGCCATTCTCGTCCTGCGCCATGGGCTGACAGACCGACCACGAAGACAGGGTCGAAAAGCCGAGCGCATTGAGATCGCGTTGCAACCCGGCGGCCTGATGCAGAGGCAAAAGCAGCGTCAGCACATAGATGGCCAGAACCGCAAAGGCGGTCCCCATCTCGCGCATCAGTTTCTGCCTGTTCAACTGCATCATCGCCCTCACAGCTTCCGCAATACCCCGGAGGTCATGCGGTCACAAGCTCTTATGGCACGGCGATGCCGCACTCACATTGTCGCAGCGCAAAAATCCTGTTGCTCATAGTTTAGAATGGTTCTAATAATTGTTTGGAATAATTCTAAATTAGGTGCCGTCATGCTCCGTCTCTGGCCCGACAATCGCCGCGCTTTTTCTGCTCTCTCCGAACGCGAAATCCTCTCGCTCGCCATCGCCGCCGAGGAGGAAGATGGTCGCATCTATTCCGAATATGCGACGCGTCTGGGCGACACCTATCCTGGCAGCGCGGCTCTGTTTGAAGGCATGGCGGCGGAAGAGGACGAGCATCGCCGGCGTCTGCTTGATCTCTATGTCGTCCGCTTCGGCACAAGGCTTGTCCCCATCCGCCGCGAACATGTGCGCGGCTTTCTCACCCGCAAGCCGGTCTGGCTGCAAAAGACGCTGACACTCGAACAGGCGCGCCAGCAGGTCTGGGAAATGGAAGAGGGCGCCTACCGCTTCTATCTGGCCGCCGCCGATCAGGTGACCGATGCCGGCATTCGCAAGCTCCTGGGCGATCTTGCCATGGCCGAAAAAGGCCATGCCAAGCGCGCCGATCAGATCGATGAAAAAGTGTTGGGCGAAGACGGGCGCGAACAGGAAGCCAGCGAAAAGCACCGGCAATTCCTTCTCACCTATGTGCAGCCGGGCCTGGCCGGATTGATGGATGGCTCGGTTTCCACCCTTGCCCCTGTTTTTGCCGCCGCCTTTGCGACGGGCGACACCCACCAGACCTTTCTTGTGGGCCTAGCCGCGGCGGTGGGTGCGGGCATTTCCATGGGCTTTACCGAGGCCGCGTCCGACGATGGTAAGCTGACCGGGCGCGGCTCGCCCATAAAGCGTGGCTTTGCCGCTGGCATCATGACCGCCGTGGGCGGTCTGGGTCACGCCTTGCCCTATCTGATCCACGATTTCTGGATCGCCACCGGCGTTGCCGCCTTTGTGGTGCTGATCGAACTCTGGGCCATCGCCTTCATCCAGCAGCGCTATATGCAGACCCCATTCTGGCGCGCCGCCCTGCAGGTCGTGTTCGGCGGCGCACTGGTCTTTGCCGCCGGTATTCTCATCGGCAGCGCCTGAGGCTGGCGGGCAATCCATGCGCTCGCTATACCGGGCGCATGGATATGTTCAGCCTCAAAGCCAGTGACGGCGCGCGCCTGACCTATGGCCTGACTGGGGCAGAGCAGGGCGTGCCCGTCATGCTCTGCCACGGGCTCGGCGCAGGTGGCGCGCAGTTTGCCGAAGATGCGGCATTTTTCGCGTCGCATGGCTATCGCGTCATCACGCCCGACCTGCGCGGGCACGGCCTATCCGGCATGCCGACTATAATTGGGCCGGATGCGTTTTCGACCGAACGTCTTCGCGCCGATCTTTACGCCATGCTCGACCATGCGGGCATGAGCAAAGTGCATTGGGTGGGCAATTCACTGGGCGGCATTCTGGGGCTCGGCGTGGCCGCAGAACAGCCGGAGCGGCTGTTATCCCTCGCCATTTTCGGCACGGCTCTGGCGCTGAGCATACCTGCCGCTGGCTGGATGTTTCCTCTCTTGGACCGCGTGCCCGGTCGCAAGCCCATGTCATGGCTGACGGCGCAGGCGACGACGAAAAACAAGGCCGCTCGTCCCCTGATCGCCGACCTGCTCAGCCGCTACGATGCACGCGCCGCGGGTTTCATCGTCGATCATATCCGCCATTACGATTTGCGAGATGCGGCCTCGAACTGGTCCGGGCCCGGCCTCGTTCTGGTCGGCGGGCGCGACCGCGCGGTCAATAAAGCGCTGCTCGGGCAATTGGACGCTCTCCGCCAGCGGCCAAATTGGCAGATCATCGATCTGCCAGACGGTGGCCATTGCGCCAATCTCGACGCCACCCAAGACTGGCGCAGCGCTTTGCTCAGTCTCTGGTCGGCAAAGGCAGACTAAGCGCACTCTTTCGCATGCGCAGCCAGACAATGGCGGCAAGGCTGAGGATGATGCCGATGGTCACGAGCGACTCGGTCCACCCGGCGTTCGGCCCGAACACCACTGCATGCATGCGTCGCCCCGGCAGGAATGTGAACGCCCCCGCCAGCATCAGCGCCCCGATATAGGCACCCTGCATTTCCGCGCGATGCCGCCGCACATCGCGTTTGACGATGATCGCATAAAGCCCCTGACTCAAACTCACATAGGTGAAGATCGAAAACAGATGGATCGGGCTGAACGGGCCGATCAGTCGGATTTCGTGAATGAACAGCGCGCTGGTTGCGGTGATCAGCATCAGCGCCACCCAGACCCGCCCCAGCATTTTATGCAATTCGGTCCCCTTCTGCCGCCACAGCACCAAGGCACCGATCAGCGCGGCGGCAATGGCGGAAAAAGCATGCACCTGAATGGCGAGGTCCGATTGCAACAGGGGCGTCAGTGTCATCAGATTTTTGGCTCCGGTTCGGCTTTGCCTCACAACCTTCAATCGCTAGACTGTGCCGATCAAATCGTTCTTCTTCAATCATCGGCCTTTTTCGTGAACGTCACCCCGCTGCATTCCGCGCTACGTGAAATGCGCGCTCTGTTCACCAATGGCCGAAGCTGGGCCCTGCTCGGCATGCTCGGACTCGTTGTCGGCCTGGTCGGCCCGTTCGGGACATTTGAAGCCATTTCGCTGCTGCCGCGCCTCGCTTACTGGATTGCCGTTGTGCTGACGACAGCCCTGGCTGGCACGTTCATCGCCGGTTTCGTCGAAGTGATCCTCAAGCCAAAAATGGTGCATTGGCTTGCCGCGCTCCTTGCGGGTGCGGCAGCGGGACCCATGCTCGGGCTCATGGTTGCCCTGTTCAATGTGGGTATTTTCGGCCCGCATATTGCTGTCATCGACGTCGCGACGCTGGTGATCTACTGCACGCTGATTTCGATGGCGGTCACGCTGATGGGCGCGCTTTTGCAGGGCACAGAGACGAATGCCGCATCTCCATCCGTGGTCGAGACGGCTCATCCCGCATTGCTCAATCGCCTGCCTCTGCCGCAACGGGGCAGGCTGATGCACATCGCCGTCAGCGACCATTATGTCGATGTCACCACCGACAAGGGCACAAGCCTCGTGCTGATGCGCCTTTCCGACGCCATCCGCGAAACCGCGCCCATTGCGGGTTTGCAGGTGCATCGCTCTCATTGGGTCGCGCTCAACGCGGTCAGGCGCGCTCTGCGTCAGAATGGCAAGCCGGTGCTGGAACTTGAAAATGGCACGCTCGTGCCGGTGAGCCGCACCTATCTGTCAGCCGTCAAAGCCGCGGGGCTGATCGTTTAGCGCCGATATCGAACAGTCAGAAATAGGATATAAAGAAATCTTTATATCTCGATTGACTTGGGGTCGAACCTCGTTCATGTTTGAACCTGTCCACGGTCCCCGCGAGGGGATAACAGGGAATCTGGTGCGGGTTATTCCCCAGTCCAGAGCTGCCCCCGCAACTGTCAGCGGAGACGGGTGCCTATAGGCCACTGGTGAAAGCCGGGAAGGCGGGCATTCGGTTCGATCCGCAAGCCAGGAGACCTACCGTGGAATTGAGTTTCACTCCGTGCTGATCGGGCGGATCGGCAAGAGGACGCGCCTATGACGTTTTATCGTCCCCCCATCCGAATGCGACGCTGAGCCCGGGTAACGCCCGAGCCCTTTTCCCCACAGCCAATCCATTTCTCGCCCGCGCCACCGCGCCGGGCGTCGTTTCGCATCGGACACATTCATGACCCGTTCCGCTAATCTCGGCTTTCCCCGCATCGGCCTCAACCGTGAACTGAAAAAGGCTCTCGAAGCCTATTGGAAAGGCGACAGCACTGCTGACGCCCTGCATCAGACTGCCGCCGAACTGCGTGCGCGCCATTGGGCGCTGCAAAGCCATGCCGGGATCGACATCATCCCCTCCAATGATTTCTCCCTCTATGACCATGTGCTGGACACATCTGTCCTTGTCGGGGCCATTCCGCCGCGCTTTGCTGACATAACGGACCCCAATGAGCGCTATTTTGCCATGGCGCGCGGCAATGACGCGGCTCCGGCCATGGAAATGACCAAGTGGTTCGACACCAATTACCATTTCATCGTCCCCGAATTGCACACTGGCCAGAGCTTCGCCCTCAATGCCGACAAGCCCATCGCGCACTATCGCGAGGCGAAGGCGCTGGGGCTTCCTACCCGCCCGGTCATTCTCGGGCCGGTCACATTCCTCAGCCTTGCCAAGGCCAAGGGTGAGGGCCTTGATCCACTCGATCTGCTCGACGCGCTGATCCCGGTCTATGCCGACCTTCTCACCCAACTTGCAAAGGAAGGCGCGGAATGGGTGCAGGTCGATGAGCCGGTTCTGGTGCTCGACCTCAATGCCAAGCAGCGCGCGGCCTTCAAAACGGCCTATGACATTCTGGGCAAGGCTGGTCCGAAACTGCTCCTCGCCACCTATTTCGGTGCGCTCCGCGACAATGCCGAACTGACCACGAATTTGCCGGTTGATGGTCTTCACGTGGATCTGGTTCGAGCGCCCGAGCAGCTCGACACTATTCTCGCGACACTGCCTGCCGATAAAACGCTATCGGTTGGGGTGGTCGATGGTCGCAATATCTGGCGCACCGATCTCGATGCCAGCTTTACCCTCGTGACCCGCGCCTGGGATAGAATCGGGCCTGATCGCCTCGAAATCGCCCCGTCCTGCTCGCTTCTGCACAGTCCGGTCGATCTGGACGCCGAGACTGCGCTCGATGCCGAGCTGAAATCATGGCTGGCTTTTGCAAAGCAGAAACTCGAAGAAATCGCCGTCGTGACACTGGCCATGCAGAAGGGCAAGCCAGCCGCAAAAGCCGCGTTTGAAGCCAGCGCGGCAGCCCGCGCAGCCCATAAGGCGTCACCCCGCATCCATAAGCCAGAGGTACAGGCCCGTTCCGCCGAAGCGATTGCGCTCGAGCGGGCCACAGCCTTTCCGACGCGCCGGGCAAAACAGCGTGCCCGTTTCAATCTGCCAGCTTTCCCAACCACCACGATCGGTTCTTTCCCACAGACCAAAGACGTCCGCGAAGCGCGCGCCGCCTTCAAAAAGGGCCAGCTCGACGCAAATGGCTATGACGCCTTTCTCGAAGCCGAAACGGAAAAGACTGTGCGCATTCAGGAAGAGCTTGGGCTCGATGTGCTGGTGCATGGCGAGTTCGAGCGCAATGATATGGTGGAATATTTCGGCGAACAGCTCGATGGCTTCGCTTTCACCAAAAATGGCTGGGTTCAGTCCTATGGCAGCCGCTGCGTCAAGCCGCCCTTCATTTACGGCGATGTCTCTCGTCCCGCCCCGATGACCGTCTGCTGGTCGGCCTATGCCGCTTCGCTCACCGACAGGCCAATGAAGGGCATGCTGACCGGTCCCGTCACCATCCTGCAATGGAGCTTTGTGCGCGTGGATCAACCGCGTTCGGAAACCTGTCGCCAGATCGGTCTCGCCATTCGGGACGAGGTGATCGATCTCGAACAGGCTGGCATCGGCATCATCCAGATCGACGAACCGGCCCTGCGCGAAGGATTGCCGCTGCGCCGGGCTGATTGGGACGCCTATCTGCGCTGGGCCGTGGATTGTTTCAGGCTCTCCGCATCCGGCATTGCCGATGACACGCAGATCCACACCCATATGTGCTATGCCCAGTTCAACGACATCATGCCCGCCATCGCCGAAATGGATGCGGACGTGATCTCCATCGAGACCTCACGCTCCGATATGGAGCTGCTCGAAGCTTTCCGCAGCTTTAAATATCCAAACGAGATCGGTCCCGGCGTCTGGGATATTCACGCGCCGCGTGTGCCCGGTCAGGCCGATATGGAAGCTCTGCTGCGCAAAGCGATTGAAGCCATTCCCGCAGATCAGATTTGGGTCAATCCCGATTGCGGCCTCAAGACGAGAGGCTGGCCAGAGGTCAAAGCGTCGCTGACCAATCTGGTCGCCGCCGCAAAGGCATTGCGAGCATAGGGCCAACAACAATCACCGCGCTGCTCTCGGGCTCGACCCGAGGGCCATTCACAGCACGATACAGACTGTGCGCTCCACCCGACATTAACCCCTCCCCGTCATCTTGGCCTGCAGTCGCAGCTCCAGGATTTCTACCCCTTGCCAACACCCGTTTCGCTCAACCGCAATGACTGGTTCCTGCTGCTGGCCGTCTGGGCACTGGCCTGTGCCATGTTGCTGCTGCGTCATGTGATGACCGGTGCCGATGCGCCGTTTTTCGGCGATACCGACGACGCAATGCGCATGGTTGTCGTCCGTGATTTTTTAAGCGGGCAGGGCTGGTATGATCTGGTCCAGCATCGGCTCAACACCCCCTATGGCGCCGAAATCCACTGGTCCCGGCTGATCGATTTGCCGCTTGCCGGGCTCCTGGCCCTGTCGGGGCTTGTCGCGACGCCAGCGGTCGCCTTGCAAATCGCAGGCACGATCTGGCCGCTTTTGCTGCTATTGGTACTGCTCTGGCTCTCGGCACGAATTACGCTGGAGCTGGTGGGGCACGAAGGCCTGCTCCCGGCACTGATCCTGCCACTGCTTGCGCCCGCCATCCTGTCCGAATTCATGCCCGGCAGGGTCGATCATCATAATGTCGTCATCGTGCTCACCATGGCGACGCTGCTCGCATCTTTGGTGGCGCTTCGTTCATCAAAGGGGGCCTGGCTCGCCGGTGCCCTCGCCGCCAGCACCATGGCCATTGCCGTCGAAGCCCTTCCCGGCGCGGTCGCGGCAATCCTCGCCTTTGGCTTTGCCTATGTCGTCGAGCCCAACCGCGCCGTCAATCTGCGCCGCTTCGGGCTCGGCTTCGCCATCGCAATGACGGCTCATCTGGCGCTGGTTCGTCTGCCCTCGCGCTGGCTTGAAGCCGCCTGCGACATGATTTCTCCGGTCTATGTTCTTGCCGCGCTGGCCGTCGGTGCTGCCTTTTTTGTCGTGTCGCTTCTGCCAGCGCCGCGTGCTGCGTGGCAAAGACTGGGCGTGCTGGCGCTGCTTGGGCTCGCCGCCATCGCGCTTGTCATCACACTCTATCCGCAATGCATCGGCGGCCCCTATGCCGAACTCGATCCATGGCTGCGCGATAACTGGATCGCCGGTATCGTCGAAGCCAAGCCATGGCATCTGTCTCTGGGTGAAATTCCCGCCTATGCCCTCGGCATCGCCATTCCGGTGCTGATAGGGCTGGTCGGTGCGGGCCTTGCCATCTGGAAAGACCGGCCAAATCGCCTGCAATGGCTGATCCTTTTCATCTTTGCGCTGACGACTGCCCTGATCATGCTCGCTCAGGTCCGCGGCGCGCGTCTGGCGATCATGCCGGCCATCCCCGCAATGGCCTGGCTGATCGTGCTGGCGCGCAGGGCCTATCTCGAAAATCCCCGCCCCAGGCAGGTCGTGGCGCTGGTGGCGGCGTGGTTGGGCTCGTCCGGCGTTTTGCTGATGCTCGGAATTGGTGCGGTGCTGAATCTCATGCCACAACAGCAGTCCACGACAGTCGCTGAAACAGGCTCCGACCGTGCATCGTGCCTCGCATCGGCAGTCTATGCCGATTTGCGTGGTCTGCCGCCCGAACGCATCATGGCGCCCATCGATCTGGGATCGCACATCCTGCTCGAAACCTCGCATGACGTCGTTGCCGCGCCATACCACCGCAATCAGGCGGGCGTGCTCGACGCCTTCCGCTTTTTCAACGGTACGGCAGATCAGGCGCGCGCTATCGCGACCGAACGCGGCCTTGGCCTCCTCGTAACCTGCCCGGCAATGGCCGAAATGCGCAGCCTTGCCGTGCAGGAGGAAGGTACAATGCTGAACCGCCTCAGCAACGACAATCTGCCAGACTGGCTGGCCGATGTGTCGCTCGGCGGCCCGATCAGGATTTATGCAATCTTGCCCTGATCGCCTTCGACCAGACCCAGTTGGTCCCGAACCTTTCGGCTCAGCCTGCCCGCCACGATCCGATGCGCATCTTCGATATAGGTCCGCAGCTCCATATCGCTGAGTGGGCTGTGATGAGAGATTGCCACCCATCCGGCCCGCGCAAAGTATGGGGCAGGGCGGATACCCTCCATGTCGCGCATCATCTCGAAGGCAAAGTCCGACACTTTGAGCCAGACCTCGCCCGGATCACAATCGAGCAGGCAAAATATCTTGCCGCCGACCTTGGCCACCGAATCATCCCGCCATTGCCGCACCAGCGTCGCGGCGGGCAGGGTCAGAATGAACGCCTCAAAGGCCTCACGATTCATGATGGGCAGATGCGTCATGGTCAACGTCAACAGTCTGTTAACATAAAGGCGTCACAGGGCAATTCCTGCAACGCCTTGGTGAATGCTTCTATACTTGGCCGTGCCACCGCAATACTTAACTGGCAGCCACGCCGAGCCCGATCGGGCAGCTCACGCCTGTCCCCGCCAGCCCGCAATAGCCATTGGGATTCTTGGCCAGATATTGCTGGTGATAGGTCTCGGCATAATAGAATGGCGCGGCGGGCGCGATCTCGGTGGTGATAGGCCCGAGCCCCTTGGCCCTCAATGCAGCCGCATAACTCTCGCGGCTTTTCTCAACGATTTCAGCCTGTTCTGGCGTCGTCGTGTAAATCGCCGAGCGATATTGCGTGCCCATATCATTGCCCTGCCGCATGCCCTGAGTGGGGTCATGCTCCTCCCAGAACAGCTTGAGAAGTGTTTCAAGGCTGACGCTTTTGGGATCATAGACCACCTTGACCGCCTCGGTATGCCCGGTCAGGCCAGAACAGGCCTCTTCGTAAGTCGGATTGGGCGTATGCCCACCCTGATAACCCACTGCGGTCACGAGGACGCCCGGAACCTGCCAGAACAGCCTTTCGGCGCCCCAGAAACAGCCCAGACCAAAATAGATCGTCTCGGAGCCCTCGGGATAAGGCCCCTTGAGCGGCGCGCCATTGACGAAATGATTGGGCGAAATGGCCATTTCCGTAGCGCGGCCGGGCAGGGCCTCGGCGGCGGAGGGGAGGGTCATCGGCTTTTGACGGAAGAACATGGATTGCTCCTTTCGGCCCCTTATATGGGCACTGGATGACCAGAAATGTAGGCCCTCAGAGCTGTTCCTGGCGCATATAGCGCTCGCGACGCGGACGCCTGCCGGCCAGAGCCAGGAGAATGCCTGGAACCAGAAGCACGGCAAAAGCGGGATAGCTCAGCAAGGCCTCAAACATATTGCCGAGCAGATCGGCGAAAAAGCGGCTGTCTAAAAACTCGGCGACAGCATTCATGCTGGTCTCGTTAAGTTGAGACCAAGCCTGACCAAAATTTGTAAAGACGACGGAATTGCCAGACAGGGATCGTGTGCCGTCCATCACAAGCAAAACCACAGACAGACCGATCAACCATGTGCCCAATAGTCTCAAGACAAGCCGCATAAACCATTCCCGTGCTTGTCAGCCTTAGTCGAGGCACTTTCGGCCCGCATTTCAGCGTCAAACCCTTTGGCGACAAAATGACGTTTTATTAAACGGAAAACAATCGCTCTTTATCCAAAGTGATCCCTTGCGCCCGGATCGATCATGGGTATATTGCGCCTCGCTCGCAACCGCCCTCCGGGGTGCGACGCTGCCCTGACCCGGCAGTGGTGCGCGATGCGGAGAGGTGGCCGAGTGGTCGAAGGCGCACGCCTGGAAAGTGTGTAGACGGGGAACCGTCTCAAGGGTTCGAATCCCTTTCTCTCCGCCATTTCACCCCACATTTTATTTGGCATGATGTTCTCCGCTTAAGCCACACCGTGTGCAGAAACTGGCGGGTGGAAAAGCAGATTGACAACGCGTGGGCCCCTTGCACAACAAGGCCAGAAGCAAGTGCGCCACCGCATATGGCCGGCCGGAGCTCGACAGATGTGGCCGGGCAGGAGCCTCGGGCCTGAATGTGCCGATAGCAGCGGCTAAGCGTGAAATCACGCAGCCAGGAACGGAGCTCAAAAAAAGTACCAGCAACTGCAAGCGAGGTAACAGATCCTGCAAATATCGCCGCCCCATGCAGCAAAAATCGAGCACCGATTTCTGATTTTGAGTTCTAGACGCGTTGGAAAAAACGGTTTCGGCGCGAAGGCGCGGACTGACAACGGCTCAGTTTGTGGTGGCCCAATGCCCGCTTTCCGTTCAGCACCGCAAAAAGCCGTCAGCCTGTTCCCCACCCCAGACTCGTCGTCCATCGGCAGGTCCAGCGATCTCTGCTTTTGGGAAAGGGCCGAGGTTGGTCTAGCGGTCGGAATGGGGCGCAATGCCGCCATGTCATTTCAAGGTGTACCTTGCCGTTACGTCGCCGACTGGCTGGTGCGGCCTGTCACTTCTGGGGTGACATCGACTATTTGTGACATGCGAGCCTCAAGCCTAAGCCTAGAGGTGACACCTGGCCCGCATCGGCTAGGCGCGCGTCAGTTCGGCTGACCAAGACTTAGAAATACAACGCGCTAAATTGCAGAACAAAGGCTGCGAGATAATCCGGTCAGAGAAGCTGTCCGGCGCAGCCGCGCAGGCCGCGTCGAGCTTGATACCGTTATCCAATTTCTGCGACCCGGCGACGAACTGTTGGTCACCTGCTTGCACCGGCTGGGGCGAGATACGCGTGACGTGCTGAACCTCATCGATGACTGAGAACAGTGCGGCGCGTTTGTCACGGTGCTGGACCCGCACATTTCCACACGCGGGGAGATGGCACACAGCGTGCTTACCCTACTGGGCATGGTCGCTCAAATCGAGCGACGGTTCATCAAGAACGACAGCGGGAGGGTATCAAGCGCGCAAAAGCTGATGGTCGATACCGGGGCCGCTCGCTCAGGATCAACAGAGACGAGGTTAAGCGCCTTCGCGAAGATGGCGTTGGGCCAGCCGAGATGCCCGGCAAATGGGATTCTCATGCATGCAGGTGTATCGGGTTCTTGCCTAAACTGAATAATTCTCTTGCATGCTTTGCCAGCAGCAACATTGCATGTCATGGCAGATTGCACCGTGCTGGCTAAGATGCACTTCGCCTGACAAGTCGGCGAGGAACGAGTTTTGCTTCGGCTTATCCTTTACCGGGTCTTTGACCTCGGAAAGGTGCAGACGCACCCCCAACCTCCTCGTGGCGCTGGACGTTGCGGAAATGCTCAGTGCAGGGCACTCGCCCGTGGCCGGCACCCACCGCATCTCATCCGATGCAAGCGTATAGTTGATTTGGTGGCCTTCGCGCCGCGTTTTTACCAAGCCCCAGGCGCGCAGTTTACGCATCGCCGTCCACAATTTTGTTAGTCCGAGACCGGACCGAATGAGGTGCCCCAAGATGGGGCGCCTCGATGTTAAATTCAGCGCGTTACTTGGACGCGCGCACCAGTTCGAGAAGACCACCTACGATAGCGGCCTCAGCACAGCCCGGCTTGACGCCTGACGAGAGCACTTCAAAGGTGTGATATCCCGAAGCTTCGTCGCTATAGATGTAACCTGCGCTTGATCGACCATTTGTCAGGCTTGCCAGCGCCGTGTTTTTGTACGGCGTTTCTCTCAGGAACCGTTGGCCTATATCGCTATAGATCTCGGCCCCAACACCCGTCAGATAAATATCGCCAATGGCGATCAGGCTGATAGGTATCACGACATCATCACCGTCTTCGTAGGAACCCGGAAAGCCCGCGCGGCCTGAATCGGTGCGGACACGTCCCGGACAGGACACGGTCGTGTTGCCGCCCCTGATGTCGGCCGACGTTTCCCACCATTCGATATTACGGGCGACGTGCAGCACTTCCTCGGCCAGCATCGTGCCGATAGCCTGATTGATCTTTTTCTGCTGATCCAGCAGAAGCGCCGTGCGCGGGTCGTCTCGGTTCAGCCCCTCGCCACCGGGTGGCATGGCATTGCTGATGTCCTCGCCCCGAGCGGCATAGTCCTGGATGCGGATTTCCCGCAGGTCAAAAGCCTGCTGAACATAGAGGGGGTTCTGATCGCCCGCTGCGCCGCTGGAAAACAGAGCAATCGTATCGGTGCCGAGATAGTCCTCGATATGCTGGGAGGCAACGCCTGGAAAATCTGCACTAATGAGGTCCTGCATCCCTGCAGTTATCGCATGCATTGCGTAATTGTAGTATACGGCCAGAGGCTCGCCATTCATCGTCTCGAATGACACAACTGCAACGGTCTTGTCGGAGACGCCCTCATAGTTTGGCCCCTCCCACCACCGGTTTGTTTCCTTGTCGATAATGTTGCGATTGACGTTGAGGTGAGACACGCCAGCGCCAAAACCAATGCGGGCCGGCTGCATATTGTCGATTGCCGCACCGACATTGTCGACGATTGTGTCGACATAGGCATCTGCAAAGCCGCGTGGCACCGAATGCGTATGGGTAGCGGAGATCATTACGGTTTCCGGCGCGATGCCGAATTCGCTCTGCAACCGATCGGTCACATTGGTCCAAAGAGTCGTCGAGACCGAACCGGAATCGAAGTTGATTATCACGGCGCGCTTGCCCTCATCCTCGACGACGATTGCCCGCGTGAACAATGGATCGAGAATTCCGTAATATGGCAGAGCCAGGCTCTCGACGCTCGGGGTGACTTCGGCTTTGGCTGCGCCGACCAGCAGGCCGGATTGTTCAGTCGCCAAAGCAGGGGCGCAAAGGCCCAGCGCTGCGCTCAAGGCAGCAAGATAAAAACTCGTCTTCATTATATTCCTCCATATGGGTCCGTTCCTCCACGAACCAATGATTAATCGATTTAGCTTTTGAATATTCGCTTCGTCTCCCGACCTTTAACTTTAAGTGAAAGCACCGAACTGCGCGTTTACGACCGCGTCTTGTAGTTTCCGAACGCCTGGAATTGACGCAGGCGCGTCAGCCTGCGCTGGGCGTCAATCGCTCCCCGGATGCTCCAAACACGTGGACAGCACTCGGCTTTACTGACAAGGACACCTTATCGCCGAGAGCGAAAGCGCTTTGACCCACAAGAACAGCGGTAACCTCGTCTCCGCCGTCGAGTCCGACACGAATTACCGTCTCATTTCCAAGCTGCTCGATGAGCCTCACCCGGCCATGGAAAGCCCCGTTTTCGGCGATCTCAAAATCGTGTGGGCGAATGCCCACGGTCAGCGTATCTCCGCGTGTTGTGCCGGTCCGCCCTGCCAGGGTCAGAGGCGAGGAAAACGCCGCGGCGGAAAGAGAAAGGCCGGCCTGCTCCGCACTATCGACCTTTGCCGAAAGCAGGTTCATCTTCGGCGCGCCGATGAAGCCGGCCACAAAGAGATTGGCAGGCTCGTTATAGAGCTCCAGCGGCGAACCGACCTGCTGCACCACGCCACCGTCGAGCACGACAATCTTGTCGGCCAGTGTCATGGCCTCGACCTGATCATGGGTGACGTAGATCATGGTGGCGTCGAGATCATTATGCAGCCGCGCCAGTTCCATGCGCATGTCGCCGCGCAGCGCCGCGTCGAGATTGGAGAGCGGTTCGTCGAACAGGAAAACGTCGGGCTGGCGAACGATGGCGCGGCCGATGGCGACGCGCTGGCGCTGACCGCCAGAGAGCTGCGCCGGACGGCGATCAAGCAAATGCTCCATCTGCAAAACCTTGGCCGCATCGCGGATTTTTTGGTCGCGGATGGCCTTTGGCGTGCCAGCGAGTTTGAGCCCGAAGCCGACATTGTCGTAGACGCTCATATGCGGATAGAGCGCGTAGGACTGGAAGACCATGGCGACGCCTCGGTCGCGGGGCTCGACATCGTTGACCACGCGGTCGCCGATTTTAATTTCGCCGTCGGTAATGTCTTCAAGCCCGGCAATCATGCGCAGCAAGGTGGATTTGCCGCAGCCCGACGGGCCAACGAAGACCACGAATTCGCCATGGGCGATGTCGAGATCGACGCCCTTGATCACTGGCACTTCGCCATAGGTCTTGTGAACGGAACGGAGGGTAAGGCCTGCCATGGAAAGTCTCCGGATTAGCCCTTGACCGCGCCCTGCATGAGAGCGGCGACGAACTGGCGCTGGAAGAGGAGGAAGAGTGCGATAGTAGGTGCGAGGATCAGCAATGCGCCGGCGCAAAGCAGCGGAATATCGGTGCCCCATTGCCCCTGGAAAGCCCCCAGAGCACCGGCCATGGTGCGCTGCATCGGGTCTTGCACCAACACGACCGGCAGCAGGAACTGGTTCCAGGTCCATAGGAACAGCAGGATGGTGAGCGACATGATCGCCGGACGCGCCAATGGCACCTGCACCAGCCAGAATTCCTTCCAGCGGGTGGCGCCATCGAGCTGGGCCGCTTCGCTCAAATCATGCGGCACATTGAGAAAATGCGCGCGCATCCAATAGACGCCAAAAGGCATATAGAGCCCGATCAGCGGAAGGATGATCGCGAAGCGCGTATTGAGCAGGCCAAGGGCGCGCACTTCGTAATAGAGCGGGGTAATCACCGCTTCGAACGGCAGGGTGAGGCCGAAGACGAAGATGAGATAGAGCCACTTGTATTTATTGGTGGTGAGCTTGGCGAGGCCATAGCCGGCCATGGTAGCAATCAGCACCGAAATCGGCACGACACCGAGCACGATCAGCGTGCTGGACCACAAAAGCTGGTCCATCTTCGCCACTTCGAAAGCGCGAACGAAATTGCCCCATTGCGGATCGGCGGGCCACTGCAACCCATTGGGATAGCTGCCCTGCGGCGCCAGCGCAGCCGAGAACATGGCGATAAAAGGCAGCAGCGTGATGATCATGAGAAGGATGATCAGCCCACGCGCAACCAGCGTGTTGGGAAGGCTCGTCTTCATTTCTTTTCCCGTGCGAACCACTGGACCGGGGCGATGGAAATCAGCACCAGAACCATGAGAACGATGGCAAGCGCCGAGGCGAGGCCGACCTGACGATGAGCGAAGGCGAGGCGGTAGATTTCAAGCCCCGGCACAGTGGTGGTGATGCCCGGCCCGCCAAGGGTGGAAATATAGACGATGTCAAAGCTGGCCAGAGCCGAGATCACCGTGAGAGTCACGCAGACGGCGATTTCCTGACGTAGACCCGGCAGAGTAATGTAACGGAATTCATGCCATGGGCGAGCGCCGTCGAGCCGGGCGGCTTCATAAAGGCTAGGATCGATCTTGGTGATGCCGGTAACCAGCAGCATGGTGCAGAGCCCCAGCAAAACCCACGCGCCAATAATACCGACGGCGGGCAGCGCCCAGACAAAATCACCCAGCCAGCCGCGCGCCCAATCGGACATGCCGATGGCACGCAGGCCCTGATTGACCACGCCGGTCGAGGCAAACATCCAGCTCCAGGCAATACCGGCGGCCACCAGGGGGATTACCTGCGGCAGAAACAATATGGTGCGCGTGGCGGTGCCGAACGGTCCCGACATGTGATCACGAATGACCGAAGCCACGGCAAGGCCGAGCAGCACTGGGATGATGGTGAAATAGCCGACGAGTTGGAAGGCATTGCCGATGATCTGGAGCAGCTTGGGGTCGGTCAGGACGGTGATGTAATTGGTCAGCCCATGGAAGCGGGCCTCGCCAATGCCATCCCAGCGCAGGAAGGAATAGTAAAAGCTCATGGCCAAAGGCACGAGCACGAAGGCAGCGTAGGCGATGGCGGCAGGCGCAATGAAGAGCCACGCCGTCACCTTGGTCTTGCGGCTCCCCCTTGCCGGGGGGAGCCTTTTGTCTGGCCGCTGCGCGGCTTCAGTCGAGGTCATGTTATTCACCATCACTCAGATGACAGGCGCGCAGCTGAACGAGAGCTTTAGCGGGACAGCTGGGTCTCGTATTCGCGCTGCACGGCTTCGAGCAGGCCCGCTGCATTCTGCTGGCCACCGACCATTTTCTGCAGCTCAGGCGTCCAGCCAGCGGCGAAGATAGCGCCGGTGGCGTTGGCGATGAAGTCCATCGCGCCATTGTCCTGCGCCAGCGTCGCGCCAGCAGCCAGCGAGGCTTCGGTCACCGAGCCAGGCTCGACGGCAGGCATGGGCAGATCGGTCGGGCCGCCGGGGTTGGAGCCGCCAACTTCCACGTTGATCTTGCGCGCCTCTTCGTTGCGGGCAACCCAATCGAGGAAGAAGGCCGCGCATTCGGCATTGTTGGCATTGGCGCTGATGCCGAAAGTCAGGGGCGAAGACATGGACGCATGGCGACCGCCTTCTTCCAGGCTCGGCATGATGAAGAAGCCGAACTTGTCCGTGGCATTGGTATCGAGATTGCCCGATTCCCAGTCGCCATTGAACATGAACAGACCCTCACCCCCGATATAGCGGCTCATCATCTGGAAATATTCGATGGCATTGGCATCGGAGGGGAAATAGCCTGCCTTGACCCAGCCTTCGAGATGTTCAGCAGCCTTGAGATTGTCCTCGGTATTGATGGTGGCGCCGTCCTTTTGGAATATCCAGTCATTGATCGGCTCCGGCGCGCCATAGGCACCCATCAGGTTCTGAAGCGGGAAGGCAAAACCGCCCGTGCCCTTGTTCCACTGCATCACTGGCAGAATACCTGCTTCCTTGGCCTTGGCCATGATCGCGTCGAGCTCGGCCAAGGTCTTGGGCGCTTCGGTCATACCGATCTGTGCCGCCAGTTCCTTGTTATAGAACACCCCGGTCATCGAGTAATTGATACCCATGCCATAGAGCGAGCCGGTGCCGCGCGGACGGCCACCCTCTTCGACGCGGAGCTGCACGAGCTGGCCGGCAGGGAACTGATCCCAGCCGAGAGCCGTGAAGTCGTCGTCGAGATTGCGCAAAAGATTGTTGGCGACCAGATCGGTAATCGAGGGCACGCGGATCAGGTCTGGTGCGTTGGGCTCGGACAGGATGCGCGGGGAGTTCTCCATCATATTGGCGAACTGGTCTTCCTTTATGTCAAATGTGACATTGGGAAACTGGCGGGTAAATTCTTCGGCCAGACGGCTCGGCAGCGGGAAGCCGGTTTCAAAATAGGAATTGAGCACGACCGGGTCGGTGCCGCAGCTTGGTGCTGCAAGGGCGGTTCCAGCAGTCGCGGCCACGGACAGGCTCAGCGCAGCGATACGAATTGCGTGGCGGGATTGATTTCTCAAGACGACCTCCTCCAGGATCAGATGCAGTGGATATTTCCGTCTGCTAAAAGGATTTAGCGCATGGACCCAAAAGAGAGTCAAGACACTCTTCCGGCTCATATGCAGGTGGCTATACCAGCTGACGCAAGGCCTCGATAATCGAGGTTGCTCGCTGGTCTTCCGGGCCCATCATCCAGTTGGTGACGAAGCCGAAACCGATCTGGCGCGCGGGATCGGCAAAGCCGATCTGACCGCCTGCGCCATCATGCCCAAAGCAGCCATCGCCGATATAGCGCCGCGCTTCGGAATCGAGCTGGAAGCCATAGCCCCAGCGGGAATAAGGTGGCTCGCCACCAAAAACCGGCATGCCCTCGCTCTGCGTGCGGGTCGCCTCGGCGATCACCGCAGGGTCGAGCAGGTTAATACCACGCGTAGAGACAACACTGGCAGACCAGATCGTTGCCAGCGCCTCCGCGCTCGCAACACCGCCCGCACCCGGAATTTCAGCCGCGCGGATACGCTGCTTGTTAAAGCCACCATGCTCGCTGACGAGGTCCACAGGAAGCGCATTGCCAAGAGTCATCGCTTTGTAAGGCCAATTCGGCGCTGGCTTCTTGGCCTCTTCGGCCCAAAGCGCCTGCAAGGGCTGGCTCACTTCGATATGCGCGGGCTTGCCTGCGAATTCGTCTGGCAACCCGATCCAGGCATCAACGCCGAGAGGCCCGGCGACCAATTCCTTGAAGTAAGCCCCCACCGATTTGCCTGTGACGCGGCGGATGATTTCGCCGACCAGCCAACCATGCGTCAGGGCGTGATACTGATAACCCTTACCAAGCGGCCAGAGCGGCTCTTGCGCAGCAAGAATTGCGGTGACGCGGTCCCAATCGACAATATCATCTTCGACAAGATCGGCTCGCGGCGCGGAAAGTCCGGCCTGATGGGCCAGCGCCTGCCCGACCGTCACCGGGTCCTTTCCGGCAACGGCGAATTCCGGCCAGTAGCGAGCGACCGGCGCGTTGTAGTCGAGCCGTCCCTCCTGCACGAGCCGCGCTGCCAGAATGGAAACCAGACCCTTGGTGCAGGAAAAGATCGTTGAGGGCGTATCCTTGGTCCATGCGCGACCATCGCGCGCGTCGGCAACACCACCCCAGAGATCGGCCACACATTGACCATTCACCAGAATATGGAGGCCCCCCCCCATGCGGGGGCGATCGGCAAATGCGCGTTCAAATGCGTCTGCAACCGCTTCAAAGCCGGGCGCCACCGCACCATGAATTGTGACCGACATGCCCTAAGCCCCCAAGACCAGATACTTGTCAGCGTCCGTCACCAGTGGGATCGGATCAGAAATTCCGCCCATGAACTGACCGTCGGCGGTGACATTGTTGAAGGCCATCAGTTGCGCCCTTCCACGTCGATCCATCACCACTCGTCCCGCATAAAGGCTCTCATCAACGAGAAGCCGCGCCTTGGTAAAATCCACGTTGTCCGGCATGGCGCCGACCGGCATGGTCCAGATGCCACCCAACTGCCCTGTCCGCGCACCGCACAGTTTCGCTGTATCGCAGCAAAAAATGATGTGGTTCTGCCCGTCGATCTCGATGACCTGAAACACTTCGAGATGAGCAAAGCCCGATCCGGTAGCGCTCAGTTCCGCTTCAACGGTCCAGGTCTCGAGATCGGGTGAGGTCGCATGGCCCATGACGCCACGATCAGGCTCGGCGCCGTCCTGCCCGCGTGCCGTAATCAGCATATGCCAGAGCCCATCGCCGTCATTGCGGAAGACCCACGGATCGCGCCAGGCCTCTTCGGGCCAACTCGATCCGCCCAGCACCTCGTAAAGCTCGGGATCGGCCACGCAGACCGGCCCGCTCTGCTTGGTCCAGGTAAAGAGGTCCGGGGATGTGGCGAGCCCGACGGTTTCGATATTGGCGAAAGTGTCCGGCGAGAGAAAAAGCGAGCCAGTGTAAAACATGCGCCAGAGACCAGCATCGTCGCGCACGATGGACCCCGTCCAGGTGGCGCTGCCATCAAATGCACCAGCAGCGCCCGCATCAAACACCCGTCCATGATCGGTCCAGGTGACCAGATCGGGCGACGTTGCATGACCGATCCGCGCATTGCGGTGTCGTAGATTGGGATCACCGAGCGACTTGGGGGCATGCAGGTAATAGAGATGGAAGCGCTCGCCATCATCGGCAAACCAGAAATCCCAAACCCAGTAATCTGCACGATTGAAAGCCATGAACACAACCTGCTAAAACCATTTAGCAAATGCTACGGAGCGCGAGGATTGTCAAGCGCGTGTTGCATGGCTATCCAGTTGAAAACGCATGGCGACAAAATTCGTCATGGCAGGGAAGGGCATAGGGCTTGCCAAAGAAGCGCGTTACACTGGCCGATGTTGCCAAACTTGCCGGCTTGTCGACGGCTGCAGCATCCATGATTCTGACGGGGCGCCCCGATACGCGCTTGTCTGCAGAAGCCCACGCGAAGGTGCACGAGGCTGCATCGACGCTGGGCTATCGTCCCAATGTGGCCGCGCGGGCGCTGCGCACCGACAAGTCGCGCTCCATTGCACTGATTTCAGATTATGTGGCCACGACCCGCTTTGCCAGCGGGCTGATCCGCGGTGCGCTGGCGGGGGCCGAGGCCGCCAAGCATGTGATGTTGGTTCTCGAAACCGGGGGTGAACCCGCCCGCGAACTTCAGGCGATTGAGGCAGCGTTGGACAGACAGGTAGACGGCATCATTTTTGCCGCCATGCGGTCGCGCGAAGTCTTTGTGCCTGATGTTGCCATCAATGTGCCTGTCGTCATGCTCAACAGCACCAGCCCACGCTTTCCGGTTTCGGTCCTGCCGGACGAATATCAGGGCGGTCGCACAGCCGTGCGCCTGCTTGCAGAGGCTGGACTGACAAACAATCTGGTTATGCTTGGGTACAATGCCGAAGAGGAAAAGAACCTCTTCCGGTCCGAGACTCTTTCACGTCGATTTGCCGGTATCCGCGATGAGATGTCTGAGCGTGGACTCGTCTTTGATCAAGAGCTCAGCTGTTGGGACTGGGAACCGGAGCACGGCTATAACATTACGCGACAATTGCTGGAAAATGGCAAACCGCGCGCGATACTTTGCCTGAACGATCGTCTCGCTTTCGGCGCCTATCAGGCGGTTGCGGAGGCGCGACTCTCCATTCCCGGCGATATCGCTTTCGTGTCTTTCGACAATGACGAAGTCGCCTCCTATCTCAGGCCGAGCCTGACTACGATAGAGTTACCGCATCTGCAGATGGGCCGCAGGGCTGTGGAAATGCTCCTGGGTAAAGCCAAGGCAAGCAGCGAACTGCTCAAGATGCCCGCGATCATGCGGGGCTCACTACCGAGCAACCCCACAACTATTTAGCGCTACTTCGGCAGAAATTTGGAATGCTGTATTGATGGCATAGTTCCGCAATTTGATACTGGCGCGGCGGCGTATCATGCGATCAAGGATTGTCAATGAGTGAATATTTTGAGAGCTCGGCTGCGGCAACACAAATGGGAAGCAAGCGCCGAAAGCACGAGCTAGCCACAAGATCAAGGTTTCGATTCCGTGCACAAGTAGAGTTGGGTCGGCAAAATCCCACACCTTCTTTGCCCTTCGGCTTATCCCCCTTTACGATCCGGGTAATCCAGAACGATAGCCTCGGACCATCGCTCGTCCTCCTCTGACATCTCCCAACCGTATCGACCAAATTGCCTATGCGCCGGCCGACCCACGGCAGTTCGTTGGTTACATTGGCCATCTATCGCCACTGCGACATCCCATTTAGGTTTAAAACCGACGTTTCGGCCCGAAACTGAAGAGCGCGGGGATCGCACAAGCCCCTGTCGGCGGTGATTGTGCTGACAGGGCCACCAAGCCCCTTGCCCCGCATTGCCTTCATCTTTAAAAGCGCGGAAGGCGAGGTGCCGCTGGTATCTCTCTTTTCAGGTCATGTCCCTGAATGCGGGTGTATCTCAATGGTAGAGAAGCAGCTTCCCAAGCTGATGACGAGGGTTCGATTCCCTTCACCCGCTCCAAAAATCACTTAAATCATTGATTTGGCATTTTTATTGCGCCTAGGCGGTGATGCTCGCCATCGGCTCCATTATTTCAACGCGACCCTTTTTGACCTTGTTCGCAAACGTGCCCGCGGATTGATCGAGCAGGCCGAATGTGGCGTAGTGGCAGGGAATGACCAGCTCGAAATCGAAATAGCGATTGACCGCGAGCGCGGCTTCATCTTGCCCCATCGTATAATTGTCGCCCACCGGCACAAGGCCGATTGTCGGCTGGTGCAGTTCGTTGATCAGCGCCATATCCGAGAAAATGCCTGTATCGCCCATATGATAGAGCCGGTGCTCGCCAATGGTCACGATCAACCCGGCCGGATTACCTCCGGGAATGAGCTTGCCGTCATCGGTTATGTACGAGGCCGAATGTAGTGCTGAAACCATAGCCACCGAGAAAGCGCCAAAGTCGCGCCTGCCGCCATAATTCATCGAATGGACATTGGAGCCTTCCTGGGTCAGCTCGACATAGTCGCCCATTTCAGGGTTGCAGATCAGCAGGGCGCCGGTTTTCTTCAAAATGTCGAACGTGTCGCCAAAATGGTCATTATGGCCATGGGTCAAAAGCACATGGGTGACATCTGCGATGACGGTCTCGTAATCGCCGGAAAACTTTGGATTGCGCGTCAGATAGGGATCGAACAGCAGAACTGCGCCATCGATCGTCACCTTGAAAGCCGAGTGGCCGAGATATTGAATCTGCATCTGTCCTCCTAATCCGCCCCTGCGAGGCGGTTGTCGATGATGTCGCCCATCTGCGCGCATTCCAGCGCAATTTCGCGCACAAAATCGGCCAGCATGGGCCGTTCAAGCGCTGCAAGATTGCGCACAACCATGGCAGTATCACGATGCAGCGGCTCGAAATCCACCGGCACGATTTCCACCAGCCGTCCCGCTCTGACGTCCTCTGCCACAGCCGAATTGACGAAAAAGCCCAGCCCTTCGCCCTTTATCGCCAGCCGCCGCGCCGGGCCTGTCGGCAATTCCACGCTGGTTTTGGCCAGCCGCACCAGAGCAGCCGCAGTTTCCGGATCAGCCTGCCACCAGCGTAGGGCAATGACGCGGGGCACCAGCGACAACACTTCGTCAATGGTTGGTTTGCTCGACAATTTTGCCGCGACATCGGCCGCGACGACCAGGGGCACACGCTCGCGCATGATCACCAGCGGTTCGAGATCGACGATCAGCGGATCGATATTGGGCCAGCACAGGATGCCCATCTCGACTTCGCGCTCATGCAGCATGGCAGCGATTTGCGCCTGCCGCCCCTCGCGTACAACCACGTCGACAGCGGGGTATTTTTCCTGAAAGCGCAGCAGGCTCTCGGTGATCAGCGGCGAAACCAAAGTGCGCAATGAGGCAATCGACACCCGACCGCGCTCCACACGGCGCAGGGCTTCGCGTCCCTCCTGCGCCGTGCCGATGATGCGGCGCGCATAGGGCAGGAAAGTCATACCCTGATCGGTCAGCGTCACCTGTCGACCGCGCACGAATAGCGAGACGCCCAAAAGCTGTTCCAGGGCGCGAATGCGCATCGAGGCCGTAGCCTGCGTGATGTTGAGATATGCAGCGGCCTTGGTGAAGGATTGGTCGCGAACGATCCGATCAAAGGTGCGAAGCTGGTCGAGGTCCATAGGAAAGGCTTATGCAATGCGCGAGTAATCGCTCATCTATCGCCTTCCCTATAGGCGCTGTCTATACGTCAGCTGACGCAGGTCAGGTCTTGTTCGCCAGTCGCGAGCGCTCGGCCTGCTCGATTTTATACGCGCGAGCTTTGGCGGCATCATCAGCCACCGCATCGCCCATATGCGTCCGTCCGCGTTTTTTGGCCAGATCCATCTGTTTCTGCCGCTCCGCTGCGGCCTGATGTTTGGCGGCATCATGGGCGCAATAAGGGCAGGAAACACCCTCATGGTAGTCCTCATGCGCTCGGTCGGCCTCGGTCAGCGGGTGGCGGCAGGCACGGCACAGCGTAGCATTGCCCAGTTCGAGTCCATGGCCGACCGAGACGCGCTCGTCGAAGACGAAACATTCGCCGGAAAAGCGGCTTTGATCCTCTGGGATCACTTCGAGATATTTCAGAATGCCGCCCTTGAGGTGGAACACCTCTTCAAAGCCCTGGCTCAGCATATAGGAAGACGCCTTTTCGCAGCGGATGCCACCGGTGCAGAACATGGCGACCTTCTTGTCGCGGGCAGGATCGAGGTTTTTGGCCACGTAATCCTTGAATTCGACAAAGCTTTGCGTGTTCGGGTCAATGGCGCGCTGAAAGGTGCCAATCCCCACTTCATAGTCATTGCGCGTGTCGAGCAACACCACATCATTGCGCTCGATCAGTGCGTTCCAGTCCTCCGGTTCCACATAGGTACCCACTTCCCGATTGGGATCGACCTGCGGTGCGCGCAGGGTGACGATTTCTGGCTTTAGGCGAACCTTCATCCGCAGGAAGGGCGCGGTTTCGGCAAAGGAATATTTCAGCTCCGCACCGCCAAGCCGAGTGCCGAACGGGCCATTGGCGAGAAGATAATCACTCAGCGCATCAATCGCCTCATGCGAGCCGGCCACCGTGCCATTAATTCCTTCGGGCGCCAGGATCAGTGTGCCCTTTATGCCCCGCGCACAGCAGAATTCAGCCAGCGGCGCCTTGAGCGCTTCGGCGTCGGGCAGGGCGGCGAATTTATAGACGGCCATCACCTTGTATGGATGGTCGGGCTGAGGCAGATTGGTCATCGAATTTGAGCTGCGCGCGTTCATGTGCCTGCCTCATATCAAAGACCGGTCCCGGCGTCACGGGCGGTCGCAGCCAATAAATCGGGAGGATGATCATGACCTATCGGGCCGATCCCGCGCGCTATGATTCCATGCAATATCGCCGTTCCGGCAAATCCGGGTTGAAACTACCGGTGGTGAGCCTCGGGCTGTGGCAGAATTTCGGTGGCACGCGGGATTATCCCTCGGCCATGGAAATCCTTGGCTATGCCTTCGATCAGGGCATTACTCATTTCGATCTGGCCAATAATTATGGCCCACCCGCGGGTTCGTCCGAAGAACTCTTCGGCACGGTCATGGCCCGCGATTTTCGTCCCTATCGAGATGAAATGATCATCTCCACCAAGGCGGGCTATAATATGTGGCCCGGTCCCTATGGCGAATGGGGCAGCCGCAAATACGTGCTGGCCAGTCTCGATCAATCGCTGAAGCGTATGGGGCTCGACTATGTCGACATTTTCTATTCCCACCGTTTCGACCCCGATACGCTGCTTGAAGAAACCATGGGCGCGCTGGCCCATGCGGTGAAATCAGGCAAGGCGCTTTATGTCGGCATTTCCTCCTATCCGGAAAAAGAAACCCGCGAGGTGCACCGGATATTGAAAGAAATGGGCGTGGCGACGACCATCCATCAACCCTCCTATTCAATGATCAATCGCTGGATTGAAAACGACAAGACCGTCGACGCCTGTGGCGAATTGGGCATTGGCGTCATCGCCTTTTCGCCCCTGGCGCAGGGCGTGCTGTCGGGCAAATACAATTCGGGCAGTGCCGCTGGCTCGCGGGGCGACAACCCAAATGGCACGCTGCGCGCCAGCCATATCGAACCGCGCGTACTCGAAGCGGTGGACAAGGTCGCCGAAATTGCGCGCTCGCGTGGTCAATCCATGGTTCAACTTGCGCTGAGCTGGGTGCTGCGCCGCAAGGAAATGACCTCGGCGCTGATCGGTGTTCGCACGCTCGACCAGCTCAAGGACAATCTTGGCGTGCTCAATAATCTAGATCTCAGCGATGACGAGATTGCTGCCATCGACGAAGCCACCAAAGGCGGTCAAATGGAACTGCATCCTCGCCCGCAGGGCTGGCTGCGCTAGGGCGCAGCTTTACTGCATCGCCCCAGCAAACGCTGTGCTGCCCTCGGACTTGATCCGAGGGCCATCATGCGAGCCCCAATCGCGGTCAGTTGGCAACGGAAAGTGGCTCTCGGGTCAAGCCCGAGAGCAGCCCCGAGATGTAGGGCATACTTGTTCAGGCCAATCTCACGCCATCAACGACTGCAGCGTGCCCATTGCTGCCATCGAGCCAGCGTAATTTGCGAAGGTCACCGAATGCATGCCGGTGGCGAGGTCCCCGGCAGCAAAAATTCCGGGTCGTGAACCTGCCTGCATCTCGCCTACGGCAATCACCGTGCCGGTCGGCGTCTCCTTCATATCCAGTCCCAATTGCACATGCAGGTCCGCCGAGGGCCGATTGCGCGGATGCGCAAATAGCGCAGCCAGCGGCAGGGATTTTCCGTTCTCAAGCGTCACATTTCTCAGAATTCCGTCATTGTGCTCGATCGACGTGAGCCTCTCATCTTCGATTCGTACACCGCGCTGTTCGAGCTTATGCCGGTCCTCTGCGCTGATCTCGTGCCCGTCGAGGATCAACGTCATGTCATCTGTCCAGTTGGCGTAAAGCGCAGGCATGTGCAGCGAAAACGGCCCGGCATAGAGCAGACCCCATTTGCGCCCCGCCACCTCATAGCCATGACAGAACGGGCAATGGACCACTGTCTTGCCCCAGCTTTCTGCAAAGCCGGGAATAGCAGGGAATTCATCGACAATCCCATAGCTGAGGATCAGCCGACGCCCCTCGATCACCTCGCCTGTTTCGGCGGTGACCACGAATGCATCCGGTTCGCCGCTGACCGTAACAGCCTTGCCGCTGACCAGTTTTACGCTCGGATAGGCCGCAACCTGTCGCCGCGCCTCGGCCAGAATGGTCGACGGCGGCGTGCCGTCGTGACCGAGAATATTATGCGCGGCTTGCGCATAGCGGTTCCGATTGAGGCCCGTATCGAGCACGGTGACCTTGCGGCGCGCGCGGCCAAGCTGCATGGCGGCGGTAAGGCCCGCAAACGAGCCGCCGATTATGATGACATCCTGCATGGCGTGTTCCTGCCGATTTAATCTTTTGTGTAACTTTAAATGTTTCTTGTTAGTCACAAAGTCAATAGCCGGTTCCGAATGGGCAGGGTCTGGGTTAGGATCAATCTGAATTCAGGAGGATTGTATGCGTCGCCACCTCATCGCCCTGGCCACTTTTCTGGCCGTTTCCAGTCCGGTTGTGGCTTTTGACGATGCGGTTCAGTCTTTCACTGATCACTTCAAGATCGGAAAACCAATACCATCCTCCGCGCTTCCCATGTTGATGCTGGAAGCCGAGGTCTGGTGCTATAATCAGCGTGAGGACGAATGCGGCTGGTCCGAGATTTATCTCAGGGATGACGGCAAGAGCGTGCGTTACGAATTGTCCAATCCCTGGAGCGAGGATGTGGACATTGCCTATGTGTCCGAGATCGAACTCCGGGATAACGGTCAGATCTGTGAGATCGGCTTTGACTGGCTGCCATCGCTGCGCGCCTATGGCCGTGAGGATGGCCTGTCACTGGAAGGGCGCGATCTGGAAGATATGCGCCAGCGCGTCTTAAATGTCGTCGACCCGGCGCAAAGCAGCGATTGCTACAGCTATATCTATGAGGGCTATGACGAGGATAGTCAGACTGTCACCCTGACCCAGCGCCAATATATCGGCGGAGAATATCAGGCTGGCATGAACGCTGAAGTGGCCTTGCACTTTGACCGGGACAGCGCCAACCGGCTTGGCTGGTACTTCTAACGCTACCTTGCGGCGGGAACCGGGGAGAGGCGTGATCGCCCCTCCCGCAAAAAAATACTAGCTCAGCATGCCATTGCGCAGGCTCTCGGACAGTGGGGCAGGCCGCTCTACCGGGGTCTTGATCTCCACCGTGCGACCGTCGCGTGCGGCGTGTTCGAAGGCTTCCATCACCTCAAGCACATGCAGAGCCAGATCACCATTGGCACGATGAGGCCGGTTGTCGAGGATGCCCAGCGCCATATCGGCCACGCCCAGCGAGCGATAATTACCATCGGCATAAGGCTGGGTGACCGCTACCGCGGACCAAGGCTCGTCGCGCCCGCGTTGACGCACTTCGACCTCGCCGCCGAAGAAATTCGGATCGGGCACGATCAGGCTCTGCTCGGTGCCGTAGATTTCAAGCGGCACATGCTTGTGTGCAGCCACGTCGAAGCTCATGGCGATCTGAACGATTGCGCCATTGGCAAATCCCAGAGAGCCGGTGACATGGGTGTCGATATGCACCGGCATGGTCTGGCCCTTCTTGGGCTCGGAGCTGATGGTCCGCTCGGTGCGCAGCCGCGATGACATGGCCGAAACTCGCGCGACCGGACCAAACAGATTGACCAGATCGGTAATGTAATAGGGGCCCATATCGAGCATCGGCCCGCCGCCGAGGTCGTAATAGAAGGCTGGATCGGGATGCCAGCTTTCGTGGCCAGGGCACTGCATATAGGCGGTGCCGCCGATCAACTGCCCCAGCGCGCCACTATCGACCACGGCACGCGCCTGTTGGTGCGAGCCACCAAGGAAGGTGTCGGGGGCCGAGCCGATGCGCAGGCCGGCCGCATTGGCCGCGTCGAGCAACTTGCGGCCTTCCGAAAAAGTAATGCCAAGCGGTTTCTCCGAATAGACATGCTTGCCCGCAGCAAGGCATTTGAGACCGACATCGACGTGAGCACGCGGAATGGTGAGGTTGACCACAAGATCGATTGACGGATCGGCCAGCACTTCGTCGACCGTCAGCGACTTGAGTCCGAATTCAGCTGCCCGCGCCGAAGCGGCCTCAGGGCGCATGTCGGAGAGCGCTTTGACATCGAGCACGGGGAAACCCGGCATGCCGTCCTTGCCCAGAATGGCCTTCAAATAGGCCGACGAAATATTGCCGGTACCGATGAAACCGATACCGAGGCGCTTGTCAGACATGCGCGCTATCCTCCCTGATATACGTGCATCAGACTATCGGGATGCGCTTGGAGTCGAAAGGGGGCAGTTGAAGAATTGAGGACGCTCAAGCGCACCTTTAGCTTGTTCTGTCAGCCCACCTTGGTTTCCGGCTTGGGTCTGGGCGAGAGGCCATGCATGAAGAGCTGTTCGAGATAACGCGCAGCGTCTTCAAAGCGCCCTTCGCCATTGCGGTCCTTGCCCAGAACAGCACGAACCTGCACGTCGAAATCGGCATAATGCTGGGTGGTGGCCCAGATCGAAAAGATCAGGTGATAAGGATCGGTTCGTGCCAGGCGCCCCTGATCCATCCAGACCAGCATGACCGCAGCCTTTTCATCAACGAGGTTTTTGAGATCAACCTCGATCATGTCGATGACGTGTTCGGCGCCCCGCAGCATTTCATTGGCAAACAGGCGGCTCTCACGCGGGAAGTCGCGGGCCATTTCGAGCTTGCGACGAATATAGGACCGAATTTCGCTGAAGGGATCGCCTGTTTCGTCCATGTCGCGCAAAGGCGCCAGCCAGGTATCGAGCAAGGTGCTGATCAGGCTGCGATGGATCTCTTCCTTTTTCGGGAAATAATAGAGCAGGTTGGGTTTGCTCATCCCCGCCACTTCGGCAATCTGGTCGATGGTGGAGCCGCGAAAGCCGTGCACCGAAAACACTTCCAGCGCCGCCTCGAGAATAATGTCCTGCTTTTCCTTTTGGATGCGGGTAAGCGGACGCTTGCGGGGGGGCGCTTCTGAAGGGGCAGCAGAATTCACTTTTCGCGGTGCCATTTTCGCCTTGCGGGAATGTGTAGGGATGCTAACATTTTTCCAACTGGTCAAAATTTCTTGGGTTCGCGTTCCAACGTCAAGCCAAAAAGAAAAACCAGCTCAACATTTGGGAGCGAGAGTTTCGTGTCCACTTCATCCAACGTTGCGCCGAACGATCTCAGCGCGTTCTGGATGCCCTTTACGGCAAACCGGCAGTTCAAGAAATCTCCACGCATGTTCGTGGCGGCCAAGGATATGCATTACACCACCAGTGATGGGCGGCAGGTGCTGGACGGCACGGCGGGTCTGTGGTGCGTCAATGCCGGTCATGCGCGTCCGAAGATTGTGGAAGCCATCGCCAATCAGGCTGCCGAACTTGACTATGCCCCCGCTTTCCAGATGGGCCATCCCAAGGCATTTGAGCTGGCCAACCGGCTGGTGGACCTCGCTCCCGAGGGGCTTGACCATGTGCTCTTCACCAATTCAGGGTCTGAATCGGTGGACACGGCGCTCAAGGTGGCGCTGGCCTATCACCGCGTAAAAGGCGACGGCAGCCGCTTCCGCCTGATCGGGCGCGAGCGCGGCTATCACGGCGTCAATTTTGGCGGCATTTCGGTCGGTGGCATCGTGCCCAATCGCAAGATGTTCGGCACGCTGCTCACCGGCGTCGACCATCTGCCGCATACGCATAACCTTGCCAAAAATGCCTTCTCGCGTGGCGAGCCCGAGCATGGTGCAGACCTTGCCGACGAGCTGGAACGCATTGTTGGCCTCCACGATGCTTCCACCATTGCTGCGGTGATCGTCGAGCCGGTGGCGGGTTCGACCGGCGTGCTCATTCCACCGCCGGGTTATCTCAAGCGCCTGCGCGAGATCACCAAGAAGCACGGCATTCTGCTGATTTTTGACGAAGTCATTACCGGCTATGGCCGCCTCGGCACACCGTTCGGCGCCGATTATTTTGGCGTTACCCCCGACATCATGGTCACCGCCAAGGGCCTGACCAATGGCGTCATCCCCATGGGGGCGGTGTTCGTCTCCAAGGACATTCACGACGCCTTCATGACCGGACCCGAACACGTCATCGAATTTTTCCACGGCTATACCTATTCGGGCAATCCAATCGCTTCGGCGGCGGGGCTCGCGACGCTCGAAACCTATAAGGAAGAAGGCCTGCTCACCCGTGGGGCCGGCTTGGCTAAGGTCTGGGAAGATGGGCTGCATTCGCTCAAGGGCCTGCCGCATGTCATCGACATTCGCAATATCGGGCTGGTCGGTGCCATCGAGCTTCAGCTCATTGACGGGCAGCCGACCAAGCGCGCCTTTTCGGCCTTCCTCAAAGCGTTCGAGCAAGGTCTGCTCATTCGCACCACCGGCGACATCATTGCGCTGTCTCCGCCGCTGATCATTTCTGAAAGCCAGATCGATCAGATCATTTCGACGCTCTCGGGCATCCTCAAGACGCTTGAGTAAAATGGAACAAACATTCTATAAGATAGAATATAGAATTTTTATTCCTGCCAAGGAGAGGATTGCCTGATGCAGATCATTGAGAATGCCATCGGCGGAAAGCGTTCTGTGTCGAGTTCGACGCGTCGCGTGCCTGTGTTCAACCCGGCCACCGGCGAGCAGAGCGCCGAATTGCCGTTGTCCACTCTGGACGAGCTCAATCAGGCGGTGGCCAATGCGGTCAAGGCGCAGGTCGTTTGGGGTAATACCCCGCCGATGAAGCGCGCCCGCGTCATGTTCAAGTTCAAGGCATTGCTCGACCAATATGCCGATGATCTCGCCCGCGAGATTTCCAAGGAACACGGCAAGGTACATGACGATGCGCTGGGCGAAGTAGCGCGCGGAATCGACTGCGTGGATTTTGCATGCGGTATTCCGCAGCTTTTGAAGGGCGAATTCTCCCGCAATGTGGGGCCGAATATCGATTCCTATTCCGATCGCCAGCCGCTGGGCGTTGTTGCGGGCATCACCCCGTTCAACTTCCCGGCCATGGTGCCGATGTGGATGTATCCGGCGGCTATCGCGTGCGGCAATGCCTTTATCCTCAAGCCTTCCGAGCGCGATCCGTCCGCCCCGATGTTGGCCTGGAACCTCTTCATGGAGGCCGGGTTGCCGGAAGGCATTTTGCAGGTGATCCATGGCGACAAGGAAATGGTCGATGGCATTCTCGACCATGCCGATATCAAGGCCGTTTCCTTCGTCGGCTCGACGCCAATCGCTGAATATGTCTATCAGCGCGGCACGGCCAACGGTAAGCGCGTGCAGGCGCTGGGCGGCGCCAAGAACCACATGATCATCATGCCCGATGCCGATCTTGATCAGGCAGCGGATGCCTTGATGGGCGCGGGTTATGGTTCGGCTGGAGAGCGCTGCATGGCCATTTCGGTGGCCGTTCCAGTCGGGAAAGACACCGCCGATGCGCTTGTTGCAAAACTCAAGCCGCGAGTCGAAAGCCTCAAGATCGGTCCATCTACTGACAAGGACGCCGAAATGGGTCCGGTGGTCACCAAAATGCACCGCGACAAGATTGTCGGTTACATCGACAAGGGCGAGGAGCAGGGCGCTTCGCTTGTGGTCGATGGCCGTGGTTTCAAGCTCCAGGGCTATGAAAATGGCTATTATGTCGGCGGCACGTTGTTCGACAATGTCGAGCCGCATATGGACATCTACAAGGATGAAATCTTCGGCCCGGTGCTGTCCGTTGTGCGCCGCGACAGCTTCAAGGATGCGGTCGATCTGATCCACGGCCACGAATATGCCAATGGCACGGCCATCTTCACCCGCGACGGCGACGCCGCCCGTGAATTTGCCGACAAGATCGAAGTGGGCATGGTGGGCATCAACGTGCCGATCCCGGTGCCGGTGGCCTATCACTCCTTCGGCGGCTGGAAGCGCTCGCTGTTCGGCGATCACTCCATCTACGGACCCGAAGGCGTGCATTTCTACACCCGCCTCAAAACCGTTACCACCCGCTGGCCCGCCGGCATCAAGGGCGGTGCCGAATTCAGCTTCCCCAGCGTGAAGTAGGGAATATGGTCAGCGTCAAATACCCATCGCTGACCAATATCCCCCACTCCTTGCGGAGCGGGCTCTGCCCGCTCTCTCCAATATCTTGTCGGCCCTGCCATGCGCTTGATTGCGATGGCGGGGCTTATTGTTTCGACTTACCGCATGAGCAAGCAGCATGACCTCTCCCGGCGAAAACCTTCGTATTAATGGCAATCGGCTCTGGGAGAGCCTGATGGATATGGCCAGGATTGGGCCAGGTATTGCCGGGGGTAATAATCGCCAGACGCTGACCGATGAGGACAAGGCGGGCCGGGAATTGTTTCAGCGCTGGTGCGAGGATGCGGGCCTGACCATGAGCGTTGACAAGATGGGCACCATGTTCATGACGCGCCCCGGCACCGATCCCGACGCTTTGCCCGTCTATATAGGCAGTCATCTCGATACCCAGCCCACCGGCGGCAAATATGATGGCGTGCTCGGCGTGTTGGCGGGCCTCGAAGTCGTCCGCTCCATGAACGATCTTGGCATCAAGACAAAGCACCCAATCGTCGTCACCAATTGGACCAATGAGGAAGGCGCACGTTTCGCTCCGGCCATGCTGGCCTCCGGCGTCTTTGCCGGTGTTATCCCGATGGAGCACGCCTATGCCCGCACCGACCTTGACGGCAAGACATTCGGCGATGAGCTGAAACGCATCGGCTGGGTCGGTGATGAAGATGTCGGCGCGCGCAAGATGCATGCCTATTTCGAATATCACATTGAGCAGGGGCCGATCCTTGAAGCCGAGGACAAGCAGATCGGCGTCGTCACCCATTGTCAGGGCCTATGGTGGCTCGAATTCACGCTGACCGGCAAGGAAGCCCATACCGGTTCGACCCCGATGACTATGCGCGTCAATGCCGGGCTCGCCATGTCGCGCATTATCGAAATGGTGCAGGAGGTGGCGATGGCCGCCCAGCCCGGCGCTGTCGGCGGCGTAGGGCAGGTCAAGTTCACGCCCAATTCGCGCAATGTGCTGCCTGCCAAGGTCGTGTTCACTGTTGATATTCGCTCGCCTGACCTCGACAAGCTTAACGGAATGCGGGCGACAATCGAGAAGCGCGCCGCCGAAATCTGTGCTGAAATCGGCGTCGGCTGCGCGGTGGAGGCCATTGGCCATTTCGATCCGGTAACGTTTGACCCAACACTGGTGAGTCGGGTGCGCAGCGCTGCTGAAAAGCTTGGCTACAGCCACATGAACATCATTTCCGGCGCCGGGCACGACGCCTGCTGGACGGCCAAGGTGGCGCCGTCCACCATGATCATGTGCCCATGCGTCGACGGGCTGTCGCACAACGAAGCCGAGGAAATTTCACCCGAATGGGCCGCCGCTGGCTGCGACGTGCTGTTTCATGCCGTGGTCGAGACGGCGGAAATCGTTGAGTAACTAGAAGAATTCGGACCCGTTCCGCGCTCAGGAGAAAGGCGCGAGCACGGGCAGACTAAATGACAGGGAACGTATTATGAGCAAAGTCATCAAGGGCGGCACCGTCGTCACCGCCGATCTCTCTTATGAAGCCGATGTGAAGATCGAGGGCGATGTGATCGTCGAGATCGGGCAGAACCTCTCGGGTGATGAGGTGCTGGACGCGACCGGTTGCTACATCATGCCGGGTGGCATCGATCCGCATACTCACCTCGAAATGCCGTTCATGGGCACCTATTCGGCCGATGATTTCGAGAGCGGCACGCGCGCCGGCCTTGCGGGCGGCACCACCATGGTGGTCGACTTTTGCCTGCCCAACCCGGGCCAGAGCCTGCTCGAAGCCCTCAAAATGTGGGACAACAAGACCGGCAAAGCGAGCGCCGACTATTCCTTCCATATGGCCATTACCTGGTGGGGCGAGCAGGTCTTCACCGAAATGGCCGAAGTGGTGGATCGCGGCATCACAAGCTTCAAGCATTTCATGGCCTATAAGGGCGCGCTGATGGTCAATGACGACGAGATGTTCGCGTCATTCCAGCGCTGCGCCGCTTTGGGCGCCCTGTCCCTCGTGCATGCCGAAAATGGCGACGTGGTCGCGGCGATGACGGCCAAGCTGCTGGCCGAGGGCAATAATGGCCCCGAGGGTCACGCCTATTCCCGCCCGCCGGAAGTCGAGGGCGAAGCCACCAACCGCGCCATCATGATTGCGGACATGGCAGGTGTGCCGCTTTACGTTGTGCACACCTCCTGCGAACAGGCGCATGAAGCCATCCGCCGCGCCCGCCAGAAGGGCATGCGCGTCTATGGCGAGCCGCTGATCCAGCATCTGACGCTGGATGAAAGCGAATACTTTAATCCTGATTGGGACCATGCGGCGCGCCGGGTGATGTCGCCACCCTTCCGCAACAAGCAGCATCAGGATTCGCTCTGGGCGGGTTTGCAGGCTGGTTCGCTCTCCTGCGTCGCCACCGATCACTGCGCCTTTACCTCGGACCAGAAGCGCACAGGCATCGGCAATTTCTCCAAAATCCCGAACGGCACAGGAGGGCTTGAGGACCGCCTTCCAGTGCTCTGGACTGCTGGCGTCAATACGGGTCGCCTGACGCCCAACGAATTCGTGGCCGTGACCTCGACCAATATCGCCAAGATCCTCAACATGTATCCGAAAAAGGGTGCGGTAATGGTAGGCGCCGATGCCGACCTGATCGTCTGGGACCCCAAGCGCAAGAAGACCATCAGCGCCAAGGCTCAGCAATCGGTGATCGACTACAACGTCTTTGAGGGTTTTGAAGTGACGGGCCTGCCGCGTTTTGTGCTGTCGCGTGGCAAGGTTTCTGTCACCGAAAACGAAATCAAGGCCGAACCCGGCCATGGCAAGTTCGTGGCGCGTGAAGCCAAAAATCCTGTGAACCGGGCGCTGAGCCAGTGGAAGGAAATCGTCGCGCCGCGCAAGGTCGAACGCAGCGGCATTCCGGCAACGGGGGTCTAGTCGGCGGCACGCTGATCAAAAAGGAGGCACATGCCGAAAAGGGCGGGATGAAAAGGGATAAAAAACCCCGCATTTCCGGAGATCGGCACGGGTCTTGCAATCAATCTTGCCGAAGGCAAGCGCAACTGGAAGGGCGGGACCGCATCCCGTTCTATCCAGCCGTAGACAAGTTTAAGAGGGGCTGAGCTTTTGTCCGACACGTCGTCTAGTCATGCAGCAGGAGGCCCGGCAGGGGCGAACATTCCTGTTGTGCGCGCCGAACACCTTGGCCTCACCTTTCCTGCCGGGGACGGCGATGTCGTTGCCCTGAGCGACGTCAACCTCACCATCAACAAGGGCGATTTCGTTTCCTTCATCGGGCCATCGGGCTGCGGCAAGACCACGTTTTTGCGCACCATTGCCGATCTCGAAAAGCCGACATTGGGCACGCTGACCGTCAACGGCCAGACGCCTGAAAATGCGCGCAAAGACCGCACCTACGGCTATGTGTTCCAGGCGGCGGCGCTCTACCCCTGGCGGACTATCGAAAAGAACGTCGCCCTGCCGCTCGAAATCATGGGCTATAGCCAGGCCCAGCAGAATGAACGGATAAAACGAACGCTGGAGCTGGTGAACCTTGCCGGTTTCGAGAAGAAATATCCTTGGCAGTTGTCGGGGGGCATGCAGCAGCGCGCCTCCATTGCGCGGGCGCTCTCTTTCGATGCCGATCTGCTTCTGATGGACGAGCCGTTTGGGGCGCTTGACGAGATCGTCCGCGACCATCTCAATTCGGAATTGCTCAAACTCTGGGACCGTACGCAGAAGACGATCTGTTTCGTGACCCACTCGATCCCCGAGGCGGTTTACCTGTCCACCAGGATCGTGGTGATGTCGCCGCGTCCGGGGCGGGTCACTGATATTATCGAAAGCACTTTGCCGCGGGAAAGGCCGCTTGATATTCGCGAGACGCCGGAATTTCTAGAGATCGCGGCGCGGGTGCGCGACGGGCTTCGGGCCGGGCATAGCTATGATGAGGAGCATGTGTGATGCTTCGAACCATCCCGCAGGGCAAATCGGTCCACTGGACCGATTTGAGGCGAGAAGGCCATGAGAGCTCAGCTCGAATGGCCTGGTGTCAAGTCACGCACCAGGCCTCTACTCTCCCCTTGCGGGAGAGGGTGGATCGGCCAAAGGCCGAGACGGGTGAGGGGTTTGCTTCCGCACACTGCTTTCGCTTGGCAGAAAACCCCTCAGCCGCCCTTCGGGCACCTTCTCCCGCAAGAGGAGAAGGGAAGAGGGTGCCAGTGGCGAGGGGAAGTTTGGTGCGGGTGATGCTATCATGACCCGCATCATTCCCGTCCTCACTGTTCTCGCCGCGATTCTCCTGTTCTGGTACGCCATGGCAATCCACATGAATGCGCCCTGGCAGAACATCCTCAATGGCCGGGCCAACCTTGAAAACGTCTCCTTCACCGAGTTTGCGCAGCAGACCTGGGCGCAGGACAAGCCGGTGCTGCCGGCACCGCATCAGGTGGTGTCCGAAATCTGGAACGCGACCCTCGCGCTGGACATCACCTCAAAGCGCTCGCTGGCCTATCATGGCTGGATCACGCTGTCGGCCACGTTGCTCGGCTTCGCCTTCGGCACCGCGCTCGGCGTGGTTCTCGCCGTCGCCATCATTCACAATGACGCCTCCGATCGCTCGCTGATGCCCTGGATCATTGCCAGCCAGACCATTCCCATTCTGGCCGTGGCGCCAATGGTCGTGGTGGGTCTGGGCGCGGTCGGGCTGACCGGACTGATCCCGAAATCGCTCATTTCGATGTATCTCAGCTTCTTTCCGGTCGTCGTCGGCATGGTCAAAGGCCTACGCTCGCCAGAAGGCATTCAGCTCGATCTGATGCGCACCTATGACGCCAATGGTTGGCAGACCTTCTGGAAGCTGCGCTGGCCCGCCTCCATGCCTTTCCTCTTTGCCTCAATGAAAGTGGGCATCGCCATTTCCCTGATCGGGGCGGTGGTGGCCGAACTCTCCAATGCCTCGGGCGGGGGCCTGGGCGTACGTCTCCTCACCGGCTCCTATAATGGACAGACGATCCAAATTTGGGCGGCCTTGTTCATCGCGGCGGGGCTTGCCGCCGTGCTTGTGGCTATCGTCGGCAGCGCCGAGCGCTATGTGAATGCACGGATGGGGGCTCGGGCATGAAACGCGATCTCTCCTATTTCCAGCTTTATTTGGCGCTGATCGGAATGGGCTGCGGGCTGATCGGCCTCGCCTTCAGTGTACCGACGCTGGGGAATGCGCCGCTGATGACGGCATTCTTCGCGCTGGCCAGCCTGTCGCTGATCCGGTTCTTTTCGCCCTTTAGTCCATGGCTCGACGGGGTACTGGCTGTGTTCGGTGCTATCGCACTGATCGCATCGCTTCCCGGCGGTGTCATGCCGATTCATTACTGGTTGGCGCTGATTGCCGCCTGGGCTTTTGCATGGCTCTTCGTCGAGCGGCTCTCCACGTTTATCAGCGCCGGAAAACTGCCGGATACAGGCACGGGCCTGCTTATCCCGCTGGTGTTCGGGCTGGCGCTGCTGGTCGTGTGGGAAGTGGTCACGCGCGGGGCCAATGTGCCGCCGGTGTTGCTGCCACCGCCCTCAGCCATTGGGGCACGCATCGCTGTGGAGGCTGAAACCGGCCTGCTCTGGGCCGATTTCGTGCAGACCTTTATCAAGTCTGTGATCCCGGGCTATGCCATCGGTTGTCTTGCCGGGCTTGCCGTTGCGATCCTCGTGGACCGCTCGCCTTTCCTCAAGGCCGGGATCATGCCGATCGGCAATTTCATGTCGGCTCTGCCGATCATCGGCATCGCGCCGATCATGGTCATGTGGTTCGGCTTTGACTGGCAGAGCAAGGCCGCTGTGGTCGTCGCCATGACCTTCTTTCCCATGCTGGTCAACACCGTCGCCGGGCTCAATGCCGCCTCGGTGATGGAGCGCGACCTGATGCGCACCTATGCTGCCAATTACTGGCAGACCCTATTGAAGTTGCGGCTCCCCGCTGCGGGCCCCTTCATTTTCAACGCCCTCAAGATCAACTCGACTTTGGCCCTGATCGGCGCAATCGTAGCGGAATTCTTCGGGACGCCCGTTGTGGGAATGGGCTTCCGGATATCGACCGGGGTGGGGCGTCTCGCCATCGACCTGGTCTGGGCGGAGATCGCTGTTGCGGCGGTCGCGGGGTCCGCCTTCTACGGGTTGATTGCCCTCGTCGAACGGGGCGTCACCTTCTGGCATCCGTCTGTCCGTGGTGGACGGACGTAAAAGGGAAAAGGGAACGTCAAATGAAGAAACTGATCACGGGACTGATGGCCGGTACGCTGCTGCTCAGCGGCGCGGCCAGTGCACTCGCCGCCGACGCGCTGACCTTGCAGCTCAAGTGGGTCACGCAGGCGCAGTTCGCCGGCTATCTCGTCGCCGAAGCCAAGGGCTTTTATGACGAAGAAGACCTCGACATCACCATCCTGCCCGGTGGCCCCAATATCGCGCCCGAACAGGTGATTGCGGGCGGCGGCGCCGACATCATCGTCACCTGGATGGCGGCAGGCATGGCGGCGCGTGAATCGGGCGTGCCACTGGTCAATATTGCACAGCCGTTCAAGCGTTCGGGCCTGATGATGATCTGCCCGACCGAAACAGGCGTCACTTCGGAAGCCGATTTCCCGGGGCACACGCTGGGCGTCTGGTTCTTTGGCAATGAATATCCGTTCTTTGCCTGGATGAACAAGATTGGTCTCGCCACCGATGGCTCGGAAGGCGGCGTCACGGTTCTGCAGCAGAGCTTTGACATTCAGCCGATGATCCAGGGCCAGGCGGACTGTATCTCGGTGATGACCTATAACGAATATGGTCAGGCGCTCGATGCCGGCTATGGCCCGGATAACCTCACCATTTTCAACTATACGGAAATGGGCAATGACCTGCTCGAAGACGGTCTTTACGTGATGGAAGACAGCCTCGATGATCCGGCCAAGGTCGACGCCTATACCCGCTTCGTGCGCGCGTCGATGAAGGGTTGGGCATACGCGCTCGAAAACCCTGATGAAGCCGCCGAAATCGTGGTTGAGGCCGATGACACCGGCGCGGCAGAGCTGGCCCACCAGCTTTACATGGTTGGTGAAGTCTCCAAGCTGGTGGATGCCGACGACGCCGCGCTCGACATGGCCACCTATGAGCGCACCGTGCAGGCCCTGCTCGACCAGGAGATCATCAAGGCAACACCGGAAGGCGCCTACACCACTGTTGTTACCGACGCGCTGAAGTAACTTTGGTTAAATCTGTGAACCAGTAGGCGGGGAGCGATCCCCGCCTGTTTTATTTTGGGCTCGTCATCTCCACCCTCGCCGCGCTGCCCTCGGGCCTGCCCCAAGGCTGGGACGAACAGGCATAGGAGTTGTCGCTTTGCCGTGACGGACCCTCTGAGCAAGTCCGAAGGCATCACACTGCTTTTGCTCATCGGCTCGCCGCCTCATTCGGAACAAAATCCGCCGCCGCCCGTTGCTTGACCACTAGCGTCACCCAACAAGAGGGCAATCAAAAATGAACTCCATCATCTATCTCGTCGGTCTGGTCGTTATCGTCATGGCCATCCTGTCCTTCATCGGCCTCGCTTGAGCGTCGGCACAAAGGAGGACAGACTATGACTATTGAATCACCCGGCATCGCCGTCGTCGAAACCAATGCCAGCGCAGGGCGCGATGCATCGAGCTATGTCGATTGGCCGGCCATTTTCGCCGGCATCGTCTTTGCCTCGGCCATCTCGCTGGTGCTGATCAGCTTCGGCTCCGCCATCGGCCTCAACTTCGTCGGCTTCCATGCCCGTGAAGGCGCACCGGCCTTCCTCATCGCCATCGGCGCTGCAAGCTGGTTCCTGTGGGTCCAGATTTCGAGCTTCATGGCCGGTGGCTACCTGACCGGCCGTCTCCGTCGCCGCAATTTCGATGCGACCGAAGACGAAAGCGATATGCGTGACGGTGCCCATGGCCTTCTGGTCTGGGGCGGTGCATTGGTCATCGGTGCCGTTCTGGCTCTCGGCGGCGTCGGCGCCATCGCCAGCGCAACCGGCCAGGCAATTTCGACCGCCACCATCGCAGCGTCCAACGTTGCCGATGACAGCGTGGATGTCACCGATCCCAACGCCTATTTCATCGACACCCTGTTCCGCGCCAATACGCCTGTTGACCCGGGCGTAGCCCGCGACGAAGCTGGTCGTATATTTGCCCAGGCCGCGCTGACCGATGGCACGGTTTCGGCTGAAGACCGCACTTATCTCGCCAATGTCGTGGCCGCCAATACCGGCCTCACTCCGGAAGAAGCTCAGGCCCGCGTCGATCAGGTTGCAGCCAATGTCGAAGCTGCCCGTCAGGATGCCATCGAGGCCGCCCGTGTTGCTCGCAACACAGCGATCATCGCAGCCTTCCTGCTCGCCGCTTCGTCGCTGGTTTCGGCTATCGGTGCCTATTGGGCCGCGCAGAAGGGCGGCAATCACCGCGACAAAAACACCGCCTTTGTCGACGTCTTCCGTCGCTTCTAAACTGGCAGAAAGAGGAGAAAACCCATGTTTAAAGGTCTAGCGCTCTGGCTGCTCGGCGTGCCGATCTGGCTGATCATCATCATCTTCCTGGTTACCTGACCAGAACCAAACGGGGCTTCGGCCCCGTTTTCTTTTTGGCATCGCAACTGACAAAATCTGACCGGGGCCTATCGTCTCTTCTCATAGAATTTTAACAGGAGAGCAGGATGCGTTTCACCAACCTTTACCCGCTGTTGCAGGTCGAAGATGTTGCGATGACAGCGGATTTTTATCGCAGCCATTTCGGCTTCACGCCGGTCTTTGAGAGCGACTGGTACATGCATCTCAAAGGGGATTGCGAAAGCCTGCATGAACTTGCGATCATTCACTACAATCACGACAGCATACCCGAGATAGGCCGGGTGAAGAGCAGGGGCGTGATCCTGAGCTTTTATGTCGATGATGTGGTGGCCGAAGCCAAGAGTATGGAGCAGGCAGGCATTACCATCGCGCAACCGCTGCGCGACGAGGCGTTCGGCCAGCGCCATGTGATCGTCGCCGATCCCAATGGGGTCCTCATTGATGTGATCACGGCCATTGAGCCTGACCCTGACTGGCTAAAGTCGCAGATGGCGTGACGTCTGATGAGCCGTCGTGCCTCCCTTACACGCGACGCCTGAACGGAATGCAGATCGGGCGTTGATGCACCGGGTCGGTCATGATCTCAACCGAGACATCGAAAACCTCTTCGATTAGATCGGCCCGCATCAGATCTTCCGGCGCACCGCGTTCGCGCACCTTGCCGCCGGATACGAACACGAGCTGGTCAGCATAACGCGCGGCTAGATTGAGATCGTGCAGAACGAGCACGATGGTTCGGCCGTCCTGCCGATTGAGGTGCGACACCAATTCGAGACAGTCGAGCTGATGGGCCATGTCGAGGTGGTTGACCGGCTCGTCGAGACAGATCGTGTCAGTCTCCTGCGCCAGAACCATGGCGATCCAGGCGCGCTGCAATTGCCCGCCCGACAGCGAACCAATGCGGCGATGGCGCATGCTGTCCACCCCTGTGCCCGCCATCGCGGCAGCCACAGCGGCATCATCGCGTGGGCTCCAGGGCTGCAACATGGCCTGATGGGGATAGCGGCCCAGGCGCACCAGTTCTTCAACGCTCATGTCCTGCGGGGCACTGGGGCTCTGGGCAAGCAAGCCAATGCGGCGCCCAAGCGCCTTGCCGTTGAGCTTGGAAATATCCTCTTCATCAAGCAGAACCTGTCCCGATTGCGGCGCATGCAGGCGGCGAATGGCGCGCAACAGGGTGGACTTGCCGCAACCATTGGGCCCGGCAAGAACGGTGATTTTGCCGCGCGGTATGGGCAGGCTCAGCGCGTTCAGAATGGTTTCGCTGCCATAGGCAAGCGTCAGCTCTTTCACCTCGATACGGTGCGCCAGCACATCATCCATTGGTCTTGTCCTTGCGCATAAGCAGATAAAGGAAATAGGGCGCGCCGATCACCGCCGTAATCGTGCCCGCAGGCACTTCGAGCGGCGCAAAGGCCACGCGAACAAGCAGGTCCGCGCCGATGAGAATGATGGCGCCCAGAAGGATCGAGGTCATGATGCCCGCTGCGCGCGCCCTGCCCACCAGAAGTCGCGCCAGATGCGGCGCCATCAGCCCGATGAAGCTGACGCCTCCGGCAAAGGCCACCGCGCCCGCCGTCAGCAAGGCGGCAAGAAAGAAGATAAAAAGCCGGTAGATCGGCACATTGAGCCCCACCGAACGCGAAGACGTATCATCGAGATCGGCGGGCGGGAGATGCCGTGTCGCGAAGGCGGCCACGATGCCGGTCGGCACGATCACCGCCAGCATGAGCTGGATTTCGGTGATGTTGATGGTGTTAACAGCCCCGGCCAGCCAGCGCGCCGCCTGCGATGCCTGATAGATCGGTCCAATCAGCATAAAAATCGTGGTCAGCGCCTTGCAAAGCGCAGCCACAGCGATGCCGAACAGCAGCAACCGAATGGCGGAAGACGCCTGCCGCCCGGACAACAGGAAAACAAGGCTGATGGCGCTGAGCGCCCCGATAATGGCGGCCAGCGGCTGCCAGGCGACAGAGATGCTGATCGAATTGGACGCTCCCGCAAAGAGCGCCATGAATAGAATAACGCCTAAAGCGGCACCATCGACCACGCCGAGCACACCGGGCGAAGCCAGCTCGTTGCGGGTAATGCGCTGGAGCAGGTAGCCAGCATAGGCAATAGCGCCACCGGCAATGGCAGCAGCGGCCACGCGCGGCATGCGCAATTGCAGCACGACCAGTTTTTCGGTTTTCTCGCCGCCGCCCAGCAGCACATTGGCGACAGTTTCCAGCGGTATCCAGGTCGAGCCAAAGCCGATCCCTGCCAGGAACAGCAAAACGAAAACGCCCCCCACAATGGCGGTGATCAGCAGGGGCGTCAGGCGCGTGCGGGGCGGGGCCATGGCGATCTCGGTCATGCGAGCCTCCGCTTCAAAAGCACCAGAAGCGCGATAGCGCCGACCACTGCGGTAATCGCGCCCACCGGCGCTTCCACCGGATAGATCACGAAACGTGCGGCCACATCGGCGATGGTCGCATAGATTGCGCCGGTCAGTGCCGCCGCCGCCAATTGATGGCGATGGCGCAAGCCCACCAGTTTGCGCGCAATATGCGGTACGACGAGCCCCACAAAGGCCACTGGCCCGGCCATGGACACTGCCGCGCCTGTCAGCAAGGATACGGCAAGAAACGCCGCGCCGCGCACCGCCACCAGCGGTACACCGAGGCCCGCAGCAGTTGAGTCATCGGCCTGCAAGGCATCGAGCGCGCTGGTCAGCGCAAAAGCAATTACAGTACCCACCAGCACCACCGGCAGAGCATTGAAGAACAGGCTGATAGGACGGTCGACAAAGGCCCCCGACAGCCAGAACAAAAGCTGCTGTAATTGCGATTCATTGCTGGTGAGCAGAATTTCCACCACGGCATGAGCAAGGCTGGCAAAGGTGACGCCGACCAGAACGATTTTGAGCGGCGACAATCCGCCCGCGCCCGCCGCGACACCAAAAACCAATATGCTGGTGGCTAATGCGCCGAAGGCCGCCGCCAGTGACAGCGTGACCAGCGATTGCACGCCAAAGACCAGCGTGGCCACGACCACGGCCAGCGAGGCACCGGCATTGAGCCCCAGCGTATCCGGCGAAGCGATACGATTGCGCGACAGGGTTTGCACCATCACCCCAGCCATGCCCAAAGCCGCACCGGCCAGTGGTGCAATCAATGCCCGGGGCAGGCGCAGCCCTGCAATCACTACGGCATTTTCTGATCCGTCATTCGCGAACAGCGCCGCCCAGACCTGATCGAGCGAATAGACGCGGTAGCCCAGCGTCATACTGGCGAGCCAGGACAGCGCCAGCATACCGATCAACAGGCCATAAATGCCGCGCCTCGACAGGCCAAGGCCACTACCGGCCGGTGCGATTGCGGCGACATTCATCGGGGCATCTCTGGATTCATGATATTGACAGTCAGCTAATTTCCGATGCATGACGCCATGCGATTTCTGACAAATCCTGTCAAGAATAACCTGAGGCGTCTATCATGTTCACACGCAGGCTTTTCACCACTCTTTTGCTGGCGACCGTTCTTGCCAGCCCCGTCGCGGCCCGCGAAATCACCCACGCCATGGGCGTGACCGATGTGCCGGACAATCCGCAGCGCGTCGTCATCCTCACCAATGAAGGCACTGAAGCCCTGCTCTATCTCGGCGTCGTGCCTGTCGGCGCCGCCCAGAGCTGGAGCGGTGATCCGTGGTATGATCACATTGCCGAGCCTCTGGCAGACACGATCCCGCTGGGCACCGAACTGGCTGTGAACCTGGAAATTCTCGCTACGCTGGAGCCTGACCTGATCCTTGGCACCAAGGTGCGTCAGGAAGCTATCTATCCCCAGCTTTCCGCCATCGCTCCCACCGTCATGACCGAAACTATCGGTGGCGAATGGCAGGATAATCTCAAGTTTTATGCTGATGTCATTGGTAAGAGCGCCAAAGGCGAAGCTGCCGTTGCTGGCTTTGCCGAGCGCACCCAGAAGATCCACGATGTGCTGGGCGATGCGGTCAACGAGGAAATCTCGATGGTGCGCTTCTCTCCCAACCGCACGCGTATCTATTACAAGGACACCTTTAGCGGTTTGGCTCTGAGCCAGATCGGCTTTGCTCGTCCCGCTGCGCAGGACAAGGACGAGTTCGCCACCGAAGTGACCAAGGAACGCATTCCCGAAATGGAAGGCGACCGCATTTTCTACTTCTCCGACGATCTCGACAGCGATGAAGCCACCGCCAATCTCAATGACTGGCTGAACGACCCGCTCTGGCTCAACCTTGAAGGCGTCAAGGCGGGCAAGGCCCAGCGCGTCAGCGAAATCATCTGGAACACGGCCGGCGGTATCTACGCTGCCCATCTGATGCTGGATGATATCGAAGCCATCTTCGGTCTCGAATCGACCCGCTAAGACGACGGAGGACAGGCATATGAGCCGGCTCGAAACCCTTGGCCTGAAGGCCGGCTATGCCGATGTCACCATTCTCGAAAATGTCGACCTGACCGTCCCCGACGGCCAGGTCACCGTCCTCATCGGTCCTAATGGCTGCGGCAAGTCGACCTTGCTCAAAACCATGGCCCGCATCCTCAAGCCGTCCGGCGGTCATGTTCTGCTCGATGGCAAGGATATTCACAATCTCAATACCCGCGCCGTCGCCTCAACGCTTGGCCTGCTGCCGCAAGGCCCAGTCGCGCCCGAAGGGCTGACCGTGCGCGAACTGGTGGCGCAAGGGCGGTTCCCGCATCAATCACTATTGCGCCAATGGACCCGCGCCGATGAGGATGCGGTCAATAAAGCGATGGCCATCGCCAACATTACCGATTTTGCCGACCGCGCCGTCGATACGCTTTCTGGTGGCCAGCGGCAGCGCTGCTGGGTCGCCATGGTGCTGGCGCAGGAAACCGACCTGATCCTGCTCGACGAGCCGACGACCTTCCTTGATCTCAAGGTTCAGGTCGATCTCATGGACCTCTTTGCCGGGCTTGCCCACGATCATGGCCGCACGCTGGTCATCGTGCTGCATGAGCTGAGCCTTGCCGCGGCTTACGCCGACTATCTGGTAATGATGAAGGCGGGCGCTATCGTTGCTGCCGGACAGCCGGAAACCATTTTCACCGCCGAGCGGCTGAAACATGTCTTCGATCTTGATGCCAGCGTGTTGCGCGATCCGGCCTCCGGCCGTCCCGTCTGCGTGCCTCTTGGCGCAAGGCGGCGCCTTGTCGAGGCTGCGCAATGAACGAGGCTCGCGCCGTCATAGCCGAAAAGCACCCAATACGCGCCTGGTCGGGCGTGCCGGTGCTGCTGCTCGCCCTGGCTGCGGCCTTTCTGTTGCACATTGCGGTCGGCGCCAAGCCGCTGGCCATTTCCACGGTCGTCGACGCGCTGTTCAATTTCGATGAAAAAGTCTTCGACCACGTCATCGTCCGCAATCTGCGCCTTCCGCGGGCGGTGATCGGTCTGGTCGTCGGCGCCGGTCTGGCTCTGGCCGGTGCGCTTATGCAGGGGGTAACGCGAAACCCTCTGGCCGATCCAGCCCTGCTTGGCCTCACCTCGGGTGCGGCATTTGCCGTCGTGGTCAGTTCGGCACTTTTCGGCCTTGCCAGCATGGCGTTTATTCCGTGGATCGCCATGGCCGGTGCTTTGGCAGCAGCAGTGGTTGTCTATGTCATCGCCCGGCTTGTGCCTGGTGGCGCGACGCCGCTGAGCCTCACGCTCTCCGGCGCTGCCATCAGCGCTTTTCTTGGCGCGATCATCTCGGTCACCCATCTGCTCAACGAAGACACGTTCGATAATCTGCGCGTCTGGCTGACCGGTGGTCTGGCGGGGCGTGACATCAGCCTGCTCTGGTATGTCGGCCCATGGATGGGACTGGCCCTGATCGCCGGTGTGGTCCTCGCCTCGCGCGTCACCATCCTTGCCATGGGCGATGAAGTGGCGCAGGCACTGGGCGTGCGCACTGGTCTGCTCAAGGCGCAATTGCTGGCCGTCGTTGTCGTGCTCACAGCCTGCTCGGTGGCGCTAGCCGGTCCTCTCGGCTTTATCGGTCTCGTCATCCCCCATGTCGTGCGCCTCTATGTTGGCTCCGACTATCGCTGGATCGTGCCCTATGCGGCTATTACCGGTGCCATCTATCTGATCTCGGTCGACATCGTGGCCCGCGTCGCCATTCCGCCGCGCGAAATCTCCACCGGCATCATCACGGCCATGATCGGCGCGCCGCTTTTCGTTCATCTGGTCAGGCAGAGGACCCGCTGATGAGCACGATTGTCCCGCCCCGCCAGATCATTTTGCGCAGCCCCGCCGAGCGCATCGCCCTGCGCCTGCCTTTGCGTGCCCTTCTCGCACTGGTGGTGTTAAGCCTCGCCGTGCTGCTCGTCGCCTGCATCAGCCTCGCTACTGGCTCCTATGGTGTGGCGCTGGGCGATGTATGGGAAACCCTGCGCGGCATGTCCATTTCCCGCGCCATCGACAATGTGGTCTGGGAATTTCGCTTCCCTCGCACTCTCTCCGCAATCCTTGCCGGCGCCATGATGGCCCTGTCCGGCGCGGCTCTTCAAAATGCCACGCGCAACAGCCTTGCCGATCCCTCGCTGGTCGGGGTCAGTCAGGGCGCGGCGCTGGCCGTCGTCACCATGACTGTCATTTTTCCCGGCCAGTCGGCAGCACTTCGGCCATGGGCGGCCTTTGCAGGCTCGATCCTTTCGGCTCTGGCGATCAGAAGCCTGTCGCAAACGCGGCAGGGCGGCAGCGCTATCCGCTTCATTCTCATGGGCATTGGCCTGTCCGCTTTCATTTCCTCCATCACTTCTGCACTGCTGACATATGGTCAACTGGATCGGGCAATGGCGGCTCTGGCCTGGCTCGCGGGCTCCATAAACGCGGCAAGCTGGGCCGATGTGTGGACCCTGAGCCTTTGGTCTGCCGTGCTCCTGCCTCTGCTTCTGGCTATGAGCCGGTCGATGAGCGCCCTGCGCTTCGGCGATGCCAGCGCCGTGGGCCTTGGTGCGCCGCTGGTGCTCACACGCAATATCCAGCTCGCCGTGGCTGTTGGCTTTGCGGCGATCGCAACCTCGGTTGTCGGCCCGCTTGGCTTTGTCGGGCTGATCGCGCCTCATGCCGCCAGACGCATCGCCCCGGCGGGCATTGGCATGCATCTTTTGCTGACAGCCCTTGTCGGCGGCTTCCTCGTCCTCAGCGCCGATCTCATCGGTCGCGCCGCCTTCGCGCCCATCCAGATTCCAGCCGGTCTGCTCACCGCTTTGATCGGCGTTCCCGTTTTCGTCGTGCTGCTCATCCGCAGCCGCCCTGCTTCATCGCATTGAACCTTTGGACCAAGACCATGCTGCTCCGTTCCATTCTCACCGCCGCGCTGTTGACTTTTATTGTTCCCTCCATGGCGCAGGAAACCCGCTCCTACACCGCCGCTAATGGCACGTTCGACATTCCTGTCGCCCCCCAGCGTATTGTGGCGCTCAATGACCAGATCGTCGCCCTGCCGCTATATGAGTTGGGCGCCCCCATCGTCGGCAGCGCCGGCCGTACCGACGCAGAGGGCAACCACTTCCTGCGCGGCGGCATGGATACGCTGGGCATCGATTATTCCAATAGCGACATAGCCTATATCGGCGGCTTCAATGGTCTCGATGTCGAAGCCATCGCCGCGCTTCAACCCGACCTGATCATCGGCGGTCCTTACACCGATCCGGCGGTGGCAGAGCAATTGCAGAGCGTCGCCCCGACGCTGATCATCAACAATAACGAACTAGGCATCATCGAGACGCTGCGCGCCTTTGCCGACATTACTGGCAAGACCGGCAATTTCGAAGCCCGCCTCAAGCGCTACGAGGACAATGTCGCCCGCACCCGCGACTATCTCGAAACGCCCGAGGACATTTCGGTGGCCATGACCTTCGTGTTTCCCGCAGGCGCAGAAATGTGGGTCTATAAGCATAATGGTAATCTGGGCGCCGTGGCGCAGGTTGTGCGCGATCTCGGCTTTAAGGAGCCGGCGGCAATTGCCGCGCTGCCCGACAATGAAACCAATTACAGCGCCGAGCTGATCCAGGACCTCGATGCCGATTTCATTTTCGGCTTCTACCGCCAGCAGCCCGACGCGACGCCCGCCACGGTCCGCGCCGCCTATGAAACCTTCGCCCCCGGCTGGTGTCAGGCGCTGACCGCGTGCCAGAACCGACAGTTCATTCTTTTGCCCGGCCCCACTTTCGGCCCGACTATGACTGGGCTGGAACTGGCGCTGGAACTCATCGAGAGCAATATCGCTGCGCGTCCCTTCACTCCCTTTGTCGAAGCCGAGTAATGGGCAAGCACGTTTTCTGCACCGATCTCTGCCATCAGCGCGGCGAGCCTCTGGCTGGCACGGGCGATGCCCCCGCGCGCGCCCTGCTACTCGCCTGGCCGCGCGGCAAGTGGCGCGCCCCGCGCTGGGAATCGGCCGACATGTCGCCCGAACTCAGCGCTGTCATTTATGAAGCCTCGCAGGCTGGCCTTTATGTCGGTCTCGTCGATAAGGTCGAGGTCGGCGCCAAGCTTGCGACCCTTCATGCCCAGCCCGAAAACGTCTTTGCCGACTTCGATGATGAAGCCAATCTCATCGCTGCCATTCGCAACTACATTAATGGGACCATGTTTGAGGGCACGCAGGACACGCGCCCTATGGTCGTCTGCTGCACCGATAGCCGTCGCGACGCCTGCTGCGCCCGCTATGGCTTTTCAACCTATAAGGCGCTCGTCGCCGCTGCCGATCCGGCCCGCTTCAATATTGTCCAATGCACCCATATCGGTGGCTGCCGCTTTGCTGCCTCCCTTGTCGTCATGCCGCAGCGCCAGCGCTATGGTCGCATGACTGCCGAACACGCCCCCGCTTTCCTCGCGGCGCTGGAACGCGGGTCGGTCTATCTGCCAACCTATAAGGGGCGTTCGGACCGCCCAGAACCCGCACAGGTCGCCGAGCTTGCGGCGCTCAACTGGGCGGCAGAACGTGGTGAGCATCTCGATGAGGTGTGCCTCCATGGCGCCATTCCAGAGGACGCCGATGATGGGGCCAAACTGACGCTCGAAGCCGATGTTCCCGGCGCACATCTGGCCATTCATATGCATGCCAGCAACTTCTTCGTGCAGGGCAATTGCGAGAGCGTGGCTGAGAATGACGGCCAGACCATGCTGCGCTGGTGCCTCGATGGCATCACTGCAAGTCCGCTCGATAATGCCGTTTCAGGCCCCACCTGATTTCAGCACCGGAGCTTATCAATGCCCAATATTCGCATTCTGGCCTATGCGCTTCTTGCCGCAGCTCTTAGTCTGCCGGCCGTAGCACTGGAAACCCGCACGCTCGTCGACGACGCCGGTCGTAGCGTGGAAATCCCTGCCAATCCCCAGCGCATCGTCTCCCTGCACGATCTCTATTTTTCCGTGCCGCTGATCGAGCTGGGCGTGCTGCCCGCTGCCAGCCATGGTCGCATGGTGGTCGAAGGCCAGCCTTTCATGCGCTCGGCCAAGATGATGACGGGCGTGGATTTCGACAATTCCCCCATCGCCTTTCTGGGCACCGGCACCGATATCGACCCCGAAATCATTGCCGCAGTCGAACCGGACCTCATCATCCTCTCGACCAACCAGAAGCCCGAAACCTATTCTCAGATCGCGCCGACCGTCCTGCTCGATTTCAACGTCAGCGACAAATTTGCCCTTTATGAGCGCCTTGCCGAATTGACGGGGACCGAAGATCGCCTCGCTCTGCTCAAGACACGCTATGAACTGCAGCTCAACCAACTGCGCGCGCTTGTCGATACTGGCTCCATCTCGGTCAATGTCATCGCCGCCGTTCAGGGGCAGGTCCGTTCTTATCGCCACTTTGCCGCTTTGGGGCGGGTTCTTGACGAGGCCGGTTTTGCCATGCCGGACGTACTTAAGGATGTCGGCACCGGCCAGTTCGCCGATTTCAGCCCCGAAAGCCTGCAGGACATGGACGCTGATCTGATCCTTGTGTCCTACCGTGCCGAAGAAGGCGAAACGGCGCAGGACGCCTATGACCAACTCGAAGAAGCCATTCCCGGCTATTGCAGCTTCCTCACCGCCTGCCAGAACGGGCGGCTGATCGCCATTCCGCGCGACGAAACCTTTGCCGCCTCCTACAGCGCCCTGGGCACCATGACCTACATGCTCACCGCCCTCACCACGTCTCCCGCTCAACAGGACTAACTTCCATGAAATCGCTTTTTGCCGCGCTTGCCTTCGCGCTGCTCGCAGTGCCGGCTTTTGCGCAGGACACGACCAGCTTTACCGACGATACGGGCCGTGTGGTCGAAGTGCCGGTCGCACCCAAGCGTATCGTATCCCTGCATGACGTCTCGCTGACGCTGCCACTGCTCGAGCTGGGTGTTATCCCTGTCGGCTCCCATGGCCGCACTACGGCCGAAGGTGAGCCCTTCATCCGCTCCAGCGCCGTGCTGACGGGCGTGGACTTCGACAATTCCACCATCCAGTTCGTCGGCAATCTGCCCGCCGATGTGGAGGCTGTGGCCGCGCTTGAGCCCGACCTGATCCTCACGACGCCCTGGCAGACCGCTCCGGTTGATCAGCTTGCCACCATCGCCCCCACCATCGTTCTCGATAGCGGTCTGCGCCGGGGCTTTGCCATGCATGAAGTGCTCGCCGAGCTCACCGGCACGCAGGACACGCTCGCCATTCTCGATGCCCGCTATCAGGAACAGGTGGCGCAGATCCGTCGCTTGATCGACACCGGCTCGGTTTCCGTCAGCATTATTCAGGGCGTCAATGGCAACCTTGCTGTCTGGCACACCTATGGCGCATTGGGCAAATTGCTGCGCGATGCCGGTTTTGTCTTCCCTGAGCGTGTCGACGCCATTCCTGAGGGCGACTTCGAAGAATTCAGCGCCGAAACCCTGCCGGAAATGGATGCCGATTTTGTCTTCGTCACCTACCGCACCGACGCGCTGGAAACGCCTGCCGATGCAGAAAAGTATCTCGAAGAAGTCATGCCCGGTTTCTGCGACTTCCTCCACGCCTGCCGCGAAAACCAGATGATCGTCATCCCGCGCGAGGAAGCGTCCGCAGCCTCTTATTACGGCCTTGGCGTGCTCGCCTATACCGTGGTGTCCCATATTTCGGGCCGCGATTTCGTACCGCTGCCGCGCTGACACAGGCGGAATAAGGAAAAAGGCGCAGCGGGTGACCGCTGCGCCTTTTATGGTTTGGAATGGCAGGTCTGACTAAGCCGCCTTGACCACGTCCACCACTTCAACGTCGAACACCAGGTCCTGTCCCGCCAGCGGGTGGTTGGCGTCGACCGTTACGCTCGCATCGTCCATGCTCACCACGGTAATCGGCAGCATGCCGCCGTCGGAGGTCCGGGCCTGCAATTGCGTGCCGATCTTGAGATCTACCCCGTTCGGCACCTTTGAGCGGTCCAGCGTCTGGATGGCTTCATCGCGCCGCGGGCCATAGGCGTCTGCGACCGGAATGGTGACCGTGCTCTTCTGGCCCGGCTCCATGCCCGATACATGCTGTTCAAGCCCCTTGATGACCTGGCCTTGGCCAAGGGTGAATTCAAGTGGCGCACGACCGTCCGAACTATCGAATTGGGTGCCGTCCACCAGACGGCCAGAATAGTTGATGCGGACGATATCGCCTTGTTGGGCAATTGCCATGGGACAATCCTTTCGAGGAACTCTCTTGCGGCCTGCAGCACATTCGCCAAGGCACTTAAAATCAGCCGCGCCAAGCCCAAAGCAATCGCTGTCTAGGGCTGCGCGACGACGAGAATTAAACTTAGGCCATGAAACGTGATTGTAAACCTTTGCTGCCATAAGCCCCGGTAACAGGCGGTTTGGTGCCCCATGCTGCCGATAACACTTGCGACCCCGTCGCATTTCCGCCATCAAGCCGCCGTGATTGACGTTTAGCCGCCTGATGAATGAGATTGGGGCGAATAAAAGGACTGCGCATGACGGCTCGGCCGCTCACCATTATTGCAACGCTCGCCCTTGCCTCCACTCTGGCAGGCTGCTCCATTGCCGGCCTCAAGCCGCTGCCGGGCAATAAGAGCGCCACGGCCAGTGCCGCCATTGCCAGCGTTGCTGCCGTAACGCCGGAAACTCCAGCCGGTCATGTGCCAGCCGCTGCTGCCGTTCCGCATGCAGCCGACGACTTCGTCATGGCCTATGCCGACAGCAGCCGTGGTAGCCTTGATGGTCTGATCGCCCACTATTCCAACGAATATGAAGTGCCAGAAGCCTTGGTGCGTCGGGTGATCGTGCGCGAAAGTGGCTATAATCCGGCCGCCCGCAATGGCCCTTATTATGGCCTCATGCAGATCAGCCACGCCACCGCGCGCGGCATGGGCTTCCGCGGTGAAGCAGCGGGTCTGCTCGATGCTGAAACGAATTTGCGATACGCCGTGCGCTATCTCGCTGGTGCCTACGTCACCGCAGGCGGCAATGAAGACCGCGCGGTGCAATTTTATGCCAGAGGCTATTATTACGACGCCAAGCGTCTGGGGCTGCTGCAAAAGAGCGGCCTGCGCTAACCTGCCCTAGCCAGCGACCGGGTCAAGCAAGTCTGCGATCTTCGCCTGCAATTCTTCCTCGCGAAACGGTTTTTCCAGCCGGGGCAGGGTGCAGGCAATGCCCTCGGGCAATTCCGCATAGCCAGTGGTTAGTAGCACTCGCAGAGCCGGATGGAGCTTCAAAGCGGCTTCTGCCAGTTCCACACCACTCATACCGGGCATGGAAAAGTCGGTAATCAACAGGTCGATGTCGCTGCGCGCCTGTAAAATAGACAGAGCTTCGCGACCCGAATAGGCCTCGACGGCACTGTGTCCCAGATCAGTAAGCTGGTCGATCATGTTGAGTGTGATCAAGGCATCATCGTCCACCACCAATATGGTGATGCCGGAGCCCCTGCTTGTGCTGGTCTGCACGAGAGGTCCTTTCGATCTTTTGAAGATCGCTATCGGGAAAGGGAGTTCCGCTTTCCACCGTTCCTGATCCCTAACCTAAGATAGTGGCGAAGATGCGTCACCCAGGATTCTGGAAGCTCTGCTGACACGTCACGGCAAAAATGGGTGCCATCCTCGCGCCCGAAGCGATAAGGTCGCCGCCACGAATAAAGAGGAATCGTCTCATGCATTTGCTGCTCGTTGATGGCTCGGGTTATATTTTCCGCGCCTTCCACGCCTTGCCGCCGCTTAGCCGCAAGTCGGACGGGCTGCCTGTCGGCTGCGTGCAGGGCTTCTGCAACATGCTGTTCAAGCTGACGCAGGATATGGATGGCGAGGAAGCCCCCACCCATATGGCCGTCATTTTCGACGCCAAGGGCAAGACCTTCCGCGACGATCTCTATCCCCAATATAAAGCCCAGCGTCCGCCCGCACCCGAAGAGCTGGTGCCTCAGTTTCCGCTGACCCGCTCGGCCACCCGCGCCTTTTCCATTCCCTCCATCGAAATGGAAGGCTGGGAAGCCGACGACATCATGGCCACCTATGCCGTGATGGCGCGCGATGCGGGGATGAAGGTCACCATTGCCTCCTCCGACAAGGATTTAATGCAGCTGGTCGAGCCCGATGGCTCCATTCGCCTGCTCGACACCATTCCCCGCCCCGGCCAGCCGCCCCTGCGCTGGATTGGTCCCGATGAAGTCTTCACCAAATTCGGCGTCTCGCCCGATAAGGTCATCGACGTGCAGGCGCTCTGCGGCGACAGCGTCGATAACGTCCCCGGCGTGCCCGGCATCGGCGTCAAGACGGCGGCCGAGCTCATCAATACCTATGGCAATCTCGAAACCCTGCTCGAACGCGCCACCGAGATCAAACAGAATGCCCGGCGCGAAAAGTTGATCGCCAATGCCGATCTCGCGCGCATTTCCAAGCAACTCGTCACGCTGGAGCAAAAGGTCCCGGTCGAAATCGACCTCGACGGCCTCGCCCGCCAGCCCATGAGCCCCTCGGCCTTATTCCCGTTCCTCAAGGCGATGGAATTTGCCACCATCACCAAGCGCCTCGCCACGGTGCTGGACGCCAATCCCGATGATTTCGAACCCGATCCTGAATTGAAGGCCGGCGGCAGCAGTGATGTCGGTGCGCCGCAGAAGTCCACCTCGCTCTCGGTAGCGAAGGCCAAGCTTGCGGCAGGCGTGACTGCTGGTTCGGGCCCCGCCCGTCACGCGGCGGAAGAGCATGCGCGCGTCAAGGCCGCGCCGGTCAATTACGACGCCTACGAAACTGTCACCACCGAAGAACAGCTCGCCCGCTGGGTCGATAAGATTGTCGCCAAGGGTCATGTCGCCGTCGACACCGAAACCACTGGCCTTGATCCGCAAATGGCCGATCTGGTCGGGATTTGTCTCTCCACCGAAATCGGCGAAGGCTGTTATATCCCGTTCGGCCACCAGCTCCCGGGTGACCTGCTCGGCGGCGGCGGTCTGGTCGAAGGCCAGCTCCCCATCCGCAGCGTGCTCGATGCGCTGAAACCGGTGCTGGAAGACAAATCGATGCTCAAGATCGGCCAGAACGTCAAATATGACATGGAAGTCTTGGAGCGCTACGGCATTGCCCTGTCGCCCATCGACGACACCATGCTCATCTCCTACGCGCTCGATGGCCCGCGCTATAATGGCATGGATGTGCTGGCCGATCATTGGCTCGAACACAAAACCATTAGCTTCACCGAACTGGCGGGCACCGGCAAAAACCAGAAGACCTTCGACCAGCTCGACATCGCCGCCGCCGCCCGCTACGCCGCCGAGGATGCCGACATTACCCTGCGCCTCTGGCATGTGCTGAAGCCCCGCCTCGCCGCCGAAAACGCCACGACGCTCTATGAAACGCTGGAGCGTCCGCTCGCCCCGGTTCTCGCCCGCATGGAGGCGCGCGGCATTACGGTCGATCGGCAAATCCTCGCCCGTCTCTCCGGCGATTTCGCCCAGCGCGCTGCCGCCTTCGAGGCCGAGGCGCATGAACTGGCCGGGCAGAGTTTCAATCTCGGCTCCCCCAAGCAATTGGGCGAAATCCTATTCGACAAGATGGGCATCGAAGGCGGCACCAAGACCAAGACCGGCGCCTGGTCCACCGGGGCCGATGTGCTCGAAGACCTGGCGCTGAAAGGCATTCCGCTGGCCCGCACCATTGTCGATTGGCGCCAGCTTACCAAGCTCAAGGGCACCTATACCGATGCCCTGCCTACCTATATCAATCCGCGCACCGGCCGGGTCCACACCTCCTATTCGCAGGCCTCCGTCCTCACTGGGCGTCTGTCGTCAAACGATCCGAACCTTCAAAACATCCCGGTTCGCACCAGCGATGGCCGCAAAATCCGCACCGCCTTCGTCGCCGCGCCGGGCAAGGTGCTAATCTCTGCCGACTACAGCCAGATCGAGTTGCGCGTGCTCGCCCATATTGCCGACATTCAGGCGCTCAAAGACGCCTTCGAGGAAGGGCTGGACATTCACGCGATGACGGCGTCCGAAATGTTCAATGTGCCGGTGGAAGGCATGCCAAGCGAAGTGCGCCGCCGCGCCAAGGCCATCAATTTCGGCATCATCTACGGCATTTCCGCCTTTGGCCTCGCCAACCAGCTCTCCATCCCGCGCGGCGAAGCGGGCGACTATATCAAGACCTATTTCGAGCGCTTCCCCGGCATCAAGGACTATATGGACGCCCAGAAAGTGCGGGTGAAGGCCGATGGCCACGTCACCACCATTTTCGGCCGCAAAATCCAGTTCCCCAACGCCAATTCCGGCAATCCGTCCGAACGCAGCTTCGTCGAACGCGCCTCCATCAACGCCCCCATCCAGGGCTCCGCCGCCGACATCATCCGCCGCGCCATGATCCGCATGGAAAGCGAGTTGAAGAAGGCCGGCGTAGAAGCCGACATGCTGCTGCAGGTCCACGACGAACTGATTTTTGAGGTGCCGGAAGGCACGGAAGAGGCGGCTATTCCGGTCATTAAGAAGGTGATGGAAGGCGCTGCCGAACCGGCGGTGCGGTTGTCAGTCCCGATCCAGGTGGACGCGCATGCGGCGAAGAACTGGGATGAGGCGCATTGACATAACAAAAAGCCCGCTTACTGGAGAGTAAGCGGGCTTTTTGTTATTTGGTATTTACGGAGGATTTTGAAGGTATAACTATCTTGAAGGAACCACGAAGCTCCACCGGCCTGGATGATATTGTTTTGGCCAATGAGGCTAGTTGTGTCTGCAAGGTTGAAGAATGGCCTGAATGCGACTTCACCGCTGCGTTCGACATGGATTTGTGTCCCTTAACCGTCATGACGAATCCTCCCCTTACAAAATTAATATTCTCTTAAAGTTTGGCTTGAAAGGCCGTTCCGTTCCCATTCAATCACGTTTTGGCGTCAATGATGATCGAAGAATCTACGCAATTCCCAGAACTATTTTTTGGCCTTGTCGGCCCGATCGGCGTGGATATGGATGCCGTTGCTAGCAAGCTACGGGCGGCGATGGTTTCGGTGGGCTATGTTCCGGTTGACATCCGAGTGACGGAATTGATGGAGCAGGTTGCTGTAGAGCAGGCCGTTGATGATAGTGCCGATCCGCTGAAACGTTACGAAAGTCGGATTAAGTACGCCAATGCGGTCAGAGAAAAATGCAAGAACGATGCAGCTCTCGCCGCTCTTGCCATACAGGACATCCGTGACAAACGCTTAAAAACCCATACCGAAAATGGCAGAACGCCTCCAGATGGCACGCAACTTGCCGATCTGCCGCTTTTTCGTCACGCTTACATAATCCGACAATTCAAACGGCGAGAAGAGATTGATCTCTTGCGACAGGTATATGGTCGGAAGTTCGTACAGATTTCCGCAAATCTCAGCCAGCTTGATCGTATCAAAACTCTTTCCAGAAAAATTGCTACGCAGAACCCTAATTATGATCAAAAAGCCTGTGAGGTTTTTGCGAACACCTTAGTTGAACAAGATCTTGACGAAAGAGCCGTGGATCACGGTCAGCGTGTTAGCGACGTTTTTCATATGGGCGACGTGTTTGTTGATGCCCGAAATGAGGCGGCAATAGAAACGACAACTAGACGATTTATCGACGCGTTGTTCGGGAAAAACTCCATTAGCCCAACTATTGATGAGTATGGAACCTACATTGCCGCGTCTGCTGCTCTCCGGTCGTTGGATACGTCTCGCCAAGTCGGTGCTGCGATTTTTTCTGGTCAAGGCGAGGTGATCTCCCTAGGCACTAACGAAGTGCCCAAGGCGGGGGGCGGAACCTATTGGACAGATAGCGACCCGCCGCATCGCGATTTTGACGAAGGCCACGATGCAAATAATACAAATAAGAAGAGAGTTCTATTTGATACTGTAAAAAGACTTTGCGACGGTGGGTTCATAAAATCTGAAAAGCCTATTACTGATTTATTCAAAGATATTTCTACAAGCTCCGCGCTAGATGATGCGCTCATTTTGGATATCACGGAGTTTGGCCGTATGACACATGCAGAAATGAATGCGCTGACAGATTCGGCGCGACTTGGTCGTAGTACAGCGGGTGCGACGCTCTATTGCACCACATTTCCTTGTCATAACTGTGCTAAGCATATTGTTGCGGCTGGTATTAGTAGAGTAATTTTTATTGAACCATACCCGAAGAGTAAGGCAATAGAGCTTCATTATGATTCTATTACGCTAGAGCGTGGCGAGAGTAACCGCGTCCTTTTTGAGCACTTCAGTGGTATTTCGCCTCGGCGGTACCGCGATATTTTTGAAAAGCAGAAAAGACGTAACTCTGACGGAACGCTCAGGGAGTGGTATGAAAATCAGCCGATTCCAAGGATCGAGGATAAGTCACCGTACTATGTTCTGAATGAACCTTCCGCAATTCTGGCGACACTGGCCGAAGTCGCCGCCGAGCTAGAAGTGGTCATCGAAGATGAGCTTGCTCCTGCTTGACCCCCGCATCACCTCCACCGCCAGATGCAGCCGCTCCGCACTGGCCTCCGCACTCCGCGCCACCACGTCCTGCGCCGCCGCTTCCCGCCGCACAAATCCCTCGATCCGTTCCTGCCCGATTTCGTCGAGCAGATGCCGGATTGGCGACCACATGGCCCAGTCGGGATTGACCATGCGCATGTGCAGCCGGTCGTGGACGATATCGAAATGAACATTGGCCGAGCGCGCCAGATCGAGAAATTCGGCGATATAGGCGTCGGGAATTGGGTTCTGGTAAGCCATGGGGCTGCCTCGCATTTGATATAAATGCAATGCATTGCCCTCCGTCCGGCTCCAAAATCCGCGCTTTATGGTGAATGAAGCCTTAACAGCGTTAATGCTCAGCCTGCCTCGACATGCCGTGCATAATCTGTGGCGCCGCAATACCTGCGCGGCTGGACATTTGACGCGATTTGTCGGCCCATGCGCAAATTAAGACACAATAAAACAATCCCGTATTACAAAGGTGAGGCCGGTTTATCTGGCTTTCATCCCTATGGTGCTTTGCGGAATGGATATTTTACAGAACTGCGCTGCCATCATATTCGCCGCCGACGCCGCAGGCTCCGAGGGGCTGGCGAGCACCGCATTGCGGCTCGGTTTCGGTCATGCCGAGGATTATTCCAAGCTGGCCAATGTGCCGCCGAAAATCTTCCAGTTCTATATTGTGCATGGGGCGCTGCCGGATGCGGCCAAAGTGCGGCTGGTACGCTCCATTCGCACCTCGCCTGAATATGCGCGCAAATATGCGCCGATCATTTGTGCCCTGGCCTCCGGCCCCCGGCATCTGATTGTGCCCCTGATCGATATGGGGTTTGACGAGGTGCTGTTCCTGAACGATCCGGATAATGTTCTGGCGCAAAAGCTTCGCGGGCAATTGCTGGCCGATCTGCTGTTCATCGAATCCCCGCACTATTTCGGGCCAGACCGGCGGCGCATCGAATTGGTGGATCGGGGCGATACAAGACGCAAGGCGGGGGCCAATGCGTCCGGCTTCCGCAAGATCAATGTGAAGCGCGATCCTCTGGCGGGGATAAGCGCCCGCTATATCAGCTAGGGCTGCGCGTCATCCGCACTTTGCGCCCAGCGCCGCCCGGCGGGATGCTGAGCTCGATGACGATAGTCGCCGCCGCCGCCACTTCTGGCACCCGCGCAGCCCATTCCACCAAAATAATGGCCTCCGGATCATCGAGCAGCCCCAGCTCGTCCACTTCCGATGCATGGCTCAACCGATAGAGATCGGCATGAAGCACTGATCCGCGCAGTGTGTCATAGGGCTGGATAATCGCAAAAGTGGGCGAGGGGACTTCGAGCGCCGCGTCATCGGCCAGTGCCCTGATAATCGCCCGCGCAAGCGCCGTCTTTCCCGCCCCCAGATCGCCTTCAAGGCTGACAATATCGCCGGGCTTCAACGTGGCGGCGAGCTTGGCGCCGAACGCGGTTGTTGCATCGTCGTCGGGCAGGAATATCTCGGAGGTCATCGTCTTCGCTCTCGCGCCAAAAACCGTGCTGCCCTCGGGCTCGACCCGAGGGTCATTTGCAACCCGTCATGGGCCGAGAGTGGTCCTCGGGTCAAGCCCGAGGACAGCGCGGCATGTGTGCGGCTGGCCCCTATTCCGCCACGCCCGCTAGGGCGATGTCGAGCGGCAGGTTGACGATAATACGACTGCCCTTGGGCTCGCGCTTTTCCGCCGAAATCGTGCCGCCATGCAGATTGACGAATGTGCGCACGATGGACAGGGCCAGCCCCGCGCCGCGCTGCCGGCCACCGGCCTGCGGCCCATCCAGCCGCGTCAGGATAGCGGCCTTCATCTCGTCGGTAATGCCCGGTCCCTCGTCTTCGATGACGAACAGCATGCGCCCGCCGCGATGGCTGGCCGAAAGCCGGATTTCTGCGCCCGGCGGCGAGAAGCGGGCGGCATTGGAGAGAAGATTATAGAGCACCTGCACGATGCGCGTGCCATCGGCCACAAATTGCGGCAGGTCCGGCTCGATATCGAGCACGAGGTTCGGCGCGTCGCCCGCGCCCTCAGGGAAGGTTGCATTGATCCCGGCCTTGGCCTTGTCGATCAGCGCATGGACGTCGAGCACTTCTGGATTAAGCTCGGCAATGCCCGCATCGACGGAGGCCAGATCGAGAATATTGTCGATCAACACGCCCAGCGTCACCGATGAGGCGCGGATATAGTCGATATATTCGCGCTGCCGCGTATTGAGACTCTGCCCCTCCACGTCAGAGAGCAGGTCGGCAAAGCCGATAATATTGGTCAGCGGCGAACGCAGTTCATAGGAGACGTTTTCGACAAAGGCGTCCTTGAGCCGGTCGGCGGCCACCAGCGCATCATTGCGTTCCTTGAGCACCTTGGAATAGGAGGCGCTTTCGGTGACATCGAGGAAGGTCATCATCGTCTGCCCATCGGGCAGGCGGGTAATGGCATAGTCGATCAGCCTTCCGTCGGAGCGATTGATGCGGCCCTGCCGGTCGGTGCGGGTCGGGTTGAGGTCGATAATGGAGCGTTTGAGATCGCGCCAGATGGTTGCGCCATCCTCGGGAATGGCCGCACCGCTGGCCTCGGCAAGCTGGTCGATATGCGGGTTGCTGCCAAAAGCGTTGAGCGGCAATTTCCACACGGTGGACAGTTGCGGATTAGATAGCGTCAGCCGCCCATTGGTGCCGAACACGGCAACGGCCTCGGAAAGCGCGTTGATGGTTTCGCGCATCACATTGGTGAAGCTGCGATTGGTGCTTTCCAGCTCCAGCCGCTCGGTCATGTCTTCAAAGACATAAATCACGCCGCCTTCGGGGCCTGCGGGTGCAGAAATCACCTTGACAGTGCGGCCATCGGGCAGGTGCCACGGTTCCGCCTCATGCGGCGTCTTGCGGTCATAGCTCTCGAGGTGCTTGGTTCGCCAGGTGTGGTAGTCAACCAGATTGGGCAGCATGCCTTGGGTGCGCAGCTTGTCGAGAATAGCGCGCTCGTCGAGGCCCGGCGTCAGATAGGTGCGGTCGAGACTCCAGAGCGATGCATAGGCGGCGTTGAACTGGATCAACTCGCGCTTGGCGTTGAACATGGCGATGGGTGTGCCCAGCGCATCGATAATGCCGCCGATATGGCTCTGCCCGGCTTCAACGAGCGAGCGGGCGGGCTGTTGTGGTCGCAGATAACCTGCGCGGCCACAGGGCAGATCGAACTCCACCAGCTCGAAGCGCCCTTGCCCGGCAAAGTCAATCAGGCGCGACCCAGCATTGTCAGGCGTGGAACTGCTCTTGCCCGCATCTGCGACTTCCGCCGGGCTGGTCTCGGTTCCGGGGCGTCCAAGGCTTTTGCTCAAGGCACAATAGGCCGCATTGGCATAAGCGAGCCTGCCGTCTGCGCCGCGCAAAAAGGCGGGCTTGGTCAGCAGGGAAAGCATGGTGCGGATGCTTTGCATCTCGCTGTTCGTGCTTTCCTCATGATTGTCGGCGACGAGGGCCGCTTCATCGCCCGGCTGGCTGAAGGCCGGACGAAGCCGCAGTGCCGCGCCGCCGCCCATGGCCCAGCCGGAGGCGCGCACTAGTTTGCCGTCCTGTGTCTTGAGGCTGACCATAAAACCGCGCCCTTGCAGCCGCAGCTCATCGAGCAAGGCAGCGAGGCGATTGGCTTCGGCAGCGCCAAGCCAGGAATGCAGGTTCAAGACGCTTTGTGCCTGTCGCCCGGCAGGGAGCACAGCGCCAGCCTGTCCCAATATGCGGGGCTCGCCGTAATTGTCCCAGAGCACGGTCAGCTCGCTGCTGCCCGAGACCAGGCTTTCATATTCATCCACCAGCGCACGCAGGTTGGCGATCTGCTCGGCAGCGCGACGGCGCGCGGCGCGATTGTCCGATGTCAGCCTGCGGATAATGGTTATGGAGAGCAGGGCGAAGCCGCCTGCGCCGACGGCTATGGCGATAGGCACGATGCCGCCCAGATTGGCCGGAACAAAACCCTGCGCCAGAGCGGGAGCGGCCATGCACAATGAGAGGGGGGCAGCGACAAGAGCTGCGAATCCCAATCGTTTCCGGCGCCGATCCGGCGTCATGCCATACCCTCGTTGTTTGTTTTGCTGCTTTTCCGGCCAGGGCCGGTACGCCACTCGAAAAGGCTGCCTACGCGAAATCGGAGAGATTCCCGCTGCCCCAATCGGCTTGTGTGACCCGCACAACCCGAATCACCAAACCATAGCGGTCACAGGAATCAGGCAAAAGAGTCTTCGTGCCTGTGCGTTGCGGGCAAATGCACAGGAAAGCGCTTGACCCGGGAACGAAACAGAAACCTTTAAAAAGTGTAAAAGCCCGGCGCAATGACCGGGCTTTTCGCAGATTTCTTTTTATAAAGCGCCGTGGCGCACCGCTTAGTAGCGATATTCGCCTGACTTGAATGGGCCTTCCACCGGCACGCCGATATAATCGGCCTGCGTCTTGGTCAGCTTTGTCAGTTTTGCGCCCAGCTTGGCCAGATGCAGTTCGGCGACCTTTTCATCGAGATGCTTGGGCAGAACATGCACCTTCTTCTCGATCTTTTCGCCATTGGTCCACAATTCGATCTGCGCCAGCGTCTGGTTGGCAAACGAGGCCGACATCACAAAGCTCGGATGGCCGGTGGCATTGCCCAGGTTCACGAGACGCCCTTCGGAGAGCAGGATCAGGCGATTGCCATTGGGTTGCTCGATCAGATCGACCTGCGGCTTCACATTGGTCCACTTGAAGTTGCGCAGCCCGAGCACGTCGATCTCGTTGTCGAAATGGCCGATATTGCAGACAATGGCCATATCCTTGAGGCGGCGCATGTCATCAACCATCAGCACGTCGCGGTTGCCTGTGGCGGTGACCACGATGTCGGCGCGATGCGCGGCGTCTTCGAGCGTAACGACCTCAAAGCCTTCCATGGCGGCCTGCAAGGCGCAGATCGGGTCGACTTCGGTCACCAGCACGCGGGCACCCGCGCCGCGCAGCGATTCAGCCGAACCCTTGCCCACATCGCCATAGCCGCAGACAATGGCGACCTTGCCCGCCAGCATCACATCGGTGCCGCGACGGATGGCGTCCACCAGCGATTCACGGGTGCCATACTTGTTGTCGAATTTGGACTTGGTGACGGAGTCATTGACGTTGATGGCCGGGAAAGGCAGCTCGCCCTTGGCGTGCAGCTGATAGAGGCGCATCACACCCGTCGTGGTCTCTTCCGAAACGCCACGGATGGCAGCGCGAATGGTCGAGAAGAAATTCGGCGACTTGGCCAGACGGCGCTTGATGGTGGCAAAGAAGATTTCCTCTTCTTCATTGCCCGGCTTGTCGAGAATAGAAATGTCCTTCTCGGCCTTGGCGCCAGTCAGGATATACATTGTGGCGTCGCCGCCATCATCGAGGATCATGTTGGGCGTTGTGCCCGGCCAGTCCATCATCCGGTCGGTAAAGTCCCAATATTCCTCCAGAGTCTCACCCTTATGGGCAAAAACCGGAACACCGGCAGCGGCGATGGCGGCGGCGGCATGGTCCTGCGTCGAAAAGATATTGCACGATACCCAGCGCACATCCGCGCCTAGCGCCACCAGCGTTTCGATCAAAACGGCGGTCTGTACGGTCATGTGCAGCGAGCCCGCAATGCGCGCGCCCTTGAGGGGCTGGCTCGCGGCATATTCCTCACGGATTGCCATCAGGCCCGGCATTTCGATTTCGGCGATGGAAATTTCCTTGCGGCCAAAGTCGGCAAGGCTGATGTCCTTGACCGCGTAGTCGGTCGGGCTCTTGGTCATATCGGGCTCCAGAAGGATTTTCTCTTGGGCCTTCTATACGGGAGCAGACGTTACCGATCAATGACGGACATAAAGCTATCTTTATGTCAGCTAGGCCCGATAGGCGCGGCCCCGATGCCGACGCTTGAAGGGCAGGGCGCAGAAGCGCACCAGCCCTGAAAGCACCAGATAGCCAAGGATAAAGCCCGCGCCTGCATAGAGTATGCCTTCCATCGTCACCGGCACTGCAGGTTTATAATTTTCCAGCGTCCGCCGCCCGATATCGGTGTCGAGATAGTTCGGCATGGCCTGCAACCGCTCGATTGGTCCGGCCCCCTGTATGCGCGCCAGCGTTTCGCTGAGATCGGCATAACGCACAAAAGTCTGTTCCATGCTGTCGCCACGCCCCGCGAGGAAGGTGTCGCTCGATGCATTATAGCGCTGCAAAGCAGCCTGCCGGTCCATATTATTGGCCTGCGCCGCCCGATCAAAATCCTCGGTAATGATGCGCAATTCGTCGACGGCACCACCGAGGCGTTGGGTATATTGCTGCGCATATTCAGGAAACTGGCTGAGGCTTGCCGCCAGCGCGATCCCGCCAATTCCCGCAATCAATCGCCGCATCGCGCCGTCTCCCTCATTACAATGAAGATTATGCACATCTCAAACGGCAAGAAAAAGTCAGGCGTTCCAGAAGGGGGCGCGGGCAGGGCCGCCAGCCGCCGCTACCGCGGCGTCCACAAAGGCGTCTTTGCCCTTGGCATAAGCCTCCCGGTCAAGGCTATGGCGGGCAGCAAGATCGTGTTTCAGCGCCGCGTAATTCGCCCGCAAAACCGGGTCGCTCCGAAGCAGATCGCGAAACAGCACATGCCGCCGCACATCCTCTGCATCGGTGTGGATATGCAGGTGATGCGTGCGGACGCCATCTGCGCCTTGCCGCCGTAAAAACCACCGCTGGGGATTGGATACGCCTGGCCGGAATTCATAGCCGAGCCTCTCAAGGTCGGGAAGGGCGGCATCCGCCTCCACCATATCGGCAATGAGCACAATGATGTCGATAACCGGCTTTGCATCCAGCCCAGGAACGGCAGTGGAGCCGATATGTTCGATCAGAAGCGGGCTTTGCGGAAGGATGGACAGGATTTCGTCGCGCGCTTTTTGAAAGGCCTCCGGCCAGAGCGGATCGGCTTGATTAAGCGCGATCTCGTCGCTCAAGCCTCAGCCCCGTCCACATCCTCGTCAAAGCCGTTATTGACCAGTTCGGTAATGGCTTCGAGCGCTTCGCGCGCCTGCTTGCCGCTGGCCTGCACCAATATGGTCGAGCCCGGTCCGGCCCCCAGCATCATCAGCCCCATGATGGAATTTCCGGCCACGGAGGTGCCGTCTTTGATCACGCTAATCGAGGCGTCAAAACACTCCGCCGTCCGCACAAAACGGGCTGACGCGCGGGCATGCAGACCCTTGCGGTTGAGAATCGTCAATTGCTGGGCGACGGCCCTGCTGGCATCCATCTATCAGGCACCGCCCAGAACGGCATTGGCCACGGTGATATATTTCTTGCCCGCTTCCTGAGCGATGGTCACCGCTTCTTCCATGCTTAATTCGCCACGCACACGGCCCAGCTTGACCAGCATGGGTAGGTTCACCCCGGCAATGACTTCCACATTGCGGTTTTGCATCACGGAAATTGCAAGATTGGATGGCGTGCCACCGAACATGTCGGTCAGGATGATCACACCCTTGCCGCTATCAGCGCGGTCGATGGCCTTGAGGATGTCCTCGCGCCGCGTTTCGGCATTGTCTTCGGGGCCGATGGCAATGGCTTCGATGAACTCTTGCGGTCCCACCACATGTTCCATGGCCAGCTTGAATTCATCGGCAAGCGCGCCGTGGGTCACCAGAACCAATCCGATCATGCACTTTCCCCACTCGTCCGACGGATGAACTTATGTGTCCCGCGTCGGTCTTTTGAGCCCCAGCCATTGCTGCCGACGGGCGCTGTCAGGCGGCAAGGGCACATTTTTGTCTTCGTGGCCTGCTCTTGCAAGGACTAAATTGTCACGTTGCGTCATGAACAAGGATTGCGCGCACCGCTTCGACCACCAGCAATTCCTGGTGGCCCAGACTCACCACGCCCGCATAAGGCACGGGAGCGCGGGGCAGAATATGGCCTAAAAGCTCGGTTTGCAGCTCTTCTTCTTCCACCAGCCGGATCAGATCGGGCACCAGATCAATCACCAGATCGAGCCGGGCGCTTTCGACATGCGGACGCTCGACAATGCCGCGACCACGCAATTCGATCAGCCCAGCCAGTTTTGGCGGCGCCAGCATGATCAGCGATTCGCCGTCATCCCGAATGTCGATACGATCATCGGCGACAAGGAAGGCGGGTTGCCCGCGCCACTCCCAGCGATCCAGCAAAGCCATGGAGAGTACGGATTTTCCCGCACCCGATGGGCCGCGCAGCAATATTCCGGTTTGACCAAGGACGAGACCCGTCCCGTGAACGTTTTGGGGCTTGTTCATACCGCGATTTTATTTGCGTGCGCGCGGTAACACAATTGTAAAAACAGCGCCGGAGCGATCCTCGCGATTATGCGCGCGAATAGTGCCCTTGTGCGCATCTACGATCTGTTTGGAAATGGACAATCCAAGTCCAGAATGATTGCCGAAACTTTCTGCTTCCGGGCGATCCGTATAGAAACGCTGGAAGATTTTACTGAAATCGCCGGTAATGCCTGGCCCCTCATCAGTCACTGTCACGCTGACCGCTTCGCCTTCGGTCGAGACGCCAACGCTCACGGTCCCATTCTCTGGTGAGAAGGAAACGGCATTGTCGATGAGATTGGCGAAAACCTGCGCCAGCCGGCTCTCATGGCCATTGATCATGGTCGAGCCGCGTCCCGCGCGCTTGGCCATGACCACCGTCACATTGCGGCCAGCTGCCATATCCTTTTGGATCGCCACCATGGCCTCGGCCAGTTTTTCGACATCCACCAGTTCAGCACTTTCGCGGGCCAGTTCCGCGTCGAGGCGGCTGGCGCTGGAAATGTCGGTGATCAGGCGATCCAGCCGTTTGATGTCATGCTGGATGATTTCATTGAGCCGCTTCTGGTCTTCGGGCTTCTTGGCCAGCGGCAGCGTTTCGACAGCAGAGCGCAGCGAGGTCAGCGGATTTTTTAGCTCATGCGCCACGTCTGCCGCAAAGCGCTCGATGGCTTCGATCCGGTTATAGAGCGCGTCGGTCATCCGCCGCAGCGCATCCGAAAGATGGCCGATTTCGTCGGGACGGTCGCTGAGATCTGGAATTTCGGCGCGCGCATCGCCCGCCGTCTGCACGCGCTCTGCCGCCGCCGAAAGTCGCCGCATCGGCCCGGCAATCGTGCCGGCGAGCAGCAGCGACAGCACGATCTGCACACCCGCAGCGATCAGGGCGATGCGGAACAGACTCCAGCGCTCCTGCGCTACGATGGAGTCGATGTCGCCCGGGGCGGTCGACAGCAGGATTGCCCCGACAATGGCGCGCAGGCGCTGCACTGGCACGGCCACCGACACAACCAATTGCCCCTGGCTGTCCACGCGCACAAAATCAGCTGGTGCGCCCTGCAACGCCGACGCCACCTCGGGATAGCGCGTGCCTTCGTCGGCCTGATATTCCTGATAGGTCGGGTAATTGTCACCTGGCGCCCACGACACGACGGCATTCCACCAATCAGCGAGGAAAAAACTCGGCTGTGTCGTGTCTATGGTCCGCCGCAGCACCTCGCCGCGCGCATAAATGCTGTCACTGTCCAGAATCATCAGCCCGCCCTGATCATAGATGCGGGCGCGCGTCCGCGTGGGCGTGATGAGGTTACGCAGCAGTGGCGCGACCTGTTCCGGGTTGATCGGGAATTGCAGCGTCGGATCGAAATAGGACAGTGGCGAAACATTACTCCCCTGTGCATTCAGCAGCCGATCAGGATTGATCGAGATAATGTCGCTGTCCACTGTCGCCGAGGCGGCGATGGCAGCAGCAATGATTTCGCCCTGCACGCGCAGCGATTGCACGCGGGCATCGATCAGCCCCGCCCGCCATTGGTTGAGGTATAAAATACCCACGACCAGAACCAACAGGCCCGCCATGTTGAGTACGACGATGCGGCGGGTCAGGCTCGAAAAAATCGCGAAGTCGATGAACCGCCGAACGGCGCTGAACACCTTCACCACTGGCCGAAGGAAAATGCGACGCCGCCCCCGGCGGGAAGACTTAACTTCCTTTGCCGGGTTGCCCTGTTCAGGCTTGTTTTCATCGATCTGCGGGTCGAGGACGGCCACTTGGTGCCTTATTGCTCCTTGAAGCGATAGCCGACGCCATAGAGCGTTTCGATCATTTCAAAGTCGTCATCGGTGACTTTGAACTTTTTGCGCAGCCGTTTGATGTGGCTGTCGATGGTGCGGTCATCGACATAGACCTGATCGTCATAAGCAGCATCCATCAGCGCATTGCGTGATTTGACCACGCCAGGCCGCAGCGCAAGAGCCTGAAGGATCAGGAATTCGGTGACCGTCAGGGTCACGCGCTGGCCCTTCCAGGTGCAGGTATGGCGCTCTTCGTCCATCACCAGCGCGCCGCGCTCGATCAGTGCCTTGCTGGGCGTCGGTTCCGCACCGCCCACGCCAGTCGGATTGCCGTCACGCGGGGCCGAGCGGCGAAGGATGGCCTTGACGCGCTCGACCAGCAGGCGCTGGCTGAACGGCTTGGTAATGAAATCGTCGGCGCCCATCTTGAGGCCGAAAAGCTCGTCGATCTCTTCGTCCTTACTGGTGAGGAAAATTACCGGCACATCGGATTTCTGCCGCAGGCGGCGCAGCAATTCCATGCCGTCCATGCGCGGCATTTTTATATCGAGAATAGCCAGATCCGGCTTGTCGGTGGTCAGACCCTCAAGGCCCGAGGCTCCATCGGTATAGGTGGCAACCTGATAGCCCTCAGCTTCAAGGGTCAAGGAAACCGAGGTAAGAATATTGCGGTCGTCGTCCACCAGGGCGATCTTTGGCATGGTCTGCCTTTCTCTTCGTGACGCTTGTTTATTCGTTGCGGTTGAATGGTCAACCAGATGCTGAGCGACGTTGCAGGCGACAATTACGCATTAAATAAGGCACGGCCAAGTCTTCTGCCAGATTGACTGTGCTTCCATACAAGTAACTTGCGCTGCAACTTCCGTCTTACGACCCATTGCCGGATAGTCTGGGGCCGCCAGAGGCCCCTATTTTTGCCTCCATCAATCGCCTTGCGCGGTTCAGTGGAGATGAAAATGACTGCGTTCAACCATCCAGCCCTCAGGGATGCAATTGCCGGCGCTGCGGCGTGGCTCAGCGACAACGCCATTGCCCCTTCTCTGGTTGCCGCTGCCTTGGGGCAGGGCGATGGCGTGCTCACCGCCGACGGAGCCCTGTCGGTGCGCACCGGCGCTTTCACTGGCCGCTCGCCCAAGGACAAATTCATCGTCCGCGATGCTTTGACCGCCGATCAGGTCTGGTGGGACAATTCGGGCGTCATGAGCCCGGATCATTTCGATCTGCTGCTTGCAGATATCCGCGACCACCTCGCGGGGCAGGCCCTGTTCCGTCAGGATCTGCTCGCCGGTGCCGATCCGCGCCATCAATACGATGTCACTGTGCTCACCCCCAGCGCCTGGCATGCCCTCTTCATCCGCAATCTATTGATCCGTCGCGGCGAATACGTCCCAACCGCCGCTGATGCGGCCAAGGTCACCATTCTCCACGCCCCCCATTACAAGGCGGACCCCTCACGCCACGGCAGTCGCACCGATACGGTGATCGCACTCGATATGAGCCGTAACATCGTGCTCATCGCTGGCACGCTCTATGCAGGCGAAATCAAAAAGTCGGTCTTCAGCCTGTTCAACTTCCACGCCCCGGCCAGCAATGTCCTGCCCATGCACTGTTCGGCCAATCTCGGACCCGATGGCGAGGCGGCTCTCTTCTTCGGTCTATCGGGCACCGGCAAGACCACCTTGTCGAACGATCCTGCGCGACCTCTCATCGGCGATGACGAACATGGCTGGAGCGACGATGGCGTTTTCAACCTCGAAGGCGGTTGCTATGCCAAAACCGTCAAGCTCTCGGCCAGTGCCGAGCCCGAAATTTTCGCTGCGACACGCCGGTTTGGCACCGTGCTGGAAAACGTCATACTCGACGCTAACAGTCTGCCAACGTTTGACGATGTGACGCTAACCGAAAACACAAGAGCAGCCTATCCCATCGATGTGCTCCCCTCGATTGCCACGGGAAGCGTCGGCGGCACGCCAAAGACCGTGGTTTTCCTCACCGCCGACGCTTTCGGCGTGCTGCCGCCACTGGCCCGGCTGACCCCGGAACAGGCGGTCTATCACTTCCTCTCGGGCTATACCGCCAAGGTGGCTGGTACCGAACGCGGCGTCACCGAACCTCAGGCGACCTTTTCGGCCTGTTTCGGCGCGCCCTTTATGCCTTTGCATCCAACGGTTTACGGCTCCATGCTGGCCGAGCGGCTGCGCCAGAGCGGCGCCCAGGCCTGGTTGCTCAATACCGGCTGGACCGGCGGCGGCTACGGCACCGGCAAGCGCATCGACATCGCCTCCACACGGCGTCTGTTGACCGCCGCCCTCGACGGCGCGCTCGACAATGCCGACATGCGCTTTGATCCACTCTTCGGCTTCGAAGTGCCCCTTAGCGTGCCGGGGGTCTCCGAAGCCCTGCTCGACCCGCGCCAGACATGGGCCGACCCGGATGCTTATGACGCGCAGGCCATCAAACTGGTCGAGCTATTCCGCAGCAATTTCAGGAAGTTCGGCCCCGATGCCGACGCTGGAGCAGGGTCACAGCTGCAGATGGCGGCTGAATAGGCACAAACAAAAGGGCGCCTCAGGCGCCCTTTGCACATTCACCGAAGCTCAGTTCGGCGAGTAAAAAATGTGGGAATCAACCACTGCGACCTGATTGAAAGTGTGCGACCAGGACGGCGCAACGGCAGTGGTGTGGTAGTAAAGCGTGGAATCCGGCACCACGCCAATCTCTTTGCCCTGCGCAAATTCAGCATAGACCTCGCGGGCCAGATCCTGCGAAGCAGCCCAGGCGCGCCGCTCGGACGTCGCCCGGTTGATACCGTCACAGGCAAAGGTGAACTGGCAGCGATAAAGACCCTTATTGGCGTTCTGGTAGATCACGCCGCAAAGCGAGTCTGGAAACTGACCGGACCGCGCACGATTGACGATGACATTGGCAACGGCCAATTGCCCCTTGGCCGTTTCGCCACGCGCTTCATGGTAGATGGCCTTGGCCAGGCAATCGCGTTCCGCATTGGCGGCCTTTATGCGCTCATCCATCGGCTGATAGCCAGAATTTACATAGGCAGCGAGCATGTCGCCGGTCACTGATGGCTGCGGACGCGGCGCGACATCGGTAAAGCTGGCAATGGCTGAAAGCGCATTGTTGCCGCCGAAAGAAGCACGGCTGATATAGCCCATAACCACATCTTCCGGCTGGCTGGACTGTGGGCCGCTCATGGTCACATCGACCGAGCGCAGGGCGAGTTGGCGCTGGCCGTAATTGGCCAGCAATTCCGGGGTTAGGGCCAGTTCGCTCGGAGCCAGCGGCACTTGGGTCGGACCCAGTGCGGGCTGCAGACGCAGTTCAGCGATGGTTTCAGGAATGGCGTCGGGCAGAACGACATTGCTGTCGGCACGAGCGGGCGAGAGCGTAACGAACAGCACGAGCGCGGCGGCGCAAATGGCCAGCACAGGTGAAAGAGTGCGCGCGATAATCTGCTGCCGGTTGAACCTCAATGCCCCGTCCTTACCCCTGAGTCCTGCCGGCCATATCCGGCGGACCTTCTATTTCGGGGTGCCCTCAAGGGTGCCCCTGTCATTTCCCGGCTGCACACTAGCCAAGCAATCGCCTGGATGGAAGTCGAAATTTACGGCTGGTTAACCATAAGCTTTAGCGACTTAAGACAGGGTTAATGGAGGTTGAGGCGCCCGTAAAGCCTTGGATTTTATCGATTTTCAGGGTGCTGAATGATGCCTTACCCGGTTCGATAAGGTTTTATCTATTAGCGCGGATGGTTAATCATATCTTTCGACGAGGCGTGCGCCGTGTAGCCGCGGTTTTTGGGCAGCCGGGCGCATAATGTGAAGCTGAGCCGGGTTAGGCCGCCAACTGGTCTCAAATCTCCAAGTTTTTGGGACGGATCAGTATCTAGCGGTGCGGTAACCTATTGCCGTCGCCGTGCATGTGATGGCGTTGGCAGCAGTCGCAACTTGTACGCTCTGTGGCGGGTCCCTATTGGCGGGATAATTTAGAGAGCGTCCATCTCGGGTGGTCGGACGTTTGAAGGGCGCTACGCAGTTTTGCGCCGGGGATGAAAACAACGGTATGATGAGGAACGATCACATGTTCCTCACCGGTTCGTGGATTGCGCCCGATCCGTTCCGCGCGGGAGCGGACTTCCAGCGTCCCAAATCCGGTCAATTTAACACTTTCCCCGCCCATCAAGGCCTGTCCGATCAATTCGAACATGCGTTGACCAACGCCCCCAATGTCGGCGGAAGCCAGGCCGGTCTCCGCAGCAGCCCGCTCTGAAAGCAATGCCCGTGTGATGGTTGTGGTCACCTCTGGACCCTCCTGATATTAAGTTCCTAGTAGGAACATAAGAATTTGTCCAGCACTGCGAAAGGTACGCTAATCATGATTGTTGGCTTCAAGATTATTTGACTTTTTTTAGAATGGTTATAAGCTAGGAGACCAGATAGAGAGATTTTGCCGGTTGTTCGGCCATGCATTGCCAAGGAAAAGTTCGTGAGACTCACACGCCAATCCAATTACGCCATTCGTACGCTGGTCTATTGCGCTGTTAACGAGCCAAGCCTCAGCCGGGTTGCTGAAATCGCCCGTGCCTATGGCATCTCCGAACTGTTTCTGTTCAAGCTGATCAAGCCGCTGGTTGAAAATGGCCTGCTCCAGACCGTGCGCGGTCGCCACGGCGGCATCAAGCTGGGCAAGCCTGCGTCTGAAATTACCCTGCTCGACACCATTCGCCTGACCGAAGAAAACTTTGCTCTGGCCGAGTGTTTCGAGGATGGTGCGGACTGCCCCTTGATCGGCGAATGCGATCTCAATGGTGCCCTGCGTGAGGCACTGGGTGCTTTCTTTGAAGTTCTGAGCCGTCACACGATTGCTGACCTTGCGGCCAAGAAGCGCTCGATCCGCGAACGTCTGGGCATCACCACTGCTGAAGCTGTTTCCGAGGACGTCTTGGCATCAATTTCGGCAGCCTGAGGCGCGTTCCCAAAAAATCTGACAACAAAACTCAAATATGAGTTTGACAATCAAGTTTGGTCGTGGTTGATAGAGGTCATAGCGGTTGTGACCCCTTGGGGCCTGTGGGTCCGGCTGCTGTACCACGACGGGGCTTGCTGCTACCGTCTCCCCCGGCCGGTCAGGATCCTCAACGTCCTGTCCGGCCTTTTTCTTTGCCGTGATTGATCTGATCGCTCCGCTATGATCTATCCGGGCCAGATTTCCCCGGACACATCATGGCCGCTCCCCCGCTTCTTACTCTTCAGAACATCAGTTTGACCTTTGGCGGCACGAGGCTGCTCGAAAGCGCCGAACTCATTGTTTCGCCCGGCCAGCGCATCGCGCTTGTCGGTCGCAATGGCTCTGGCAAATCGACGCTTCTCAAGATCGCCGCGGGCGATGTGACCCATGATGGCGGCGTGCGGTTCGTTGAGCCCAGCGCCACCCTGCGTTACCTGCCGCAGGAGCCAGATCTGTCGGCCTATAAGACCACGCTTGAATATGTCGAGGCGGGTCTGGGGCCGGGTGATGACGAATATCGCGCGCAATATCTGCTGAGCTCACTGGGGCTGAGCGGCACGGAAAACCCGAAAAATCTCTCGGGCGGGGAGGGGCGCCGCGCGGCCTTGGCGCGTGTGCTGGCCCCCAGGCCCGATGTCCTTCTCCTAGACGAGCCGACCAACCATCTCGATCTGCCTGTGATCGAATGGCTGCAGGCCGAACTGGACTCCATGCGCTCTGCCATGGTGCTGATCAGCCATGACAGGCGTTTCCTGTCTGATCTCACACGGTCCACCGTCTGGCTGGATCGCGGCGTGACCCGCCGTCTCGACAAGGGCTTTGGTGCCTTTGAAGAATGGCGTGATACCGTGCTCGAAGAAGAAGAGCGCGACCGCCATAAGCTCGACCGTCAGATCGTGCGCGAAGAACACTGGTTGCGCTACGGCGTCACTGCCCGCCGCAAACGCAATGTGGGCCGTCTCGAACGACTGGGCAATCTGCGTCAGGAACGGCGCGAGCAACGCCGCGTGACAGGATCGGTCAATATGCAGGTTGCCGAAGGCCGCACCTCCGGCGCGCTGGTCGTTGAAGCTGAAAACATTTCCAAGCGCTACGGCGAGCGGACCATTGTCGGCGACTTTTCAACCCGCGTCCTGCGCGGCGACCGGATCGGCATTGTTGGCCCCAATGGTGCTGGCAAGACCACGCTGATCAAAATGCTGACCGGTATGCTTGAACCCGATAGCGGCACGATCAAGCTCGGCTCTGCGCTCGAACTGGCCATGCTCGATCAGGGCCGCGCCAAGCTCGATCCCGATACGCGGCTGCGCGAAGCACTGACTGGCGGCGGCAGCGATACGCTACAGATCAATGGCCAGCCCAAGCACGTCATCGGCTATATGAAGGACTTCCTGTTCAATCCCGAACAGGCCAATACGCCCATCGGCAAGCTCTCGGGCGGCGAACGCGCCCGCGTCGCACTGGCCCGCGCATTGTCGCTGCCGTCCAACTTCCTCGTGCTCGACGAACCCACCAACGATCTTGATCTTGAAACGCTCGATCTGCTTGAGGAGATGGTTTCCGATTACCCGGGAACCGTGGTGGTGGTCAGCCATGATCGCGACTTCCTCGATCGCGTCGCCACCTCCATCGTCATCGCCGAAGGCAATGGTGACTGGACCGAATATGCTGGCGGCTATTCCGATATGGTGATCCAGCGCGGCGAAGGTGTCATGGCCCGCGATGCTGCCAAAGTGCATCGCCCCGGCAAGACGTCCATGGTCTCCACCGCCGCGCCCTTTGTGGCCAAGCGCAAGATGAGCTTTAAGGAAAAGCACGCGCTCGAAACGCTGCCCAAGGATATTGCAAAACTCGACGCCGAGATTGCGGTTCTCAATGCAGCGCTCGCCGATGGCAATTTCTACACCAAGGACCCGACCGGCTTTGCCGCCAAATCAAAGGCGCTCGAAGCTGCCGAGACCAAAAAGGCCAAAGCCGAAGAGCAATGGCTTGAACTCGAAATGCTCCGCGAAGATCTTGAAGGCTCCTGAGCCGACCGCAAGGCCAATCGCTCCTGTGGAGCGATTGGAGGCGAAGGAGGCCAGGAGAGCTACGCTCGAATGGCGGGGAGCCGCTCCGCAGGGTCAATCGCTCCGGTGGAGCGATTGGAGAGGCGAAGGAGGTCATGAGACTTCGCTGGCGTTCCGCAGGACGCGAGGCTCCTGTGGAGCCTTGCGAGCCAAGAAGGCCTTGAGACCTATGGTCGGAAGGCTGCTCGAATGGCGGATCGATCAAATCAGGAGCAAACCCATGATAGCGCAAGCCAATAGCCTGAGCGTCCGGGCGGTGGCCGAGGCCGATATTCCGGCATTGATGGGAATGATCGATGCACTTTCGGTTCATCACGGAGGCCAGCCACAGGCGTCGAGCGCGACGCTGGCTCGTGATCTGCTCGGGGCCAATCCGTGGGCTTATGCCCGCATTGTTGAGATGCAGGGCGAAGTGGCTGGATACGCGATCGCCTGCCCGCTCTATTTTGCCCAGTCCGGGGAGCGGGGCATGTCGCTCCACCATCTCTATATTATGCCTCAATATCGCGGCGCAGGCTTGGGCACGCAGCTGACATTGGCAATGAGAGATATGGCTCTTGCGTTTGGATGCACCTATTTTTCTGTGACTGCTGAGCTAGACAATCAAAGCGCCCAGCAATTCTACCAAAGTCTGGGTATGCGCCCTTCGCCCGTCACCGGCCTGCGCTTTGCCATGGACCTCTAGTCGATCAAAGCGCTTTCCCGGCTAGTCCTTCCACTCAAATTTCGGCTGCGCCACGTATTGCAAGCCTTCCGTGTCCCCTGAAATTTGCTTGAGCAGAATACGCCCCAGATTGCGTCCGGCATCGGAAAAATCCTCCTGCACGGTTTCCGCATTGGGCTGAAACTGCATGAACATCGATGTCGATTGCTTGGTGACCACATGGGCATTCTGGCCCAGCACCAGCCCGGCATCGGACAAGGCGCCGATCACCGCAAGCGCCGAAATCTCCGAAGCACAGACATAGCCATCGGGCGGATCGGCCCGCTTGGCGCGCTTCATGATGTAATTGCGGATCGCGTCGGTTGCGCTGGCCAGGTTCACATCGGCGGCAAATTCATAGGCAATGCCGGCTTCGCTGGCGGCGCGCGCCATGCCAGCGCGAAGATGCTCGGTATAGTTGAGCGCTGAATCCGGCAGGATCATCGAAACCTTACGGCATCCCTTGGAGGCAAGCCGCAACGTCGCCTGATAGGCATAGGCGTCGTTGTCGAAATCGACATAGGCATGGTCCTCTGGCCATTGGCTGCGACCATGCGTGACAAAGGGAAAATCGTTGTCGAGCAGAAATCTGATGCGCTCGTCAAAGGACTCTGTTTTTGAAAAGATCACGCCATCGGCCATGCGGTTACGCACGATGTGGCGCACCGGGTCCAGCGGGGAAACATTCCTGAACAGCGGGGTGATCACCAGATGATAGGCCGTGTCGCGCAGTGCCTCGGTAATGCCGGTCACCAGATTAGTGCCAAAACCATAGATCTGCTCATCCGGCTCTAGGATAAGCGTGACGACATTGGTGCGTCCGGTCTTGAGACGAAGGGCGGCACGATCTGGCAGATAGCCGATCTCGGCGGCGATCTTCTGCACCCGGTCGCGCGTTTCCTGCGCCAGCTCGGGCGCATTGTTGAGTGCCCGCGAAATGGTGGTCACGGCGAGGCCAGTCATCTGCGCGATGGTTTTGAGAGTGGGCTTGCCGGATGGCTTTGCGCCCCGCTTGCCGCGTGTAGCGGGCGGTGATTCTTGGTCGGACACGTTTCCCCTCCCACCCGCCATTGACCGGCGAGGACGCTAAACAGGGAAAAACAAGACCAGATTGCTGGGCTTTACGCAAGCGCGCATGACGACGTTAAAACATGACTTGAAAAGAAGACTTATTGCGGATAGACGAAAGTAGAGCAGGCTTTTTCGTTTTTTCGTCGGTTTACGCATCGCTGCGCACTGGCAAAATCGCAAATCCTCCCCTATCTTGCCTTTGCTGCGCCACAAGGGCGTGGAAAAAGCTGATCCGTCCAACACCTGCAAGGGAAAGGAATGACGATGACTAAATCGACGACCTTCATTCTCCATGCCGAGTGTTCGACCGTAGTACTCCGAATTACCGGCGCCAAACGCTGGCAAGGATGCTGTCGCCAGAAACGAATGTGACCTCCGTCACATCCCCGTCTCACAAAACCGATAGAATCCGCGTCGCTGGCTCAAGGTGCAGCCTCCCCAATGGGAGCGCGCCCGTCGATGGCCCGACGCGCATGGAGTATGAAACATGCAGGAAAATAGTCTCAACAGGGTCGAAAGATTGCGGCCCATCGTGATCGAAGTTGGCGGGGAGCCGCAGGGCGTTGTCGTGCCGGATGCCGAAGGCTACCGCTTCCTGGCCGTCAAGTTGCCGGCCTTCGCAATTGATGGCCAGCGCTTTCCCAATATCGAACTGGCCCATCTGGCGGTGACGCAAGCCGTCCAGAATGGTGAAGCAGCATAAAAAAGCCGGTGGCATGACCACCGGCTTTTGTTTTCCAGATTCAGAATTTTAGGAAACTCGACGCCTAGCCATCATTGGTAGCGTTGAGTTCGTCCGGCCGTTTTCCTTCAGAAACCGGCGGCACCGGATCAAGCGCCTTGTCGACCGCTTCAGCCAGCGCATCGACATCTATGCGCGACGCCCCGTCCTGAGCCTGCCGCTCGATTTCTGCGGTGAGGGCGGTGGCGATGGCCTGCCGCCTTATGGCACTATTGTCCTCAGCCATTGCCATCGATCGAAATCCCTGTGTCATCCACGCGCACTTCGATACCCGGACGAGCCTGTTCCTGCTGATAGGTGTAAATGGCAAAGCCCACGACTGCGACAGCCAAAACGGCGATCACGGCAAAAAGACCGTTACGGGACAATTGAAACTCCTGACGCTTTTGGTTCCGAACCGAACCAACGCGCGAGGCGTCAAAATGTTCATTCCTCGGCAATTCGCCTCAGGGCCATCACGAAAGCAGTGATGCCAATGCCAACGGAACTCGAATTGTCGATGACGATGGGGCTGACATCGGCAGGCAGTGCTGCGCCTTCACGCGCCAATCGCGCCACGATCTGATCGCGGTTTTCGCGCCCCCGTTTCGCCAGCCTTTCAGCACGCAGCGAAATCTCGGCTGAAACCTGCACCACCCGGCAATGCGGATATTTCGCTATGGCCCCTGGCACGGCATGGCGGGAAATATTGGCCACCACCACCCGGCCAAGCGTAAGGTCTGTGTCGACGCCGATAGGCAGCGCATAGTCGAGACCATGCGCTTCCCAGGTCAGTGCAAATCGGCCTGCCGCCCTGGCTTCACCAAATTCGACCGGGTCGAGGCTGACATGATCTTCAAGGTCTATATCGGCAGGTCGTGTCACCAGCCGCCGGACGAAGCTGAAACGCTTGTCGCCATCCAGCGCCTTGCGCGCGCCCCCGATTAATGTGTCCTTGCCGACCCCGGAAGGGCCGATCACCAGAACCAGAACTCCCGGCGGTCTGTCGCTCAACTCACTCGCTGCCCTTCGCGCCACACCGCCCGCACCACCGGCAGCGGCGCGTTGGACGCGACGCGAACCAGATCGGCCCTCATTCCCGGCGCGATCTCGCCCCGGTCACTCAATCCGGCAGCGCGTGCCGGATTGCGTGTCACGGTAGCCAAGGCTTTCGACAGGTCAAGGCCTTCCACGCGTTGCGGCAGAAGGAATGCGGCTTGCAGCAGAGCAAAGGGCACATAATCGGAGCTTAGAATGTCCAATAACCCTGCCGCCACCAGATCGGTCGCTGAAATATTGCCCGAATGAGATTTGCCGCGCACCACATTGGGCGCGCCCATCAGAATGGCGAGCCCGGCATCGTGCGCCGCAGAAGCGGCTTCCAGCGTGGTTGGAAATTCAGAGATGGCCACGCCGTCTTCCGCCGCTTCCTCGACATGGGCGAGCGTGGCATCGTCATGGCTGGCTATGGCCAGTTCCAGCTCATGCGCCCGCGCCACGATCGCCTTGCGGTTGGTCGTCGAATAGCGCTCGTGCTCGTACTGCCTGGCGTCGAGATAGGCCTGCAATTCTTCCGGGCTGCGGCCCATTTGTTTGGCGTAGAACTTCTTGTATTCGGCCAGCGAGCGGAACTGCCTTTGCCCCGGCGTGTGGTCCATTACTGAAGCCAGCCGGGTCAGGGAATGATAGGCCAGCGCGTCGAAATGCTCGACAACATCGTGACTGGGCAATTCGCAGCGCAAGTGAATGAAATGCTCTGCCCGTAACCACCCCGCCTCGCTGCCACTGCGAATGGCGTTCACCAGCTTTTCTGCGTGGTCGAGCATTTCAGGCATATCGACATCCGAGCCGATGCGGACGGCGTCGAAGACGGTCGTGATGCCGGAACCGGCAATCTGCGCGTCATGAGCGTGCAGCGACGCCATCGGGTCCCAGAAGACGCCGGGGCGCGGACGATAATGGTTTTCCAGATGATCGGTATGCAGCTCGACAAGGCCGGGAATGAGATAATCGCCGCCCAGATCCTCCCCGACACGCGCCGCGCCTGTATCTATGGCCGCGATCTGCCCATTCTCAATGCTGACGCTGCCGGTGATGACCTCATCCGCCAGAACGATCCGGGCATTGGTAAAGACCTGTTCAGTCATGCGCATCATCCTTTGAGGGGGAAATCACCGACGCGTCGGAACAGCGCGCCGCTTTTGGCTTCATGGTAGAGCACCAGCCGGTCAAGCAGAACCCGCTCACCCAAAATCGGGCCAAACCAGGTCTGCGCCGCCTGTTGAAGCTCATCGCGGTCCTCTGCCTCAAGCTGGTCGGTCAGCGTCATGTGAAAGCGGAACTCGTCGAACACATAAGGGTAGCCATAGGCGTCGAGCAGTTCCAGTTGCCGCTCGCTCAAGCCCTTGCTTGCTCGCGCAGCGTGCTGACGCGCGTCCAGCGGCATGCGGAAAGGCTCGAAATGCTCAACGACATGCGCGGCAAAGTCCTGCAATGCGTCCGATGGCGCTTCCGGCACCAGCGCAAGAAAACCATGCAGGTCAGCGAGCCGCAAAAGGCCAAGATCGATCGGTGCCGTTCTGCTGGCAAAGTCTGCCAAAGCGGCGCGCAATTGCGCCTCGTCCATCCCCTCCGCCAGAGCCATTGGTGATTTGATCGTGGCATGAAACCCATATCGCCCCGCCGATTGGGTCAGGTTCAGCAGGCGTTTGCGCTCCATCCCCGCAACCCCGCCTTCCAGTAGGGCATTGGTTTCAGCGTCCCGGCCCAGCCAGATCGTGGCACGGTCCCAAAGGGCGTCGTTGACGTCCGGCGCGTAATAGATGGCGAATCTTTGCGACATGAAAACTCCTGAGCGGGGGGCTAATGGACCTGTGTGACGCTTGTTTGACAAGCGCCATTGCCGCCCCGGGTGTTAGGTCTGGACAAAACAGGACCGACTGGCCACAAAAGCCGCGTTCCGTTTTCCAGCCGAAATAGCCCGCTATGGACCGCCTGTTGCTCGAAAAACTCTTTCATACGGCTGTCGCACAGGCTCAGCCAGCCTTGGCCATCGAGCGGCATTTGCACGAAAAGCCAAAGGGTAGAACCGTGGTTATCGGCGCTGGCAAAGCCTCGGCGCAAATGGCGCGGGCATTCGAGCAGGCATGGACGGGAGACATCTCCGGGCTCGTCGTCACCCGTTACGGCTATGCAGAAAAATGCGATCGCATCGAAATCATCGAGGCGGCCCATCCGGTGCCCGATGCAGCAGGATTTGAGGCCGCAAAAAGACTGATGGAACTGGTCTCCGGGCTGACTGAGGATGATCTGGTCGTGGCGCTGATTTCAGGGGGCGGATCGTCCTTGCTCCCGGCGCCTGCACCGGGCCTGGACCTCGTTGATGAACAGGCGATCAACAAAGCCCTGTTAGCCTCGGGCGCGCCCATCGGCGTGATGAACCTCATCCGCAATCAATTCTCCACGATCAAGGGCGGGCGCCTGGCCGCTGCCTGCGCCCCGGCGCGCGTTGCCACGCTGGTGGTGTCCGATGTGCCGGGCGATGATCCGGCGCTGGTCGCCTCGGGCCCGACACTTCCACTGGATGGTGGCCGCGCTGAAGCGCGTCGTCTTGCCGCGCTCTATCGGCTCGATCTGCCCGAAGCCGCGGCCAAGCTATTAGCAAGCGACGACAACCTGCCGCCCGACCCATCCGATCCCATCTTTGCCCGCAACAGCGTCACAACCATAGCTTCGGCTGCGCTGTCGCTGGAAGCGGCAGCAGATCTGGCGCGCGAAAACGGTATTGAAGCCGCCATTCTCTCCGATTCCATAGAGGGCGAAGCGAGGGATGTGGCTCTGGTCCATGCCGCCATGGCCCGCGAAATTGCCGAACGCAACAGGCCATTCAAAAAGCCGATCGTACTGCTATCGGGCGGAGAAACCACCGTCACCCTGCGCGGCAAGGGCAGGGGCGGGCGCAATGGCGAATTCATGCTCTCCCTCGCCATCGCGCTCGATGGCATCGAGAACGTCTCGGCGCTGGCTGGCGATACAGACGGCATCGACGGCTCCGAGGACAATGCCGGCGCCTATGTGGATGGCACTACCGCGCGCCGCATGCGCGAAAAGGGCGTGGACCCACAGGCCGCTCTGGCCAATAACGACGCCTATACCGCCTTCGAGGCCATCGGCGACCTCTTTGTCACCGGCCCGACCGGCACCAATGTCAACGACTTCCGCGCCATCCTGATCCGCTGATCCTGTGCTTGACAGCGTGCGCCCGGCGGCAGACGCTTCGGCCTCCACAAGCGGGAGGCGCAGATGGCAAAAGTCACTGGTATAGGCGGCATCTTCTTCCGGTCGCGCGACAAGACCGCGCTCGCGACCTGGTACGAAACCCATCTCGGCATCACCGAAATCTGGATGCAGGAGGCGGGCATGACAGTCTTTGCGCCATTCAAGGAAAAGACCGACTATTTCCCCGCCGATAAGCAATGGATGATCAATTTCCGCGTCGATGATCTCGACGCCATGATCACCCAGCTCAAGGCTTCAGGCATCGCCGTTGCAACCCGTCCCGAGGAATGGGATAGCCCCGAAACGGGCCGCTTCGCGCGTATCCATGACCCTGAGGGCAACCAGATCGAACTCTGGCAACCGGCAGAAGAAACACCCTCTGCATAAAGTCATACTTTTATATTGGCAGGATAGGCCAAGGTCTGCTCTATAGCGCCCAGCATTTTCTGAGGAGCCGGGACATGGCCAAACGCAAAATCGCCGTTATCGGCGTCGGCAAGATCGCGCAGGACCAGCATTTGCCGGTCATCGATGCGTCGGACGATTTCGAGCTGGCTGCCACCGTTTCCACGCGCGGTATCGGCCACGGCGACGTGCCGGTCTTCCGCACGCCGGGCGAGCTTTACAATGCCATGCCCGACATCGGGCTGGTGTCCATTTGCACGCCCCCCGGCATCCGCCACACCTATGTCCGCGAGGCGCTCGACGCCGGCAAGGACGTGATGATGGAAAAGCCACCCACCACCACGATTTCCGAACTGGACGACCTGATCGCCCATGCAGCACGGCTGGATCGGGTTCTGTTCCAGACCTGGCACAGCCAATACAATGCCGCCGTCGACCGGACCAAGGCGCTGTTGGCCGAGGAGGGCGTGCAATCGGCCCGCATCGAATGGCGCGAAAGCGTGCGCAAATGGCATCCGGGTCAGGATTGGGTCTGGGAGCCGGGCGGCTTCGGCGTCTGCGATCCGGGTATCAATGCCTTTTCGATCTTCACCAAGGTCATGCCCTTCCCGGTTTTTGTCGAGAGCGCCAAGCTGATCTTCCCGGCCAATCGGCAAACCCCGGTGGATGTCGAAATCGGCTTCAAATCCGGCCAGCCGCACAAGCCGGTCATGTCCTGCGGCTTCAACTGGCTCGAAGAGAGCGGCGAAATCTGGACCATTGCTTTCACCACAGGACAGGGCAATGAGGTCAAGCTCGAACGCGGTGGCCGCACCCTGCGCATCAATGGCGAGGTCGTGCTCGAACATGGCGACCGTGAATATGCCGGCATCTATGACCGCTTCGCCGATCTGCTCGACGCACATCAAAGCGATGTCGACGCCGCCCCCCTGCGTCTGATGAGCGATGTGTTCCTTATGGGCGCGCGGGAAAATGGGCCGGATTTCGAGTGGTAGCTAGAGTAAAGCATGCTCTCTGTCCCCTCACACCGTGCTGCCCTCGGGCCTGACCCGAGGGCCAATCAGGAAGCCGCTAACCCCAAGATTTTGTGCGACGGAAACAGGCCCTCGGGTCACGCCCGAGGGCAGCCCCGTGATGGGTAGGTCTTGGTGCAAATAAGCACAATGCGAGCGATCCTACTCCGCCGCCATCTTCTTCCGATCCGTATACCACCTGATCCTGATCCCCTTGAGGATCAGCCGCACGGCCTCCCAGTGAATGGCAGCGACGACTTTCAGCGTCATCAGCGGGTGGCTGAAAAACAGGCGCATGAGATTGGCGTCTGAAAGCTCCTGCTTCCTGCCGGTAAAGGCCGCATAAAGCAGCGGCTCGCCATCCTGCGTTTCGTTGATCGCCACCAGAATGCGTTCGTCCGGCTGAGCCAGCTTGAAGGCGTAATGGCAATTCATGTCGATGAAAGGCGAGACGTATAACGCCTTGTCGGCTTCCTGCTTGTCCGCCGAGACGGGCAGCACATAGGTGTGCCGCTCGTGAAAAGTGTTGTGCACTTCGTAAATCGTCGCCAGCGGCGCACCATTCTTGTCGTCGCAATACCAGACGGTCAGCGGATTGAAGACATAGCCCAGAATGCGCGGATAGCAGAGGAGACGGATGCGACCCGGCTCCGGCAGACCCTGTTCCGCCAGTTTCGCGCTGGCCCAGCCGCGCAGATCGCCGCCATCGGCATGATCAGCGTCGCGGAAGGAAAACAGTGCGCCTCTGTTATGGGAAAACCAGCGCATGCCATCCAGTGTCGGCAATTCATCGAGGTCGATCAGCAGCGAAAACACCCGATAGCGCAGGCTATGCTTCTTCGGGCGGTGCCTTTGATGCACCACATGGCCGACATAGATGGCCGAGTTCAGATTCATGCCGCCAGTTCTTCCAGCGGCTTGAGGGTGATGCGGCCCGAAGGATTGGACACCATCCATGGACGCTGCAGCGAGCCCATGGCTTCGGCAGCAGCAAGCCCCGATTGCAGCCCGTCTTCATGGAAGCCGCGGCCGAAATGGGCCCCGGCATAGAATGTGTTGTGCCGTCCCTGAATGCGCCAGAGATTTTCCTGCGCATGAATAGCGGCGCTGTCGAAGAGCGGGTGCGTATAGTCGAACCGCGCGATTTCATCTGCCGGATCGCGGTTGGGGTTGAGCGTGACGAAAATGTCCTGCCCCTTGAGGTTTTGCAGCGCGTTCATCCAATAGGTGACGCAGAGCATTTCCTCGTCTTCCCTGCCATTGGACATATAGTTCCAGCAACACCACACACGACGACGGCGCGGCATCAGGCTGGCATCCTTATGCACGACGGCCAGGTTATGGGTGTATTGGAATGCACCAAGCAGATTGGCTTCTTCTGCATCCGGCTGGTCCAGCATGGACAATGCCTGATCGGCATGGCTGGCGATGAGAATTTTGTCGAACCGGTCGGCGTGCCCGGTGTGGTCGATCACCGTGACGCCGGTGCGATCGCGCTGAACCTTTGCGACGGGGGTGGACAGGCGCACCTCACCGGCAAACTGGCCCAGCAATGCATTGACATAGGAGCGGCTACCGCCCTTGACCGTCCGCCAGTTTGGCCGCTCGCGCAATTGCAGCAGGCCATGGCTTTCAAAAAAGCGCACAAAGGCGAAAAGCGGATAGGAGCGAATATCTTCGGCCTTGGACGACCAGATCGCTGCCGCCATGGGCAATAGATGCCCCGTAACGAAGCTCTCGGAATAATTGTTGGTCCGCAGATATTCGTCCAGCGTCAGCCCGCGCATATCGGGCTTTTCCAGCACTTCCGGCGCTTCCTTGTAAAAGCGCAGAAGATCGCGGAACAGGCTCCAGAACCGGGGGCGGAAGGCATTGCGGCGCTGCCCCAGCATGCCCAGAATACCCTCGCCGCAATATTCGAAATCGCCATTATCGAGCGAAGCTGCAAACGACATTTCCGTTGCAATGCTGTCGACCTTGAGATGGTCGAACATGGCTTCGAGATTTGGATAATTGCGATTGTTATAGACGATGAAGCCGGTATCGACCGGACCGGTACCCGGCACGTCGATCGTGTTGGAATGGCCACCGACCCGCGCCTCGGCCTCGTAAATCACCACATCATGCGATTTGGACAGCAGCCACGCTGCCGACAATCCCGATATGCCGCTGCCCACCACGGCAATACGCTGGCGCATGGGCCGTGAACCGGAAAGAGCGGCGGGGTCGTGATACATGATGATGTCCCAAACTATATAGGGGCCCTACGCAAAACCGCGTGCGCCGGATCATCCGGCTATGAAATTATCTTTTAACATCCAGCACTTTAGAATTTTTACAAACTTGGTGATCCGGCTTTTCCCGTGCGGCGTAGATGGGGGCATGACACTTGCAATTTACCCATTTGCCGGACCGTGCGACACTGGTGTGCCAAAAATGCGCCGCCGATTTGCTGCGCGTACGAGAAGTGGACATCTGCAGGTGACGAGCGAACAGGATCAAGCGCCCTCTGCGCCTGCCGGAGATGTCAGCGCCTATATAATGGCCATAGCCAGCCATGCCGATATGGATGCCTTTCAGGCCCTGTTCCAGGACTATTCGCCCCGCATTCGTGCCTATCTGCTCAAGCAGACGCGCAATGCGCAGGCGGCAGAGGATCTGATGCAGGAAACCATGCTGACCATCTGGCGCAAGGCGGGGCAATACGACCCGGCGCGTGGGCCTGCTTCGGCGTGGATTTTCACCATTGCCCGCAATATCTGGATTGATGCCTGGCGCAAGCAGCGCCGCCCCGAAATCGATCCGAACGATCCGGCCCTTGCCGCTGCCCCTGAACCTGATGCCGCCAACCTGATCGAGCAGCGGCAAAGCCACGACGCCTTACATAAAGCCATGCAGACTCTCCCTCCAGAACAGATCAATCTCATTCGGTTGTCTTTTTTCGAAGAAGCCTCCCACAGCACCATTGCCAGCCAGCTTGGCCTGCCCATCGGCACGGTCAAGTCGCGCATTCGTCTCGCTTTCGGCCGCCTGCGTGCGGCTTTGGAGGACGGCAAATGAGCGCCATCAAACATCACATCAGCGATGAATTGCTGCTCGACTATGCTGCCGGAACACTGGCCGAAGGCTGGTCGCTGGCGGTGGCGACGCATATGGCCATGTGCCCTGATTGCCGCGCCCGGCTTGATCTGGTCGAAGCGGCTGCGGGCGTTCTTGTCGATACGCTGGCGCCGGTCGACGGTCCTGCCGATTCATGGGAGCAGCTCAAAGCACGCATGATCGGGCAGGGGGCTCCGGCCAAGCCGGAAGCGCCAAGGCAAGCCCCGCGTGGCGAATTGCCCGAGCCCTTGCGCTCCTATGTCGGCAATCTCGCCGACATCAAATGGCGCAATATCGGCGCGGGCCATCAGGTGATGATCAAGACCGCCGACGGCGAGACGCAGGCGCGTCTGCTCAAAATTCCAGCGGGCAAGCCGGTGCCGGAACACACTCATGGCGGGCGTGAGCTGACGCTCGTGCTCAAGGGCAGCTTTCATGACGAGGTCGATCATTTCGGCCCCGGCGATCTGGAAGAAGCCGATGGCGATCTGACTCATCAGCCCATCGCGGGCAAGGATGAAGATTGCATCTGCCTCGCCATCACCGATGCGCCGCTCAAATTCCGCAGCCGTCTGGTGCGTCTGGTGCAACCATTGTTTGGAATCTAGGGGGAAAGACATGGCCGGATTTTCGATTGGAACGTTGCTTGCCGCCTATGCAGGCTCGGCCGTTGTGTTCTTTGCTCTCGATTTCATCTGGCTTGGCTTTCTCGCAATCGGCTTCTATCGCTCCGAAATCGGCCAATTGCTGCTCGAACGGCCAAATGTCCTCGCCGCTGGCGCCTTCTATCTCTTCTACGTGGTCGGCATTGTCGGCTTTGCCGTCGTCCCCGCGCTCAATGCCCAGTCATGGGTATGGGCGCTGGTCGCGGGCGTAGCACTCGGCCTCATCGCCTATGGCACCTATGACATGACCAACCTCGCCACCCTCAAGGACTGGTCCTGGAAGGTCAGCGCGGTGGATCTGGTCTGGGGCGGTTTCGTCACCGGCGCTGCCGCGCTGGGCGGCTATTGGGCAGCGCGGCTCACTGTTTGAGCCGCGCCGTCAGCGCAAAGGCAAGTGGTTTCGGTAAGGCTGCCAACAGGCGCAGCGGCCAGATCAGCCGACGCGGAAATGCGACTTCAAAACCCTTGCCATCGAGCCCTTTGACGATGCGCTTGGCCGCGTCTTCTGGCTCCAGAATTGCCGGCATTTCAAAATTGTTCTGATCGGTCAGTCGCGTCCGCACAAAGCCGGGCGTCACCAGTCGCACATCGACATCGGGCCAGAGTTCGGCGCGCAGGCTCTGCGCCAGATTGACGATGCCCGCCTTGGTGGCTGAATAGATTTGTCCCCGCGGCAGGCCAAAAATCGCTGCCGCCGAACCGAACAGCACCACCTGCCCCCCCTTGCGCACATGGCGTGCGCCCACTCGGGCGACATTGAAGCTGCCAGTGAGATTGGCCACGATAATCGCCTCGGCCTTTTCCTGATCGACCTTCACTACAGCACCGGGGTCGTAGATGGCGGCGGTGGTGATCACCCGATCAAACGGGCCGTGAGCCGCAGCAGCTTGTTCGAGACTTGTCACATCATTGACGTCGGCAACGACGCCCGCATGTCCCGCGCCGAGTTTGGCAATCACTGCATCGAGAGCGTCCTGCTTGCGGCCGGAGATCACGACCTGCGCGCCACCTGCCGCAAAGGCCTCGGCCAGAGCCGTACCGATGCCGCTACTGCCGCCAATGATCCAGATTTTCTCGCTGCCTGCCATATCGGCCTCCTGTTTCCCATCTCTACGCAAACACCTCCACTTTGGATGCGTGAATAGGTCGTGGCGCAAAGAAACTGGCCTGTGATGGGTAATTCAGGAACTGAATTGCCGTTAATGTTGCAGGAGATAGTCAAGGGAGTAAAATTTTCTCCCATTGCCGTTGATTGGCGCAATCGTGCCCCTTTTCAATCACGACTGTTTTGATAGGCTTTGTGTATTGTCACTCGGGAGGTTCCGATGAACCGGACAGCCAGGATTTTCGCCTATTCAGCCCTCGCCGCTTCGCTGGCCATGGGATTTGCCGTGACTGCCCATGCGCAGGACAAGACGTTGATCAACGTCTCCTATGATCCGACGCGCGAACTCTATCGCGAATATAACGACGCCTTCATCAAGCACTGGCAGGAGACCAAGGGCGAAAGTGTCGCCATTCAGGTCACCCATGGCGGCTCAGGCAGCCAGGCCCGCACCGTTATCGACGGGCTCGAAGCCGACGTCGTGACGCTGGCGCTCGAAAGCGATATCAACGCCATTTCCGACGCCAATCCGGCGCTGATCCCGGAAAACTGGCGCACATTGCTGCCCAATAACAGCGCGCCTTACACCTCCACCATCGTTTTCCTTGTTCGCAAGGGTAATCCAAAGGGCATTGTCGACTGGAACGATCTGATCGACGACGGTGTCGAAGTCATCACGCCAAACCCCAAGACCTCCGGCGGCGCACGCTGGAACCTGCTTGCTGGCTGGGCATGGGCCAAGGCGCAGGATGGCGGCAGCGACGACACCGCCCGGGAATACATCACCGAGCTTTATAAGCACGTTCCGGTCCTCGATACCGGCGCGCGCGGCTCCACCACCACCTTCGTCCAGCGCGGCATTGGCGACGTCCTGCTCGCTTGGGAAAACGAAGCCTATCTCGCCCTAGAAGAACTCGGCCCCGACGCCTTCGACATCGTAACGCCCTCGGTCTCCATTTTGGCTGAACCCCCAGTGGCTCTGGTGCCGGGCAATGCCGATCGCAAGGGTAATCTGGAAGTGGCGGAAGCCTATCTCGAATATCTCTATTCCGATGAAGGGCAGGCTCTTGCCGCCAAGCACTACTATCGTCCGTCCAATCCAGACGCGGCAGCGCCCGAGGATATTGCCCGCTTCGGCGAAGTGAACCTTGTGACCATCGATGATTTCGGTGGCTGGCGCGAAGCTCAGCCAGCCTTCTTCGGCGACGGCGGCATCTTCGACCAGATTTATTCCGGTCCAACCCAGTAAAGCCAGGAGGCGCGGCTGGCCTCCCAACGGCCAGCCGCGCCTCCCATTCCGCAAGACGCAGCACTTCTTGGAGGATGACATGGTTTCCTTTTTCGGCATTTTGAGCCCCGGAAAATTCCGTCGCACGGTATCCAATGAAGCGCCGGCCAAGGCCAATTTCTTTGGTGGCCTCCCCGATGTGGCGCTCGGCGCCGTGCCGCTCAGCCGCGCTGAGCAGGATGCCTGCTATCTCAATGGCAAGTCGCCCGAGCCACCAAACGGCTCCGATCCAATACAGGATGGGATGCCTGAAAGATGAACCGGCCCATCCTCATCGTCCCCGGCCTCAATGGCTCCGGTGACGGCCATTGGCAGCGCCATTTTCTGGCCGACCATGCCAATGCCGAGCTGGTCGAGCAGGGTGATTGGGCCAATCCGCAAGCCGGGCGCTGGCTGCATCGGCTCGAACAGGCGGTCATTGCCAATCCCGGCGCGCTGGTCGTCGGCCACAGTCTCGGCTCCATACTCGCTGCCCGCCTTGCCACCAGTTCGGTCGCCTCTCTCGTCGGCGGCGCGCTGCTGGTTGCGCCAGCCGACATCGAACGCACGTCTGCCCTTCATGCGCGCTCCTACGAATTCGGTACCATTCCCACAGAGCCCCTGCCATTTCCTGCGCTTGTCGTTGCCAGTCGCGACGACATCTATATGGAACGCGACAAGGCAAGGGACATCGCCGCCGCCTGGCGCGTTCCGGTTCTTGATATTGGCAATGCTGGTCACATCAATATCGCCAGCGGCTTCGGTCGTTGGGTGCAGGGCTATGAACTGGCTCGTCAGGTGAGCGAGCGCATCGAAAGCCGCGCTGCCCAAAAGCGCATCTCCAGTCTGCCTCAAAGCCATCAGCGCACCGCCTGACGCGGCATATCAAATTTCTACTGTTCAGTTGTTTTGGCGTGTCTGCCGCAAAGAACGTCGCCGAGAGCGGGCGTATCAGGGACGATTTTCCAATAAGCGGCGAAAACTTGCTTTTTCGCCCGCTTGAGAAACACGACTGTTCGGATAGTCTTACGGAAACGAGGGAAATTCATATCCATGCTCCGACCGCTATGGCCCGCGCACCCGCTGCATGATGCCCGGAGGCCCCGATGAGGGGCTCCATTCGCTTTCGCCAGCCCAGCGTCATTCCCGGCTTCGGGCTTACGCTTGGATTTACCATCGCCTATTTCTCGCTGATTATTCTGGTCCCGCTGATCGCGCTGGTTCTGCGCTCGGCAGGGCTCGGTTGGGGCGGCTTCTGGGCCACTGCTCTTGATCCGCGTGTGCTGGCTTCGCTGCGCACCAGCTTTCTCACAGCGCTGATTGCCGCTGGCATCAATGTCGTCTTCGGCACGCTGATCGCCTGGGTTCTGGTGCGCTATCGCTTCCCCGGTCGTCGCATTTTCGATGCCATGGTCGATCTGCCCTTCGCCCTGCCCACAGCGGTGGCGGGCATTGCGCTCACGGCGATCTACGCGCCCAATGGCTTTGTCGGCCAGGTGTTCGCCCCGCTGGGCATGCGCATCGCCTACACACCCATCGGCATCACCATTGCAATGGTCTTTATCGGTCTGCCCTTCGTGGTGCGCACCATTCAGCCCATTCTCGAAGAAGCGAGCAAGGAAGTGGAAGAAGCTTCCGCGACCCTGGGCGCCAATCGCTTTCAGACCATTTCGCGGGTACTGCTGCCCAGCCTTGCTCCGGCCATTCTCACTGGCTTCGCCTTGGCCTTTGCCCGGGCCGTGGGTGAATATGGCTCGGTGATTTTCATCGCCGGCAATATTCCCTTCGTCTCGGAAATCGCCCCGCTGCTGATCGTCATCCGCCTCGAAGAATTCAATTATTCGGGCGCTGCCGTCATCGCCACGCTGATGCTGGCCATTTCCTTCCTTATGCTCTTTGTCATCAATCTCATTCAGGCCTGGAGCCGCCGGAGGTATGGCTATGGCAGCTAGCGCAATTCACGCCCGCCGCGTCTCGCCGACCAATGAGCCCCTATGGGTGCGCTGGGTGCTGATCCTCACAGGCCTGCTCTTCATGGCCTTGTTTCTGGTCCTGCCGCTGGTTGCCGTTTTTTCCGAGGCATTCCGTGGCGGAATCGGCACCTATTTTGCCTCGCTGCAAAGCCCCGATGCGCAATCTGCCATTCGGCTCACCCTTCTGGTCGCTGCCATTGCCGTGCCGCTTAATGTCGTCTTCGGCGTCTGTGCCTCCTGGGCCATCGCCAAGTTCGAGTTCAAGGGCAAAGCCTTCCTGATCACGCTGATCGACCTGCCCTTTTCGGTGTCGCCAGTGATTTCGGGCCTTGTCTATGTGCTGCTCTTCGGCTCGGGCAGCCTGCTAGGTCCTTGGCTCAAGAGTTACAATATCGAAATCCTGTTCGCCGTGCCCGGCATCGTTCTGGCCACCATTTTCGTCACCTTCCCCTTCGTCGCGCGCGAATTGATCCCGCTGATGCAGGATCAGGGCACGGGCGATGAAGAAGCGGCGCTTTCTCTTGGTGCGTCAGGCTGGCAGACGTTCTGGCGGGTGACGCTGCCCAATATCAAATGGGGCCTGCTCTACGGCGTGCTGCTCTGTAATGCCCGCGCCATGGGGGAATTTGGCGCCGTGGCCGTGGTCTCGGGCAAAATCCGCGGACAGACCACCACCATGCCCTTGCAGGTGGAAATGTTCTATAACGAGTATCAGGGCACGGCAGCCTTCGCGCTGGCTTCGCTTCTCGCCTTGCTGGCGCTGGTTACTCTCGTGCTTAAGTCGGCTCTGGAATGGCGCTATGGCGATGAACTCGCCGCCACCGGCCGGGGTCACTGACAGGGAAGATTAATGGAAGTTCGGGTACAAAACGTCCGTAAGGAATTCGACAAATTTCCGGCTCTGCACGATGTGTCGCTGGATATCCATTCGGGCGAACTGATTGCGCTGCTCGGCCCCTCCGGTTCGGGCAAGACCACGCTGTTGCGTCTGATTGCGGGCCTTGAGCGCCCCACCGAAGGCCGCATTTTCTTTGGCGACGAAGATGCCTCGGAAAAGAGCGTGCAGGAGCGCAATATCGGCTTCGTGTTCCAGCACTATGCCCTGTTCCGGCATATGACCATACTCGAAAACGTCTCTTTTGGTCTGAAAGTCCGTCCGCGCTCCAGCCGTCCCGCAGCCGGTGAAATCCGCCGCCGCGCGCTCGAGCTGCTCGATCTGGTCCAGCTCTCCGGCCTCGAAAAGCGCTATCCCAATCAGCTTTCCGGCGGTCAGCGCCAGCGTGTCGCTCTGGCCCGTGCGCTCGCCATCGAGCCCAAAGTCCTGCTGCTCGACGAGCCCTTTGGCGCGCTCGATGCGCAGGTGCGGCGCGAACTGCGCAAATGGCTGCGCGAAATCCATGACCGCACTGGCCACACCACCATTTTCGTCACCCACGATCAGGAAGAAGCACTCGAACTGGCCGATCGCCTCTGCGTCATGAGCCAGGGCAGAATTGAACAGGTCGGCACACCCGACAGCGTTTATGACACGCCCACATCCCCCTTCGTCTTCGGCTTCATCGGTGAATCGAGCGAATTGGCGGTCAATGTCGAAAAGGGTGACATCTGGCTGGGTGATCGCCCCATCGGCATTTCCGGTGCCGACAATCAGGGCCTGGCGCGCCTGTTCTTCCGCCCGCATGATATTGAACTGGTCGAAGGCGACGCCGCTCTCGCCGGTGTCGTGGCTTCTAGCCGTCGGGTAGGGGGCACGCGCCGGGTCGAGCTGGAACTGGGCGGCAAGGGTGATCGCGTCGAAATCGACCTGCCTTTCGATCACCCGGCAGGCGAACGCACCCGCATCGCGTTCAGGCCAAAGCGTTGGCAGTTGTTTCCGGCTTAGCTGCTATTCGCCCGATCTGATGCAGCAACAAACACCGCGCTGCCCTCGGGCCTGACCCGAGGGCCACTCACAATACGCACAGCGTTAGATGTAGATCGCGGTCGATAGAGGCCCTCGGGTCAGGCCCAAGGGCAGCCACGGTGACGGCAATCCCTCACCGCAAATCCGCCACCGAATCCCGCTCGATCAATTCCGGCACCAGCATCAGCCGCCGCGGCGGCAATTGCCTTTTCTCGCTTTGCATCCGCTCGATCAGCAGTCGAAATGCCGCCACGCCCATATCCCCGCCGGGCAGGCGGAGCGTCGTCAGCATAGGCGAAATCTGCGTGGCGGCGGCAAAATCGCCATAGCCGATCACCGACACATCCTCGGGCACTCGATAGCCCAGCCGGTGCAGCTCGGAGACGACGAAAACGCCAAGGCTGTCATGCGAGCAGAACAGGGCCGTTGGCATTTCGCCCTCAACCTTCAGGCTCAGGAAGCTCTGCGCAAACGGGTTGTCGGCATTGAACTGAATTTCACACACCGATGCACTGTCGTCGGCCAGCAGGGCTTCGCGCAATCCGAACAGGCGCTCCATCCGGCCGCGCAAGACCCGGCTACCATGCACGAAGCCAATGCGGCGGTGCCCTTTGCTGAGCAGATATTGGCCCACGGCATTGCCCGCCTCATGGTCGGCGCCGGTCACCTGATCGGTTTTTTCCAGCGGTGAAACCCAGCCCAGCCGCACCATGGCGCGGCCTGTATTGCGCAAGGCAGCGATCACATCCTCGCCATGCTGACCCACCAGCACGATGCCCGCGCCGCCCACTGCAATGGCATTGGCCCTGTCGGCGTCCGGCGCCCAATGGCTCTGCAATTGAAAGCCCATGGCTGCGGCTTCCTGTTGAATGCCGTTCTGCATCTGCATCCAGAGTTCACTATTCACCGGGTCGTGCTCGGCGAAGACAATCTGGATGATGGGCTGGCTGGGAACAATATCGGCGGCGCGCAGATATCCCATTTCCACGGCCTTGGAATTAACGCGCAGGCGCGTGTCATCGCTCACGCCATCCTTGCCAGCCAGCGCCCGCGACACGGCGAATTTGGAGACCCCCAATTGGTCGGCAATGTCCTGCAATGTGACTTTTTTCAAAACCAACCTCATGCCGTTTTGTTAGGTTGTACCACGGCTATTTTTATGCGCAAGCATGGTGTGTTTTGTACGTAAAAGCCGTTAAAACTCATAGAATTGCTTGAGTGTTGCGCTTTTCGATAACGGTTTCAGAAAACATATTGACCTAACAGTTTGGTAATGGAAGGCTTGCGTTAGCTTGAAGAGCGGCGTGTTAGCGGCCCGGGCTGAGGAGGAACCACGATGACCAATATTTCCCGCAGGACATTTCTGGCCGCGACCGGCGCCGCTGTTCTGCTGCCAGCCATTCCCGCTTTCGCTCAGGCTCCGCTGAAGGAAGCGCCTGCTCTCGCCGATGCTGTCGCTGCCGGCAATCTGCCCGCGCTGGCCGACCGTCTGCCGCTCAATCCAATGGTCGTCGAGCCTTTTGAAAGCATCGGCCAGTATGGTGGCGATCTGCGCGCGGCCCTCGTGGGTGGCGGCTCGCTCAACATGATGCACCGCTATCAGGGCTATGAGCCGCTGGTGCGCTTCACGCCCGATTTCACCGGCGTCATCCCCAATGTGGCGGAAAGCTACGAGGCCAACGAAGACGCGACGGTTTACACCTTCAAGCTGCGCGAGGGCCACAAATGGTCCGATGGCCAGCCCTTCACCACCGACGACATTATGTTCTTCTACGAAGACGTGCTGCTCAACGAAGAGCTGACGGTCAGCGCGCCCACTCCCCTGCGCTCCACCGATGGCTCCATGGCCAGCTTCGAGAAAGTCGACGAAACCACCTTCCAGATCATTTTCAACCAGCCCAATGGCCTGCTGCCGATGCGACTTGCCTGGGCCAATGACGATCGTGCGACCCGCACGCCGCGGCATTACCTCGAACAGTTCCACATCAAGTACAATCCCGATGCCGACAAGATCGCGCAGGATCGCGGCATGACCGGCTGGGTGCAGCTGTTCCAGATCATGAGCGGTATTTCCGTCGACGGCGAGATCTTCAAGAATAAGGACATCCCCACGCTCTACGCCTGGAAGATCGTTCAGCCCATTGGAGAATCCGCTGATTTCTCCATTGCCGACCGCAATGCCTATTATTTCAAGGTCGATACCGAGGGCAATCAGCTCCCCTATATCGACCGCGTCACCTATGCCGTGGCCGCCGATAATGAAGTGCTGCTGCTCAAAACCCTGCAGGGCGAGATCGACGTTATCGACCAGTGGATCGCGACGCCCGCTAATCGCGCCGTGCTCTATGATGGTATGGAAACCGGTCGTTACGGGTTCTACACCACCACCTCGACCGAGCCGAACGAGATGGTGTTCCAGCTCAATCTCACTCACCCCGATGAAGCCAAGCGCGCCCTGTTCCAGAACAAGGATTTCCGCATCGCGCTCAGCCATGCCATCGACCGGCAGGCCATTATCGACACCATCTTCATCGGTCAGGGCTCGCCCGCCCAGCCGTCGATCCGTCCCGAAGACCCGCTCTACAATGAGCAGCTCGCCACCCAATATACCGAATTCGATCCGGCCAAGGCCAATGAGCTGCTCGATGCGCTCATCCCCAACAAGGATGGTGAAGGCTATCGCCTGATGGAAAACGGAACGCGCCTCTCGATCATTTTCGAGATCGATCAGGTCCGCCAGACCTTCGTGGACAGTTTCCAACTCGTCCTGCCCATGCTGCGCTCTGTCGGCCTCGACGTGCAGATGCGCACCATGGACCGCTCGCTCTGGGAAGTCCGCGTGCGTCAGGGCGGCGAATATGACGCCACGGTGCACAAATTCGGCGGCAATAGCGGCATCTCCGCCGTGCTCGATCCGCGCTACTACTTCCCCAACACCACCGAGGCCTTCTACGCCAAGGGTTGGCAGATCTGGTACAATGACAAGTCGTCGCCCGATGCGGTCGAGCCGCCGGCCGAAACCCAGCGCCAGTTCGAGCTTTACAATCAGGTCCGCCAGACCGGCGACCAGGATGCCCAGCGCGAATTGATGGCCGAAATCATCCAGATCGCCGCCGATCAATTCTACGTCTTTGGCGTTACCCTGCCCATGGATGGTTATGGCGTCGTGTCCAACCGCATTGCCAATATGCGGCCAACCATGCCCAATTCCTGGGGTTACCCGACCCCGGCTCCGACCAATCCGGAGCAATATTTCATCCGCTGACCTCCTCCCGTCAGCCTCCTGCACCGGCGGATTTCCCAGCCGCCGGTGCCCCCGAACACAACTGGATCTCCCTCCGATGCTCAAGCTCGAAGACAGCCCCGCCATGCCCGGCCTGCGCAGCCCCGACTGGTACAAGACCGCGACCCGCTGGACCCAGCTCACCTTCGTCGAGGACGATCCGCAGCGCTATGATCCGGACTTCTGGGTCGATGTCTTCAAGCGCACCGAGTCAAACGCGCTCTGTCTTTCGGCGGGCGGCTATATTGCCTACTATCCCAGCGAAATCCCGCTGCACTACGTGTCCAAATGTATGGGCGACACCGACCCGTTCGGACGCCTCGTCGACGAAGCGCGCAAGCTCGACATGCATGTCATGGCCCGCGTCGACCCGCATGCCATCCATGCCGATGCCGCCGAAGCCCATCCCGAATGGGTGTCGCTCACGGTCGATCGCCAGCCGCGCGAACACTGGGCGCTGCCGGGCATCTACGTCACCTGCGCCTATTCGAGCTACAATTTCGACTTCATGACCAAGGTCATCGTCGAGATCGCCGAAAAATACGACATCGACGCCCTCTTCGGTAATCGCTGGCAGGGCCATGGCGTCTGCTATTGCAAGGCCTGCGAAGACAATTTCCGCGACTATTCCGGCTATGAACTGCCCGAAACCAGTGTCGCCGCCGACCCTGTCTGGCAGGCCTGGGCCGCCTGGCGCCGCACCACGCTGACAAAGCTCGTCGCCCATTGGGATACCGAGGTCAAAAAGGTCAAACCGCATGCCAGCTTCATTCCCAATATGAGCGGCTCCTCGCTGATGGAATTCGATCTCTCCGTCATCAAGAAGCATTGCCCCATTCTGTTCGTCGACCATCAGGGTCGCCGCAATGTCGAGCCGGCATGGTCGGCCGGCCGCAATGGCAAACGCATTCGCGCCACTTTCCGCGACCGCCCAGTGGGGCTCATCACCTCCATCGGCCCCGAGGAAATTCCGCGCTGGAAGGACTCCGTGCAGTCCGGCCCCGAAATCGAGCAGTGGATTCACGCCGGGGTCACGCAGGGCCTGTTCCCTTGGTTCACGAAATTCAACGCCTGCATTCCCGATGACCGCTGGGTCGAGCCGACCGCCAATGCCTTCCGCCTGCATGCGAAGGTCGAGGAAGCCCTGACCGGCACCCAGCCGACAGCCGAAATCGCCATCATCGACCCGGCAACGACGCTCCGCCATTGGGACCCCGACAAGCGGCACCTCGCCGAGCTCAACGATATGGGCTTCTATCAGGCGCTGGTCGAAGCAAGGCTGCCCTTCGAATTCATCTCCGATCAGGTGATGACCGCCGAAGCCCTCAAGCGCTTCAAGCTCGTCATCCTCGCCAATGCCACTTACCTCTCGGATGAGCAGTGCAAGGCGATCAGCGATTATGTCGCCGCTGGTGGCTCCGTCGTCGCCGCGCACCAGACTTCGCTCTACGACGAAAAGGGCGAAGCCCGCGCCGATTTCGGCCTGGCCGATGTCTTCGGCGTCACCATGAAAAGCCCGCCGCGCGATAAGGTGCGCAATTCCTATGTCGCCATCAATGGCACCCATCCGATCAATCGCGGCTATCACAATTCCCAGCGCATTATCGGCGGCACCGAACTGATCGCCGTCGAACCGACCACGACAATCGACCAGCCCTTCCTCACCGTGCCCGATTTCCCCGACCTGCCGATGGAAGAGGTCTATCCGCGTCTACCGCCGCAGGGCGTTGGCGTTGCGGCCCGCACCACCGAAGCGGGTGGTCGTGTGGTCTATATCCCGTGGAATATTGGCGAGGTCTTCTGGACCTATCTGCCACCCGATCAGGGTCTCCTTATCGCCAATGCGGTCAAATGGGCGCTCGGCAAGACACCCGAAGTGACAGTGGACGGCAAAGGCGTCTTCGATCTGGGCCTGCACGATAGCGACAAGGGCCGCACGCTCTGCGTCCTCAACCTCACCAATCCCATGATGATGAAGGGCCCGCTGCGCGACACCTGGCCGGTCGGCCCACTCAAGGTTTCCATTGAAATTCCAGAGGGGAAAACGATTGGCTCGGCCAAACTGCTGGTGGCGGGCGAGGAGATCGACGTCACAGTAGAGAACAATCGCGCCAGCCTCGACATCGCCGAAATCGAAACCATGGAAGTGGTGCATCTGGTCTGGGGGTAAGGCACCCCCCACCCGGCCTCCCCCTGTAGAAGGGGGAGGAGAAGAGGTGTTTGCTGCCAGCTTCCAAACAGGCTCGATCTGTCCCTCCCCCTGACAGGGGGAGGTTAGGTGGGGGTAGCCTTCAAAACAACCGATCCGACGCCCGCGCCGGATCACCCCGCAAGGCCGAAAGAGGAACGGCAATGCTGAACTATATTTTGAAGCGACTGGCCTACATGATCCCGACCCTGTTCGGCATGTCGATCATTTCCTTCGCCATCATCCAGCTTCCGCCCGGTGATTATCTCACCTCGCTGATGTCCACCCTTGCCGATGGCGGCGCGCCTATCGATCCGGCGACCGTCGCCCGGCTGCGCAGCCAATATGGCCTCGATGAGCCGGTCTGGGTGCAATATGGCAAGTGGATGTTCGGCATCCTCACCCGTGGCGATTTCGGCTTTTCCTTTGAGTGGAACCAGCCGGTGTCCGAAGTGATCTGGTCACGCATGGGCTCGACCCTCGCCATTTCCTTTGCCGCGCTGCTCCTGGTCTGGGCCGTGTCCCTTCCCATCGGCATTTATTCTGCCGTGCGCCGCAATTCCATTGGCGACCATGTCTTCACCTTTTTCGGCTTCATCGGTCTCGCCGTGCCCAACTTCATTCTGGCGCTGACACTGATGTATGTGTCATTCCGCTTCTTCGGCCAGTCGGTCGGCGGGCTGTTCTCGCCAGAATATGTCGACGCGCCATGGAGCTGGGGCAAGCTGTGGGATCTGATCCTGCATTTGTGGATTCCCATTCTTGTCATCGGCATGTCCGGCACCGCCGCCATGATCCGCATTCTGCGCGCCAATCTCACCGACGAATTATCCAAGCCTTATGTGGTCACCGCCCGTGCCAAGGGCCTGCCCGAATACAAGGTGATCCTCAAATACCCGGTGCGCATCGCGCTCAATCCCTTCGTCTCTGCCATTGGCTGGGTGCTGCCGGACCTGATTTCGGGCGTGACCATCACCGCCATCGTGCTCAATCTGCCCACTGCCGGTCCGCTGCTGCTGCGGGCGCTGGTGGCGCAGGACATGTATCTGGCCGGCAGCTTCATTCTCCTCCTCAGCGTCCTCACTCTCGTAGGCATGCTGATTTCCGACATCCTGCTTGCGCTGCTCGATCCGCGCATCCGGTACAATTGAGGTGATGGCATGAGCAGTTCTCCCGCCCTCGACGCCAAGGTCATCGAAGAAGAACATGGCCCGGCCATTTCCGGTCTGAAGCCTGGCCTCAATCCCGTTTCCGATGCTGCCGCCGGCCAGTGGAAGCTCATCTGGCGTAAATTCCTCGGCCAGAAGGTTGCTCTGTTCTGCGGCGGGGTCATCCTGGCGCTTTATCTCGTTGCGGCCTTCGCCGAGTTCCTCGCGCCCGGACTGCCCGATACCAGCCGCGCCCAGTTCACCTATGCGCCGCCGCAAACCATTGGCTTTTTCAACACTGCGGGCGAATTCCAGCCGCATGTGAAGGGCTACAAGGTCGAGATCGATCAGGCCGCTTTGCGCCGCACTTTCGTCGTCGATGATGACGTGATCATCCCAATTGGCTTCTTCGTCGAAGGCCCGGCTTATAAGCTCTGGGGCCTGTTCGACGCCAACCGCCACCTGATCGGCCCGCTCGATCCCAATGACACTATGTATCTGCTAGGTGCCGACCGGCTGGGCCGCGACCTGCTCTCGCGCCTCGTCTATGGAACGCGCGTGTCCATGTCGATTGGCCTCATCGGGGTCACGCTCTCGCTGTTCCTCGGCGTCGTCCTCGGCTCCATCTCCGGCTATTTCGGCGGCTGGGTTGATACGGCTATCCAGCGTGTCATCGAAGTGGTGTCGGCCATGCCCACCATCCCGCTTTGGCTCGGCCTGGCAGCGGCCATTCCACTCACATGGTCACCGCTCAATGTCTATTTCGTCATCACCATCATCGTCTCGCTTCTCGGCTGGACCGGGCTGGCGCGCGAAGTGCGCGGGCGCTTTTTCGCCCTCAGGAGCGAGGACTTCGTCACCGCCGCCAAACTCGACGGCTCGGGCGAACGCCGCGTCATCTTCCGCCACATCCTGCCCTCGCTGACCAGTCACATCCTGGCCGTGGTGACCCTGGCCGTGCCCTCGATGATCATTGCCGAAACCTCGCTGAGCTTCCTCGGTGTCGGCCTCAAGGCGCCGGTGGTGAGCTGGGGCGTGCTGCTGCAAGACGCGCAGAACATCCGCTCCATTTCCACCGCGCCATGGCTGCTGATCTGGCCGAGCCTCGCCGTGGTCGTGGCCGTGCTCTCGTTCAACTTCTTCGGCGATGGTCTGCGCGATGCGGCCGATCCTTATGAGACCTGAGGAAACAAAAATGGAAAAACCCGTTCTCAGCGTCGAAAATCTCTCCCTCGATTTCCACCTGCGCACCCATATTCTGCATGCCGTGCGCGACGTGAATTTCGAACTCCATCGTGGCCGCACGCTGGCTCTGGTGGGCGAAAGCGGCTCCGGCAAGTCGGTCACCGCCCGCTCGCTCATGCGCATCGTCGATAGACCCGGCAAAATGGTCTCGGGCCGCATCATCCTGCGGACAGAGGGCAAGGAAACCGACCTCGCCCAATTGGCGGCGAACAGCCCGCAAGTCCGCGCCGTGCGCGGCGCCCGCATCGGCCTGATCTTTCAGGAGCCGATGTCCTCGCTCTCGACGGTCCACACCATCGGCAGTCAGATCGATGAAGTGCTGCGGCTCCATGCCGGCCTCGACAAAAAGGCGGCGCGCCTCCGCACCATCGAGCTGTTGGGACAGGTCGAAATCCCCAACCCGGCGGCAATGGCCGACCGCTACACGTTCGAATTTTCCGGCGGCATGCGCCAACGCGCCATGATCGCCATGGCCCTCGCCTGCAATCCGGACATCCTGATCGCCGACGAGCCGACCACCGCGCTCGACGTCACCACACAGGCCGAAATTCTCGACCTCATCAAGCGGCTACAGACCGAGCGCGGCATGGCCATGCTGCTCATCACCCACGATATGGGCGTCGTGGCCGAAGTGGCCGACGATGTCGCGGTCATGCGTTTCGGCAAAATCGTCGAGACCGGCGACGTGGACACCATTTTCCACGCGCCACAGCACCCCTATACAAAACGCCTTCTGGCCTCGACGCAAAAGCTCGAACAGCCCGCCGAAATCCGGGCCATTCGCGACGCCGCACCACAACCCATCCTCACCGTGCAAAACCTCGCCAAAACCTATGGCGGCGCCAAGGGTTTCCTTGGCGGCCAAAAGTTCGCAGTCAAGGCGGTGGATGATGTGAGCCTCACCCTCCATGCCGGCGAAAATCTCGGTATTGTCGGTGAAAGCGGCTCCGGCAAAACCACGCTGGGCCGGCTGATCCTGCGCACCGTCGAACCCACATCCGGCAAGGTCATCTACAAGGACCGCTCGGGCAGCGACATCGACGTCACCGCCCTCAACAAGGCGGGCCTGCGCAAATTCCACGCCGATGTGCGCCTGATTTTTCAGGACCCCTACGCCTCACTCAATCCGCGCATGACCATCCGCCAGATCGTCGGCGATCCGCTGGTGGTGCAGGGCGAGCTGACGCAAAAGCAGATCGACGAAAAGGTCGCGGAACTCCTGCGCCTTGTCGGCCTCTCCCCCGACGTTATGGAGCGTTACCCCCACGCCTTCTCCGGCGGCCAGCGCCAGCGCATCGGCATTGCCCGTTCCCTCGCCCTCGACCCGCGCGTCATCATTGCCGATGAAGCCACTTCGGCGCTCGATGTCTCCATCCGCAGTCAAATTCTCGATCTGCTGCTCGAGATTCAGCAGCGGCTCGGCCTCTCCTTCATCTTCATCTCCCACGACATTTCCGTGGTCCGCTATTTCTGCGACCGGGTGGCGGTGATGCATCGCGGCAAGCTGGTCGAAATCGGTGCTGCCGAAAAGATATGCACGGCCCCCGATGAGGACTATACCCGCGCGCTGATTTCGGCGGTTCCCAATCCCGATCCCCGTAACAAGCGCATGCTGCACCGCACTCGCCTCTCCACACTCTCAACGTGAACAGTCTGCTAGCCAAATGACTTCAAATGCTAAGGCCGTGCTGGTTGGCGCTGGCGCAATGAGCAAAAAGTGGCTCGATTGCATCAAGACGATCAGTGGTGTCGATATTGTCGGCATCGTTGATCTCAACCCCCAAAATGCCGAGGCCCGCGCTGCCGAACAGGGTATCAATCCCGATATTGGCACCGACCTTAAACCCATGCTGTCAAAGCATAATCCAGACATCGTTCTCGATGTCGCCATTCCCGCCGTACGGCATGGCATCGTGTCGAAAGCGCTCGCCGCCGGAGCGCATGTCCTATCAGAAAAGCCCATGGCCGAAACCCTTGATCAAGCAAGGGATTTGGTCGCCAGAGCCGAGGCTGCGGGCAAGCTCCATGTGGTCATCCAGAACCGCCGCTACCTCGCCCAGCTCCGTCGCATTCGCCGCCTGATTGCGTCCGACGCCATCGGCGAAGTTACTGGAATTCATTGCGATTTTTTCCTCGACCCGCATTTCGGCGGCTTCCGGGAAACCATGCCGCATGTCCTCCTCCTCGACATGGCCGTCCACACATTCGACGCCGCCCGCTTCCTTGCCGATGACGCTGCAGTCTCCGCCTATGCCGAGGAGTGGAACCCCAAGGGCAGCTGGTACGAACGCGACAGCTCGACCTTCGCCAGCTTCCGCTTTTCGCGGGGAGCTGTAATGACTTACCGCGGCTCCTGGTGTGCGCCGGGCCTGCGTACGAGCTGGGAAAGCGCCTGGCGCATCACCGGCACACAAGGTTCGATTGTGTGGGACGGAGCCGATAATATCCGTGCTGAGCGCAGCTTGCCGCATGAGCACGGCAAGCTATTGCCTGACACGCAAGCCCTTGAAATTCCTGCACTAGACCCCGCCGACCGCATTGGTGGCCACATGGGTGTCATCAGCGATTTTCTCGCCGCTGTCCGGGGCGGGCCGGTGCCCGAAACCGTGGGCAGCGAAAACATCAAAAGCCTCGCCATGGTGCTGGGCGCCATCGACGCCAGCGAGCAGGGCCGCCGCGTCGAGATTATAATTTAGGAGATATTTCATGGCCATAGACCCCAAAGCCATTCGCATCGGCACCATGATCCGTGGCCACGAGCCTGATCCGGTCGGCTATCTCGAAAAGATCCTGCCGCACGGATTTGAAAGCATCGAGCCCTATTTCTGGCAGACCATCAACAAGGACCTCCCAGAGCTCGCCAAGCGTTTTAAGGACGTCATTGGCGACCGCGACGTCACCATCTCGACGCTCGGCATGTTCGGTAACCCGTTGGAAGATCGAGAAAAAGGCGTCGAAACCCTGCGCGGCTGGGAAACCTTGATCGACAATGCTCATCATTTCGGCGCGACCTGCATTGCCGGTTTCACCGGACGTATTCGCAATCGCCCCATCGAAGAAAGCCTGCCGCAATTCAAGAAGGTCTGGGGCGAGCTCTCCAAGCGCGCCGCCGACAAAGGCGTCAAAATCGCCTTCGAAAACTGCGCCATGCATGGCGGCAATTGGGCAACCGGCGACTGGAATATCGCCCACAATCCCGATGCCTGGTCGATGATGTTCAACGAGCTGCCGGAGGAGAATCTGGGTCTTGAATGGGAGCCCTGCCACCAGATGGCTTATCTCATTGATCCCATTCCGCAAATTCGCGAATGGGGCCACAAGATTTTCCATGTTCACGGCAAGGACGCCACCATCCGCTGGGACGTGATCAAGAAGCATGGCTTCGGCGGCAAGGAAAAGGCCGTGTGGATGCGCACCCCCGGTTTTGGGGACACCAATTGGGCCGATGTCATCTCCGAATTGCGGCTGGCTGGATATACCGGCGCTATCGACATCGAAGGCTGGCACGATCCCATCTATCGCGAAGAGCTGGAAATGGTGGGGCAGGTTCATGCCCTCAATTATCTCAAGTCCTGCCGAGGCGGCGACTTCATCCCCTATCCCGGTCCGTTGAAGGGAGCCTGAATCATGCCCCGCTTTTCCGCAAATCTTTCAATGCTCTATACCGAATTGCCCTTCATGGAGCGCTTTGGCGCCGCCGCAAATGACGGCTTTAGCGCAGTGGAATATGTCGGCGCCTATGATCAAGATAAGGGCGCCCTCGCTGCGCTTTTGAGCCAGCACAACCTGACCCAGACCCTGTTCAATCTTCCGGCCGGTGATTGGGCCGCTGGGGAGCGCGGTATCGCCTGCCACCCCGACCGTGTCGAAGAATTCCGTCAGGGTGTCGATACGGCAATAGCCTATGCCAAGGCGACCGGCTGCACCCAGATCAACTGCCTCGCGGGGATTGCGCCGCAAGGCCATGACCGCGCGGCGCTCGAAAAGGTGCTGGTCGACAATCTCGCCTATGCCGCGCCGCGTCTCGCCGATGCCGGAATCAAGCTGCTGCTCGAACCCATCAATACCCGCGACATTCCGGGTTTTCTCGTCAATTCCACTGACGATTTCGAGCGGATCGCCAAGGCGGTTAGCCAAGAAAACCTGCACCTTCAATACGATTTTTATCACATGCAGGTGGTGCAGGGTGATCTGCTGCCGACCTTCAAACGGCTGCAGTCGCGCATCGCGCACGTTCAGATCGCCGACAATCCCGGGCGCAACGAACCGGGTACGGGCGAGATCAATTACAACACTATTTTCAAGGCGCTGGACGAGGCCGGTTACGCCGGCTGGGTCGGCGCTGAATATAAGCCACTGAACGGCACGTCCGCCGGGCTCGGCTGGTTCAAGGATTGGAGCACACGCGCATGAAGATCGGTTTCATTGGTCTGGGCGTCATGGGTCGCCCTATGGCTGGCCACCTCATCGCTGCCGGGCACGAGGTCTTTCTCCACCGCGTCAAGGACGTGTCGCAGCATCTGGTCGAAGCCGGTGGCAAGGCGCTCCATAGCGCCAAGGCCGTGGCTGAAGCTGCCGATATCACTATCCTCATGGTCCCTGACACGCCTGATGTCGAAGCGGTCCTGTTTGGCGAAAATGGCGTCGCGTCGGGGCTATCGGCAGGCAAGTTGGTCATCGATATGAGCTCGATTTCCCCGGTAGCCACCAAGGACTTTGCCGCCCGGATCACCGCACTTGGCGCAAGCTATGTCGATGCTCCAGTGTCGGGTGGCGAGGTCGGTGCCAAGGCTGCCTCGCTCACTATTATGGTGGGCGCATCCGAAACCGATTTCGAGCGGGCCTGGCCACTCTTTGAACTGATGGGCAAGAACATCACCCGCATCGGCGATGTCGGGGCCGGGCAAACGGCCAAGGTCGCCAATCAGGTCATTGTCGGCCTGACCATCGAGGCGGTCGCCGAAGGACTGGCGCTCGCCAAGGCGGCAGGTGCCGATCCTGCCAAGGTCCGCGAGGCGCTGATGGGGGGCTTTGCCGCTTCGCGCATTCTTGAAGTGCACGGCGATCGCATGGTCAAGGGCACGTTCGACCCCGGCTTCCGCATTCGCTTGCACCGTAAGGACATCGGCCTCGCCATGGATGCGGCCAAGGCGCTCGATCTCTATCTGCCGCATTCGGGCAGCTTGCAGCAATTAATGAACAAGGCGCTTGCTGATGGTCTCGGTGACAGGGACCATTCGGCGCTCTACAAATTGCTGGAAAATACTGACGCAAAGGTAGAGTAGCTCTACTGCTGCTGCTGCTGCTCTTCGATCTGTCGACGTTTTCTGTCAGCTTCCTTTGCCGGATCGTCCTTATCAGGCGATCCGGGCTTTGGATAAGGCTCCGCTTTAACGTCTGTTGTCTTCTTCACCATGCTTCTGCCGATGCTAAGCACCTGTCTCGATCAAGCGTCCCCCGGCCTCGGCGCAAATCTGTCGTATGGAATCGAGCGGGCAATGATCGGTGATGAAGGTGTGCGCTTGAGACAGGTGCCCGATCCGCACCGGCGCAGTACGGGTGAATTTGGTGGAATCTGAAACCACGATGACATGCCGCGCATTGGCGATGATGGCCTGCGCCACTTTCACTTCGCGATAATCGAAATCGAGCAGGGCCCCGTCGTCATCGATGGCCGAGACGCCAATAATGGCAAAATCCACCTTGAACTGGCGGATGAAATCGACCGCCGCCTCGCCGACAATGCCGCCATCTGCTGGCCGGACCACGCCGCCAGCGATAACCACTTCCATCTCGGGCATGACCCGCAAATGATTGGCGACGTTAATATTATTGGTAATGACCATAAGACCGTGATGGCCGGTCAGCGCTTGGCTCACGGCTTCGGTCGTCGTGCCGATATTGATGAAGAGGGAGGCATTGTCCGGGATCAGCGATGCCGCTGCTTTGCCAATGGCTCGTTTTTTATCCGGCGCGATCTGCCGCCGCGCTTCATATTCGACATTCTCCACCCCTGAAGGGTGCATGGCTCCGCCATGCGTGCGCTTGAGGGCGCCGCGATCGCATAAAATATTGAGATCCTTGCGGATGGTTTGCGGCGTGACCTCGAAAAACGCGACCAAATGCTCAACCGTCACTTCGCTCTGTTGGCGAGCCAGTTCGACAATTTTCGCCTGTCTGATCGATGGGTTCATCTTCGTTCCAATAGTTTCGCTTTTTGCATAAACGAAAGTAGGCAGGGGCGGAAGCCCAGCAAAATTGTGACGGAGTCATCGCCTCACCAGAAGCGGGCTACCGACGTGGTGAGTGTGACACATCATAGGCCTAGAGTTGGGGTCTATCGGCATAGCGGCGCGTTGACAGGGTGTCGAAGCCCCGCCTAGGTTTGTGTCATAAAAAATCGTCGCTCGGAACGAGATGACGGTCCGTTAGGGTAGGGAACATCGTTGCAATGCGGGTAGGTATTGTCGGCCTGGGCTATCGTCTGGGCTATCTGGCGCGGATTTTTTCCGCCGCGCGCGAGGAGTTTGAAATCGTCGGCTATGTCGACCCGGCACCAGCTGGCCTGCCCTATACGCAAGAGCATGATGTGGCCGTTGGCCGCCAGTTTGACAGTCTTGAGAAGCTGATCGATGAAGGTAATCTCGACCTGCTCATGGTCGGTTCGCCCAATCATCTGCATCTCGGCCATATTCGTATCGGTCTTGAACACGGCCTGAAAATCTTCGCCGAAAAGCCCGTGGTCACCTCGGTTGAGGACACGATGGCTTTGGCCGAACTGATCGGTCAGCATGGCTCGGACAGGGTGATGGTCGGGCTGGTCCTGCGCTATGCCCCGCTCTATGTCGATCTGCGCAAGGCACAGGCCGAAGGCAAGTTGGGCGATATCGCCTCAATCGAGGCCTCCGAACATATTCCGCCCTATCACGGCGCTTTCTTCATGCGCGACTGGCGGCGCTACGAGAAATATACCGGCGGCTTCATGCTCGAAAAATGCTGCCACGACCTCGATCTCTATAATGGTGTCATGGGGTGCCGCCCTCGCTATGTCGCCAGCTTTGGCGGTCGCCGCTCTTTCATTCCCGAAAACGCGCCGCAGGGTGTCGGCGTCAACGATCTCGAAGTCTACCAGCGCAAGCCATCTGGCTGGCAGGGCAGCGAGAAGGTTTTTGACAGCGATGGGGACATCATCGATTTTCAGACGGCCATCGTTCAATACGAGAACGGGGCCGCGCTGACCTTTCATACCAATCTTAATGTACCCGACGATTTCCGTCGCTTCGCGGTGATCGGCTCAAAAGGCATGGCCGAGGGCGATTTCGTCCGCAATTACTTCAAGGTTACCGACGCGCGCACCAATGATCGGCTGGCAGACAAGACCTACACTGCCAGCGATCTCTCCACCCATTACGGTGCAGATGAGCAAATGGCTGAGGATATCCTCAAGCATCTGATCGAAGGCGCGCCGCTGCCGGTTTCGGTGACCGATGCGCTGGAGGCCGGGCTTTTAGCACTCAGTATGGACGAGGCCATGCGTACCAAATCGGTGGTGGATATGTCGGCAATCTGGCAGTGTTTCGATGCGGCGCTAGGGCGAAACTAAGCAGGCGCGGTCATCGCCCGGTTGGCCACGACTGCTACCCTCTGAGTTACGGATGCCTCCGACCGGTCATGCGTCCGCCATCGTGTTTTGAAGACACCGAACAGGATACTGATATGCCCGCTTTCTCCCTTGTCACCACATGGAGCCCCGGTACGGACAGTGAGCCGCTGGGTTACGGCATCGCGTTGACCAATAATGGCGACGCGCCGATCAGCAATTTCCAGCTCGGCTTTTCCGGTCCCGCGCGCATCGATCCGCAGGCCACGCTAGAGAACGGCAAGCTCCTGAAACGCCTCTCCAATCATACGCTGATCGCGCCGCCTGACGGTTTTGTGCTGCAACCTGGTGCAACCTGGATCGCCACTGCGCGCGGCCTGTCTTATGGCCTGCGTCATTGGAGCGATGGTGCCAATTCCGCATATGTCGTGCTTGAAGGCGGCAGCGTTGTGGCTATTCCGACGGCCCCTACGCGAGGCAAGGGCCATAATGCTCCCTTGCTCAAGGGGGCCGCGCGCTTTCCTGTTCCGGCCAAGGCGCCGGTCGCCCATTCGATCATTCCCTGGCCCAAAGATGTGTCGACCAGTGGCAGCGGTGTCGCGCCTGTCGGGTTTGATCTGAAGCCTGAGGGTGATCTGGCCATTCGTGCTGCCGATGCCTTTGCCGATCTGACCGCCGAGCTTTTCCCGGTTGAGGCCATTGTGCGACCCGCTGCGGAAGGTGGCATGACCGTGCATGTTACGAAAAAGGCGGGGCTGGGCGATGAAGCCTATGAAATCGCCTTTGCCGAAAACAGCGCTCTTGTGTCTGCGTCGAGCTATGCGGGCCTCTTCTATGGTCTGGTCACGCTTGGACATATGCTGCGTGGTGCGCGGCTCCATCCGTCCACATTCACCTGGCCGACTGGCGGCACTATCAATGATGAGCCGGGCTTCGCTTTCCGGGGCAGCCATCTCGACGTGGCGCGCCAATTCTACACCGGTGCCGAAGTCAGCCGCCTCATTCGCATCATGGCCTGGAACAAGATGAACCGGTTCCACTGGCACCTGACCGAAGACGAGGCCTGGCGGCTCGAAATCCATGCCTATCCGGCGCTGACCGAAGTCGCGGCGTGGCGTGGTCACGGTAAGCCATTGCCGCCGCTTCTCGGTTCAGGGCCGCAGCACACAGGCGGCTACTACTCCAAGGAAACCGTGCGTGAGATCGTGGCGCTGGCCGATGATCTGGCTATCGCCGTTATCCCCGAAATCGACATGCCCGGCCATTTCTACGCCGCCCTAGAGGCGCTGCCGGAATTGCGCGATCCGGATGAGGCGGGCGAATATCAATCTGTGCAGGGTTTTCCCAATAACAGCCTCAATCCGGCACATGAGCCGGTTTACAAATTCGTCGAGACAGTGATCGATGAGGTGCTCGATCTGTTCCCTGCGGGGATTTTCCATATTGGCGCCGATGAGGTGCCGCTAGCCGCATGGTCCGGGTCGCCGCTGGCACTGGACATGCTTGAAAAGCTGGCCGGTCCCGCCATGCGCAAAAAGCACGAGGCGCAGTTCAATCAGCTCGGCAATCACCACGGCGCCGACGAGATTGAAGGATCGCCCACCGCCATTTTGCAGACCGCTTTTATCAAGCGCGTCCACGCTTATATCACCTCAAAGGGCGCGATCACAGGCGGATGGGAAGAGGCTGCCCATGGCGATGCGGTAGACAAGGACAAATCCTATGTCATCGGTTGGCGCAATGTGGAGATCAACGCGGCCTTGGCCGAGCGGGGCTTCGACATCGTGGTGTCGCCCGGCCAGCGCTATTATCTCGATATGGCCAATAGCCCTGACTGGGCTGAGCCCGGCGCGGGTTGGGCCGGCTGGTCGGCCCCGCAGGAAACTTATGAGTTTGAAGCGCGAGCAGGCTTTTCCGAGGAGGGGCTGAAACACCTCCTCGGCATTCAATCCTGCATCTGGTCGGAAAGCATGACCGACAGGGCCATTTTCGATCGTCTGGTTTTCCCTCGCCTTTCCGCCATTGCGGAATCTGGTTGGACCTTACCCGAACACAAGAGCTGGGATCGGTTTAAGGCCCTCGTGGGCCTGATGCCCATTATGTACGGCCATTGGGCGGAAGAATAATCCCGGGTTTATGACGATGACTTGGGTTTCTTGCGACCAGAGCCGGATTTCCTGCCGCCGCCATCCTGCTTGTTGACGGTGGCCCAGGCTCGCGCCTCTGCCTCATCATTGGAAACGCCGCGTTCTTCATAGCTCTGCTCGATATGTGCAGCCTTGCGTTTCTGCTTATCGGAGTAAGCGCTTTTGTCACCCTGGGCCATGGTACCCTCGCTGATGAAACAGCCGACGCGGATGGGACAAGGGCTTGGGCCCGGTTGAAAAGGCTGGAGCGGGAAACCGGAAAAACCGCCTCCACTCGCCCTGTACCACCACGTCCGGTTGACGCGCGCCGGCCTGTTTTGGAAACGAGGTGCTGCGCCCGCGGTTGCCTCCTAGCCGATCACAAAGACTTCCCGACGCTGTTCAACGGTCGGCTGAGATAAGGCGATCCTGCCAGCACAAAGCGCCATGGCGCCTCGGTTCCCTTGGTGATGCCAATGCGGGGGCCGGTGGCTATTTTCTGAGTTTCCCTGCGTGGCTGAAGCGCGAAAGGTGGTTTGTCCAGAGCCAAAGCATTTTGATCTAAGTTAATGTCCAGCGCCTGCGCCAGCTTGCCGGGGCCGGAACAAAGCTGCTTCTCCGTAACACCACCGCGCCGCTCATGCATAATTGTCAGGCCGCATTCTGGCTTGAGGGCACGGATCAGCACAGCGCTGCCCGGTTGGCAGACGAAGTTGAGGCAGAAATGGATGCCGTAGATTTTGTAAACATAGGCATGGCCCGGTGGGCCAAACATCGCCGCATTTCGTGGCGTGGGGCCACGAAAGCTATGCGATGCCGGATCGGTCTGGTCATAGGCTTCCACCTCGACGATGGTGCCGCCCACGCCATCGACCAGCAAGGTCGCGCCGATCAGATCACGGGAAACCTGGAGAACGGACCGATTGAAAAAGGTGCGATCAAGCATGGCCCCCTTTTGGCCTGAATCGGCAGCGATGGGAAAGGGAGATAGGGGAGGGACATTCATGCCAACACAACTCAGCGCCGCCTTGGCCGGTTTCCTGCTGCTTTTTATGATAGGAGCTCCTGCGCGGGCCACGACCATCTGCACGCTGATTGCCGACGCGGAAACTCGCATTGTTCTGCTGGCGGAAGGCGATTGCGAAAGCCGGGTAACACCGGCCTCAACCTTCAAACTCCCCTTGGCGGTCATGGCATTCGATGCGGGCATCATCACGTCCGCGCATGAACCGAAGCTGCCGTTCAGACAAGGCTACTCCGACTGGAATGCCAATTGGCGGCAGGACACGGACCCTGCCATGTGGATGCACTATTCCAATGTCTGGTATTCCCAGCGACTGACCGAGCAGTTGGGGGCGGAAAAACTCACCGATTATGCGCGACGTTTCGGCTACGGAAATCTTGATTTTTCTGGCGACCCAGGCCGCAACAATGGCCTCGAACGGTCCTGGATTGCGTCCTCACTAAAAATTTCGCCCTTGGAACAGGCAGGCTTTGTTGCCGCTCTGGTGCAGAGGCAATTGCCGACTTCGTCACAAGCCATGGAAGGCGCTATAAGTCTCATCGAAAGCCCCGGAATGGCCGGTGGCTGGCAGATTTGGGGTAAAACCGGCTCCGCCTATCCGCGACGCGCCGATTACAGTTTTGATTATTCAAAAGGCTGGGGCTGGTATGTGGGCTGGGCCGAGAAGGCTGGCAGGCGCGTAGTTTTCGTTCGGCTCAATCAGGACGAACAGCGCCACGACGTATCAGGCGGCCTGCGGGCTCGGAACGATCTTGTCGCTGAATGGCCCAATCTTGCGGAACGTCTGAGCCTTTGAGCCTTTACAGATTATGCCTGCATGATGAAGGTGCGGCCAGACAATCAAACTGGAGACGATGATGCAGGGACCCGAGGCGTTGATCCATTTCTGGTTTGTCGAGCACGGTTATGAAGACTGGTTTGCCGGTGACCCGGAATTTGACGCTAAATGCACACGCTTCGCCGATCTTCACGCCGAAGTCGCGCGGGGCGAGGCGTGGCTCTGGCGCGAAACGCCGGAAGGGCGGCTTGCTGAGCTGATCCTGCTTGATCAATTCTCCCGCCAACTCCATCGCGGTAAGCCCGATGCCTTTGCACAGGACAAAATGGCCTTGGCGTTGGCTCAGGAAGCCATTGCAACAGGCGCTGACGATTCAGTCGACCGCGATTGGGTGCCTTTTTTCTACATGCCCTTCATGCACGCTGAATCCCTGGTCATTCAGAATGAAGGCGTGCGCTTGTTCGAACTGCATGGCGACGAAAAGAGTCTGCAATTCATGATTGCTCACTGCGACACAATCGCCCGCTTCGGCCGCTTCCCCTTCCGCAACAAGGCATTGGGCCGCGAAAGCACGCCAGAAGAAATAGCGTACATGGAGCAGCAAGACGGACGGGTCTTTTGACCCGCCCGCAAAGTTAAGCCACCAATCCCTTGGTCAGTTCCAGTGCTTGGCGTTCGAACAGGCGGCGGTAGATGCCGCCATTGAGGCGGATCAGGGCTTCGTGGTCGCCCTCTTCGACGATTTTGCCTTTGTCGAACACCAGCAGCCGGTCGAGTGCTCGTACCGTCGACAGGCGGTGCGCGATGACCAGCGTAGTGCGGCCTTCCATCAGCCGTTCCATCGCCTGCTGAATCATCACTTCGCTTTCGCTGTCGAGACTTGATGTGGCCTCATCGAGAATGAGGATCGGGGCATCGGCAAGGAAAGCGCGGGCAATGGCGACGCGCTGGCGCTCGCCACCCGAGAGTTTCACCCCGCGCTCGCCCACCAGCGTTTCGTAGGCCTTGGGCAGGTCCATGATGAAATCATGCGCATTGGCCTGTTTGGCCGCTTCGATGATTTCGGCACGGCTCGCTTCGGGGCGGGCATAAGCGATGTTCTCCGCCAGCGTACGGTGGAACAGGATGGGCTCCTGCTGCACGATGGCGATTTGCCCGCGCAGGGAGGATTGCTGCACTTCGGCAATGTTCTGCCCATCAATGGTAATCGCGCCGCCCTTCACGTTGTATAGACGCTGGATCAGCTTGACGAATGTGGTCTTGCCCGAGCCGGAATGGCCAACGAGACCAACCCGTTCGCCGGGCCGGATATCGACCGAGAAATCGCGATAAAGCGGCGTTGCATGCGAACCATATTGGAAGGTCACATTGTCGAAACGGATATGGCCGTCGTCAATCGCGATTTTGGGCGCGCCAACCTTATCGGCAATCCCTAGCGGCTGGGCATGCAGGTTCACCAGCTCTTCCATGTCGTTGACCGACTTCTGCAGGTTGCGGATATGCTGGCCCACATCGCGCAGATGGCCCTGCAGCAGGAAAAACATGGTCAGGACGAAGGTGATGTCACCCGCGCTGGCCGAACCGGCCTGCCACAGCATCAGGGCTGTGCCGAGGATGGCCGTTTGCATGGCAACCATCATCACGCCCTGAACGCCACCATTGAATGTGCCACGCCGCCAGGTGCGACGGGTGCGCTTGCGCCATTTGGAGACGACGCGGTCGGTTATACCGTCTTCGCGCGCTTCAGCCCCGAACGCCTTGACCACGCTGTTGCAGCTTATCGCATCGGCCAGAGCGCCACCCACCTTCGTGTCCCACGCATTGGACAGCGTTGCCGCCGGCGCGACAAAACCAACCGACATCCACACGGTGACGACGATATAGATCAGCGAGCCGACGCCGACGACGAGGCCCATGACCGGCCAGGAGGAACCGAGAATAATGGTGGCGCCAGCCAGCATCACCACAGATGGCAAGAGCGCCAGCAGCAGTGTGTCGTTGAGCAGGTCGAGCGCCCACATGCCGCGCGTGATCTTGCGCACTGTCGAGCCCGCAAAGCTGTTGGCGTGCCAGTCTGTCGAGAAGCGTTGCACCCGGTGAAAGCCCTGTCCGGCGACATCGCTCATCATTTTGAGCGTCAAGGGAATGATGTTGAGGAACACCAATTGGCGCAGTGCGATGGAGGCAAGATAGAGCCCCGACATCAACCAGAAGGCAGAAACGGCGACGTCCCAGCCTGCTTCGCCTGAAGCGACTGCATCAACGAGCCGCCCGGCAAAGATAGGGCTCATTGCCTCGGCCAGCGTTGCAGTCAGTACGAGCGCGGCAATGCAAGCGATGCGCACCGGCTGATGCTGCCAATGCTTGAAGGTGAAACCGAGGACATTGCGAAACGCATCGGCGCGGAAATCGAGTTTCTTGCGACTCATTTTTCGTGTCCGGCGCCGTTCTCCGGTCGCCGGTTCCTTTAAAGGGAATATGAAAGGCGCAGCGCGAGCCCAAAGGGCAATCGTCAAAAAGGACGTGCTGGCTGCGGGAGAAATGGAAAAGGCCGCTTTTGTGGCTAGGCCCGAATATCATTCGGGGCGGCGCACGCGGAGCAAGGACCTAAGGTCGGTGCTTGCCCGCCGGGGAAGCGAATGTGAATACTGTCATGCAACGCCTCCCTGTCTTGAAAAATAAAAGCGGCGGATGGTTTGTAGCCAAACCACCCGCCCTTGCCAATGGCGTTTTTCGTTCAATGTCGCTCTTGATGCAGTCGCGCCACACATGGGGCGCAGGCGAGATGAACGACGCCCTGGCCGCCATTGCCGCTTCGCCCCCCGACGGGATGCGGCAATGGATTTCGTGTCAGTCGATGGGGAGGGCGCCCGGAGCGACCATGCCGCGCGTCTGAATCTGCGCATAGCCGAGCGCGATTGCGAATGTGCCGAATATGAAGAGGACCGCTGCAATAATGAACGTCATGAAAGCCTCCTGTGAGCTTGGCTTTCTGTCCCATTCGCGGCGGCAGTAAACTTTGATCTGGGTCAACGGATTTTACGATTTGGCCGGGTGGCGCCCCGCGCCGTGGAGGGGTAGGCTCCGCGCACCGATTCAAGAACAAGAAGGCATTGCCGCATGAGCAATTCCCCCATCGATCCCGTCAAGCTCGACAAACTCGGCGAAGTCGCCATCAAGGTTGGCCTGCAACTGGCTGAAGGTCAGGACCTGATCATCACCGCCCCTTTGGTGTCGGCCCCCCTTGTGCGCCGCATCACCGAGCACGCCTATAAGGCCGGTGCCGGCGTGGTCACGACGATTTATTCCGACGAAGAAGCGACCCTGTCGCGCTACCGCTATGCCAAGGATGCTAGCTTTGATCGCGCCGCGGGCTGGCTTTATTCAGGCATGGCTGAGGCGTTCAAGAACAATGCCGCGCGCCTCGCCATTTCCGGCGATAATCCGATGATGCTGGCCGAGCAGGATCCCGACAAAGTGTCCCGCGCCAATCGCGCCAATTCGACGGCCTATCGTCCGGCGCTGGAACTGATCACCGGCTTCGATATCAACTGGAATATCGTCTCCTATCCAACGCCGAACTGGGCCAAGCTGGTCTTCCCCAACGACCCCGAAGAGGTGGCCATCGCCAAGCTGGCCGACGCCATTTTCAAGGCGTCGCGGGTCGATCAGGAAGATCCTATTGCCGCCTGGAAGCAGCACAATGCCAATCTCAAGGCCCGCTGGACCTGGCTCAACGGCAAAAAGTTCTCTTCTCTCAAGTATAACGGCCCCGGCACAGATCTCACCGTTGGCCTCGCCGACGGCCACCGCTGGAAGGGCGGCGCGTCCGAAGCCAAGAACGGCGTTACTTGCAACCCCAACATTCCGACAGAAGAAGTCTTCACCACGCCGCATCGTCTGCGTGTCGAGGGCACGGTCGCTGCCACAAAGCCGCTCAGCCACAATGGCACGCTGATCGAGAACATTCAGGCCCGTTTCGAGGACGGCCGTATGGTTGAGCTCAAGGCGACCAAGGGCGAAAACGTCTTCAACAAAGTGCTCGACACCGATGAAGGCGCCCGCCGCCTCGGCGAAGTCGCTCTCGTGCCCCATTCCTCGCCAATCTCCGCCTCGGGCATCCTGTTCTACAACACGCTCTATGACGAAAACGCCTCGTGCCACATCGCTATGGGCCAGTGCTATGCCGATTGCTTTGAGAACGGCAAGGAACTGACGCAGGATCAGATTTTTGCGCAGGGCGGCAACAAGAGCCTCATCCATATCGACTGGATGATCGGCTCCGATCAGGTCGACATCGACGGCGTCCATGCCGACGGCACGACCGAACCGGTTATGCGCAAGGGCGAATGGGCGTTCTGAACCCCATGCGGCTGACAAAGCCAAAGCGCCTCTCGCCGGGCGACACGATTGCGGTGGTCACCCCATCATGGGGTGGCCCCGGCCTGCTCCCGCATCGCTATCACGCTGGCAAACGGCAGCTCGAAGAGGCCTTCGGCGTCAGGGTCATCGAGATGCCACATACTCTGGCTGATCCCGAGACGGTCAAGGCGCGACCTGATCTTCGGGCGCAGGACCTGATGCAGGCTTTCGCCGACCCTGAGATTGACGGCATTATCGCTGCAATTGGCGGGGACGATTGCATTCGGCTCATGCCGCATCTCGATCTGGATGTGATCCGCAACAATCCTAAGGTCTTTCTCGGTTTTTCTGATACGACCTCTCTGCATTTTGCCTGCATGGCCGCCGGTCTGGGTTCGTTCTACGGCCCCAGTATCATGGCTGGTTTTGCTGAAAATACCGGCATGCATGACTATACCGTCGCCTCATTGCGCAAGACGTTGTTCAGTGCCGATCCCATCGGGCTGGTGCCGATGAACAACGAGGGTTGGACCGGCGAACTGCTGGATTGGGCTGACCCGGCGATGCAGAACCATCGGCGCAATCTGCACCCCGCCAGCCCGCCGCACATGCTGCAGGGGCAGGGTAGGGCTCAGGGCCATCTGATTGGCGGCTGCGCCGAAGTGCTCGAAATGATCAAAGGCACTGCGTGGTGGCCTTCGCTTGACCAATGGCGGGGAGCGATCCTCTTTTACGAAACCTCCGAAGAAGCGCCGTCGCCGCATTTCATTCGCTACTGGCTGCGCAATTTTGCGGCGCAGGGCATTTTAGATGTGCTGCAAGGCATCCTCATTGCCCGGCCTGATCCCAGGGATCAGCCGGATTATCAGCAAGAGCTGGAGGCGGCATTCCGCGACATTTTGCTTGAATCCGGGCTATCCCAGCTTCCAGTTTTGTCCGGTCTCGATTTTGGCCACACCCAGCCCATGCTGACTCTGCCCTATGGTGCGAGAGCAGAGATCGATTGTGATCGGGCCACATTGACTATTCTGGACCCCGGAACGGTCAGTTAACCGGCGTCGCTATTCGCCCGCGATTTTCAGAAATTCATCCGCACTGAGCACGATCTTTTTGTCGATCTTGCCGATCTCGCTTTCGTCCTTGCCGTCGTAATCTGCCCCCGCCAAAACGGTACGGATCGCGTTGAGGCGCAGGCGGAGCTTGTCGTTCGCGCGGATAACGGTCCAGGGGGCGTGCTTGCTGTCCGTTCGTTCAAGCATAGCATCGCGTGCCTTGGAATAGGCGTCCCATTTATTGAGCGCTTCAAGGTCGACGGGTGAGAGTTTCCAGGTTTTGAGAGGGTCGTGGCGGCGGTCGTGAAAACGCTTCAGCTGCATTTCCCGTCCGATTGACAGCCACAGCTTGACGATGCGGATGCCGTCTTTGGTCAGCCGTTTTTCAAATTCGGGCACGTCATCAAGGAAATGCTCACTCTGTTCCGGCGTGCAGAACCCCATAACCGGCTCGACGCCTGCACGATTATACCAGGAGCGGTCGAACAGCACCATTTCGCCTGCAGCGGGTAGCCAGTCGATATAGCGCTGAAAATACCATTGCGTGCGTTCGCGGTCGTTCGGCTTGGGCAGTGCGGCGATGATATTGTATCGAGGATTGAGATTTTCGAGGAAGCGCTTGATCGTGCCGCCCTTGCCCGCAGCGTCGCGCCCTTCAAAGATGATCACCGTGCGCGTACCGGCCTTGGACATGTGCGCCTGATGCAGAACCAGTTGCTTTTGCAGCGCATACATCTGCGTGTCATATTCGTCCTTGTCGAGCTTATCCTCGTAAGGAAAGCCGCCAGAAGCGAACGCGGCCTTCTTGATCGCTTTGGGAAGCTCAGGATTGTTTATGTCAAAACTGTCAAAAGGGTCGGCCACGCTGTCTCTCCATTGTCATATTGAGCGTGCTAGGAAGCGCTGTCCCGCGCACAATGCGGGCAAACGTCAGTGATTCAGCCAAAACGCATGGACCAGTCTCCCAGTTTTCAGCCTCTCAGCACAATGCAGGCCATTCGCAGCCGCCTTGTCGGCTATGGGCCTCTTATCATTGGGCTGGCCGGAATTATCCTTGGCTTCGTGTTGCTTGGCAATCTGCCAGTGTGGCTTGGCGTTCTTGGCTTTGTGCTGGCCGTCGCGATTCTTGCGGTGCTGCCCCTGCCGGTGGTGACGCTGACACAGACGGTGGAAGTGCCGGTGCAGCTGGCCCCCAATGACGATAGCGCCATCGCGGCTTTCGCTGAAGCGCTGGCCGATCCCTGTTTCGTTCTGGATCGTCGCAGCACTGTTCTGTTCAGCAATGCGGCCGCGACGCGCCAATATCCTAATCTGCTGATGGGCAGAGTGATGACGCTGGTTCTGCGCAACCCTGAACTGGTGTCGGCCATCGATGCCGTGCTGCGTTCGGGCGAGCCGCATGGTTTTGAACTGCACGAAACCCTGCCATCGGAAACATGGGACAAAGTGCTGGTCGCCCCGCTCAAGCAGCAGGGGCGCGAATGGCTGGAAGACGAAAACCGGCAATTGCTGGTCACCTTCCAGAGCCTGACAGAACTTAAGCGTGTCGATGCCATGCGGGCCGATTTCATCGCTAATGCCAGCCACGAATTGCGGACGCCTCTCGCGTCGCTGATTGGCTTTATCGACACGCTTCTTGGCCCGGCGGCAAAAGACGCCGCCGCCCGAGAAAAATTCCTCGGCATCATGCGTGCTCAGGCTGACCGTATGAGCCGCCTGATCGACGATATGCTCAGCCTTTCGCGGATTGAAATGCATCAGCATGTGCGTCCCACCGGTTCTGTCGATCTGGCGGCCCTGTTGCGCGAAGTGCGCGAGGGTCTGCAAACGCAAGCCAGAGCTGCCGAGCTTGACGTGGTTCTTACCCTGCCGAACCATGCCGTCACCGTCTCCGGCGATCGTGGGCAGCTCTATGAGGTTTTCGAAAACCTCATCGACAATGCGATAAAGTACGGAGCCAATGGCAAGAGTGTCGAAGTTACTCTCGCCGAAATCAACCGGGCAGGGCTGCATCATATGGTCAGCGTCGCCGATCATGGTCCCGGCGTGGAACCCGAACACGTGCCCCGCATGACCGAGCGCTTCTACCGCATCGACGCCGAAACCAGCCGCAAGAAGAAGGGTACGGGCCTCGGGCTCGCCATCGTCAAGCATATCATTCAGCGCCACCGCGGGCAGATGGCCATAAAGTCCGCACCCGGCGAAGGCCTGCGTGTCGACGTGTTGCTGCCCTGAAATGGCGGCGTCAAAGTGACCCGACTTTGAGGCGGCAGCGTCTCTGCTGCCTTCGCCACCGCCCGCCTTGCCAGCTCAAAACCTAGAAATAACGGCCAAACAGCGGCAGTTCGGCAGCGCCTATAGCGGGCGCCATAGCTCCATGATGACCGATGCGCACTTCGGGGTGCCCGAGTTGAGGCACTGGCAGCGCATCAAGCTCTACAATGACCCGCGCCGTAAGCCTCTCGGTAATGTCTCGGCTTAAAACAGTGTCAATAATCACGAGCGGGGATTCCACCACCCGCGTTGTATTGAATATGCTGATGGCCAAGGCTTTGGCGCAATCATCGATCCAGCTATCCACATGATCGGCAATTGCTGACCAGTCCCAGAGTGGCCATGCCGTGTCGGGCAATCTGCCTGCAGCCTTCAGCCGTTGCGCCAATGCCCAAAGCGAAGCGATGGAATGAACCTGAGCCGGTCCATTGGCGTCGAGCTGTACCAGCATTGATCCGAGATTGGCGGCATTGCCGGTGGGGCCATGCCAGAGCGCGCCTTCACCAATCACTCCGGCAGCGACGTAATGAGAGACCAGGAAATAGGTTATGTTCGAAGGTCTAGGCGGTGCCATAGCAATCAATTCGGCCCAGCAGGCCGCATTTCCGTCATTGAGCAGGGAAACATCAAGCCCGGTGCGGGCTGCCAGTTCCGCCTGTGGGTCAAGCTGTCGCCATAGGACCGATTGCGCCTTGGGTGCGCCGAGCACGTCGAGGCCATCGGCCAGATTTCCCGGCATCGCCAGCCCGACATCGAGCAGCCGCGCCACCTTGTCAGTGGGTAGGTGGGCCCTTAATTCGTCAACGAGAATGCCGATACGCGTAAAGATCGTGTTCGCGTCTGGATAGGCGTAGTCGATACGCCGATGCGCGATGACCTCTGCATGCAAATTGAGCAGGATGACATCTGTATGTCGCCAGCCCAATTCAATGCCGATGGCAAAACCGCCATCTTTTGTGAGCAGGATCGGCGTTGCCGGTTGCCCGCGCCGTCCACGCAGTGCCTCGCCGCGCTCCACAAGACCATCGCGCTCCAAATTCACCAGAATCGCAGAAACGGTCTGCGGTGCCAGGCCCGACATGCGCGAAATCTCAGCATTGGACACGCCGGGATTAAATCCGACGACTCTGAGGACGGTTTTTTCGTTGGCGCGCCTTAACCCTTTGTGTCTGAGCGCACGGCCCGTAGCATCAAAAATGTCCTTGGTCGGGGGGAGCGAATTAGGCATGAAAGAAACGCCTGGGGTTTATGGCCAGAAGTGAACGCACTGCAGAACAGGCGCCAAAATCAGAAGGTTCCGCCGCCGCACGGACCGAACCCAAAGCAATACTGCATGTCATGATGACAAAGGCTGTTACCGACGCCAAGCCCTCAAAGGCTTCGCGCCGGTTTAAGTTTGTATAGGCTCGCTCAGCCGATCAAAGCCCGGCCTTGGTCAGCAGATCGTTGAGATGAGCAGGCAGATCGAGCCGTGCACCACGCGCCAGACTTTGCACCTGCGCTGTTGAAGTCGCCGAGGCAATCGGTGCGCTGACACCATCCTGCGCGATCAGCCATGCAATAGCGATTTCTGCCGGTTTGGCGCCGAGTTCACTCGCCGCCTGATCGAGCGCGTCAAGAATGCGGAGCCCCTTGTCATCAAGGTATTGGCCAACGCCACCGCCGCGCTGTGATTGGCCGAGGTCAGCCTCATCGCGATATTTGCCGGTGAGGAAACCCGAGGCTAGCGCATAATAGACGATAGCTCCCACCTCATTTTCAAGCAGGTAAGGGCGTAATGCGTCGAATTCCGCGCGGTCGTAGAGATTGTAACGGGGCTGAATGACTTCGTAACGCTGGAGCGATTTGACGACAGCCGTCTGTTGGGCGTCTTCCAGCATTTCGACGGTGTAATTCGAGGCGCCAATTGCCCTGACCTTGCCTGCACGGATCAGCGTATCATAGGCAGCGAGCGTTTCCTCATGGTCCGTCTCTGAATCTGGCCAATGGCTGAAATAGAGATCGATATAGTCCGTCTGCAGCCTTTTCAGCGATGCTTCTACGCTCTGGCGGATGCTATCGGCATTGAGGCCTCCTGGCTTTTTGCCGGAGTTGACCTTCGTGATGATATGGACCTTGTCCCGATTGCCACGCGCCTTGAGCCATTTCCCGATAATGGTCTCGCTCATGCCCGGTGGATTACCAGGCACCCAATTGGGATAGCCCTCCGCTGTGTCGATGGCAGTAAAGCCTTCAGCGACAAAAGCATCAAGGATATCGAAGCCCCGGGCCTCGTCTACGGTCCAGCCAAAGACATTGCCGCCCAGTACGAGCGGTTCGATGACCAGTTCACTGCGCCCCAGTGGCCGACGGTTCATTTGCTTTCTCCATGGTTTCTTCTGGTTCAACGCTGAGGAGGCTGTTTTGTTCGATAGGCGCCGTCCTTGGCGCACACCAGTAAAGGGCCTGCGCAATGGACTGGAACGAGCCTTTCAGGTCGATATGAGCGAAGCCCCGATTGGCATCTGTCTCATGCCGTAGATAGACAAAGGTGCCGTGCCGCAATCGATCAAGCAGCCAATCGCCATCTTCGGAAAAATGAGCGCTATACGGCGTTTCATCGGCCAGTGACAGCATCTGCCTTGCCTCGCGATCAATGGTGATCTGCCAAATCCCAGTTGGTTTCTGGTGGCTCGAATAGGGGTGAACGGTAATTGTGAAGTCGTCAGCACAACGAACCACAAGGCAGGTGAAATCGTATGCTCTGGCTTCCCCGTTACAGCCCATGCTGGCCCTGTCGCCTTCGCCGGGCAACGGCGAAAAGGACCAGCCCGCCGTTTGCGCAAGAGCCGGAGAGATAGACAAAAACGCCCAGAATATAAGGGAGGATGGCCGCATCGAAGACAATCAAGACACAGAAAGAACTGACATCGCGAGCTTACCCTCGGCCTCTTGCTGTGCCGGGTCAATATCGGCCATGCGTCCCGAACGATTTAATAAAAAAGCGTCCATACTTGTGGATAGGTATTAGGCAGGTTGCGAAATTGACCAATTGGTCAGCGATTCTCGTTGCGCCGACTTCCATTCTAGGCTTTTGTGTGGCCAAGCCTCCGGCGCTTGCGCTGAGAAGGCGTGACTTCAAGGAACGGGAGACTACCAATGCACTCATCACTGACCCGCATCGCGGCGGTTCTGATTACCTCCACGATGCTCGCCGGTGTTGCGCATGCTGACACGATCCGCTGGGCGCGCTCGTCCGACGCTCTGACGCTGGATCCGCATTCGCAGAACCAGGGCAACACCCATACTCTCGCCCATCACATCTATGAAACGCTGGTTGGTCGCGACAATGACGGCACGCTGACCCCACGCCTCGCCACCGAATGGGCCCTCAAAGAAGGCGATCCGACAGTTTGGGTGTTCAAGCTGCGCGAAGGCGTCAAGTTCCACAACGGCAATGACTTCACAGCCGAAGACGTGGTCTACTCCATCGAGCGCGCCAAGAGCGAATTCTCGAACATGAAGCAGCTGCACGCAGAAGTCGTGTCGGTTGCTGCTGTGGACGACTACACCGTCGAATTCCAGATGACCGGTCCGGCGCTGATCTACCCGAACAACCTGACCAATACCTTCATCATGGATAAGACCTGGTCGGACGAGCACGATCTCGCCGTCGTTCAGGACTTTGCTGCTGGCGCCACCAATTATTCGGTGCTCAACACCAACGGCACTGGTCCCTATACGCTGGTTTCGCGCGAAGTCGACGTCAAGACCACCCTCGCCTATAATGAAGGCTGGTGGGGCGAACAGCCGGACGTGACCGATATCGAATATCTCGTCATCGCCGACGCCCAGACCCGTATCTCGGCTCTGCTTTCGGGCGAAATCGACATCGTTCAGGACGTGCCGCCGCAGGATATCGAGCGCCTTTCCAACACCGCCGGCTTCAAGGTCGAAACCGGCCCGGAAAACCGCTTCATCTATTTCGGCTACAAATTTGGCGATGAGCCGCTGAAGTCGTCCAACATCACCGATAGCAACCCCTTCAACAACCCGCTGGTTCGCGAAGCCATGGAGCTGGCGCTCGATCGCGACGCCATCAAGCAGGTCGTGATGCGTGGCCAGTCTATCCCGACCGGTATCCCCAACCCGCCCTTCGTGCGCGGCTGGACCGAGGAGCTCGATGCCTACCCGGCACCAGATGTCGCCAAGGCCAAGGAATTGATGGCCGAAGCCGGATATCCCGATGGCTTCTCGGTGACGCTCGACACCCCGAACAACCGCTATGTCAACGACGAGGCGATTTCGACCGCCTATGTTGGTATGCTCGGCCAAATCGGCATCAACGTCACCCTGGCCTCGCGCCCGGTCGCCGAACACTCCCCGATCATCATCTCGAACCAGTCCGACTTCTACCTGCTCGGCTGGGGCGTTCCGACCTTTGACTCGGCCTATGTGTTCAATGACCTGATCCACACCAAGACAGATCTGCACGGTACCTATAACGTTGGCCTCTATTCCAACCCCGAGCTGGACGAAAAGATCATCGCTCTCGGCACCATGGATGACATGGACGCCCGCGATGCGGTCGTTCAGGAAATCTGGGAAGTCGTGAAGGCCGACCGCGTTCTGATGCCGGTTCACAACCAGGTGCTGGCCTATGCCATGCGCGAAGGTGTGACCCTGCCGGTTCAGCCCGAGAACCAGCCGAGCATGACCACGGTCACCGTCGACTAATCAACATCAATCCCGAACCGCCGCGTGTAGCCCAGTCTCGCGCGGCGGTTCCTTATTTTGCGGGGGTGCCATGCTCGCCTTCATTGCCCGGCGGCTCGTGCAGTCCGTCATCGTCATGCTTGTCGTGGCGTTTATTGCCTTTCTGGTCTTCCGTTACGTTGGCGATCCGCTGGCCGCCCTGCTCAGTCAGGACGCCAAGCAGGCCGACTATGACGCCGCACGCGAGCGTCTTGGCCTCGACCAGCCCTTCTATGTCCAGTTCTACTATTTCGTGCTCAACGCGCTTCAGGGCAATTTCGGTATTTCCTACCGTCTGCAACAGCCTGTCAGCCAGTTGATCCTCGAACGCCTGCCCGCAACCATCGAGTTGGCCTTTGCCTCGGCGACCATTGCCCTGGTCTTCGGCGTCGTGCTCGGCATCTATACCGCCTTGCGGCCCCGCGCCTTTTCCTCCGGCATTATCATGACCGGATCGCTGATCGGGGTGTCGCTCCCCACCTTCCTCATCGGCATCGGGCTCATCTATGTCTTTGCCGTAGAGCTCAAATGGCTGCCGTCCTTCGGGCGCGGCGAAGTGGTGCAGATCGGCTGGTGGCGAACGGGCCTTCTGACCCAATCGGGTCTGCGCTCGCTGATCCTTCCGGCCATTACGCTGTCCCTGTTCCAACTGACACTGATCATGCGCCTCGTGCGGGCAGAAATGCTCGAAGTTCTGCGGACCGACTACATCCGCTTTGCCAAGGCCCGGGGCCTTTCCAAACGCGCGATCAATTTCGGCCACGCCCTCAAGAACACCATGGTGCCGGTGATCACCATTACCGGCTTGCAGCTTGGTTCGGTCATCGCCTTCGCCATCATCACCGAAACGGTGTTCCAATGGCCGGGCGTGGGCTCGCTGTTCATCAACTCGGTCGCCGCCGTGGACGTGCCTGTCATGGCTGCTTACCTCGTCTTCGTGGCGCTGGTCTTCGTGGTGATCAACTTGTTCGTGGACATCCTCTATTTCATCGTCGATCCGCGCCTGCGCGACGGCGCCAAGACCGGGAGGTAGCATCATGACCGATCTGCCCCATTCACCCGAGCAGCCCCTCGTGGCCGCCAAAACCTCGCGCTGGAAGACATTCCTCAGGTCGGACATCTTCTGGTCCTATCGGCATTCACCGGTCACCATCATCGCCTCTATAGTGGCGCTGCTGTTGATCCTGATGGCGGTTTTGGCGCCGCTTCTGGCGCCCTATAATCCGTTCAACCCGGCCACGCTTAACCTGATGGACGGCTTTACCCCGCCGAATTCAACGTCAATGGGCGGCAAGTATTTCGCGCTCGGCACCGATAGCCAGGGCCGCGACATGCTCTCGACCATCATGTATGGCTCGCGCGTCTCGCTCTTCGTGGGCTTCATGGCGACGATGTTCGCCATGGTCATGGGCGTGGGTCTAGGGCTCGTCTCCGGCTATGTCGGCGGCACGGTCGATGCCATCATCATGCGCATCACCGACGTTCAGCTCTCCTTCCCCGCCATCCTAATCGCCTTGCTGATCTTTGGCGTGGCGCGGGGTATCATTCCGCCCAACCAGCAGGAAGGTGCTGCCGTCTGGGTGCTGATTGTTGCCATCGGTCTTGCCAACTGGGCCCAATTTGCCCGCACGGTGCGCGGCGCGACAATGGTGGAGCGGCAAAAGGATTATGTGGCGGCCGCCCGTATCCTGGGCGTCAATCCAATCATCGTCCTGTTGCGCCATATCCTGCCCAATGTCACCGGCCCGGTGCTGGTCATCGGCACGATCAGTCTGGCTCTCGCCATCATCGAAGAAGCCACGCTCTCCTATCTGGGCGTCGGTGTGCCCCCGACCCAGCCCTCGCTGGGCACGCTGATCCGCATTGGTCAGCAATTCATGTTCTCGGGCGAATGGTGGATCATCCTCTTCCCCGCAATTACGCTCATCCTGCTCGCTTTGTCGGTCAACCTCCTCGGTGACTGGCTGCGCGATGCCCTCAACCCGAAGTTGCGCTGATGACCGAGCCCGTTCTTTCCATCAAGGACCTCGTCGTCGAGTTCCCCTTCCGAGATGACGTCTTCACTGCCGTAAATGGCGTTTCCTTTGACATCATGCCCGGTGAAGTGGTCGGCGTGGTGGGTGAATCCGGGGCCGGCAAGTCGATGACCGGTTCCGCGGTCATCGGGTTGATCGACCGCCCCGGACACATTGCGGGCGGTGAAATCCGCCTCAAGGGCGAGCGGATCGACAACCTGCCGGAAGAGGCTCGTGCCAAGCTACGCGGCAAGCGCATCGGCATGGTGTTCCAGGACCCGCTGACCAGCCTCAACCCGCTCTATACGGTGGGCGAGCAGCTGACGGAAACTATCCGCACCCATCTGCCGCTCTCGGAAGCCGAAGCGCGCCAGAAGGCAATCGACCTTCTGGCTGAAACCGGCATTCCCAAGGCCGCCGAACGCATCGACTCCTACCCGCATCAGTTCTCGGGCGGCATGCGCCAGCGCGTCGTTATCGCGCTGGCTTTGGCAGCCGAGCCGGAACTGATCGTGGCCGACGAGCCGACTTCGGCGCTCGACGTTTCGGTGCAGGCGCAGATCATCAAGGTCTTGAAAAAGCTCTGCGCCAGCCGTGGCGCGGCCGTCATGCTGATCACCCACGATATGGGCGTCATCGCCCAGACGGCGGATCGCATGGTGGTGATGCATCAGGGCAAGGTGGTTGAAACCGGCACTGTGGGCGACATTATCCGTCGCCCGCGCGAGCCCTATACGATCAAGCTGATCGAGTCGATCCCGACGATCAAGCGCGATGACAACGTTCCGGCGCATGAACATGCCGCCAATGACGATAGCGCTTACGTTCAGATCAAAAATCTGATCCGCGATTTCGAGATCGGCGGCGGCAGCTTCACCAAGCTCCTTCCGGGCAAGGTCGAAGTGTTCCGGGCTGTTAACGATGTCAGCTTTACCATTCCCAAGGGCGAAACCTTTGGTCTGGTGGGTGAATCTGGTTCGGGTAAGTCCACATGCGCCAAGATGATCGTCGGCCTGTTGCGGCCCAGCTCGGGCCAGATCACCGTCGATGGTCACGACATCTGGGCTGGCGGCAAGGGGCATCAGGAGCGCCGCAAGCGCGTCCAGATGATTTTCCAGGACCCCTATGCGAGCCTTAACCCGCGCTGGCGGGTGGCCGACATCATCGCCGAGCCGATGCGGACATTGGGCATTGCCCGCAGTCGCTCGGAAGTCGATGATCGCGTGGCCGAATTGCTGCGTCGCGTACGTCTTGACCCATCTGTTATGCGGAAATTTCCGCATGAATTCTCGGGCGGTCAGCGCCAGCGCATTGCCATTGCTCGGGCCCTCAGCAGCCAGCCGGAATTTATTGTCTGCGACGAACCGACGTCTGCGCTGGACGTCTCCGTGCAGGCACAGGTGCTGGACCTGATGAGCGAATTGCAGGCCGAGTTCGGTCTCACCTATCTGCTCATCAGCCATAACCTGGCTGTGGTTCGGCAGATGTCCACAGCCGTTGGCGTTCTGCACAATGGCGTCATGGTGGAAAAAGGTCCGACGGATTCCATCTTCGATAATCCGCAGGCGGACTATACCCGCATGCTGCTCGACGCCGTGCCGGATATTTCCAAGGTGGCGTAAGCTGACGCCAGTGACACATAAGGCCCCGCATCATCAGGTGCGGGGCCTTTGCTTTATACCTCGACCCGTCGCCCCTCGCGGCTGGAGCGAATGAGTGCATCGATCAGGCGATGCACGTTGAGCGCAGTGTGGCCTGTCGAGCGTGGCTGGTGATCGTCTCGGACGGCGGCAATGAAGTCTTCGATCTGAGCCTGATGCCAGTCGAAGGGAAAGGCCATCGGGTCGGCGCCGCCACCGGAATTGCTGGCTTCGCCGATCGTTTCCGTCCGCCCGTCCATCCAGTTCAACGTAAGATTGCCGCCAGTCAGTGTTGCACTGGTCTTCTCGAAATTCAGTGTCAGGCTTTCGGCGCCACCAGGGAAGTTCGCGGTCGTCGCCATGAGCGCTCCCACGGCTCCATTGACGAATTCCATACCGCCGGAAACGAAATCCTCGGTCTCCATCTGGTGGAGGCCGGTGGTCGCTGCTAATGCGGTCACGGCCTTGACCGGACCGGTCAAGCTCAGCATCAGATCCAGCGAGTGAATGGCCTGAGTGATGAGAACCCCGCCGCCGTCCTGCGCAAAAGTGCCGCGTCCAGGCTTGTCATAATAGCCGACCTGAGGCCGCCACCATGGCACGACCAAATTGGCGGCATAAAGCTGGCCAAGCTCGCCCGAAGCGACCTTTGCGGCCAATGCTTCGGACGCGGCCCGAAAGCGATGCTGGAAGATGACACCCAACTTGACGCCTGCATCGTCACACAGCCGGACAATGCGCTCCGCTGCCTCGGTGGATCGCTCGACCGGCTTTTCCATCAGCACATGCTTGCCTGCTTTGGCGGCAGCAGCAACGATATCTTCGCGCGCATTGGGCGGTGTGATGACCAGAATTGCTTCCACAGCGGGGTCGGCCAGCAATGCTTCATAGCTCGAAGCAGCAGGCAAATCATGCTCGGCGCAGAAGCTGCCAAGCTCGGCTGCATTGCGGCGCCAGACGCCGCGAACATCAATCCTGTCGCGCAATGCGTTGAGTGCCAATGCATGTGGTTTTGCGCCCATGCCCGCGCCCACAACCCCAAGCCCAAATCTCGCCTGTTCACTTGCCATTCAGCCGCATCCTCCTATGCCATTGTCGCGCCATGATCAGGGCGCTCCATCCCACAATACGGGGCAATAGGGGACTATCATGAAATTCGTCGGCGTTGTTGCAGCGCTTTTGGTTGCGGTGGGCATTTCTTTGGCGGGCTGGTTCGTTGGCACGTCCCTGGTGGAGAGCCGACAGCCTCTGCGCACAGTCACCGTCAAGGGCCTTTCTGAGCGCGCGGTGCAGGCCGATCTCGGGTTCTGGCCAATCCGCTTCGTGGCCACCGGACCGACGCTTGAAGCCGCGCGGACCAGTCTTGAAAATTCCGAACGCTCAGTGCGCAGCTTCCTTGCTGATCGCGGGTTCGGTGAGGATGAAATCCAGGTGCAGAACGTTTTGGTGGAAGACCGCGCTGCGGGCTATAATGCCGGTTCGACGCCGGATGAATACCGCTTCGTTCTGACAGAAGACATGCTGGTGACTACGGACAAGGTTACCGAACTGGCCGACGCCAGTCGCTCTGTTGCCGATCTTTTGCGGCAGGGCGTGGTCTTCTCGTCCGACAGCTATAGCGCCGGTGCGTCATTCGTCTTCACCAATATCAACGATCTCAAGGGCGAGATGCTGACTGAGGCGACGCAGCGCGCAAAAGATACGGCAGCGCAATTTGCTTCTGAATCCGGTGCACAAGTCGGCGATATTCAGACTGCCAATCAAGGTGTGTTTGAAGTGCTTCCGGCGGTTGAAATTCCCAATGACCGTCCTGAAAAGCAGATCGACAAGAAAGTGCGTGTGGTCACCACCATCACCTACTTCCTTGTTGATTGAGACTTAAGCCATTTGTCGCCAGCTCTGGTTGGCGACAAATGTTTCAAAGGCCTTTGCGTCCATTGGTCGGGCAAACGCATAGCCCTGCAGGATGTCGCAGCCTAGATCACGCAGGATATTTGCATGCTCGCGGGTCTCGACGCCCTCGGCGACAATCTCGATATCCATGGATTTGCCGATGTCGACAATGGACGCCACAAGCTGGCGCTGCGCCGGTTCCGCGATGATGGGATTGACCAATTGCCGGTCGATCTTGAGGCGGCGCGGATGCAGTTTCTGGAGAGACACGATCGAGGCATAGCCAGTGCCGAAATCATCGATTTCGATATCGATATCCAATTCCTTGAGCTGATCGATATTCCACGACACCAGCCCTTCGCTTTCATCGAGATAGATCGACTCCACCAATTCAAAGGCCAACCGTCCGCGCGGAAGATGCAGCGCCTTGAGCCCGGCGATAAGGCCCTCGTCGTTCAAGCGGCGCAACGACACATTCACGGACAGGCGCGGCACTGTAAGCCCTGCATTGTCCCACCGATCCAGGTCGGCAAGCGCTTGCTTGAGCACAATCTCGTCTATCTGAGCCATAACGTTTAGCTCTTCAGCCACCGCAATAAAGCTGTCTGGCCCCCGAAGTTCATGATCGGGATGATGCCAGCGCACCAGTGCCTCTGCTCCCACAAGATCAAGCGTGCGAGCATCAAACTGAGGCTGGTAGTAGGGGACAAAGGCGTCGCCATCGAGCGAGGACAAGATCTCGTCGGCGATACGTTTGGTGTGAATGACCTCAGCCTGAAGCGCTTCGGAAAAGAATTCGTGACGGTTCCTGCCGCGCGCCTTGGCACGATAAAGCGCAATATCGGCATTGATCATCAATTGTTTGACGTCGGCATGAGCCAGACGATTGACGGCTACGCCAATGCTGACCCCGAAACGGCATTCATGGCCTTCGTGAAGGGCCGGCTTACGCATGGCGCGCACGATCCGGTCTGCCATGAGGTCGAGCCGGTCATCGCTGGCGCCTGCAGTGGAAACAATGACGAATTCATCACCACCGATACGGGCAACGAAATCAGTTTCGTGGCAATTGGCACGCAAAACCTTGCTTGCATGAATCAGCATGGCGTCGCCCGCCGCATGTCCCAGCGTGTCGTTGATCTGCTTGAAACGGTCGAGGTCGATATGCAGCAATGCTATCGAGCCCGATCCGAAATAGCCGTCTTCTGCATGGCGCTGCAGAGTCTCATCGAGATAGCGTCGGTTGGGCAGACCCGTCAGGCTGTCGTGAAGAGCATTGTGCTCTATCCGGATACGGGCAGCTTCAAGCTCGCTCGCGCGTGCTTCGGCCTGAAACTTGGCTGTTCGTAGCTCCTCATTCAGTTGGACATCTGTGGTGACGTCCCAATTGACGCCGATAACCTTGTCTCGCTCATGCGATCCCGAGAACACGGTCGCAATGGACCGGACATGGCGGATAGCGCCTGAGGGCAGGATGACGCGATAATTGGATTCATAGTGTCCAGAGGTGATCTGGCTGCGAAAATCGGCTTCAGCGCGCTCCATGTCCTCAGGGTGCACAACACCGCGCCAATCATCATGAGTTCGGGGCTGGCTGTCCTGCGGTAGACCGAAAATCTCGTTGGTCCGGTGGTCCCAGGTTTCGCGGCCCGATTGCAGGTCCAACTCCCAGACGCCGACCTTGGAGACCTGCATGGCCAGGTTCAGCCGTCCGGTCAGTTTTGCCAGTTCGGCCTCGCGTGAGGCTAGAGCAAGAACGTAGTCGCTTCTTTGTCTGGCTATGTAGAAAATGATAGCCACTGGCAGGATGATGAGCAGTCCCGCCATCGCCATCAATCCACGCAAGAGCCAGATATAGAGCCAATCTGATGTCCAGCCCCCTGAGGGGACTGCGGCGATCTGCCAGGATCCAGATGGTAGAATAACATCCACCAAAACGGGCCGTTCGCCGCTGAGGTCTGGCCCGAAGAAACGCCGTCCGGCAGTGCCTGCTCCGTCCTGACCCGTTATGGAAATTGTGAGGTCAAGGTCTGGGTTTAGAAGGCCGCTTTCGTTGTAGAGTTTATCGACATCGACTACGGCGGATACCAGCCCCCAGAACTGCCTGTTAGCGCCTTCTCCGGTATGGACCGGGAAACGGGCGATAAAACCGCGCCCGCCCTGAACCAGATCGACGGGCCCCGCAATGGTCAGACTATTGGTGCTCATCACCTTTTCGACTGCCGCCCATTGGTCAGGATTGGTTCGGTAATCAAGTCCGATGGCAGCCTCGTTGCCGATGAGTGGATACATCAACGATACGACGAGGCCGGGCGCAGCGGCGACGGATCGCAATTGGCTGTCTTCTTCAAACAGTCGTTGCGCCAGACTGGCATAGCGCGCCTGATCCATCTCAGGTTCGGTGCTAATGGTGGCGATGAGTCCTTTCACCAATTGCACATTGCTGGAAATGTCGCCTTCGAGCTTGGCTCGAATGACCGAAATCTTGGCCAGCGTGGCTTCGCGGACGCGACTTTCGACCAGTTGCCGGTTCTGCCCGTCTAAAAGAATGCCGAGCATCACGATCAGGGCGAGAGCCAGCAGGGCAGGCACCAGCATGGTGCGCCACCAATCTGTGCGATGCATTGCGCCGCCGACCCTGATCATTCAAACACTCTTTGAGCCAAGCTCTCTTTTTGTTTTCAGAACACTAAATTGTAGCGGTTGATGACTGGCTTAACGGTCTAACGATGTGGGTTTGTGGTAAATGGCCGACAAACAATCGACCCAAAATTACGGGCCAACTTCCTCCAGTTCAATTAGGGTGCCATCGAAATCCTTGGGATGCAGGAAGACGACTGGCTTTCCATGGGCGCCAATCTTGGGCGTGCCATCGCCCAGAACACGCGCGCCAGCGGTCTGTAGCTTGGCGATGGCAGCGGCAATATCGGGCACCTCGAAACAGATATGGTGCATGCCGCCTGATGTGTTCTTTTCCAGAAACGAGGTAATGGGCGAATTCTCGCCCAGCGGCTCCAGCAATTCGACCTTGCTATTACCGGTGTCGATGAACACCACGGTAACGCCATGCTCGGGCAGGGCTTGTGGGTCCCCGACATCGGCCCCGAGCTGGTCGCGATATTTCCTGGAGGCAATAGCAATGTCGGGCACGGCTATGGCGATGTGATTGAGACGTCCGATCATCGGTTGGACAGCCTTCCCTCGATTTCGTTCAGCACCGAAAAGGCCGCATCCAGAACATTGGTGCCGGGGCCAAAAATGGCGGCGACACCGGCGTCGTAAAGAAAGGCGTAGTCCGGCTCTGGAATGACGCCGCCAACCACGACCGTCACATCACCCAATTCCCGCGCCTTGAGTGCCTCGATAAGCTCGGGCACCAGCGTCTTGTGACCAGCGGCAAGCGAGGACACGCCCACAGCATCAACTTTGAATTCATCGGCATGAGCAGCCACTTCAGGCGCTGTCTCGAAGAGGTCGCCCATATGGACGGTGAAGCCAAGGTCGGCAAAGGCCGAGGCGATGATCTTTGCGCCCCGGTCATGCCCATCTTGCCCCATCTTGGCGATGAAAATAGACGGTGCGCGTCCCTTTGATGTTTTGAAGCCTTCTATCCGATCGGTGACCGACTTTAGCTGCGGATCTTCGCCGTAACCACCGGCATAGACGCCAGAGATTACTCGTGTCACGGCGCGATGGCGACCGAACACATCTTCCATCGCTTGGGAAATCTCGCCCAACGTGGCGCGAGCTCGGGCGGCCTCAATGGCCGCTTCGAGGAGATTGCCTTCGTCCTTGGCCGCATATTCCCGAAGGGCCACCAGCATGGACTGGCATTTGTCCTCGTCGCGCGTTTCGCGAATGCGCTGCAATTGGGCAATCTGCTCGGCGCGCACCTTGGCATTGTCGATTTCGCGGACTTCGATCTCGTCTTCCACATCCAGGCGATATCGATTGACGCAGACAATGACATCTTCGCCCCGGTCGACACGGGCCTGACGCAGCGCTGCGGCCTTTTCTATGGCCATTTTCGGGCGACCGCTTTCAACGAACGCCGTCATACCGCCTTCGGCTTCCGCCTCTTCGATCAAGGCGCGCGCGCCCTTGACCAGTTCGGCGGTCAGCGCCTCGACATAATAGGAGCCGCCCAGCGGATCGACTACATCGGTGATGCGGCTTTCATGCTGAAGGATAAGCTGGGTATTGCGCGCGATGCGGCTGGAAAACTCGGTCGGCAGCGCGATAGCTTCGTCGAAGCTGTTGGTGTGGAGGCTCTGCGTGCCGCCCAGCGTTGCCGCAAGCGCCTCGATGGTGGTGCGGATGACATTGTTATGCGGGTCTTGCTCTGTGAGCGACACACCCGAAGTCTGACAATGAGTGCGGAGCATTTTTGAGCGCGGGTCTTTCGCGCCGAGATCAGTCATGATCTCGCTCCAAAGCTGGCGGGCCGCGCGCAGCTTTGAAACTTCGAGGAAGAAGTTCATGCCAATGCCGAAAAAGAAGCTCAGCCGCCCGGCAAAGGCATCGATGTCGAGTCCTTTGCGCTGCGCCGCCCGCACATATTCCATGCCATCGGCCAGCGTATAGGCCAACTCCTGCACCGCATCGGCGCCCGCCTCATGCATATGGTAGCCCGAGATCGAGATGGAATTGAACTTGGGCATATGCCGCGCGGTATGGGCGATGATGTCGCCGATGATGCGCATGCTCGGCTCGGGCGGGTAGATATAGGTATTGCGGACCATGAACTCCTTCAAAATGTCGTTCTGGATGGTCCCTTCCAACTGCTCCTGTTTGACGCCCTGTTCTTCGGCCGCCACGACGAACATGGCCAGCACCGGAATGACGGCGCCATTCATAGTCATGGACACACTCATCTGATCGAGCGGGATGCCGTCGAACAAAACCTTCATGTCTTCGACGCTATCGATGGCGACACCCGCCTTGCCGACATCGCCCACGACGCGCGGATGGTCGCTGTCATAGCCACGATGGGTGGCGAGGTCGAAGGCCACGGACAGGCCCTTCTGCCCCTTTTGCAGCGCCGCACGATAGAAGGCATTGCTCTCCCGCGCCGTCGAGAAGCCTGCATATTGGCGGATGGTCCAGGGCCGGTTGGCATACATGGTCGCCCGCACGCCGCGCGTGAACGGTTCGACGCCGGGGATTTCACCGTCCTCGCCGAGATAGACCGGGCTGACTTTGATGCCGCCATAATCACGCTCAAGCGAAGCGAGCGGCGTGTCGCGGAGTTCTTTCTGGGCGAGTTTGGCCCATTTCTCGTGATCGCTCATCACAGGGCCTCGAACTCAAGCATGATCTGATCGACAGCCAGCACAGCTCCGGGCACGACATGGACCTTGCTGACCCGCGCCCGCTTTTCGGCCTTGAGCACGTTTTCCATCTTCATGGCTTCGACAATAGCCAGCGTCTGGCCATCCTCGACCACCTCGCCTTCCGTGACGTCGATGCGCACGACCTGACCGGGCATGGGGCAGAGCAGGAACTTGCTCATGTCGGGCGGCAGTTTGACCGGCATGTGCTTCAAATATTGCGCCACATGGGGGCGTAGTACGATGACCTTTAAATCTGCTCCGCGATAGCGGATGCGGAAGCCTGATGTCGTTGGATCAATCTTGAGCACTGCATGGCGTCCGCCAGACCAGTCGAGATGGGCCAGGCTATCGCCCGGCTGCCAGGTGAGCCGCACCGCTTCGGAGCGCCAGTCGAGATCGACCAGAATGTCGTGCCCATGCTGGTGCAGCAACACTTTTTCAGCCCGCTCGCCCACCTGCACATGCCAGTGGCTTTCCGCTTCGGCTCCTGTGCGGCGCTGCTCACGTCGCGCCATCAGCATGGCGGCTGCGGCGACGACATCGAAGTGATGATCCTCGCTGAGCGCTGCGCCCGAAAACCCCTCGGGGAATTCCTCGGCAATATAACCTGTGGTCAGCCGTCCCTCTCGGAACCGTATCTGATCCATAACGGTAGAAAGGAAAGGCAGATTGTTGCCGACGCCTTCCACCTCAAAACAATCCAGCGCCACGGCCATAGCGTCCACGGCGGCCAGCCGCGTCGGCGCCCAGGTGCAGAGCTTGGCGATCATGGGATCGTAAAAGGTTGAAATCTCGCCGCCTTCAAACACGCCCGTATCGTTGCGCACGACTAACGTTTCACTGACGCTCTCGGCAGGGGGGCGATAACGCGTCAGCCGCCCGGTGGAGGGCAGGAAATTGCGATAGGGGTCTTCTGCGTAGAGGCGGCTTTCTATCGCCCAGCCATTGCGCTGAACCTGATCCTGGGTCAGCGGCAGCTTTTCACCATTCGCCACGCGCAGCATCAGCTCAACCAGATCGAGCCCTGTGATCAATTCAGTCACGGGATGCTCGACCTGCAGGCGCGTATTCATTTCGAGGAAATAGAAATTGCGGTCCTTGTCAACGATGAATTCCACCGTCCCGGCGCTGCGATAGCCTACGGCCTTCGCCAGAGCCACCGATTGTTCGCCCATCGCCTTGCGGGTGGTTTCATCGAGGAAAGGCGATGGCGCTTCCTCGATCACCTTCTGGTTGCGGCGCTGGATCGAGCATTCGCGCTCATTGAGATAAAGCGCATTGCCATGGCCGTCGGCGATGAGCTGGATTTCGATATGGCGCGGCTCGGTGACGAATTTTTCGATGAAGATGCGATCATCGCCAAATGACGAGGCGGCTTCCGATTTGGAGCGCTCAAAGCCCTCGCGGGCTTCGGCATCGTTCCAGGCAATGCGCATGCCCTTGCCGCCACCACCCGCCGACGCTTTGATCATCACGGGATAACCGATGGATTTGGCGATGGTGACGGCGTGCTCGGCATCGTCGATCAGGCCCATATGGCCCGGCACGGTCGAAACGCCAGCCTCGGCAGCAAGCTTCTTGGACGTGATCTTGTCGCCCATCGCCTCGATGGCTTTGGGCGGCGGCCCGACAAAGATAATGCCTTCTTTTTCAAGAGCGGCGGCGAAGGCGGCGTTCTCAGAGAGGAAGCCATAGCCCGGATGCACCGCTGTCGCGCCGGTGGATTTGCAGGCCGCGATGATCTTGTCGATCTGGAGATAAGACTCCTTGGCAGGTGACGCGCCGATATGCACAGCCTCATCGGCCATGCGCACATGCAGCGCCTCCCGGTCGGCGTCGGAATAAACGGCCACTGTAGCAATGCCCATCTTCCGCGCCGTCTTGATAACCCGGCAGGCAATCTCGCCACGATTGGCGATGAGGAGTTTTTGGATTGTCATCGTTCTCTCCTCACAACGGAATATTATCGTGCTTCTTCTTCGGCCCCTGCACACTTTTGTGCCGGAGGGTCGAAAAAGCACGAATGACGCGCCGTCTAGTGCCATGCGGCATGATCACATCGTCGATAAACCCGCGTTCTGCCGCGACGAAGGGGTTCGCAAACCGCGCCTCATAATCCGCCGTGCGCTGAGCGATCTTGTCCTTGTCGCCCAGTTCCGAGCGATAGAGGATTTCCGTCGCGCCCTTGGCGCCCATGACGGCGATTTCGGCTGATGGCCAGGCATAATTGACGTCGGCCTTGATGTGCTTGCTCGCCATCACATCATAGGCCCCGCCATAGGCTTTGCGGGTGATCACCGTCACCAGCGGTACGGTCGCTTCCGAGTAGGCGAAGAGCAGCTTGGCGCCATGCTTGATGATGCCGCCATATTCCTGCGCCACGCCGGGGAGGAAGCCGGGCACGTCGACAAAGGTCAGGATAGGGATTTCAAAACTGTCGCAGAAGCGGATGAAGCGCGCCGCCTTTTTGCTCGCATTGATGTCGAGACACCCGGCCAGCACCAGCGGCTGATTGGCGACAACGCCCACCGTATTGCCATCGAGCCGAATGAAACCGCACAGAATATTGCCTGCATGGTTCTTCTGGATTTCGAGGAATTCACCCTCGTCGGCGACGGTGGTGATCACCTCGCGCATGTCATAGGGCTTGTTGGCACTGTCGGGGATGATGGTGTCGAGCTTGTCGTCGCGGCGATCGATGGGATCATGGCTGGGAAGGAGCGGCGGCTTCTGTCCGGCCGCGAGCGGGAGATAAGCAAACAACCGCCGCACTTCGAGCAGTGTCTCAATGTCATTGGCAAAGGCGGCGTCGGCCACCGAGGAGATTTTGGTGTGCGTCGACGCGCCGCCCAGCTCTTCCTGCGTCACGATCTCATTGGTGACGGTCTTCACCACATCGGGGCCGGTGACGAACATATAGCTCGAATCCTCGACCATGTAGATGAAGTCGGTCATGGCTGGGGAATAGACCGCGCCACCTGCACAGGGACCCATAATGACCGAGATTTGTGGCACCGCGCCCGAGGCTTGCACGTTGCGCCAGAACACATCGGCATAGCCACCGAGCGCCGCCACGCCCTCCTGAATACGCGCGCCGCCGGAATCGTTGAGCCCGATGACCGGCGCGCCATTTTGCATGGCGAGGTCGATGATCTTGCAGATTTTTTGCGCATGGGTTTCGCTCAGTGAGCCGCCGAAGACGGTAAAATCCTGCGAAAACACATAGACCATGCGGCCATCGATAGTGCCCCAGCCAGTCACCACGCCATCACCCGGAATAATGGTTTCGTCCATGCCGAAATCACGGGCGCGATGGGTGACGAACATGTCGTATTCTTCAAAACTGCCAGGATCGAGCAGCACGTCGAGCCGCTCGCGCGCGGTCAATTTGCCCTTGCCATGCTGGATATCGATGCGTCGCTGACCGCCGCCGAGCCGCGCGTTTTCGCGCTTAGTTTCCAAAGCGGCGATGATGTCCTGCATGGGCGGTCTCCCAGATTATATTCAGCCGAACCTTATCGCGCCGAAGCGCATGACCCAAGACAGGAAAGCGCTGGGCTGCTACAATCACACAATACCCTCATTGTAATTTTGTGGATTTGTGAAGTTGGCGTCGAAGAAGGTTTTTGCGGGTGCCCGGCTGCGGGCGCTGCGGGCACAGCACAAGCTGACACAAAGCGAGCTGGCGGCGCGGCTGGATATTTCAGCGTCTTACGTCAATCAGATCGAATCCAATCAGCGCCCGCTCACCGCTTCGGTCATGCTGGCGCTGACGGAGAATTTTCATCTCGATCTCACAAGCCTTGCCACAGATGCGTCCGACCGGTTGGTGATCGATCTGCGCGAGGCGCTGGCCGATCCGGTCTTTGGGGAGGCCGTGCCCAATCTGCAGGAGGTGAAGAGTGTTGCCAGCAATTCGCCCGACATGGCGCGGGCTGTGCTAGCGCTTTATGACGCCTATCGCAAAAGCAATGAGCGGCTGGCGGGTATGGACGCGGCTCTTGCGCGCGATCCGCAAAGCGCAGTCACCAGTGCCTACGAGGAAGTGCGCGACTTCTTCCACTACGCCGACAATTACATCGATCCGCTGGATCGTGCGGCAGAAACGCTGGCGAGCGAGTTGGGCGAATTCGGTCCTGACCGGCTGCGGAGGCTGATCGATTATTGCGCGGAAACTCACGGTATTCGCGTGGTGATGAGCGCGCCCTCGACTGATGAGACGCTTGTAGAGTTTGACCGGGCGAGCCGCACACTCAGGGTCAATTCCCACCTTGAACCCTCAAGTCAGTTTTTTCGTATAGCCACTGCTCTTGCTGGGCTGGAACAGGCGACCCTGCTGGATGAATTGCTGAACGCAGCGAGCTTCAAGGCACAAGAAGCCCGGCCCATCGCCCGCATGGGTTTGGCCAACTACTTCGCCGGGGCCCTGCACATGCCCTATGGCGCTTTTCTCAAAGCCGCAGACGCCTATCGCTTCGATATCGAGGAATTGGCGCGAGTCTTTAGCGCCAGTCTCGAACAGGTCGCCCACCGGCTTTCGACCATGCAGCGCCCGCGTGAACGAGGCGTGCCGTTTTTCTTTGCCCGCGTTGATGCAGCGGGTACCATCACCAAGCGCCATTCAGCCACCGCGCTGCAATTTGCCCGCTTTGGTGGCGCTTGTCCGCTCTGGAATGTCCATCGCGCTTTCGAGGCACATGGGCAGATCATCCGTCAATTGGCCGAAACGCCGGACGGCAAGCAATATCTGTGTCTGGCATGGAGCCATGAAAAGCGCATGGGTGGCTATCGCGGCACGACGCGGCGCTATGCTTATGCGCTCGGCTGTGAAATTTCCCATGCCGGGCGGCTGGTCTATGCCGATGATCTGGATGTGGGCAAAGCCGGTTTCGAGCCCATTGGCATTTCCTGCCGCATCTGCGAGCGCCGTAATTGCCCACAGCGCTCGGTGCCGCCACTGGCAGCTGCCATCAGTGTGCCACAAGATAGAAGAGGCGTGGTGCCCTACGAAATCGGTTAGGCCGGATCGAAATCCGGCTCGCTCCGGCCCACCTGCTTCATGCCCGAAGCATAGCGTTTGGCATTTTTCACATAGCGGTCGGCGGATGCCGCCAATGCTTCAACGCCTGCGGCGTCTATCTCGCGCACCACCTTGGCTGGAGCGCCCATAACCAGCGAATTGTCGGGAATAATCTTGTTTTCCGTCACCAGCGCATTTGCGCCGATCAGGCAATTCCGCCCGATTTTCGCGCCATTCAACACCGTGGCACCCATGCCGATCAGCGAATTATCACCAATGGCGCAGCCATGAACGATGGCGCCGTGCCCGATCGTGACATTCTGGCCGATCACCAGCGGATAGCCCGTATCAGTGTGTAACACACTGTTTTCCTGCACATTAGTGCGTGCGCCGATGGTGATGGTTTCGATGTCGCCCCGCGCGACTACGCCGAACCAGATGCCAACCTCAGCTCCGACGACGACATCGCCCACCAGAACGGCATTAGGCGCGATAAAGGCCACATCTGGGTCGATGCGGGGCGCGATAGTGTCCAGCGCATAAATGGGCATGGTTTTCTCCTAAGGCACGATCCCATATGCTTCGCGCATCTGGGCGATTTCCGAAAGTGTGCTTTTGAACAAGGTCCAGTCATCGCTTTCCGCAATAGGCGCCCATATCGCCTCGACCTCATCAATCAGCATGGTGCGTGGGCTGGTTCGGGCAAAATAGGCATGGTCAAGATTGACGTCGTTACTGGCGCCATAGGCCTCCATCAGATCGGTGACTGGGCGAAAGGTTTCACTCGCATAGTGGTCGGCCGAAGGGCTCCGCGCCGCGCGTTCGGCGCTCAGGGCGCCGCCGCGCCAGTCGAAGAAAAATTGTTCGTAAGGTGCTTGGCTGGTGCCGAGAAAGCCGAAAATGGCGGTGACGAAAGCGCCGTCCTGTTCAACATCGCGCGGTTTTAGGCCAAGGCGGCGCAGCATCTGGCGCGGCAGTTCTTCGCGAAAAGTCGGCCAGATCGTATTGAGCGCCGGTTCAAGATTTTCGATGGAAGACAGTGGCACGAGGCATTCTGCCAGCCGGGTCAGGTTCCAGGCGAGCGTGTCGGGCTGTCGGCCAAAGGCGTAAAGGCCGGTTTCGTCGAAATAAGCTGCTGTAAAATCAGGCCGATATGTCGGCAAAAAACGCCAGGGGCCGTAGTCGAAACTCTCGCCGCTAATGTTGGTATTGTCGGTGTTGAGCACACCATGAACGAAGCCAGCGGCGGTCCATTGTGCGCCGAGGCGAGCCACATTTCTGACCACCACTTCTAAAAATGCTGCTGCCTTGTCCTCGGCATCAGCCAGCTCGGGATAGTAATTAGCGATGCAATAATCGAGCAGGTGCGCCAGATTTTCGGTGTCCTCCATATAAGCGAGGCGCTGGAATGTGCCGATGCGGATATGGCTGTGGCTGAGCCTGGATAGTGTTGATGAACGCGCTGGCGATGGCTCGTCGCCGCGGTAAAGCTGCTCCCCGGTTTCGATCAGCGAAAAACTCTTGGACGTATAGACGCCGAGCGCCTCCAGCATCTCGGTCGCCAGCACTTCGCGCACGCCGCCTTTGAGCGTTAGTCGCCCATCGCCACCGCGCGAAAAAGGGGTCTTGCCCGAGCCCTTGGTGCCGAAATCGAGAAGGCGCCCGTCAACGGGATCGAAGCATTGACCAAACAGAAAGCCCCGTCCGTCGCCCAGCTCTGGGTTATAGGAGCGGAATTGATGGCCGTGATAGCGCAGAGCAAGCGGCTGCGGAAGCGAGCCGGGCAGAGGTTCATAGCGTCCAAAATGCGCTAGCCACTGCGCGTCCGTTAGATGTGCCAGCCCAATCCTTTCGGCCCAGCGCTGGTCGCGATGGCGCAGAATGGTATTGGGAAAATCAGCGGGTGCGACGCGCACATAAAAGGCGTCTCCCAAATCTTCATGGCGGCGGGCGGGGCGAAAATCAGTCATGACGGACAAAGGCTAGCATGCAGGCATCGCTTCGTCGCCTGCAAGTCCGTCTTGCACACCGCAGTCTGGCGAATGACACAAATCGGGCCTATAGAACCAAGGATGACGCTCTTCTCAGACACGCTCCGCCTCCGCCCCTTTCAGGCCGCTATATTCGATATGGACGGCACCTTGCTCGATACCGAAGCGGTGTTTCGCGAGATTGTTTACGATGTGTGCGGCGAACTGGGTTTCGAGATGACCGATGCGGTCCATCACTCCATGGTCGGCTCCAGCCATGAACGTACCAATCAATTGCTGATCGAAGCCTATGGCGTGGCCTTTCCCTATGCGCTGTTCGACGAAAAGTGCAGGGTGGTCATGCGCGAGCGCAGCCATGGCGGGGTTCCGGTCAAGCCCGGTGCGGTAGAATTCGTCACCGAATTGCGCAATCGCGGCATTCCAACGGCTGTCGCCACGTCATCCCGCAATCCCCACGCATCCCATCATCTGGGCGCAGCGGGCCTGCTCGATCTGTTTGAAACAGTGGTGACGCGCGACGATGTGGTCAATCCCAAGCCGCACCCCGAGCCCTATCTGACGGCGGCAAAGCGGCTGGGTATAGAGCCTGATGCGTGCCTTGCCCTTGAAGATAGCCATGCCGGTGTGCGCGCCGCCCACGCGGCTGGCATGCAAACCATTATGGTGCCCGATCTTGTCGGCCCCAATGCAGAGATCGAGGCATTGGGCATTTCGATCACCCAAAGCCTGATGCATGTGCATCTGGCAGCATTTCCGCGCGGCTAGGTTGCGGTTGCAAAGGGCAGAGGTCCAGTGAGGACACTTCGCCGAGCCCATAAAAATATGCCCGAGCCCGACCAATAAAAAGGCGCCTGGTGGCGCCCTTTTGTTCAGATATTACCGCTTTTTCCGGTCGAGCTGGTGATAGGCCCGGCGTGAGTGGAAGTCGCAATAGGGTCCGGTTTCCAGGCTATGCTGACCGCAGAAATAAAAATCCTTGGTCAGCGGGTCGCCGATCGGCCACTTGCAGGTATGCTCGTTGAGCTGCAGCAGGTTGAGCCTCTTGTCTTCGGGGATGAACAGCTCCTGTGCGGCTGGCGCCACATAAAGCTCGGCTTCCATATCCGGCTGCATGGCAAGCGCGGTCGCGCCCATGACCTGCGGACGTGGCATGCTGACCGGGCGCGGCTTGGTGCTCGCATGGCTCATGCTCGAAGATGGGCTGGCGACGCGGCGCGGGGCCGATGGGCGTGCTGTTGCCGTTGGCCGCGGGCGCGGTGTCGTATTGGTTGGCTTGGCGCGGGCCGACAGCTTCAGTCGGTGCACCTTGCCGATAACGGCATTGCGGGTCACCCCATCGCCAAGTTCGCCCGCAATCTGGCTGGCGCTCAGGCCTTCCATCCAGAGTTTTTTCAAAAGTTCGACGCGCTCGTCAGTCCAGCCCGCCGCTTGTGCTCCTGAAACCATCGTCAAAACAGAATCCTTCATTGCGCTGCCAAAAAGCCTTCGGCAACTTTAAGAATCTACAGCTCGTATGTTGAGCGGGTCCGCCGCACGAGATGTCGTGTCCCCAACGCCTCGGAGATTACGCCATGGCGTGAATCAGGATCAAGCCACGGGGAGGATTTTCCCCGTTTATTCATTGGTTAAGATTATCCTAACAATCATTGAGTCAAATCAGCGGCTTGGCTGTGTCTCATTGACTTCGGCGCGCTTTTTAGCCTAATTCCGTGGGCGAAAACGCGCTGCCGACCGGCGCGTTTTTGTCTTTTGTGGCAGCTTTGCCACGCTTTGCATCAACGCGCGTCTTTATAAAAGGAAATCTCATCATGTCTGCGCTCTATGGCACATACGCCCGGTCCGATCTCGCTTTCGAGCGGGGCGAGGGCATGCGCCTATACGACCAGCATGGGCGAGATTATCTCGATTTCCATTCCGGCGTTGCGGTGAATGCGCTTGGTCATGGCGATCCCCATCTGGTCAGCGCCCTCAAGGCCGCTGCGGACAAGGTTTGGCATACCGCCAATACATTCACCATTCCCGAACAGGAACGGCTGGGCCAGCGGCTGGTCGATGCCACCTTTGCCGACAGTATCTTCTTCACCAATTCCGGTGCCGAGGCACTCGAATGTGCCATCAAGACGGCGCGGCATTATTTCTGGGCCAAGGGTCAGGGAGATCGTTACGAAGTGATCGCCTTTACCGGCTCCTTCCATGGTCGCACGCTCGGCACCATCGCCGCCGGTGGTAATCCTGATTACCTGCAGGGCTTCGGCCCCGCCACCCCCGGCTTCAAACACGCCACACCTGGTGATCTGGACTCGGTCAAAGCGCTGATCCGCCCACAGACTTGCGCCATTCTGATCGAGCCGGTGCAGGGCGAGGGTGGCGTCACTGCCATGACCAATGAGTTCATGCAGGGCCTGCGCGCTCTCTGCGATGAAAACGACATGCTGCTTATTCTCGATGAAGTGCAGTGCGGCTTTGGCCGGACTGGGCGCTTCTTTGCCTTTGAATGGAGTGGCATCACGCCCGACATCGTCGCAGTCGCCAAGGCCATTGGTGGCGGCTTCCCGCTCGGGGCTTGCCTTGCCAAGGGCGATGTCGCGGCCTCCATGGTGCCCGGCACCCATGGCTCGACCTATGGTGGCAATCCGCTGGCCACTGCCATCGGCAATGCCGTTCTGGATCGCGTGCTTGCTCCGGGCTTCCTCGATCAGGTCAACGCCATGGGCCAGAAGCTGACCTGGCATCTCCAGCAACTTGCCCAGAAATATCCCGATCACGTGCTGGAATTGCGCGGCAAGGGCCTGCTCTCGGGTATCAAGATCGCGACGCCCGTGCGCGACATGGTCACAAGGCTGCGCGATGATCACCAGATCCTCACCATGAGCGCGGGCGATAACGTGCTGCGCCTCCTGCCGCCGCTCATCGTGTCGGAAGCCGATATTGAGGAAGCCATGGGCAAGATCAGCGCCGCATTCGATGCTATCGAAGCGGAAACCGCTGCTGCCGCCGGGGCCGCCTCTTAATGCATCTGACCTTTTATCATTTTGGACGCCGCCGAGGACGCTGACATGGTTTGTTAGCCGTCATCGTTCATGTTGGCGGTGCTGATCCCATTCGTTTAAAGCGTCCATAAAGGAGTCCGGCCATGACGACCGGCAATCCAAGGCATTTTCTGTCCATCGACGATTTTTCCTATGCCGAACTGCGCGGCATGCTCGATCAGGCGAGCGCGCTAAAAGCCCGCCTCAAGGACGGTGACCGTCCCCAATTGCTCAAAGACAAGGTCCTGGCCATGATCTTTGAGCGCCAGTCTACCCGCACCCGCGTCAGCTTCGATGTCGGCATGCGCCAGCTCGGCGGCCAGACCCTGATGCTGTCCGGCCAGGAAATGCAGCTTTCGCGCGAAGAAACTCTGGCCGACACGGCGCAGGTGATGAGCCGCTATGTCGATGCCATCATGATCCGCATTCTCAGCCATGCCGACCTGCTCGACCTGGCCGAAAACGCCACTGTGCCAGTCATCAACGGTCTGACGCGCCGCGCCCATCCCTGCCAGATCATGGCCGACCTCATGACCTTTGAAGAGCATCGCGGCTCGATCAAGGGCGCTAAAGTTGCCTGGGTGGGTGACAGCAACAACGTGCTTCATTCCTGGGTCAATGCCGCCGAGCTGTTCGAGTGCGAACTGACCATTGCCGTGCCGGACGAATACAGCCCGGAAAAAGACCTGATGCAGGACATCAAGCGGGCAGGGAATTGGGTGAAACTCATCGAAGACCCGCGCGAAGCCGTCGAAGGCGCCGATCTCGTCATCACCGATACATGGGTGTCGATGGGTGACGTGGATGCCGCTGAGCGCCGCCGGGTCTTGAAACCTTATCAGGTGAACACCAATCTAATGGCCTTGGCGCAAAAAGACGCCCTGTTCATGCACTGCCTGCCCGCCCATCGTGGCGATGAGGTGACCGACGAGGTGATCGACGGCCCGCAATCGGTAGTGTTTGACGAGGCAGAAAACCGCCTTCACGCCCAAAAAGCCGTTTTGTGCTGGGCCTTCGGGGTCGAGACCAACTAGGCGGAGCAATCCGCCCTTGACCAGCAACACGCTTTCAACCCCCGCGCAAGCGGGGGCCTTTGTTTTTAAGACAGAGGTTCCCGCATAGGCGGAATGCCTGTCTTGTTGCTGGCGCGTTGCGATCCCTGGGTTTAGCCTGAGGAAAGACCAGAAATGACCACGGAAACCAACATGACCGAGACTCTTCTCGCCTCCCTCGGCCTCGATCGCCCCGAAAGCGGGGATGATGCCGTGGTGCCGTTCACCCTCGACAAACTGGATACGCGCGGTCGCGTTGTCCGGCTGGGCGCGGCACTCGACACCATCCTGTCGCGCCACGATTATCCTTTGCCGGTCGCGCGCCTGCTCGGCGAAGCGGTGGTTCTGTCGTCCTTGATCGGCTCCTCGCTCAAGTTCGAAGGCCGCTTCATCCTGCAAACCCAGACAGATGGCCCGGTGAACCTAATCGTCGTCGATTTTGACGCGCCCGATGGCATCCGCGGCTATGCCCGTTTCGATCACGATGCGCTGCTTAAAGCTGCCGAAACTGGCAAGACCAGCCCTGCCGATCTTCTGGGCAAGGGGCATCTGGCCATGACGATCGATCAGGGGGCGCATATGGAGCGCTATCAGGGCATTGTTGCCCTCGATGGCAATTCGCTTGAAGAAGTTGCCCATACCTATTTCATGCAATCGGAACAGATTCCCACTCAGGTTCGGATCGCGGTGGCGCAGATGACGACCAAGGGCGACCATCGCCCGCGCTGGCGTGCCGGTGGCATGTTGATCCAGCATTTGCCAGCCAGCGGCATCGGCGTAGTGGCGGATTTGCCCGGGAACGGCGATTTCGACGATCCCGCCATGTCCGATCCCGACTATGTCGAGGACAATGGCTGGTTCGAGGCCAAGGCAATGCTGGCGACAGTTGGCGATCTTGAATTGGCTGATCCCGACATCTCGCCTGAACGTCTGCTGTTCCGCCTCTATCACGAAACCGGCGTCAGGGTTTTCCCGCCGCAGGATCTGGAAGAGCGCTGCACCTGCTCGGTGGATCGCATTGAGGACATGCTGGCCAACACGTTTTCCGAAGAGGATCGGCAAGACATGGTGGTGGACGGCGAAATTGAAGTGGTCTGCGAGTTCTGCTCGTCGGCCTACCGCTTCAATCCGCATCAGTTTCAGAACTGACTGTTCGTGGGTGCCTGAAATATTGGGCACCCACAACCACTTGCCAATATCGACTTAAACCGGCACCATGGCCTCATTCTGACGGCAAGTGGGGGCAGCCGGATTGAATGAGCGCTTGACGGTCACCATCGGCAATGTGCGGCGCAATCGTAGCGCAAGTAGCTTTGCTGCTTTTTATTTCTTTTGTCTTCGGCGCTGCCTTAATCACAGATCGTTTTTTCAGATTCCTGTGCCCCTGTATTCAGGGTGTGAATATCCAGTCGGGAGCCATTTCTTTTTACTTGCGAGCGCCAATTCAGGGGGGCGCTGATGTCCGAGATGATCGGGCTTATGCAAGCTGTGATCGGACCCGGTTATGACGCTGCGGATGCCGCGATGCTCCTCGACCTCGCTCTTGCCTCAGAGGTTGACCCGCTTCACTGGTGCGCTGTTCATCTTGGCATGGACCAGTCCGAGGTTGCGCGGCGCGCCGCCGGATGGCTTGGGCTCGCCTACTATAACGTGGTGCCGCGCCTCGCTTCTGCGAAACTCGTTCCACCCCGCCTCGAAATACTGGCCGAAATTCGCATGTTCAGAGTCCACCTCCTGGATCGTGAAGTGGCTTTTGCTTCCCCCGATTTTTTTGGCATCCTGAGGCTCAAAAAGGCGTACGAAGCCAAGCCCTTATTGCACCAGCAGGTGTGTATCGTACCGCCTTCCGCATTGCGTGATCTGCTGATTGAAGCGGCACAGACGGCTTTGATCGATGGTGCGCGGCAGACCTTGGCACGTTCATGGCCTTATGCAGCGGCGCAATTGGACCTTCCAAGGGGCGTGCGATGGGGCTTTGCTGGCAGCCTCATGTTTCTGGCACTATTGATCTTGCTGGCCCCATTAGCGAACCAGCTCTGGTTGCTGCCCCTGTGGCTTTTGCTTGTCGTTCTGCCAATTGTCCTGCGACTTTGCGCCCTTCTGACGTCGCCACAGGCACCGATCAGCCCAGACTTAAAGCTGGATGACCTCGATCTGCCGGTCTATTCCATTCTTGTCCCGCTTCGGGACGAGGCCAATATGGTCGACCAGCTCTATATGAGCCTTGGACGACTGGATTACCCACGCGAAAAGCTGGAAATCATTTTTGTGGTCGAAAATCGCTCGCCGGAGACGATCGGTGCCGTGCGACGCCATCTCGGCGATGCCCGCTTTGCTCTGGCCGTCGTGCCCGATGCCGCACCCAGGACCAAGCCAAAGGCGCTCGACTTTGCACTACCGCTGTGTCGCGGTGAGTTTGTCGTTGTCTATGATGCAGAAGATCAGCCCGAGCCCGATCAGTTGCGCCGGGTCGTCTCCCAGTTCCGCCAGGAACCCGATGTGCACTGCATTCAGGCGCGCCTGGTGATTGCCAATGGCCGTTGCGGTGTTCTGCCTGCTCTATTCGCGGGTGAATATGCCGGGCTGTTTACGGTCACGCTGCCCGCGCTGGCCAGCTGGGGTGCGGTGATGCCGCTTGGCGGCACATCCAACCATTTTCGCCTGCAAACCTTGCGCGCGCTTGGCGGCTGGGACGCCTATAATGTCACCGAGGATGCTGATTTGGGTGTGCGGCTGGCGCGACGCAATCTGCGGACCTCTACCATTTCCAGCATTACCTTTGAGGATGCACCCACAAGGATGGGGGTGTGGACCGGGCAGCGGACGCGCTGGATGAAGGGGTGGATGCAGACCTTCGTTGTCCATAATCGTAAGCCCCTGCGCCTCTTGTCCGATCTTGGATGGCGCAGATTTGCGCTGTTTCAGATCACCATTCTGGGCATGTTGCTGGGGCCATTTCTGCACACGGCTTTTGCTGCGATCTGCGTGCTGCAGTTTTGGCTCTTCGGAACCGACATGTTTTTACCTGGCCCGTGGCTGATTGCCTGCCTTGGCATTTTCGTTGTCGGATATGGAGTGGCCATTGCCACCAATTTGCTCGGCCTGGCTCGTACGGGCCAGACGGGCCTCATCTGGCAGCAATTGCTTTTGCCCTTTTACTGGTTGCTCATCGCCATGGCGACTTTGCGCGCCATGTACGAATTTGTCCTGCGCCCATTCCATTGGTGGAAGACGCCCCATCAGGCCAGCACGTCGGGCCAGGCTAACCCCGCTTCACAGGAAGCGGGGATGCCAGCCGTCTTGAGGTCGGAACAGAACCGGGCCTAGTCGCGAACGGTGTAAGGCTTCTGATCGCGCATGAACCGCGCCAGAGCCTCCAGATCTGCGTCGCCACCCGGCGGCAGCACGACGCGGATATTCACGTAAAGGTCGCCCTCGCCATAAAGCCCCTTGCCTTTAAGGCGCAGCGCCTTGGACGTGTCGACGCCGGGCGGAAGGTTCAGCTCAACCGAACCGTCAAGTGTCGGCACGCGTACCTTGGCGCCCAGTACCGCTTCATAGAGCGTCACTGCCACATCGGTGCGGACATCCTGCCCGTCGCGGCGCAAGGTTTTCGATTTCTCGAACTTGACCGTCACCAGGGCGTCGCCGGGCTCGCCAAAGGGACTGGGCGTGCCTTGTCCCTTGAGCCGAATCTGCTGACCCTCTTCCACCTTCTCAGGCAATTTGACGTTCAGCACCTTGCCATTGGGCATGCGCACCGGCACGGAAGCGGCCTTGTGGGCGTCCTCCAGCGACACGGCAATGTTGACGACAATATCCTCGCCCTTGCCAGCACGGGCACCGGCACCACCTGCCGTTGCACCCGCAAAGGGATCCCATTGCGCGCCGCCAGCAGACCGAGCACCACCGCGCTGCTGGCCACCAAAACCGCTCATGAATTCCTTGAGGATGTCTTCGGCTGAAAATCCGCCCGCACCACCGGCTCCCGGCCTTGCGCCACCGCGAGCGCCGCCGCCATTGCCAAACCCGGCAAAGCGTGGATTGCCCTCGGCGTCGATTTCGCCGCGGTCAAATTGTGCCCGCTTGGTATTATCATTGAGCAGGTCATAGGCATGGGTCGCCTCGGCAAATTTGCCGTGGGCGGAAGGGTCGTCAGGGTTCTGGTCGGGGTGATATTTCTTGGCCAGCTTGCGATAGGCGGACTTGATGTCCTTCTCGCTTGCGGACCGCGGCACCCCAAGTACGGTGTAAGGATCGCGCATTCAGGTCCAATCTTTGCGTTGGGGCATTGTCCGCCCCCTCATCTGGGTCCTATATGGCCACGCCCTCTGGCCTTGTCCAGTTTTGAGAAGCGGCAAAAGCGGGAATTTCATCATGCTGCAGACCCTCACCGAACGTCTTTTCGACGATAGCGACCGTTCCGATCTCGATCCCTTCGCTCTGTTCGAGGAATGGTTCGCGCTGGCGCAAGAGGGCGAACCCAACGATCCCAACGCCATGGCGCTGGCCAGTGTCGATGAGGATGGCCTGCCTGATGTGCGCGTCGTGCTTCTCAATGCCCGCGACGAACGGGGCTTCTGCTTCTTCACCAATTTCGAAAGTGCCAAGGGTCGCCAGCTTCTGGCCAATCCAAAAGCCGCCATCGTCATGCACTGGAAGAGCCTGCGCCGTCAGGTGCGCATGCGGGGGCCGGTCGAGGTGGTGACAGAAGCCGAGGCCGATACCTATTTTGCCACACGGCCTAAAGGCAGCCGCATTGCCTCGTCTGCTTCCCAACAGTCTCGCTCGCTGACCAGTCGCCAGCAATTGCTTGGCGAAGTTGACGCGCTAACCCAAAAGATCGGCGACAATGACGCGCCGCGTCCCGCCCATTGGTCCGGTTTCCGTCTGGTGCCCACATCCATCGAGTTTTGGAAAGATGGCGAATTCCGCCTGCATGACCGGGTTCGGTTCACGCGCAAAAATATAGATGCACCGTGGGAAAGCGCTCGGCTTTATCCCTGACGCTCCGGCTTTCCAAGCCAGCCATCGTCCCCTAAAACTGCTCCCGGAAATTTGGGGGCATGATGCAGCAGGCGGACCCGAACTGGCAGAATGTGATCTTTACCGGCTCCCGTTGGGATCTCGCGGTCATTCTGTTGCGTGGCTATGCGCTAATGATCCCAACCATCGGCCTTAACCGCTTCTGGCTGAACACGCGCAAGCGCCGCTTTTATTGGGGCAATACCGAGATCGGCGGCGATACGCTCGAATATTCCGGCGATGCGCGGCAATTGCTTCTCGGCTTCTTGATGGCCTTGGCGGTTTTCCTGCCGCTTTACGGGGTCTTTTTCTTCCTCTCCACCCAGTCGGTCGAGACCATCATTGTCGGCTATGGCACCGTGGCCGTGCTGATCTGGTTTCTGCAGGGTTATGCGCAATATCGGGCGCGCGATTTCCGCCTGTCGCGTACGCTCTGGCGCGGCATTCGCTTCGACCAGACAGGCAGCGCTCTGGTCTATGGTCTGAGGCGCTTCTTCTGGTGGCTGCTCAATCTCGCCACACTCGGGTTGGCCTATCCCTTCATGGCCGCCAATCTCTGGTCATACCGTTATCGCCATAGCTGGTATGGCGACCGGCAGTTTTCCTTCATCGGTTCATGGCGGCAATTGGCGCTGCCCTATTATCTGACCTGGCTGGCGACGACGATTATTGCGGTGATCGCGTTGGTCATCGCTGATGGCGCTGGACTGATCGAAGCGCCGCTCGATGCTGCCCCCGACGCCTTCCTTCAATTGTTGCCATTGGCTCTGGCAGTGCTTGTGCTGGTTACGCTCTATCGTGCCAGCGAGATGACCCGCATGTTTTCTTCTGTTCGTCTGGGCGACGCGGCCTTGACCCTGCGCCTGCCAGCTTTTGGGCTTCTAGGTCAGTATGGTCTTTTCGCGCTTGGCCTTGCCGCTGCCTATGTTGTGCTGGCGCTGGGCGGCTTCATGATCCTCAGCGTGGTCGCTGCCGATGCCTTTGCTTCCGGCACATTCGATCTCGAAGCACTGATGGCCTCGATGCAGTCCAGCTTTGCTAGCCTTCTCGCCATCATTACCGGCTATCTGCTGGTCTTCGCGGCCTTCACCTTCATCAGCGAACTGGTTCTGGGATACGGCTTCTGGCGACTTATGGCCCGCGGCGCATCCATTTCCGGCATCGACAGTCTCTCCGATATTCGCGCCCGTGCCGAAGACAAGGCTTTGGCGGGTGAGGGCCTCGCCGATGCGCTCAATGTGGGCGGCTACTAATGAGCATTCCGGCCCGCTACCACGACGGTAAAGTCTCAAAAGTGCACGAAGCGCATCTGCGCTATGAACGCCTTGGCGATTTTGGCACGCTTGTCGTGCTCGATGCGGCCTCTGGATTTGTGCTGGCACGCTGGCCCGCGCACGAACTCTATCTTGTGCCCGCCCGTCGCAACGAAATTCGCCTCGGCGCCAATGATGCGTCCAACGGAGCGCGAATTGTGGTCGAGGGCCAGGAGCATATTGGCCGTATCCGCGCCACTTTGCCGGTGCTGACGCAGCGTCAGCGGGCCGAGCAGGGGCGGCAGATCCGTCTTGCGGCCTTGTCCAGCCTTGCACTCGCGGCCGTCATCGCCGCCTATATTTTTGGCGTGCCGCTGCTCGCCAGCCGATTGGTCCAGCTTGTTCCGCCCGGCTGGGAAGAAGGGATCGGCCAAACTGTCACTGGCCAGATCGAGGCCAGTCTGGGCGGCGAAAACGGTCTGCCACTGTGCGATCCAGACCCGGAAAGTACCGCCAATCGCGCTATTTCCCGTTTCGCCGAAGCTGCGCTTTCGAAGACAAACTCCCCCTTCACGCCAGAGGTCAGGGTCGTCCGCTCCGACATCCCCAACGCCTTCGCTGTTCCCGGCGGACGGGTCTATTTCTTTTCGGCCCTGCTCAACGCGGCCCGCACGCAGGATGAGTTCGCCGGGGTTCTTGCCCATGAATTGGGTCATGTCGTGCATCGACACGGCATGGAGCAACTGGTCTCAACTGCTGGAACCGGGCTCCTCGTCGGCTTCATTCTAGGCGACATGACCGGCATATCTGTCGCGGCAGGCCTTGGCGCGACCATCATCGACGCCCGCTTCTCCCGCGAGGCCGAGCACGAAGCGGACCGTTTCTCCGTACGTGTCGCGCAGGATTTCGACTTTCAGCCCTGGGCTCTGGCCAATCTGATCGCTCGGGTGGCTCAGGTCACCAGCGCCGATCGGGCGCTGGCGCTGTTCAATACCCATCCCCTGACCGATGACCGCCTCGCTGCCCTGACGAGACTGGGTCAGGACCGTCCCCAAGGTCTCGAAAAACCATTTACTGACGCCGAGTGGGATGCAATTCGCACCATGTGCAGCATAAATCCGCAGCGCTGATCTTCACGTTCAAACAATTCAAAGACCTTTGATTTAGCCTCCCCACGAAATAGGGAATGCGGCCTCGTTGCGGATAAAAGTCAGAACATCGAAATGGGCCATATGGGCACGGCGGCTGGGCAGCATTGCCGTGCCGCTGCTGGTTCTGCCCGTGCTCATGCATCGCGAGCGCTATATCGAAAGCGCCGTGTTTCAGGTGCTGATCGTTCTGGCCGGTGCCGTTGCCGCACTGGCCGTTCTGACGGCCCTGGTCGCGCTGGTGCGCCTTTGGTTCACCGGCGATCAGGGATGGGGCAGGGCTCTCGGCGGTCTTTTTCTGGGCCTCGTCTGCCTTATCCCTTTTGCCTATTATGGCGCGCTGGCCATGCGCTATCCGGCCATTACCGACATTGCCACGGCGCCGCGCAGCGACTTGCCGCTGATCTTCGAGCCCGACACAGCGGCCATGCCGATTGCGCTTACGCCATCGCCGGACGAGCAGAAGCGCTTTTTCCCAAATGCGGAGCCGCGCGGCTATCCGCTTGATGTCATCCAGCTTTATGCTCTGGTCGACCGGCTGGTGCGCGCCAATGGCTGGGACATACGCCGCACGATCGAGCCGCTCAATGTGCTGAGCCAGGCCCGTATCAATGCGCGTGTCACCACTCTGCCCGGCTGGCAGGAAGAGGTCGTATTGATTGTTCGCCCTACCGCTCAAGGTGGCCGTGTGGATATGCGGTCCGCTTCCATCGGCGCACCGCTCGATTTCGGCAGCAATGGCAATCGCATCGGCGAATTTTTAAGCGCACTCGATAACGAGGTCACAGTGCTGCTCCGCGACAATCCGGCAATCACCGAACCGGCCCCTGAAGAAGAAGCAACCCCTGAGGTTGAAACGGGCAATGGCGGCTAGAGCCTGATATTGCCATTCATGAAATAGCGCTCGAAGAGCGGGCTCGTTGCTGCTCCGATGGCGCGGGCATTGCCGCCCACAATTCCGGCTTCAATGCGCGGAGCAATCAGCCCACGCATATCCTGATTGACCAGATAACGCCGCGTCCGCTCCACCAGCTCGTGTTTGACTGCGTCGGGGAACGCCCCGTCAATCAGAATGGCTTCGAAATCGATCACTGCGCAGACCGAGAGGCTCGCCCGAGCCAGTTCCTGCGCGGTGCGCCCCAGCCAGGGTTCGACAAAGCGCGAAAACCGGCTCCAGTCCTGTGGCTGCTTCCACAAATCCTGCGGATCGTGCCCGTTTTCTGCCAGTCGCGTTTCGAGCAGATGGATCGATGCCGTGTCGATCAACTGCTGGCTTTCCCCCTGCGGACCAAAGCTGCGAAGCGAACCCAGCGCCCCGGCATTGCCCTGATAGCCCTGATAGACCGAATGATTGAGCACGATGCCGCCGCCGATAAAGGCGCCAATGAAGAAATAGGCATAGTCGCGAAATTCCTTGCCGCGCCCATAGACATGCTCGGCCTGACAGCCTGCCGTCGCATCATTGACCACGCTCACCGGCAGATCTGTATAGGCTTTGAGCTCGGCGACGAAATCGACGTCCTTCCAGCCGATAAATTCCGCAGCTGGCGCGCCGACCAACTCGTTCCAGCGCCACAGCTCGAACGGGGTGCCGATGCCAATGCCGCAAACCCGTTTGCGCTCATCAGCGCTGCATTTGGCCAGAATCGTCTCGATGCCATCGCGTAGAAAGGCAAAGATCGGGCCGGGCAGGGGATATTTATAGGTCAGTTGCAGCTCGTGCCGCACGGTCCCGCAGAAGTCGGTGAGCAGCAGAACCGCACTGCGCCGGCCGATTTTTACGCCGAATGACAGAACGCCGTTTTCGGCCAGCCGCATGGGGATGGACGGCTTGCCGACTTTGCCTTTGACCGGCGCGCCGCGCGCCAGAATACCCTCCGCCTCCATCTCGCGCAAAATGATGGAAACCGTTTGCGGAGAGAGGTTTGCCATACGCGCCAGATCGCTGCCAGCGGTCGGCCCATTGCGCTGCAAAAGCGTCAGCAGCAGGCGTTCGTTATAGTCGCGAACCCCACTTTGGTTCACGCCCCCGCTCAGCGATCGTATGACTGCACTCTCCATGGCGGGCACCATAGAGAAGGCTTCTGCGTCGCGGAAGATAGCGTGGATCGAATTAATAAATAAAAGTGATTTATATATTGACGCCTTTCCAAAACCGCTTCACGTTAAGACCGTGCAATCAAGCAAGCCGGTCCACATTCAGGGGGAGGAGCCTCTGGGGCAGGGCCGGCACAGGGAGAGAGATTTATGAAAAAGCTGCTTCTGGGCACGGCTCTGTGCCTTGCTGCGATGACGCCCGCTGCCATGGCGCAGGATGTGAGCGCCTGTCTCATCACCAAGACCGACACCAATCCATTCTTCGTCAAGATGAAGGAAGGCGCCGAAGCCAAGGCCGCCGAATTGGGCGTGTCGCTGAAATCCTTCGCTGGCCGCGTTGATGGCGATCACGAAACCCAGGTTGCCGCCATCGAAACCTGCATTGCCGATGGCGCCAAGGGCATTTTGATCACCGCCTCCGATACCTCCGCCATTGTGCAATCCGTGCAGCAGGCGCGTGACGCGGGCCTTGTCGTTATCGCTCTCGACACCCCGCTCACCCCCACCGACGCTGCCGACGCCACCTTTGCCACCGACAATTTCCTCGCCGGTGAACTGATCGGCAAATGGGCCGCGGCAAAGCTGGGTGCAGAAGCCGCCAATGCCAAGATCGCCATGCTCAATCTCGGCATCAATCAGCCCACCGTGGACGTGCTGCGCAATCAGGGCTTCCTGCAGGGCTTCGGCATCGATCTTGGCGACGCCGCCAAATGGGGCGACGAGACCGATCCGCGCATAGTTGGTCAGGACGTGACAGCCGGGAATGAGGAAGGTGGTCGCAAGGCGATGGAAAACCTCTTGACCAAAGACCCCGAGATCAACGTCGTCTACACCATCAACGAGCCTTCTGCTGCTGGAGCTTACGAGGCGCTGAAATCCTTCGGTCGCGAGAACGACGTGCTGATCGTCTCCGTCGATGGCGGCTGTCCTGGCGTTGCCAACGTCAAGGACGGGGTTATCGGCGCCACCTCTCAGCAATATCCGCTGCAAATGGCGGCACTCGGCGTTGAGGCCATCAAGGCCTGGGCCGATAGCGGCACCAAACCCACACCCACCGAAGGCAAGGACTTCTTCGATACCGGCGTCAAGCTGGTCACCGATGAGCCGGTCGATGGTGTCGAGTCCATTGACAGCACCGAAGGCGCCGACCTCTGCTGGGGTTGATCCGCAATTAAGCCTATAATGATGGCGGGACGGGCAAAACCTGTCCTGCCATCGAATGGGGAACCGGGGAGGTAGGCCCATGTCGAACCAGTCCGAGGCCGAACAGGGCCTTGTCAAACGCGCCGAAAATGTCGCCAGCTTTGACTATCAGGTGACCCTTTTGTCGCGCATTCAACATGCGCTGCATTCCAATCCTGCGCTTGTACCGCTGATTGTGCTGGTCCTCTCGGTCATCGTTTTTGGCGCGCTGTTGGGCGGAAAGTTCTTCTCGTCCTTCGCCATGACGCTGATCCTGCAACAGGTCGCCATTGTCGGCATCGTGGGGGCCGCGCAGTCGCTGGTCATTCTCACCGCCGGTATCGACCTCTCGGTCGGCGCCATCATGGTGCTCAGTTCCGTGGTCATGGGCCAGTTCACCTTCAAGCTTGGCCTGCCGCCAGCAGTCGCCATTGCCTGCGGGCTTTTCGTCGGCACCTTTATTGGCTTCATCAATGGCTGGTTGATCGCGCGGGTGAAACTGCCGCCCTTCATCGTCACTCTGGGCATCTGGCAGATCGCGCTCGCCACCAATTTCCTCTATTCGGGCAATGAAACCATCCGCGCCCAAGAGATCGAAACCCAGGCGCCCTTGCTGCAATTCTTCGGCAAATCCTTCACGATAGGCGGCGCGGTTTTCACCTATGGCGTCATATTCTTCATCGTGCTGGTGCTCGTCCTTGCCTATGTGCTGCGCCACACTGCATGGGGGCGGCATGTTTACGCCGTGGGCGATGATCCGGACGCCGCCGCGCTTTCAGGCGTAAACACCAAGCGTATTCTCATTTCGGTCTATATGCTCTCCGGTCTCATCTGCGCCTTTGCCGGCTGGGTGCTCATCGGGCGCATCGGCTCGGTCTCGCCTACATCGGGGCAGTCGGCGAACATCGAATCCATCACCGCCGTTGTGATTGGCGGCATCTCCCTCTTCGGCGGGCGCGGCTCAATTCTGGGCATGTTTTTCGGTGCGCTCATCGTAGGTGTCTTCTCGCTCGGCTTGCGCCTGCTCGGGGCCGACGCGCAATGGACCTATCTGCTCATCGGCGCGCTCATCATCGCCGCCGTGGCCATAGATCAGTGGATCAGAAAGGTATCTGCCTGATGGAACCCATTCTTTCCGCCCGCAATCTCACGAAGCGCTATGGCAAGGTGACCGCGCTCGACAATTGCGACTTCGATCTCATGCCGGGCGAAATCCTGGCCGTCATCGGCGACAATGGCGCGGGCAAATCCTCGCTGATCAAGGCACTGTCCGGCGCGATCCGTCCCGACAGCGGCGACATCTTTCTCGATGGCAAAAAGGTCGAGTTTTCTTCGCCCATCGAAGCGCGCATGGCCGGTGTCGAAACCGTCTATCAGACCCTCGCGATGTCTCCGGCGCTGTCCATTGCCGACAACATGTTCATGGGCCGCGAAATCCGCAAACCCGGATTTATGGGTACGGTTCTGCGCCAGCTCGATCGGGCTGCCATGGAACGGATCGCTCGCGTAAAGCTCAACGAGCTTGGCCTGATGACCATTCAGAATATCAATCAGGCGGTAGAAACGCTTTCGGGCGGTCAGCGTCAGGGCGTTGCGGTGGCCCGCGCCGCCGCTTTCGGCTCAAAGGTCATCATCCTCGACGAACCCACCGCAGCGCTCGGGGTGAAAGAATCCCGCCGTGTGCTCGATCTCATTCAGGATGTGCGCTCGCGCGGTATTCCGATCATTCTGATCAGCCACAACATGCCCCATGTCTTTGAAGTGGCCAATCGCATCCACGTGCATCGCCTTGGCCAACGCCTCTGCGTAATCGACCCCAAGGATTATACCATGTCCGACGCTGTTGCTTTCATGACGGGTGCCAAGCCCGCTCCGGGGGCGACGGCGAGCGCGGCCTGAGCCTGGCGCCCGGTCCCCGTCCTCCGGCTGGGCGCCTGCTCAAACCTTTCCACACATGGACATAAATCCATGATTGAGCGTGTGGTTTTCATCTTCCCGCCAGCGTGAGGAAAGGTTGAGATCGCCATATTGGGAGTGTTCAAAACGGAAAGGAAGACTCCCATGAACAAGTTCGTTGTTGCCGCCGCTTTCGCCAGCACCTTTGCTCTCGCCGCTCCGGCTTTTGCCGACACCAATGTCTTTGACTCGTCGGCGACCTACGTGGCGCAGGATATTGCCGCGCAGGGCTATAATGTGCTGTCGGTCGAACAATGGGGTGATCTGGTTGTCGCCACCGTCAAGGACGATGCTGGCCACCTGACCTTCAAGTATTTCAATCCCGACACCCTGACGCTTGTTCGCTAAATGACAGCGTCGGTCCAATCGACGAGCGGCAGTGTGTATCTGCCGCTCGCCAGAGCTTATCCCTCAAACGGCTTGAAATGCTTGGATAGCTTGAGCGTTTGCGCCTGATAATTTGAGCCCAGATCGCTGCCATAAAGGCGGTCGGGCTTTTCGGCGAGATTTTCATAGATCAGCCGACCGATGATCTGCCCGTGCCCGAGCAGGAACGGCACTTCCCGGCTGCGCACTTCCAGCACCGCCCTGCTGCCCGTGCCGCCCGCCGACGAATGGCCGAAACCGGGATCGAAGAAGCCCGCATAATGCACGCGGAATTCACCTACAAGCGGGTCAAACGGCACCATTTCCGCCGCATGGGTCGGTGGCACATGCACCGCTTCAAGGCTCACCAGAATATAGAATTCATCCGGGTCGAGGATCAGCTCGTCCCGGCCGCGCGAATAGAGCGGCTCCCAAAAATCCAACACATCGAGCGCAGATTTCTTGTCCACATCGATAACCGCCGTATGGCGCTTTGAGCGGAAGCCGATCAGTCCGTTTCGCCCATCGCCCTTGAGGTCGATGGAGAGCGCCACGCCATGATCCACCGGCTGTTGTCCATCCACCACCAGAATGTCTGACGCGTGTAATGCCTGATGTTCGGCCACCGATAGTCGGCTATCGCCGTAACGGAACCGCATCTGGCTCAGCCGCGACCCCGTCCGCACCAGAACCGGAAAGGTGCGCGGGCTGATTTCGAGATAAAGCGGTCCTTTATACCCCGCCGGAAGCTGGTCAAAACCCCGTGCGCGGTCACCGATCACACGGGTGAACACATCGAGCCGCCCCGTCGAGCTTTTGGGATTGGCCGAGGCACTGACCCCTTCGGGCAGGTCGAGGCTTTCTTCGAGCGGCACGAGATAAACGCAGCCGCGCTCCAGCACCGCGCCTTTGCTGAGATCGATTTCATGCAGCTTTAGCGCTTCGATGCGCTCGGCTACCGAATGGCTCGGGCCGGGCAAAAAGCTCGACCGCACGCGAAAGGCAGTTTTGCCCAGCCGCAGGTCAAGACTTGCGGGCTGCACCTGATCGGCATCAAAAGGCCGTGCGGCCTTGATCGCACCCTCATCATGCAGCTTTTCGATCAACCGCGCCGTAAAGACGCCTTTGGGCCAAGCTTCGCTCATGCAAATTACTCACGCTGGTCGTCGGCTTTCCCTAGCAAACCATAGCGATTGACGCCATGGCCCCGATGCCGTTAAATCCTGTCATCCAGTGGTGATTTGGCCGGTCGCTTGCAGCCACTACGATGCCGTTTGAAATTCGCGATGCGAAGTCAGATGGCGTGATCTTTGAGAACCGACGCGCAGCGTACGTTTGGGTACGTGAGCATCGGAAGCGGAAAAGATCATGTCAGATGACGAGAAGCGTGGATTTGAAATGGCGTCGGAAATAAATTGCTAAAGACCGTTTATGGAACCGGCCGCCATTCGCGTGCCGGTTTTTTGTTTTGAAAGCGTGACCCATGTCCAAAAAGAACAATCCCCTGAACGATCCCAAAAAGCTCTCGGCAGCGACACAGATGGTTCATGGCGGCGGCATGCGCTCACCCTTTAACGAAACCAGCGAGGCGATCTTCCTCAATTCGGGCTATTCCTATCCCAGCTCCGAACATGCCGAATTGCTGTTTCAGAACAAGATTCCCGGCGCTCATAATTACTCGCGCTTCGCCAATCCCACGGTCGATATGTTCGAAGACCGCATGGCGCTGCTCGAAGGGGCCGAGGCCGGTAAGGCCTTCGCTTCCGGCATGGCCGCCGTCACCAATGCGGTCATGAGCCAGGTGCGGGCCGGTGACCATATCGTCGCCGCCAAGGCCCTGTTCGGCGGTTGTCGCTATGTCGTGGAAGACTACGCGCCCCGCTTCGGCGTTACCTCGACCCTGGTCGATGGCCATGACCCCGAAAATTTCGCTCGCGCCATGCAGCCCAATACCACGGTGATCTTCATCGAGACGCCGACCAATCCGACGCTGGAGCTGGTCGACATCAAGGCCGTCGCCGAAATCGCCCATGCCCACGGCGCCAAGCTGATCGTCGATAACGTCTTCTCCACCGCGCTCTATCAGAAGCCGCTGGAGCTCGGCGCCGATCTCGTCACCTATTCGGCCACCAAGCATATCGACGGGCAGGGCAGGGTGCTCGGCGGCGTGGTCCTCGGCTCCAAGGAACTGATCGAAGGCGACGTCCACACCTTCCTCCGCCAGACCGGCGCGACGCTCAGCGCCTTCAATGCCTGGGTGCTGCTCAAAGGGCTCGAATCCTACGCCATCCGCGTCGAGCGCATGACCGACAGCGCCGAAAAGGTTGCGGCGGCGCTGGCCGGTCATCCCAAGGTGGAGCGCGTCTATTATCCGCACCACCAGAGCCATCCGCAATATGATCTGGCCAAGCGCCAGATGAAGCGTGGGTCGACGCTCATGGCTATCGACGTGAAAAACGGTCAGGAGGGCGCCTTTGCGCTCTCCGACAATCTGGCGGTGATCCTGATTTCCAACAATCTGGGCGACGCCAAATCGCTGATCACCCACCCGCGCACCACCACCCATGCCCGCTTGACCGAAGAAGTCCGCCTCGAAACCGGCGTCACCCCCGGCCTCCTCCGCCTCTCGGTCGGCCTCGAAGACCCCGACGATCTCATCGCTGATCTGATGTATGGACTGGATCAGGTGTGACGCGCGTTTGATCCCCACCACCGCGCTGCCCTCGGGCTTGACCCGAGGGCCACAAGAGGAGCGCACAATGATCGCAAGTGCAAATGGACAAAGGCCCTCGGGTCAAGCCCGAGGGCAACGCCCGAGCGCGTGGCTCGTCCTCGCGCAGATTGCTTTTGCGCTGACGCTCTCAACTCCCGCGCTCGCCCAGCCGCTCCCCTATCACGCCGATCCAGATGCCCGCGAAATCCTGCCCAATCTCCAGCCCGTCCCAGCCATCCGCTTCCTGACCACGGCCGATTTCCCGCCCTTCAATTTCCGCGATACCAATGGCGAGCTTGTCGGCTTCAATGTCGATCTCGCCCGCCGCATCTGTGCCGAGGTCAATGTCGCCTGCACCATTCAGGCCTGGCCCTGGGATCAGGCCGCCAATGCGTTGGCCGACAATCAGGGTGATGCGCTGATCGCCGGGCTTGCCATGAGCGATGACAATGGCGCGCTCTATGATTTCTCCGCCACCTATCTAGCGCTGCCGGGCCGTTTCGTCGCTCGCGCCGGCAATATCGAGAGCTTCCGGCAAGGCGCGCTTTCCGGCCAGCGCGTCGCCGTACGCACCGGCTCGTCTCATGAGGATTTCCTCACCCGCTATCTGCCCAATGCCGAACTGGTCGGGTTTGACGACGAAATTGCCGCGCTCGAAGCGGTTAAATCCGGTGCCGTCGAACTCTATTTCGGCGACGCCATGCGCGCTTCATTCTGGCTCAATGATAATCTCGGCTGTTGCGGCTTTGCCGGCGACGCCTATTTCCGTCCCCAGCTGTTCGGCGAAGGCCTCGCCATCGCCATGCCCGCCGGCAATGACCCGGTCCGCCACGCCATCGATTGGGCGCTGGTCCGCCTCAAGCAGAACGGTACGCTGGACGAACTATATCTACGCTGGTTTCCGATCGGCTTTTACTAGGCGGGCAGCTTCCGGTGCCGCGCCCGCGCCGCCACTTCAATCGCCGCCGTGGTCAATCGGTCAAGGCTGAGCTTGTCGCGCAACAGTTCGAGAAACCGCAATTCTTCCTGTTCGAGAAACAGGTCCACCGCAGTCACTTCCACTGCCAGTGCATAGGCCGTGTCCTGCAACTTCGCCGGCAGGGCCGCAATGGCATTATCGAGCACCCTGTCGAGCCCATCCGGCCCATTGAGCACGTCGGCGCACGCATTGGCGACGCTTTCCAGCCGGGTCTTGTCGAAGCCGTCAAACACAGGCAAACGCTCGATCAGTGCCGTGATCCGGGTCAGTTCTTTCTCGGTAATCGCGCTGTCCGAAGTGGCGGCGACGATCATCACATGGATGAGTGCGTCTTGAGCTTGGTTGGTCATAAACAGGGTCTCGTTTCAATCTGGACCAAAAACTAGGCCTTGCTGTGTGGTCACGCAACCACCTGCGACATTGACGCCGCATCAGAGAACGTGCACTTACCCGTCCTCATTCTTCTCCTTCCCTTCCGAAAGGCTGCCAGCCCGTGTCGCCCGCCGCTTTGCCCGCCCTTGACCCCTCCTTTTTCGAGCCCGCGCAGAGCGCGCGTGCATGGCCGTTCGAGGAAGCGCGCAAGATCGTCAAACGGCTGGAAAAGTCGGGCAAGGGCGAAGCCCTGTTCGAAACCGGCTATGGCCCATCGGGCCTGCCCCATATCGGCACGTTCGGCGAAGTCGCCCGCACCACCATGGTGCGCACGGCCTTCCGCCTGCTGACCCGCGACCAGATTCCGACCCGGCTTTTGTGCTTTTCCGACGATCTCGACGGCATGCGCAAGATTCCCGACACTGTCCCCTCCAAGGAGGCGATGGAGCCGCATCTGCAAAAGCCGCTGACCTCGGTGCCCGATCCCTGGACCAATGAATATGCCAGCTTCGGCGAGCATAATAACGCTATGCTGCGCCGGTTCCTCGACACTTTCGGCTTCGATTACGAATTTGCTAGCGCCACCGATTATTACCGTTCCGGCCAGTTCGATGAAGTCCTGCGCCGCGCCGCCGAACGCTATGACGACATCATGGCGGTGATGCTGCCCACGCTCGGCGCCGAGCGTCAGGCCACCTATTCGCCCTTCCTGCCGATCTCCCCGATTTCGGGCCGCGTGCTCTATGTGCCGATGAAGGAAGTCAACGCCAAGGACGGCACCGTCACCTTCACCGATGAAGATGGCCGCGACACCACCGTTCCGGTTACCGGCGGCCATGTGAAGCTGCAATGGAAGCCCGATTTCGGCATGCGCTGGGCGGCTCTCGGCGTCGATTTCGAAATGTTCGGCAAGGACCATCAGACCAATCAGCATATCTACGACAAGATCTGCGCCATTCTCGGCGGCACCCCGCCCGAGCATTATGTCTATGAGCTGTTCCTCGACAGCGAAGGTCAGAAGATTTCCAAGTCAAAGGGCAATGGTCTGACCATCGACGAATGGCTGACCTATGCGCCGACCGAGAGCCTGGGCCTTTACATGTTCCAGAAGCCGCGCGTCGCCAAGCGCCTGCATTTCGACGTCATTCCGCGCGCCGTGGACGAATATTTCGCCCACATCGCTTCCTACGAAAAGCAGGAAGCACCGGCACGGCTCGAAAACCCGGCCTTCCACATCCATAACGGCACTGTGCCCAAGGTCGACATGCCGGTCACCTTCGCGCTGCTGCTTAATCTCGCCACAGCGTCCAATCCGGAAACGCCCGAAGTCATGTGGGGCTATATCTCGGCCTATGCGCCGGGCATTTCGGCCAAGACCCATCCGCAGCTCGATGCGCTGGTCGGCTACGCCATGCGCTATTTCCGCGACTTCGTGAAAAAAACCTATCGCGCCCCCGACGATGTCGAACGCGCTGCGCTCGAAGCCCTGTCGGACGCCTTCGCTGCGCTACCGGCGGACTCCACCAATGAAGCCATCCAGAATGCGGCGCTCGACGTGGCCCGCAATATCGAGCGCTATCAGGACCACTCCAAGACTGGCCCCAATGGCGGCCCCGGCGTGTCTGGTGACTTCTTCCAGATGCTCTATCAGGTGCTGATCGGTCAGGAACGCGGCCCCCGCTTCGGCTCCTTCGCTGCCCTCTACGGCATCGACAACACCCGCCGCCTAATTTCCGACGCGCTGGCGGGAAAGATGCTGCAGGCATAATCGCGCCTCTGGCACTCGCTGCCTTCACAATCACCGCGCTGCCCTCGGGCTCGACCCGAGGGCCACTCTGCAAGCCCCAATTTTTTCTTAGAGGCTGGCCACCTCAACACGACGGGCTCGGATTTTCCGCCCACTGCGCCGCCATATTCATCACCTCCGTCAGACGCGCCGCCCCATCCTCGCGCCGCATACTGTGGTCGAGCGCCGGAAACTCCCAATAAGTCAGCCCGCATTTGCCCGATTGCGCATAGCCGTCGACAGTCGCCCGTGCCAAAGCCAGCGGGTTGGAAACATCGCGACCACCTTGAATCAGCAGAAAGGGACTATCGCTGCGCACCATCAGCTCGGCCGTGCTCATGCCGATAATGTCCGCCCAGAAGCGATAGGTTGACCCGCCGAACAGTTCAGTGCTGTCGGGATTGGCGCGAGCCTCCGCAAAAGCTGCGTCAAAGTGAGGATGCGCTTCGGGCGGCACCGTTGCCTTGACCATATCGCCGAAATTCTGCCCGGTGGCCGAGGATAGGATGATGGTCGCGTCCGGCGTGACCTCGCCTGCCAGACGTGCCACGGCAAGGCCCCCTTCCGACCCGCCAAACAGCACCAGCGCTTCCCCAAGGCTGTCGTCCTGCATCAGAGGTCCCAGCACCTGCAGATAATCATCCACGCGCTGGCTCAGCGAATATTTGTCGATGAATTCCTTCGGGCAATCGAGATTGCCATCCACGATATCCGCATCCGGCGTGATGCCCATTTTCTCGACGATCAGGGCGGCATAGTCAGCAAAGGCGGCACGCACATGGCCCATTGCCGGATTGGCCATGCTGGGGATGCAGCCCGACCCTTGGGCGATCACCAGCAGCCCCGCCGCTTCACCCGCCGGTCGATCCAGCGTGTAGTGAATAAGGCTCCCATCGCTGCGCGCCAGCGTCAGCCCATCCTCTGCTGCCAATGCCGACGTCAGTACGAGACTGATCGCTACGGCGCCAAGTGTGAACCGCATTCTTTCCTCCAATGATGTGAGTGTGTCTATTCGGCCGCTTTGGCGGTCGCGTCGTCGAATTCGAGAATGTCGCCCGGCTGGCACTGGAGATAGCGGCAGATCGCTTCTAGCGTATCGAAGCGGATGCCCTTCACCTTGCCGCTCTTGAGCAGGCTGAGATTAGCCTCGGTAATGCCGATATATTCGGCGAGGTCTTTCGACTTCACATTGCGCTGCGCCAGCACCACGCCCAGATTTACCTTGATCGCCATGGTCAGATGAACTGGCTGTTTTCTTCGGCGAGCAGGGCGGCCTTGCCCATGGCCCAGGCGAGTGCCGCAATCGTGCCGGCGAAGAGCGCAAGGATCAGCATTTCACTGTCGAAGCGGACCACCAATTGCTTGTGGCCCGCCGCCGCACTCCAGGTCAGCACCAGTCCCATCACAGTGTGGCTAAGCAGTTGAGCCAAGGCCGCAAGCAATCCGCCCAGCGCAAAATCGCGCAGCCCGGCAATGCCTTCCGATGCAAAAGGTCGTCCGGCAGCAAAGCTCACAAGACAGGCTCTCAGCCGCGTTAGCCCCCACGCCATCGGCAGCACCGTCAGAAAGGCAACAAAGCCCGCCATGATGCGCTGGCCCATATGAATTTCTGGTAGCAGGTCCGGTCCCAACCCTGTCATCTGCCGCACGGTGTCGATTTCGATGAGAAACCAATAGGCCACCGTCAAAATGGGCAGAAGCGTCGCCAACGTCACCGCACCGACACCCAGCCCATTGAACAGCAGTACCATGCGCGGTTCGACCTCGATCCGGCTCGTATCTCCAAAATGGGATGCCATATCGCTCATTTCACTCTCCATCCGATAACCAGACTTTGACTCAATAATTATTGTTTGACAATAAGAAAAATCTGAATGAGGAATAAAAATTATCGCAAAACAATAAGGACTATCTCATGCGTATTGTCGCCACTCTGGCCGTTTCTACCCTCCTGGCCCTCCCCATACAGGCTGCGCCTACCACCAGCACGGGTCGGGTTTCTGTCACGCAGGTCATGGAAATGGTCGATCTGGCCCGCACCGAGCCTGCAGCGCGCAATGCCGTCATCGCCTATCTCGCCGGTATCGGCGAAACGGCAGGTCTTATGGTGTCCGAAGCCGTCGCTCGCGGCGCAACGCCGCTCACCTGCACAAGAAGCTTCAATCTTGCCGAAGACGTGGCCGTGGCGGCCCTTGCTTCCGCCGCGCCCGATCGCGCCGCATGGGGCGAAACCGCCGCCACGCCGATCATTCTGGCCGATCTCTTCGCCCGCGCTGGTTGCAGGTAACCGGCAACGCCTCTAACCCAGCACTTTCCTGAAAAACACCACGCGCTGGGTTTCCAAAAAGCCCAGCGCGCGATGCATGTCGGCGCTGACAAAATTGTCTATTGGCGCATCGGAGGCAAATTCCGAACAGCCCTGCTCGCGTGCCCAGCCCTCCACGGCACCAACCAGCAACCGCGCAACGCCTTTGCCGCGCGCCTCGGGCCTGACGAAAATGCCTTCAAGAAATGCCACGGGCGAGGTTTTGCAGCCATTGACATAGTCCCGCCGCAACGCCGCTTCGACAAATCCCAGCGCCACGCCGTCTCCGCCGCGCGCAATCAGATTGATCGTCTCGCCCGCTTCCGCCAGCAGCGCCTCTATCTCCGCGCCATGTCCCGCCGCACTGCCCGGCCAAAGCGCGGTGCGCATGGCAAGCCAGTCGGCGGCGTCTTGCTCCGCCACTGGCTTAACTTTGAACGCTTTGTCTTGTTGCTCCGCCATGCCCATGTCGTCCCCTTCAACTGGACCAATCACGGCTCCGGCGCGCCGTTCCTAACCGAAACTGGCCGCCAGTTGCTCGATCTCTTGCGGAATGGTCTGGCTGATCTTGCGATAAACCCGCCCATCCGGCGTGCGCCGCATCAGGTCCAGATCGACAAGCTCGCGGCGGATCAGCGCGTAATCCTCATAATCGTGCCAGCCCTTCAGCATGGCAGTGACCTCTATTTCGCTCGTCTGGGTATCATCGGGCAATTGCCACCATACCACCCAGAGCACCAGCAATTGCTCACCGCGTTTGGACGGCCAACGTTGCAGCCGCCCCTTGGCATCAAAACAACGCGCCACCCGTACTATCTGCTTTTGATCGATCGGCTGGTTCATTGGCTCGCCCATATGATCCGCGCCACCCATTCTACCTCCGCCAGATCGATCACCCGCGGTTCATAGGCCGGATTGAGCGAATGCAGCTCAATCTGCCGCGCAGTCTGTCGGGCAAGAATTTTGGCCATCACCTCGCCATCGCGCGTTTTCACCACCACCCGATCGCCCCGCCGCACCTGTTCGGTCGGCGACACCACAATCCTGTCGCCTTCCCGATAGAGCGGCTCCATGCTGTCCCCAGTCACTTCCAGCGCATAAATGCCGCTATCGGTGGGTGTGGGCAGCACGATTTCGTCCCAGCCCTGACCCACGGGAAACCCTGCTGAGTCGAAAAATCCACCCGCGCCCGCCTGCGCCAGCCCCAAAAGCGGCACTGTGGGCTGGGAAGGCTCTGCAAAGCCCGTATTCTGGATGAAGGCCCCTGTACCTGCGAGAAAACTGTCAAAGTTCTCGCCCGTCGCCTCGAGGATTTTGGACAGGCTTTCCGTCGATGGCCAGCGCTCCCGCCCGTCCTTGCTCACCCGCTTGGACACGTTTAACGCGGTGGCGTCGAGCCCCGCCAGCCGCGCCAGTGCCGAGACCGAATGGCCGTGCCGACGCGCCAAGGCGTCTATGCCGTCCCATATGGCTCTGTGTGAAAGCATCTGGCGACCTGAAAAGGGAATTATGTCTTGTGTGCGGAATTCAGTCCTAATCTATTGTCCGACATCGCCCTTGTAAAGATAACCTTTACGAATTACCCCCGGCTTGTCCCGCCGCAGGTTGTCTCCATGACCCACGAAAATCCTCGCCTGATCTATAAGATTGCGACCGCCAATTCGCTCGCTGCCGCCCGACATTCCGGGCGTTATGATGGCATGCCCATCGACGCGAGCGATGGCTACATGCATTTTTCTACGGCGGCACAACTGGCCGAAACGCTGCGCCTGCATTTCAAAGGCCAGCCCACCCTCGTCATCCTCGCCATTCGCACCTCTGATCTGGGCGACGATCTCGTCTGGGAGCCGTCGCGTGGCGGCCAGCTTTTCCCTCATCTCTATAATGGTCCGCTGGATATGAGCGCAGTTGAATGGGAAGCCCTTGTCAGCGTCGATGCCGACGGAAACTGCACCCTGCCGGAGGCCGTCCAATGATATTTTCCGCTTTTTCGCCGCTGCTGCGCAATGCGGGCCTCGCCAATCTGACGCGTGACACGCTCCTGCGGATGGATGCCGAAACCGCCCATGGCGCGACGATCACCGCCCTGCGCCTTGGCCTCGCGCCGCAGCAGGAGCAGCCCGATCCGCCCGAATTGGCCACCAGCCTTTGCGGGCTCGATCTCAAAAACCCCATCGGCATGGCTGCTGGCTTCGACAAGAATGCCGAAGTGCCCCGCCCTTTGGCGCTGATGGGCTTCGGCATGGTCGAAATCGGCACGGTCACGCCCCGTCCGCAATCGGGCAATGACAAGCCGCGCCTGTTCCGCATTCCCGAGGCCGAAGGCGTCATCAACCGCATGGGCTTCAACAATCAGGGCCACGACGCTGCCTTCGAACGGCTCAAGGGTCTGCGCGTGCCCGCCGCCCTTGGCGTCAATATCGGCGCCAACAAGGACAGTGAAGAATTCGTCGCCGATTACGTTAGGGGCGTCACCCGTTTCGCCGATCTGGCCGATTACCTCACCGTCAACATTTCCTCGCCCAATACGCCGGGCCTGCGCAATCTTCAGGCCGACGAGGCCCTGCGCCGCCTGCTTGGCGAAGTCCTCAATGCCCGTGCCAAAGCGAAAACCCGCGTGCCCGTCCTCCTCAAGATCGCGCCTGATCTGGACGAAGCGGGTCTGGACGCCATAGCCCGCGTCATTCTCGATACCGATCTCGATGGCCTTATCGTTTCCAACACCACAATCACCCGCGAATCCGTCGCGGGCTTTGAGAACGCGACGGAAACTGGCGGCCTCTCCGGCAAGCCACTTTTTGATCTGTCGACCCAACGTCTTGCCCAGATGCGTCAGCGCGTCGGCGCACTGCCGCTGGTCGGGGTAGGGGGCATCCACTCCCCCCAGACCGCGCTCGCCAAATTCGAAGCCGGCGCCAATGCCATCCAGCTCTATTCCGCGCTGGTCTTCGGCGGCCTCGACATGCTTGACCGCATCAAACGCGGCCTCGTCGCCGGCGTTCGCGCGGCGGGCAAGCAGAATATTTCGGAACTGGTTGGCACCAGGGTCGATGACTGGGCCGAAGGTCGAGGCGAATAGCGATTATTGGGTCGAATTGGCCGACATACACCGCTCTGCCCCCTCCCCCTTGAGGGGAGGGATGGGGTGGGGGTGCAGGCCTCTCCACAGTCTCGATCGTCCGTATGAGCAGTTGGATGGTTCAGAACCCCCACCCTAACCCTCCCCTCAAGTGGGAGGGGACTGGTTCCGGGCTCTCGATTGGCTCTGCTACCCCGTCACATCCATCTCAAACACCACATCGGCCCTTTCTCGCGATCCCTCCACCAGATCGTAATTGGGCAGATCATTGCGCTCGATATGGGCTTTGTTTCGTTCGTCCGAAAACAACCCCTCTTCACCATGCCGCTTCATCAGCCGCGCCCGCACCACTTCGCGCGGCACATGGATGAATACGGCATAGTCGAGCAGCGATTTGACCCCTGCCCATGGCCCATCGGTCAGCAGCAGATAATTGCCCTCAACGATAAGCGCCTTCACCTCCGGCTGCACTGTAAAGGCGTCGTCCACTGTGTCCTCAATCTTGCGGCTATAGCCCGGCCCGCTGACCGGCTCTGCGGCATGTTTGAGATGATGCAGAAAGCTGACAAACTTCGCGCCCTCGAAAGTATGCGGCGCGCCCTTGCGCTCCGTTGCGCCCATTGCCTCGATCTTGGCATGCTTCATATGGAAGCCATCCATAGGCACCAGTGCCGCGCTGCCCGGCTTGACGGCATTGAGCATAGTCACCAGCTCCGCAGCCAGCGTCGATTTTCCCGTGCCCGGCCCACCCGCCATGCCTATGGCGATGCGCGCGCCATCAGCTTGGCTCTCCATCTCCAGAATATGTGGCACAAGGCGCGACAGTGCTTCCTGAGGCGTTAGCCTGATCGTTTGCATCTCAGCGCCCCCGCGTTAGTCGCAGTAGCAGCCAGATTGGCACCACGATTGCCGCACCCGCCACAATATAGGCGCCCAATTGCCTGAACACGCCTGCGCCATCCCTAATCGCCTCGCGCACCATATCCACCGCGCCCCGCACCAGATCGGCGGCATTGAAGCCGAAGACCGACATCACGAAGCCCACCAGCAGCGAAAGCAGCACCAGCTTGATAATCACCGATACCGGGCTGCCGCCCATAAATCGCACCAGCGGGGAACGCGGCTCGGGGCGATAGTCTTCTGTCATGGCCAAGGCTCCATTTGGCAGGGTCAGACCCATCATATAGGCTTCATGCTGATTTGTATTAGGTGCTCCTTGTCACAAATGCTTCGACCCTCGCCGGCTTTCCCTTCTCCCCTTGAGGGAGAAGGTGCCCGAAGGGCGGATGAGGGGTTGGGAACTATCAAGCACATTGAGAGTTCGGGAGGCGTAGAACCCCTCATCCGTCTCGCGCTGCGCGCGATCCACCTTCTCCCTCAAGGGGAGAAGGAAGAGCACGTCGTGCAATGACCCGTCTCCCCCCCATCATCACCAACTGGTTCGCCGCCCGCTCCTGGTCCCCCCGTCAGCACCAGCTCGATGTGCTTGCCTCCTATCAATCAGGCGCCTCCCAGCTTCTCATCGCCCCCACCGGCGCGGGCAAAACCCTTGCCGGTTTCCTGCCCACGCTGGGCGATCTGGTCGACGGTCGCTTCGATGGCCTCCACACGCTCTACATCTCTCCGCTAAAGGCCCTCGCGGTGGACGTGCAACGCAATCTCTCGACGCCCATCATGGAAATGGGCCTGCCCATCCGCGTCGAGTCTCGTACGGGCGATACCTCTGCGGCCAAGCGCGCCCGCCAGCGGGTCAAGCCGCCGCAAGTGCTGCTCACCACGCCCGAGCAATTGGCCCTGCTTATTTCCCATCCCATGGCCGAGCTGATGTTCGGCTCGCTCCGCCGCGTCGTCCTCGATGAGTTGCATGCGCTCGTTACCTCCAAGCGCGGCGAACTCCTGTCCCTCGGCCTCGCCCGCCTCGCAACACTCGCGCCCGACATGCGCATCACCGCCCTCAGCGCCACCGTCGCCCGGCCCGATCTGTTGCGCGACTGGATCGCCCAGCCGCATCCAGATCGCCCCACCGACCTGTTGCGCATGGTCGGCGGCGCCCCGCCCGAACTCGCTATTCTGGAAACCGAAGAGCGTCTTCCTTGGGCCGGTCATTCTGGCCGTTATGCCCATCGCGAGCTTTACGACATCATCCAGCAGCACAAGACCACGCTGCTCTTCGTCAATACCCGAAGTCAGGCCGAAATGCTGTTTCAGGGCCTTTGGGACATCAACGAGGATATGCTGCCCATCGCCCTTCACCACGGCTCGCTATCGGTCGAACAGCGCCGCAAGGTCGAAGCCGCCATGGCCTCGGGCAAATTGAAGGCCGTGGTCTGCACCTCCACACTTGATCTCGGCATCGACTGGGGCGATGTCGATCTCGTCGTGCAGGTCGGTGCGCCAAAGGGCTCGTCGCGCATGCTGCAGCGAATCGGTCGCGCCAATCACCGGCTCGATGATCCGTCAAAGGCCCTGCTGGTCCCCTCCAACCGCTTCGAAGTGCTCGAATGCGAAGCCGCCGTCGAAGCCGTCTCCGAAGGCCATCAGGATAGCGAAGACCCCCATCCCGGCGGCTATGACGTGCTTGCCCAGCACATCCTCGGAATGGCCTGCGCCGATGCTTTCCACGCCGATGATCTCTTCGCCGAAATAACCCGCGCATGGCCCTACCGCGATCTGCCGCGTGAGCAGTTCGACCGCATCCTCGATTTCGTCGCCACCGGCGGCTATGCCCTGCGCGCCTATGAGCGCTATGCCCGCCTGCGCCTCACCGAAGATGGCAAATGGCGCATCGCCAATCCCCAGGTGGCCCAGCAATATCGGCTCAATATCGGCACCATCATCGAAGAGCCCATGGTTCGTGTCCGGCTGGTGCGCAGCAAGGAGCAAAAGCGTGGCCGCACCACCGGGCCCATCGGCGCTGGCGGTCGTGTTCTGGGCGAAATGGAGGAATATTTCTTCGGCACGCTGGTCCCCGGCGATACCTTCATTTTTGGTGGTGAAATCGTCGCCTTCGAGGGCATGAAGGACAACGAAGCCTTTGTCTCCCGCGCCGTCGCCAAGAACCCAAAAATCCCCTCCTATATGGGCGGCAAGTTTCCGCTCTCCACCTATCTGGCCGAACGTGTTCGCCGCATCATGGATAGTCCCGACGACTGGCAGAAATTGCCCGATCAGGTCAGCGACTGGCTGCGTCTGCAACGCGACCTCTCGGTGCTCCCGGCCCGCGATAGCCTGCTTGTCGAAACCTTCCCGCGCGGCGCACACAATTTCCTCGTCTGCTATCCCTTTGAAGGGCGTCTCGCTCATCAGACTCTCGGCATGCTGCTCACCCGCAGGCTCGAGCGCTTGCGCGCCCGTCCGCTCGGCTTCGTCGCCTCCGAATATGCCTTGGGCATCTGGGGTCTGGGCGACCTCTCGGCTCTCATCCGAACCGGACGCCTGTCGCTCGACGAACTTTTTGACGAAGACATGCTGGGCGACGATCTCGAATCCTGGCTTGATGAATCCGCTCTGATGAAGCGCACCTTCCGAAATTGCGCGATCATTGCCGGCCTGATCGAGCGCCGCCATCCCGGAAAGGAAAAGACGGGGCGGCAGATCACCATGTCTTCGGACCTCATCTATGATGTGCTCTACCAGCACGAGCCCGACCACATTCTCATTCAGGCCACCAGACGCGACGCTGCGCGAGGTCTGCTCGACATCGAACGCCTCGGCCACATGCTTGCGCGTATTCGTCACCACATCGTCCACAAACCCCTGCCGCAAATTTCCCCGCTCGCCGTCCCGGTCATGCTCGACATCGGCAAGGAGCCCATCTTCGGGGAAGGCAGGGAATCAGCTATGGCTGAAGCCGCCGATGAACTCTTGCGCGAAGCGATGGGTGAGCACTGACCCTCTTTCCTTCTCCCCTCGTGGGAGAAGGTGCCCGAAGGGCGGATGAGGGGGCCTTCGTTTTGGACAACACAAAGACCATATGAACAACGCCGCCCTCGCTGACCCCATCCCGGAAAATCCCGTGCTGCGTTTCGCCGGTCACAACTTTGAGCCGCTCCCGTCCGGCGCCCTTTATTGGCGCGCGCGGCAGACCCTGCTTGTGGCCGATCTGCATTTTGAAAAAATGGCGAGCTTCGCCCGTCGTGGCCAGTTGCTGCCCCCATACGATACGGCCATGACCCTCACCCGGCTGGAAGCCGATCTGCGTCGCACCGGTGCGACGACCCTGCTTTCACTCGGAGACACTTTTCATCGTGTCGACGCTAGCAGTCTGTTAACGAATTCGGACAGGATGCGACTGGATGCTATCGTCGAGCAGATCGACTGCATCTGGCTCTCCGGCAACCACGATCCAGCACCGCACGCCATCGGCGGCACCTGCCTGCCCGAGCTTGAACTGGATGGCCTGACCTTCACTCACGAGCCGCGCCGGGGAAAAACTGGCTTGATTTCCGGGCACTTACACCCCGCCGCCCGTGTCGCCATCAATGGCCGCTCATCGCGCAAACCGTGTTTCGTCCACGACAACCGCCTGATGATCCTGCCCGCATACGGTTCGTCCACCGGCGCCATCAACATCCTCGGCCCCGCATTCATCGGCCTCTTCAACATGCCGTCTCTGGAAGTCACTATGCTCGGCCGCGATCGCACCTATCCGGTGCCAACTCAGCGCCTCGTTGCGGGTTAAAGAGCTGTCAGCGCTTGAAAATTATGCCACCCAGCCAGCCGGTAAACAACGCCAGCATCACGCAGGCCAGCCCATAAAATAGCGGAAACTGCGTCGCCGATTGCGCCAGAAACCGCTCGAACCCGATCTTGCGCACCGCAAAACCTTCCGATTTCCGGGCAATAATCTGGCCATCCTTGAACACATAGGTCTGGGCGATATAAGGCCCCGGCGGCGCGCCGCTCGGCAGGGTCAGTTGGGCCTGATAAAACGTGTCCGACATGAACTGAACGCCGTTTTCCTGCACCCCGAACAGCCCTTCCTCCGACATCAACCGGATCAGCTCGCGACCGAAGTTCAGGGTTTTAAGAAAGCCTGCGGGATTTGGCACCATGGCATGGGATTCGGGCAGGATATAATTGGCATTGAGCAGAGCAATGTCCGCAATGTCGAGCAGGCGTCGGCTGGACAGAACGTGGAAATAGCTTGGAAACCGGCGGAATTGCACCTGTTCAGTATTGAGCCAGATGCCGAAATTATTGGTCATCCGACGCGCCACCCTGTCCTGAGTGGGCCCAAGAATGACGATAACAACCTGAAACGGTCCCGAAACAGCCCTCTCATTGGCTCCGACATCCGGCGCTATGGTGCCGTAAAAAGTCAGCCGTTCGCCGTCGAAGCTGGAAGTAATTTCCACGCTGTCATTGGAGATGCCGGAAATCAGCCGTTCGGCCAATACTGGCAGCGTCAATGCCATAAGGGCTAGAACAAGGGTGATGAGCCGCATCATCGCGCAATACTCGTCACGGCCATGGAATAGATGTCATTCGGCGTCAGCACCAGCGACAAGCCAAAGCGGATCGCGACGGCCAGCACCAGCAGCGCCAACAGGCCCCGCAATTGTTCCCCGCGCAAATGCTTGCCCGCAGCGGCGCCAAACTGGGCTCCGGCCACGCCACCCACCATCAGACAGAAGGCAAGCAGAATATCGACGCTCTGGCTTTGCACGGCATGCAAAACCGTCGTTGCCGCCATCATCGCAACCACTTGCGCCAGCGACGTGCCGATGACCACGCTACCGGGAACCCGCAGCAGATAAACCAACGCGGGCACCATGATAAAGCCGCCCCCAATGCCGAGCAGCGAGCCCACAAACCCGATGAAGAGGCCGATGACTAGGACCGGCAATACACTGATATAAAGGCGACTTTTCTTGAACCTGACGCGCCAGGGCAGGCCATGCATCCAGGTGTGCTGGTGCGGCAGGCGCTCGCGCACGACAATACCCTGCCGACGCTTGAGCAGGGCGCGGATCGATTCCTGCAGCATCATCACGCCGACAAAGCCGAGCAGGATCAAAAAGCCCAGCGCAATCACCAGATCAAGCTGACCAGCGTTGCGCAGCAGGGAGAACGCTGCCACGCCGCCAAAGGCACCCAGGATGCCCGACAGCACGAGATAAAGCGCCAGATGCAGGTCAATGCCGCCGCGGCGATAATGGCTGATCGCACCTGATGTGGATGCCGCCACCACCTGCCCGGTCACCGACGCCACTGCCACTGCGGTCGGCACCCCCGAAAAAATCAGCAAAGGCGTAAGGAGAAAGCCGCCGCCAACGCCGAACAGGCCAGACAAAAAGCCGACTGCCCCTCCGATCCCGACGAGAAAGAAGAGGTTCACGGAAAGCTCGGCGATCGGCAGATAGATCTGCAAGATCCTGATCCCGTAAATTTGTAGTTCGTCCGCCAATCTAGCGGATGGTCCGTCAACAAGAGGTCAAGGCAGTGACACCTGTGAGAAAAACTTCTGGCCCAAACCGCAGTCCGGGCCATCAATCTCTCTTAGGGCGTGTCGGCCTAAACCGGCTGGCTACCCAGAACCGCCAGCAGGCGAGGATTAACACGTCCCAGTTCGCTCATGCCTGTTGCCCGCTCGAACGCCTTGATGGCTTCTGCGGTGCGTGGGCCTGCAACCCCGTCCGGCGTGCCCACATCAAAGCCCAGCTTGGCAAGGCTTTGCTGCACCTTGAGGATCACGTCGCGACCGGAAATGGTTTCCCCCGGCTCGAATGCGCTCGACCAGATGCCGATAGGCGCGAAATTGGCGGCCAGATCGACCGATGCCAGTTTCCAGGTCCTGAGCTCTTCGGTGATGCGATTGACGGCCTCCGCAGAGAGCGATTTGGCAATGTCATCGCGAGCCTGAGCCGCATCCTTGTCGCCACTGCGTGCAGCCAGCGAGAACCATTTAAAGCTCTGCTCAAAGCTCTGCTCGACGCCCAGACCGCGCGCATAAAGCATACCTAGATTAAACTGGCTGTCGGTCATGCCCAGATTTGCGGCCTTCTCGAACCACTCTGCGGCCAGCTCGAATTGTTGATCACCCAATTGCCCACCGGCATAGAGCGCGGCGAGGTTATGCATGGCCATGCGATTGCCGGCTTCGGCGGCGCGCTGATACCACAGGCGAGCCTGCTCCATATCCTTCTCGACGCCTGCGCCAACCTCGTAGAGATTGCCCAGTCGGTATTGGGCCGGTGGGAAGCCCTGCGCAGCTGCACGTTCATACCACTTTGCCGCCTCAACCGGGTCTTTCTCGAACTGGCGCCCTTCGCTGAAAATCGCGGCGACCTCGAACTGTGCCTGCGCACTGCCTTTGGCTGCCGCATCACGCAGCTCGAGCGGCCCCACCTTTTCGGGCGGAAGCTCGAATGCTTCTACGGCAGCGGCCTTGCTGCCGATTGATCCCGTCACTGCCGGCGCAGCTTCGGTTTCAGTGTTGGCGAAGTCGATGCGCCCCGTTCCGGTCACCAGATTGGGCGGCAGCGGAGTTGACAATTGTGGCGTATTTGTCCGTGCAAAGCTCATCGGCTCGCCCGGATTGATCGATCCTGTCGCCGTTGTGTCAATCAAATCGATGACGCGCGGCGGCACGACGGACGATTGAGCATTAGACGGCGCTGGATTGTTCGTGGCTTCTGGCACCACTTCGCTGGTGACAACTGGAGCAGGTGCGCTTGCCCCACCGGTGCGCTGCAAGACCAGATTGAGCGCCAGCATGGAAACAGCCACTAGCGTTGCCGCGAGCAGAAGCGGCCTGCGATGGCGGGTAAGGAAGCTGACTTTCTCGCTCTCCTCAGGGCCAATTTCTGGCAATGGGGCAACTGGCTCTGGGGCCTTTTTCTGCTTTTTTGCCTTTGGCAGCGGCTTGGCTTCGGTGGACTCAGTCTCGACTGCCTGAACCCTCTGCGCCTCTTCGGTTGCCGCCTCCTGCTTGGCGGGGCGTACGCGTGACAGGGCACGGCTGATGATGGAATTGCTGACGGGTGCAGCCTCGACCTGCTCCTGTCGCAGGCGTTGAGCCCGCCGTGCCGCTGCGACGAAGGTGCTGGTGCTGGTCGTCGCTGCTGCCACCATGGGCGGTTCGGGCGCGCTTACAGGTTCGGCAAAGGGGTCATTGTCTTGCGGTGCCAGGCTCGACTGTGGCCGGGGCGGCTTTTGCGCTTGGCTGGGATCGAAGCGATGCTGCGTCGACACCGCCGCAGCGTCTGTCTTGGGCACATGCGGGATCACCGGCTTGCGCTGCACAAGCCCTTCCTCGCGCTTGAAGCCCGGGTCAATCAACGGTGCCTCGTCGGCCGGGTTGACCGGCATGGAGTCGCTTTTGCCCTTGCTGAGATTGGCCAGAATGGAGTCGAGCCGCTCGTTACTGTCCCGCCGCGGCTGGGTCGCCTCGGCAAAGGCATCCGGTTCCGCCGCTGCGGCCTTTTCGACCTTTGCGGGTGTAGTCTCGGGCTTGCGGGCCTGCGGCGCATCTGTGGGACGGCTAGCTTCGCTAGAGCGCGGCGAGAGCATAGCTTCAAGCCGGGCAAGGCGCTCGGCAGTTTCGCGTCCGGCCGTATTGAGCAGCGCTGACATGCGCTGTTCCATGGCCTGCATCTCGCCAGCGTCGGCTGCAGGGCCGCTGGAGCGCGAGACCGCTTCGGATGCGCGGGTTGCGATCATGTCGGCGAGGCTTTCGTAATCGGGGGTCTTGCCCGCCGATTTGATAAGCCCGGTCAGCCGGTCTTCGATGCTCTTGAGACTTTCCGGCCCAAAGACGGCGACCGGTGCAGGAGCCTTGCGACTCAACGCTTCACCGGTGCGCTCGGCTACCATATTGGCCAAAGCCTCGAAATCGGGCCGGTCTTCGCCACCGGCATAGAGCTTTGCGAGGCCATCGAGCTGGCTTCCCGCATCGTTCATGCGGGCCATCAGCGCCTTGAGCTGGCTTTCCACCGCCCCGCTGTCGATCTTGCCGCTCAGCGCCTCGATCTGGCTCTCGATTTTGGAGAATCGCGGTTCCATGCCCTTGAGGACCGCGTCACGCAGCGCACCGATATCGGCCTTGAGCGCGGCGACATTGCCATCGCCATCGTCCAGCGTTTCGAGCCGATCAGCTAGGGCCTCGACGCGCGCCATCAGCGTGTCGGGTGCACCGGAGCGATCCTTCATCGCCTTGGTGAAGGCGGCAAGTTCGCCCGTCAGCTTCTCGAAATCGCCCGAGGACAGGGCCACATTCTTTTCGATAGCGTCGATCCGGTCATAGACGTTGCGGACGCTGTCTTCGATGGCCTGCATGGCAGGGGCGAGAACTGCGGAGGCATCGGTTTTCGGATTGGCGCTGCGCTTTTTCTCGCGGATGACTTCGCGCTCAAGCTGCTCCGCCTGCAATTCGGCCAGTTTGCCAACCGTGCCAGCGACATCGTCCAGCCGCGCATTGATGGCGTTGAGATCGGCTTTTGGGGCGGCCTCGATCATGCCCGCTAGCGCTGCAATCTGGCTTTCGAGGCGCTTGACCTGCCCAGTTTCCCCGATGGCACCAGCCAGCAATTCGACAACCTGTGTCAGTTGCTCGACCTGCCCCGCCACTTCGCGCACATGCCCATTATTGCTGCGCTGCGTCTTGAGTTCGCCTTCCAGCCGTTCGAGCCTGTTGCTCATGCCGCCGACCAGCGCGCCAAGCTCGCGGATTTCAGGCATTTCGAACCGGCGAATTTCGGCCTTGGCGGGCCCCTGCCGACCCCTGATTTCCGCAATCGCATCGGCCAGATCATCGGTGTCGTCGTCAAAGCCATTGCGATCGGTAAAGCGATCCACGGCGCGCTTGACGGTGCGCAATGCCTCTTGACGGCGCGTGGCGCTTTCAGTGCCACTGACCTGCTCGCGCAAGCTTCGGACGCGGTGCGCCAGCCCGCTCATGGCGGGTTCTTCACGCATAATGTCAGGCTGCCCGTAGCGATTCTCGACCTTGTCGAGCAGGGCGACGAGTTCGCCACGCAAAGCCTGCCAGTCCCCGGCATCATGTTCCGGTTCGACAAAGTGCGATTGGGAATAGGCGCGTGGCATCTCGGGACCCTGTCACAAATACGCGGACCCCTCGCGATTCAACACGAAGGTATGAGCCTCACTCTTGGGAAAACATGGTAAAGAAGCCGTTAAGTATGCCTGCATTATGCAAATTTGTTAGGCAGAAAGCCCGCTATGAAGGGCGTTCGAGACCAGAATCAAAGGTGGAGAGCCATGACGCGCCGGCGCATCATCATTGTAGACGATCACCCGCTGTTTCGTGCCGCGTTGCGTCAGACTCTGTCAGGCGGTGACGCCACAATTAGCGTCGAGGAAGCAGGCGATCTCAATGGCTTAAGCGCCGCGCTGGACGCCGACCGTGACTGCGATCTGGTTCTGCTTGATCTGAACATGCCCGGCGTGAGGGGCTTTTCGGGGCTTCTGCTGCTACGCGCCCAATATCCAGATATTCCGGTGATGATTATCTCGGCAGTCGAAGACAGCACGGTCATACGTCGCGCCTTCGAGCTTGGCGCCGCCGGTTACCTGCACAAATCCGTCGGGCCGACCGAAATCCGCCGCGCCATAGAAACTGTGCTCTCTGGCGAAGTTTTCGTTCCCGCGGGCATGACGCTGGGTGGGGAGGACGATCATTCCGCGCTGATGAAGCGTCTGGCGACGCTGACCCCACAGCAGGTTCGGGTGCTGATGATGCTCAGCGACGGTCTGATGAACAAGCAGATCGCGTATGAACTGTCGATTTCCGAGGCAACGGTGAAAGCGCACGTCTCCGCTATCCTGCAAAAGCTGGACGTTGATAGCCGGACCCAGGCTGTAATCGCCGCCGCCCGCATTGAAGATGGCCAGTTTGAAGCACTGTTCTCCACCGGCGCGGACAAGGCCAGCTCATGAAGCCCGAAATTTCCATCATCACCATTGGCGTCGACGATCTAGACCGCGCCTTCGGATTTTATCGGGCCTTGTTCGAACTGCCAGATGAACAGATTGGTGCCGGCGAAGATCATGTTGCCTTTTTCTTCGATGATAAATTTAGCTTCGTGCTGTTTCCCCGCGCCGACATCGCACAGACGGCTGGCAAGTCTGACGCAGTTGCAGGCACGCCCGGATTCGTCCTCAGCCACCGCGCCCAAAGCGCCGAAGAGGTGGATGCCATTCTTGGTCAGGTCCTCGCCGCCGGCGGAGCCATCGTCACGCCGGGCACAGAATCGGAATGGGGATACTCAGCCTATTTCGAGGATAGCGAGGGCAATGTCTGGGAACTGATGGCGACGCCAAAGGCAAATTGACCTTTTCAGTCTAAGCATCCCGCCTGCGTCTGCATCAGCACCGCGCTGCCCTCGGACTTGATCCGAGGGCCATTACCCAAGCCCTCAATTATGTGTCGTAGATCGCGTTTAAAGAGATGTCCGCAGAGACAATCCCTAAAATCCGCCACCCGTCTTGAACCCGCCGCTCTTGCGCGACCCCGAAGACCCCGTGCGTGGACGAGAAAATCCGCCGCCACCCGAAGATGATCCGCCGCCCCAGCCGCCACCAAAGCCACCGGATGGCCGGTTTTTCTTAGCGCTATTGCCGCTGCCGCCAAAGCTGCCATCGGGCCAGTTGAAGCCGCCGCCGCTGGGTGGCCAGGGATTGTTGTTGCCTTTGGAATTGCTGCTCTGGCGCGTGCTTTTATAGCCCGCGCCCCATTCACTGCCCGCGGCCCAGTTCTGGCTGCGCCGCCACTGATCCCAATAGCTGGCGGCCGAAATACCGCCGCGCAGGAATTGATCGAGCATATCGCCAACGAGCCGGTCTTCCTTGAAGCTGGATGCGGGATCGTCGAAGCGCTGCTTCTTGAATTCCCATTGAATGTCTTCCAGTTCGCGCCGCCGCGCCGCCAGCACTTTTAGCCGCTCACGCTGCTCGCGGCTTTCATCGTCTTCTTCCTTGAGCCTGCGGCGCGCGTCATCGATCTGGGCGACGATGGTGTCGTCCTGCCCCGTGCGTGTCTGCCGCGCTGCGGCGAGCAGCGTCTGGATATCTTCGCGGCCCAGAGCTGCGGCCAGTTCAGTCGTTGCCGTCTCGAAAGCCGGGTCTTTGCCCTCTGCCAGCGCTTGCAAAGTGCTGGCAGCCCCATCACGCTGGTCCTCGGTCTTGAGAATATCGGCATCGAGCGCTTCGATGTCGCCCTGAAGTGCAGCGATCGCTTGCCGGATCGGCTTACCCCCTGCCTTGTCAACTGCGGCCACCAGCATCGCTGCTAGACCGGCTTCCGCCTCCTGCACCAGCGCTTCCTGCCGCTCCGCATGTTCGCGCAGGCGCAATGGAATTTCGTTCAGCATGGCGTAGTTGGGCCGCGCCTTCTGGAAGCTGGTCAGGTCGGCCACCATTCGGTCGAAATAACGCGCGAGATTGCCGGCCTTGTAGCTGGGCGTGCCATAACCGGCATTCCACAGATACATAAACAAGGGGTCTTCCCGGTAAGGGCGACCTTTTTCCTCGCGATCCGCTTCGGCCTGTTCGGTCTTGCGCATCGATTGCTCGGCAACCCTGTCCAGTTCCTCGGTCTCGGCCTTGCGCGCCTGAAATTCCGGGTCAGTGGCCAAACTTGCAGAAATACCGGCGGTCAGCGTATCGAGTTTGTGCTGCTGATCTTCGAGCAGTGCCAGAGCGGCTGTGCGCCTTTCCACCAGTCCGGTACGCTGCTGGTCAAGATCGGCCATAGCCTTTTCGGCTTTGAAGACATCACGAGCATGGCTCTTGAGCAAGTCGCGCGCCTTGGCTTCGGCGCTGGTAATGCGTCCGTCCAATTCACCCTGAACAGCCGGATCAAGCCGCAATTGCGCCAACTGGCGAAACAGCTCCGCTTCGCCTTCCTTGATTTTGGCGATGCGTTCGGCAGATCGCGATACGCGCTTGGAAAGCTCGTCCTCCTCACGGCGAATGTCACGCATCGCCTCTTCGAGACTGGCCAGTGCCTGGGGTCCGCGGATGCTCATGTCATCACCACTGTGTCACCGCGCCGCCCGTGACGGGCATCAGATATTCCACGTCCAGAAACCCTTCCGACTTTCTGCCCACCAGATTGCCCTGGATAATGCCATCATCCAGCTTGTCGGCGGCGACGGCGTTGTAAACCGTTTCCGGCACACGAACGCCCCACATATCGACGCTCTCGGTCTGCCCGGTTTCCTCGTTGAGAATAGGCAGGGTCAGAGCATTGCCGTCCGGGTCGAGCGCCTCGACAACGATGTAGTAATTGGTGGCGTCGGTATTGATCTCTGGAAAGGTCCAGAAGCCCGATTGCACACTCTGCCGATTGACCACCCGCAAACTATATTGCTGACGCAGCTGATCGCGCAGATCGGTCAGACGCTGCACCACATCTTCTGCGCCATCCCGATTACCCTCGGCTGCAAAGGCCTTGCCGCGGGCAAGAAGCGCATCAGCTTGCACCACCGCCTGCTGGACTTTGGTTTCGTCATAGATAGTCTGATAAAGGCTATCCATCTGCGCGGGCAGCGCCTCTGTCAGTTCAATCCGGGCCTGCTCTGCCTGACCGCGCTGGATGGGCTGCCACACGCCGAAATAGCCTATACCGAGCGCAAGAGCGCCAAAGAGGACTGCAAGGGCAGGGCGGCCCCAGCTTTTACGGCTGACATAAAGACGGGCAAGGGTGGTCTTGAAGCTGGGGGCAGGGGGCTCATAGGTAAAGCGGCTCTCGGCCAGCGCCGAAACGCCTTCCTTCAGGATGTGGTCGGGAACCTCTATCCCCTGCTGGTGATAGATAGTGCGCAGCCTTTCGATCAACTGTTGTTCCCGCGCCACTCCGTCGAGTTCGCGTGTAACCAGGTCTTGCCGGTGACGGAGCGTGTCGACCACGTCCATCGCCAGCATGACTTCATCAAGCGGTGCAGCCGGCTTTGCCGTCGCGTCACTCATGCCTGTCTATCGCCCTCAGCGTCCGAGGCTTCAGTTCTTGGTTTCGAGCAGCAGGGCATTGCCCTCTGCCGCCAGCGTTGCCAGCCGGCGCTTGCCGTCTTCCACCGCGTCGCGGATTTCCGCTGAATTCTTGGTCGAGGCCACGCGCATCTCGTTGATGATCGTGCGGCTCTTTTCCTGGAAGTTGACCACGCTATCGACCAGCTTCTTGACCGCATCGGCGCGTACCGTCGGACCATAACCCGCCTTGATGGCTTCTTCCTGCACCTTGTCTCCGATTTCCGAGAGCGTTTCGAGGCTCTTGGACATGCCTTCCTTCATTGCGTTCAGCGTCTCGGTCGATTCATGCAGGCCGAACATGCCGGTGAACGAGGCGGAGAGAGCGGTCAGCACCGTCTCATTGGTCGAGAAGAACGAGATCGACTGCTGATAGACGCGCTCCTTGGCATTGGTGGTCTGCATAAGCCGCGCCATCACCACTTCGCTCGTATTGTAGGAAATGGTCAGATTGTCCGAGAGGTCCTTGGCAATCTGATAGCGCTTTTCCTCGTTCTGCATCTCGCGCAGCCGCTCGTCGCGGGCCATTTCGAGGCGGGCGCGGTCAGCAGGAACATCGCCGGTATAGGCGGCGAGTTCATCGGCCGATTTCTGCAGAATGTCCTTGCGCTCGCCGAGCCGCTTTTCAGCCACCTGCAGCAATTCGAGCGCCATCACTTCGGCCTGCTTGAGCGCGCCACGGAAGTCGCGATAGGCTTCAAGGATGATCTGCTCGCGGTCGATCTGGTCCTTGGTGTCGCGGGTGACTTCGAGATAGGTGTCGCGGATCTTGTTGAAGCGAGTGGCAATATCGCCCCGGCTCACCTTCATCCACACGTTGGACACGCGCTCCATCAGGTCGATCTTGTTGTCCTGCAACTGGTCGACCATCATCTTGGCGTCGTCGCGGATGGAGTCGAAACCTTTGGTGATGTCTTCGTAGCGCTCGCCAATCTTCATGGCAGCGACCTGTTCGCGTACCACTTCATTGAAAGCACTGGCCTGGCTCAGCGTGCGGCCAATCAGAATGACGCGGGTTTCGTCCAGCTCCGTGATCTGGCTCAACAGGCCGGTAATGGGCTGCTCGCCCTGCTGTTCCGGCCAGATGCCCAGATCGCGAATGGCATTGACCGCCTTGTCGAGATACTGCAACGGCTTTTCGGCCAGCGTGGTCACGGTGGAATTTGCGCTGGTTGCTGTCGTTGTCACGTTTTCGGTCATTCCTGCATCCCTCTGGATATGGGTCAGTCTGGCGGGTGCCTCTTCCCCTAGATTGCGTCTGCCGCGCCGCCTGACAATTGCAAGTGCGGCTATCGCCAACTATTTAGGTCATATTGGTGCGAAAAAGCCGCAGGTAAAGATGAGGTCCTCCGCGATGTTCGATGCTGTTGAGGACTGCAAAACCTATCTATGGAGCCGCTGAATGGAATTCGGCGGCAAATATCGTATCGAAGCGTCGCGCATGGCGGTCTGGACTGCGCTCAACGATCCCGAAATGCTCAAGGCGGCAATCCCCGGCTGCGATGCGATCGCCTGGTCCGGGCCCGCAAGCCTCGACCTTGAAATCAAGGTCAATCTCGGCGTCGTCAGACCAACCTTCAAAGGCGAGCTTGAACTGTCCAATGTGATCCCGGCTGAGAGCTATACCCTGGCTGGTCGCGGCAAAGGCGGGCTCATGGGGCTGGCGCAAGGCGCTGCTGATATTACGCTCGTTGATGAGGATGAAGCCACGATACTATCCTTTATCGCCAATGGCGGCGCTTCGGGGCAGATCATGAAAATGGGCAAGGCCATTATCGGCAATTCGGCTCAAAAGATTATCGACGGCTTCTTCGAACGCTTTGCCAAGGCCATGGGCGCCGAAATCACCCCACTTGGATCCAGATAAAGCAGAATTTACCGGATCGTAACCACGTTCATATCCGCCGCGAATTGGCCACGTTTCGGCCGCGGCAGATGCGCTACACAGATCGCGTTCCACGCAATTTGTGTCAAATCCGAACCATGTCCTCCCAGACCCGCGATTCCCTCGCTCTTTACGCCATTGCTGCTGTTTTTGTGCTCGTGACCCTCTATGCCGATGGTGGTCTGGGTCGATTGTTTCAGGCAGTGCTGGAGCGCATTTAGGTTTTTTGCGTAACTCTTGTGCGAATCCCCGCCCTGATTAAGCACATTGCGCACGAATTTTGACCAACCGGAAAAATTTCGCGCAATCCCTCTTGCGGGCGAACCCATTGCACGGTTTTATCCGCTGTTAGCGCATTCAGTTTTTGCCTCGAACCTTGAGTTCGATACTGGTTGCGAGACAGGGAGACTAATCAATGAAAATTTCGACCCTTACCAAGGCTGTTGCCTCCAGCGTTGCTTTCAGCGCGCTGATCGCCGGCACGGCCTTTGCCGATGGCGCCCTCGTCTATGACGGTGGCGGCAAGTTCGATAAGTCGTTCAACGAAGCTGCCTATAACGGCGCTGAAATGTTCAAGGCCGAAGGCGGCAATTATCAGGACCTGGAAATCTCGGGCGATGCCATGCGTGAACAGGCCGTGCGCCAGTTCGCCTCGCGCGGCAACAACCCGATCGTGCTGCCGGGCTTCTCCTGGGAAACCGCTCTGCGCGCGGTAGCGCCGGAATTCCCCGATACCAAGTTCACCATCATCGACACCGTCGTTGATCTCCCGAACGTTCAGTCGGTCGTCTTCAAGGAACAGGAAGGCTCCTACCTCGTCGGTATTCTGGCTGCCATGCAGTCCGAAACCGGCAAGATCGGTGTTGTCCCGGCCTTCAACTTCGACCTGCTCGAAGCTTTTGCCTGCGGTTACGCGCAGGGCGCCAAGTCCGTGAACCCGGACATCGAAGTGCTCGAAACCTATGTCGGCACCGGCTTTGATGCCTTTAACGATCCGGTCAAGGCCACTGAAGTTGCCAAGTCGCAGCTCGATCAGGGTGTCGACGTCGTATTCCAGGTTGCTGGTGGTGCAGGCGCAGGCGTGCTCCAGGCTGCTGCCGACGCTGGCAAGTTCTCCATCGGCGTTGACTCCAACCAGAACCACCTGCATCCCGGTTCGGTCCTGACCTCCATGGTCAAGCAGGTTGACGTTGCTACCTACAATGCCATGAAGGGCGTTGAAGACGGTACTTGGGAGCCTGGCCTGGTGGTTCTCGGTCTGGCCGAAGGTGGTGTTGGCGCGGCATTCGACGACAACAATGCTTCGCTGATCACCGATGAGATGAAGGCTGCCGTCGAGAAGGCTACCGCCGACATCATTTCGGGCGCCGTGACGGTTCACGACTTCCGCGACGACAAGCAGTGCCCGTCTCTCTAAACTGAAAAGGGGTCAGGACTTAGCATGACTAGTCTGAACCCGGAAAACACGCAGCGGTCCGAAGGGACCGCTGCGGCTCCGCTCGCAATCGAGCTTATTGGCATCAACAAGCATTTTGGCCCGGTTCACGCCAACCGCGACATTGACCTCGCGGTCAGGCGCGGCACGGTGCATGGCATTGTGGGCGAAAACGGCGCGGGCAAGTCCACGCTGATGTCGATCCTCTATGGCTTTTATACCGCCGATAGCGGGGAAATCCGCGTTAACGGCAAAGCCCAGACCATCACCGACAGCCGCCACGCTCTGGCGCTCGGCATTGGCATGGTGCATCAGCACTTCATGCTGGTCGACAATTTCACCGTCCTCGAAAACGTCGTGCTCGGCGCTGAGGATTCCGCCCTTCTGCGCCCAACGCTCAACAAGGCGCGCGATCAGCTCAAGGCTTTGGCGCGCGACTATGGGCTTGAAGTTGATCCCGACGCCATCATCGAAAATCTGTCGGTGGGTCAGCAGCAGCGCGTAGAAATTCTGAAAGCGCTCTATCGCGGCGCCGAAACCCTCATTCTCGACGAGCCCACTGGCGTCTTGACCCCGGCAGAGGCCGATCACCTGTTCCGCATTCTCGGCAAGCTGCGCGAGGAAGGCAAAACCATCATTCTGATCACGCACAAGCTGCGCGAGATCATGGCCATCACCGACGAAGTTTCGGTCATGCGCCAGGGCGCGATGGTCAAGACGCTGCAAACCGCAGAAACCAGCCCTGAACAATTGGCCGAGCTGATGGTGGGCCGCCGCGTGCTCTTGCGCGTCGAAAAAGGTCCAGCCAATCCGGGCAAAGTGCTGCTCGACGTGCAGAACCTTATCGTCACCGACGATTTCAAGGTGCCGCGCGTCAAGAATATCAGCTTCCAGGTCCGGGCCGGTGAAATCGTCGGCATTGCCGGCGTTGCGGGCAACGGCCAGTCTGAATTGCTCGAATCCATCGCAGGCATGCGTGATCAGCTTGGCGGTACCATCTCGGTCAATGACAAGCCGCTCTCGCTCGAAGGCGACGATGGCGCGGCGCGCGCACGACTCGCCGGTCTCGCTCATGTGCCCGAAGACCGATTGCGCATGGGGCTCGTCACAAATTTTGCCGCTTGGGAAAATGCCATTCTCGGCTATCAGGACAAATATGGTGCGGGCCTCGGCCTCGACATCACCAAGGCGCGCAGCACCGCCGAAGACTACATGAAGAAATTCGATGTGCGCCCGGCAAATCTTGATCTCAAGACTGCCAATTTCTCCGGCGGCAACCAGCAGAAAATCGTTCTGGCGCGCGAGATGGAGCGCGATCCCGATGTCCTGATCGTCGGCCAGCCGACGCGCGGCGTCGATATCGGCGCGATTGAATTCATCCACAACCAGATCATCAAGATGCGTGACGCGGGCAAGGCTATCCTGCTCGTCTCGGTGGAGCTGGATGAAATCCGCTCGCTGGCCGACCGCATCCTCGTCATGTTCGATGGTCACATCGTGGGCGAAGCCGACCCGGCCACGGCAGACGAAACCGAACTGGGCCTGCTCATGACCGGCTCGCATCCCGACCGCAAGGTCACCGAGCCCGGTACGCTCCCGGCACACGAAACGCCCGTTCAGCAAACCATGGTGCAGATGAGCCCCAAGGATAATTCCGGCAGGGAGACCAACTGATGAACACCTTGCCGCGCTGGGCTGATGTCGTTCTTTTACCCGTTCTGAATGTCGTGCTCGCCTTCCTTGTCGGCGGGCTGATCGTGCTGGCCGTCGGCCAGAACCCGATAGAAGCCGTGGGCATCATGCTCTATGGCGCGTTCGGCTATGGCTCGGGCTTCGGCTATACGCTCTATTACACCACCGATTTCATCTTTGCCGGGCTCGCCGTTTCGCTCGCTTATCATGCGGGCCTGTTCAATATCGGCCCAGAGGGGCAGGCCTATGTAGCCGGTCTTGGCGTTATCCTGATAGGCCTGGCGCTCAACGGCATGCATTGGGCCGTGGTCTTCCCCCTGATGATCGTCTGCGGCGCGGCCTTCGGGGCCACCTGGGCTTTCATTCCCGGCTATCTGCAAGCGAAACGCGGCAGCCACATCGTTATCACCACCATCCTGTTCAACTTCATCGCCACCTCGCTGATGGGTTATCTCATCAGCCGTGTGCTCAAGCCGGCTGGCGTCAATTCCGATGAAAGCGCGCCTCTGGAAGCCATTACCCGCGTGCCGCAGTTGCGCACCTTCATCGAGCTGTTCCGCAATTCGCCGGTCAATCTCACCTTCTTCCTCGCCATAGCGGCGCTGGCCTTTGTCTATTGGCTGATCTGGCGCACCAAGTTTGGCTATTCGGTGCGCGCCCTCGGCAACAATCCGACCGCCGCCAATTATGCCGGTATCTCCAATCAGAAGATGATCATGATCGTCATGGCTATGGCCGGTGCGCTGGCAGCCATGGTCGCTGTCAACAATGTCGGCGGCGTGCAGGGTCGTCTCATCCTCAATTTCGTCAATGGTGCAGGTTTCGTCGGTATCGCGGTGGCCTTTATGGGCCGGGCGCATCCGGTGGGCGTCGGCCTTTCGGCCCTGCTCTTCGGCATTCTCTATCAGGGCGGGCAGGAGCTGGCTTTCCAGATGCCGGGCATTACCCGCGAAATGATCGTTACCATCCAGGCACTGGTCATTCTCTTCACGGGTGCCATGGGTGACATGCTGCGTGGACCGCTGGCCCGTATTCTGTCCCGATCTGATCAAGCGGCGGGAGCCAGATAATGGATCAATATCTCGTCGACATCACCCTCATTCTCGACTCCACCGTGCGCCTCGCTGTGCCGCTCATTCTGGCCTGTCTTGCGGGCCTCTTCTCCGAGCGCGCCGGTATCGTTGACATCGGTCTCGAGGGAAAATTGCTCGCTGGCGCCTTCGCCGCCGCCGCCATGTCGGCGGTCACCGGCTCGGCCTGGCTCGGCCTTCTGGCTGGTATCGGCGCGGCCCTGTTGTTCTCCGGAATTCACGGTCTTGCCTCGATCAATTTCAAAGGCAACCAGACTATTTCCGGCGTGGCACTCAATTTCCTCGCCGCTGGTCTCACCACATTCCTTGGCCAGTCCTGGTTCAAGCGCGGCGGCTATACGCCACAATTGTCGGGCGATCAGCGCTTCAGCCCGATCACGCTGCCCTTTGCCAATGAGCTCAAGGACGTGCCGATCTTCGGCCAGATTTATTGGGAGCTGATCTCCGGCCACAATATCATCACCTATTTCGCCTTCATCGCCGTGCCGGTAACGGCATGGATATTGTTCCGCACGCGCTTCGGCCTGCGCCTGCGCGCCGTGGGCGAAAATCCCAAGGCCATCGACACGGCGGGCATTTCGGTGACGCTGCTGCGCTATCAGGCGCTGATCATCACCGCCGTACTGGTGGGTATTGGCGGGGCCTATCTCTCCATCGCCCAGTCGGCGGGTTTCAACAACAACATGTCGGCCGGTCGCGGCTACATCGCGCTTGCTGCGCTGATCTTCGCCAAGTGGCGCCCGGGTCCGGCCCTGCTTGTCTGTCTCATGTTCGGCTTCCTCGATGCCTTCCAGTTCCGCATTCAGGGCCAGTCCTTCCCGCTGATCGGGGAAGTGCCGGTTCAGGCCATTCAGGCGCTGCCCTATGTGCTGACGGTCATCCTGCTTGCCGGTTTCATCGGCCGCGCCGTGGCCCCTAAGGCTTCGGGCATCCCCTATACCAAGGAGCGCTAGCCGAAAGGCTGGCGCTATGACGCCATGACCACGACAGAAGACGATAAGGCCCTGTTCGAGGCCGCCGAAGCCGTTCGCAGGAATGCTTACGCGCCCTATTCGAAATTCCAGGTCGGCGCCGCCATCCTCGCCGATGACGGCAAGATTTATTCCGGCTGCAATGTCGAAAACGCCGCTTATCCGGTGGGCAATTGCGCCGAACCCAGCGCCATCGCCGCCATGCTTGCGGGCGGCGGCAAGCGCATAAAGCGCATTTACGTCACCGGCCCGGGCACCTTGCCCGTCACGCCCTGCGGCGGCTGTCGCCAGCGCATCCGCGAATTTGCCGATCCCGACGTAGAAGTCATTTCCCACGGCGTCGATGGCACGCCGCTCGTGCAGACTCTCGGCCAGTTGCTGCCGCACAGCTTTGGCCCCGAATATCTGCCGTCGTAATTCGGGCAGCATTGCTCAATAAAAGGGACGAGAACCAACATCGTCCCATAGGAGGATCGATGAGTCTCAAGATCGTCGACAACAAGCATCCGGAAGCCGTTCATAAACGCAATCCTGGATACCCTCTCGACCTCGATTGGGTCGAACGCGTCCGCATGAATCGCTCGGCCCTCGAACGGCGCGCTGGCTCCATTGGCGCGCGCCGTACGGTCAAGAAAGATTACCAGCTCGCCTGGCTGCTGCGCGCGATCACGATGATCGACCTGACGACCCTCAATTCTGACGACACCGATGGTCGCGTCGAGCGCCTTTGCGCCAAGGCCCGCAATCCGCTGCGCGCTGAAATCCGCGAAAAGCTCGGCATTGGCGATCTTCGTGTCCTCCCCGGCGCGGTTTGCGTCTATCACACCTTCGTCCACACTGCCGTCCAAGCCCTTGAAGGCACAGGCATTCCCGTCGCCGCAGTGTCCACTGCCTTCCCCCATGGCCTCGCTCCCGTCGAAACCAAAATCGCCGAGATTGAAGCCTCAGTAAAAGACGGCGCCGAAGAAATCGACATCGTCATCGAACGCGGCATGGTCCTGCGCGGCGATTGGCAGGCGCTCTACGATCAGGTGAAATCCTTCCGCAAAGCCTGCGGGAACGCGCATATCAAGACCATCCTGGGCACCGGTGAACTCGCTACCCAGACCAATATCGCCAAGGCAAGCCTCGTCTGCATGTTGGCCGGTGCTGATTTCATCAAGACCTCGACCGGCAAGGAGAAGGTCAATGCCAACCTCGTCACCTCCCTGACCATGATCCGCATGATCCGTTGGTTCGCCGAGGAAACTGGCATCGAAATCGGCTACAAGCCCGCCGGCGGCATCGCCACGGCTGGGGACGCGCTCAAATATATGGCGCTGATCAAGGAAGAACTGGGCAACCACTGGTTGCAACCGCACCTCTTCCGCTTTGGCGCATCCTCGCTTTTGACGGACATCGAACGGCAATTGGAGCATGGCCTCACCGGCCAATACGCCGCAGATTATCGTCAGCCGATGGTGTGATGAATTTGGAGGGAGCAAAGGCCCCCTCATCCGGCGCTGCGCGCCACCTTCTCCCACGAGGGCAGAAGGAAGAGAACCAGGCTCTCCGCGTTGCCCTTCTCCCTTGATGGGAGAAGGTGCCCGAAGGGTGGATGAGGGTGGGGCAACAGGCACCTATCCCGGAGGAAGCAATGAACAAGATCGCGCAAATCTTCGATAGCCTCGAATACGGTCCGGCCCCCGAAGCCGCCGATCAGGCCAATGCCTGGCTCGAAAGCAAGGCTCGCTCTTTCGGTCATTTCATCGATGGCAAATGGACCAAGCCGGGCAAGACGTTTGCCTCGACCAATCCGGCCAATGGCCAAAAACTCGCCGATATCACCGACGGCACATCCGCCGATGTCGATGCCGCCGTCAAGGCCGCCCGCGCCGCATTCAAAGGCTGGAGTGCGCTGCGCGGCTATGAGCGGGGCAGATATCTTTATGCTATCGCCCGCATGATCCAGAAGCATGCTCGGCTCTTCGCCGTGCTCGAAACCATGGACAACGGCAAGCCGATCCGCGAAAGCCGAGATGCCGATATTCCGCTGGTTGCGCGTCATTTCTACCATCATGCGGGCTGGGCGACGCATCTCGATACCGAGTTTCCGGGCATGACGCCCTATGGCGTCTGCGGGCAGATCATCCCGTGGAACTTCCCGCTTCTTATGCTGGCCTGGAAGATTGCCCCCGCTCTGGCTGCGGGCAACACGGTTGTTCTAAAACCCGCCGAATTCACGTCGCTGACCGCGCTGCTTTTTGCCGAGATTTGTGAGCGCGTTGGCCTGCCCAAGGGCGTTGTCAATATCGTCACCGGCGAGGGCGACACCGGGGCGGCCATCGTCAATCATCCCGACATCGACAAGATTGCCTTCACTGGCTCAACCGAAGTCGGCAAGATCATCCGTGCGGCCACGGCTGGGTCCGGCAAGGGGCTGAGCCTCGAGCTGGGCGGCAAGTCGCCCTATATCGTATTTGAAGATGCCGATCTCGATTCAGCCGTTGAAGGCCTGGTCGAAGCCATCTGGTTCAATCAGGGGCAGGTGTGTTGCGCTGGGTCGCGCCTTCTGGTGCAGGAAAGCATCGAGGAGCGCTTCATCGCCAAGGTGAAAACCCGGATGCAGAAACTGCGCGTCGGCGATCCTCTTGATAAATCTATTGATATTGGCGCTCTGGTTGCTCCTGTGCAGGTCGAGCGCATCAAGGATCTGATGAAGCGCGGTGTGGCCGAGGGCGCGGTGGTCTATGAGCCCGATGGGCACATTCCCGCCGATGGCTGCTTCCTCAAGCCCGCTTTGGTCACCAATGTCTCGCCTGCCAACACGCTGGTAGCAGAGGAAATTTTTGGGCCGGTTCTCGTCGCCATGAGCTTCCGTACGCCGGAAGAAGCCGTGGCTCTGGCCAACAACACCCGCTATGGCCTCGCAGCGACGTTGTGGAGCGAGAACATTAACCTCGCCCTCGACATTGCGCCCAAGCTCAAGGCTGGCGTGGTCTGGATCAATGGTACCAACCAGTTCGATGCGGCGGTTGGTTTCGGTGGGTATAAGGAAAGCGGATATGGCCGCGAGGGTGGACGTGAAGGCATGGCCGCCTACCTCAAGCCCTTGTGGGAAAAGGAATTGAAGGTAGCTCCGGTCGTCAAGTCGGCGCCTGCGAAGGCCGCTAATCTACTCGATGGTGGCCATCTCGATCAGACGGCCAAGATGTATATCGGCGGCAAGCAGGCACGGCCGGATTCGGGCTATAATCGCCCCGTTCATGGGCCCAAGGGCGAGCTGGTCGGCGAGGTCGGGGACGGCAATCGTAAGGATATTCGTAATGCAGTTGAGGCTGCCCGGGCCGCTACAGGTTGGGCAAACACCCCCGCCCATTCACGGGCGCAAGTGCTTTATTTCCTTGCAGAAAATCTCGATTACCGCCGCGACGAATTTGCTGCCCGCATCAAGGCGCAGACGGGTGAGGATGGGGCCAAAGAAGTCGCCTTGTCGGTCGAACGGCTCTTTGCTTTTGCTGGCTGGGCCGACAAGTTTGACGGTGCGGTGCACAACCCACCGATGCGCGCCATTGCGGCCGCCATGGTCGAGCCGCTGGGCGTGGTGGGGATTGTCGCATCAGATAACAATCCACTGCTTGGTGCTATCAGCCTGTTAGCGCCGACAATCGCAATCGGGAATACGGCAGTCCTAGTGCCATCCTCGCGTCATGGTCTGTCGATGGCCGACTTCTACCAAGTGCTCGAAACCTCCGACATGCCCTCCGGCGTGGTCAATATCGTCACCGGTGACAGCCTGACGCTGGCCAAGACGCTGGCGGAGCATGATGGGGTGGACGGGCTCTGGTTCATGGGATCGGCGGACGGATCGGCGATGGTGGAAAAGGCATCGATTGGTAACCTCAAGCAGACCTGGACCAGCCGTGGGCTCGACTATGATCTCACCGATCCACGTTTTTCCGGTGACTACTTCCTGTCGCGGGCAACGCAGGTGAAAAACGTCTGGATTCCCTACGGAGCCTGAGCCATGGCAGAAAAGATCGAAATCGAAAATGTCGGCCAGCCGGGAAAGATTTACCGCGTCGATGCGGTCAAATTCGTCGCGGTGAAAGAGGCCGTGCTGGCGACCTTGCCGAGCGACGCGCCCGGTATGTCGGTGAGCGATCTTATCGCCGGGGTAAAACCCAAACTGCCGCAGGACCTGTTTCCTGGCGGAGAAAAGGCGGGCTGGTGGGTCAAGGCAGTGCAGCTTGATCTTGAAGCCAAGAACATTATCGCCCGGGCCGATAAGCCGCCGGTCAGGCTTTATAAGCTGTAGCTAATGGTTTTTCTCCCTCAAGAAGTCATCATCAGGAAACGCAATGGCGCGGCCCTGTTGCCTGAGGACATTGCCCAATTCATCGCGGGCTTCGCCAACGGCAATGTGTCCCATGCGCAGGCAGCAGCCTTTGCCATGGCGGTCTATTTCAACGACATGAGCATGGATGAGCGCGTGGCGTTGACCAAAGCCATGCGCGATAGTGGCAATGTGCTGGACTGGTCCCATCTCGATGGTCCGGTGGCCGACAAGCATTCGACAGGCGGGGTGGGCGACAATGTCAGCCTCATGCTCGCGCCGATCCTCGCCGCGCTGGGCATTTACGTGCCGATGATTTCGGGCCGCGGTCTCGGCCATACCGGCGGCACACTCGATAAGTTCGATGCTATTCCGGGGTATCAGACCAGCCCGGACAATGCGCTGTTCCGCAAAGTGGTGAAAGAGGCCGGTTGTGCCATTATCGGCCAGACAGCCGACCTCGCCCCTGCCGACAAGACGCTTTACGCCATCCGCGACGTCACCGGTACGGTAGAATCGATTCCTCTGATCACCGCCTCCATTTTGTCCAAGAAACTGGCCGCAGGGCTGGACGCGCTGATCCTGGACGTGAAAACGGGCTCTGGCGCGTTCATGCCGACGCTGGAAAAGTCGCAAAACCTTGCCGACAGTCTGGTCACCGTCGCCAATGGTGCAGGCCTTAAAACCGGCGCTCTCATCACCGACATGAATGAGCCATTGGCCAGCGCAGCTGGCAATGGGCTTGAAGTCCGCAATGCCGTCGATTTCCTCACCGGCATCCATCAGGACGCGCGGCTTAAGGACGTGACGTTGGCGCTTTGCGCTGAATTGGCACTGATGATCGGGAAAGCGACCTCGCCGGAGCATGCCCGTGCCCAGGTTGAAGGCGCGCTAGATTCTGGCCGGGCCGCAGAGCATTTCGGTCGCATGGTCACCGCGCTCGGCGGGCCCGCCGATTTCATCGACAATATGGATGCACATCTCGTGCCTGCTCCGATCATCCGCGATGTCTTCGCAACAGGGCAGGGGACTGTTTCGGCCATCGATACGCGCGGCATCGGCATGGCGGTCGTGGCGCTCGGCGGCGGTCGTGCGACGCCAACCGACAGCATTGACCATAGGGTCGGGTTCGACCGGCTGGTTGGGCTGGGTACTGTCGTCCGGCCCGACGCGCCAATTGGCCGTATTCACGCTGCCAATGAAACCAGCGCAGCGGATGCTGAAAGCCGGTTGCGTACAGCCTATGTACTGGGCGGTGCGCCTCCGAGTAATCCGCTGATCGCTCACCGCATTGCCCCGACGGAGTAGATTTTATGCCTCGCGCTATTGTTTGCCTGCTCGATAGTGTCGGCATCGGCGGTGCGCCCGACGCAGATGCGTATGGTGATGTCGGCGCCAATACACTTGGCCACATTGCCGAGTGGGCCGCTTTAGGCAAGGCCGACAAAGATGGCTTACGCGCAGGGCCACTCCATGTGCCTAATATGGATTCCATCGGCCTTGGCGCGGCGGTGAAGCTCTCCACTGGAACCTTGCCGCCGGGCCTTTCTGATAGGCCCAAGGGCGGACGCTTTGGCGTTGGCCGCGAAATCTCCAAGGGCAAGGATACCCCGTCCGGCCATTGGGAAATTGCGGGCGTGCCTGTGCCCTTCGACTGGGGCTATTTCCCCCAGACCATTCCGACGTTTCCTCCGGAGTTGATTGCCGAATTTGTCCGCCGTGCCGATCTCCCCGGCATTCTCGGCGACAAGCATGCCTCAGGCACCGACATTATTGCCGAACTGGGCGAAGAGCATATCCGCACCGGCAAGCCCATTTGCTACACCTCCGTGGATTCGGTGTTTCAGATCGCCGCTCATGAGAGCCATTTCGGGCTGCAGCGCCTATACGACATCTGCCGCATCGCATTCGAACTGACCGAGCCCCTCAAGATCGGCAGGGTTATAGCCCGTCCGTTCATCGGAGGGGTCCAGGAGGGGTTCAGGCGCACCGGTAATCGCCGCGACTATGCCATGACCCCACCCGAACCGACCCTTCTGGATCGCAATGCCCAAGCAGGCAATCAGGTCTTCGCCATAGGCAAGATTTCCGACATTTATGCCGGTTCAGGTGTCACCCATAAGCTCAAGGGCACGGGCATCCCTCAACTGTTCGACCGCACGCTCGAGGCCATGGAAATGGCCGCCGACCGCGCTTTCATCATGACCAATTTCGTCGATTTTGACTCAGAATATGGTCATCGCCGCGATGTGCCCGGCTATGCTGCGGCGCTGGAACTCTTCGATTCCCGTCTGCCCGAAATCATCGCCAAAATGCGCCACGACGATCTTTTGGTTCTGACAGCCGACCACGGCAATGATCCGACATGGACGGGCACCGATCACACGCGCGAACAAGTGCCGATCCTCGTCTTTTCCCCAGCCCTCAGCCCCGGAGAGATTGGCATTCGCTCCAGCTTCGCAGATATTGGGGAAAGTCTTGCCGCCTGGCTTGGGCTCACGCCCGGCCGACACGGCAAATCCTTCCTTTGATAGTCCAAGCCGAGGTGATCGAGATGAGCGCAAGTGCGGGTAAAGTAACGGTTCTCGACCATCCGCTGATCCAGCATAAGCTGACGATCATGCGCAACAAGGAAACCTCCATTGCCGGTTTCCGCCGCCTGCTGCGCGAAATTGCGCATCTCATGTGCTATGAAGTCACCCGCGATCTCCAACTCGAAATGATCGACATCGAGACGCCGATGGCCCCGATGAAGTCCCCGGCAATCAAGGGAAAGAAGCTGGTTTTCGCGTCCATCCTGCGCGCCGGGAACGGCCTGCTCGACGGCATGCTCGACCTCGTGCCTGCCGCCCGCGTCGCCCACATCGGCATGTATCGCGACCACGAAACGCTGGAGCCAGTCGAGTATTATTTCAAGGCTCCGTCCAGCCTCGAAGATCGCCTGATCATCGTGGTGGACCCGATGTTGGCCACCGCCAATTCGGCCACCGTGGCCATCGAAAAGCTGAAGCAGGTCGGCGCCACCGACATTCGCTTTCTGTGCCTCCTTGCGGCGCCCGAAGGCGTCAAGCACTTCACCGAAGTTCATCCTGACGTCCCTGTGTATACGGCGGCTATCGACAGCCATCTCAATGAGCAGGGCTATATCATCCCCGGCCTTGGCGACGCGGGTGACCGCATGTACGGCACTCGGTAATATCCGACCATATTTGGAGTGTCAGCGATGGCCAAACTCGCCCATTCGATGATCCGCGTCCTCGACGAAACTCGCTCGGTTGATTTCTATCGCCGCGCCTTCGGGCTCGAGATCGTCAATCGGCTCGAATTTGCCGACTTCACGCTCGTCTACATGGCGCATGAACTCGATGGTTTCGAGCTTGAGCTGACCATCAATCACGGCCGTGCAGAGCCTTATGATCTGGGCGATGGCTATGGCCACCTTGCGTTTGTGGTCGACAATCTTCAGGCCGAGTATGACCGCTTCAATGCAGAGGGATTTACAGTCGGCAAGTTGGTAGATTCCAAAAATGGCAATGTGCCCGTAGCCCGCTTCTTCTTTGCAACCGATCCCGATGGCTACAAGATTGAAGTCATCCAGAAGGGCGGGCGCTTTCAATAGCGCCGACAGATAAAAGAGAACCCCGGAGCGATCCGGGGTTTTCGTTTTACTTGGCCTTGAGCGGCAGGCCAAGCGCGATGAGATCGGCCCGCAGATGAACGGGATCCTTGAAGTGGATGCCGTGCATGCCGAACTTGCGCGCGGCGACGATATTCGGCTCGCTGTCGTCAATGAAGACACAGCTTTCCGGCGACATGCCATAGCGTTCGCAGAAGACGCGGTAAATGCGTGGGTCCGGTTTGACCAAACCTTCAAGGCCTGAAACGACAACGCCATCAAACTTTTCGAGGAATGGCCATTCGCCAAGGCAGCTCACCCATTTCTCCCAGGAGAAATTGGTGATGGCAAAGGTGGGAATGTCCTGCTCGATCAGTTCGTTATGAATGTCGATCGTGCCCTGATAAAACCCCTCAAAGGTTTCTTTCCAGCGCAGGTCGAAGGCCTGGATTTCGCGCCAGTATTTAGGAAAGCGCGTGATGAGCTTGGCGACGCCTTCGGCATAGATTTCGCCAGCGTCAAATTCGAGGTTCCAGTCGCCGGTACAGATATTCTGGTGGAACCACACGGCCTCCTCTTCGGTTTCGAAGAGCTTGCGGAACAGGTAGAGCGGGTTCCAGTCGACGAAAACGCCGCCCAGATCAAAGACGGGAATGATTGTGTCGTTCATGCGGTGCAACCGGGATTGAAGAAAGATGCCCGGCTTGTCGCATGGCCCATACCCGCCGACAAGCGCCGCTCTTAGTTGATGGCGATATCGCCACCAAAACGCGGCAGGAAAAAGCTCGACCGAGACAGGTTGATCGAGTGTTCAAAGAACAGTCCGAACAACGGCGTATAGGTGTAACTGGATTCTGCTGCGATCACGGTCTGCCCCTTGGAAATGGCGATCATTTCCTTCGGCAGGGGGAAGGGTTGGCCCGCGACACGTGGTGTCGTCGCCGAATAGACCCCGCCGACAAATTGTCTGGACCACGCAATGGTCGCCTTGCTGTCCTCATCGACATGAATTGCGGTGATCACCTGCAACACTGGATCGGATGAATAGGGTGTCATGATGCCGCTGGCGGCGCGGAAATAATCCCTCATCTGCGCGGTGGTAATACTCTTGTCGCTGCGCGCCACCAGATCGCCAACGGCGCCCGCCACAGATTGAACCTTGCGATCCATGGTAATCAGCACACTTGCTTCCATTGTGCCGATATAAACGGCCAGCATGAGCGGCAGGATCAGCGCAAACTCGACAGCGGCGACACCACGTTCGGCTTTGCGAAAACCAGCGATGTTTTTTCTGAGCCGGGTCAACATCAAAATGGCTCGTTCTGAAAGACAGTCGCTGTACCGATCAGGCGTGAGCCATCTGCCATATTGCTCATCCCCAGCGCGCCGAATTGCAGGGTAATCGGATAGCGGTAAAAGGCCTGAACCAGCACTGTGCTTTTCCCCACGCCGGGCAGCCATATCTGCGGTATCGTCCAGTCGCAGTCCTGGGTGCAAGCTGCATCGGTCGGCACGACGACGCTGGCGGATTCGAAATTGGTGATCTCAACCACCCGCAAATGCAGGCGGGAACAATCCGGATAGAGCCCGAAAAGCCGATCGCAAATTTGAGCGCGGAATGTTTCCAGCGTGCCGGAGCTTCGCTGTATCTGCCCGGTCCGAACATTACGGGTTGCATCGTGAACCGCACTTTCCAGGATTTGTGTGGAAAGGAACACGACAGAAATCTGCAATATTCCGCCCACGATAAGAAAGAAGGGCAGGGCCAACAATGCAAATTCGACTGCTGTAGCGGCAGCATCGTCGCGCCGGAATGCTTTCGCATTGCATCGAAAACGTCCGACAAAATTGACCAATGGATTGCGCATGACCCGCCCAGCTATGCTTTTCACAATAATGCTAAGCTGTGGGCGCTAATCCAAGGTTAGCATTAAAGGCGCAAAACGGGTGATGCGTGGCAGGGTAAACCAAATGCTAACGCGTTAGTTGGCCGTTGATTGCACAAGCTGCGAGGATGCCAAAGTCTGGCCCGAGAAGACGTTGTCATCACCCATCATGATCACCGGCTGACAGGTGGGGGCGCATGCCAATGTCGTGCGAGCCTGCCCCTGATAGACCGTCATGACACCGGCCTGCATCTGCACCACTTCCACAAGTGCATCGGCAATTGGCTCACCGCGGCTGTCCAGCACGATCAGATTGGTCTGGCCATAGCTCTTGCCCGTCAGGATCAGGGTCATGGGATCCTGGATGGTCACATCCGCAATGCCAGGATTGCCAACGATCACGGTCGCCGCAGGTGCACTGATGCGCAAAATCCGCGCCATGTTCGCATTGACGCTGATCGGCGCGCCGTCCTGTGCCAGAGCGGGCATCGGTGCGAACAGGCCAGCGGTAAGCAGCAAGGCGGCAATGCGGGACATGGTTGGATTCCAAGAAACACGGATACGCTGCCCTTACGATCCAACGGAATGGTAAATACTTGGCAAACGCGCCGACATTTTACCTTGCATATGATGAGGTGAAATTCATCCAAAAGTATAGTGGTGTTGAAATGGGTGTTTGGCGAGAGCTCTGTAGTAAAAAGCGTTTCTCCAGCGCGATCTGGTCGCGTCTGAAGGCGTGTAAAAAGCAATTGGTGTTTTTAACGCATTGATTACTAAGAAAAAACCATGCTTGAGGGGCCTCTGCGATTTAACGCTATTTCAATACGTGCGGGCTAGCTTCACGTCATGTTCGTTGTGTGGCGTATCCGAACATAAGGCGTCACTCGAGAACGCGTAAAAAAGGAGCTTGGGAATGAACATTTTCGCACGTTTTGCCAAGGACGAGTCCGGCGCAACTGCAATCGAGTACGGCCTGATCGCTGCACTTATCTCTGTCGCTATCATCAGCGCTGTGACCCTGCTGGGCGGTACGCTGTCCAACGTCTTCACCGACATCAATACTAAGCTGACGCCTACTGCCACTCCAGGCGAATGATTTAACTCATCAAAATTGGGCCTCCCACCAGGGGGGCCCTTTTTCTTGCATTCTCGTTGGCCCGAGGCTTGTCATGGATTGCATCCCGAAGGCCCATAATGGGCTCAAGAGAGTGTTTTCGCGTTTCATTTCCGATCAAGGAGGTGCGACGGCCATAGAATACGCGCTTATAGCCGGTATGCTATCCATAGCTATTGTTGCTTCGGTTATTGCCGTTGGGGATGGTATTTCGTCGGTCTGGAACTACATCAGCGACGAAGTCACGGCCGGGCTAGCCCGGTAAAACGTTCTTTCCTCCAACAAATTCGCCATTTTTTAAGGTCAGCCATGTCATTGTTCTATTGGCTGGTGATAACTTTAATTCCTGGAAGACGAAATGTTTGAGGGTATAGCGCTACTTTTCTTTCCACTGATCATGGCCTTCGCCGCATCCTCAGATTTGCTGACGATGCGCATTTCCAACAAGCTGGTTCTGATCCTCACGGCTGGATTTCTGGTCATGGCGCTGGTTGTGGAGCTGCCGCTTCAGCAATTCGCCATGCATGTCCTCTGTGCCTTCATCGTGCTCGTTGTGGCATTTGGCATGTTTGCCATGCGCTGGATCGGCGGCGGAGACGCCAAGCTGGCCGCAGCCACGACGCTCTGGCTTGGTTTTGGTTTCACACTCCCCTATCTGATTTATACCGCGCTTTTGGGCGGCGCGCTTACGCTTGCGGTCCTCGCGCTGCGTCGCATGCCGCTTACGCCCATGATCGCCCGTTTTGAATGGTTGAGCCGCTTGCATAATCCAAAGCAGGGCGTGCCCTACGGCATTGCCATGGCTATTGCGGGCCTGCTGACCTATTCCAACACAGTGATCTTTGAGCGCCTCGCAGCCTGAACCGTTGCCACGTTCTCTATATCAATCATCATTTTGCATTTTCGGGTCCTTGCATTGATTTAGCAGCAAGGTGGACGGTTGCGTTCGTATGTTTACTCGTCGAGCGTGAGTATTCATAGGTTGTTAACTCTTCTTGCAAAGTGATGATTAACCAAACTTTGACCCTTTGCTTCCATAGTCCGTCTGGTGAAATTGGGCATTTTGCTCGGCTTGCAACCGGAGTGGGTCATGAGACCGGCGCGTATTATCCTGTTGGTAGTGGCTCTCGTTGCCGGTGGCCTTGCGGCCTTCCTGGTTACTAGAGGTGGAGCGCCGGCCCCGGCGCAAACGCAGGTCGTTACCCAGGTCATCCCTGAGGCCAAGACGCAGATTCTGGTGGCCAAGGCGGCAATAGGTATCGGCGAACGGCTCGGCCCCAACGCTGTCGAATGGCAGGATTGGCCAGAAGGCGCGCTGCGTCCTGAATATGTTGCCATTGCCGCCATGCCCGATGCGCCGGAACAACTGACCGGCGCAGTGGCGCGTTTTGAATTTTTTCCCGGTGAGCCGATCCGCGAGGCCAAGTTGGTACGGTCGGATCAGGGTTATCTGTCCGCGGTGCTTGCTGAGGGTAAGCGCGGCGTTTCGGTTGGTGTGAACGCAGCCTCCAGTGCTGGCGGTTTTGTTGTGCCGAACGATCATGTCGACGTGGTACTCACAACGGCGTCGGCCAATGGTCAGCGATCAGAAGTCATTCTGGCTGACGTGCGCGTCCTCGCCATCGGCAAGCGCCTGGGTGAGATGGGCGCCAGCGGCGGTAATACCGAAGGTGACGGCTCAAGCCCAACTCCGGTGACCTTTGATAATTCGACGATTGCCACGCTTGAGCTCGATCCGGGTCAGGCAGAGACGCTCATCAATGCCTCAACCCGCGGTCAGTTGACGCTGACCCTGCGCTCGGTCGCCGATTTCAATCGTGTCGATCAGGGGCGCAGCGGCACGACCAACCAGGCTGTACGTGTCATCCGTTATGGCCGCGAACAGAGTGTCATTACCGGCGCATCTGCCGGTGAACAACAGAACACCGTCTTCGCCACCACCGGCGATGCAGGCGTTTACGACAATTCCCAAATCCAGTCGGCATCTGAATTGCCGCAAGTCATGCCGCAATAGGGGCGACAAGATGGAAAACGCAGAAGCATTCTCCCCCCGCCGCCATATCCGTCCGCTCCTTTTCGCATCTGCGGCATTGCTCGGCATGATTGGCCACACCACACCCGCTTTTGCCCAGGCACAGGCGCAGGTGACCATTTCGGCAAATGCCTATGGGGCATTGCGCAAGATGGATGTGGAACTGAACAAGTCGATGATCGTGGACCTGCCCGCAGGCGTGGCCGAAGTCATCGTCTCCCAGCCCAACGTGGCCGCAGCAATCATGCGGACACGCACCCGCGCGATCGTTCAGGGCATTTCCGGTGGCGACACCAACATTTTTTTCCTCGATGACAGTGGCCGCACCATTCAGGTTCTTGATCTCAGGGTCATTGAGCAGCCTTCGATGGTCGGTAATGCGCTCCAGGCGGCTCTGGCCCGTGTCATTCCTGGCTCGCGTATCAAGGTCGAGTCTGTGACCCTGACCGGCGATACCAACCGTGTCGTGCTGACCGGCTCTGTGCCTACGGCCGAGGACAAGGACCGTGCCCAGGCCATCGCCATCCAGTTTGCGGGTGATCCTGAAAACGTTGCGAATGTGCTTGATGTCTATGGCGCGCAGCAGGTCATGCTTCAGGTCACGGTTTCGGAGGTGAAGCGTGATGTTGCCAAGCAATTCGGCATCAACCTCAGTGCCGTCTTCAATGTTGGTCTGACCAATCTGCTCAGCTTCAACAATCTGGTAATCGACGGAGATATTCCGCGCGGTATCAATATGGGCTCATCGGGGACAGATGGCTCGGTGACGTCGGCCATCCGTGCGCTGGAAGCGCGCGGAGCCTTACGTGTCCTTGCTCAGCCCACATTGACCGCCATATCGGGGCAGGAAGCCAAATTCCTGGCGGGTGGTGAACTGCCATACTACACTTATGATCCAGATGACGACGATGCCAGCCGTTCCCAGAGAACGGTCATCTTCAAGCCCTATGGCGTCGAGTTGGCATTCACCCCGGTTGTGAAGTCAAACGGCAAGATCGGGCTGAAGGTCGACACGTCTGTGTCCGAACCACAAGCCGACTTCTCTATCTCGAAGCGCCAAGCCTCGACATCTGTTGAACTGTCTGGCGGAACGACGCTGGCAATTGGTGGTCTTTTGCAGGAATCCACCAGCCAGAAGATCGATCAGTTCCCGCTTCTGGGGGACATCCCAATTCTGGGTGCGCTTTTCCGCTCACGGGAATATCAAACCAAACAGACCGAGCTTGTCATTCTGGTGACGCCATATCTGGTCGAGTCCAGCCCGCTCAATTCCATTCCGGTGCCGACCGATTTCTCCGCCATGGCCGGTGATGCCGACGCAATCTTCCTGGGCCGCCTTGAGCATCTTTACGGTGTCGGCGCGACCGGCGAGTTCCGTGCCGGTTATTCTGGCTCGGTTGGGTTCGTTCTGGATTGATCGTGGATCAGGAGCAAGATTTCTCATGAGTTTCCTCACCCCTGACCAGAACAGCAAGGTCGAAGAGCCAGCCGTCGAGATCGCGCACGGCGCCCGGCTTGTGCCGCGCATTACCATTCAGGCCTTTTGCGAAAGCTCGCTCACGGCCCAATTGGTCGACAGCGCCATGCATGATCGCCGCATGTCCAAGGTGGCGCTGACCACACACAATGGTGGCATTGACGGTGCGGTGGAGACGTATAAAGCGAACCCGACGCCCAATCTCATTATTGTCGAGACCATGCTGCCGCCCGCTGACATTCCGGGCGCTTTGGCACGGCTTGCCCAGGTCTGCGATGCTTCGACCCGCGTCATAGTGCTCGGTCACGTCAATGACGTCTTGCTCTATCGTGAACTGATCCGCTCCGGCATTTCTGAATATATCGTATTGCCCACCGGCCCGCAGGATATTGTCACCGCAATTTCCGATCTCTACGTCGCCGAGGGTGCGGCGCCGATTGGGCGCACAATTGGTTTCGTGTCTGCCAAGGGTGGTGCTGGTGGCTCGACAGTGGCGCATAATGTTGCCTGGGCCATCGCCACATCGCTGCGTCAGGACTGCCTGATCATCGATATGGACCTGCCCTTTGGAACGGCGGGTCTCAATTTCAATCAGGACCCGCCGCACGGCCTGGCCGATGCGGTTCTGGCAAATCAGAAGGTCGACCAGACCATGCTGGATCGCCTGATGAGCAAGGCGGCCAATCACGTCAATCTCCTGACCGCCCCTGCGGCTCTGGACCGGACCTGGGATTTTGAAGAGCGCGACTTTGAGGCGATCATCGAGATATGCCAGAAATCGGTGCCTGTTATCGTCCTCGATATTCCTCACGCCTGGAATGCCTGGACCCGCCAGACGCTGGCTTCGCTTGATGAGGTCGTGATCGTTGCAGAGCCGGACCTCGCCAATCTGCGCAATACCAAAAATCTGGCCGATGCCATCAAGGCGTTGCGACCGGCAGAAAGCGCCACCAGCCTTGTGATCAACAAGCAGGGTCTGCCGCGTCGCCCAGAGATCAGTTCTGCGGAGTTCGCCTCATCTGTCGAATGCCGTTTGCTGGGCCAGATCGGCTTTGACGCGGCCCTGTTCGGCACCGCTGCCAATAACGGGCAGATGATCGCCGAGGTTTCGGCCAACAATAAGGTCAACGAAGTCTTTGCCTCGATCGGCATGCAGGTGACCGGAAGGCAGGCCAGCCACGGTGCGAGCAAGCCGTCCAGCCTGCTCAAGCTTCCGACCCTGTTCAAAAAACGGGCATAACAAGGACCATCGTCTATGTTTGGCAAGCGTACCACATTCGGAGGCAATACGCCGGGCGTCAGTGAAGCGCCACGCCCGATTGCAAGTCCGCCGCCTGCCGCACTGGCCTCCTCGCCATCAAGTCAGCGGCGAGCCAGCGATGGCGACTCCATGAGCGCGCGTATGCGCACGACCGACGAAGTCCTAGATGTGCGCGCACCGGCCGATGCCCAGCGCGCCAAGGAATATTTCCAGACCAAGTCGGCCATTTTCAACGCACTGATCGACTCCATAGATCTCAGCCAGCTTGCCACCATGGAAAGCCAGGCGGCGCGCGAGGAAATCCGAGACATCGTCTCGGAAATCATCGCACTCAAGTCCATCGTCATGTCGATTTCCGAGCAGGAAGACCTGCTCGAGGATATTTGCAACGACGTGCTGGGCTATGGTCCGCTGGAGCCTCTGCTGGCGCGCGACGACATCGCCGACATCATGGTGAACGGTAGCCAGAGATGTTACATTGAAGTTGCGGGCAAGGTGCGGCTGACCAATGTGCGTTTCCGTGATGACGCCCATTTGATGAATGTCTGCCAACGTATCGTTAGTCAGGTCGGGCGACGGGTCGATGAAAGCTCACCGATCTGCGATGCGCGTCTTCCCGATGGGTCGCGCGTAAACGTCATTGCGCCCCCTCTGGCTATCGACGGCGCTGCTCTGACCATTCGTAAGTTCAAGAAGGACAAGCTGACCCTTGGGCAGCTGGTCAAATACAACTCGATCTCCGACGAGGGGGCCGAGGTCTTGCGCATTTTGGGGCGCGTGCGTGCCAATGTCCTGATTTCCGGCGGCACGGGCTCAGGTAAGACCACGTTGCTCAACTGCCTTACCGCCTTCATCGAAAAAGATGAGCGCGTCATCACCTGCGAAGACTCGGCGGAACTGCAATTGCAGCAGCCCCATGTCGTACGTCTTGAAACCCGCCCACCGAACCTGGAAGGCGAAGGCGAGATCACCATGCGCGATCTCATCAAGAACTGCCTGCGCATGCGTCCCGAACGCATCATCGTGGGTGAAGTGCGTGGACCGGAAAGCTTCGATCTCTTGCAGGCCATGAATACGGGTCATGATGGCTCTATGGGCACATTGCACGCCAACTCGCCGCGCGAAGCCCTTTCCCGTCTTGAATCCATGATCACCATGGGTGGCTATTCTCTGCCCAGCCGTACCATTCGCGAGATGATCGTCTCGTCAATCGACGTCATCGTCCAGGCCGCGCGTCTGCGCGACGGCTCGCGCCGCATCACGCACATTACTGAAGTGCTTGGCATGGAAGGCGATGTGATCGTGACCCAGGATGTCTTCGTTTATGACATCGTGGGTGAGGATGCGAACGGCATGCTGATCGGAAAGCACCGTTCCACCGGCATTACCAAGCCGCAATTTACCGAACGCGCCCGCTATTTCAACGAAGAGGCCAATCTGGTCGAGGCGTTGGAAAAGGCCAATGTCGAACAACACGAAATTCTGGCGAGGTAGTCGGCATGAACATCCTGCTGCTCGCACTTCTTGCAATGGTTACGGTGGGTGCTGCGGGCTTTGCCCTCGTGCCTTCAGCTCTTGGAAGCAAAAGGGCCGATCAGCGCCGCAAGGCTTTTCAGGGTGATGTCCGGGCCAATCGTCGTGATGCCGAGGTGAGCCGAACCCGTGAAACTCGCCGAAAGAATGTTCAGGAAGCACTCAAGCAACAGGCTGCGGAAAATTCCAAAAAGCGTCTGACGATCGCCGATATGCTGTTCCAGGCTGGCATGACAACCACGCCCGCCGCTTTCATTCGCAATAGCGTGATTTTCGGCGGTATTGTGTTTGTTGTATTGTTCCTGGTGCAGGTTCCCTTGCATTTTGCGGCGATATTTGCGGTGGCCGGTGGCTACTTGCTCCCACGTGTCTATGTGATGCGTAAGCGCGCGAAATATCAGGACCAATTCCTTGATGAGCTGCCCAACGCGATCGAGGCCATTGTTCGTGGCGTAAAGACCGGTTTGCCGCTCAATGATTCCATGCGTGTTGTTGCCAAGGATACCAAAGAGCCGGTGCGCTCGGAGTTTGGTCGCGTGCTGGATCAACAGAGCTTTGGTTTTTCCATGACAGATGCCGTGCAGATACTGCTCGAGCGGGTGCCACTATCGGAAGTGAATTTCTTTGTTGTGGTGATTTCGGTCCAGCAGCAATCGGGCGGCAATCTTAGTGAGGCGCTGGGCAATCTGGCGCGTGTTCTGCGTAATCGCAAAAAGATGAAACAGAAGGTCAAGGCTATGTCTTCCGAGGCCAAGGCATCTGCGGGCATTATCGGTTCGCTACCGATTGTAGTGGCCGTGCTTGTGTCTGTTGTTTCTCCGGCCTATCTGCTGCCGCTCATCAACACCTCGGTTGGCCAGCTTTGTCTCGGCGCTGGCGTCCTCATGCTGTCTGCGGGCATCTTTACGATGAGCCGCATGGTCAAGTTCGAATACTGATCGGGAAGGTGGCGCTATGGATATCGTCGGACTGGTCAGAGGCGACTTCCTGATCGCTGTTCTCGCCGCCATATCGGCAGCGGCGGTAGTATTTACCTTCGGCTCGTCACTGGTCGGGCGGCAGGAAATGAAGGGACGCATCAGGCGGGTCGCCCTTGAACGCGACAAGATGCGGGCACAGGAAATGGCGCGCCTGCGTGGTACCGTCGCACAGGACGCGAGGGCCTCTATCCGCAGCGGCACGGCCACCAAATCCTATATGAAGAATGCTGTTGATCGCTTCGATCTCAAAAAAGCGTTCCAGGACGATAATACCGTCGACCAATTGGCCATGGCCGGCCTGCGCGGGCAGGGTGCGCTGACCACCTACCTGTTCCAGCGTTTTGCCACGCCGATCGGAATTTTCGTTCTGGCAGCGTTTTACTTTCTGGTTGTCGCACCAGGCGACCGGCCAGCCTATCTCAATCTGGTCTACTCTATTGGCGGCGGGTTGGTTGGCGCCTATCTGCCAGTGCTGCTGCTCAAGAACCGCACGCAGAAGCGCCAGCAGTCTATTCGCCGGTCCTGGCCGGATTGTCTGGACCTTCTGCTGCTCTGCGTTGAGGCGGGCATGTCCATGGAACACGCATTCAAGCGTGTCGCCAAGGAAATCGGTTCGCAAAGTCCGGAACTGGCTGAAGAACTGACATTGACCATGGCCGAGCTCAGCTTTCTCGAAGATCGCACAAGGGCCTATGAAAATCTGGGCCGTCGTAGTGGTCTTGATGGCGTCAAGGCGGTGATGACTGCACTTATTCAGGCTGATCGGTACGGTACTTCGGTCGGTCAGGCACTGCGTGTCATGGCCGAAGAAGGCCGCGAGGCGCGCATGATGGAAGCCGAGAAAAAGGCTGCCGCGCTGCCTCCCAAGCTGACGGTGCCGCTGATCCTGTTCTTCCTGCCCGTTCTGTTCATCGTCATCATGTCCCCCGCCATGATCAAGGTTTTCACCGGGCCGATGGCGGGTGGCGGCTAACCGTCCTGATGGTTTGGCCACTTAAATATCCACTCGAAAGCCTTATGGCGCATGGCTGTTCACGACCGGCGGTTTGCTCGCTGTCGGGCTGCCTGGCTCGGTCTGGGTGTAGCGTTTGTGGGGTATAAGTCTGCCAGACGAGGGCCTGCGAATTTTGGTCGCCTCGGCTGTGGTGATAGGACTGATCCCAGCACTGATCGTTGCCAACAGGCAAAAGCCACCGGAGCCCGGCGATCTGGACGACCCTGACTGGTAAGGTTCAGCTCTTGTCGATCATGTCCCAGCGGTTCTGCTGCGTCAGCAGAGCGCGGATATAGGACATGTTGGATTCAACCTGCTCAGGTGGAAGATCGGCGGCATAAAGCGCCTTTGCCTCGCTGAATCGACCCTGTAGACCCACGACCAGAGCCAGATTCTGTCTGGTTTGTACCGACGCGCCACGCATCTGCACGGCGCGGCGCAAATGCTGCTCGGCCCGCACCAGATCGTTGCTCATGGCGTAGGACAGGCCAAGATTGGTTTCGATGGAGGCTTCGCCCGGCGCGATGATGGCGGCCTGTGCGTAAATCCGCCGAGCCTGCTCGTTCTGACCCATCTGGTCGAGCGTTGCACCCTGAACCAGAAGGGCGTTCCAATCGGGTGCATCTGGACGGAGCACATTGTTGATGACGCTGAGCGATTGCTCAAAGCGACCGGCAGCCGTCAGTGCCTTGGCATAGGCAATGGAGAGTGCAAGGTCGTTGGGATAGGTGGTCATAGCCTGTTCGAGCGCAGCAATAGCCTGCTGCGGCTGCCCGGAGGCGCGCAACACGGTCGCATATTGAATGACGACGGCACGATCCTTGGGGGTGCGGCGGTAGCGCTCGGTTAGCTCGGGAAGGCTGGCTTGTCGCTGTTGGGCGGACAATGCCGAGTAATCGGAACCAGCCATTTGCCCGCGATTGGATGCACATGCCGTCAGCGCCAAGACGGCCACGCCAGCAAGGAGCAAAGGACGGGCAATTCTGGAGATGCTGCGAATTTGCGACACGATAAGCTCCTGCCCGAATGCGGTTTTCCCGCCATACCCGGTAGACAGAAGCAATAGATCATTAACCCTAACGCGCGGTTAAGCGCTGCTTTGGATGCCGATTGCGGCGCAGGTCAGCTCTCGCTAGAACCGATCCAACAAAGGAGTTTGTCCATGGTCAGCCCATCCGTCATTCGCGTGAAATTCGTTGCCGCAAACGGACTTGCCGACGCTGGGCTTACCGGGCCGCAAGCCAGTTGGGCGCAGGCTCAGGATTTTTCTGGTCAGCGCGGCCGTCTACTCGCCTTGCCCGATGCCGATGGCTCGATCAGCCTTTGGCTTTTTGGTATTGGTGGGGCAGAGGGGCGCTCGCCATTCATCGCTGGGCAGGCGGCAGCAGTTTTGCCGGAGGGCACATATACCCTCGAAGGCGAGATTGGTGATCCGACGCTGGCAGCCATAGGTTTTCGCCTGGGCGCCTATCGCTTTGATCGCTATCGTGATGCACGTCCCGTCCCGGCAGTGATCTTGCCCGACGCCGCTGACCGGGCTGAGGTCGAGCGGCAGGTTGAAGCCGCGGCACTGGCGCGCGACCTCATCAATACGCCGGCCAATGATCTTGGCCCCGATGCTCTCGAACAGGCAGCGCGCGACTTTGCACGGCGCAATGGCATGGATGTTCGCGTCATTGCGGGAGACCAGTTGCTCAGTGCCAATTTTCCGATGATTCACGCTGTGGGCCGGGCTAGTGTGCAGGCCCCCCGCCTGATCGATCTGAGCTGGGGTGATGCCGACCATCCTAAAGTGACGCTGGTGGGCAAGGGCGTGACTTTTGATACCGGTGGTCTCGATATAAAATCGGCAGCCGGCATGCTGATGATGAAAAAAGACATGGGCGGCGCCGCCAATTTGCTCGGACTTGCCCACGCTATTGTCTCCGCAGAGCTGCCTGTGCGGCTGCGGGTGCTGCTGCCTGTGGTCGAGAACGCCATTGCCGGTGCATCCTTCCGTCCCGGTGATGTTCTGCGTTCGCGCGCCGGACTGACGGTGGAGATTGGCAATACCGATGCTGAAGGCCGCCTGATCCTTGCCGACGCATTGGCGCTCGCGGACGAGGAAGCGCCGGACCTGCTGATCGACATGGCCACTTTGACCGGCGCGGCGCGCGTTGCGCTCGGTCCCGACCTGCCTCCGGTCTATTCTACGGATACTGACCTTGCGGCAAGGCTGGCGGCACTGGGCGGTGCTGTGGAGGACCCGCTCTGGCCAATGCCGCTTTGGGCCAATTACGACAGCCAGCTTAATTCCAAGATCGCCGACATCAACAATACTGGATCTGGCGGCTATGCTGGCTCGGTGACTGCAGCTTTGTTCCTGCGTCGTTTCGTTAAAAATGCCAAGGCATGGCTGCATCTCGATATCTTCGGTTGGGCCCCGGAGGCTCGTCCCGGACGGCCAGTTGGCGCCACCGATCAAGGCATTCGCGCGCTCTACGCACTCATAAAAGACCGCTACAGCGCCTAACTGATATTTGTTGACTTTAACAACCATATGCTTGATTAAGTCAAGCATATGGAGTTTTTCGTATGGCCGAACCAGCAGACATCGCCCAGATACGCGCGTTCAACCGGTTTTATACCCGTGTAATTGGTCTGTTGGGTGAAGGGATGCACCAGACCCATCACACCTTGGCGGAGGCGCGGGTCATCTATGAGCTTGCGCAGGTCGGCACGACAACGGCAAGCGTTCTGGCGACCGCCCTGGGTATGGACAAAGGGCAGATGAGCAGGCTCATTGCCCGTTTGTCCATGCAGGGCCTGATTGGGGAGCGGCCGAATGAAGGTGATGGCCGGGCTAACCCGATTGCGTTGACCGAGAGTGGTGAAGCGATCGCAGCTCGCTTTGCACAAGCAAGCAATGAGGCTGTGGAGCGGACCATGCTTGATCCGCTCACGACCTTCGAGCAAGCCGATCTTGTGGCTTCCATGCGGCGTATAGAAACCATACTTGCCAAACCTGACGATATGCCCCTGACGATACGGCCTTACCGTGTGGGCGAGTTGGGTTGGCTCATTCATCGGCAAGGCCTGCTCTATCACCTTGAGCAAGGCTGGAATGGTGAGTTTGAAGCGCTGATCACCCGGCTATATGCCGACTATGAACAGATGGACGTGCCCGGTCGTAAGGCGCTGTGGATTGCCGACCAGGGTGGGGTGGTCGGTGGGTCGGTCTATGTCGTTCCTGCCGAGGGTGAGAACGACATGGCCCAGTTGCGCATGCTCTATGTGGAGCCGATGTTCAGAGGACAGGGTATTGGCCGCCTACTGGTGGATGAGGCGATCGGTTTTGCCAGAGCAGCAGGCTATCGGCGCATCATGTTGTGGACACAGGATTGTCTGGTTTCCGCCCGGCGCATCTATCAGGCCGCAGGCTTCGAGCTTGTCCGAGAAGAGCGGCACCATTCCTTCGGCGCCGATCTCAATGGCCAATACTGGATGCGCGAGCTTTAGTTTGCGGGGGCTGTCTCGCTGGTCTCGGCGGGTGTTTCGCTACCACCGGTGATAAGGTCGATCGGGTTGGGCAGCAACTCGCCGGGATTAGGCAGCAATTCGCGTGGCACCACTTCGTCCACTGCCGTCATCTGCTCGACGGCGATGTCTGTGGCCGGGCCGTGGCTCTTCGGGAAAAGCAGCGGCGCCATGGCGAAACCGACGATGACGAGCACGATCATGCCCCAGCCAGCCCACTTCTTGTGCTTTTCGATGAACTCGCCGGCCACCGGGCCAAAAAAGTAAAACAGACCGCAGGGCAGAAAATAGCGTAGGCCACGTCCGATCAGTCCGTAAATGACGAAGGTCCAGATATCGAGACCTGCGACGCCAGACGTAATGGTGATGACCTTGTAGGGGATCGGCGACAGCGCGCCGATCAGGATCATCAGCGGGCCATTTTCGTTAAAGCTATGGCGCAGCGATTCAAACCCGCCGCTGGCGCCGTAGAAGTCGATAATCGGTTTGCCCACGGCATCGAACAGGTAAAAGCCGATGGCATAGCCCGCCAGACCGCCCGTGACCGAGGCAATGGTGCAAATCGTGGCCAGCCGCCAGGCACGCATCCGATCTGCAATGATCATGGGCGCAAGCATGATCTCCGGAAATACCGGGAGGATCATCGCTTCGAGGAAACACAAAGCCGCCAGAATGGGTTCGGCAAATCGATGCTTGGTCGCCTGCTTGAGCCGGTCATAGAAGCTGAGCTTGGCGGGAGTGGCAGTTGAGTCTGTCATCAAGTCTCGGGGGTAGACGGTTCAGAACCTATGCTTGAACGTGTTTGGGCGATCGCACCAGTGAAATTTGCGTGTCAGTAGCCGCGTTCGCGATCGACCACATTGATCAATGGTCGGCCGGCCTCATGCTCGCTCAAAACTTTCGCGAAATAGGTCACGCCGCTTTTCTCGTTGGAAATCGCGGCAATATGCGGCGTGATGTAGCAATTCTCGATGTCCCAGAGTGGGCTGTTTTCTTGCAGCGGCTCGATCTCGAACACATCGAGGCTGGCGGCGCCCAGCACGCCAGTCTTCAACGCAGCAACGATGTCACCTTCTTTTTGGTGGCCGCCACGAGCCGCATTGATGATCACGGGGCCGCCTTCCAAACGACCGCGGCGCAGCTTGCCGAACGTTTCAGAATTGAGAATGCCCGTTGTCTCGGGTGTCAAAGGCAGAAGATTGACCAGAATATCGGTTTGCGAGAGGAACGCGTCAAACTCTGCATCGCCTGAAAAGCCTTCCACGCCTTCGATGCTCTTGGGTGTGCGGCTCCAGCTACGCAGAGCAAAGCCGAGCGGCTTGAGACGCGCCACCGCATCCTGCCCCAGGACGCCCATGCCCATAATGCCGACATTGGTTTCCTGGGCTGCTGGGGGGTAATACTGGCTCCAGCGACGCGCTTTCTGATCCGCCTGAAAGCGGCTGAATTGGCGATGGTGCATGGTAACGTGGGCGACCACATAGTCGCTCATACGCTGGCTGAGGTCGGCATCGACGAAGCGCACCACTGGCACGTCCGGCAGTTTTGGGTGCTTCATCAACGCATCGACACCGGCGCCGAGGGAGAAAACCGCTTTGAGATTGTCCAGTCCGTCAAAGGCATCGGCCTTTGGCTTCCAGACGAAAATGTAGCGGACATCTTTGGGGTCGAAATCATCACCGCGCTGGACCACACGATAGGGCTTGAGCTTGTCGGCAAAAGCCTTTGCCCAGCTGGCTTCATCGACGTCGGACAAGTGGAGGAGCAGCATGAAAGGGCCCTTTTCAAGAAAAAGGCCGCGCTTTTGGCGCGGCCTGCATTGTTTTGTCTTCGCAGCGACGATTACTGGCCGATAGCGGGCGTCGTCGTTTCGTCGGTGGAGGCACCACCCTCGGCAGGTGTACCCTGAATGGGCGTTTCCTGCTGTGTGGTGGTCGGTGTCTCGGTCGCGTCTGCCGGCGCTGTCACCGGAGTTGTCTCCTCCGCCGGAGCGGTCACCTCGGCTGGGACGATGTCGCTTGCCGGCGCCTCTTCGGTGGCCGCAGGCTCTTCTGCGGGTGCAGCAGCTTCAGGCTCAGGGAACGGAACCGGGCTGCCCGACAGGGTCTGGAGATAAGCAAGAATGTCGGCGCGTTCTTCCGGCGAACGGACACCGGCAAAGGCCATCTTGGTGCCAGGCGCATAACCGCGCGGGTTTTCAAGGAAATGGTCAAGGTTCTCATAGGACCAGACCTGACCTTCGGCCTTCTGCTGCAGCAGAATGTCGGAATAGGCGAAATCAGGCATGTGGGCCTTGGGGCCGTTGACAATGTTGTAGAGGTTCGGACCCTGTTTGTTGGGCTCGCCTTCGCCAAAATTATGGCAGGACTGGCACTTGCGGACGGCGGCGGCGCCACGGTCGACGCTGGCGCTGGCCAGCAGAACGGCCAGCGGAACGGTCGGCACTTCTTCTACCGGACCGGCAGCGACTGCTTCCGGTTCGGGCAGGACATAGCCCGGGCCACGGTTTTCAATTGGGTGATAGATGGCTTCGGCCAAAAAGCCGACACCCATTACGAACAGAAGGGTGCCGAGGACGGCGCCTAGAATCTTGTTAAGCTCGAACGAATCCATTTGGTCTCTCTGCCAGTCCATCCCCTGCGGACACTATACGGAACTGACCCAAATTCCGATCCCCCAATGGAGAATCTGCCTCAACCGGCCAGCTCGACGCGCGCGGAAGATAGTATCAAGCCCCCCAAGGCGCAACAGGGCAAAGCCAAGTGCGACACTTCGAGGCGGCGGCTCCGCCGCAAAAACGCTCCAGCGGAGCGTTTTTAGCTGAGAAGGCCATGAGAGCTAAGCTCGAATGGCAGGATGGCGGCTCCGCCGCAAAAACGCTCCAGCGGAGCGTTTTTAGCCGAGAAGGCCACCAGAGCCATGCTCGAATGGCAGGACGGTCGCACGGACCACACACCTTACATACACTTGCTCCGGCCGGCGCTCACATTGACACCGCCTCGCCCAAGCGCCAAAACGCTGGCGCAATTCCTGTACGGACCGCTCCCATGACCAAAAAGATTGCCTTCCAGGGTGAACCCGGCGCTTTCAGCCACGCGGCTGCCGCCAATGTCTTTCCCGGCGAGGAGTTTGTGGGCTGCGTAACCTTTGAGGAAACGCTGGCGGCGGTTCAGTCTGGTCGTGCCGATTTTGCCGTTGTGCCGGTCGAAAACTCACTCTATGGCCGCATCACCGATATTCACCATCTGCTGCCCGAAAGTGGTCTCTATATTATTGGAGAGACTTATCTGCGCGTGGAGATGACGCTGCTCGGTGTACCCGGCGCTTCTTTTGAAGACATCAAGGCAGTGCAGTCTTTGTCCGTCGCGCTCGGCCAGTGCCGCCGCTTCATCGCCAAGCATGGGCTGCGCACCATCAATGCCGTGGATACCGCCGGGTCTGCACGTGAAATCGCGCAGAAGGCCGATAAATCGGTCGCTGCTATTGCCTCGCGCTTTGCCGGCGAAATTTACGGTCTCAACGTTTTGGCCGAAAATATCGAGGACGCGGACCACAACACCACACGTTTTCTGGTTTTGTCGCCAACGGAAAACAACGCTGCGCAAAGCGCGGGCAAGGTCAAAACCACCTTTGTGTTCCGCGTACGCAACGTTCCCGCAGCGCTCTACAAGGCCATGGGCGGCTTTGCGACCAATGGCGTCAACATGACCAAGCTGGAAAGCTACATGGTTGGCGGCGCCTTCACCGCCACCCAGTTTTATGCCGACATTGAGGGGCACCCGGACGATATCAGCGTCCAACATGCTTTCGATGAACTGAAATTTTTCACCGACTATTTCCGTGTCCTCGGGGTCTATCCGGCATCCGATCGCGCCGAATAGGCTGAGACACGATATGCGATTATCGATATGGCCCCACCAATCTGGCGGGGCCTTTTTATTGGCTAAACTGGTTCTGTCGCCCTGTCGCGGGTTTGCCATGCGCCGTCGCGCCATTCGCGCACAGTGACGGTAATCTGGTCACCGATATCGATGAGGTTGTAGGCGTTGCCCTCGCCGCGAAGGCGAGTCGAAATGGCCGATGCTGCCTGAGCGATCAGGATCGGCGCGCGGACCGATTTGCTGAGTCCCATGGGTTCGCCTTCGCGCGCGTCGGATTTTGATTCATGCTTGCGCACATAAGACAGATGGAAATGTCCTGAAAGGACCAGCCGCACACCCAGACCGGCAAAGGTTTCGAGCGCGTCGTCGGCGCGTTTGACCCGCTTGGTCTTTTGCATCATCGGTTCTGTGGGAAACAGCAGCGGATGGTGGGCGACAATCACGCGCACCGCATCTGGCGAGGCCTGCGCAAACCGCTCTGCGAGGTCATCGAGCTGTCCACGCGAGATGGTGCCATGGCCCCAATTCCATTCAAGCCGCGCCCGGCGCGAGGTGCGCATGCCCATGATCGCCACGCCATCCATTTCGAGGAATGGCTCAAGATCTGGCGAGATATATTTCTTGTAGAGCCCATAAGGGTTGAAGAACCGCCTGAAAATATTGACGGCGGGCACGTCGTGATTGCCGGGAACGGCGAAGATTGGCGCATTGAGAGTATCCAGAAATGCACGCGCCTGCTGGAATTCTTCTTTCGTGCCGATCTGGGTGAAGTCGCCGCTTGCAACCACAAGATCAGGGCGCTGCGCATTGATATCGTCAGAAAAACCGGCCGCAAGCTCGGGGTCGTGATGGCCGAAATGCAGATCGGAAATATGCAGAATTTTCATGCGGCCTCCGCGGTCTCGTTGGCCTCCGCCGGCACCATGACCGAGAGAGCTTTGGGTTTGATGGCAAAGTGCAACGGCGTTTCCAGCGTTTCCACTTCGCCGTCAAACATCACCTTGATCAGTTCCTTGCGCGCATCGATGGTCACGGACTTGACGCTTTCAACGCTGAGCGCTTCATCGTCATGCCAGCGCCCCACCAGCATGCCGGTCACAAGGCGGAAGAAGTCACGCGCCGTAAAGTGACGCAGCACGTAAAGCGTCAATGTTCCACGGTCGAGACTTTGCCGTGCAAAAAACCGGCCCAGGCCTTCGTCATAGGCGTTGCACGCAACCGCCATGGCCTGAACGCGCTCGATGCGCTTTTCACCGTGATCAGGCTCGATGGCCACGGCCATACGGCGCTGTCGGGCAAGTCGGCGGAAAAAATAGCGCATGAAGCCGATCTTGGCGCCTATGCTTTCCCGTCCTCTTATATGCTCACGCCCCGCAGCAAGACCGGGTAGAAGCCCGATCACCACCTTCTGCAGAAACACCCGGCCATTGACCTCAGCGACATCTATGCGCTGCGGCGTGGATGAAGCCAGCGCCGCAACCGCACCGTTTATATCGAGTGGCAGATGCAGATCCTTGGCGACCGCATTGAATGTGCCCAGCGGCAGGATCGCCAGATCTTTATCGGTGTCGAGCAGCGCACCAGCCATGGCGGTGATCGTGCCATCGCCGCCAGCAGCCACCAGAACCTGCGCCGGTCCGCGAACGCCTTCGGCAATTCGGTCCATCAATGGCCGACTGTCGTCATCATCAATGACGGCTTCGAGCCCATTGGCGACGAATTTTTCTTCCAGCATGGCAGCAGTAATGCCCAGCGCCCGGGCCGTGCCTGAATTGGGATTGAGGATGACGTGATAAAGCATCTCGGCCAAAACTTGATCCTCTTGTGTGCATGAACAGGGGCAACGCTGCTCAAAGGCAGACGTTGCGTTATTCGGCAAACAAGCTGGCGGAAGCACGCGCGCCGCCATTTCCATTGACAGCCTTTCCGTCCCGGCTATGGTCCGCGCGACATTTTTGAGGAGCTCCCATGTCCCACGCCCAGCTCGCCCAGACCATCGAAGCCGCATTTGAAAACCGCGCCGAGGTCAATCTTGAGACCCGTGGCGAGGTGCGCGATGCGGTCGAGGCGGCGCTGAATCTGCTCGACAGCGGCAAAGCGCGTGTGGCTGAAAAGATCGACGGCGAATGGCAGGTCAATCAATGGCTGAAAAAGGCCGTGCTGCTGTCCTTCCGCCTCAATGACAATCAGCCGATGACCGGCGGCGCACAGGGTTCGACCTGGTGGGACAAGGTGCCGACAAAGTTCGAGGGCTGGAGCGACAATACCTGGCGCGAGGCCGGTTTCCGCGCCGTGCCGGGCGCCATTGTTCGTAAGTCGGCCCATATTGGCCGCAACGTCATTCTGATGCCCAGCTTCGTCAATCTTGGCGCCTATGTCGATGACGCCACCATGGTCGATACCTGGGTGACGGTCGGCTCCTGCGCCCAGATCGGCAAGAATGTGCACCTGTCGGGCGGCGTTGGTATTGGTGGCGTGCTGGAGCCGCTTCAGGCCAATCCGACGATCATTGAAGACAATTGCTTTATCGGCGCGCGCTCAGAAATCGTCGAGGGCGTCGTCGTGGGCGAAGGCTCGGTGGTGTCGATGGGCGTTTTCATCGGCGCCTCCACAAAAATCGTCAATCGCCAGACTGGCGAAGTCCACATGGGCAAAGTGCCACCTTATTCGGTTGTGGTCTCCGGCTCGCTCCCCGGCAAGCCGCTGCCCGATGGCACGCCCGGCCCGAACCTTTACTGTGCCGTCATCGTCAAGACTGTCGACGCGCAGACCCGCTCCAAGACCGGCATCAATGAATTGTTGCGCGATTGATCTGAATAGCCGGCGCTGGTCCAGACCGCGCCGGCAGCCTATTCTGCCACCGGGCGCGGATTGATTCCGGTTGGGGGGCAATGAATGAACACAATCGTTTCGCTTCTGACCACAACCCAAGGCCGCATTGGTCGCCAGCAATGGTGGATCGGCATCATCGCAATGATCGTGATTTCGATCATCGCCTCGATTGTGTTTGGCATTCTGAGCCTCGGCAATCAGACGCTGCTTAGCTGGCTGGCGGTTCTCATCAATATCGCGCTGATCTACCCCGCTTATTGCATCGGCATCAAACGTCGCCATGATCGCGGCAGCGACGGCACCGATCTTAAAATCCTGATAGCAGGCTCTATTCTCATCAATCTTTTGCAGGCGACGGGCATAGGTGTCGAACTGGTGGACGCTGGTCAGGGCGTCATGCTTCCAGTGCCAGCAATTTGGCTGGGCCTGATCAATCTGGCCTATGCAGTTTTCGCCATCTACATGTTCGTCCAGCTTGGCATCCTCAAAGGAACCAGCGGCCCGAATGAATACGGCCTTGATCCACTGGATGGCGCCGCCTGAACCAAACCGGAGTTTTCGTGTCCATCGATCCGCAAAATCTGCTCGAACGCCTGATCGCCTGCCCCTCTGTTACGCCGGAGGAAGCGGGGGCGCTCGATCTGCTCGAAGCTGAATTGAGTGCTATCGGCTTTGCCGTGACACGCTTGCGCTTTGAAGGCGATGGCTCCTATCCGGTCGACAATCTCTTTGCGACGCGGGGGCAGGGCGGTCGTCGCCTGCTTTTCGCCGGACACACAGATGTTGTCCCGCCAGGCGATGTCGCGCATTGGACGTCAGATCCGTTCACGCCGCGCGTGGCCGATGGCAAGCTGTTCGGTCGCGGTGCGGCGGATATGAAATCGGGCATAGCCGCCTTTGTCGCCGCTTGCTCTTCCATTCCCGCCGAAGCCGGAACAATCCAACTCGCCATAACCAATGACGAAGAAGCCGATGCCATCAATGGAAGCGAAAAGCTCGCGCGTTGGATGGCTGACAATGGCCACCACTTCGACTTCGCCATTGTGGGCGAGCCCAGCTCGACTGAAATTCTGGGCGATAGCATCAAGATCGGTCGGCGCGGGTCCTTTTCGGGCAAGGTGACGGTGACCGGAACACAGGGCCACGTCGCCTATCCGCACAAGGCCAATAATCCTCTGCCAGTGCTTGCGGCCATTGCCACCGCACTTTCTTCAGAGCGGCTCGACGGCGGCACGGAGCATTTCCCGGCTAGCAATCTGGAGCTGACAAGCATCGATGTTGGCAATCCGGTGTCCAACGTGATCCCAATGAGCGGCGTGTTGAAATTCAACATTCGTTACAATGACACCTGGACGCCCGAGACGCTTGCCGCATGGGTGCAGGACCGTGTCGATAGCGTAGATGCCAAGGGCTCCAAAGTCGAGTTCGAGGTGTCAGGTGTGCCCTCGCGCTCCTTCTTGTCTCCGCTTGGCGCCGACATCGAAACGCTTTCCGCCGTTCTGGCCGAGCGCAACGGCAGAGCACCGGAATATTCGACCGGCGGCGGCACGTCTGATGCCCGTTTCATCGCTCAATATGGCCCCGTGGTTGAATGCGGTCTGGTTGGCCCCTCCATGCACAAGGCCGATGAGCATATTGCCCTCAGTGACCTTACCGGCCTGACGGAGATCTATGAGAGCTTCATGCGCCGCTTTTTCGTCGGGGCGGTGAAATGAAAATCTGGCAGAACCTGCAAGCAGCATTTCAGGGCTGGCTGATGATCCTGCGGGGTGAGACTGGCTGGCAGGATCATTTCCGCCTGACCGCGCCCGGCCTCGTTACCGCGATCATCCTTTTTTACGTCTTTGCCTTTCTTTCCGTCGTGCTGGCCTCGTTGCAGGTCGGCGTGCCGACGCTGGGCGGCTTTCTCGACATCATGGTGGTGCAATCGCTCTGGCTCGTGGCGCTGCTAATCGGCGTTTTCGGAACCCGTTTGGCGCTCAAGGACAAAGATTCTGCGCTGCCGCTGCTCGTTCCGGGCATTTATGCAATCATTGCCTATCTGGTGGCTGGCTCTCTGATTTCGCTTATTGCCGGTGTGTTGCTGCCTCTGCTCTGGCTGGGCCTGCTATTCATGCTGTATCAATTGGCACGCGCTGCCGGGCGCTGGACCATGGGTGTGTCCGCGGCTTTTGCGCTTCTTACCCTCGTTCTGCTTGTCGGGCTGCCCATGACGCTCTACATGCTAGCCACAACCTTCGCGCCCCCAGCCTGAGACGAGACCGAGCCATTGGCCCAGCCTAACCAGACCTTTATCGAAGAAGCCCTCAATGCGGCGCGCGGTTGCTGGGCGCTGGTCGTCGGTCGTCGCGATGCGCCCACCTGGTTCGATTTTTCCCTGCGCGGCCTCGCTAGCAGCATTATCGCAGTGCTTCTGGCGCTGTTGATCGCGGGCTTCGGTCCCATGCTTTTAGGCATTCCTGTGCCCGCCGGAGCTGCCACGCAATCCATTTTCATGAATGGCGCTCTGTTCGTTGCACAGGCGGCAATGGCCTGGATCGTGTTGCGGCAGATGGGGCGGCCAGACGGCTTCGTGCCCTACCTCGTTGCCAGCAATTGGGTGACGCTGGTATCGGGTGTCTTGCTGCTATTCTCGCTGCTTTTGGGCGAGGCGGGGCTCATTGTACTGCTGGCAATCGTTATCGTCGCGCTGATGACCTTCATCAATATCGGGCGTTTCATCGTGACGTTGAAGGCCGGGCAGATCGTTTTGCTGTTCATTTCACAGGCGGTTGGCGTGTTCCTGGCCCTCGGCGTGCTGGCATTGATCCTGCCGATGCCGCCGCTTCAGTAATCAACGCCCGTGAGATAAAGCCCGGCTGATGGTGCCATGCCGGCACAGCGCGAGCGATCTGCCGCATCGAGCGCAGCGCGGAATTGCGCAGGGCTCCACTTGCCCTCTCCCACCAGTTTCAGGCACCCGACCATCGAGCGCACCTGATGGTGCAGGAACGAGCGGGCGCTGGCGGTGATGGCAATGATCTCGCCGTCGCTGTTGACATCGAATACGTCCAGTGTGCGCATCGGCGACTTGGCCTGACATTCCGAGGAACGGAATGTCGTGAAATCGTGCAGTCCGAGAATAAGCTGGGCCGCCTCATGCATCTTCGCCGAATCAAGCTGCATCGGCACATGCCAGACCTGATCGCGCTCGATGGCGGCGGGCGCCCGGCGATTAAGAATGCGATATTCATAATGGCGGGCGGTGGCCGAGAACCGCGCTTCGAAATCCTCGCCAACCTTATCGCATTCGATGACTGCAACGGGATGTGGTCGAAGGTGATAGTTCAACGCCTCGCGGACGCGGAATGGGTCCCAATCCTTGGCGAGATCGAAATGGGCAACCTGACCCAAGGCATGCACGCCCGCATCGGTGCGGCCCGCGGCCTGCGTGGTCACCCGTTCGCCGGAAAAACGCTCGATAGCCTCTTCCAGCGCCTGCTGCACGCTTATCCGGTCCTTCTGCCGTTGCCAGCCAGAGAAGGGTGTGCCGTCATATTCGACGATAAGCTTGAAGCGCGCCATCAGCTGACTTTGGCGGGGAGAGGGCCAGCGCCGCGCAGGAAGGTCGCCGCATCCATTGCGCCCTTGCCCTCGCGCTGCACCTGAGTAAGGCGAACGGCGCCGGAGCCGCAGACAATGGTGAGGTCGTCCCCCAGACTGCCCGGCTCACCCGAGCCTGACGCCAGCGTCGAACGCAGGGCTTTGATGCGCACCGGCTTGCTTCCCAGCTCCAGCTCGAACCAGGCGCCGGGGAAGGGGGAGAGGCCAAGAATGAGGTTGTGGACCTCTTCGGCACTTTTGAAAAAGTCGATGCGCGCCTCGGCCTTGTCGATCTTGGCCGCGTAGGTTGCGCCATCGGCAGGCTGGGGGGTGAAGTCGAGGCTTCCGCGTTCAAGTGCGGCCAGAGCCCGGCCCATCAAATCCGCCCCCACGCGCATCATCTGATCATGCAATTCGCCCGCGATCATGTCCGGGCTGATGGGGATGATTTCCGTCGGCCCCATACCGCCGGTATCGAGTCCTTCATCCATCTGCATGACTACAATGCCGGTCTGCTTGTCGCCCGCCATTATGGCCCGTTGGATCGGTGCGGCGCCGCGCCAACGCGGCAGGAGTGAGCCGTGGAGATTGAGGCATCCAAATTCCGGCGCGTCGAGGATCGGCTTGGGCAGCAGCAAGCCATAGGCGACCACGACGGCCACCTCTGCATCAAGCGCCGTGAACTGTGCCTGTTCTTCTTCGCCTTTGAGCGAACGCGGCGTGAATACTGGGATGCCAAAGGCCTCCGCGGCTTCATGCACCGGGCTTTTGCGCTCGGCTTGTCCACGTCCGGCGGGCTTGGGCGCGCGTGTATAGACGGCGACCACCTCATGACCGGACGAAACGATCTCAGTCAGTGTCGGAACGGAAAAATCGGGCGTACCCATGAAGACGACGCGCATGATTGCTCCTGTCTTCCTTCTCCCCTTGTGGGAGAAGGTGCCCGAAGGGCGGATGAGGGGAATTTCAGCGAACACGGACCCCTCATCCGTCTCGCTGCGCGAGCCACCCTCTCCCACAAGGGGAGAAGGAAAGTCTTACGCTCAGCCCGCAGCGCGCTTGGCGGCCTTGTCGAACTTTTTGATTACACGGTCGCGCTTCAGGCGGCTGAGATAGTCGATGTAAAGCACACCATCGAGATGATCGAGCTCATGCTGAATGCAAACCGCCAGCTTGCCTGAGGCCTCCTTGGTCACTTCCTTGCCGTCGAGATCGGTATATTTCACCGTGACGTCATTGGGCCGTTCGACCTCGTAGTAGAGCTCCGGAATGGACAGGCACCCCTCTTCGGTCACCTGTATCTGGTCACCGAAATGGGTGATTTCCGGGTTGATCATCACCAGCGGATCGGGCGCTTCGCCTTCGCCGACAACGTCCATCACCACGATGCGTTTCATCACCCCGATCTGGGGCGCGGCCAGCCCAATACCCGGCGCATCATACATGGTCTCCAGCATATCCTTGGCCAGCGTCTTGATCTCCTCATCCACTTCGATGATCGGATCGCAAACGGCGCGGAGGCGGGCATCGGGAATAATGAGAATGGGGCGGATAGCCATGGCAAAAAGTCCGGCAAATAAAGGATTGACCCCGATATGGCGATTTCCGGCCTTCGGGTCAACACCAGTGCGGGCGAACAGCGATGTGAACAAGAACATTTTGCGAACATCAGAATCGGGGTAAGCTGACGCAATGAACGATCTTGATCGCACGCTTTTCACCCTGGGCGATGTCCCGGTCAGTCTTGGTCTGGCGCTACTTGTTGCCGGTGCGCTTGTACTTGTGGCCATCGTCATGTTGCTCGTGACGCAGGCGCGCGCCAGCGCCGCCCGTGCGGATGCCGCGGCGCGGGAAGCAGCCGATGGATTACGGGCCAATTTTATGGAGCAGATCGCCGGACGCGATATGCGCATTCGTGATCTCGAAGCATTGGCCGAACGGGAGCGAGAGCGCTCCGCCGACCTGCTTGATGCCGAGCGAGAGAAAAGCACGAGCCTGCAATCAGGACTCGCAGCCATGCGAACCCGGCTTGATGAACAGGCGCGGCAGAACGAAGCCAATCTCAAGCGTTTTACCGACGCACGTCAGCAGATGACTGACGAATTCAAGGCCATTGCCGGGGACGTGCTACGCAGCCATAGCGAGACGTTCACCAAGCAGAACCGCGAGCAGGTCGACGTGCTGCTCAAACCCTTGCAGGACAAGATTGGCGAGTTTCACAAGGGCTTGATCGAAGATCGGTCGGCCATGGCAGAACGCATTCGCGCACTGGCGGAAAGCAATTTGCAGATCACCACAGAAGCGCAAAACCTGACACGGGCGCTCAAAGGGTCCTCCCAAACCCAGGGCGCATGGGGCGAGATGATCCTCTCCACCATTCTTGAACAGTCGGGTTTGCGCGAGGGGGAGCAATATATCACCCAGCAAAGCCATACCGGTGAAGACGGGCAGCGTGTACGCACCGATGTCGAAATTCGTATGCCCAATGGCGATGTGCTGGTGATCGATTCCAAGGTATCGCTGACTGCCTTTGAGGCTTTCGTGAACAGTGATGAGGAAGGGCGGGAGCAGCACCTGCGCGCCCATATTTCTTCGGTGCGCTCGCATATCACGACACTTGGCGACAAGACGTATCATCGCGCGGCCAAGTCGAGCCTCGATTATGTGATGATGTTCGTGCCGATCGAATCTGCGCTTGCGACGGCGATCCAGAACGATTCAAAACTGGTTGAGTTTGGTATGTCGAAGGGTGTCATGTTGACGACGCCAACGACGCTGATGACCGTGCTCCGCACTATCCGCAATGTCTGGGACATTGAAAAACGCCACCAGAATGCCGAGGAAATCGCCGAACGCGCTGGCGCGCTTTACGACAAGGTGACGGGGTTCCTCTCTACCATGGACAAGTTGGGCGGGCATCTCGACAAAGCGCGCTCCAGCTTTGACGACGCCAGAAATCAGTTGTCTTCCGGTCGGGGCAATGTCGTTCGGCAGGTGGAAATGCTGCGCGAACTGGGCGCAAAGTCCAGCAAGCCTTTACCGCCCAACTGGGATGGTGGCAGTGAGGATAAGCCCGCCCTGCGTCTGGTCGGCGACGAGCCTGGCGATCTCAATTAGAAAGCTGTGATCGAACCGGCTGCGGTCCAGCGCGTTTCCCTGATGCGAATGCAGGAAGGGAGACCGAATATGGCTCAGCATCACGACCATCCCGGCAGTCTCGTGCCGCAGGAAACCAATTTTGACAATGCCGACACGCCCGGCATCGCCCAGCCCTATAGCCAGAGCGAGATAGAGGATTTGCTCTATGGCGATGACCGTCCGGTCGAGGATCGCGTGGCGCGGTTACGCGAAATGCGCAATGAACTGGCTGCCCGGGAAAGCGGCGACTTCGGCGATGAAGACCCAGCCTCCATGCTGGATGAAATCGATCGCGCTATCGAGGAATTGCAGGGCGATGCCGACAATCTCGATGAGACAGGGGACGCTGCGGCCTTCATGTCAGCCGATCCCGCCGATCATCTCGATGCTCTGGCGCCTGACGATGTCGATGCCCGCGCGGCCTTGATCGGGGAAGCAGAATTTTATGAGGACGAGGACTGGCCCGAGGACGATGACAATGCCTGGAAGGGCAGCGATGAGTTCAAGCCGGACCTGCACTAAATTTCGGTGCGGGCCCTAAGTGCTTGACTTAACGTGCCTTCGTCGAGGTAATCGAGTTCTCCGCCGACGGGAACGCCGTGGGCGAGGCGTGTGATTTTTATGTTGGTTGCGTCCAGCCGGTCTGTGATGTAATGCGCCGTCGTCTGGCCCTCGACATTGGCGTTCATAGCCAGAACCACTTCTGAAAATTCGCCTGCTCGGGCGATCAGGCCTTCGAGGTTTAGATCGTCCGGCCCGATGCCATCGAGGGCCGAGAGAACCCCGCCCAGGACGTGGTAGCGCACCTGTCCGACCCCGGTGCGCTCAAGCGCCCATAGATCGCCAACGTCTTCTACGACAATAAGAATTCCACTTTCGCCCCGACGCGGATCGGCGCAGATCGAGCATGGGCTGACAGTGTCGACATTGCCACAAACCTCGCAGGTGCAGACGGCGGCAACGGCACGGTCCAGCGCAGCGGAAAGGGGCAGCATGAGCTGCTCCTTGCGCTTGATCAGGTGCAATACCGCACGGCGCGCTGAGCGCGGACCCAATCCTGGCAATCTCGCCAACAATTGGATCAATTGTTCGATTTCTGGTCCGCCGGAGGCCATCAGAATGTCACCGCAGCAAGCAATTGGTTAGCAGACTGTTGACGTTGAGCGTCGCAGACATGCGAAAAGGGGTCAGAACGGAAACTTCATGCCGGGCGGGATGGGAAGGCCGGCTGTGACCTCGGCCATCCGGCGCTGCATTTCGGCTTCGCTCTTGCCCTTGGCGTCGGTGAAGGCGGCGACGATCAGGTCTTCGATCACTTCGGCGTCTTCCGGCTTGAGCAGGGTCGGGTCGATCTTGATACCGCGCACATCCCCCTTGCCCGAAAGCGCGACGACGACCATGCCGCCGCCCGAACGACCCTCAACCACCATTTCGGCAAGCTCGGCCTGCATGGCCTCCATCTTGCCCTTCATTTCGCTGGCGGCCTTCATCATGCCCATGATGTCTTTCATTCGTCATCCTCTTCGGGTGGTGGCAGGGGCAGTTCTTCCATGACGGCGGCGTCTTCTCGCACCGAAACGTTCACCAGTTTCGCCCCGGGAAATGTTTCCATTATGGCTTTGACCAAAGGATCGTCATGCGCGGCAGCGGTGGCCGCTTCCTGACGCTGTTCCTTTTCCTGCCGAATGGTCATGCCTTCGACGGGCTTGGTCGAAACAATCACCAGCCAGCGCTGACCTGTCCATGTCTGGAGCCGCGCGGAAAGGTTGTTGACCACATTGGGATTGGTGCCGGGCAGGAGCGAGACTTCGATGCGGCCCTGCTCGAAGGAGACCGGCAACATCTGGCTTTCCAGCGCCAGCTTGATCAGCATGTCACGTTTGGCCGCGGCAATGGCGATCAAATCCTTATAGCTGGTGATCGTTGCCAAAGCGGGCTGCGCCACAGCGGTGGGCACAGAATTGGGGTTGGCCAAAGCCATGACCGGCTCGGACTGAACCTGCACGGCCTCGACACGCATTGCCGAAGCGCCGCCCGATGGGCCGGAGGGGCTGCGCGGCGGTAATGATGGTGCGCTGGGCGCTGCAGAGGGCAGGGTGCCCTGCTGGGTCAATTTGGTGATGAGCTCGTCGGGGCTGGGCAGGTCGGCGGCGTAAGCCAGACGGATAAGCACCATCTCGGCGGCTTGCAGCGCATTGCCGGCGCGGGAAACTTCTTCATTGCCCTTGAACAGAATCTGCCATGTGCGCGTCAGCGCCCGCATGGGCAGGCGGTTGGCAAGATCGCGCCCGCGCGTGCGTTCATCGGGCGTCAGCGATGCGTCATCGGCCGCGGCGGGGACCACCTTGATGCGGGTAACGAGGTGGGTGAATTCGGCCAGATCGGCCAGCATGGTCTGTGGGTCGGCACCCAGATCGTAAAGCTCACGCAGGGCGGTCAATGCTTCAGCGATGCGCCCGCCCATCAGGTCTTCAAACAGATCGATGATGCGTGCGCGATCACCCAGTCCAAGCATGGATTTGACGGTGGCGGAGGTGACCGTGCCATTGCCATGCGCAATGGCCTGATCAAGCAGGGACAGGCTGTCGCGCGCCGAACCTTCGCCAGCGCGCACGATCATGGCCAGAGCGTCGGCCTCAAAGCCAATGCCTTCCTGACCGAGAATTTTTTCGAGGTAATCCGACATGATCTCCGCCGGGATACGGCGCAGATCGAAGCGCTGGCAGCGCGACAGGATGGTGATCGGAACCTTGCGGATTTCCGTCGTCGCGAAGATGAACTTCACATAGGGCGGCGGCTCTTCCAGCGTTTTCAGCAGCCCGTTGAAGGCGGCTGTCGAGAGCATATGCACCTCGTCGATCACATAGACCTTATAGGGTGCAGACACCGGGCCGTATTTGACCGAGTCGATGATTTCGCGAATGTCACCAATGCCGGTATTGGATGCGGCGTCCATTTCCACCACGTCGACATGGCGGCCCTCGATAATGGCGCGGCAATGCACGCCCTCCTTTGACAGGTCGAGGGTGGGATGGCGACCGCTTTCGTCTTCATAGTTGAAGGCGCGGGCCAGAATGCGGGCGGTTGTGGTTTTGCCGACGCCGCGTACGCCGGTCATGATGAAAGCGTGGTGGATGCGGTTCTGGGCAAAGGCGTTGCCGAGCGTCTGCACCATCGCGTCCTGTCCCACGAGGGTGGAAAAGTCGCGTGGGCGATATTTGCGCGCCAGCACCAGATAAGGGCTGCTTGGGGTCTCAGCCATGCCGAACCTCGCGCTGCGTTGGGAATCTGCCTTTGTTCATGTCCCGACCATATGGCAAGCGAGCACCAACCGCAAAAGCCATGAGCCGATTTGCGGGGGCGATGACCCCAGTTGTGAACAGATGAAGTAGGAGGCTGGCATCGACCCGTGAGGATCTCGTTGGGGCTGCTTCCTTCCGGACCTGACCCGGTTGGCGAGGAACACGTCCGCGCCAACCTCCCGAGGCGCTATATGCGGATTATTGCGTGCAGATGCAAGGGGTGGAGATGGGAGGGCGCGATTGGAACAATCTGATCGACGCGAAATGCATCAGCAGATAAAATTTTAAACGCATTCGAAGGAGGCACCTAACCCACCTTGTCTAGTCTCGCCGCGACAGTACGGAGGACCAGTTGAATGGAAAAAATTCTGACCGCAATTCGCAGCTCGCTGGTTGCCAAGGTCTTTATCGTCAGTTTTCTGGCCATCCATTTGCCGCTGATTGCGCTGGTGGTCTATCTCGGCTTTGGTCGACCGTCCGAGCCGCTGCCCATTCTGATTGTGGCGCTTCTTGCCACACTGCTCGGCGCGGTCCTCTCCTATCTTGCAATCCACCAATTGGTGAACCCGATTGACCGTCTGGTCAGCGCCATGGACCGCTATCAGCAGGAGGGCATTGAACCCATCATCGAAGTGCGGGGCACCGACGGGGTAAGAAGGCTGGCCGACAAGGTGCTCAGCCTTGTGCGTGCGCAGGAAAAATCACTGAGCATTCTCAAACGGCAGGCCAATAGCGACCCGTTGACGGGGCTGGGCAACAGGCGCTGGTTGCAGAATGCGGTTTCTGTTGAGATCAACCGCGCGGTTCGCCGGGATCAGTGGGTATGGGTCATCGCTTTTGATCTCGACCATTTCAAAGACATCAATGACCGCTTCGGCCATGCTGCGGGCGATGAGGTGCTGATGATCGTGGCTGAAGTGGCGCAGCGTCAGCTCCGGCCCTATGATCTTGTGGCCCGTATCGGCGGAGAGGAATTCTGCGTCGTTTGTGCCGATGACAGCCTCGATTTCGGGCTGGTGGTGGCAGAACGCCTACGCGCTGCCATTGAATCCTGGCGGTCTAACCTGAACGGCGAGACGACAATCATCACCGCCAGTTTCGGCGTGCATCGCGGCGATCCTGCCACCCAGACTTTTGCCGAAATGCTGCGTCAGGCCGACAAGCATCTTTATGCTGCCAAGGCGCAGGGTCGAAACAAGGTGATCGGCGCTGACGCCGATGCGCCTTTGCCAATCCGCCCAACTCAGCCATGATTGGCTCATGACAGATTTTGCCAACCATGATGCCTATATCGCTGCAGCACCGGAGGCGCTTCGCCCGCTCCTGGTGCGCCTGCGCGCTCAACTCGCGCTGGCATTGCCAGACATGGGCGAGGTGATCCGCTACAATATGCCGGGCTTTGGCTCACAGGAACTTGTTGTTGCCGGTTATGGGGCTTTCAGCAAACAATGCGGGCTCTATGTCAGCAAAGGCGCCATAAGCGCCTGTGCGGATGAGATTGCGGCAGCGGGCCTGAAGGCGACGAAAACCGGCGTCACCTTTTCCCCGCAAAAGCCCATTCCCGATGCGTTGGTGCGGGCGCTGGCGCTCGCTTCGCGCGCAGATTTAGGCGTCTAGGCAGTTGGCTATTACTGATCGAGCTCAGAAAGATTGCCCGCAGCTTCGTCGTAAATGTAGCTGACACTCACGCCGGGTGTTTCGAGATCGTCCATGGTGACGACCGGGCCAAGGCCGGTTTCCTCAAAGCTGGCCTGTTCGGCACAGGTGCCGAAATCGCCGCTGCTGCGCAGGCCGTTCTCGTCGAAGGTGACCCAGGCGTAGAGGATCGGGCAGGCATTGCCGCCGGTATAAAGTTCGAGCAGGGCGCTGTTTTCGTAGGTTTTCAGCAGACGGGGCATATGCGCGCTGTCGAGCAGAACTTCGTAACTGCCACCGGCATGCACGAACAGGCCCGTGCCTTCAACCGTGTTCATGGTGATCTCGACCGGCCCGGCGGGCAGGCTAAGTGTCAGCGTGCCATCATCGGGCACATTATCCTGCGTGCTGACCAGCACTTCGGCATGGGCTGGAACGAGGGTGAACATAGAGAGGGCGAGGATGCTTGCGAAGCGATGCATGGCTTTGTCCATAGCAGAAAGTGTTGTGCATTATGTGCCGAGCCAAGTTGGCGAAAAAGTGATCGATCCCGGCGCTTTAATATGGCCTATGCGGCTCCTGAAGCTGACGGTCGCCTAAAACCTAATAGCTCTTTTCGGGAAGCGGGATGAATTCGGTCTCATCCGGCACCGGGCCGAAGCGCGCCTGTTTCCAGTCTTCCTTGGCCTGTTCGATCCGCTCCTGACTGGACGACACGAAATTCCACCAGATATAGCGCGGCCCTTCCAGCGCTGTGCCGCCGAGGAACATCATGCGGGCAGGACTGGTGGCGGTGACCGTGATGGCATCACCGGGACGAAACACCAAAAGGCGCGGCCCCTCGAATTCATCGCCTGCAATCTTCACCGTGCCGCTGACCAGATAAATGGCGCGTTCTTCATAATCAATGTCGAGCGGAGCGCTCATGCCGGTGCCCAACTGCACCTCGACATAGAACCAGTCCGAAACGGTCTTGACCGCAGCCTCTTTGCCAAAGGCCCTGCCTGCGATGATACGGGCAAAAAGGCCGGTATCGGTCACCGAGGGCAATGTGTCGGCTGAGAAATGCTGGAAGCTGGGGTCGATTTCCTCCTGCCCCTCGGGCAGGGCGATCCAGCTTTGTAGACCCAGCAATGTGTGCCCGTCGGCGCGCTCGACTTCGGGCGTGCGTTCCGAATGGGCGATGCCGCGTCCGGCGGTCATCAGGTTCATGGCGCCGGGGCGAATGTCCTGAATATTGCCCTCGCTGTCGCGGTGGGTGATTTTGCCATCGAAGAGATAGCTGACAGTGGCAAGGCCAATATGGGGATGGGGTTTGACGTCCATGCCCTGTCCGGCGAGGAATTGCACCGGGCCGAAATGATCGAAGAAGATGAAAGGCCCCACCATCTGGCGCTTGCCATGCGGCAGGGCGCGGCGGACGGGAAAGCCACCGCCCAGGTCGCGGGTGCGTGGCACGACAACCAGCTCCAGCGCGTCGCAGCTCTGCGTGTCTCCGGCGATAGGATCGTAGTCAGGCAACCAGGTCATGGGCGTCTCCTTTCAGACGGGGAGTGTGACGCCGATCCGGTGCCCCTGTCGAGGCGGCACACGGATGTGCCTTGGGGGTAGTGACGGCTAACCCGCCCGCTGCGTGCCCCGCCCGCTCTGATTGGCGAGGCCGCTGATTGCCGCCCGCAAGGCGGCTGGTTTGACTGGCTTTGTCACCACGGCAATGCCGCGATCTTCGGCCAATGTGCGCACCGCCGGGCTGCGGTCTGCTGTCACCAAAGCGGCGGGCAGGTGGCCGCCCAGATTGTGGCGCAGCCATTCGATGGCATCGAGGCCCGAGGTCTGGTCGAGGTGATAGTCCATCAGCACGAGATCTGGATACCAGCCTTCAAGCAGGCGCTCGCGGTCGATCTGTTTGAGCGAGAGGGCTGTGCGCACATCGCAGCCCCAATGGGTCAGAAGACCCTCCATGGCTTCCAGAATCGCGCTTTCATTGTCGACGCAGAGTATCTTGAGGCTGATCACCCCGAAGCTGGTCTCAACGGTGGCAGCTTCCGGCTTCGCGACGGGTCGTGCATTGCGCACCGCGGGCAAATAGATGGAAAAGCGCGAGCCATGGCCTTCGCGGCTGTCCAGTTCCAGTGTCAGGCCAAGCGCACTGACCAGCCTTTGCACGATGGAAAGGCCCAGTCCAAGGCCTTGGGCCATTTTCGCGCCGCGTTCGAGGCGAGAAAATTCGGCAAAAACCAGCTTGTGCTGATCCTTGTTGAACCCGATCCCCGCATCAATGACGTCGAGCCGCCAGCGATTGCCGCGCTTGCGCAGGCCCACCAGTACCTTGCCGCCCACGGGCGTATATTTGATCGCATTGGAGACAAGGTTTTGCACGATGCGCCCCAAAAGAGCGCGGTCGGCGAGGATGGTGCCTTTGCTCGGCACGATGCGCAGCGAAATCGAGCGCTCCTTGGCCATTGGGCCAAATTCGACCTCGGTTTTCCGCAACAGATCTTGTGCCTGCATCGGGGCGGGCGCGGGTTTGAGCGCGCCGCTATCGATGCGCGAAATATCGAGCAGCGCGCTCATAATGTCTTCAACCGCTGTCAGCGAGGCTTCGATGGAGTTGGCGAGATCGGCAAAGGCTGTGGATTTGGCGCGCTCGATCAGCGTGGATGTGTAGAGCCGCGCCGCATTGAGCGGCTGCAACAAATCGTGGCTGGCGGCGGCCAGAAACCGCGTCTTGTCATGGTTGGATGCATCGGCTTTGGCGCGGGCCACTTCCAGCTCGGCATTGACCTGTCGCAATGCCGCCGTGCGCTCCTCCACACGTCGTTCCAGATGCTGATTGGCCTGTTCAAGCTGCTGCTCTGCCCGCACGCGGGCTGTCACATCGGAAAAGCTGATGACCAAACCACCATCGGACAGTCGGCTCGAATGAAATTCCAGCACCTGTCCGGCATTGCCCAGCCGCTGGGTGATCGTCGTGGGAGACGAGGTCAGCACATTGATCCGCTCGATTGCGAGCCGCGCCGCGTCGCCCACGCCCAGATCGCCGCGTTCGGCCATGAACAGCGCAATGTCGAACAGCGCAGTGCCAGGACGTACGAGGTCGGACGGTAGCGCAAGCAGGCCATTATAGCGAGTGTTGGACGCGATCAGCCGCAGCCCGGCATCGAACACCGCGATCCCGAGCGGAACATTGTCCATGGCAAGCCTTATGGCCGAAGCCGGATCTTCTGGGTGGAGGGGCATGGAAAATTGCTATCAGTGCCGTTGGGAATACGAGGGATTTATCGGCTTGCGCACGGTCCGGCGCAAGACCGCCCTTCGACCCATTGCTTTTGTCTCAAAAGCCCGGCAATCGTTAAGCCGGGTTAACCAAATGCCGTCCCCGACGGCGGCGTAGAGAGTGAGAGGGGCTTACCATGGCCGGCTTTTTGAAAGAATTCCGGGATTTTGCCGTCAAGGGCAATATGATCGACCTCGCCATCGGCGTGATTATTGGCGCCGCATTTGGCGCGATCGTCTCGTCCATCGTCGACGACCTGTTCATGCCGCTGATCGGCATTGTCATCGGCGGCATCGATTTTTCCGGTATCGTGCTGCAGGTGGGCGAAGCCAAGGTCAATATTGGCCTGTTCATCAATGCCGTGGTCAAGTTCACCATCGTTGCTTTCGTGCTGTTCCTCGTGGTCAAGGGCATCAACTCGCTGAAGCGCGAAGCGGCCAAGGAGCCGGTTGAAACCACCCCTGCGCCAACTAAGGAAGAAATTCTTCTCACGGAAATTCGCGACGCATTGCGCGCTCAAAAACAGGGCTGAGCCCCGGAAAAGCCGGTTTGACACCGGCTTTTTTGTGCCTCTTTACTAGGAATAATATCTATTGACAGGAAAATAATCCCCTTATAGCTTTGTATCAGGGGTTCTCCTTATCGAACGGAGTGATCACCTAGGGCAAACTACATCCGGGGAAGATTCGGATGGGGGAGAGTGGTGGCCATGATCGCTGCGTCTCAGCCATACGTTCATCAGCCCTGTTTTGTCCGGGTATCACGCGGCTTCGTTCGATATGTGGCGCCTGAGACACAGAAAGTATGGGGAGCGATTTTCTGCTTGCAGAGCCAGCTCCTGCCAAAACGGCTGAAAGGAGCTTAGGCATGAATACGCATACCTATTACCACGCCTTTCTGAATCGAGATCGTCTGGTCCATATCGTCGACAATGATCTGGGCATGTGCGAATCCCTGAGCGTGCTGTTCCGGCTGGAGGGGTTTCAGACCAGTTTTTCACGCGATGTCCATGGCGCAACTGCCGCTTTTGAGCGACGGTCACCCGACGTTGCAGTGATCAACATGGTGTTGGGCGAAGAGAGCGGGCTCGGCCTGTTGCGCCAGATCAAGTCTTTGCGCACGGGAACTCCGGTAATTATGCTGTCCGACTTTATGCAGGTCGACGCCGCCGTCACCGCGATGAAGCTGGGCGCGACGGATGTGCTGACCAAACCCATCAACAGCGAACATCTGCTTACGGTCATCCGCGATGCATTGCGTAAGGATGTGCACCTGGGAGCCATGAGCGAGGGACGTCGTCCCGTAGAAGTACGCGGTTTTGCTCAGCTCACGCCACGCGAACGCGAAGTGCTGCAATTGATCACCAATGGGCAATCCAACAAGGAGGCCGGGCGTGAGCTGGGCATTTCCCCCCGCACGATCGAGGTCCACCGTGCCCGCGTCATGGAAAAGCTCGGCGCACGAAACACCGCCGACCTGATGCGGATCGTGCTGACGTCCTAGACTCTGGTGGCGGCGCTTCCGGCGTCACGGCACGCTCAAAGTCCGGACGTTTCTGCATTCGGCTTTTGCCAACACAAGCACCATGCTGCCCCCGGGCTTGACCCGAGGGCCATTTTCCAAGCGCACATTTTCTGGCATCGTGGCTTTCTGACGGCTCCTCGGGTCGAGTCCGAGGACAGCGCTATGGTTGGAAAAGTACACGCGCGAACAGAAACCTTACCTGTCGCTGGTTCCGGGCGTTGGGATATTATTCCTGCACCGGGTCGGGCACATCGGGGCTGTCGTCGGGTGTCGGGGTGGCCTTATCCATCACCGGCGCGACGGGTGTAACCTTTGGCATCCGGTTCCACGCGTCGAGCGCCGCGATTTTGTAAGCTTCGGCGAGCGTCGGATAGTTGAAGGTGTTCTCGACGAAGTAATCCAGCGTTGCGCCCAGATTGAGCACGGCCTGACCGATATGGATCAATTCGGTCGCGCCCTCGCCGACGATATGAACGCCGAGCAATTTGCGTGTTTCCAGCGACACGATCATTTTCATCATGCCTGACTGGAGGCCCATAATGTGACCACGCGAGGTTTCGCGGAACCGCGCCACGCCGCATTCGTAGGGAATTTTCTGCTCGCGCACCTGAGCTTCCGTGAGCCCGATAGTGGAGATTTCCGGCACGGCATAAATGCCATAGGGAAAGAAATCGGGCGCAGGCGGCATCTTCGCACCAAAGGCATGCAATGCGGCGATGCGGCCCTGTTCCATCGAGGTCGAGGCGAGCGCGGGAAAGCCGATAACGTCACCCGCAGCATAGATATGCGGGATTTGTGTTTGGAAGGTTTCGGGATTGACCTTGAGACGCCCCCGATCATCGGGCACGACGCCGCAACAATCCAACCCCAGGTCGGCCGTGGCGCCGACGCGACCCGCCGCGTAAAGCAGCATGTCGGACCGGATTTGCCGTCCATCGGTCAGATGCGCAATGGCCCAGCCCTGCCCATCTTTTTCCACGCGATCCACCTTGCCGCCCAGCCGCATGGTCACGCCGCGCTGGCGCAGATCATGGGTGAATTCTTCGATGATTTCGCGGTCGATGAAGTCGAGGAAATTGTCGCGTGGCTCGATAATGGTGACGGGCACGTCGAGCGCGGAGAAGATCGTGGCATATTCAATGCCGATAACGCCCGCACCCACCACCGTCAGGCTGCGCGGGACGCGCAATTCGCTGACCAGCGTGTCGCTATCCATCACCGTATGGCCGTCAAACTCGATATTGCCGGGCCGATAGGGGGCAGTCCCTACGGCGATGATGGCGTTGTCGAAGCCGAAGGTGTGGCTTTCGCCATGGTGATCGGTCACGGTGACGTGGTGGTCGTCCCTGAAGCGCGCCATGCCGCCAAAGGTGCGCACGCCATTGCGGGCAAACTGATGCTCCAGCACCTCGATTTCATATTCGAGTGTCTTGCGCAGACGCGCGCCAAGATCCTTGCCTTCGATGTCCTTCTTGACCCGGTATGACAGGCCATAAAAGCCACGCTCACGCCAGCCGGAGAGGTTGAGAACGGTCTCGCGCAGGGTCTTTGAGGGAATGGTGCCGGTATGGACCGAGACGCCGCCCAATTGCAGGCGGTTTTCGATGACGAGAACCGATTTACCCAGCTTTGCGGCCTGAATGGCGGCGCGGCGACCTGCCGGGCCCGAACCGATAACGACGAGATCGAACTTTTCCAAATGCCTGTCCCCTGAGCTGTTATCTGCACTCTAAATGGCGAGTGTGGCATTGCCGTTAAGGTTACGCGAGCGGGTGCAATGCGGTCGGATGTGCAGCAATGCGCATTTCGTTACATAACCGTGCTGCCCTCGGGCTTGACCCGAGGGCCAGCCAAGGCAAACACCATTCTCTGGCGGGCTCGCCGAATGGCCCTCGGGTCAAGCCCGAGGGCAGCATTGTGAATGGTCAGGCAGGAAGGGCAACCTAACCTTCGGTGCGAAAGGCAAAGTTTGTTCAATCGCCCCGCAAAACTGGCGCGCCCATTTCGGGCAGATTGTAGAATTTGCGCACGCAATCCCAGCCTTCCTCAGCCGTGTCGACCACGGTGAACAGGTCCGGGTCGGTGGGTGAAATGGTGCCTGCTTCGGCCAGTGCTTCGAGGTTGATCACCTTGGTCCAGAAGTCTTTGCCGAACAGGATCACCGGCACCTTGTCCATGCGCCCGGTCTGGATCAGCGTCAGTGTCTCGAAAAACTCGTCCAGCGTGCCGAAGCCGCCAGGAAAAACGGCGACGGCCTTGGCGCGCATCAGGAAGTGGATTTTGCGCGTGGCGAAATAGTGGAAATTGAACGAGAGATCGGGCGTCACATAAAGATTGGGCGCCTGTTCGTGCGGCAGAACGATATTAAGCCCGATCGAGGGTGCGCCAACATCGGCAGCGCCGCGATTGCCTGCTTCCATCACGCCCGGTCCGCCGCCGGTCACCACCACATATTCCTTGTAGTCCATCGAGGCAGCGGTCTGGGAAGCAAGCTGGGCGAACTGCCTTGCCTCCTCATAATAGCGCGAGGCCGCTTCGAGGTTCTTCTTTTGGATTTCGTTTTTGGCGGCCCAGGCCGGCTTGCCCGGCTCGGGAATGCGTGCACCACCAAACAGAACCACCGTCGAATTGATGCCATGCTCACGCAGGCGGAATTCGGGCTTGAGATATTCAAGCTGGAAGCGAATGCCGCGCGTGTCTTCCGAGGTCATGAATTCGTCATCGGCAAAAGCCAGCCGATAGGCAGCGCTGCGGGTCTGCGGCGTATCGGGAGCCTTGAGCGAAACGGCGACGTCTTCGCTCGATGTGCGCAGGGAAGTGGGGTGGCGGCGTTTGGCCAAAACGGGCTCCTCGTTCAATCGAGATGGGCGTGTTGTCAAAAGGGGATAACCATCCCCGCCTGTTCGGGCAAGGGCAGGGCTGTCCGAGCCGTTCACGAAGCTGCAAGCGCCGGGCTTGACGCGGCCCCCGTCATGCCGGATGGGTCTGTGCCATGACGCGCCTTATCCTTCTCAACAAGCCGTTCAACACCCTTACCCAGTTTACCGGCGAGGGTGATACGCTTGCCAATTACGTGCATGTGCCGGGCGTCTACCCGGCTGGGCGGCTCGACAAGGATAGCGAAGGGCTGCTGCTGCTGACCGACGACGGCAAATTGCAGGCGCGCATTGCCGACCCAAAATTCAAGCTGGAAAAGACCTATTTCGTTCAGGTCGAAGGCGAGCCGACCGATGCGGCCTTGGCACAATTGCGCAAAGGGGTGAGCCTCAATGATGGCCCCAGCCGCCCGGCCAGGGTGGAGCGGATCGAACCGCCCGATCTCTGGCCGCGCAATCCGCCGGTGCGGTTCCGCAAAAGCGTGCCTGATAGCTGGCTGTCCCTGACTATTTCCGAAGGCCGCAACCGGCAGGTGCGCCGCATGACGGCTGCCGTGGGTTTTCCGACGCTGAGGCTCGTGCGCTGGCGGATCGGGGAGTGGGATGTAGAGGGACTAGAGCCGGGTCAATGGCGCGAGGCGACGCTCCGCCGACGCTGATTTGATTTGGCATCAGCAGCGGACCATGTCGAAATCAGCCTTGCCTGTTCGTCGTGATTGCAGGGCGAACATGCGGGTAAAGGAAAACGCTGATGACGCAGTATCTGGTCGCAATTCACCATCCTGACGACTATGACCCATCGCGCGAAGGGCAGGACATGGTCGAAGATATTCGCGCGCTCAACCGCGAAATGGTGGCTGCGGGCATAAGGGTATTCGTTGGCGGCCTCGAACCGGCCGTTAGAGCCAAATCGCTTTTCGTCGGTGGCAATGACGAAATCGTCGTGACCGATGGTCCCTATATCGAAAGCAAGGAGCATGTCGGCGGCTTCTGGGTGCTGGACCTTGCCAGCCAAGAAGAAGCGCTCGAATGGGGCCGTAAGGCCGCCATCGCCTGCCGCGCTCCGGTGGAAGTGCGCGCTTTCAACTGAGGAGCAAGCCATGCCGCCGGACACTATCGACGCCTACAATACGGCACAAAACCAGGGCGACCGCGAGATTTGCCATCGACTGCGCCAGATCATAGACGCCGCCTTGCCCGATGCAGAAAGCAAAATCTGGCATGCCCATCCGGTCTGGTTCCTCGCAGGCAATCCTTTGGTCGGCTACAGCAAGCTCAAGGATAGCGTGCGCCTGCTGTTTTGGAGCGGCCAATCCTTTGAAACGCCCGGGTTAAGTGTAGAAGGCAAGTTCAAGGCGGCGGAAAAGCGCTACACAGCGCTCGATCAGGTCGATGCAGCTGTACTCGCGCGCTGGCTGAGCGAGGCCCGCACGATCCAATGGGATTACAAGAATATCGTGCGGAACAAGGGGCGGCTGGACCGACTGGTCATCTAGGCCTTCGGCTGTTGGTCAGTTTGTGGTCTTGGCCACCAACCCGCGATGTAGCCTTTTGATCTGCTTCGGGCCAAGCGTGTGATTGCCGACCTTAAGCATGGCGCCATGCAGGCTGACGGGTGCTGCCTGTTCCACGGCAAAACGTACGGCATTGGCCGCAGAACGGAAATGGCGCGGTCCCTGCGCAAAAGCAGTCGCGCTATCGCTACCGAGGAACAGTGCCCCGGGCGCGTTCAATATACTGGTATTCATAATTGTCTTTCTGTCGGCTTTCTGGCCGATATTATTCAGCGCGTGTCGCGCTGTAGCGGGTAATCGGGCCGCAAATATAATGCCCTTATCGCCTCGCCTTGATGTCTGTCGTCGCCGCATTCGAGAGCCAGGCCGCGCAATTGCGCAGGCGTCATGTCCTCGATAGCGAAGCGTATGGCTTCGGCGGCGGATGGAAACCGCATATAGCGGCTTTTGCGTGCGCCGAATGTAGCGGCGCTGGAATAGAGTTCTGCCGGTTGTGACCAGTCTATGGTGAGCTTCACCGTTTGCCGATGGCGATGCTGAACACGCTTTCGCTTTCGGCAAAAACCGCCTTCATGGCGTCACTGGGTGACAAGTCAGCCTCTTCGACTACACGCTCATTGCCCTCGCCACGGGATTTGACCCGATAGAGCAGGGGGCCTTTTTCATGTGGGAGGCAGGCAACGACTTCGCAAGGGCCCGATGGGCGATTGCTGTGTCGAGGTGCGGAGCGCAAATCCAGCATTTGGCCGACTTTGTAGAGATGCGACATGGGGCGCTCCTTTCGATGAGAGACAGAGGCACCAGAGGATGCCCCCGTCATGGGCACATTAAGCCAGCTGCAGATTGACCGCGGACTCGCGTCCGTCGCGGCTCTGTTCCAGATCGTAGGAAACCTTCTGGCCATCGGCCAGGCCAGACATGCCAGCGCGCTCGATAGCGGAAACATGGACGAACGCGTCCTTGCCACCAGTATCCGGCGTGATGAAGCCGAAGCCCTTGGTGGAATTATAGAATTTTACGGTGCCGGTGATCATTTTGGCGCCTTTCAGAACAGCTCGAAGCCACGCAAACGAGCAGGTTTCCCCGGAGCATTATGCGCAGGGGCCTAAAACGTTCACAGTTCGGAAGGAAAGCCAATCAACCGGGTATGCCGGGAAGGTCAGGTCGCCAACAGGGGCAGAAAACGTGTGTCTATACCTTCTACCGCAATTGCGCTTAAGTCAAGGCAAAGGGAATTTGCTGCTTTGAGCGGGCGCGTAGACAGACTTCGGCAAAGCTGGCGCATATATCAGCGCCAGCAATTTATCAAAGCTCAACCGCCAAGGCTCGGCAGGGTCAGATCGCCCGAGGTCAGTTTGCTCGCCGTGATGGCGGCATCGGCCTTTTCACGCGGCAGTTCGAGAGCGGTCCAGACGCTGACCAGCGCGTGGCGCAGCTCGAAGATCATCTCGTCGGTATGGAGCGGGGTCGGCGTGATGCGCAGCCGCTCGGTGCCCTTGGGCACGGTCGGGTAGTTGATGGGCTGGATATAGATATTGTGCTTGTCGAGCAGCATGTCGCTCGCCGCCTTGACCGCACGGGCATCGCCCACGATCAGCGGCACGATATGGGTTTCGGTTTCCATCACCGGCAGGCCCGCATCGGCCAGAATGGCTTTGGTGAGGCGGGCCTGACGCTGGTGCATCTGCCGCTCGTGGCCATTGCCCTTCAAATGCTCGATCGAGGCGCGGGCGGCAGCACAGAGCGCTGGGGGCAGGGCGGTGGTAAAGATGAATTCGGGCGCATAGGAGCGCACGGCGTCGATAATGGCGCGATTGGCGGCGATATAGCCGCCCATGACGCCAAAGCCCTTGGCCAGCGTGCCTTCGATAATATCGATGCGATCCATCAACCCATCGCGCTCGGCAATGCCGCCGCCGCGCGGCCCATACATGCCCACGGCATGGACTTCGTCGATATAGGTCAGCGCGCCGAATTCCTCGGCCAGATCGCAGATTTCCTTGATGGGAGCCACGTCCCCATCCATCGAATAGACCGATTCAAAGCAGATCAGTTTTGGCCGCTTGCGGTCGACCTGGCTCAAAAGCTCGCGCAGATGGGCCACGTCATTGTGCCGGAAAATCTTCTTTTCCATGCCCGATTGGCGCACGCCCTGAATCATCGAGGCGTGGTTGAGCTGGTCCGAGAAGATGATGCAATCGGGCATCAGGCGGGCAATGGTGGAAATGCCCGCTTCGTTCGAAACAAAGCCTGAAGTGAAGACGAGCGCGGCTTCCTTGCGGTGCAGGTCGGCGAGCGAACGCTCCAGCTCGACCAGCGGACGGTTGGTGCCCGAAATATTGCGCGTACCGCCAGCACCCACACCCATGGACCCGGCAGTTTCCTGCATGGCGCGCACGACCTTTTCGTGCTGGCCCATGCCCAGATAATCGTTGGAACACCAGATGGTGATCTCGCGGGCATTATCCGCCTCGTCGCGGTAGAGAGCCTTGGGGAAGCTCCCCGCGACGCGTTCGAGATCGGCAAAGACGCGATAGCGCTTTTCGGCCCGCAATGTGTCCACTGCATCCTCGAAAATACCGCGATAGTCCATCAGGCAATTCCTTCGCTTACGTCCGAGAGGGGCAGAGGCCAGACCGGGCGAATATGTGTCTCTCCTAAAGCGGTCCTCACGTCATTGACATAGGTCAATTCGACGCGCGGTTCTCGCTAAACCCTTGTCACACAAGAGAGGAGAGGATTCTTTTCAGACCCATTCTAAAGTTGTCAGTGGCGTCTGCCAACAGTCAGGCGCGATTACGTCTGCGCAACGCCCCTGAAACGGGGTAACCGTTGCACGCAGTCCCTGTTGATACTGGCTCCCCACTGCGCTTAGATCGCTCATCCCTGGAGGGGGATGAGGGGGAGTTGAGGTGAAGAGGTTTTCGTCTTCAAGTTTCGCCGGCCCGAACGCTGACGCCCTTACGTGGTCCACATCATCGGCCAATCCGCAGGCATTGTTCTCGGATTTTCAGTGGTTTTTGTATCAGGGGCGGGACACGGTGTTTTTCTCCGCCTTCTCCACCCGCACATACACCTTTGATGACCTGAGCAATATGCTGGCCGAAATGGTCGCCCTTGCGCCGCAATTGACCCATGGCTTTGTTGGCGCACAGCCCGGCCAGCCCTTCCCCAAACATCTGCTCGACGCCATCATTTCGCTGGAGGAGGTCGATGATCTGGCGTTGTATCCCGACAAATGGCTGGGCAAGTCGTCGGATATTTTCGAGCGTAAGGATTTGCCGCTGTTCCGCGTTATGGCCGCCGTGCGTCGCAACGGCCCCGATGCGGCGGGGCGCGCCGCCGTGTTGCAGGTGCGCTCAAGCCATGCCCTGCTCGAAGGCTCGGACTCGGCGCTGCTGACGCGATCGCAGATCGCTGCCCATGGCACGCAGTCAAACAAGCAACACAAGCTGCCCTGGCGCGACAGGCTGGCCGGCGGCCTTAAGGGCGGTCTTTCTGCCTTGCTCTATATCGCCATCGCCAATCTGTTTGCGCCCAGAGAAAAGCCGTGGGGCTTTCAAACGCTGGCGGTGGAACGCCACCGGCTGCGCCTGCTCGCCAATAAGCTCGGTGTTCGACAGCGCTCGCTGATGTTCGCGCTGGTGACTCATGCTCTCAATGGAAGGGAACCGAAAAAGCATCTTGCCGGTAAAACCATCGCCGCCGCCTACACCATGCTTGATACGCGGCGGAACAGCGCCGATGACGACTTCTTCCGTGTCCGTGCGTTGGAAGCCAGGTTCGCGGTGATCGAAGATTTCGTCGATTATGTGCGCATGGTCGACGACACGGTGGCCAATATCGAGCAGAAGGATATTACCTCATTTCAGGTGATGATGAATGCCATGTTCAAGGCATTGCGCGGCATCAATCGCGCGCTGCCCTTTCTGCCCGGACCACGCTTCTGGCGCTTCAATGGCGGCGTCCAGATCGTCCTGACTTTGGTGCCACCGCACCGCACTTATGGGCCGATGACCCATGGCCTGATCGAGCCCATCTATTGTGGTGCCTGGCACGCGGCGGCCAATATCTGCACCTTCTGCCCCGGACGGTCACATGTGACATTCAATTTTTCCATGGAGCAGCGCCATCTCGCCCAGATCGGCCGGGTGATGGAACTGATCGAGGAAACCGAGCGGCGCACGGTTTCACCCAGAACCATGCTGCCTTCGGTGGAGCGCCTCACCTGACCGCAATACAAATCTGAGGTACGTACATCAATTGAGCTTGAAGCTGCCGGGAGGGCAGGATAAATAGGGCGCATTCCTTTATGACCAGCCGGAGTTCTGGCGCGTGACAAGCTTTGCCAACTATCCCAGCCTCAAGGACCGGCCTGTTGTCATTTCCGGTGGCGCTTCGGGCATTGGCGCCTCTCTGGTCCGCCATTTTGCCGAGCAGGGCGCACGTGTGGGCTTTGTCGATGTGGATGGGCAGAGCGGCGAGAAACTGGCCGCTGACCTTATGGCGCGAGGCCAGATCGTTCGCTTCAGTCACTGCGACGTCACCGACATAGAAGCCTATCAAAGCGCAATTGCTGGTTTTGCCGAGGCGCATGGCGATGCGCGGGTGCTGATCAACAATGCGGCCCATGACCAGCGCCATGACTGGTCTGAGGTGACGCCCGCTTATTGGGATGAGCGCATGGCAGTCAATCTCAAGCACGCCTTTTTCGCTATGCAGGCCGTGGCCCCCGGCATGGAAAAAGCTGGCGGCGGCTCGATCATCAATTTCGGCTCGATCAGCTGGATGATCATGACGCCATCAATTCCGCTTTACGAAACAGCCAAGGCCGCCGTGCATGGCCTCACCCGTTCCATGGCGCGCGAACTGGGCCGCTCGGGCATTCGCGTGAATTCCCTCGTCCCCGGCGCGGTGATGACGCAACGCCAGCTCGATCTCTGGATTTCAGACGAAGACAAGAAGAATATTGAAGCCAATCAGGCTCTGTCAGGGCTTCTTACCCCTGAAGATTGCGCCCGCATGGCCCTGTTCCTCGCCGCCGACGACAGCGCCATGATTTCCGGCCAGCATTTTCTGGTCGATGCGGGCTGGGCCAATATGTAGTGCAGGAGACTGCGGCGACGGGGCGGGTTACAACCCCGTACCTGCCTTTTGCCATGCTGATCTGACTTCCCGAATGCAGTCATAGCGTGACCTCAACTGCATGAGTGGCAGCGCAAACAGTACCCTGCTTAAAACTTCCGCTCGAAGCGAAAGTTCGCTTTTGATTTGCGGTGCCCATGTCGCTCGTCGCCAAGCGTTGAGCTCTCGTAGGTGACAAAGACCTTTTCTCGGCCGCTATCCAAAGCCCCCGGCCGCCACCGGGGCTTTGTCCAGCTCGATCCCAGCGACCAGAATGCCAACGCTCGTCAATTCGCACGATTCCAAAACTTGCTGTGATCGGATCAAGTCGATACCAAATCGTGCAAAATGCATCGGGGTTCCCATGAGCGTGACCGAGAAAATTCTGATATGGAAGGCAATTCAGGATGACTGGGATGCGGAGTATTACTCGGAAAATCCTGACGAAGATCGAAAGTACAGCATTCATTCAGCCCGTGCTTTGGGCGCGCCACTTTTTCCACCCACGAACTACCCGTCTGGAAATCTGACCAAACAGTAAAAGCATCACCGCTGCTTGAGGAGTGGTTTGCCCATGCCAATGGCTGGAGTTCCTTCAAAACGGGCCGCCGGGCGCTATCCGTCGAGGAAATGAAAGATCCGTGGCTCGGGCTACAGCATTATCTTGATGATCCTGATGTCTATCCCGAGGATGAGCGCAGGCATCATATGAATTTTCTGGTGAATGAGGCCATCCCACGCGCAATCAATGACGACTTGGTCAACATTGTCCATGAAGGAAAATTGATGCCTCTGGTGAACCCCAAATTTGTTTTGTTCTCACTCCCAACCCTGTCATCCATCGTCGGACCCGAATTTCTGCTCTTCGCCGACTCCATTCCCGGGCCGGAACCTTTGCTTCTGAACAATGATTTTATGGATGAAAATCTTGAGGCGATGCTTGACCGGTTGATTGCTGGATGAGCTTAGGGCGGTCGTAGGGTCCGGGAAATGGCGGATGCAATTGCCGGAGGGCGCCGATAGCCGGCCATCCGCAAACCACCCCAAACTGCCAGTCCCACACCACGCGCACTCCGCTATTCATCCCGCATTCATCATATTGGCGTTACCACGCTCCTGCCTTAATGAAGGGGCACTAGACGGCCACTCCATTCGCGAATCCTTCAGGGGGATAGATATGAAGTCGAAGGTTCTCGTCGCTCTCGCAGCGGCCCTGGCGCTCAGCGCCTGTACCACTACCGATCCGTTTACCGGCGACAGCCGCATTTCAAACACTGCTGGCGGCACGCTGATCGGCGCTGGCGGCGGCGCAATTGCTGGCGCCATCGTGGGCGCTGCAGTGGGTGGCGATCCGCGCGTGGGCGCGTTGATCGGTGCTGGCGTCGGCGGCCTCAGCGGCGCTGCTATCGGCAATTACATGGACCAGCAGGAATCCGAGTTGCGCGCGCAGCTTCAGGGCACCGGGGTGTCGGTTACCCGCGCGGGCGACCAGATCATCCTCAACATGCCGTCCAACATTACCTTTGCCACCGACCAGTCGAGTGTCCAGCCACAGTTCAACCAGACCCTGGTCTCGGTTGCGCTGGTGCTCAAGAAATTCGACAAGACCATTGTCGATGTCTATGGGCACACCGACTCGACCGGCTCGAACCAGCACAATCTGGAATTGAGCCAGCGTCGCGCCGTTTCCGTGGCGACGATCCTTGCCAATCAGGGCATCGACCAGCGCCGCTTCTATATCGAAGGCAAGGGCCCTTCGAGCCCAATCGCGTCCAATGCGACAGAATCTGGCCGCGCGCAGAACCGTCGCGTCGAAATCAAGCTCTCGCCAATCCGCGGCTAAAGCTCAGCTTGTTAAATTCAGAAAACGCGGCTCTCGGGCCGCGTTTTTTATTGCGCAGGTGTTTCAACCACCGGCGCCGATGTGGGTGTTCCCGGCTGCATGTCGGTGCCCGGCGCGCCAGAGAAAATCTGCAAGACGAGCAGGAAGGCAATGATGATTGCCAGCGCGATAATCCCATAAAGCCACCAATTGGTGGGTCCCGTCGCGCCAACAGAGGCTTCATGCTCGCCCGCGACACGAATGCCGGAATCGTCAGGGACATCAATTCGGCTGCCATTCTCGTCGACGAGAAAATCGACCTTAGCCTCTTCCTTCACATGCGGCTTGTGCGGCTCCGTCATCGGTACGCTCCTCGGGTTTCGTTTGAAACTAGTGAAGGCCCTTCGCTTCTCCTCATGCGGAGGACGTTTTCACATATCTGGAAGCTCAATGCCCCGCAAAGGGCTCCGGTTCCGCAAACAAGCGGCCGCATTTAACCACCTTTTGACGACTTGGCGCGCTTTATGAATAGCCAATGGAGGGCCCGGAATGGGTCAGTTCGCCAGTTTCATGATCTCTGCGTCGCACCGGCGTCTACGCCGGGTGCTGGCTTGGCTGCTTGCTTTCGCTCTGATGCTGTCCGCTGCTGCCTGGATTGCCTCCGAACAGGTGGCGCAAAACATGCGGGTAGAGATCGGGCGCAGCCTTGAGACTTATGGTGGCCTACGCACCAGCATCGTGTCCGTTTTCGATGCCATGGACGCCCAGTTGGTCGGCACGTCCTGCTCCCCCGAATTTACCGCGATAATGCGCCGAATTGCCTTTCTGCCCGATGGGATCAGCGAGTTGATGTATGCGCCGGGCGGTACAATTGTCTGCGCGGCAAATATGGGCCAGCTCGAAACGCCGGTCGATCTCGGACCGCCCGATATTGCGCCTTCCGAGCAGTTTGGCATTGCGCTCTGGATCAATCGCCAGCTCGACATGATCGGATTAGGCGATCTGCGTGGGTCGATCGCCGGACGTGGCGATTTTGCCCTGGCCATTCCGCCGCAATTCCTGCCCGCTCATACGGGTCCAGACTGGATGGAGCAGGAATTGCTTTATCACGTTGGCGGCGGCAGCTGGATGCATCGCGCCGGTGTTGACGGCATATCGAATGAGGCTGAACGTTCACCCAGATCTGCGTCCTTGGCACTGTTGACTGGCGCGATCTATCAATCTGCCTGCGACAGTGCCGGGGAGCATTGTGTTGTGGCTCGCGTCTGGCTCTGGCCGCTGATGCAACAGCGTATGCCGGCCATTGTCATTGTATCGCTCACTTTGGCCGTTCTTGCCGCCTGGTTGGCCCAGCAGATTTGTTCGCTGTTTGAGCGCCACTGGTCGTTCGAGGCCAGGTTCCTGCGCAATTTCAGGCAGGAGAGCGTCGTCTGCGCCTATCAGCCTCTCCTCAATTTGCACAATGATACGGTCACCGGATGCGAAGTCCTGGCGCGGTGGCTGGATGTGGATGGCACAATTGTCATGCCGGATCAGTTTCTGCCCTTTGTGGAGAAGCATAATCTGACCGAGCGTTTCACCGCCAAGATCATTGCTTGTGCCTATAGGGAACTTTCAGAGCGCCTGCCGCCGACGGCCCGGCTGCAACTCAATTTCAATATCTTCCCGCGCGACCTCAATGCCGAGCGCCTTATTCCGCTCTTCGCGCGTTTCCTGGAGCCCGGCTCCCGCTTTGTGCCGGTCATTGAACTGGTGGAAACAGCCGAAGTCGATCCGGAAACGGCTCAGGTCGAGATCGAGAAATTGCGGGCGGTGGGCATCGGCGTCTATGTCGACGATTTCGGCGCGGGCTATTCCTCGATGCAGAACCTTGCCTCTCTTGCTGTCGATGGGGTGAAACTGGATCGTTCCTTTGCCATGGCATCCGACGATTCTGTCATGGGGCGCATGCTCGACCATGCGATAGAGCTGATCCACGCAGCGGGGCGCATTCTGGTGGTTGAAGGCGTGGAAACGCGTGACCGGCTTGAAAAACTGAAGGCGTCAGGCCGGGTGGATTTTGCGCAAGGATATGGAATTGCGCGCCCGCTGACTATTGATGGCTTCGCTGCGTTTATGTCCGGGCAGGGGCCCCGTCCCAACGGCAAGCCGCGTCTGGTTGCATGATCACGTTTTTTTAAAAGACGAAACCACCGTCCTGCCTTTGCGTTTGGTTTGCACAACCCAATGCAAGGAGCATCAAATGGCTTACGATGACGCCCGCGTCGCAAACGCAGACCTCAAGGAAACCCACGACCTGATCGCTTCCGACAAGGTCGAGGGCACAAAGGTGTTCGACCCAATGGGCGAGCATATTGGCTCGATTGAACGCATTCTGGTCGAAAAGCGCAGTGGCAAGGTTTCTTATGCCGTGCTGAGCTTCGGCGGTTTCCTTGGCATCGGACAGGATCACTATCCGCTTCCCTGGTCCATGCTGAACTACGACGAGGAATTGCGCGGCTATCGCGTCGATATTTCCAAGGAGCAGCTTGAAGGCGCTCCGAAATATGAACGCGAAAGCGACGATTACTGGACTGCTGAAAACGGCCGCCGCGTTTACGATTATTATGGCGTAACGCCATACTGGATCTGATCCAGTCCAAAGCTTTTCATCACGTGATGATTGCCAGCCGGTGTCCTTCGGGGCACCGGCTTTTTATGGCCTCTGAACGCCGAACGCTTTCACATCGACCGCATAGAGAGACTTGGTCGCCGTGATGTAAAGCCGGCTTTTGTCTGGCCCGCCAAACGTCAGATTGGACGCTGTCTGCGGCAGCAGAATGCGCCCGGCGAGCTTGCCCGTGGGATCAAAGACCTGCACGCCATCGCCGGATGACGACCACAGCCAGCCATCGCTATCAAACCGGAAGCCGTCTGCCAGTCCCACGTCAATCGTGCAGAATTCCCGTCCGTTCGCGATGGTATTATCGGGCAGGACATCGAAGACCCGGATATGGCGCGGCACATTGGGGTCATGGCTGAACCCAGATTCCGAAACATAGAGCTTTGTTTCATCAGGCGAAAAGGCGAGGCCATTGGGCTGGGTGAAATCGTTGATGACTCTCGTGATTTCGCCACTGGCCGCGTCGATGCGATAAACGCCATGAGCATCCTGCTCCGGCTCGGCCTGATAGCCTTCGTAGTTGGAGAGGATGCCGTAGGTGGGATCGGTGAACCAGATCGAGCCGTCTGACTTGACCACCACGTCATTGGGCGAATTGAGCCGCTTGCCAGCAAAGCTGTCGGCCAGAACGGTGAACTCGCCATCCGCCTCAAGCCGGGTGACGCGCCGTGTGCCGTGTTCGCACGAAATCAGCCGTCCCTCATGGTCCCGCGTATGGCCATTGGCGAAATTGGATGAACTGAGGAAGGTCGTGACGGAGCCATCGGCGGGCAGATAGCGCAACACGCGCTGGTTCGGAATGTCCGAAAAGTAGAGGCATTGATGGTCGGCAAACCATACCGGCCCCTCTGCCCACAGACACTCCGAATAGAGCTCTTCCAGATGTGCCTCTGAACCGATTTTATCGGCGAAGCGCGGATCGATAATTTCGAACAGTTCTGTCATCTGGCTCTCCCTGCGGCAACGCTTACGGCCTCGCTCCGCAGGTTTCAACCCGCGCTAGATACAAGCCGTCGCAAAGGTCACAGGCAGATAGACCAAAACGCCCGCCGCCAAGGCGGCGCGATTAGCCCAGAGTGCGGCGACGGACAGCGAGGTTTGCGGCTCGCCAGTTTCATATTGTCTTTTGAGCGACAGCCAGACCAGCGGCGCAAGCGAAACCAGATATGCGGCAATCAGGACGGGGCGGTGGATGTCGCTCCAATCATAGGCACAGCCAAGCGCCTGCAAGGCATAGAGCAACACGAAGGCGAGTGACCAGAGTGTGAAGCCTGCTATCAGCAGGACCAGCGCGCGAACATCCTGCCGTTTCACTGCCCGCCTCCCGCCATGGCCAGCAGCAGAACAAGCCCGAGGCTCGGGACGAGTGTTGCGGCGGCATAACCGTTCCACAGCCAGGCCAGCACCATTTCAGTCTGCCGCCGGGCCGAAACATAGCCCTGCACCAGCCGCCAGAGACCATGGCCTGCCATCAGTGCCCCAAGGCCGCAATGAATGGCCGAAAAGCTCAGCAATGTCAGAATGACAGCCTGCCGCGCATGCGCCGTGGGCTCCGGCAAGGCAACGGACATGGCGATGAGCGTCGTAGTGGCGACGACCTGCAAGAGCGCCGTGGTAAGCAGCAGTAACTCTCCGGCACCGCCACCGGCATTCACCCGTCGAGCCACCCAGCTCGTTCCAGCGGCCAGACCCGCCGCGAGAAGAGCCAGCCCTAAAGGCCAGATCGGCCAGTCTAGCGGAACAACGCTCTCCCATCCTGGCGCGACGACCAGCAGGAACAGCCCGCCAAACAGCAGCGAGGAAAACAGCGTCGCATTCATCACCAGTGCGGCACGATTGGCCAACACGGTGACATTGCTCGTGCATTCCACATCGAGCACGGCATTTTCGCCCATGCCGATTTCAACCGGCCCGAAATCCTCCTTCTGCCCCAGTGTCACTGGCCAGAACAGGAATAGCACCAGCGTCAGCAATGCTCCGAAGGGGGCCAGCCAATATTGCCCGAACAGCATAGCGAGGAAGAAACTCGCGGTCGCTAGCGCGGTCCAGAGCGGCAGGTAGGTCCGCCTCGGCAGGACGATGACATGCTCGGGCGCGCCGGTCAGCATATCGACGCCCATCGTCTCCTGATCGTTGTTGCGCACAAAGCCAAGATAGCCAAAGCCACCCGCCAGCACTGGCCCGATCTCGCCCGGTTCGAGCCCATCAGCACGATCATCGATGCGCGGAATGGCCGCGAAATTATAGCTCGGCGGTGGTGTGGGTGTTGCCCATTCCAACGTCTGCGCTGTCCACGGATCGCGGCGGAAATACCGCCCGAAGCGGAATTGCAGCACGATATCGGCCAGCACCAGACAAAAGCCCATGGTGAGGATGAATCCACCCACTGAGGAGAGCAAGTTGAGCCAGTCCCAGCCCCAGTTCGACGGATAGGTCGAGATGCGGCGCGGCATGCCCATCAGCCCGGTCAGATGCATGAGGAAGAAAGTGAGATTGAAGCCAATAAAGATCAGCCAGAAGGCCGGGATGGAGAGCTTATAAAGGCTCTGCTTGCCCGAAATGTGCGGCATCCAGTGATAGATGCCTGCCAGCATCGGAAACACGAAACCGCCCACCAGAACGTAGTGCAAATGCGCCACGACGAAATAGCTGTCATGCGCCTGCGTGTTGAACGGCACCATGGCTAGCATCACCCCGGTCAGCCCGCCGATGACGAAGACAAAGAAAAAGCCGAACACATAGAGCATGGGAATATCCCAGCGTGGGCGTCCCGAAGCCAGCGTCCCCAGCCAGGCAAAAATCTGCACCGCCGTGGGAATGGCCACCAGCGCACTCGCCGCGGAGAAGAAGGCCAGCGCCAGATGCGGAATGCCCACGGTGAACATGTGGTGCACCCAGAGGCCGAAGCTGAGAAATCCCATGGCGACGATGGCCGCGATAATCGCGCGATAGCCGAGAATTTTGCGCTGCGCGAACACCGGGATGATCGTCGACAGCGCCCCGGCGGCAGGCAGGAAAATGATGTAAACTTCCGGGTGCCCGAACAGCCAGAAGAGATGTTGCCAGAGCAGCGGATCGCCGCCCCGCGTCGGATCGAAAAAGGGCAGATCGAAGGCCCGTTCCAGTTCGAGCAGGATGGAGCCGAGGATCAGCGGTGGAAACCCGACGATCATCATGCCGGAGGTGACGAGCATGTACCAAGCCATGAGCGGCATCCGCGTCAGCGACATGCCGGGAGCCCGCATCTTGAGAATGGAAACGAAAATCTCGATGGCTGCGGTAACCGCCGAGATTTCGACAAAGGTGATCCCGAGCAGCCAGACATCGGCATTAATGCCGGGCGTATAGGGCTTGGAGGAGAGCGGGGTATACATGAACCAGCCGCTATCGGGCGCCGCGCCGAACAGCATGGCGACGATGAGGATCGTGCCGCCAAAGAGATAGCACCAGAAGCCATAGGCCGTGAGGCGCGGAAAGGCCATGTCCCGCGCGCCGACCATCTTGGGCAGCATATAGATGACGAAACCTTCGAACATCGGAATGGCGAAGAGGAACATCATCACCGTGCCATGCATGGTGAAAATCTGGTTGTAGATTTCCGGCCCGATAAAGGCGCTGTGCGGGGTCGCCAATTGCGCCCGGATCAGCATGGACAGGAACCCGCCAATGGCAAAGAAGGTTAGCGCCACCACCATGAAGCGCTTGCCCAGAACGGTGTGATTGACGCTGGACAGCCGACCGATCCCCGGCGGCGTCATCCAGATGCGTTCGAGCTGCTTGTGGAGGCGGATGGGGGAGGGAGGGGTCATACTGAATTTCCCGCGACGCACGATATTGCCAAAAACTCAAAGCTGCCCTCGAGCTTGACCCGAGGGCCTGCCGGAAAGTCCGAATTGCAAAAGTGGCCCCCGGGGAGAGTGGCCCTGGGGTCAAGCCAGAGGGCCGCGCGGTGGTGTTGGGGGGCGTCCAGAAAAGCACTCAAGGTGTTTCTCCCCCCATCAGCGCCGCAAAATCCCCTGCCTCATGTGCCTCCACCCTGAAGAACATGACATCATGCCCTTCGCCGCAATATTCGGCGCATTGGCCCCAATAGGTGCCGGGCTCATCGGCTTCGAGCCGGATGACATTGGTGTGGCCGGGAATGGCGTCGATCTTGCCGCCAAGGCGCGGAATCCAGAAGGAATGAATGACGTCCTCCGCCGTAATGATGAAATCAACCGGCTGGCCCGCCGGCATATGCAACACTTCTTCGGGCAAGGTGCGGCCATTAGGATAAGTGAAACTCCATTGCCAGCGGCTGGCATGTGCCTCGATTTTGATTGGCGCCTCGCCATGCGGCAGCAATTGTTCGCCCAGCACCAGAGCTGTGCCGGTGAGCAGCACCAGCACCGGGATGGGCATGATGAGCCCGCCGCCAATGATCCACTGGCCGGGCGTCACCTTCGTGATCCAGTCCTTGCGCAGATAAGCCAGCGCGAACAGCACCATGACCAATCCAAACAGAACGACCGATCCCCAGAACATCACCCACCACAGCATGGCCAGATTGGCCGCGCGTGGCCCGGCTGGGTCCAGCGCTGAAAGATCCCCACTGCAACCTGCCAGCGCCAGCGGCGTTGCACAGAGTGCAACGAGTTTGAAACAGGGGGCGAAACGATGAGCGAAACGTCGCGCGAAGCCGAACAGGTCGAGATTGCGCTGGAAGAAGGGCAGGAGGCCAGCGCCACCCATCCAAATCCGCATATTCGCGAAGTGGCCGAGCAGGATATCGGCTCGGCCATCGCTGTCGCCGGTCACCCCATCCACGCCATGCTGGTGCATTTCCCCATCGCCTTCGTCATTTCGACGCTGGGCATCGACATTTTCTACTGGTTCACCGGCGACCTCTTCTGGCTGCAAGTGGGCATGTGGTCGGCGGGTGCAGCCTTCGTCTTCGGCGTGCTCGCGGCCATTGTCGGCACGGCTGAACTGCTCGCTGTGCCGGGTATTCGCGTGCGCGTCGCCAGCTGGAACCATGCCATTGCGGCCATGGTCATGCTGGCCATTGTCGGTGCTAATGCGGGGCTGCGTCTGTTCTGGCCGGAAACGGTTCTGCCCAATGGGCTGATGCTCTCGGTTCTGTCCAGCATGGCTGCGGCGTTCGCGGGCTGGCATGGAGGCAAGCTGATTTTCGATCATGGTGTCGGCCTCCTCATTTCTGCCAAGGATTGAACGGAGCGAGCAGTTCACCCAGCCGCCCCGGCACGAACAGGTCGGCGAAAAACTCCGGCCATTCGAGCCGGGGCTTGCCCAATACGAGAACGAGGATCGTCGCGATCGTAAGAACGGTCAGCGGCATCACCATGCTGAACCGCCAAAAGGGGTAAGACCGTCCCGGCTCGAAGAGTTTGAGGATCATCAGGCCGGAAAATATGTGAATGCCGGTCATCACCGACACGGCGAGCAGCTTGGCGGAAAACCAGGCCTCATAGGTGCCCATCAGGAAAATCAGCACCGTGCCCGAGCCGATGGCGATGAAGGCCGAAGACGAGACGATGTTCACATAAAGAAAGCGCGCAAAGGCATGCAGCCGATGCAGCGCCGCGTCTTCGAGGCCTTTGCGTTGCAGATAGAGAAAGGGCAGGGCGATCAGCCCGGCGCTCCACAGGGCAATGCTTGCGACATGGAGAAACTTGAACCAGGTGACGATCACTCGGTAGCCTCCCGGCGCAGACCCAGCCCATCGAGCAGCCGCCACAGCACCAGCGCCAATAGCGGCAGGTTTGCCGGTACCCACATGATCAGTCCGCCCAATTGCTGATCGTCGAGCGGTGACAGGCCAAAGGCCAGCGTGGTTGCGAAATGCGGGACGTAGAGAGGATTGGCGGCAAAGACCAGCAACGCCCCCAGCATGCCCATCTGAATGGCGCTGGTGAGAGCGGCGAGCCCCGCGCCCAAGGGCGACGCCGAGCGTATGAGTCCAAGCCAAAGCCAGGTGAAGCTGCTGAGCAGGCTCAATTGCATCGCCCAATACAGCGCCGGATGGCTGAAGGCCGATGTGTAGATATCCGGGCTGTGCCAGAGCCAGAGCGCGATGGTGGACAGCGCCAGCGGCGGCAATAGCCCCATCCAGCGCCCCCAATGCGCGGGCAAGGCTAGCGCCAGCAGCGGCGCGACCGCCATGGTCAGCAGCACATGGTGCCCGACGCGGGCCGAGAACAGGCTGACGGTCAGTGCGCAGAGCGGTGAAACAAACAGAATTGCGGCCGAGAGCCACGCACAGGCAAAGGCAACCCGCCGACCGCCTGTTGCGGAGCGCAGGAGAAAAACGCCGATCAGAGCGGCAGCGACCAGCCCGGTCAGCAATCCCGGCTCGAAATTCCAGCGGGTCCAGAGTTCCTCCGGCAAAGCCGGGGGGCCGCAATAGCTCATGTCGAAGGAAAAGGCTGACGCTTGATCCATTTTCCGTTCCGTTTTCTAGTCTGTCACTGCGGGGTTATTCCCTCACCGTCCTGTCCTCGGGCTTGACCCGAGGACCATTTGAGGCTGGCGCGCTGTTGTGAGTGGCCCTCGGATCAAATCCGAGGGCAGCGCCGTGTTTGAGGAGGGGCCTACTCCTCCCCATTCTCCCCCGTCAGCGCATCCACCGCCGCATGGGTCTCCGGCAGGGCATAGGCGAGGAAGTAATCGCCGATCGCGGTTTCCATAAAATTATGGCCACCGGCATTGATGACGAGGAATTGCTGGCCATCCACCTCATACATGGCTGGCCCAGCCTGGCCGCCTGCAGGCAGCTCGGCTTCCCACAACACTTCGCCGGTTTCGATATCCATGGCGCGGATCAGATCGTCGGTCGCCGCCGCGATGAAGATCAGCCCGCTTTCAGTGACAACGGCACCGGCATTGTTCGGCGTGCCGATATCGAAGGGCAGCATGGACGGGATGCCGAAGGGGCCATTTTTGCGGGCAGTTCCAAACGGCTTGTCCCACAAGACTTCGCGGGTGTTGAGATCGATAGCCGTGATGCCACCATAGGGGGGCTCGGTGCAGAGCATGCCGGTAAACGGCACGCGCCAGCCGGCATTGACCTTGATACCCCATGGGGTGTCGCCCTGCGGGCTGATATTGTCCGGCGCGCCGTCTTCGCGTCCACCCTGATCGATGGAGCGGATGCCAAGGGCGTCTACGTCCTCACGCGGGATCAGCCGATTAAGATTGGCCGTATTGTTATAGTTGGCGACCATGATGTTGCGCACCGGGTCGATGGCGACACCACCCCAGTCCGAGCCGCCATTATAGCCCGGCCATTGAATCCAGTTCCGGTCCGCAGAGGGCGGAGTGTACATGCCCTCGTAATAGGCCTCGCGATACTGAATGCGGCACCAGAGTTGGTCGAGCGGCGTCATGCCCCACATGTGCTTTTCTTCGAGGTCCGGCTTCAGCACATTGGGGAAATCGACGACGAAAGGTTGGGTCGGCGACAGGCGTTCCTGCTCGACACCGCCCTGCGGAACGGGACGTTCTTCGACTTCCACCAGCAGCTCGCCCGTGCGGCGGTCGAAAATCCAGAACATGGCCTGCTTGGTCGGCAGGATCAGCGCCGGAACCGGGCCGTCTGCGGTCGGGAAGTCGATCAGAGAGCCCTGCGAGCCGAGGTCATAGTCCCAGATGTCATAATGGACGGTCTGGTAAAACCAGGCGACATCGCCGGTCTCGACATCGAGCGCGACGAGCGCGGTGGAATAGGTGTTTTCCTCTTCCGAGCGCATGCCGCCCCAATAGTCCACTGCCGAATTGCCAAGCGGCAGATAGACATAGCCCAGCTCATTATCGCCCGAAGCAATGGTCCAGACGTTCGGCGTGCCGCGTGTATAGGTCTCGCCTTCCGGCGGCAGGCCCTTTTCGCCCGGACGGCCCATATCCCAGGCCCAGAGCATGTCGCCGCTTTCAGCGTCATAGCCCCGCACCACGCCCGATGGCGCATCGCGGCGCTGATTGTCGCGCACCTGCGAATAGACCACGGCGACATTGCGCACGATGGTCGGTGGAGAAGTGGGCGCATACCAGCCCGGCACCGTGTGGCCGAGGCCTTCTTCAAGATCGACCAAGCCACCAGTACCGAAATCGGAACAGAGCTGGCCGGTCTGCACATCGACGGCGATCAGGCGCGCGTCGAGCGTGTTCATGATCACGCGTTCGGCGCATGCGTCCTGGGCGTTGAGCGTTGGCGAAGCGTAATAGGCCAGTCCACGGCAGGTAGCGTTGTAGGGGATCGCATCGGTCGACACCTGCGGATCATAGCGCCAACGTTCGAGACCGGTTTGCGCATCGACCGAGATGATCTTGTTCATCGCGGAACAGATCAGCAGCTGATTGCCGATCTTGAGCGGGGTGTTCTGGTTGGAATAACGCTCGCCATCCTCGGGCATGTCGCCGGTGCGATATTCCCAGACCAGTTCGAGTTCGCCCACATTGTCCTTGGTGATTTGGGAGAGTGGCGAATAGCGCGTCGCATGATGGGTGCCGCCATAGGCGGGCCAGTCGGCACCGGCTTCGGGCATGGCGAAATTGATGAGTTCGGGCTCGACTTCGGGGGTTACGCCGGTTTCTGCGCTGGTCGCCTGCGAGGCTTCGGGCGTCGGGACACCACCATTGGCCGGAGCAAAGGGATCGGGCGTAGGCGTTGTAACGGGCGCAGCATCGGCAGGCGTCTGCTGATCTACGGGCGCTTCAAGAGCAGGTGTTTCTGTTGTTTCGGGAACCAGCTCTTCCTGCGCATAGCTCGGCTCGACACTATATTGCGCGACATTGATAGCGCCGAATGCGCCCACAAGCGTCACTGCGGCAGCGGCCATGCCGGTGCCATAGCGCCGGATCGAACCGCGCAGCATCGGGATGGTTGTGAGCACAAGCAGCAACACCACTGTTGGCGCGATAAGGCGAGGCACCTGCGCCCAACCATTAAACCCGGCTTCCCACAGGGCCCAGATAACAGTCCCGATATAGGTGATGAGATAGACCCACACCGCCATCATATCGCGCTTGAACAAAAAGTAGGCCGTCGCCAATAGGCCGATGCCCGCAGGCAGATAATACCAGGAGCCCCCTAGCGCGATCAGCCAGACCCCGCCCGCTGCAATCGGCAGGCCGAAAATGACCAGAACAATGGCTACCAGCATGGTCCACCAGAAGCCAATTCCCTTGCGATCCCGGTGCGATAGATCATGCGACGCCATTGAGCCCTCCTATGCGTGATGAGGGCCCAACGCCTAAAAGCGGCCATAGTTCCGACAAAAATCGGAATGGCCCTGCGCGCTATGCGGGATTGTCGCTTTCGCCTTCAATCAGCTCCATCGGCATGATCTTGCGCACGACGCCAAGTGGATAGGTCTGCTTGTGTTCCGGCATCGTCGCCAACAGCGCCTCCGCCAGTGAAATGCCCAGCTCGCGCAGTGACAGTCGGAAGCAGGTGAGCTTGGGCACAAGGAAATGCGCATGCGGGCTGTCGCGCCCGATAATGGCGAAATTCTTGCCGGGGATCAGTCCGACCTCGTAAAGCCCGTTATAGAGGCCGACCGACATGACTTCATTGGTCAGCACAAAGCCGGTGGGGCGTTTGTCCTCAGGCATGGCGGCAATGGCATGGGCGATTTGGTGTCCGCCGCGCTCATTGGGATAAGCTCGGAACACGAGGTGAGGATCAAAGGCAATCCCATGCCGCTCCAGAACCTTGCGATAGGCCTCAACGAAAACAAAACCCAGATTGATGTCATCGAGCGGAGCAAAAACGCCGATCCTTTTGTGCCCTTTGGTGATCAGTCGCGACACGCCCGCTTCCGCCATGCCTTCAAAATCCAGATCGAGCCAGGGATGGCCCGCATCGGTCTCGGAGCGCCCCAGCGCGATAAACGGGATTTTGCGGTTCGAGAGATAATCGATGCGGTGATCTTCCCGCTTGGTGGCCGAAATGATCAGCGCATCGGCAAAGCCGCGCGCCACGATACGTTTGAGATAGGCGTCGGGGTCTTCTTCCGATGAACAGAGCAGGGCGACGAGATCAAGCTGATGGCGCGCGAAGACCGTCTGCACCCCGTCGAAGACACTCATGAAGAACACATCGCCTTCGCCGGTGATTTCCGAGCCGGTCTGCATCATGAAGCCGACGACGCCGGTTGACCCCTTGCGCAGGGCTCGCCCGGCCTGATTGGGCACATAGCCCATGGCGTCGGCCGCCTCCATGACGCGCTTGCGAGTCTCCTCGTTCACATCGGGTTTGCCGTTCAATGCGCGCGAAACCGTGCCAATGGAGATATTGAGCTGCTGCGCCAAGCGTCTGATACCAGTCATATTTTTCGACTTTTCTCCACAACGGCAAGGCGCGCCAGAAACGTTTACGAAACCCTATTGACACCTCAATCGGCCCCCAGATAACGTCGTAAACGTTTACGGGACTGTGTTCCGCGAGCCGCAAAAGACGGCAAGCGGGCACGAAAGTCCAGAGGGAGGATGGATTGGTCAAAAGGGCGGTGCTCGCTGGCTGTGGCGGCATGTCAAAGGGTTGGCTTTCGGCCATTGCCGAGCACCCGTTGCTGGCCGGTCGCGTCGAGATCGTTGGGCTGGTCGACCTCGATTCCGCAACGGCACAGGCGCGCGCTGAAGAGTTTGGCTTGACCCGGGCGCTGATCGGCTCCGATCTCGATACTGTCCTTGCTCAAACCAGGCCCGATCTGCTGTTCGATGTGGTCGTGCCCGGCGCGCGCGGAAATGTCGTTGAAACCGGCCTCCGCCATGGCTGCCACGTCCTCAGCGAAAAGCCGATGGCGACCTCGATCGAACAGGGCAGGGCTTTGATTGCCAAAGCGGCTGCGGCCGGTCGTGTCCACGCCATTGTGCAGAACCGTCGCTTTATCTCCGGCGTCCGCCGCATTCGTCGCCTGATCGAAAGCGGTGCTCTGGGCGAAATCACCAGCCTCAATTGCGATTTCTTCATCGGCGCGCATTTCGGCGGTTTCCGCGAGGACATGGACAATGTCCTCCTGCTCGACATGGCTATTCACACGCTCGACGCCGCCCGCTTCATCGCCGGCAAGGCGCCGAAGGCCGTCTATTGCCTCGAAACCAATCCGCGCGGGTCGTGGTATCGCCATGGCGCTGCCGCCAACGCCATTTTCGAATTCGAGGATGATGTGGTCTTCAACTATCGCGGCTCCTGGGCCGCCGAAGGCGCCAATACCAGTTGGGAAAGCGCCTGGCGCATCATCGGCACCAAGGGCACGCTGATCTGGGATGGGGCCGAGCATTTCGAAGCCCGCGTCGTCGATGGCGACACCGGCTTTTTCCGTGACCTCAAGGACATTGACGTCCCCGCGCCCACCGATGCCGATCAGACCCACGGCCATGCCAGTGTCATCGCCGATTTCCTCGCCGCCATCGACAGCGGGCGCCCGCCCGAAACGGCGAGCAACGACAATATCAAGAGCCTCGCCATGGTTTTCGCCGCCATTCAAAGCGCGAAAACCGGCCAGCGCGTCACCATTTCAGCCTGAGGTTTTCAAGTGAGCGATCCCGCAAAATCCATTCGTATCGGCACCATGGTCAGCGCCACCGCTGGCAAGGCCGCTGAACGCATCGCCACCATTGCCGATATGGGCTTTGAGAGTTTCGAGCCCTTCTTCTGGCAGACCACCAATGGGCAGGACATTGCTGAGCTGGGAAAGCGCTGCAAGGACGCCATTGGTGACCGCGACATCACCATGTCCACCATCGGCATGTTCGGCAATCCGCTCGAAGATCAGGAGATGGATCGCCAGACCCTTGAGGGCTGGAAGGATTGCATCGACAATGCCCACCATTTCGGCGCCACCTGCGTGGCCGGTTTCACTGGACGCATCCGCAACAAGCCGCTGACAGACAGCCTCCCGCAATACAAGAAGGTCTGGTCCGAGCTGGCGAAACGTGCCGCCGACAAGGGCGTCAGAATCGCCTTCGAAAACTGCGCCATGGATGGCAATTGGCAGGCCGGCGACTGGAACATCGCCCACAATCCCGACGCATGGGAGCTGATGTTCAATGAAACGCCGGACGACAATATCGGGCTCGAATGGGAGCCCTGTCACCAGATGGTCTATCTCATCGACCCGCTGCCGCAGATCCGCAAATGGGCCAAGAAGATTTTCCACGTCCACGGCAAGGACGCCACAATCCGCTGGGACGTCATTCGCGAACACGGCATTTTCGGCAAGGAAAAGTTCGTCTTCATGCGCACGCCCGGCTTTGGCGACAGCAATTGGACCGATGTGATTTCCGAGCTGCGTCTGGCTGGCTGGTCGGGCTCCATCGACATCGAAGGCTGGCATGACCCGGTCTATCGCGACGCGCTGGAAATGACGGGGCAAGTCCATGCGCTCAACCACCTCAAGGCCGCGCGTGGTGGCGCTTACGTCGACAACGGCGACTGAAGAATTGCCCTGTCGCCTTCGAGGAGGTTGGCGGCAGGGTTTTAAACGGCAGGCGAAGGGCCTGTCACATTGGGAGGAAAAACCATGACTATCCGTTTCGGATTGCTGGGCGCGCTCGCCCTTGCTTCCACCTCGTTCCTGTCGCTCGGCGCTGCCGTGGCGCAGGATGAGGTCACCATCACCATCTGGTCGCTGGACGATGCCAATCAGCCGGCGCTCAACCTGGCGCGCGAGTTCGACGAGCTCGAACCCGGCATCAAGGTCGAATACCGCGAAATCCAGTTCGATGACGTGGTCGCAGAATCCATGCGCGCCTTCGCCACCGGCCAGGCGCCCGACATCATCGCCGTCGATAATCCCGAACATGCCCTGTTCGCAGCCCGCGGCGCTTTCCTCGACCTCACCGACCGCATCGCGGCCTCCGATGTCATCGATCCCGAAAACTACTTCGCCGGTCCGCTCAATTCGGTGAGCTGGGATGGCAAGCTGTTCGGTGTGCCAAAGGCCACCAACACCATCGCGCTCTATTACAACAAGGATCTCTACGCCAAGGCTGGTATCACCGAGCCGCCCAAGACCTGGGACGAGCTGGTCGAAGTGTCGCGAAAACTCAATGACCCGGCCAACAATGTCTATGGCCTCGCCTTCTCGGCCAAGGCCAGTGAAGAAGGCACGTTCCAGTTTCTGCCCTGGGCGCAGATGGGCGGCGGCGGCTATGACAATATCAATGCCCCCGGCGCGGTGAAGGCGCTGACCATCTGGAAGACCATCATGGACGAGAAACTGGCCTCGCCCGATACGCTGACGCGTGGTCAGTGGGATTCCACCGGCACCTTCAATTCCGGCAATGCGGCACAGGTCATTTCCGGCCCCTGGGAACTCAACCGCATGCTCGAAGAAGCCAAGTTCGATTGGGGCGTCACCCTGCTGCCGACCGAAACCGAAGGCGGCACGCGCTCCTCGGCCATGGGCGACTTCAACTGGGCCATTTTCGCCAATTCCAAGCACCCCGACGAAGCCTTCAAGGCGCTCGAATATTTCGCCAGCCAGGATGATCGTCTGTTCCCCGAATTCGGCCAGCTCCCGGCCCGTTCCGATATCGAACTGCCCGAAACCGGCGAACCGCTGAAGGATGCCGCGCTCAAGGTCTTCCAGGAACAGCTTCAATACGCTCAGGCCCGTGGCCCGCACCCCGAATGGCCAAAGATTTCCAAGGCCATTCAGGATGCCATCCAGTCAGCCCTGACCGGCCAGCAGGAGCCGCAGGCTGCGCTCGATCAGGCCGCGGCAACCATCAAGGGCATTCTGGGCACCTGATTTCCTCCCGCCCACTGGCTGCCCGGGTAACCGGGCAGCATTTTCTCAACTGATGCCGAGGGGAGGGCGCGATGACACGCCTGCTTTCCAGCCTGCGCGACGGCAAGGGGTTCGACATTGTGCTGGTCACAGTGCCGCTCCTGTTCCTGTTCGCGCTGTCGGGGCTGCCGCTGATCTACAATGTGGTGATGAGCTTTCAGGAGGTTGACATGTTCAGCCTCGGCACCTTTGCTCGCCCCTGGGTCGGCTTCAAAAATTACGTGGACGTCTTCAGCCAGCCCGAAACCTGGCCGATCATGCGCAATACGCTGGTCTTCGTCACCGTCTCCATAGCCGGACAATTCCTTATAGGCTTTGGTCTCGCGCTGTTCTTCTCGCTCAAATTCACCGGCGCGTCCTATATTCGCGGCCTGTTTCTCGCGTCCTGGGTCATGCCCGGCCTCGTCGTCGGCGCCATCTGGAACTGGATTCTGGCCGGTGATTTCGGTGTGCTCAATCACATCCTCAAATCGCTCGGCATCATTTCGGAAAACATCTTCTGGCGCTCCGATACGGCCTGGTCGCTCTGGGGCGTCATCATCGCCAATATCTGGAACGGCATTGCCTTCAACATGATCCTGCTCGCGGTCGGCCTCGCCGCTATCCCCCGCGATCTTTACGAGGCTGCTTCTCTTGATGGCGCAACCGCATGGCAGCGCTTCTGGACCATTACCCTGCGGATGATGCGCTCCACCATTGGCGCTGTCATTTCGCTCGGCCTCATCTTCACGCTCCAGCAATTCGATCTGTTCGCCGCCATCACCTCGGGCGGTCCGGCCAATTCCTCCAATGTCGCGCAATATTGGGCGTGGGAGCAGTCCTTCCGGCAATATGACTTCGCCAAGGGCTCGACCATTTCCGTGGTCATGATCGCCGTCGTGCTTATCGCCTCGATCATCTATGTGCGCTCAACCCGTCACGAGGTGCGCGGATGACCGACAAGTGGACCAATCGCATCCTGTTGCTGGTGGCTCTGGGCCTTGCCGCCCTCTACCTCTTCCCGCTTTACTGGATGTATGTGACGAGCCTCAAAACCGGCTCCGAAATCTTCGCCACCCCGCCCGGCATGGTGCCGACCGATCCGCAATGGGGCGTCTTTTCCTATGTCTGGAATCTGCGCGGCATGGGCCGGTTCCTTTGGAATTCGGTCATCATCGCCTCGGGCACCATGGCGCTCACCGCCCTTCTCGGCGTCGGCTGCGCCTATGTGCTGGCCCGCTATCGCAATGGCTGGATCGACGTAGCGCTGTTCCTCGTGCTCATGCTTCAGGTTCTGCCCGCTTCGCTGATGATCACCCCGCTTTTCGTCGGCTTCTCCCAATTGGGCCTGCTCAACAATCCGCAATTGGCGGTCATTCTCGCGGTCACCGCCAAGACCATGCCCTTCTTCGTGATTTTGGTGCGCGCCACCTTCATGGCTGTTCCGGCAGAGCTTGAAGAAGCCGCGCTCGTCGATGGCAATTCGCGCATCGGGGCCTTCTGGTTCATCGCCCTGCCACTGGCACGCAATGGCATTCTCGTTTCGGCCATCCTCATCTTCATGCAGGCCTTCGGCGAGTTCGTCTATTCCAAGTCCATTATTCAGGCGGTCGAGCTTCAGCCAGCCTCGGTGGGTCTCAATGCCTTTATGGGCCCCAACACCACTGAGTGGAACAATATCATGGCCTATTCCACCATCTACGTGACGCCTATTCTCGCCGTCTTTGTCATCCTGCAGCGCCGTATCGTTTCAGGCCTTACCTCGGGAGCCCTCAAATGAGCGCACAAGCCCAGATCGAACTCGTCGGCATCGACAAACACTACGGCAGCTTTCATGCGCTGCGGAATATCAACCTGACCATCCCCAAGGGGCAGTTCGTCGCTTTGGTCGGCCCGTCGGGCTGCGGCAAGTCTACCCTCCTGCGCTCGCTGGCCGGTCTCGAATCCATTTCCGGCGGCACCATGAAAATTGGCGGCGAGGTGATGAACAATGTCCCCCCGCGCAAGCGCGACGTGGCCATGGTGTTCCAGTCCTATGCGCTTTATCCGCATATGACCGTCGAGCAGAACCTCACCTATTCCCTGCGTTTGAAGCGCGTGCCCAAGGACGAGATGAAACGCGCCACCGAAGAGGTCGCCAGGACCATCGGCCTCTCCAACCTTCTCCATCGCTATCCGCGCGAACTTTCCGGCGGTCAGCGTCAGCGCGTCGCCATGGGCCGCGCCATCATCCGCCATCCCAAGGCGTTCCTGTTCGATGAGCCCCTGTCCAACCTCGATGCGGCCCTGCGCGTTCATATGCGCAAGGAAATCCGCGCCCTGCACGACCGACTCGGCGCAACCTCGGTCTATGTCACCCATGATCAGATCGAGGCCATGACCATGGCCGATCACGTCGTGGTCATGCGCGACGGGGTCATCGAACAGCAGGGCAGCCCGCTCGAGCTCTATGACCGCCCGGCCACCAAATTCGTCGCCGGCTTCATCGGCTCCCCGGCTATGAATTTCCTCCCCGCCACGGTCGGTCCCGATGGCAGAAGCGTTCATTTCGATGCCGAAGGGCTTGGAAGCCTGTTCATCAACGGGGTCCAGGACCCCGGTCGCAAGGTCATTGTCGGCCTGCGGCCCGAACACCTGGAAGTGGGCGATACCAGCAATGCGGCGATTACACTTCCGGTCGGCGTTGTCGAATCTACCGGTTCACTGACCTATCTGACCGGTGCTGGCGCTCTGGACCTGACGGTTGTGGTAACAGGACGAAGCGAAATCCGCTCCGGGGATCGTGTTAGCCTGTCAATTGCCAAAGAAAAAATTCACGTCTTTGATGCCGAGACCGGACAGGCATTATAAGTTGAAGAACTGATGCGATGTTGGTTTCCGACGCTGGAATCCTGAAAATAACCGATCTTTAAAAGAACTTTATATTTACGAGCCAGGGGCTAATATCGTCCGATCTCCCTACGAGGGTTCGGCGTAATGGCCAGCAATACAGAACTATTGTTGCGCTTGCAGACTGATGTGTTGGAGGCGGTGGCCCGCGACGATGCGTTGGCCGAGGTTGGGACAGTCCTGTGCCGACAGGTGGAGGAGAACTGCCCGGGCGTCACCTGCTCAATTCTGCTGGTTGACGAACAGAAAAAATTGCGCCCCCTTGCCGCGCCGAGCCTGCCACTATCCTATTCGCAGGCTCTCGATGGGTTGGCCATAGGTCCCGTCGTTGGTTCATGCGGCACTGCGGCATGGCGCAATGAGGCCGTGGAAGTCACCGATATTGCCTCCGACCCGCTCTGGACCCAGTTCCGCGGGCTTGCCTTGCCTCTAGGGCTTCGGGCGTGCTGGTCGACGCCTGTTCGCAGCAACACTGGCGAGGTTCTTGCGACTTTTGCCTTCTATTACGACGAGCCGCGCGGGCCTTCCGAATTGGAACGCCAGATCGTTGATGTCTGCGTCCACCTGTGCGCGCTGGCCATCGGACATGATCGCGTCCGGGCGCGGAACTACCGACTGGCCTATTTCGACGCGCTCACCGGCCTGCCCAATCGCGGACGTTTCAACGAAGAACTGTCGGCCCGCATTGGCGAGGCGAAGCCGTTCGGGCTGATCCTGCTCGATATTGATCATCTCAAACTGGTGAATGACTCGATCGGTCATGCCGCGGGTGATGCGCTCATCTGTGCCGTGGCGACCCGCGCCTCAAATTGTGGTTCCGACATCATGGCATGTCGGCTCGGTGGCGACGAAATTGCCTTACTGGTGAGCAAGTGTGCCGACCATGCCGCCCTTGAGAGCTCCGCCAAGCGCGTTTTGTCTGCCATTCAGGGGCTTGTGACCGTCGCCGGGCAGACCATAGATGCTCATGTCACATTAGGTGGAGCCCTTTTCGGTGCAGATGGCACCGATGCCGACACACTGTCTCAGAATGCTGATTTTGCGCTCTATCAGGCCAAGCAGACCCATAGGGGAAATTACCTTGGGTTTCGGCAGGATTTGCGCACGGCGATGATGAACCGTATTGCCATGGTGCGCCAACTGGATGCGGCAATGGCCGAGGGTCGTATCCTGCCTTACTATCAGCCCATAGTCAGGCTCGAAACCTCCGAGATCGTCGGTCTTGAAGCGCTGGCCCGTCTGGTCATGCCCGATGGTCGTGTGGCCAGTGCGGGCGAATTCCATTCGGCTCTGGACGATCCTCGCATCGCTTATGATCTGACAGGTCATATGCTGGATAAAGTTGCGCGCGACATTCGCGCATGGCTCGATGCTGATATTCCCTTCCAGCATGTTGGCATCAATGTCACCACCGGGGATTTTCAGCGCGGCGATCTGGCCGAGCGCATAAGCGCAATCTTTGATCGACACCGCGTTCCGCTCAAGCATGTCGTGCTTGAAGTCAACGAGGCTGTCTTCATGGGCGGCGACGATCAACTTGTGCCCAAAGCTGTCGAGGCCCTGCGCAGTCAGGGATTGCTCGTTGCGCTCGATGATTTTGGCACTGGCTTTGCGTCACTGACCCATCTGATGAGTTTTCCCGTCGACATCATCAAAATCGATCGGTCTTTCGTCGAGCGGATCAAAACCGACAAGGCCGGTGAAGTGTTGGTGCGTGCCATTCTGGACATTGCCAGGCGCCTTGGCATGCGTGTTGTCGCCGAAGGCATTGAACTGCGAGAACAGGCGGACGCACTGCGCGATCTGGGCTGCACAATGGGGCAGGGCTTTCTGTTTTCGCGTCCTGTCTCCGCGCGCGATGCTACCGATCTCATGCGGGCTTTTGCCCAACGCCTGCCCAAAGATGAACGGCGTCACACCGCCTGATCGGTCTGCCTACACGCTGGCAAGCAAAGTTCCTGCAACCGTCAAAAGGCCCAAAGTGGTCAGTCCTGCTGCCACCAGCATTAGCCTGGCCCGCTGTGCATGCGCGCTGCGACGGGCCAGCTTGCGCACGTTATTGATGTCGCCAGAATATTGGGTGAGATCGAAATCCGACATGGGGCCTCCGCACAAATGTTCGGCCTGTTGGCCGGTCAATCCATGGGCAGCCGCCTTTGATCAGTGCTGTTTCTTACCCTCGTAGAACCCAAACGATATGCCGGGGCGGTGAGGGAGAAAACGCTCGCCTGCAAACGCAGTTAATTTGTTTCAAATGCTGTGAATTGCCATCTTGTATGGAAGATGTTGAAACTGCCCTGCGAACATGGCACAACCTTGCCATGACCCAGCCAGCACACCTTCACCCTGATCGTCTGTTCCCTGCCTCTGAGCCCGCGCAGTCCATTGCGCGCGATCTCTATCCGGCGGTCAAAGATCTGCCGATTGTCAGTCCACATGGCCATACGGATCCATCTTGGTTTGCCGAGAATGGCCGGTTTTCCAGCCCCACCGCGCTGTTCCTGACGCCGGATCATTATGTGCTGCGTATGTTGAAAAGCCGTGGCATTTCCTACGATGCGCTGGGTATTCCGCGCAAAGACGGCAAGCCGGTTGAGCAGGATGGCCGTAAGGCCTGGCAGCTCTTTGCCGAAAACTATTATTTGTTTGCTGGCACGCCATCGAAAACCTGGGTCGATCATTCGCTGCATGCCGTTTTCGGCATTAAAGAAGAACTGTCCGGCAAGACTGCCAACGCCATCTACGATGCCATTGATGCACGACTTGCCTCGCCTGACCTCCTGCCGCGCTCCATTCTCGACCGCTTCAATGTCGAAGTGATCGCGACCACCGAATTCGCGCTCGATCCTCTCACCCATCACCAGAAGATGGAGGGCGATGGCTATATCGGGCGCGTTCGCACCACCTATCGGCCCGATGACGTGACCGATCCCAGTCGTGCCGCCATCGTCGACAATCTCAAAAAATTCGGCGAGCTGACCGGCGAAGACATCACCAAATGGGATGGCCTCATCAACGCCCATCGCAAGCGTCGTGAGTACTTCCGCCGCTTCGGCGCCGTCGCCACCGATCATGGCGTGCCCACGGCCAACACCGCTGATTTGCCTCTCGTCGAAAAACAGGCGCTGCTCGACAAGGTGCTTTCGGGCAGGCATGACGCCGCCGACGCAGAGCTGTTCCGCGCCCAGATGCTGACCGAAATGGCGCTGCTGTCGGTCGAAGACGGCATGGTCATGCAGATCCATGCTGGCTCCCGCCGCAATACCGATCCGCTCCTGTTCGCCGAACGCGGGCCCGATCTCGGGGCCGATATTCCCGGACCTACTGATTATGTCGGCGGCCTGCGCGCCCTGCTGTCGCGCTGCGGCAACGAGCCGAACCTGCGCCTCATCATGTTCGTGCTCGACGAAACCACCTATGCGCGCGAACTGGCGCCCATGGCGGGCTATTGGCCGAGCCTCATGATCGGCCCGCCCTGGTGGTTCCATGATAGCCCGCAGGGCATCCGCCGCTATCTCGATCAGGTCGTGGAAAGCGCTGGCTTCTACAATCTCGCTGGCTTCAACGACGATACGCGCGCGCTGCTTTCCATCCCCGCCCGCCACGATGTCTGGCGTCGCGAAGTGTGCGGTTTCCTCGGGCGCTGGGTTGGCGAAAACCGCCTCAGCAGGTCGAGCGCCGAAGAAATTGCCGTCCATCTCAGCTATTCTGCTGCTAAGGACGCCTATAAAATAAAGTAGGGGCGTTTATCGCCCCACTTTCATCACCTTTGCGCGCCACCGCTCGAACCTTGCCCCGGCTTCTGTTCTAATGGCGCCATGATGAATCAGTCTCCCGTTGATACGGCTTTGAGCCGGGCCATGATCCGCTGGTCGCTCACCAAATCCACGCCCGTGGCAGAAACGCCGCGCAGCTGGATTTTCAAGGTCGAGCAGAACGGCCGTAATTTCGGCGCGCTGAAAATCCTTAAGCCCGAGGCGGCAGAGGAAGAGGGCAGGGGCATGCGCCTCCTGCAATATTACTCCGGCGATGGCGCAGCGACCGTGTTCGACATCCACGGCGACACCGCTTTCATGGAATGGCTGGGTGGCCCGACTTTGGGTGAACCCGCGCGCAATGGACGCGACGACGAAGCCAGTCAGGCTTTTGCCACCTTGGTGGCAAACCTCCACCGTCCGCGGCCTGATATCCCCTATGGTCTGATGCCGCTGCGCCAGCGCTTCACCGCGTTGTTTGATACCGATGTTCGCGCCTGGCCACATACGGCGCGCGATCTCTATGCGCGCGCGGCGGGCATTGCCCTTAAACTCTTCGATAAGCCGATGCCGGAGATTCCCCTCCATGGCGACCTGCACCATGACAATATAATTTCCTCCGATCGCGGCTGGCTGGCCATCGATCCAAAAGGGCTGATCGGCGATCCGCATTACGAAGTCGCCAATGCGTTCCGCAACCCGGTAGGGGCCACAAAACTGGCGGCTGATCCCAAACGCATCAATGCTCTGGCCGATATCTTTGCCGCAAAGCTGGGCCTTAATCGCAAGCGGATTTTGGGTTATGCTGCCGCCCATTCTGGCTTGGCAGCCTGCTGGAACCTGGCCGATGGTCAACCCATCACCACAGACCTAGCTGTCTTGCCAAATCTTCTTAGCGCCTACGATCAGGCGTGAGCGTTCAGCGGAATTCATCCATGCCTCACTATTCCCGCCGCGCCTTCATCGCCCTTGGCGCTGTTTCGCTGCTTGCCGCCTGCAGCTCCACCATGCCCATGCTGCCTGCGCAGATGTCGGATCGGCCCGAAGACCTGACGCGCGAGCAGATCGTGTCGACAATCAACGCGGTGCGGCGCGCCAATGGCGCCTCGGCATGGACCTATAATCCGGCGCTCGAAAACGCCGCCCGCTCGCAGGCCCGGCTGATGGCGCGGCAGGATAAGCTCAGCCATGACCTTGGCGTAACGCTGCGGCAGCGCGTGACCGAAGCCGGGTATGCGCTGGCCGTAGGCGAGAATTTGGCCAAGGGTTACAAGACTTTGCCCGCGACTATCGATGGATGGCTCAATTCACAGGGCCATCGCAATACGCTGCTCTCCCCCAGATTCCGCGAATTCGGCCTCGCCTTTGCGCGCACCAGTTCGGGAAAACTCTATTGGGCCATGATCGCTGGCGGCCCCTTCGAAGCCTGGCGCGTGGGGTAGAGGCTCAATCGACCTCCCCCGCCCACCGTTCGTCACCCTCGGGCCTGACCCGAGGGTTCTTCACTTGGCCGATCACATGATACCTTCTTCGCTGGGGTGACAGCCAGTGCTTCTCTAGACTTTCCCGGACCGTGCCTACCACACACAGCGCGCTGCCCTCGGGCTTGACCCTAGGGCCACTTCGTTAGCCACAACCCCCACAATTGCGCACGCAGATGATGGCCCTCGGATCAAGCCCAAGGGCAGCACCGGTGAGTGTAGCTAGAACGCGCTCACCCAGAAATACTTATCCCCACTCACTCAATCATCATGCACATTATTGCCACCCCCGCCCAGGCTGCGCGGTCGCGACGAACAATCGGGATGGGGGACCGGATGGAGATGGGGTCGCCTGTCTTCCGTTCGCGCGTATGGCGGGCCTTACCC